>Ga0222422_100028_pt1 | contig 400136 bp, 367 predicted proteins | sample 3A1ome_FD_182469 | JGI IMG/M metagenome (GOLD analysis project Ga0222422, IMG submission 182469) | Enriched microbial communities from leaf-cutter ant dump, University of Wisconsin, Madison, United States - 3A110A (version 2) | ecosystem: Environmental > Terrestrial > Nest > Insects nest > Nest...
CCGGTCTTTTTGCTTTACGGGCAATAAACACATGCCCGATACTTGGTGACGCGGGGTGGAGCAGCCCGGTAGCTCGTCAGGCTCATAACCTGAAGGTCGTCAGTTCAAATCTGGCCCCCGCAACCAATCTACCAGAAAATACACGATGAGATGCCGACCCGCGTTAGGTGGATGAGCAGTCGGAAAACCCGGTATCTGCTCGGTACTGGAAACTGTACCAGCACGCCTGTTGCCCCTGCGCCATACGCTGCATTCTCCGACAACCTGGAGCACCAGAGCTTCCAATTCCAAACTCTGGTCACTAATCGGTGCGTCCTGGATCGCATTCGATCTCTGGCCGTGCCGCCAATGCCTTATTGGCATCGAGCGTTGGGCGCTGACTGGCACGAGCTTGAGATGTCAGACTGAAAATCCGGAACCATTGAGAGATGACGCCTTCGCAGCGAGTGGCGCAATAGTGAAGGTTGTCACCATCTTGGCCGCCAGTATGACTTCTTTGCCAGTCTTGAGATCGATCCGGTACCGTCCCTTGCTGACCGGTGCGGCCTTTGCACCATAAACCTGCGGCGCTTCGCCTGGCCATTCGATCACGCAAGGCTCGCCCGCCAGGCTTTTCACGCGCAGCCATTGCGTCCGGCCGCTTTTACGCACCGCGCTGACCTCGAAGGCGCCTTCTGCGCGCATGTCGTGGAAGGCGGCATCGGTCCAGCCCGACGGCATGGCCGGAAAGACGCGGATCACACCGCCCCAGCTCTGGATCAGCATATCTTGCAGCGACTGCGCCGCCGCCAGGGGCGTTTCGATATTCTGCCCGCTTTCGGCATACATGGTATTTGGGAATATATGCCCAATGCCTTCGCGGCGAACGAACAGGGCTTTCAGGGTGGTCAGGGCGTCGTCACCGCGCCCGAAAGCGGCATAGAATGAGGCGCCGACCGCATAGGTGAAGCCCGCCGCCTGTTTCGAGGCAATGGCTCCGTTCAGCCAGTGTTCAGTCGATCCGATCGCCAGGGGCAAGGTTTCAGGTTGGTCGCGGTTCACGCTGTAGAGCGGGTAGATCATCATCAGGTGCGAGAAATGACGGTGCGCGCCGGAGGTCAGGTCGGTGCCGACGCGATAGCCGTTTTCATCGACAGGATAGGGCACGAGCCGCATCACGATATCCTGCCACTTCGCCGCCATTGGATCATCGATATGCAGGCGGCCGGTGGCGGTCAACAGGGCGCCGCACGCCCATTTCAGCAGGGCGAGATCGTAATTGCAGTCGGCGCTTTCGCCGATTTCCGGCGAATAGGTCACCGGCAGATGCAGGTGACCGTCCGCGCCCTCGCTCAGGTGTGGCAGGTAGAAATTGACTGCCCGGCGCAGCAGCGGGAACAGCCGGTCGCGCAGCATCGCTTCATCCATTGAGAAACGATATTGCAGCCAGTAATTATGACAGACCCACAAGAGGTTGCCCCATTCGCGGGCATAGCGCGTGTCGATATCAAGCGGGCAGGCCATGTCCTGTTGCGAGCAATGGCCCATGATGGCCACATCGCCGTCTGCCTGAGCGTTGCGCCGCAGGGTTTCCGCATTACGGTCCAGCGCATTGTAAAGCCCACTGCCGATATCCAGCCGGTTGGCAGGTTGCAGAGCGTAGTAGCTGACCTGACTGTTCATGTTCCAGGTGATATAGGGCCAGCCGGATTTTTGCAGCCATGGCCCATGCGTATCGATAATGCCGCTGTCCGGCCGCGCGATGCAGCCGTACTTGTACATCTGGATCCAGTAATAGCTTTCCAGTTGCGTATCCGGCAGAGTGACGAAACTACGCGGATAATAGTCATGCCACCAGGCGCGGTGGCGTTCACGCAAGGACGCAATATCGGCCTGACGTACCGTTGCGCGGGCGGTTTCGAGCGCGCCGCTATCGGGGAAGGAGACGGCATTGCCGATAATCAACGCAGTATTTGTTTCCTGCCAGACAGTCGCCATGCCACCGCCGACCAGCAGCGGCTGGACGTAGGCGTTCAGGTCGCCGGCATCCTGCCGTTCGCCCGGCGGATTATCGACCCAGATACGGCCTTCGTGGCCGTAATTCTTTTTATAAGCGGCCAGGTCGGCTTCGGTGCGTACCGGCGGCCGTGTCGAGACCGCCTCGGCCGGACGCCACTCCCAGCGATGTGCGCCGGAGATTTCGATGGCGATGATATCGCTGTCGGCGGCGACAAAGGCGCGAAGATGGAGTGCGCCGGTTTCTGTGGTTACGGTGCCGGCGAGTTCGGCGTCATGCAGCGAAAGGTGCAGGTCGCAGCCAGTAATGGCGCCTGGCGTGAGCAGGTGAAACGCTCCGATCTGGTAGCGGCTGCGGCTATAGGCGGGCCAGCCCCAGCTGTCGTCACGGCGGTCATACCAATCGGTATTGTCGATGGTGAAGCGCAGGCTGCCGTCTTCAGCCAGCATGACACTCAGGGCCAGCTTGCCATTGCCGAGGAAGGGGGCCTCCCCCCAGATTTTCGGCAGGCGTTTCCACACCAGGTCGTGCCGCGCCAGAAAGGCTGGCCAGTTGATATCGACGGTGATCCGGGGCCTGGCTTCGGCCGATTGCCCAAAGGCGAGAGCCGCCATGGCGGAGGTGGCCAGCAGGGCGCGGCGGGAGAGTTTCATGGTATGATATATCCTTTTTGCACCGGCAGGGTGACCTTGCCGGTCGCCGCCCATTCGACGCCGCGCAGGAAGAGGGTGCGGAAACCGGCATTGGCGAGATCGGGTGACGGCTCGTCATGCCAGGTATGGCCGAGCTGGGTGACGTAAACCCGGCCCTTGCCGTAATCGCGCACCCAGTCCAGCGGTTCATTGAGCTGCACATTCTCACACCAGGCATAGGTCAGGAAGGTGAGCGTATCGCCGCGCACCACGGCATCCGGGCCATGCTGGCCATAGGTCAGTTGCTCGGATTGCAGAGCGATGGTGGCCGGCAAGCCACGCGTGATCGGGTGTTCGCGGTTGGCGATGGTCAGGGTGAAGTCGTAGCGCTTCGGATGGTTCGGATTGAGACCGGTGCCGGTTTCGACGATCTGTTTCTGTCCCTTATCATCGAAGACCACGCCGGGGCCGAAGGTATTGGGCCGCCACAACAGGCCGACCATCTCCTCATAGGCGGTCCAGCCGGGAAAGGCGTTATTGGCGGCATGATAGCTGACAAAGCCGCCTCCGTTCTTCACATAGGTTTCGAAATCCGCTTCGACCGCCTTCGGCCACATGATGACATCCTTGCCGTGATCGCCGCCGTTGAAATTGCTGATCACCGCATCATAGCGCCTGAAATCAGGATGCCAGGCGGCCCAGGCCTCAGGCGAGGCGCCACGTGGCGGTGTGGTTGAGACTTCGACATCGAAGCGGCCGCTGTCTTCCAACAGGCCGGCCAGAACAGGCGTGGTCTGTGCCCAGTCATGATTATTAACGCCATCGATAATGAGGACGTGAAGCCGGGGCGGGGCGGCCTGCACGGGCAAGGCAAAAGCCAGCAGAACAGCAGAGATCAGCAAAGGACGCATAGCGAATTCCTTCCATAATTTATCAGATGTATTATTAATTTTAAGTCAGGCAGCCGATTGCAAAACAGCAATATGTCTGATAGCTTTTTTAAACATAATACATAATATAACAAGTGAGGAAACAATGCATCGCAGAGACTTTCTGAAAGGCGGCCTCCAGACAGGCGGCGCCGTCGTGGCCGGGCTGGCGGTATCGGCGCCGGGCCAGGCACAAACTCAAACACCTTCCCCTGCAACGCCGCTATCGCCGGAGACACCCATTAAAACGGTCAAGCCCTATCGCTTGCCGGTCAGCAAATCGGACGCCTGGCTGCCCAAAATGCCCCTGTCGGTCGAAAGCATCGCTCCCTCCGGCCCGGCAATATCACCGATGTCGCTTGAGGACCGCATCCGCCGCAATATCGTACCCCGGCGCGGCATATGCAGCCTGGCGCCGGCGGAGAAATCCAGGGATACGCTGCTGACCGGCAATGGCTGGATGTCCGCCGAGATGGCGGGAGATCCTTTCGCCGAGCGCATCGTCTTCCGCCAGGAACGGCTGATGTTGCCGTGGAAGCGGCCGTTCGAAGCGCCCAATATCGCCGCCGTCTTGCCGGAAGTGCGCAAACTGCTGCTGGCCGGCAAGTATCGTGAAGGGCTGAACCTGTCCTTCCAGGCCATGACCGACGCCGGCCTGCCAATGAACACCAAGGCGCATGCCACAATCCCGGCCTTCACCCTGTCATTCGATAACGGTGCCGCCAGGCCAGTGCGCGACTATTGCCGCACGCTCGATTTCGAGAGCGGCGAGGCGCGTGTTATGTGGCGCGATGATCGCGGTGAATGGCTGCGCCGCACCTTTGTGTCGCGGCCGGATAATGTCGTTGTTCAGGTGCTGACTGCGCCGGCCGGGCAGACCCTCAGCACGAAGGTCAGTCTGAAAGATCCTTCGATTGGCACCCATATCGGGCCGGTAACTTTCGCGCAGAATAACACAGCCGATCGTCTGATTTTTAGTGGCCATTTCGATCCGTCGATCAATAATAACGGTTATGCCGGTGTGACCCGCATCGTGCGCACTGGCGGTTCGGCGCGGCTGGACGGCGATAGTCTTGTCATTGAAAACGCGACGTCTCTGGTGCTGCTGACCCGTATCGAATGGTTTGCCGATTACAGCCAGAAGCAGGTCGATGCGCTGGCGAAGGCCGTCGATGCGCTCGACGCCGCCCCGGAAAAGCTGCTGGCGCGGCACCGCGCCTGGCAGGCGCCGATCTTCAACCGCCAATCGGTCGATTTCGGCGGAGCGGCCCAAAGCGCCCTGTCGGGCGAGGAATTGCTGGCCGACCAGCGCACCCGCGCCGATTTCTCACCGGCCCTGCTGGAAAAGGTCTTCGATATGGGCCGCTACTGGCTGATCATCGTCAGCGGCAAATATCCGCCGATGTCGGGCGAGGTAAACATCAATATCAATCTTCAGGTCGCGCATGGTGTGCTGGGCGACCTGCCGGAAGCCATGGGTGCCTATTTCGACTGGATCGAAAGCCTGCTGCCCGATTGCCGCACCAATGCCAAAAACATTTTCGGTGCGCGCGGCGCGGTTTATCCCGTACTGCCGAACAAGGAGATGGGGGTCAGCTTCCACTATGCCGGCACGGAAGGCGCGGGCGCCTGGCCGCACCCCTATTGGACCGCGGCGGGCGGCTGGGTCTACAGCCCGTTCTGGGACTATTACCTCGTCACCGGCGACATAGCTTTCCTGCGGGACCGGGTCGTGCCCGGCCTGAAGGAAATCGCCCTGTTCTACGAAGACTTTTTGACGGTTACCGATGAGCGCGGCAACTTTGTCTTCGTGCCGTCCTTTTCACCGGAAAACTGGCCGGTCGATGCCGAGCCTCTGCCGGCGGATGTCTGGCCGCTGACTGTCTATGATGCCTACCACATGAAGCCGCCGTGCCCGCTGGTCATCAATTCGACCATGGATCTGATGGTCTGCCAACAGGTGCTGGCCAACCTGATCGAGGCATGCGAGACGCTGGGCAGCGATGCCGACAAAATCCCGGTGTGGAAAGGAATGCTGGCCAGGATGCCACCGGCCCTCATCACGCAGGACGGTACCCTGAAAGAATGGTCATGGCCGGGACTGGAAGAGAACTACGACCAGCGTCATGTCTCACATCTTTACGGCGCCTGGCCTGGCGATCAGGTCGACCCGGGCCGCAACCCGGAACTGGCCCGCGCTGCCTTGCTGGCCGATCGCAAGCGTGGCCCGGCCAATACTTCGTCGCACGGGCTTTGCCATCGCGCGCTGGCCGGCGCGCGCCTGAAGGACAGCTATCTGGTCAATTTCGAGCTTAGGCAACTGCTCGAACAGGGCTATTTCGGCAGTACCCTGCGCAGCTCACACAATCCCTATAACGGCCCGCAACCCGACAGCCAGGGCGGCGTGCCGGCGATCCTTATGGAAATGCTGAGCTATTCACGACCAGGCGTCATCGAACTGCTGCCGGCTTTGCCGGAAAGCCTGCGCTGCGGCCAGGTCAAGGGATTACGCGCCCGCACCTTCGCCCGCATCGACAGCCTGGCGTGGGATATCGACGCCCGCACAATGGAGGTGACGATTACCTCCCTGCGCGATCAGGACATCACGCTGGTGGTCTGGCACGGCATCGCTGATATACAGGTGGAAGGCGTCAGGCATGAAACCATCGAAAGCCATAACTGCCGCCTGCATCTACCTGCGAACAGGCCGGTGACGATTCGTCTCAAGCTGATAAACGGCTACCGGATTCGACCGGCGTTGCAGTACAGTCTGGACAAGTCCTGGCCCAATTGACATTGGTGCTGTCGGGGGTGCTGTCGGGTGACAGGGCGAGAACACTATCGAGATCAACGTGACAAATACCTGGTACAATCGTCTTGCCGTCCAGCAAATGTTTCATGGCAATCCGCCAGGACTGACCGATCAAGTTTGGACGGCAGTAGAACCACGTCTTGGTCCCCTTGATTTTGATGCCGTCCGGTTTGCTTGGGCCTGTAGAGCTGCTTGTTCGCCTTAAACAGGCCGAGTATGGCCTGTTAGATTGATCCGCTCAATCTTATTTTCCGCGAGGTCAGCTGAACTACCTGTTTACAATATTATGGGGCAACGAATTCGTCGTATTACCTTCCAGAGTCTTCGGGCGCCTGCTAAGCCTTGTCTCCCGACGGCCACGGTGAAAGGCGTCCGAAAACCAGAGCCGAAAGCTCCCTCAGGAAAGACATTGTGTTGTGATTGTACGTGAGCCGCCCAAGCTCTGGAAACTCTTTTTTGTGTTGCAAGGATCTATCGTGCCGAAGATCCTGCCGCAGGTTCTCGTGGTCGGACTGGTGTCGGCGCTGGTGGTGCTCCTGCATTTGAAATGGCCCCATTTCTTGCCGATTTATGACGGAGGCCCTTTCGCTTTGTTGGGGATCGCGATTTCCGTCTTTCTCAGCTTCCGCAACAGCACATGTTACGACCGATGGTGGGAGGGGCGCAAACAGTGGGGCGCCTTGATATGGCTGTCCCGCGATATGTCGAGACAGACCTTGCTGTTGCCCGAAGCGGATCGCAAACACATGCTCGATCTGGTTATCGCCTTCGCGCACGCGCTGGTTCAACATCTGCGTCCGTCGCAGATCGAGACCGATAAGGTTGTAGGTCTGCTATCGGAAGCCGAGGCTACCGCGTGGCGGGAAAGCAGCTTTCCGCCGGACTTCCTCATCCGGCGGATGGGCGCTTTGCTGATCGAACTGCACAGCCAGGGAAAACTGAGCGATATTCTCTTTGAAATGTTCGATCGGACCGTCAGTGGCATGGCGGGGGTGCAGGCGGCGTGCGAGCGCATTCGCTCAACGCCGGTGCCGTTTCCCTACATGCTGTTGTTGAATCGCACGGCTTTCCTGTTCTGTCTGTGCATCCCGTTCGGCTTTGCGCACACGTTGGGCTGGGCGACGCCCTTTCCCGCCATGCTGATCGCCTACACCTTTTTCGGCCTCGATAAGCTTGGCGACGAACTGGAAGATCCTTTCGCCCTGACCGACAACAGTTTGCCGCTTGCCTTCCTGGCGCAGTCCATCGACAACAATATGAGGGAGGCTCTGGGAGGCAGCGACTTGCCGCCGCTACCCGGACCGCAGAACTATATCCTCAGATAGGCACCGCCGCGATCAAAAGACCTTGATTCGCCTTGTGGCGTAGCTGGGTATGGTAGTATTGATAGGATGCGCATCGACTGGCGATTGGGCCGGATATGAAACCAGGATGAAGGCGTTCTCCATCCTGCACCGTGTTAAGGGAGCGTGCTATGGCTGACGATAAACCACGGTACGAAACCTATCGTCATCCGGCCGGGGGCTGGGGTGCGGCTAACGCCACGGCCAGGGTTCTTATGGAGCAGAGCGTCGTCGCCAAGGGATCGCGCGCCCTGCTGGCGATGAACCAGCCGGGCGGCTTCAAATGCCCAAGCTGCGCCTTTCCCGATCCGGCCTGCAAGAAGACGCTGGAATTCTGCGAGAACGGCGCCAAGGCGCTGGCGCACGAAGCCACGAAATTCCGCGTCACGCGCGACTTCTTCGCGCAATATACCGTCACCGAGCTGATGGCGCAGTCGGACTACTGGCTGGAAATGCAGGGCCGCCTGACCGAGCCGATGCGCTACGACGCCGCGACGGACAAATATGTCCCCTGCTCGTGGGACGAGGCTTTCGCCATGATCGGCCGCCATCTGCGCGCGCTGAAAAGCCCGCACGAGGCCGAGTTCTACACCTCCGGGCGCACGCCCAACGAAGCGGCCTTCCTCTACGCCATCTTCGTGCGCGAATTCGGCACCAACAACTTTCCCGACTGCTCCAACATGTGTCACGAGCCGACCAGCCGCGGCCTGCCGCCCGCCATCGGCGTCGGCAAGGGCACGGTGATCATGGAGGATTTCGAGCGCGCCGAGGCGATCTTCATCATCGGTCAGAATACCGGCACTAATTCGCCGCGCATGCTGACCAATCTGGTCGAGGCGCGCAAGCGCGGTGTGCCGATCGTGGCGGTCAATCCGATGCCGGAACGCGCTCTGATCCGTTTCACCGAGCCGCAGGATGTGGTGCAAATGGCCACCTTCGGCTCGACGCCGATCGCCAGCGAGTTCGTGCACATCCGCATCGGCGGCGACCTCGCCTTCATCAAGGGCATAATGAAGGTCATGTTCGAGCGCGAGGCCGAGGGCGACGCGGTCATTGATCACGACTTCATTCGCGCCCACACGGAAGGGTTCGAAGCGGTGCGCGACGAGGTGATGACCCACGCGTGGGCGGATCTGGTCGCCGCGTCCGGCGTTGAGGAAGACCAGATCCGCCGCTGCGCTGAAGTCTATATCCGCTCGAAAGCCACCATGATCTGCTACGGCATGGGCGTGACGCAGCATCAGGAGGGATCGCGCCTCGTCCAGCAGATCGCCAACCTGTTGTTCCTGCGTGGCAATTTCGGCCGGCCGGGCGCGGGCATCTCTCCAATCCGGGGCCATTCCAATGTACAAGGCGACCGCACGGTCGGCATCGATGAAAAGCCGTCCCAGGCCTATCTCGACCGGGTGCGCGATGTCTTCGGCTTCGAGCCGCCGCGCGAACACGGCCACCATACGGTCGAATCGGTCGAGGCCATGCTGAATGGCACGGCGAAGGTCTTCATTGGCCTGGGCGGTAATTTCGTGCGCGCCATTCCCGATACCGACCGCGCCTATGAGGCGATGCGCAGACTGGACCTGACTGTGGGCATCGCCACCAAGCTCAATCGCGGCCATCTGGTGCATGGCCGCGATGCTTTGATCCTGCCGGTGGTCGCCCGTTCGGAAATTCTGCGCACAGGGAAAGGCGAGCAGTTCGTGACCATCGAGGATTCGATGTCCAACGTTACCGCTTCGCGCGGCGTGCTGGAACCGGCCGCGCCTGACCTGATGCCGGAAGTCGAGATCGTCTGCCGCATGGCGATGGCGGTCCTGCCGCACAGCCGTGTGGACTGGGTGCGTTATATCGACGATTACGACGCCATCCGCGACCGGATCGCCGAGGTCTATCCCGAACTTTACGCCGGTTTTTCCGAGAAGATTAAAAATCCGCAGGGCTTCCATCTCGACGTGGCGCCCCGGCGGCTGGTTTGGAAGACACGGAATGGCAAGGCCAATTTCCTGCCATTGCCGGGCCTGAACGTGAATGCGCTTGTCGACGATCCCGATATGCTGCGCCTGGCCACTGTGCGTTCGCACGACCAGTTCAACACGACCATCTACAGCTTCAATGACCGTTATCGCGGCGTCTATAACGATCGCATGGTGGTGTTTATGAACCGCGATGACATGGCGGACCGGGGACTTGCGCCGGGCGAACGCATAGCGCTTGAAACCATCAGCAATGACAACATCAGACGCTGCGTGGGCGCGCTGACCGTGCTGGATTATCCGATGCCGCGCGGCGCGGTGGCGGGTTATTATCCGGAGCTTAATCCTCTGCTACCCCTCGGCTATTACGACCGTATCAGCGGCACGCCCGCAGCCAAGTCGATTCCGGTCCGGGTCGTCGTCACGCAAACGGCGTGACAACGTTCCCATGAAGGTGGCCGGTCCGGCGTTATAATCAGCTAGCGGCCCTGGCCGCGCGGGGCGCGCTCTAATCCCGTATATTGCCGCCGGGATCGCAGACAAGCAGGGCGGAATCCGGACGCGCCAGCGCTACCAGGGTCAGACCCGCGGCCTCGGCGCGCTCCACAGCGAGGCTGGTCGGCGCCGAAATGGTCACCAGCACGGCGCAGCCCGCGCGCACGGTTTTTTCGACCAGTTCGTAGCTGCAACGCGCGGACAGCAGGATAAAGCCCTCCGCCGGATTGACGCCTTGCCAGGCCAGGGCGCCGATCAGTTTGTCGAGCGCGTTGTGCCGCCCGACATCCTCGCGCGCCTGAAGAATGTGGCCATCTGGAGTGCAGAAAGCGGCGACATGTGCGGCACCCGTCGCCTGACCTAAGGGTTGGTGCGCGTGCAAAGTGTCCAGCGCCCGCGCGATGGCGCGCCGGCCGGTCCGGATACGCGCCGCGACCGGCGGCAGCGAACGCAGCACGGTTTCGATATTATCCATGCCGCAAAGGCCACAACTGCTCTCGGAGACGCGTGCGCGGGCGCGTTCATAAACCGCTTCCGTTCTATCGGGAGGCAGACGCAGGCGAATGGCCCAGCCGCCTTCCACCGCCACGACGCTCAGCTTTTCGATTTGGCCGGGCGAGGTCAGCAGCCCCTCATTCAGGGCGAATCCGAGCGCATAATCACGCAAGTCCAAGGGCGTCGCCATCATGACAGCGTAGGCGACGCCTCCCACCTCGATGGAAACAGGCGCCTCAATGGCGATCGCGCGCATCTGCTCCGCGTCCGGCACGCCGCCAAAGCCGATGCGCCGGACTTGTCTTTCGCAAGCCTGTGATGCCCTGGTGGGCGAATATGGATCGGCGTCTATCAAATGAGAGCCCTTGTTAAATTATTACGCAACTTATGTTATCGTGAGGTTTATTTGACTCTCGAAAATTCTCAAACATAGTTTCCTGTGAAGTTGGTAGCATCGCGCAACAAATGGAAAACGACAAATGGCATTTTCTCGATCACGGGTGAGTTTCCGAAAGGGAGGGGCTTATTTCTCAAATGCGATGTTTTCCATCGAGGGCAATTCCATGGTCTGCGGCCGGGATTGTGTTAAGTTTGTGAGGTTATCCGTGCCGGTCACGGTATTAACTGTGGCCATTGACAAGGGGGCTATGTTTTTCGCCGAGTTGGCGCATATTGACGACAGCGACACCCTTATTCAGGCCATTATCTGAGGAATCGTAATCGTCGGGTGTGAATTGCGGACTCTTGTTCAGGGTATTTTCAATGGCTTGGATTCCCGAAAGCTTGAATTTTGCACTATCCAGAACACTGACGGGAGAAAGAGCCTTATAGCCCCACGAAGCCAACCTTGAACTCGTGGCCACGATGGTAGTGCTGTCGGCTTTGGGCCGAGCGGTAGTATCGGCCTCCGTTGACTGGGCGAGCACAGGAAGCACTACGAAGAGGGCGTCGAACTGACGGTGGTCGCTAAAAATGGTGGCCAGTCCCAGGTATGTGTCATTTGTTTGCTCATCTGTTCTAACGTATGCTTGACCAGGCTCTACGCTTGAGGACGACGATGTTATAAACAACAGATTACGGCTCCATGGCACCGGGCAGGGTCAGCCGGTAGAGCAGGATCAGGTTATCATTATCGCCCGCACCGCTGCCGTCAGCGTCGGTCAGACCGGCGTCGAAGTCCTGGCCGTTGAGGTGGCCGTTTTTTGTTTCAAAATCATTGTCGCTGCCGATCAGGAGAAACACGTCGTTCGGCGCCTGGGGATCGAGCGCCGGGGCAATGGCCATGGCCTCAAGCTTCTCCGGCAGGGTCATCGACGTCGATGGCGTCACATTCAGGTTCACGCCGAAGCGGGCAAGTTGAACGGGGTTGAGCATGTTGATCAGTTCGGTCTGCTGAACCGGCGTGATACCGGCAACAAGCCTGCCGTTCTGGGCAACGGGCTGCGCGCTCTGTTCATAAGGTGTCCCGGCCAGATTGGTCGCGCCGGCCAGGTCAACCAGCAGCACGCTCTTGAACACCGCTGCGTTGGCCGTGCCCTTGCCGCGTCCATTGCCATCGCGCGATAACACCAGGAACTGTGTATCGCTCAGCGCGACCATTTCCGACTGGGCGGCCGTGGTGTCAGCGGGCTGTCCGTCACCGGCTTCGCGGTAGGTCGGCAGTTGCAGGACGTAGTGGCCGACCGGTTGCGCTGGCGTCCGTGTCTTTGAAATATCATAAACGAGAATACGGGTGTTATTGCGGGTGGCGTTATCCTTGCCGGTCGTATCCTGGACGGTGGCGCTTTGCAGGATGGTGATGAGGCGTTTGCCATCGGGTGTTACGGCCAGGGCTTCGAGGCCCTGGTTGTTGCGGCGGCCGGTGTCCGGCGCCTTCTCGGCAGTGAAGTTGAGTGCGCCAGATGTCATCGGCAACAGGGCAGGGACGGTTTGAATGGCGCTCGTCTGCCTGCCGGTCTTATCAAACAGGTAGATGCCGGCAGCATATTCGTCGGAAATATAGAAGCTGCCGTCGGGCAGCATGGCCACGGCTTCGGAATCGAGGCTGATACGGCCGGTGCCGTCACCATTGGCCGGGGAAGGATAACGGATGCCGTCGCGTGTCATGATATTGATGCCGGGGTCCTTGCCGGTGAAATTCTGGCCGGTTTCGTCTGTCAGGAAAAAGCCGCCGGTCGGCGTGATGGTTAAGGCGCCACCGCGAGCGAGGGTCAAGTGCAGGCTGTGCAGGCGATTGGCGTAGTCGGCTGTGCCCTTGATCGAGCCGACATCGTTGGGGCCGCGATCGGGCAGGGTGTAGATATCGCCGCTGTAGCTGCCATCCGAGTGTTTTTCCCACGACCGCAAGGCCATGCCGGAAAACGAACCAAGCGTGTCGCCGGCAAAGTCGCGCGTTGCGGCGCTGAGGTGTCCGGCGCCGACCAGACCGTGATTAATGAAGGTTTGTCCGTTCAAGGTTACCGTTTCATCGCCCGGTGCATCCGTCCAGTGTTTCGTCACGTAGGTTTGAGACTGCGCGTTGGCGCAAGACGCCATGGCCAGGGCGGCCAGTGAGACTAGAATGGACAGGCGCGACATGAGCGTCTCCTCGAAACAGAAGTGACAGGCGGCCGGTCAGGGCCGCCTGTCAGAAGGTGTCAGGGCGTTGTCGCCCCGAACATAGTCAGGCTATCAGAAGGAATAGCCGAGCGTGACAAACGTTTGACGCGGTGCGGACGCATGGAACACCAGGATGCTGCCGGCTGCATCGTCCGGCGCGAACACGCTGTTGTCGAAATTCGACGCATAGCGCTTGTTGGTCAGGTTGGTGACGTTCAGCGCCAGCTTCGCACCCTTCAGCACGCTTGTGTCACTGAAGTTATAGCCGAGGCCCAGGTCGAACGTGGTAACGCCTGGGAAACTCTGGTCGTTGGTATAGGTATAGTAGCGCTCGCCCGTGTACTTGCCCGACAGCGAACCCCAGAAACCGCCCCGCTTCACGCTCAGTACGCTGGAGAACATTTCCTTCGGCGTATCCACCTGCTGTTTGCCGGCCGTGGCCTTGATCACGCAGGTGGTGGTGCACCAGTTGAGGTCTTCATTGTAAGTTGTTTCGTTGTACGAGGCCGAGTTATACCAGTTCAGCCATGGTACAGGCCGCCACAGCACACCCAGTTCCACACCCTTGCTGGTGACGCTGCCGGCATTGTGGAAGGAGTTGCCGCAACCGGGATTCTGCTGCTGGTTCGTCGGGCAGGGGTTGTATTGCAGCAGGCGGTTGTCGAAATCGACATCGTAGGCGGCCAGCGAAACCTGCAAAGTGCGGCTGATGTAGCGGTAGCCGGCATCGAGGCTCTTCGACGTCTCCGGCTTCAAATACTGGCCCTGCGCATCCCAGACGGCTTGCGACACCGATTGTGGTCCGAGCTTGAAGCCGCCCTGGAACATCGCCATGTTTTCGGAATAGCTGGCATAAACTTCGTGGCCAGGTGCTATGGTCCAGCGCGCGCCGATTTCGGGCAGGAAGGTATCCTTGGCTGTCAGTGAACCGCTGGCGAACTGGCTGGAGGCCGGCGCCGCCGTCTTGGCGATGCCCGGCAGGGCCTTGGCCGCCGACTTTGCATCCGTGCTTTTGAAGCCGAAATCGATGCTCAGCGCATCATCGAATAGGCTTATGGTGTCCTGCACGTAGAACTGCTGTGTTTTCCAGTCGGTTTCCTGAACCCACTGGGCTGTATCCGGCTGGCCTGCCGCGGTCATGAAGTGCGCCAGACTGAAGGGACCGGTGACATTAGTCCAGATATAGCGTGCGGCGCTGCTGGTGTTATCCTCGAACCAGAAGCCGGCCTGGATGTGGTTGACGCCTATATCCCACGCCAGACTGCCGACCACGCCCTTGCGGTCAATAGTATAGCGCGTGTCGCGAATCTGGACCGGCAGATCATCCGAGGTATCCGCTGTGCCCTGGGTAGACCAGCCGGTGATGAAGTTGTTGCCGGCGCCTTTGTCGGTGTGGCTATATAATTGCAGGCGCGCCTTGAGGGACGAGGTGAAATCGAAATCCCCGGCGATATAATAGAGGTCGTCATTACGCAGGATTTGGCCATTGGTGAAGGTAACCTCGGTTGGCTTCGGCGAGGTCACGGAGACGCATGAACCGGCCGGAGCATTGGTCACGCCGCAATAGGCGTTGCCGAGATAAGTCTGCCAGTCCGGCGCAACGCCGCCCCAGTCCCAGCCAAGACGCGACTGCATGCTCTTCGACAGATAGGTATCGTCGGCCTGGTTGGTTTGCGAAATATCCGCGAAAGCGGTCAGCGTGCCGCGGCTGAACCGGTATTGCGCCTTGGCGTTCAACTGCTTGCCGTAGGATGTGTTATAGGCGTTCTGGTCGACGAATAGGTCCTGTTCACTGTACTGACCGGAAATATAGGCTGAAAAGCCGCTATACTCGCCGGTATCGACGCGCAGGAAGGTGCGGCTGGTTTCTTCGCTGCCGAAGGTCTGGCTGGCCGAAACGCCGAAAGCTTTTTTCGGATTGCTGGAAGTATAGATCAGCGCACCGCCCAGATTGCTGGTCGAGGGGATACTGAGGCCGGCAATGCCCGTTGCCAGATCGGCGCGGCCCAGGTTCTCGGAGATCAACGCACGGCTGATAGTCAGGCCGTTATAGTTGTTATAGGCACCGTCACCGAGCGGCATGCCGTCGAGCGTGTAGCCGAGGTGGGTGGTGCTGAAGCCGCGTACCTGGAGAGACAGCGACTGCTCGTTGACGCCCAGCGCGTCGATCGACTGGGCGCTTACGCCCGGAAGGAAGTTCAGGGCCTTCTGTATGCTGGTGCCGGGCGGCAGCACGTCGAGGTTCGACGGCAGCAGGGTCGAGACTGAGCGGGTCTGGCCGCTGCCGACAACGGTGATGACCGTCGGTTCGGCGGTTGGCTCGATGCTGGCATCCTGCGCATGAGCCATGCCGGACAGCATGGTAGTGGACAGCAGGAAGGCGAGGCCTGTCGAAAGAGATTTGGCGCGTGATATCACGGTCATTTTTAAGTATACCCTTAGAAGTTATGCCATTTTGGAGGGGGAATGGCTTTAATTTGAGAAAGTAAAGTCCAGAACATGGGTGTAATTATTTAATCCGTGGAATAAAACTTCCATCAGCCTGTCCAGGTTATTGTCTTGCGAAAGTGTCTCAATCCGCCTCTTAGCCAGGCTTCGTGATGCTTTTGTGAAATTGTTTGCAAATTTAAGAAAAGTGGCGGCCCTGTTGCGTTCTTGCCGCTGAATCGCTGCATTGAACGGATCGGGGAGACTTCAGCCGCCTGGTGCGGATTGATCTGAACACCGCATGCGCGGTTAATTCACGGGTAATAAAGGGGAGGGGGAAATGATAAAGGCGCCGTTTTTAACGGCGCCTTATGACAACAGATTATTTACGTCGGTTCTCTCTAACGAACGTCTGAAGAACTAAAATGATTGGCGCCGCTACGATCGATGATGATGCAGCCTGACAGGCTGGAAGCCAGGATGGTGGCGCAGATAAGCTTGATGACGAGTGATTTCATGGTGTTTTCCTCCGGTTAAAAAGATGCGCCGTCAGGCAGGGTTGCGGCAGGTTTTTCATCCGGTGCGCTGGCTGGCGGGGATGAATCATAATTATGATCGGGCGCAATATACATGATGCAACCGGTCAAGGTGGCGGCCAGTACAACGGCGCAGGTTAGTTTCAGAAAGGTGAGTTTCATGATGGTGCCCCTGTGGGAGACACCGTGCGCGCCTCCTTCTTTATAAATTTAATCGGGTCTCTGTGAACGGCAAATGAACCGTTGCCACCTTAATTCTTTTTAATAATCAGTCGTTAAGAGCATTTTCCCGCGCCTGTGTCTCTTTTGCCCAGTGGTTCGCCAATGGTGTGCAGATCAGCAATTGCAGGGGGTGATATACCATGATCGGCAGCAAGATCAGGCCAAGACCGGAGGCGTGACCGATGAAAATCAGCGAAGCCATGGGCACGCCTGTGGCGAGGCTTTTCTTGGTGCCGCAGAAGACGACAGCCGCGCGGAAGGCTGGAGCGATGTTTGAACGGTCGCAAATCGCCCACAGCAGTAGCAGCACAAAAAAGAACAGGACGAGAGTCGCCGTAATCACCAGGATCATAATGGCGGCACTGGTCGCGCCCCAGATATTAAGCGCGAAGGAATCGCAAAAGGAGGTATAGACCAGAAGCAATATGGTGCCACGATCGGCGATTTGCGCCAGTTTTTTGTGACGATGCAGCCAGGCGCCGATCAGGGGGCGCAGGCATTGTCCGATGATCATCGGCAAGACCATCCATCTGAAAAGATCTATAAAAACATTCACAACATCAAGATGATGCCCGGATGTCTTTAACAACAGACTCATCCATAATGGTGTCACGACAATGCCGATCAGGCTGGAAAGCGTGGCGTTGAAGACGGCCACCGGCACATTGCCGCGCGCCGCCGATGTCATGGCAACGGATGACGAAACGGTCGAAGGCAGGGCGCAGAGATAGAAGAAGCCGAGTTGCAGATCCGGGCTGATCCAGTGGCCGGCCATAGCGAGGAAGACGAGACCGATCACGGGAAACAACACGAAGGTCGCCACCTGAATGATCAGGTGCAGCCGCCAGCGCATGACGCCATCCTTCAGAGCGCCGAAGGACAGCATGGCGCCGTTAAGGAAGAAGATCAGGGCGATGCCGAACTTGGTCAGGAGTTCCGGATGCAGGGTGCCGCCATGGGCACCCGGCGCCGGCAGTAAGGCGGCCAGGATAATGGCCAGCCCTATGCCGGTCAGGAACAGGTCGGGTTTGAACCGCTTGAGCACTTAAAGCCCGGCCGCGGCGTAAATCATGATTCCGGTCGCCACCGACAGGTTGAGGCTGTCGGCGCGGCCTTTCATCGGAATCTTGACATGGGTGTCGCAAGTGGCGGCGATCTCGGGCGTCAGGCCGGATTGTTCGGTGCCCATAACGATCAGGGTCGGACGGATATAGGGCGCCGTGCGGTGGTTGTGCGTGGCGGTGAGCAGGGTGCCGACCACCGAACCGGTCCAGCGCCCGCGATCGGCCAGAAAGGCTTCACGCGTGCATTTGATGACCGGCAGGGCGAAGATGGACCCCATGGTGGCGCGCACCGTTTCGACCGAAAACGGATCGACGCAATCGCCGATCAGGATGACCCCGCCTATGCCGGCCGCGTCCGCCGTGCGGATAATGGTGCCGAGATTGCCGGGATCGCGCACCTGCTCCAGCGCCACCCAGACATCATTCGACGCTGGATCTATGTCGCCAAGGGTTTTGGCAATCTGCGCGAATACCGCGACCACCATTTGCGGATTGTCCTTGCGCGAAATTTTTTCAAGAATTTCACGGGTTACCTCAAGGACCTCACCATTTGCCTTAATCGTTTGGTCGATGGCGCGTTTCAGCAGCGGGTGATAGTCGGTATCCTTGCTATAAACGAGAATTTGCGGCGCATAGCCCTGGTCCAGCGCATCGATGATGATCTTCAGACCTTCGGCGAGGAACTGTCCGGTCGCTTCGCGTTCCTTGCGCATATGCAGGGCGCGGATGTCCTTGATCGTCTGATTGGTCAATGAGGTAATCTGTTTAATCACGCATCCACCTCGCAAAGAAACTGAGGCCGATTTCACGGGGCGCGATGTCGGCGGGCCTGATACCCTTTGGTGGTTTTAACTCTTCGATCAGGGTCAGTTCGCCGTAATCGACTCGCCCCCCCTTGGCGGGGCCGATGGCTTCTGCGACCAGATGCGCCAGGGCGGGACCGGAGACGCGGGCGGCATAAGCATTAAGCAATAGGAACGAAGCGTCGTCGGACAATAATTGCGCGCAAAGGCGGACCATTTCCGGCAGGTCTTCGAACAGCCGCCACACTTCGCCGGTCGGGCCGCGCCCGTATTTCGGCGGATCGAGAATGATGCCTTCATATTTCGAGCCGCGCTTGACTTCGCGCTGGACGTATTTCTTGGCGTCCTCGCAGATCCAGCGGATCGGGGCTTCACTCAGGCCGGACAGGGCGGCGTTTTCGCGCGCCCAGCCAATGGCTTTTTTCGAGGCGTCGACATGGGTGACCTTCGCGCCGGCTTCGGCCGCCACGAGGCTGGCGACACCGGTATATCCGAAGAGGTTCAGAACGCGCGGACTGTTGCGTTTGGCAATGGCTTCCTTTTGCCACGCCCAGTTGGCGGCCTGTTCGGGGAAGAAGGCGAGGTGACGGAAATTGGTGAAGCGACCGTAGAATCTGGCCTTCTCCCAGGCCAGCGTCCATTGTTCGGCGGGTTTGCGGGTAAAACGCCAGTTGCCTTCGTCGTCTTCGCCCTGCGGGTCGAAAATGGCGTCGGCCTTGTCCCACAGGTGTGGGTATTTCGGCGTCCACCAGCATTGCGGTTCGGGACGGATGACGAGGTAATCGCCATAGCGCTCCAGTTTCCGGCCGTCGCCGGAATCGACAAGGGCGTAATCAGCCCACGCTTTGGTGCGCAAGATGGTCGGGGTGTCGGTGATGATCATGTTCAAGGCCATAAGCGCAAGGCCTGGTTTCGTAAAGAGGCAGAACGGCAAAAGTTGCCGGCGCGTGGTCGGTCTTGTCCCAGTGGAAGGGCTTTGTCGCCAGTTGCCAGAGGGCGAACCCAGCCGCCACAGATTGCAGGCACCAATAGGCGGGTGCGTACAACACATCACCCAATTTAAGGCGCAGACCAGCCCGCCTTGCCGCCAGGGCAATGGTGATCATGCCGCTGAGCGTGCCGAATGAAAACAGGGACAGGTCATAAGGGGAAAGAATATGAAGCGGATGGGCGGAATCGCCGATGGTTTGCAAGCTTGTCAACAGAAGGGCCATGATCACCATGAGGCTGAAGGGCGCATAGCAGATGGCCGCCGCGGCGCTTAAGGCCACACCGAGAAACAATCCCAGCCAGACGCGTGGCTTGAGGGGGGTATTGAGTCGGGTGTGAACCAGAAGAGTCTGCATATAGCCCTTGATCCAGCGCGTTCGCTGGGGAATCCAGGTCTGGCTGAGGAGCGGCGGTGTTTCAAATGTCGGCGGCGTGATCATGCCGGTCGTGTAGTCCAGTTGCGCCAGACGCAGGCCGAGATCGGCATCCTCGGTGACGTTGAAAGCGTCCCAGCCGCCAATGGCGCGCAAGGTTTCCGCCTTGAAATGATTGCTAGTGCCGCCCAGGGGAAAGGGCAGCCGCAGGGCATGGAGCGCAGGTAGCAGGATATCGAACTGCACGGCATATTCAGTAGCAAACTGGCGCGCGATAAAGCCGTTGCCGCCGACCGGACGCAAGGGCGCCTGGAGGCAGGCCAGCGTGGTGTCGCCTTCCGCGAAGGCCTTGGCGGCCGCGCGCAGTTGAGCGGGATGGGGGCGATCCTCGGCGTCGTAGATGACGACCAGATCGCCGTGCGCCTGTTCCAATGCATGATTTAAAGCACGTGGCTTGGTGCGGGGGAAACCGTCCGGCACCGTGATTATGCGCATGAAGGGCGGCAGGGTATGCCGGGCGAAAGCCGATAGGGTGTCCGTGTCGTCGGCCTCCAAGGCGAACAGGATTTCAAGGCGATCGCGCGGATAGTCAAGCGCCTGCATGGCCGCGAGAAGCTGCGGCACGATGGCGGCTTCCCTATAGAGGGCGATAATGACGCTGTAGGACGGCAGATTTTCGTTGACTGCCTCCGTCATGAAATCAGGCAGGGACGGCTTTGCCGGCTTTATGATGCAGGCGGCTAGGCGCAGCAGTGCATTGCTCATGAAACCGGCCCAGCATACTCCGTACAAACCGCCCAGCAGGGCTGGTGCTGACCACAGGCATAATCCGGCGCCCAGCAGCAGGCCGATTATTAGCAGTGCCAATTGCTGCCGGGAGGGACCCGAGCGCGCGGAAAAGCAGGCCTTGAGCGGTGTTATGGTGGCGCAGGCGTGCCAGGGTGGTGACGATCGTGGAAAAACCTGCTTTAAAGTCGTACCGGAGGGCAAAGAGTCTTTGTAAACGGAATCTTGGTGCAGCCATTTATCTGTAAATGTTTGCAACAGTACGTCGCTTTTACGATGTGGTTTCATTTTGAAACGCCCCCCCCCCCGAACAACTGTAGGATGCAGTTTTTTGATCCCGGATAAACCAATTGGTGGTAGGTAGTTTGCGAGAAAAAATCCCCTATAGATTGAGGTGGTGGGGTTGGTGCGGGGGAATGGTTTGCCTGTGCATCGCTGCCGCCCTGGCGTGGGGGCTGCGCTTGCCGCCACGGCCTCCGGTTCCCGCGGGCGTGGCGCCGCTGAAGGTGATTTCCCTCGATGGGTGCGCGGACCAGTATGTGCTGGGCCTGGTGCCGCGTGACCAGATTCTGGCCCTGTCGGACCGGGCGCGACTACCGGATTCCTATTTCCGCGAACGCGCCGCCACGGTCCGCCGCATACAGCCCCGGTTGGAAACCATTCTGGCGCTCAATCCTGATGTCGTTGTCCGGACATGGGGCGGTGATCTGAACCTGATCAAGGCGCTGGAAAAGCACCGTATCCGCATCGTCAACATCAATGACATTACCAATTACGATGAGGCCAAGCCGGAACTTTTCCGCGTGGCGAAGGAACTGGGGCAGGAAGCGGGCGCGGGTATCGAGGCGCACCGGTTCGATCAGGCCATGGCTGCCATCCAGCCGGTGGGACGAGGTCGGACTGCGCTTTATTACACGCCGGGCGGCTACAGTGCCGGACCAGGCACCATGGCAGGCGATATGCTGCAAAGACTGGGTTTCAAACTGGAGACTCAGAATAAGGGTTTTTTCTATCTGTCGCCGGAGGTTCTTCTCAGCATGAAGCCTGACATATTCGCCCTGGCGTTTTACGATGATCGGTACGCCATGCGTCGGGTGCCGGGGCGTAATCCGCTGGTGCGCGCCCGGATCGCGGCTTCCCCCAATTTTACCCTGCCGAGACAATCCGTGAGTTGCAGCGGCTGGTTTACCGCCTATGACCTGAGTGCCTTGTCACAAGCGCCGCTGACCGGCAGCGGTGGGCTGAAGGCGGTGCCGAAATGACTGTTTCTTTTCGCATGCTTTCTGCTTCGCTTGGCGCGATGATTGTTATTCTTCTTGCGGTCCTGATGGTATTCGGCGATGTCGCCTTAAGCGGCAATATGTGGTTCGATGCGCTCTTCCGCTGGAAATCCTTGCCGGCGGAAATCATCTGGGGCATCCGCCTGCCGCGCAATCTGGCCGGGGTCGGTGTCGGGGCCATGCTTGGGATGAGCGGCGCGCTGATGCAGGGGCTGCTGCGCAATCCCCTGGCTGAGCCGGGCCTGCTCGGCGTATCTGCCGGTTCAGGGCTGGGGGCGTCACTGGCGATTGTGTTCGGGCTGGGCTTGATGCCTTTTGCCGTCGAAGGCTTCGCCCTGGCCGGTGCTGTGCTGGTGGCGGTTATCCTGCTGGTGTTTGTCCAGCGTTTTCCGCAGCGTCAATCATTGATTTTATTGGGTGTCGGTTTGTCGAGCCTGTGTGGTGCCCTGATGGCGCTGACCTTCAATCTATCGCCGTCGCCGGTTACGACGTCGGAAATACTGAGTTGGATGATGGGATCGGTGCAGAACCGCAGTTGGTTCGATGTTCTGATGTGTTTTGCAGGTTTGGCGATTGTGAGTCTGCTGTCGCTGCGGCTGGGTAAAGGATTGCGTTTCCTGACCCTCGGAGAGGAAACGGCGCGGTCGATGGGGATTGATATGACGCGCCTGACACAGATCATTGTTATCGGCTCGTCGTTGCTGGCCGGCCTGTCGGTATCTGTGGCCGGAGTGATCGGCTTTGTCGGACTGGCGGCCCCGCATTTCGTTCGGGCTTTTGGTATCAAGGATCCGTATATCCTGATCTGGCCCTCGGCCCTGACCGGTGGTTTGATGGTATTGATATCCGACGGCATTATTCGTCTGTTGCCGCCCACGGCCGATGTTCATCTGGGAGTTCTGACCTCCCTGGTCGGCGCGCCGCTTTTCGCCGTACTGGCTTATAAGAGCGCCAGAAGCTGGATGCAGGACTAGGCATGTCAACACTTATTATCCAGAATGTCAGCATCAGGCTCGGCCGCGAAACCGTGGTTCACGAGGTTTCCGCCGAACTGGCGCCCGGTAAACTTTATATACTGGCTGGGCCGAATGGTGCCGGCAAGACGACCCTGCTCAAGGCAATGGCGGGTTTGATTCCCGTGCAATCCGGCATGATCAGCTATAAGAACCTTGACTTGGCGGCGCAGAGGCCGGCCAGCCGCGCCGAACACATCGCCTACTTGCCGCAGGAACGCAGCATCGCCTGGGATCTGAGTTGTGTCGATGTCGCGGCGCTGGGTATTCAGGCTTTGTCACCGGAACTGGCGCGGCAGAAGGCCTTTGCCGAACTCCAGGCGCTGGGCTTGCAGGAGATCGCCGAGCGTGGCGTCTTTGGGCTTTCCGGCGGTCAGCGGGCGCGTGTGCTGCTGGCGCGGGTGCTGGTCAGTCCGGCCGATGTCCTGCTGCTCGATGAACCCCTGATCGCGCTCGATCCGGCGTGGCAAAGGCAGGTACTGATCCGGCTGAAACAGCGCGCCGAAGCCGGTCAGACGGTTATCCTCAGTCTGCACGACCTGCATCTGGCGGCGCAGTTCGCCGATATCGTCATGCTGATGAACGGGGGACGACTCGTGAAGATGGATGTGCCGGAAAAAATCTTCGTGCCCAGTCTGTTATCCGATGTTTTTAATCTGAAAGGCGAGTTGATCGCCGGCGACGGACAGCGGACCCTCCGGCTGGAAAGCCTGCCGCTGCTTTAGTCGCGCGATTTCTTTTTGCTGGTCGTCTTCTTTTTCTCCGGCGCGGCTTTTTTCTTTTTCTCCGCCGCCTGTTTCTTGACGACCGGCTCTGGTCTGGCCACCGGATTGGGCACTGGCGCCATGGTAACTGGCGCCAGTTTCGCGGCGGCCGCGGCATTGGTGGTTACACCCTTGTTATAATCAGCATAGCTGATTGGTGCGTCCGGCGTGGCGACATCGCTGAATTCCGGTCCCGTGAAGGGACCGATCGGGCCGGGGAAGCCGCGCTGCACATCGGCCATGGCGGTCAGCGGCGCCGTGCCGCCATTCAGGCGGGCGCGGTAAATGCGCATGTTTTCGGTCACGCGCATCATGTAGTTGCGCGTTTCGGTGAAAGGATGACATTCGATGAAGAACAGCGGGTCGGCGGTCGTGCCGCGCGGATCGCCGCAGGTATCAATCCAGGTCTGCATCCGGCTGGGACCGGCATTATAGCCCGCCGCCGCCATGACATAGGAACCGTCGAACTTATCGACCAGTTCGCCCAGGTGATACTTGCCGAGTGTCATATTGTAGTCCGGTTCGTAAAGCTGGGCGTCGCCGCTGTAGCCTATCCCCAAACGTCTGGCGACGGCGCGTCCGGTCGATGGAATAAGCTGCATCATGCCGCGCGCATTGGCGCTCGATCTCACACTGGGGTCGAAGCTCGATTCCTGACGGGTAATCGCCAGCACGAAGGCCGGTTCGGGGCCAGGCACGTTCGGTACGCTGCGCAGCGGATAGGCGCGTTCCGGCAGGTAGAAGCCGCGCTGCATCGAAACGCGCGCCACCTTCATGGCCATCAATTGTGAATCGTACTGCCCGACAAGATCGACCAGCAGGGCTTCTTCCTCGGCATTGGGCAGAACATCATCGAGGTGAAGCACCAGGGTGCGGAACAGGTCCAGTTCGCCGGCCTGACCCAGCAGACGCGCGGCCCTGACCATCTCGCGGCCCTCGAAACGGGTGCGGTCGGCCTGGGTGGGGATCGGGTCTTTGCCGAGGGTAATGACCTTGATGCCGGCTTTTTCCGCCGCCATCTGGCCATAGAAGGCGTAGATATATTGCCCGCCCTTTTCATAGTAGCGCTGGGCCAGAGTGGCGTCGGAATCAACGCCGTTCAAAGCCGGATGATTGCGCTTTTCGTAGGCGCGGCCCAGCCAGTAATTGGCGCGGCCCTGCGTGATCGGCGAGGTGCCGGCGGTGGAAAGCGCCAGAAAGTGGCGGATGGCGGCGTCGCTGTCGTTCAGCTTGTCCAGCGCGATCCAGCCGGCGAAGAATTCGGCCTCGGCCATGCTTTCACCGGGCTGGAAACCGGCATTATTCATGGCGTCATAGGCGGCGCGATAATTGCGGGCTTTCAGCGCCGCCTTGAAGTAGCCGAGGCGCAGGGAATAAAGCTGACTTGAGGCATCCGGGCTGGCCGAGGCTTGCGGCAGGTCCGGCAGCAACTGGAAGCCGAGCGTCTCCAGCCCCTTGCCGTTGAGATATTTGGCGCGGGCGAAGGCCAGCGCCGGATTATGCGGATCACCGGCCAGCGCCGCCTGATAGAGGCTGTCGGAAGCGGCCGAACCGGTGCGCATGGCGATGACGGCATTGGCGACATCGGCGTCATGCTGGCCAACATAGGCGGTCATATCGCGAATCGCCTGGGAATTGGCGTTCTGGAAATTGATCTCCAGACAGGTAAGACGCGCCCGATGGTCATCCTGGGTGAGATAGGTGCCGAAGGCTTGGTAGAAATTGGCCTGTGCCAGTGAATCGAATACCTTGGTCCGCCACCAGCTTTTGGCCAGGGTGCGGGCGTCTTCGGTACGAGCCAGGTTGCCATAAGCCGAGATTAATGCCGTAGCGCCTTCGGTGGTTTGCGGCGGCGCACCCTTGAACCAGTCAACGATCTGCTGCGCTGTCAGGCCCGACAGGCCGATCAGTTTTTCGGCGGCGATCTGGCGCTTACTCTCGCGCGGCCAGCCCCACAGGTCGCGCCGGGCGGCGTCGAGCGTGACAAAGCTGTAGATGTTTGCGTCGTTGTTGATGAGGGTCCAGGTAACGATCTTACGCGCCACCGGATTGGTCAGCCCGGCGGCCATCGAATCGGCACTGGCGAAATTACGGGATTTGACAGCCGAAAGCGCCTGCGACAGCAGCGTCATGTCATTGCCGGAGAGAGTGGAGGGCACATAGGGCCGCGCCGTGTCCGCCGACATCGGCATGGTGGGCAATGAAGTATTTTGGGGCACACCATTCACTTCAGGCGCCGGATCATCCTGCGCGGCCACCGGTTGCAACACGACAAGGCTGAGCGCGCTCACGCCCATGATCAGGAACGCCTTGCGGGAAAAAGCGAAAGAGAATTTTTTTGGTCGATCAGTCGGGGTCATAAGGGTCCTGTCATCTGGCCCAAAACGGTATGGCCGAACTATAGGCGATAGTTTCTTTTTAGAAAGCCATTGCAGCGGAAGCTTTGTGTATCTATGGCTATTTTTATATATTCCCAAGCCACAGATGGCCGAAATGCCACAACTTTCCGTGTTTGCGGCGAGACGAGAGTAGACGAATGACCGATACATCTGCCCAGCCCCTGTTTCGCGGTGTGATGACCGCCTTGGTGACGCCGTTCCGCAATGGCGAGGTTGATTACGCGGCATTCGAGAAGTTGATAGACCTTCAGATCGCCGCCGGCGTGCATGGCGTGGTGCCGGTCGGCACCACCGGCGAAACATCGACGCTTTCGATGGAGGAGCACCGTAAGGTCGTTGAACTATGCGTGCGCAAGGTGGCCGGCCGGATCAAGGTGATCGCCGGCGCGGGATCGAACAACACCGCCGAAACGCTCGAACTGGCCCATCACGCTAAGGCTGTGGGCGCCGATGCCGTTCTGGTGGTCGCGCCCTATTATAACAAGCCTTCGCAGGAAGGAATCTATCAGCATTTCAAAGCTTTGAATGATACAGTTCAGATCCCGGTTCTGCTTTATAATGTGCCGGGCCGCACCGTGGTCGATATGAGCAACGAGACGATTGCCCGGCTGGCGAAGCTGCCCAATATTGTCGGCATCAAGGATGCGACCGGCGATATTGAGCGCATCAGCCAGCAGCGCTTGATGATCGAAACCGGCTTTTCTTATATTTCCGGCGATGACCCGACCCTGCTCGGTTATCTGGCGCATGGCGGTCATGGCGTGATTTCGGTGACGTCGAATGTTGCTCCGGCGCAGGTCGTGGCCATGTATGAAGCGGCCGCGCAAGGGGCTTACGATACCGCTCGCCAGTGGCAGGACAAGCTGATCACTTTGCACAAGGTCTTGTTTGCCGATTCGTCGCCGTCGCCGACAAAGTACGCCATGAGCCGCCTCGGCATCTGCACCGATGAGGTGCGCCTGCCGATCGCTGCCTGCTCGCAAAGTGTGCGGCCGCTGGTCGATCAGGCAATGGCGCTTGCGGGGCTTGAACTGGAGACGGCCTGATGGTCGAAATCACCACCAGCAAGACAATCGCCGATAATCGCCGGGCGCGTTTCGACTATTTCCTTGAACAGAATACCGAGGCGGGAATCGCCCTGACCGGCACCGAGGTGAAATCCCTGCGCATGGGGCGGGCCAATATCGCCGAATCCTATGTCAGCATCGAGCATGGTGATGAACTGGTGCTGATCAATGCCGATATCCCGCCCTATGGTCACGCCAACCGTTTCAATCACGAACCGCGCCGGCCTCGCAAACTGTTGATGCACCGCAAGGAGATCAGCCGCTTCATGATCGCCATCCAGCGTGAGGGCATGACCATTATCCCGACCCGGCTCTATTTCAACGACAGGGGCATGGTCAAACTGGAAATCGCACTGGCCAAGGGCAAGAAGAACCACGACAAGCGCGAAGCCACCGCCGAACGCGACTGGGCGCGGGATAAGGCGCGTTTGATGCGGGATAAGGGTTAGAGCACACCCGGAAAGGCGCCGCCATCGATCAGCAGGCTTTGGCCGGTGATAAAACCCGCCTGAGCCGAACACAAAAAAGCACAGGCCGCGCCGAACTCCGCCGGTTCACCGAAGCGCTTCGCCGGGATGCCGGCCTCGCTCTGTTTGCGGACCGTGGCGATATCAACGCTCTGCTGTTCGGCCTTTCGCATCAGGCCGCTGATTTGCCGGTCGGTATCGAATGATCCTGGCAGCAGGAAATTGATGGTGACATTGGCGTGCGCCACCGACCGTGCCACTCCCGCCAGAAAGCCGGTCAGGCCAAGGCGCGTCCCGCTGGAAAGGTCGAGGCGGGACAGGGGCATTTTCACGGAACCCGATGTGATATTGACGATACGTCCAAAGCGGCGGGTCACCATGCCATCGACCACGCGCTGCACCAGTTCGATCGGTGTCACCATATTGCCGGTCACGCCTGCCAGCATGGCGGCGCGGTCCACCTCGCGGAAATCGCGGAAAGGCGGGCCGCCGTTATTATTGACCAGGATATCGACCTGAGGCACGGCGGCGATCAGAGCATCCTGCGTTTCCGCCAGACTGACATCGCCGGTAACCGGTATAACGGTTACGCCGGTTTCAGCGCGGATATCCGCAGCGGTCACCTCCAGCCTGCCGGCGTTACGGCCATTGATCACCACCGTGCAGCCGACGCGCGCCAGTTCCAGGGCGCAGGCCTTGCCCAGTCCGGCGCTTGATGCGCATACAATGGCGTAACGCCCCTTTAAACCCAGATCCATTTATTAAACCTTATGCTCCGAAATCGACAACAGGTTGCCGTCCGGGTCCTTGAACCATGCCACCTTATCGCCGCTCGGCGCCGTCCAGATTCCGTGCGCGGTCTGGGCCTCGCCAAGCCAGTCATAAAGCTCGAACTTGATGTCGAGTGCCGTCAAGGCGAACACCTTATCCTCGATACGCGTTACCTGGAAGCCAAAGACGGTATAGGGCGCTACATAGAGTTGCGGTGGCTTTGTCAGGCGGATCAGGGTCGAGCCGGAACGCAGCACGAGGGCGTATTCATCCTGGCTGAAAACCGTCAGGCCCAGAACGCCTTCATAAAAAGCGCGCGCCTGCTCGAAATCACTGACAGCCAGAAAGCCCATCGGCGTGGCGTCGCTCAAAGGGCGCGGGCCGGTCGGGGCGGGTTTGGTCAGGTTAAGGCCGAGCATGGTGTTCGACTCCGCAAATGATACCGCGTCAGGATGGCCGCATCACGGATAAAAAATCAAACCGGAAGCGACCGGAGCGCTGCATTCATGTGCGTCCCATTGTGCAGACAGGGGTAAAGCATCCGAGAATGAGACGCTGGGCATCGAACGGTATGTCGGTAACTGTCTCCAGAACACCATCCTTGTGCATCCGGGTTTCTGCGGCATCCAGGCTTTCCTTGTCAGGCCAGACTTGCCAGGTGAATACAATCTTTTCACCAGGTTTGGCCGCGACAGCGCGGCGGAAATCGGTTTGTTTTCCGTCGGGAACGTAATCCTCCCAGGATTCGACGATCTCCAGACAGCCATATTTTTTGAAGATTGCTGCGCCGTTTTCAGCCCATTTTCGATAGGCCTCCCTGTTTTCCTCCGGCACGGGAATGACGAGTCCGGCGATATACATGGCTCAGGCTCCTCAGATCGTTTCGTCGTAATCTTCCTCGGCGCCCAGGAATTTCGGCGGATTATTATGGCTGGAGCGCGGACGACCGACGACATTCGCCAGATCTGCCAGGTCAACGAAAGTGTCGGCCTGGCGGCGCAGTTCGTCGGAGGTCATTGGCGGTGACGACTTTACGGTCGACACAACGGTGACTCGCGCACCCTTGCGCTGGACGGATTCGAGCAGGCGGCGGAAATCACCATCGCCGGAGAACAGCACCAGATGGTTGGCGTGTTCGGCCATTTCCATCATGTCGCAGGCGATTTCGATATCCATGTCGCCACGCCAGCGCTTGCGGCCCTGGCTGTCGGTATATTCCCTGGCGGTCTTGGTGATCAGGGTGAAGCCGTTGTAATCAAGCCAATCCACCAGAGGGCGGATCGGTGAATAATCGTCGCCTTCAACGAGGGCGGTATAATAGTAAGCGCGGATCAGGATGCCGCGTTTGCGGAATTCATCGAGCAGCTTACGGTAGTCGATGTCGAAATTCAGCGCCTTGGCGGCGGAATAGAGGTTGGCACCATCAATAAAAAGCGCGATACGGTCAGTCGGATAAAAGCTCATGGCTCAACGCTATCCTGAAAATGTGCAGTTAAAATGGCAGACGAGAATAACAATATGTCCGTTTTTATTGCCTACGGTTCCAACCTGTTGTCTGGTCCGGTGACTGCATCGCAAGCTTTCAGCGCGGTTGTCAAGGACTTGCGGGACCGGGGGCTGATTGTGAACAGGATTTCACGTCTGTGGTCGTCAAAAGCCTGGCCGAACTCCGACGACCCGCCTTATGTCAATGCCGTTTTGCAAATTGCAACTGATTTGCAACCGGCTGAATTAATGTCTCTTTTGCATGATCTGGAACGTCAGGCGGGGCGGGTGCGCGATGGCCGGCTAAACGCGCCGCGCGTGCTTGATCTCGATCTGATCGCATTTGGCGAGGCGGTCATGCACGGCGAAAAAGGACTGATCCTGCCGCATCCGCGCGCCGCTGAACGCGCCTTTGTCATGGGACCGCTGGCCGAAATCGCGCCGGACTGGGTTCACCCGGTTTTGCACCGGACGGCGACCGAGCTTTACAAGGCCGCCACAATCGGACGCGACGCTTATCCTTTAGAGGCCGACGCTTCCTGACGCGTTGCCCGCTGGTCGATCCAGATATAAAGGCCGACGCCAGTCAGGACCAGCAGGGTGCCGGCGATATCCGCCAGTGTGATGTGCTCATCGAGGATCAAACCGCTCAGAATCAAAGTGAAAATCGGATTGATGAAGCTGATAATAGCATTGGCCTGTGAGGATATGCGGCTGAGTGCGAAATTGGTCAGGTAGCTCGGCAGGACGGTTGCGCCGATGGCCAGGCCGATCACCAGGGTCAGCAGGGGCGGCGTCATATGGATATCGCTCAACTTATGAACCGTCAGGAAATGGATGCCGGTCGCCAGCGCCGCGCCGCTCATCGCCCATGAAGTAAAAAGCGACGGACCCATGCGCTTGATCAAGGGCTTGGCCAGCAGCAGATAGAGGGCGAAAGCGACGGAAGATACCGTACACCACAGGACGCCGACCGCTACCGCCGTGCCTTGTGCACGCAAATCGGTGATGAAAACCAGGCCCAGACCGACATAGCTGATGATAAAAGCCCAGACCGCTTTCAGGCGCATCGGCTGCTTGAAGAAGAACGCGCCGAAGAGGATGACGAACAGGGGGTAGGTGAACAGGATCAACCGCTCGAATTGTGGTGACAGCGTGGTCAGGCTCTCGAAATCGGTATAGCTGGCCACCCAGTAGCCGAGCGCGCCGACCGCCAGGGCGCGCAGATAAAGACCGGGCTGGCGGTCGATTGGCGGCAGGTTGTGCGTTCCCTTCGCCTTGCCGCGTAGGAAGGTGGCCAGACCGAAAATGACAAAGAAGGGGGTGGCGACGGAGAGGCGCAGTGCCATCAGGGCCGAGGCGTCGATATCGTAGTTATAGGCCAGCTTGATCCAGATGCCCTTGCTGGCAAAGAGAAAGGCGCCCAGCATGGCCAGGATATAGCCGCCCCAGGTCAGGAGCCACGGCGCGTTCAGGAAAGTCTTGTTTTGCGACTGGTCGGACATCTGGAGGCCTTTGTGGGCGCCATCTTGTCTTTATGCGCCCCGTGGAACGGGTAGGGGCGCGATCGTTTCAATCTGACGCCTTAGGATTTCTTGCGTGTAATAAGACGCACGGACTTGCCAGACACGGTTTGGCAAGCCCAAATGAGCCTGGACATGATGTCGATGTGCGTAAGCGCAAATGTATTGGCGAAACGGGTGATCATGGGCGGGCCATTAGAGCGTTTGAGGCAGGCAGGCAATCGGAAAGGCGTTTTCGTGCGCTCACATTGGGTTACCATCTGTATGGCGCTCTGTGTCCTGGCCGGTCCGGCTCAGGCGAAACCGCAAATCATCTCAGGCGTGGCCTATGTCATCGACGGCGATACGCTGGTGATCCGCAAGCGGCATATCCGCCTGTTCGGTATCGATGCTTTCGAGCGCGACCAGACCTGCGGCCGTTTCCGTTGCGGCCTCGAGGCGCGTAAGACCTTGCAAGACTTGATAAACGGTCGCCCGCTGACCTGTGAAAAACAGGCGATCGACACCTATGGACGAACGGTTGCGATTTGCAAGACATCGGCCGGATTGGATATTGGCGGCGAAATGGTCCGGCGTGGCCTGGCGGTGGCCTATCGCAGTTTCTCGACGCAGTACCTTGATGAGGAAGCCTATGCGAAATCGCATCGCCTTGGCGCGTGGGCGCATGGTTTCAAAAGCCCGCTGCAATACCGGCGCGACACCCACTGAGCCTACCGGCAATATGTTGATAAAGCTGCGTTATTACAGATACTTGCTGAATTTGCCTTTATTTTGCCGCATTTCTCTCCGAACGTGATATTATGGGTGCTAAAGGCGGGTGAGTAGGTGTAAAATACACCTCGCTTCTGAAATTGCAGGCTGCGCTGCCCCTTTCCAATCGACAAATTTTGCCGGCCGGTAAGTAGCAGGGAAGCGAACGCGCGTGGTTTCATCCGTTTATTCGTCATACACCGTCAGTCAGATCGCGGCCCTGACGCCGGCTGCCGTCGGGTCGATGACCGCGACGGATATCGCCTCCCTGTCATCGACGCAGATTTCGGCTTTTGGGGTCGAGGTCATCCAGGCGCTTAACGCCACGCAGCTGGCGGCCATTTCCACGACCCAGATGAAGGCGTTGACGACGACACAGATCGCCGCTTTCACCGCCAGCCAGATGGTTTTTTCCGGCAAGCAGTTGTCGGTTCTGCTCCAGGCCCAGATGGAGGCTTTTGGGGTCGAGGAGATCGCGGCCCTGACCACACAACAGATTCAGGGACTGACTGCGGCGGATATCGGCGAGCTTTCAACCGCCCAGTTTGCCGTGTTGTCGCCGGCGCAGCTTTCGGTGCTGTCGATCACGCAGATGAAAGGCATCGATGCGGACCAGCTTGGGGTTTTGACGACGACACAACTCGCGGCCTTTTCCTCGACGCAGGTGTCGGCGCTGAATGCGACCCAGATGAAGGCCCTGCCGGCGACGATCATCGACGCCCTGACGACGACACAACTGGCCGGCCTGACAGCGGCGCAAATCAACTGGATGGGATCGACCGGTTTGAGCGCGCTGGACGCCACCGACTTCGCCAGCCTGTCCGCCACTCAGATTCAGGGATTGACGACGACCGAAGTGCAGTCGCTGACCGCCACGCAACTCGGCGCCCTGACTCCGACGCAGATCGCCGCCCTGACCGTTACGCAGGTCCGGGCGCTGACGCCTGACGAACTCAATGGACTGAATGCGACCCAACTGGCCGGGCTGACCTCCACCCAGGCCAGCTACCTACAGGCAAGCCAGATCAGTCAGGTGACGACAACCTTCCTCAATGCGCTGAGCGGTGACCAGTGGACATCGATTGCCGCAACGGCGATCAAGGCACTGCGTAATGATCAGGTCGAAAGCCTGAGTCCGGAGCGGGTCAGTCTGCTGACCGCCACCCAGATCAAAGCGATGACCGAAACCCAGCTCGACGCCCTGTCCTCCGTACAGGCCGCCGCCCTGACCGAAACCCAGATTTCGGCTCTTATCGCCGCCCAGATCAAGGGATTGGACACTTCTTTCCTGATCGGATTGTCGGCTACACAGGTGGGCGCTCTGACGCCGACCCAGTTGAGCGCCCTGACCGAGCGGCAGGTATACAGCCTGACCGAAACCGAACTGGGACTGTTGCGAACGGACCAGATCAAGGGACTGAGCGTGGTGGCGATGCAATCGCTCAACACGACGCAGTTTCTGGCGCTTGCCTCCAGCCAGCTCAATGCGCTCGCGGTGACGCAGATCAGGGGGCTGACGGCTGACGACATCGGCGTGATGACGACGACGCAACTGGCCGGCATCAGTTCTACCCAGATCGCCGGCATGACGACAACGCAGATCAGCGCGTTCAGCGCCACGCAGATCAGCAACCTGACGGTGACGCAGATCAAGGGGTTGACGGCCGCCGGCGTCAGCGTGCTCAACCAGGCGCAGCTTCAGGCGCTTTCCACCGCGCAACTCAGCAGTCTGACCGCGACCCAGATCAGCGGGCTGGGCCAGGATATCGTCAGTTCCATTTCCGGCAGCCAATTGGCGGCGATGACGGCGGGCCAGATATCGGCTTTGAGTGTAAAGGCGATCCAGGGACTGACGGCGGAACAGATTGTCAGTCTGAACAGTACGCAACTGCGCGCCCTGACCGTAACCCAGATCGGCTATCTCAACGAAGACCAGATCGCCAGCCTGACCCTGACCCAGATCGCGTTACTGACCACGACCCAGATTAAAGGGCTGACGGCCGCCGATATCGGAATGCTGGCGAATACCCAGATCGACGCGTTGTCAACGACCCAGATGGCGGCCCTGACAACCGCCGCGATCAAGGGCCTCAGCGAGGCGCATATCGCCGGCCTGACCACGAGCCAGGTCCGGGGGCTGCCGACGACGCTCATCGCCGCCCTGACGGTGACTGAAATTTCCCAGCTGAGCGCCGAACAACTGGAGGCGCTCGGTTCGAGCCAGTGGGCGGCGCTGACCTCGGCCCAGATCAGCGCGCTCAGCGATAGCCAGGTGGCGACTCTGACGACCACGGTGCTGCGGTCCCTGTCGACCACCCAGTTGCGCGGAATGAACGCCACCGATCTTGCCGAACTGAACACCACGCAGATCGCTGCGCTGACAGGTGACCAGGTTGCCAGCCTGACCGTTACCCAGGTCGCCAGTCTTTCGGCGGATGATCTGACGGCTTTTACCGCGTCGCAACTGGCGGCGTTGACGACGACCCAGATCCGGGCGCTGAGCGCGGATCAGATCGCTTCGCTGAACCCGGCGGACCTGGGGCGTTTCAGCGCCACGCAACTGAATAACCTGACCGCGGCGCAGATCCGGGCGCTGACGACCGAGCAGGTTTCGCAACTGACCACGGCGCAGATATCGGCCCTGTCCACGACCGGACTGAGCGGCCTGAAGGAGACGCAGGTCGCGGCCCTGTCCACGGACCAGATCAATGCCCTGAGCACCCGGCAGATCGCGGTTCTGACCGCGACGGCGGCGGCCAGCCTGACCACCAGCCAGATGTCGGGCCTGGAAACGACCTTGCTACGGGCATTGACCGCGGTTCAGATCGGCGCCCTGTCCAATGACCAGATCACGGCGCTCAGCCCTCAGCAATTGTCGGTACTGGCGACGACCCAGATAAAGGGGGTGACGGCGGCGCAACTGGGCACGATCAGTGATATGCAACTGGCGGCCTTGTCCTCGACCCAGTTGTATGTTCTGACGGCCGCGCAACTCGCCGGCCTGACCTCCGACAAGATATCGGAACTCACCGCTAGCCAGCTTTCAGGCCTGAGCGCGACCGCCATCGCGGCCCTGAGCGCCGACAATCTGTCGGGGCTGACCGCCAGCCAGATGGGCCTGCTCTCGACCACGCAGATCAAGGCGCTGAGCACGTCAGGCCTCTCCAGTTTGAGCACTGAACAGCTTACGGCGCTGAGTACGACGCAGATACGCTATATCAGCAGCGCGGCGATCAAAGGATTGACCGCGGAGCAGCTTGACGCTTTCGATACGACGGCCCTGCAATCGCTGACAATAACCCAGATACGAAGCCTGACCGCAACACAGATATCGGAACTCAACCCGGATGATCTGTCGGCGCTGACTACCACTCAGTTAAAAAGCCTGACAGCCGCCGAAGCCGCCGCTCTCAACGATAATCAGATCGCGGCCCTGAGCAGGGAACAGGTCAGCAGCCTGACCACAACGCTGATCATGAACCTCACCGCCACGGCGATCGGCGGCCTGTCGGATACGCAGATGGCCGCCCTGAGCGCCAGCCAGGTCGCGGCGCTATCCAAGGCGGGCATGAGCGGTCTGACCAACACGCAGATATCGAGCCTGACCTCGACCCAGATCGCCGTGTTTACCGCGACCCAGATCGCGGCCATGACCGGCGACCAGATCGCCGGCCTGTCCACCACCGCCCTGGCAGCTTTTAGTCTGACCCAGCTTGGCGCCCTGACCGCTACCCAGATACAGGCACTGACCAACGATCAGGTGGCCGGCCTGACCACCAACCAGATCGGCGCTTTTTCGGTAACGGCCATAAGCGGCCTGAGCGCGGGGCAGGTTTCGGCTCTGTCCGCGACCCAACTGACCGCGATGAACACGCGGCAGGTTGCGGCGCTCAGCACCACCGGCGTCGCCAGCCTCTCCACGGCGCAATTGCAAAGCCTGACGACCACACAGTTCAAGGCGCTCACCGCGACACAGATCAGCCAACTCAGCGAAGACCAGATCGCTGGCCTGACCCTTGCGGAAATCGCCGTCATGACTGCGGCGCAGATGGCGGCCCTGACGGCCACCGAGGCCGGCGCCCTGCAAACAACGCAATTATCCGTCCTGACAGTGACGCAACTGGCTGCCCTGACGGTGACCGGTTTCGGCGGCCTGTCGGCGGACCAGATGGCGCAACTGAACACGACCCAGTTGAATGGCCTGGCCACCCAGCAGATCGCCGCCCTGACCGAGGATGAGATATCCGGCCTGACCGTGACGACCCTGAAAGGCATGACGACGACCCAGATCAGGGGATTGACCGCCACAGGTCTGGCTGCCTTCAATGCGGATCAATTGCGGGCCTTCAACACTACCCAGATCGCCGCCCTGACCATGACTGCCCTGGCGGGATTGACCGACAGTCAGGTCAACGCCCTGACGGATGATCAATTGAAGGGGCTGTCTTCGACTCAACTCGGCGCGCTGACTTCCACGGGGCTGGCCGGTCTGACCTCCGATGATATCGCGCTCCTGACGACGACGCAGATCAGGGGCATGACGGCGACGGAAATCGGTTATCTGTCGACGACCCAGCTCAAGGGGCTGTCGGCGCTTCAGATGTCCAGCCTGACGACGACCCAACTCAAGGGACTCACGGCCGACGAGGTAGCCAGCCTGAGTCTTGCCCAGATGGTGGCGCTGGACAGGACGCAGGTGGCGAACCTGTCAGAAACAGGAGTCAGCGGCCTGACCTCGACCCAGATATCCGGCCTGACCACGACCCAGACCGCCAGTCTGACCTCGACCCAGATCGGCGCCCTGACCGAAACCCAGGTGAGGGGGCTTTCAACGAGCCTGCTGGCTGGTTTGACTTCGACCCAGATATCGGGGTTGAGCACCACCGGTATCGCGGCGCTGGAAGAGACGCAGATCGTGGCGCTGACCACGAGCCAGATCGCCAGTCTCAGTCTGACCGCCCTTGCCAGCCTCTCGTCCGAACAGGTGGACGAACTGACCGCCACGCAACTGCGCGCCCTGAGTTCGACCCAGATCGGCGGCCTTTCCGAAACCGGCATTACGGGTCTGTCCGTTACCGGCCTTGCGACCCTGACGACGACGCAGATCAAAGGGCTGACCGGTTCCCTGATCGCGGCGCTGACTACGGCCCAGGTGGCGGGACTGACCACGACGGACATCGCCGCTTTCTCGACAACCCAGATCAACAGTCTGGCTTCCACCCAGCTTGAGGTCCTGACAACTGGGCAACTGAGTGTCCTGACCTCGACCCAGATCGGCGCACTGGCGACGGCGAGTCTCGGCGGACTGACATCGGAGGGGGTGGCGACTCTGACCAACACCCAGTTGCGGGGATTGAGTTCGACCCAGATAGGTTATCTGAACGAGACGAATATCAAGGGACTGACCACCAGCCAGTTGACCGCCCTGACGACGACACAGATCAAGGGGCTGAACGCCACCGAGGTTCAGGCCCTGTCACAGACTCAACTATCGGCTTTCTCAACGACGCAGCTTGCCGCGATATCAACAGACGGCATACAAGGATTGAATGACGATCAGATCGCCGGCATGACCCTGACGCAACTGGTTTCGATGACCTCGACCCAGTTGGGTTCGTTGACGACCAGTCAGATCGCGGCGCTGAACGCCACCCATCTGGCGACCCTGACCACGACCCAGTTCCACGGGCTGAACCAGACGCAGATCGGCGCGCTTAACCCCGATGAGATATCAGGCCTGACAACGACGGTCCTGGCCAATTTCTATACGACCCAGATATCTGGCCTGACCTATACGCAACTGGGTTCGCTGACCACCACGCAGATCGGCGCATTGGGGACGACGCAGGTCGCGGCCATCGGCGCTGACGCTATTTCAGGCTTGACCGAAACCCAGATCGGCGCCCTGACCACGACACAGATTACCGCGCTGAGCGCCACGCAGGTGGCGGCGATGGAGACGGAAGACGTGGCGGACCTCACTGTCACGCAGATCGCCGCCTTCACTACAACGCAACTGAAAAGCCTGACCACGACCCAGATCGGCAATCTGACCACGACCCAGGTCCAGGGGCTGACGACCGCGCAGATCGGCAATCTGACGACGGTTCAGCTCAAGGGACTGACAACGACGGAAATGGCTGTCCTGACCTCGACGCAGCTCAGGGCGCTAACGACCACCCAGATGTCCGCCCTGTCCGTGACGGCGGTCAGCGGTTTGACCGAAACCCAGTTGCAGGCGCTGACGACCACCCAGTTCAAGGCGCTGACTTCCGCCCAGCTTGGCGCCTTGGCGGCGACCGGCATGGCGGCGCTTACCACCGCGCAACTGGCGATCCTGACCTCGACCCAGATAGCGGGGCTGACGACCACCGAAACCGCCGCCCTGACGGCCACGCAACTGGCGGCCCTGACCTCGACTCAGCTTTCCGGTTTGTCGGTTACCGGCATGGCCGGTCTGACGGCCGAACTTATCGAGGCGCTTTCAATTACACAGATCAAGGGCTTGAGTTCCACCCAGCTTTCGGGACTTTCGACGACCTATATCGGCGCGTTGACCGCCGCCCAGGTCGCCGCCTTAACGACGACGCAGCTTAAGGGACTGAGCGCCGCTCAGATGGGAGCCTTGTCGACCACCGACATTATGGCCTTCAGCACCAACCAGTTGACGAGCCTGACAAGCACGCAACTGGCCGGTCTGGTTTCCACGGAGATCAACGCCCTGACGACGACGCAACTGGCGTCCTTGAGTTCCATCCAGATCGGCGGACTTTCCACCAGCGGCCTGTCTGGTCTGACCGCCGGTCAGATGGCGGCCCTGACCACCACCCAGATTTCAGGCCTGACCCCGACCCAGATGGGCGCGCTGTCCACAACAGTCATCAATGCCTTGACCCAGACGCAGATCGCCCAGCTGACGATGACGCAGTTCGGCTCCCTGTCCGGCACAGGGGTGGCGGCGCTGCTCGAAGCCCATATAAATTCCATCACCACGACCCAGATCGCTTCCCTGTCGAATACTGGCATCAGTGGCATGACGGCGACGGAAATGGCGTCGCTGTCGCTGGATCAACTGGCGGCCTTCAATTCCACCCAGATCAGCGCCCTGTCCACCGGCGCCATCAGTGGGCTGACCGAATCCCAAATATCCGCCCTGACTCTGACGCAACTGGCCGGTTTGACGGCGACACAGATCGGTTCGCTCTCGGATGCGGATATTTCCGCCCTGGGCACGACGGAAATCGCCTCGCTGACGACGACGCAACTGGCCGGCCTGGTGCGGATGCAACTGCGCGCCATGACAACGGCGCAGATCGCGGCCCTGACGACGACGCAGATCGGCAGCCTGTCGGCCACGCAGCTTTCCAACCTGACCACCAACGCGGTCGCGGCCCTGACGGTGACGCAGTTCAAGGCGCTTTCATCCAGCCAGTTCGGCGCCCTGACCGTGACGCAACTCGATTACCTGTCGGCGGGCGAGATGGCGGCCATTTCCGGTATCCAGATCAGCGGCCTGACGACAACGACAATGGCGGTGCTTGGGACCGCCTTCCTGACGGGACTGAACACCTATCAGATCGAGGCCCTGACACCGGTGCAGATCAGCTATCTGACGCCGGCGCAGATCAGCAGCCTGTCGGCCATCCAACTGGCGGCGCTGCAAGCCGCTCAGGGATAATCTGCGGATCAGAACTGGAAGCGTGTGCGCAGGGATACCGAGGTATTGGTGTATTCCGGCAGTTCCTGATATTCGGCCTCAATCGAGAAATAGCTGTACGGATTGTCGGCCGACAGGCGGAAACCCGCCACCGGTCCGCCGCCCTCGATATTGCCGCCGACGAGCGTGAAGCTGTCGCCACCGTTAAAATTGGCCACGGTATCGGGCAGGGTGGCGGAGAGATTCTGCTTGTAGCCGACCCAGAGTTCCGGTTTGAGGAATGAGGTCTTGTAGCTGAGGTTCAGCAAGGCCGTCGAGGTCAGCAGATGGCCGTCACGTTTGCCTACCGTCAGGTCGAAATAATCGCCGCCACCGCTTTCGGCGTGTTTGTTTTCGTCGAGTTGGTAGTAATCGACGAGCACCTGTGGCGTAACGGCCCATTTGCCCAGGCTGTAATCATAAGACGCACCCGCGCCGCCGCTGACCGAATAGCCGTTCCACTTGGCGGTTGCCACATGGCTGACCGTGGTCGTCAGCAGGTTGCGTGTGCTCTTGAACTCGGCATAACCGGCCCCGGCATGAGTCCAGGCTTTCAGGCCGCTCGTGTTGAGCCGCCAGTAAAGGCCCAGAGTCAGGTCGGAATTCGACATGCTTTCCGCGGCAAGGGCGAAGGTGTCGCGCGGCGAGGCGGAGGTGAGGGACAGATAGGCGCCGACCATCTGATTGCCGTAAACTTGTCTTTCACGGCCGCCGGCGAAGCTGAAACCCGTCGATTTAAAGCCCGCCGTATCACTGTATGAGCGGTTGATGCCGTAGCCATATTCCTGAAGCCAGTACTGACCGCCGTTATTGTCAGGGATAAGGGTCAGGTTGCTGAGCGAGCGATTCAGCGCGGCCGAACCGGTGGCCAGGGTTATGAGATTTTCGCCGGAATAATCGGGCAGGTACTGGTTATAGACCTGATCGAAGGCGTCCTTGTCGGTGGCCGCCAGCAGGGAGGATCTCGCGCCGGAATCCTCGGCAACGACGGCCAGGACGGGCATCAGCGCCGCGTACTGATTATTGGAATACCCGGCTTCGCCTTGTGTTTTCAGGCGAAAATTGGCGGAAAGCGCCGTGTCACTGTCATTGAGCGTCAGGTCCGAATGATAGAGATAGGGAATATACCCATCCAGGGTCGAGGTGGTCATATTGCCCAGGCTGATGCTGGAACCGGTCAGAATGGTGAAGGTGGTAGGCGTGGTCAGGATCTTGTCGGGCGTCAGATAGAGCTTGGCGCCGTCATCGAAGACCACTGCGCCGGTGCCGGCAAGGATCGGCGCGGTGGGGCTGTCGACAGCCAATGTCAGGGCAAGCGTACTGTCCGAACCGACATGCAGGGTGCTCAGCTTGACGGAACTGCCGGCGAGCAGGCCGGCACTGGCGCCGCTGTCGATATCCATGACGATGTCGCCGGCAGAAGTCAGCTTGCCAAGAAAAACGGCGTCGTCGGTCAGAGTGAAACTGCCTGTGCCCGCACCGTAATCGATATTACCATAGATATAGCCGCCGGAGGACGACAGGGAATCATTGCCGGAACCGAACAGGATATTTCCGTAAATATAGGGGGCTGCGATCGCTTCGTCGTCATCGCTGTCGGTGGGGGCGGTATCGACCTGGGTAATGGTCACGCCGGTGGTATTGGCGCTGACGTCGATGGCGGTGGCCTTGCCGGTGATGGTATCGGTCGTGCCGTCGCCATCGTCATCGGTAGCGGTGATAGTGGCGCTGATGGCGCCGGAATTGGTGATCGAGGTCAGCGTGCCGGACGCATCGGAAATGGCGGTGGCGCTGCCGGTCGAGCCGGAAGAAGAGGCATAGATACCCGAACTGGTGCCGATATTAAGGACGGGCAAGGTTGCGCCGGTTGCGATCTTGAGAGCCGTGGCTGTGCCGACATTGGAGACGGTATAGACCGTGTTGCCGTCATCGTCTTCCGACGAGGTCAGATATCGCGTGGTCGTGGCGGTAACCGTGCCGTTAACATCGAGCAGGGGAGTGGTGGCGCCGCTGAGCAGGGAAATGGCGGTGGCGTTTCCGCCGTAAGAACTGGCGGTGATGCTGCCGGCATTGCCGATGCCGTTTTCAACTGTGGTGGTGTAGCCCGTACCGCCAATTTGCAGGGCGGTCGCGTCGATGCCGGGATGAACACCATAGGCCACTATGGCCCCACGATTGAGCAGGCCGTAATTGACGGAAGGCGGATCGATGGCCGTCGAGGCGTAGGTCAGGCCGCCCAGCGTAATGTCGCCGGTGGCTGAACCGATGGCCAGGGCAGGGGCGGAGCCGTATTGCGCCAGGCTGGCCGTGGACTGGTCCGTATCGGTCAGGCCGTCGCCATCCTCGTCGGTATTGTCGTCATCCGTGCTGGTGACGGTGGACCCCAACAGGACGCCGTTGGCGACATTGCCGGCGATGCTCACCAGCGGGCCACTTTGAAGCAGGTTATTGGCCGGGATCAGGTTTTCGTAGATGGCCTGGGTAAGCGTCGAGGTCGAGCTATAGGCGGTGCCGCTGTACGAACCGTCGATGATCAGGCTGCCGCCAAGATCGCCGGTGAGGCTCACGGCCGAGGCGTTTTCTCCGATCGCGCCGATTGAGCCAGACAGGTAGACATTGCCGGTGACGCCTTTTTCCAGTGAAATTCCGGTCGAATTGTTGCCGATCAGGGTCATGCTGCCGTCGTAGGTGAAGGCGCCGTCGATCTGGTTCTCGAAACGGATGCCGTAGGACGCATTGCCCTCGACATCGATAGCGGAGGTGCTGGTGACATCGACATTGCCGACAAACGGGGAGGCGCCCGTGGAGTGAATGCCGTAACGCGCCGTACCTTCGGCCCAGGGGGCGTCGGTATATCCATCTTCCGTCCCGTCAAGGCTGGTGCTGTCCGAAGCCGTATAATCGTCGGTGACGGTGATATCCCCGGTCAGGGTAAGCCCCTGGGTGCGGTCGGGAAAGTCGGTGATCAGGATGCCCGTCGATCCCGATTCGGAACCGGACATGGCGATGCTGCCCTCAAAATCGAGGCTGTTGTCGCTATCGACCGTGATCGCCGTACCGCTGGTCAGGGTGATCGATCCGTCGGACGTAACGGTCAGATCGCCGGCGGAACTGGTGAGAACAGGGGAGGTTGTGGCTGTCGAGATCGATGTTTCGGCAAGTGCCCGCGAAACAAGTCCTCCGCTACCAAGAACCAGTCCGAGGGCTGTGGCGGTCAGGAGGGCATGTTTACGCATGATGTCGGGATTCCATTTTCGTTCAACGGCCTGTGCGGCCTTTGCGGGTTGGGCGAAAATGAAAAATCAGAACGGCTCTATTAAGTCTGTTTTGATGCAGGCCTGACGCTTTGCAACAAGTTTGAAATGAGCGGCGCAATCATCATAAAAAAGGCGCCACGGAGGACGCCCTGATTTGGCGCGCTTTAATGATGCGCGTGGCTATGCGACCTGCTGCCCTTTTTCGGAATATGGGCTTCGTGCATGGCGATGGCGGTCGCCTGCTTGCGGCTGGTGACCTTTTTGCCGCTGCCGCTTTTCAGAGCGCCTTCCTTGTATTCGTGCATGACTGTCTCGACCTTCTTTTTCTGGCCGGAGGTTTCCTTTGGCATGGTTAGTCTCCTGTGATGCCACCCCATCCGGCACTAGACAACCTGGCCGGTAAAAATACCATGCGGACACCAAACGCAGCGGCAAAATAGTTATTGGACGAATGGCCGAAAACGGGCAATGACAGGGCATGACCTTGATTCTTTACGGCATACCGAACTGCGATACGGTGAAAAAGGCGCGCGGCTGGCTGGCGGCCAATGGCATTGCTTACGATTTCCATGACTACAAGAAGGCCGGAATCGATGCTGACCATCTGAAAGCGTGGTCTGAAAAGATCGGCTGGGAAAAGGTGCTCAACCGCGCCAGCAGCACTTTCAAGGCCTTGCCGGATGAGGCGAAGCAGGCGCTGGATGAAGCGAAGGCTATTGCCCTGATGATCGAACAGCCATCGATGATCAAGCGTCCGATTTTCGAGAGAAACGGCCAGATCGTCGCCGGGTTCAAACCGGATAGCCTTGAACTGAAGGCCTTGTTCAATTGACGCGGGTCCAGGTTTCGGAGCGGCAGATACGCTCGCCGAACAGGCATTCCCTGCTGGAAAGCGTTGCGCCTTCCAGCGTCAGGGTTGCGGAATAGGTCTTGCCCTCCTTGGGGCTGTAGGCCTTGCCCTTCCAGTTTTTGGTGCCATCGCGGATCAGATCGTAGAAAACCCTGTCGCCGACACGCGCTTTACTTTTCGCGCCCGGATTGATCCAGGCGATCTTGCCGCAGACGCCGCCGGGGCAAGGCGCGAAGACGATGCGCACTTGCCCGTTGCTGCGCTGCCATGTGCCGGGCAGGTCCGCCGCCTGAACCGCCACAGGCATGATCAGTGCGAAAACAAGAATAAATAACATCAGCAAACGCATGACCGAGGTCCCAGGTATTTGGCTGTATTATACGCGCTGTTGCCTTCGCTTTGGTTAAAAAAATCAGTCGCCGATTGTATCGTGCGCGCCGGCTTCGCCTTTTCGCCAGTAGCCTGACGCCTTGATCCATCTCGGATTGACGCCATGATCCTCGATCAATTGTTGACGGATCAGCTTGGCCTGAGTGCTTTCGCACGCCACCCAGACGTGGACGTCACCCTGCGGCATGTGCATCGCCTTGAGCGCCTCATTGAGGCTGTTGGCATGACCGGACTGACGGTAGACCCAATGGATGGAAGCGTCGGCCCTTGTCTCGAAGCGCAGGCGATCCTCCAGGCTATCGACTTCAGCCACCACACAAACCTTTGTACCGGTCGGTAATTCTTCAAGCCGCCGTGCGATAGCTGGCAGGGCGGTATCGTCGCCGATCAGCACATAGCTGTCATAAGCCGGGGGAATCAACATTGATCCACGCGGGCCGGCGATATTCAGGATATCGCCCATTTTAGCGTTCAACGCCCAGGACGTGGCGGGGCCGGCATCATGCAGGGCGAATTCGATATCCAGAGTCTGGCCGTCGAAACGCTGGGGCGTGTAATCGCGCATGACGGGCTTCGGGCCGTTGCCGGGCGGCATACCAAGGTCCGGCAAGGTCAGGATGCCGGTTTCCGGATCGGGGAAGAACAGCTTGATATGGTCGTCGAAGCCCAGGCTCTGAAAGCCGGCGAAGTCGCCGGTCAGACTGATGCGCAGCAGGTGCGGCGTGAGGGATTGCACCTGTGTAACCGTAAGCGCCCGGCGCCGGGTTTCATAACGGACGCGGGTGATCGCGCGTCCGTCGGTTTCCCCAAAAACTGGTAAGGCCATGATTACAGTCTTTCGATTTTCCTGGCAGTATCGTCGATCAGATCGACCACGGCTTCGATTTCGCTCTTGTCCATCGGACGCATACCGCGGGTGCGTAGCGCGGCCTTGAGATTGGCCATGGCACGGAAGAGGGGGGCGTAATCGCCGTGCTCGCTGCGCTGGCCATCCATCATTGCGAATAACTGATCGACCTGTTCGGCCTTTTCCGCCAGATGAGCGATGCCGGCCTCGGTGATGGTGGCGGATTTACGGCCATCTTCATTGGGAGCAATGGTGATGAAGCCTTCGTCCTCCAGCCAGCTCAGAGTAGGATAGATGACACCGGGAGAGGGGCTGTAGGCGCCGTTGAAGCGGTCCTCTACGGCCTTGATCAGTTCGTAGCCGTGGCTCGGCTTTTCGCTGATGAGTTTGAGCAATACCAGCCGCAGACCGCCGTGGCCAAAGCCCCCACGTCTACTAAAATGCCCATCGCGGCCACCGCGCATTTGATCGAAAGCGCGCTCAAAACCTTCGCGGCCGCGACCGCCGAAACCGGCGCCAAAGCCGCGATGACCGGGGCCGCCAAAACCGTCACGATGGCTGTGAGTACGATCAGGGTCAGCGCTTTGTCCGCGACGGTGAAAAAACATGCCTCGCATATGAGGATCTCCTTTGTTATATATAGTTTGTAACTCGATATATCGAAACTGCAAATCCGCCTTATTGGATGGGTGTGTTGTTTTCGATGTTATTTAGATATATCTAATTAATATCTGATACAAGGGCTGATGCGAAAAAAATTGATTACGGAAACTTAATGCGAATCCCTGCATCCGAAAGACAGGGTTCGGGCCTCTTATCTGCAAAGGGCTTATGCAGGCCCCGTAATAACCAAGGAGTGTTTTTAAATGGATATGGACAGCTTAACCGGCATTCTGGCCGTTGTTCTGGCGCTCAGCATGCCTGTCGCCATTGTCGCCATTGTTTTTTATTTCCGCCACAAGGGGCGCACCGAAGTGCAGAAGACCTTGCGCATGGCGATTGAAAAAGGGACGGACCTGCCGCCGGAGTTTCTCGAAAATCTCAAAAACATGCAGGCCCGCAAGACGCCGGCCAATGACATTCGCTCCGGCCTGATCCTGATTGCAATTGCCCTGGGCCTTGTCGCGCTTGATCTGGCCAATCACAGCTTCATCCTGGGCAAACTGTCGGGCGTGGCCGCCATTCCGGGTTTCATCGGCGTTGCCCTGCTGATTCTCGGCATTATCGGCAATCGCAAGAAATAAACATCTCGCGGCAACCCGGAGCAATACTGAACCATGGGCCTGGCAAGTGAAAAGCCTGACCTGACGCGGCAATCCGATGTCGATCTCGTACGCCTGTGCCTGGGCGGCGACAAATCGGCTTTCGCTGAACTGGTGCGCCGTCACGGCGGCCTGTTACGGACCCATATTCGCCGCATGGGCGCACAGGGCGCCGATGCCGATGACATGGCGCAGGAGGCTTTCATGAGCGCTTACGAACACTTGTCGGAGTTTCGTTTCGATGGCGCTTTTGTCGGTTGGTTGAAGCGAATTGCCTCGCGCCGTTATCTGAAAAGGATGCGGGCGAATCAGAAATACCTGCTGACCGACGATATGAGTCCGTTCGAGCCTGAGCCGTCGGCCAATGAAGGCGACTTTCGCGCCCATAATCTCGATGCGGCCTTAAATCGCCTCAAACCTGTGGAACGTCTGTGTGTGACGCTCAATTTCAGCGGTGACCTGTCTCACCAGGAAATCGCCGATGAACTCAAACTGCCGCTCGGTACGGTCAAAAGCCATATCAAACGGGCCATGGATCAATTGAAAGCGATTCTGAATGCCGGATCGACTGTCGTAATGGAAACCGGAACATGAGCGATATGAAACTGGATGACGGCGATATCCGTGATTTGTTCGCGGTGACGCCTGTTTATAATGACGCCCCGGCCTTCGAGGCGCGCGTGATGCGCGGCCTGAGGCTGAAATTGTGGTTGCGTCAGGGATTTGTTGTACTGGCGGGGCTGGTCGGCGGGCTTTATGCGTTGGCGCAGTTTGTACGTGTTCCCAACTGGACTTTCGGCGAAGCGGTCATGAGCGGCAGCCAGGCGGCACGGGTCGAAACCGGCCAGACCTTCCGTGCCGGCGTCGAATTCTTCGATGTGATCGGCAGGAAAGCCGTCGATTTGTTCTATTCGTCAGTGCATTATCTCGGTATCATGCAGACCCCGATTTTCTTTTGGGTCAGTTTTTCCCTATGTTTAGCCTGTCTGGCGCTGTATTACGCCTACTCCCAGGAGGAAACTATCTAGCGTTTCGATATGCCGGGTAGTTCCAAGCGCTAAACGAGAGAGTTACCCTTGAGCAGCCAAACCGCCCCCAGCCGCGCCAAACGCCTGACCGCCCCTGAAATTCAAGGCCGCAAGGGCCAGACTCCGCTGGTCGTCCTGACGGCCTATACCACGCCGATGGCGCGGATCATGGATCCGCACTGCGATATCCTGCTGGTCGGCGACAGCCTCGGCATGGTGATCCACGGTCTGCCCAATACGATCGGGGTAACCATGGAAATGATGAGTCTGCACGGTCAGGCCGTCATGCGCGGATCCGAAAAAGCGTTTGTCGTCGTCGATATGCCGTTTGGTTCTTATGAGGCGGGTGTTGAGCAGGCCTTCGCCAATGCCGTGCGCCTGCTCAAGGAAACCGGCGCGCAGGCGGTGAAACTGGAAAGCGGCCCGACCGTCGCCGCCACCATCCGCTACCTGACCGAACGCGGCATCGCCGTGATGGGCCATGTCGGTCTGCGGCCGCAGGCGGTCAATGTCGATGGCGGGTTCAAGGCAAAGGGACGCACCGAAGCCGAACGGCGGAAGGTCATCAAGGAGGCGCAGGACAGCGAAGCCGCCGGCGCCTTCTCCATCGTCATCGAAGGGGTAGCGGCGGACTTGGCGGCGGAAATCACCAGGCTGGTCAGCATCCCGACCATCGGCATCGGTGCTTCGGCCGATTGCGACGGGCAGGTTCTGGTGACCGACGATATGCTGGGTCTTTTCGACTGGACGCCCAAATTCGTTCGCCATTACGCCGACCTGCGCAACCAGATTGATGCCGCGGTGGAAGCTTATGCGAAAGATGTCAGGGAGCGTAGCTTCCCCGCCCCAGAAGAGACATATTTTGCTAAATAAGGTGCGTTAAGAGATTTTTGGGGGAGGGCTTCACGGTCGTGTCGCTGTATCCGGTTGCGTTAGGCCGTGCCAAAGGTTAGGTTCGCGCCGAATTGGAGCGCCTGACGGGCATTCCCCCGAAGATCAAGATGAATAAAGGATTCGCCGTGAGCGACATTTTTGACGAAACCGAAGAGAACCTGCGCGCCGATAAATGGATCGGCATCGTCAAGAAAACCTGGCCCTGGGTGGCCGGCGTCCTGATTCTGGCCCTGATCGTCGCGCTTTGTTTCTGGGGGTATGAAAGCTGGCGGGCGAATATCGCCGCCAAGGCCTCTGAAAGCTACGGCCAGGCCGTCGAATCGCTCGGCAAGGGCGACAAGGCCGTGGCGAAGACGCAACTCGAAGCCACCGTGAAGGCGGGGAACCCGACCTACAAGGCGCTGGCGCTGCAGCAACTGGCCGGTCTGGCGCTGGAAGACAACAAGACGGCCGAAGCTATCGCCAATCTCGATCAGGCGGCCAAGGCCTCGAACAGTGCGCTGATCAGCGATGGCGCGGCGCTCAAGGCGGCCTTGTTGGCCATGGATACCAACAGCCTCGCTGATACGCAAAAACGCCTGGAGCCGCTGATGAAGAAGGGTCGCCCCTTCGCCGCCATGGCCAAGGAAGCGCTTGCCATGGCCAAGCTGCAATCCGGCGATATCAAGGGCGCCCGCACCGACTTACAGGTGCTTTCCGTTACGCTCGGCACGCCGGAAGGTGTGAAGCAGCGCGCGGCCGCCTTCGTCGCCGCCATCGATTCCGGCGCCATCGGCACGGCTCAGGCCATGATCAAACTGCCGGAAGCACCTGCTCCGTCGATGCCGCAGATGCCGGCCATGCCGCAGACTGCGCAACAGGCGCCGGCCCAATAATATTCTGGCCGGATGTTCACCGGCCATATTCAGAAGTCTTGTTATGGAAACCCGCATATGAGCTTGTCGATGGTTGATTTCAAAGGTGCCAAACGGAAGGGCGCCAGCCTGTTGGTTCTGGCGGCGGTGGCGGCCATAGGCTTGAGCGGTTGCGCCACGGCGAGCAAGCTCAATCCGTTCAAGGATCACAACAGCGATCAAGGCGCTGTCGCCTCGCGGGGACAGCGTATCTCCATCGTGGCCTTCGATCAGAAGCTGCAACCGTCCAAAAGTCTGAAAGGCATCGGTTACTATCTGCCGCCGGCGGCGCCCGTGCCGAACTGGCCGCTGGCCAGCGGTCCGGCGACCCTGGTGCAAAACGCCGCTGCCGCCAAGGCCTTCAAGGTGGCTTGGAGCCGCTCTATCGGTGCGCCGAGCAAAGGGGTGACCGAGGTTCTGGCGCAACCGGTTTCGGATGGACGTCTGATCTATACGATTGACGGCGAAGCGCGTGTTTCGGCCCATGATGTCACGAGCGGCAGTCAGGTGTGGAGCGTCGATCTCAATCCGCATAACAAGCGCGACAAGACGGCCTTCGGCGGTGGTCTGGCCCTGGCCGACGGCAAGCTTTACGTCACTTCCGGCTTCCGTTTCGTCGAGGCGCTCGATGCCGCCACCGGCGCTGAAATATGGAAAAAAGTGGTCGATACTCAGCTTCATGCCGCACCGACCGTCAATGCCAGTTACGTTTTCGCCACCGATGTCGATAACCAGATTTTCGCCTTCGATCGCGCAACCGGTGAAATGGTCTGGACCTATCAGGCCATCGCCGAACCGGCGCGCCTGCTGAAATCCTCCACACCCGTCGTTTCCGGCGATGTCGTCTATGCGCCGTTTTCCTCCGGCGAACTGGTGGCGCTGAGCACCAACACGGGCGACCCGATCTGGCAGCAGGTGCTGGCGCAGTCGAACCGCACCAATGCCCTGTCGGAAATCCGCGATATTTCCGGCCGTCCGGTACTCTATAACGGCACCCTTTTCGCCGCCAGTCATTCGGGTGTTTTTCAGGCCATGGATGCCCGGACAGGCAATCCGGCGTGGAAGGTCGATACGGACAGCATCAATACGCCCTGGGTTGCCGGGGACGTGGTTTTCTTGGTCAGCCTGCAAGGGGAATTGATCTGTGTCAGCCGTGAGAGCGGCCAGGTCTACTGGATCAAGGATCTGAACGCCGGCCTGCAAAAAACCAAAAAGGGTTTCTTCGGTCTTGGCCGTGAAAAGAAGGTTGGCAAGATTCCGTTGTGGGCCGGGCCGATTCTGGCGTCCGATCGGTTGGTGATGGTTAATTCGCTGGGAGAGGCCGTGGGCTTCGATCCCAAGACCGGCGATCGTCAGGAAACGATCAAGCTGGGCGGCGCGGCCTTCATCGCGCCAATCGCGGTTGGTGACAAGATATTTGTCGTAACCGATGACGCCAAGCTCGTTGCTATCCAGTAGCCGCACCCTGTACCCGGCTTTCTTTTTAGAAGCTGGGAGTTTGACCTGGCAGTCAGGTATCTGCGGACCAAGCGGAAAAATGGCGGCATAACGGTGCAGGCCCGGCGATCAATGACAGCCGTACGCGTGACGCCATGCTCTCTCGCCTGCGCATGATGCGGTATGTTGTCGATGCCGCGCCTTATGTCGATCGTCAGGGTTGGGCGAAAGCCCCCTGGCCAGCGCACCGGTCTTTATTCGTGGCGGCGATGCAGTGAGCCTGAAGCGCCCCGGTATTGCCGATGATCTGCTGGTTGACGTCTTGCGGTACGAATAGCGGTTTTAGGTGGCTATTCGGGTGTTTTTCGCTATAAGGCGGCCATGCCTTTAAAAATCGCCATTGTCGGCCGCCCGAATGTCGGCAAATCGACCCTGTTTAACCGCCTTGCGGGCAAGAAACTGGCCATCGTCGATGACCAGCCTGGTGTCACGCGTGACCGCCGCTATGCCACCGGCCGTATCGGCGACATCGACCTGGAACTGATCGACACCGCCGGTTTTGAAGACCTGAGCGATCAGTCGTTGGAAGCCCGGATGCGCGCCCAGACGGAACGCGGCATCGAAGAAGCCGATGTGGCTTTTTTCGTGGTCGATGCGCGTGAAGGCGTAACACCGCTCGATCGCATCTTCGCCGATATCCTGCGTAAGAAAGACAAGCCGGTGATCTTGATCGCCAACAAAGCTGAGGGCCATCAGGCTGCGGCCACCGCAGAGGAGGCACGCGTCCTGGGCTTCGGCGAGCCGATCCATCTGTCCGCCGAACACGGTGAAGGCATATCCGAACTTTACGAAGCCACCGAAACCTATCGCCAGATGTTTGAAGGCGACTTCATGGAAAGCGACGATGAGGAAGAGGACGAAGACACCAAGCCGATCCGTATTGCCATTATCGGCCGTCCCAATGCCGGCAAATCGACCCTGATCAACAAACTGCTGGGGGAGGATCGTCTTCTAACCGGCCCGGAAGCTGGTATCACGCGCGATTCGATCAGCGTGGACTGGGAATATGAAGGCCGCACCATTCGTCTTGTCGATACCGCCGGACTGAGACGCAAGGCGCGGGTGCAGGAAAAGCTGGAAAAGCTTTCCACCAGCGACACCATCCGCGCCATCACCTTTGCCGAGGTGGTGGTTCTGGTGATGGACGAGGCCAATGCGTTTGAGGTCCAGGACCTGCAAATCGCCGACCTGGTTGAACGCGAAGGCCGTGCGCTGGTCTATGCCGTTTCCAAATGGGATCTGGTCGAAAATCCGCAATCGCGCCTCAATGAGATTCTGGAAGTCTCCGAGCATATGTTGCCGCAGTTGCGTGGTGCGCCGTTGGTGACGCTTTCCGGCGCGACGGGCCGGGGACTGGAGCGGCTGATGCCGGCCGTGCTCAAGACCTATCGCAACTGGTCGGCCAAGATCAAGACGCGTGACCTCAATGACTGGCTGGCGCTGGCGATCCAGCGGCATCCGCCCCCTGCGGTCAGCGGCAAGCGCATCAAGCCGAAATATATGGCCCAGACCAAGGGACGCCCGCCCACATTCGTGCTGTTCGCGGCGCGCGCCTACGCCATGCCGGATCATTATACGCGCTATCTTATCAATAGTTTGCGCGAATCTTTTGATATGCCGGGGGTGCCGATACGCCTGACGGTGAAAGCCAATTCGACCACCAATCCCTATGATGAAGGGGGGACGTCCGAAACCTCTGGCCCTCAGCGTGTACGCTCCAAACCGAAGACCAAGCCGGGTGAAAAGCCGGCGCACCCGAACCGCGTGCGTCAGAAGCCGAAAGGCGCGCCGCCTGCCAAGCCGAAGGTCGTGATCAAAGATCGCGCCGAGGTCAGCAAAGCCAAGGCCGTGAAGGCGCGGGCAATCGGCCCGAGCACCAAGCCGGGCGCGGCTGGCCCAGGGGGACGCGCAAAGGCCAGGCCCAAAAGGTAAAAGCTACAATTTTTCCAGAACCCGCGCCAGCTTGGCCAGCATGGCGTCGATATCCGCCAGGGTCACATCGAGCGGGGGGCGGAAGCGAATACTGTCAGTACCGGCGCCCAGGATCAGCAGATTTTCGCTTTCCAGCGCCAGGTCGATCAGGCGGCCCTTGTTGCGGCGGTCATTGACCGAGAAGCCCTGATAAAGGCCCAGGCCACGCACATTGCTGATCAAATCGGGGAAACGCTCGACCAGTTGGTTCAGGCGATCGAACAGATAGCCGCCCTTGGCAGTTACCTGATCGAGCAGGCCTTCATCCTCGACGATCCGCCATTCCTGGACGAAGCGCACCATATCGGCAAGCGTGCCGCCCCAGGTGGAATCGAGCACACCGACATCTTCCATCGGGTTCAGCATATAGACCGCGCCATTGCCGAATTTCTTGGCAACGGCGATGGCCTGCGGCGGGTAGGGAACGTCGAACAGGTCGATGGAGAAAACCGCGCCGGTCTGACCGCCGGAGGTCTGCACTTCGTCAAGGCCCCAGCCGACATCATATTGATGGCAAAGTTTCGACATCCCTTGATAAAAGCGTGGTAAGGCGAGGCGGTGGCCGCCGGCGCCCTGGAGGGGTTCAAGGATGACGCCGGCGATTTCATCCGGGTGTTCGCGCATGAAGGACTCGATCAAAGCCAGGCAGCGATCGACTTCGAGTTCATTTTCGGCATTGGAACGGCGCGCGTCATATTCCGGGAAGGGCACCTGAAGATTGCCGTGGATGATGCCGCGGAAGTCTCTCGTGGCCACTGGATCATGCGACAGATTGGTGATGTTGAGCGCAAAAACCGTACGTCCGTGAAAGGCTTGCTCGAAATAGATAAAGCGATGGTTAAGGACGGTTTTGCCCTTGGCCTGTTGCTTGTGGTTATGCAGGTTGATGAGGTATTTCATCATGTTTTCGACGGCTTCGGCCCCCGAATTGACGGCGTATACCTCGATATGCTGATCCCGCATACAGACGGGCGCCAGGCGGTGCAGCAGACGGTAATAGGCCAGACATTGCGGCGTCAGGAAATCCGGATTGGCCATTTTGTTATTGGCGGCCAGAACCAGTTCGCGGACATAATCAGGCTCGAACAGGCGCGGATGATTGTAGCCCAGTAGTTTCGAGCCATAAAGACCGCACCAGTCGGTAATGCGGTCGCCATCCACGGTCGCCAGGGTCATGCCCTGACTGTTGGCCAGATCGACAACAAAGGGATAAGGCTCGGCAATGACATATGCGCCGAGTTCTTCAAGCATCGAGGCGCTTTGGGCTTTCGGGTAGGCGGGGGGCGTATGGCTGTTCATTCAGCCATTTTGAACCGGTTATTGTCAAAATGGAAGCTAATTTGCTCAAAATGATCGTAATTTAAATCAAATTGATAGGCGGCTTCAGGCGTATTGCGCGGCCTTGAGCTTCCAGTCGGGAAAATGAACCGTTTCAAGCGGTGGCGTCCTGCCCGGATCGGCCAGTTCCAGAATCAGCGGCGCGATTTCATCAGGCAGCGGTACGGTTGCCGGATCTTCACCCGGATAGGCCGCGGCACGCATACGGGTGCGCATGGCGCCGGGCGAAACAATGGCGGCGCGAATGGGCGTGATCTCGATTTCGTCGGCCCAGGCCCGCACCAGTGTTTCCATAGCGGCCTTGGTGGCGCCGTAAGGTCCCCAGAAAGCGCGCCCCTGGGTGACGGTGGAACCGGTTGTCAGGAAGATGGCGCGCCCGGCGGCCGATTGGCGCAGAAGCGGCTCCAGAGCGCGCAGGATACGGTAGGTCGCCCCCAGATTGACGGCGACAATCTTGTCGAAGTCCTTCGGCTCATGGTGCGTGACAGGGCTGAGCGTGCCGGTAATCGCCGCAGCGTGGACCAGAACATCGATACGGCCAAAGCGCTCGAAAAGTACCGAACTCAGGCGGTCAAAAGCGTCCGTATCGGTGATGTCGAATGGAATCAGCGTGGCGTGCTGGCGGGTGGCGGCAAAGATTTCGTCGTCCAGTTCTTCCAGCGCTGCCTTGGCGCGCCCGCAGGCGATAACTTGAGCGCCGGCTTTTGCCAGTGCAAGCGCACAAGCGCGGCCGATGCCCCTTGAAGCGCCGGTGACAAGGGCGATGCGGCCGGTCTGTGCGGTCATCTCAATTCCTGTTCTAGTAGCTGTTGGCGAGCAGGGAAAGCTGGGCGCCGGCATTTTCGCCTTCGGCCTCGGCACCTTCACGATCGGTCAGGCGTGTCGGATATTCACCGGTGAAATAGTGATCGGTGAACTGTGGATTGGTATTGTCGCGGCCCTCATGGCCCATGGCCTTGTAGAGGCCATCGACCGATAGGAAGCCCAAGGAGTCACACTCCAGTTTCTGGCGCATTTCTTCTAGGGTGTGATTGGCGGCCAGCAGTTTTTCACGATCGGGCATGTCGATGCCGTAGAAGTCGGGCCACATGATGGGGGGCGACGCCGAGCGCAGGTGGACTTCTTTGGCGCCGGCAGCACGCACCATGCGGACGATCTTGACGGATGTGGTGCCGCGCACAATGGAGTCATCAATCAGGATGACCTTCTTGCCTTCCAGAACGATGCGGTTGGGGGCGTGCTTCTTGCGGACGCCGAGATCGCGGATGCCCTGGGTTGGCTGGATGAAGGTGCGGCCGACATAGTGATTGCGGATGATGCCCAACTCGAACGGCAGGCCGGATTGTTCGGAGAAACCAAGCGCCGCCGGCACGCCGGAATCGGGTACGGGCACGACCAGATCGGCGTCGGCCGGATGCTCGATGGCCAACTGGCGGCCCATACGCTTACGGACGTCATAGATGGACTTGCCGTTGACGATGCTGTCCGGACGGGCGAAGTAGATATATTCAAACAGGCAAGGGCGGGCGGATTTCTGACCGAACGGCTTGTAGGAGGTCAGGCCGCTTTCGTCGATCTGGACGACCTCGCCGTGTTCGACGTCGCGCACGAAAGTGGCGCCGATCATGTCCAGCGCACAGGTTTCAGAGGCGAAGACGTAGGAATCCCCCAGCTTGCCGATCACCAGCGGACGGATGCCTAGCGGATCGCGCGCGCCGATCAGCATATTGCGCGTCAGGGCCACCAAGGCGAAGCCGCCTTCGATATGGCGCAGGGCATCCATGAAGCGGTCGATGATCTTGATCGAGCGCGACCGGGCGATCAGGTGCAGAATCACCTCCGAATCGGAGGTTGACTGGAAGATGGAACCCTCACTAACCAGTTTGGTGCGCAGGTGCATGAAATTGGTGAGATTGCCGTTATGGGCAAGGGCGATGCCGCCGTCATCCAGATCCGCGAACATAGGCTGGACATTGCGGATGAAGGCACCGCCGGCCGTCGAATAGCGGGTATGGCCGATAGCGGCGCGGCCCTTGAGGCGGGCCACCACGTCAGGCTGGGTGAAGACATCGCCGACCAGGCCATGTTCGCGTTCGGTATAGAAACGCTTACCGTCGGAAGAGGCAATTCCGCAGGCCTCTTCGCCGCGATGCTGCAGGGCGTGCATGCCGAGAACCGTGATGGCGCTGGCGTCATCTATGCCGAACACGCCGAACACGCCGCATTCGAGGCGGGGGCGGTCATCGTCGGAGTCGCGCTGATGGGCTTGAGGATCGGTGAGAGCAGACAGTTCAGGCTGAGACAACAGCATGGAATCTCTTTTCTAAAACGCAATGACCGACCGCTGGGGAGGGTCAGGTTACTGATTGTCCTCGACCACCTTGTTGGCGACACCCGTACTTGCCGGAATGAAGGCCTGGATGATCTTGGCGCATTTGACGCTGAGCGGATAAACCTTGGCGGCGCGGAACCAGTGAGGCTGCCGCTCAATAGGCGTCACTGCGGAAAAAATCAAATGGAATACGCCCAAAACCACCAGTGTACGGAAGATTCCGATGCCGATACCCAGAACGCGATCGAAGGTATTCAGCGCCTTCTGGGTCTGCATCTTGTCCGAAAGGGCATGGCCCAGATACCGAACGCCGAAATAGATCAGAAGGAAGATGACAAAAGCGGCGATATAACCCGTGATGGTGTCGAGATGAAAGCTGTTGGCGACAAACGGTTTGGCGCTCACGGAAACGAACAGCGCCAGGAAAAAGGAAATCAGGTTGACCAACTCCTTGGTGCCGCCGCGCACGAAGCCCGCGAAACACGATATGGCCAGAAGGGCCAGAAAGATGAAATCGTAAGCTTCCATGTTATCCCCCATATGTGATAGCGCCGGCCATTTTCCAGTCCTGAAAGTGTTTTTATTGAGGACTGAGGGTGTGCTGACGTCTGCGCATAGTCATACCATTTGCTGTCAGGCTTAACAACAAGGGTTAACCCTGTCTGGACGCTCATCCCTGCGGGAAAAGACTGGTGACGGCATCGACAAGGGTGGTGAAACCGCGCACTTGTAAAGGCGCATTTTCGGTAGCGGATTGTGCGGTGACGGCGCTGGAAAAGCCCAGTTTGAGGGCTTCCTTCAGACGGCCTTCGGCGCGGGAAACGGAACGGATATCGCCTGACAGGCTGATCTCACCGAAAACCACGCAATCGCGGGGCAGGGGTATGTCGGTCAGGGCGGAAACCAGCGCCAGGGCGGCACATAAGTCACCGGCTGGTTCAGAGATGCGCAATCCACCGGCGACATTGAGGTAGACATCTTTCTGACCAAAGCCGACCCCACAGCGGGCTTCCAGCACGGCCAGAATCATGGCCAGTCGGCCGGAATCCCACCCGACAACTGCCCGACGCGGGGTGCCATAGGCCGATGGCGCGACCAGGGCCTGAACCTCGACCAGTACCGGACGCGAGCCTTCAATGCCGGCGAAGACCGCCGAACCGGAGGCGCGTTCATGGCCATCACCGAGGAACAGGGCGGACGGATTGGGCACCTCGCGCAGGCCGGAATCGCTCATCTCGAAGACGCCGATCTCATCGGTAGCGCCGAAGCGGTTCTTGGTGCCGCGCAGGATGCGGAAGGGGTAGCCGCGCTCGCCTTCAAACGACAGAACAGCGTCGACCATATGCTCGACCACGCGCGGGCCGGCAATCTGCCCCTCCTTGGTGACGTGACCGACCATGATGATCGAGGTCGATTGCTTCTTGGCCAGCCGCACCAGTTCACCGGCGCAGGCCCGGACCTGCGATACGGAGCCTTGCGCCGCCTCGACGGCATCCGACCATAGGGTCTGGATAGAATCAATAATGACGAGATCGAATTTCTCGCGTTTCAATGCCTCAAGAATAATGCGCAGCGCGGTTTCGGCCGCCAGATCGACCGGCGCCCTGGAAAGTCCCATGCGCCCGGCGCGACCGCGTATCTGTTCGACGGCTTCTTCGCCGGAGATATAGGCAACCTTCAGGTTTTTAAGCGCTGCGCTGGCCGCGACCTGCAGCAACAGGGTTGATTTGCCGACGCCCGGATCGCCGGCGATCAGGATGGCCGAACCGGGTACCACGCCGCCACCACAAACGCGATCGAACTCATCGATTCCCGTTACCATGCGAACGGGAATCGCATCTTCGCTCTCAAGCGTTTCGAATTGCAGCTTGTTCAGACGGGAGATTTTGCCGGCGGCTTCCGGTTTCAACCCGCCGGGTAGTGCGCTGTAGGTTTCCTGAATCAGGGTGTTCCACTGGCCGCAACCGCCGCATTGCCCGGCCCACTTGTTATGGACATTGCCGCAGGACTGACAGATATATACAGCAGAATCGCGGGCCATGGAATCTTCCTTATAAAGTGTTCACTATATGTTCCGTGCGTTTTAGTTGTCAATGTATATAAATTTGGATTCGAACAGGAGACGGACATACCGTGGCTGACGAAGAAGATTTTCTGGTGCTCGTATCTTTTCCTAAATCGGGCAACCACTGGGTGAAGCATTATTTGGCCGAGCTGTTGTTCGGCGGCGATATTGATCAGGTAGCCATTCAATATCAAAACACGTTGTTTCAAAAGGCTCAGTTTGATTGGAATGGTAAACCCGCACGCGTCTACAGCACGCACGAAGAAAAACTTCCAACCAGTAATTCCGGGCGTAAATTTCGTCACGCCGGCATTATTCATGTGATCCGGCACCCTCTCGATTGCCTGCTGTCAGCCTTGAATTACATCTATCTGGAGCGTTCATCGAGGCATGAGGACATATACGATCCACGCCCCTTTCGCCTGACCATCCGGCAGCAAAGTTTCGAGGAAATCGTTTCTGGTGAAGATTTGGACATTTATCTGTCTACCTTCATCGCCACGGGGACGCTTTTTTATAATTTGCCTGGAGCGGGGAGTTGGTTGACGCACAATTTGTCTTACGCTGCCGAAGTACCGGATACACCGATTGTACGCATGCGCTACGAAGATATGTTTCAAACCGGGGCGAAAGCCTTCCGGCCGATTGCCGAACTGGTTGGCCGTAGTTTGGAAGAGTCGGATGCTGCTTTCTTAAATGCACAGCGGGCGACGAAGGTGGATGGCAAGTTTTACCATCGTCAGCACCTCTATGGCTACAAGGAGGTCTTCAATGAGAGACAATTGCAAATTTTCCGCAAACACTGGGGAGAGCGCGTGGCCGCTTTCGGTTATGAAATTTAAAGCATTTTCCGATAGTATCAGGTAAACGTGGCGCAGGGAGAGTCACTATTTATCCGTGTCGCGGTTAAACGTTTGTCATTCGTAACTGTCGTAGCGATCACTATTGGCCAGATTACCGAAGCGGACGGTATTGGCATCGAATGACACGCGCACGGTGCCAATAGGGCCGTGACGTTGTTTGCCGATAATGACTTCGGCTACGTTGCGGCAGCGATCCATGTCTTCCTGCCAGGTCAGGTGTTCCGGCGTACCTTCGCGCGGTTCGGCGCGGCCGAGATAGTAGCTTTCGCGGTAAACAAACATGACGATATCGGCGTCCTGTTCGATCGAACCGGATTCACGCAGGTCGGAAAGTTGCGGGCGTTTATCGTCACGGCTTTCCACGGTCCGCGAAAGCTGGGAGAGGGCGATCACCGGTATGGCCAGTTCCTTGGCGAGCGTTTTCAGTCCCATGGTGATGGTCGAGACTTCCTGTACCCGGTTCATATTGGCGCCGGCGTCGCCGATGGTCACGAGCTGAAGATAGTCGACGATCAGGCAATCAAGGCCGGAGGTCCGCTTCAGGCGGCGCGCGCGGGCTGTCAGCTTGGCGAGGGTAATGCCGCCGGTGTCGTCGATATAAAGCGGACAGGCACTGATCTCCATTGCCGCCTCCTTAATTTGCATGAACTCGCCGGGATTGATCTCGCCCTTGCGGATCTTGTCCGAGGGGACGCCTGACGCATCGGACAGCAGACGACCGGCCAGCTGATCAGCGGACATTTCCAGCGAATAGAAGGCGACGACGCCGCCGCGCACCGTCTTGCGCGTGCCATCGGCTTGCGCCTCGTAGGCATAGTTCTTGGCGATATTCATGGCGACATTGGTCGCCAGGGCGGTTTTTCCCATGGAAGGGCGGCCGGCAAGGATGATCAGGTCGGACTTGTGCAGGCCGCCGATCTGCCTGTCTAGATCGACAAGGCCTGTGGATATCCCCGCCAGACCGCCATCACGATGGAAGGCTTCCTCGGCGTGTTGCAGGGCGCCGGCAACGGCGTCAGAAAAGCTGACGAAGCCGCTGGAGGAACTGCCGGTTTCCGCCATGGCGAAAAGTTGGGCTTCGGCGGATTCAATCTGTTCGCGGGCGTCCATTTCCGTGGTGGCGCCCTTGGCGATTTCGCCGCCCAGGCGGATCAGGTCGCGGCGCAGGGCCAGGTCGTAGATGACGCGGGCATAATCGGAAGCATTGGCCGCCGGCGGGGCGCGATCGACCAGATCAGCGAAATAGCGAATGCCACCCAGATCTTGGAACGCCTGGTCGTTTTTGAATTTATCCAGTAAAACAATGGGTTCGGCCAGATGCCCGATGCGGATTTGTTCTTCGATCACTGCGAACAGACGCTGATGGAAAGGCTCGTAGAAATGACGTGGCTGCAGCCCGTCGAACAGACGTTCGTAGGCGCCGTTGTCGAAAAGCAGGCAACCCAGCAGGGCCTGTTCCGCTTCGAGATTATGCGGAATGGTGGCGGGCGTTTCAGCGGGGGGTGAGGGGGCAAGGGTATCGGGCATGGCGGCGGTCATAGAAGGATGGTACGGCATACGCAAGTCGTGTCATCCGGTTAATTTTTGTGTCCACTTAAGGCCAATTCACAGCCTGTGAACTGTGGGGATGGATTCTGGATATCGTAACACGAAAAACCCCTCGCGGGCGAACCGGCGAGGGGTTTGATTCTGGCCCCCGAAGTCGCAACACATGCTGTCACGATTCCGGGTTAGGGGGGGCTTACCAAGACTGGTTGAGCCTGGCGTAGAGGTAACGCCCATTGAAACCGAACGGCGAGAAGCGGGTGAAGGCAAGCGCACCCACGCCGTTGCCGCTGGTGACGTTCAGGTCGGCGCGGGTGGTGTTCGGGTATTCATCGAACAGATTGTCCGCGCCGAGTGTGAGCGTGGTGCCCGTGCCGAAGCGATAGCTGGCCGACAGATCGATCAGGGTGTGATCGCCCGAGTGGATATCCTTGGCCGGATCGGCGTTCGGATCGATGACATCGCCGTAATAGGTGGCGCGGCCATTGACCGCCCAGTGACCGGCATTCCAGTCAACGCCCAGGGTGGCCTTGTCTTCCGGTGACGAATTGGTCAGGATGACCTGACGGACGCGGGCGAACAGCACCGGTTGCGGATCGAGCGGCGAGTTGTTCAGAGCATTCAGGCTGTCGATCTCTGTCTTGTTGTGGTTATAGGCCAGCGAGAAGTTGAAGCGGCCCAGGCTGTCGGTCGGCAGGCGATAATTGGCGACCAGATCGACGCCGTTGGTCGTGGTGTCGGCGCCATTGATGAAGAAGCGGGCGGCAGACACGCCATAGGGCGCGAGCAGGGTGGCTACCTGAGACGAGAAGCTGCCGGCGATGTTTTCAGACAGCAGGATGCGGTCATCGATCTTGATGCTGTAGGCATCGAGCGTCACTTCAAACGGTCCGCTGCGCCAGACGCCGCCCAGGGTATAGCTGGTCGATTTTTCCGGGTTCAGGGATTCGGCACCGAGCGCCGTGGCGACCGCGCTGGTGGCCGGGAAGGTACCGGTTTCGACGATCTTGCCGACGGAGCCGCTGGTATCGAGGACGCTGGCGGTCGAGGTGAAGTATTGCTGGGCCAGCGAGGGCGCGCGGAAACCGGTGGAGATCGAACCGCGCAGGGCGAAGCTGTCGGTCAGCTTGTAGCGGGCGGCCAGCTTGCCGGATACATTGTCGCCGAAATCAGAGTAGTTTTCAGCGCGGATGGCGGCGTCGAAGCTGAAGCGATCAGTGATATCGGCGGCGACATCGGCATAGACACCGACATTGTTACGGTCGACATCGACGACATTGCTGGGCTGGAAGCCGCTGAAGCCCTGGGCGCCGGCGGAAGCGGTCGTGACAGGGCCGAGCGCGTAGGATTCAACTTCACCGGCCCGGATGGCGTACTTTTCCTGACGGGCTTCCAGGCCCAGCGCGAGGGTCAGCGGGCTGGCCCAGCCGGAGACGGCGAACGGACGGCTGATATCGGCGTTGAAGACGGTCTGGTCGTATTTCAACTGGCCATCATAGAAGTCGCGCTGTGAAGCAGCGCCGTAGGACGGATTGACGCTGTTGAGCGTGTAGTAATCAAGCTTGTTGCCGCCGGCGCTCAGGCTGAAATCGCTCGTCCACTCGCCGATGCTGCCGCGCGCCCCGACCGTGGCCGAATAATCCTTGGATTGAGCGTTGATGATCGGCAGGAAGCCGAAGGGATAGATGGAGGCCACATCGCTGCCGTTGGCGCCGGCGTGACGGAAGAAAGCAGCGCTCTTGGAGTCAAGATCGGACCAGGAGGCGTTGCCGTAGAGCGTCCAGTTGTCGTTCAGCGGCTTGCCGGCATTGACGAAGACGCTGGCGCTCAACTGAGCTGGATCGCCATAACGGCTGGTGACGACGGCGGGCGTAACGAGGCTGTCGATATCGCCGCGCGAGGTCGGGGCGCGATGGCGGGTTTCGGCGGAGACGGTCAGGAAGCCGTCGGAACCGAGAGGCAGGCCGACCCAGCCGGAGATATTGGTCGTGCCGCCTTCCGAGGCGTGGCGAGAGGAATTGGCTGCCTTGATGTCGGTGTCGTACTCGCCGTAGGAAACGCTGAAGCCACCACTATGATTGGCTTCGCGCAGGTGCAGGTTGATCACCCCGGCGATAGCGTCGGAGCCGTATTGCGCCGAGGCGCCGTCGCGCAGGACTTCGAGACGGTCAAGTGCCACTTCGGGGATGGCGTTGAGATCGACAGCGGAGGAGCCGCGGCCGGTCGAGCCGTTGACATTGACGAGAGCCGAGGTGTGGCGGCGCTTGCCATTGACCAGAACCAGGGTCTGGTCGGGCGACAGGCCACGCAGGGAGGCGGGGCGAACGTTATCGGTGCCATCAACGCCAGCCGGGCGCGGGAAGTTCAGGCTGGGAGCGACACGCGAAAGACCTTGCGCCAGTTCGGTTGACCCTTGGCTCTGCAGGTTTTGCGCGGTGACGACATCGACCGGCGCCAGGGTGTCGAGACGCGAACGGCGGCTGGCGCGCTGGCCGGTGACGACGATTTCAGTGGGCTGGTCATTTACCGCCGTGGTGGCAGTATCCTGAGCAGCATCTTGGGCGAAAGCGGCAGGCGCGAAACCGGCCGACAGGCTGAGGACAAGGGCGGTCGTCAGGTAAAGACGTGAGGTGGACATGGGGTGGCTCCATTATGTGCGGATTCGACTTTAAGGCGATTTTCCGACTCGTGCGGTTGTGCTGCGCCATAATTGGTCGCATTGCCGTCATATTTAAAGAGGGTGCAGCGCAATATATCCTCTTGTTTCAGGTTAGAGAAACTATTTCAATGCGTTTATCTTTTGGTAAAAATGTAATAAAAATAATTAAAATTCAATGAAATAGACGAGTTTCTCATATTGAGCGAGTTCGGTGTCCTAAATAAAATTCGTTACCTTTCCATGGGTATCGGAAATGTTTTGTGACATATGGAAAGTTGAAAAAGAGGTTTTTCACGGTGGTTGGCATCACAAGCGCCATGGGCAGTCATGAGGAAATTGACAAGAAAAACCCCCGAAAGCCGGAGCTTCCGAGGGTTTAAAACTTTGAAATTTACAGGCCGGAGCCGGATAAATTACGCGGTTTGCAGATTGGCGGCCGAGGTCTTGCCCTTTTCAGTAACCAGCTCGTAGCTGATCTTCTGATTTTCGTTCAGGGTGCGCAGACCAGCGCGCTCAACGGCTGAGATGTGGACGAACACGTCCGCACCGCCCGTATCGGGCTGAATGAAACCAAAACCTTTTGTGGGGTTGAACCACTTAACCGTACCTGTAGCCATGATGGCCTCCGTTTATATATCGCACCTTCGTGCATGAAGTACGCATGGGATTACACGTACCTGAATCCGAAAAGAGTGCGTCTTGGAAGCCTGGTAGGCGGTCGTTCAAGTCAGACCTAAATCTCGAATGACGAAACCATACCCGTTTCTTGGGGAATAGCAAGCTACATCGCTTGTTCCAAGTAAAACAGATCGTGATAAATGCAAAAAGCCCCTGGAAGCCTAAGCTCCCAGGGGCAATTCCATTTGCCTTGAAGCGGATCAGGCTTCGTAAGGCGCGTCGGCCAGGGCAGCGCCGGCGCCGCCTTCGAGCAGATCGGCCGCGGCGGCTTCATCCGCCAGGCGATCTTCCTCGAATTGCGAGGCGATGACGTTTTCGCCGGCGGCCTGACGTTCGGCTTCATCAGCCGAGCGGGCCACGTTGACCGTCAGGGTCAGCGAGACTTCCGCATGCAAACGCACGGTGATGACGTGCAGACCGAGGGTCTTGATCGGCGTATTCAGAACGATCTGATTACGCTCGACCTTGCCGCCGGCTTCGGCAACGGCGTCCGCCACGTCGCGGGCGTTGACCGAACCGTAGAGCTGGCCCGAGTCACCCGCCTGACGGATGATGACATAGGTCGTGCCGTCCAGTTCGGAAGCCGACTTTTCAGCGGCGGCCTTGTTGGCGGCGTTACGGGCGACGATCTGTTCCTTCTGGGCCTCGAAGACCTTCAGGTTGGCGGCCGTGGCGCGCAGAGCCTTGTGGCGGGGCAGGAGGAAGTTACGGGCGAAGCCGTCCTTCACGCCAACCACGTCGCCGATGGTGCCGAGGTTTTCGACACGTTCAAGCAAAACAACTTTCATGATCTCTGCTCCTTACTTCACAACGTAGGGCAGCAGGGCCAGGAAACGGGCGCGCTTGATGGCCTTGGCCAGTTCGCGTTGCTTCTTCTGGCTGACGGCCGTGATGCGCGAGGGGACGATCTTGCCGCGTTCCGAGATGTAACGTTGCAGGAGCTTGACGTCCTTGTAATCGATCTTCGGGGCGTTGGCGCCGGAGAACGGGCACACCTTGCGGCGGCGGAAGAAAGGACGGCGGGCGGGACCGTTGCCGACGGGAGCGCCGGGAGCGGTGGAGGCGATTGCGTCTTCAGACATCTGGTGCTCCCTTATTCAGCGAAGTCAGGCGTGCGTTCGGCACGGTCGGGACGATCCGAGCGTTCCGGACGGTCGCGGCGCGACAGGACGGGCGACAGTTCGAGGTCGAGTTCCTCGACGCGAACGGTCAGGAAACGGATGACGTCTTCGTTGATCGACAACTGGCGTTCCATTTCCTTCACGGCTGGCGCCGGGGCGTCGATGGCGAGCAGCGAATAGTGAGCCTTGCGGTTCTTCTTGACGCGATAGGTCAGGTTGCGCAGACCCCAGTATTCGATCTTGGCGATGTGACCACCACCTTCTTCGATCAGATGTTTGATGGTGTCATTAAGAGCTTCCGCCTGCTGAGGCGAAATATCTTGCCGTGCGAGCACGGTGTGTTCGTAAAAGGGCATGTATATCCTCTTCCGTTGCTCCGGGTGGCGCCTTAGACCAGCGGAAGACGGGTCAAGACGATGGATCGGACATGACACAATGTCAGCCGACCACCCGGAAGGGAGCGCCCTCATAGATGAGGAACGCTCAAAAGGCAAGGGTTCTTTACTTTCCGGCGCTGACCGCCTGCAAAAGCGTGCTGACATGGGTCGAGGCATCGCCGCTGTCATGCACGAAAGCAATCTTGCCATCCGTGCCAATGACATAGGAAATGCGGTTGGACATATTCATGGTGCCCATTTGCGCATCATAGGCCTTGGTAACCACCGCCTTGGTATCCGCGCCCACCGGGAACTTGCCCTGGCAGGTTTCCTTGGAGAACTTCTTCAACGTATCGATATTGTCCGTCGAGACGCCGACAACGGAAACATGCTTGGCCTGGAACTCGGGAATAGCCTCGGAAAACTGGTGTGCTTCCAGGGAGCAGCCACCGGTAAAGGCCTTCGGATAGAAATAGACCACGACCGGGCCGGATTTCAGCGCGTCCTTCAGGGAAAAGGTGCTGACCACCCCATCCTTGGCAACGGGAATGCTGAAGGTGGGCGCCTTATCGCCGACTTTCAGCGCGGCGAAAGCCGGAGAGGCGAGCAGGGTGGAAGCGGCGAGGGCGGCGAAACCGAAAGCTATCTTGTTCATTGGCTTTTTCATGTGGCGTATCTCCTGTTGCGTGAATGCTATGCCTTATACGCCCGATCGACAAGTCCGGTTACACCGGCCCCGGCGGATTGTGTTGCAACATGAAGGCGACCATGGTTTCGATCGTCTGTACGCGGGTCGGTTCGCGCGAAAGCCAGTGATCTTCCGCCTTGAGTTGGACCAGTTCAACAGGTTTGCCTGCCTTTTTCAGGGCGTCGTAGAATTGACTGCTCTGGCTGAATTGGACAACCGTGTCGTCCTTGCCGTGTATTAGCAACACAGGCACATTGACGGCATCAATATGGCGCAGCGGGGAGATTTCGTCCCATTTGGCAGAATCCCCCAAATAGCGGCCCCAATAGCGCATGGAATAGCCGTCGCCGTCATAGTCGGCGCGATTAAGCTGGTAGGCCATGAAGCTCTTGATGTCAGAAATGCCGGCAAGTGATACGGCACAATTATATACGCCCGGATCCAGCGTAACGCCGGCGAGGGCGGCGTACCCACCATAAGAGCCGCCGAATATCGATACTTTCTTTGCGTCCACGATTCCCCTGGCAACGAGGTCGCGCACGCCGTCCGACAGGTCGGTCTGCATCTTGCGGCCGAATTCGCCATGGCCTCGAGCCGTATATGCCTGGCCGTAACCACTGGAACCGCGGTAGTCCGGTTGCATGACCGCATAACCACGGGAGGCGAGAGACTGGGACAGGAAATCGAATGTACCATCTTCATTGGATTGCGGACCGCCGTGCGGCAGAACAACCAGGGCCAGGTTTTTCGCCTCACGATCCACGGGCAGGGTCAGCCAGGAGGGGATTTCCAGTCCATCCCTGGCCTTATATGTATAGAATTTCTTTTCGGAAACCCATTCGGATGGCAGGTCTGGATAGGCCTGGCCGATTTCCTTGTAGCCACCCTTGCGGAAATCAATGGCATAATAGGTGCCTGAATTGCCTTCGCCTTCAACGAAGACGATCACATGCAGCGGATCTTCGGCAAAGTCGACGAGATCGGCGCGAATGTCGCCGACTGCACCTTTTACCAGTTTGGGCAGCTTGGCCATGTCAGGATCGTAGAAGACATAGTTGGCTATGCCCATTGTATTGCTGAAACCTGCCAGTACATTCGTGACGGGATGGAAAATCGGGTTATGCAGGTTTCCGTCAATTTCCAGCGGTTCGCTGAAGCTGCCATCCGGCTTCAACTCGACATATTTGTTCGCCATTTCGCCTGTGCGCATATACAGTAAAAGCGATTTGCCGTCGCGTCCCAAACCGCTGAGATGTGGCACATCCAGTTCTGCCTTGATCGAATAGATGACTTTCCAGCCTGAGCTATCCCTATAGCGAATGGACCAGACATGCGTATCGTCGTCATATTCGGAACGCGCGACAATCGTACCAGCGCTATCAACTGCCCAGGTCTGGATATCGCGGACATCTTCATCCAGCCGGCGTCCATTGGAACTCGCCGGGTTGAAGGCATACAGGCAATGGTTCAGCACACTGGAAAGGGTTGCGCCATTACCTTGCGAATTGACCATATTGATGGCGTCGGGTGCCTTGTAGCCAGCACCGGTGATGTAATATTTTCCGTCAATCTTGACGCGGTAAAAGCTGCCGTAGACCAGCGCCTTGTTCACGCCGCTGATGTAACCATACATCTGTATGCGCTTGCCGGCAGGGACGTCGAGCATAAAGCCGAACTGTTCTTCGTAGACGTCCCCCATATCTCGTTGAGTGATGGTTGTTACAGCCAGTATGTGACTATTATCCGCCCACGTCAGAAAGCGAATCTTGTCGCTGTTGAGGGCGGCGGCAGCGGCCTTTCCACTGACCAGGTCGACATCATAGATGATCAGTTCGCCATCCTTGTTCATGGCCAGAGCAACCCGGTTGCCATCGGGAGATAGGGCCACCTTGCTGACCAGGGGCAGCTTGCCGTAAACGCTTAATGCCGGCGGTGCAGGTATGTCTCCAGCCCAGGCCAGGGCAGGGAGGCCGTTAAGAACAATCGGGGTAACAGCCAGTGCGCCCAGCAGATTCCGGCGTGACGGTGTTGTATATCTGGTCATGATACCCCCCTCAGAGTATGTTATTGCGTCAAATTATGTTCGATAACGGATTCCGGCAAGATTTAATTCGCGTCTATTTCAACCCTTGGTGATCCTGGATGTAAAAATGCATGGTCCGCCTTGCCCTTAAGCACGCATTGCCCTAACGGAGTCGCCGGTTAATTCTAAGAGGCAGGGATCATGACATTAGCGTTTGTTTTTCCGGGGCAGGGATCACAGAGCGTCGGTATGGGCGCGGAACTGTATGGCACCTTCGCTGTAGCGCGTGAGGTGTTCGATGAGGTCGATGAGGCACTAGGCCAGAAGCTTTTCGCCATCATGCGCGAAGGCCCTGAAGATCAACTGACCTTGACCGAAAATGCCCAGCCGGCGATCATGGCGGTGTCCGTGGCGGTTTCGCGCATTCTGGAAAAGGAATTCGGCATCACAACCGCCCGGGCCAAATATGTCGCGGGCCATAGCCTGGGCGAATATTCGGCTCATGCCGCAGCGGGCACTTTCTCGCTGGCAGACACGGCGCGTCTGCTCAAGCTGCGTGGCCAGGCCATGCAGCGCGCCACGCCGGTCGGCGTCGGCGCTATGGCGGCCCTGATCGGCAAGGCTGACTTCGAACTGGCGGAAAAGGCCTGTGAAGCCGGATCGGCGGCAGGCGTGGTGGTGATTGCCAACGATAACAATGCCGGCCAAATCGTCATTTCCGGCATGAAGCAGGCCGTCGAACTGGCGGTTGAAAAAGCCAAGGAGCTAGGCGCCAAGGGGATGCTGCTGAACGTTTCGGCACCCTTCCATTCGCCATTGATGGAGCCGGCTGCGGGGGAAATGCAGGCCGCTTTGGCCAGGGTCGCCATTAATCAGCCCGCTTCCATCCTGGTGGCCAATGTCACGGCGCAACCGATCGGCGGCAAGGATGAGATTGCCGACCTGCTGGTCCGCCAGGTGACCGGTCGCGTGCGCTGGCGCGAGTCGGTGCAGTGGCTGGCTGGGGAGGGCGGCGTGACCACCTTCGCCGAGCTGGGCGCCGGCAAGGTGCTGACCGGTATGTCGAAGCGCATCGCCCCCGAGGCCAATTCCGTTGCCCTGAACAGCGCGGCCGATTTCGAGGCCTTCGCAGCTTCGCTCAAGGCGTAAGTCCTACAATATACTTGATCCTTTATGGGGTTTCGCCTAAACGCGCCGTCATCATTCGCTTCTGAGGAGCCGATTCATGTTCGACCTGACTGGAAAAACCGCCCTTGTCACCGGTGCTACAGGTGGCCTCGGCGCCGCTATCGCTCGCTCGCTGTATGCGCAAGGCGCCAAGGTCGTGCTGTCCGGCACGCGTGAAAGCGTCCTGGCTGATCTGGCTTCTGAATTGGGAGATCGCGCCTTCATCGCCGCTGCCAATCTGTCGGATGCCGCTCAGGTCGATGGTCTTGTTGCCAAGGCAGAGGAAACTGCCGGCGCCGGTCTCGATATCCTGATCGCCAATGCCGGGATTACCCGAGACGGCCTGATCCTGCGCATGAAGGACGAAGACTGGGACACGGTCATCAAGGTCAACCTGGAAGCCTATTTCCGGCTGGCGCGTGCCGCCACCAGGGGCATGATGAAGCGTCGCCATGGCCGCATTATCGGCATTACCTCGGTGGTCGGTGTTACCGGCAATCCCGGCCAGACCAACTACGCGGCCTCCAAAGCTGGCATGATAGGTTTTTCCAAGGCCCTTGCGCAGGAGGTCGCCAGTCGTAATATAACCGTCAACTGCATCGCTCCGGGTTTCATTGCCTCGCCCATGACGGACGAACTCAATGAGGCGCAGAAGGCCGCCATCCTGACCAAGATTCCGGCAGGCGTCCTGGGTAAAGGCAGCGATATCGCCGCGGCGGCTGTTTACCTGGCCAGCGCGGAAGCCGGTTACGTTACGGGACAGACCCTGCATGTCAACGGCGGCATGGCCATGATTTAGGGCGATGATCTAGGGAAAAATATCGACTTTTAAGTTGATATGGCGTGTGTTTGATGTGCGTTTTCCGGGTCTTGCACGGGGCAACGCTTTAAATGTCTTGAATCACCGGTTTTATGTGCCTACAAGACAAAACTGGATTCTATCCTCCCCTTGGGACCCTGTGGTCTCGGGTCCTGAGTTTCTACTTTCTGAAGGGACAATAAATGTCTGAAGTTCTTGAACGTGTTCGTAAGATCGTGATCGACCACCTGGATGCTGATCCGGACAAGGTCACGGAAAAGGCGAGCTTTATCGACGATCTGGAAGCCGACAGCCTCGACATCGTTGAGCTGGTCATGGCCTTTGAAGAAGAATTCGATATCGAAATCCCTGATGACTCGGCTGAGCACATCCTGACCGTGGGCGACGCCGTCTCCTACATCGATGGCAAGCTGAAGTCCTAAGTCCAAAGACTTGCTTGAGCGCGGTTTCAGACTCCTGCTAAGGGGTTTGGCCGCGCTTAGTTGTATCCAGGTCTGGCCCCAAGTTTAAAAGGCCAAATTGAAGGTTGATTGCCTATGGTTCGTCGTGTCGTTATTACCGGTCTTGGTCTGGTTTCGCCCTTGGGCAACGGGGTCGAGATTTCCTGGAAGCGCCTGCTTGAAGGCAAATCCGGCGCCGGCCCCATCACGGCTTTCGATACCACCGATTATGCCTGCACCGTGGCCTGTGAAGTGCCCAGCGTCGATGGACGCGGCGGCGGTGGCCCGGATATCGAAGGCTCGTTCGATCCGTCGCTGGTGCTTTCCAATAAGGAGCGCCGCAAGGTTGACGACTTCATCCTTTATGCCATTGCGGCGGCCGATGAGGCGCTGAATGACGCCAACTGGCATCCTGAAACACCCGAAGATCAGGAACGTACCGGCACCCTGATCGGCTCAGGTATCGGCGGCCTGGGCATTATCGCCGAAACCGCGCTCGAACTGCGCGACAAGGGGCCGAAGCGGATTTCACCCTTTTTTATTCCGTCTTCGCTGATCAATCTGGCGTCGGGCCAGGTGTCGATCCGCCATGGCCTCAAGGGGCCGAACCATTCGGTCGTTACCGCCTGCGCCACTGGCGCTCACGCCATCGGCGACGCGGCGCGCCTGATCAAATATGGTGACGCTGACGTCATGGTAGCGGGCGGCGCGGAATCGGCCATCGTGCCGATCGGGATTGCCGGCTTCATCGCCTGCCGCGCCCTGTGCACCGCTTTCAATGAGACGCCTGAAAAAGCCTCGCGCCCCTATGACAAGGACCGGGACGGCTTCGTCATGGGCGAAGGCGCCGGTATCGTCGTGCTGGAAGAATACGAACACGCCAAGGCGCGCGGCGCGAAAATCTATGCCGAGGTGCTGGGCTATGGCCTCTCCGGCGACGCCTATCACATCACCGCGCCTTCGGAAGATGGCGACGGCGGCTACCGCGCCATGGTGGCGGCGGCGAAAAGCGGCGGCATCGATCCCGCCAGCATCGATTATGTCAATTCGCACGGCACCTCGACCATGGCCGACGGCATCGAACTGAAAGCCATCGAGAAATTCCTGGGGGAACGCGCCGCGACCGGCACCGTGTCCTCCACAAAATCGGCGATCGGGCATCTGCTCGGCGGAGCCGGCGCGGTGGAAGCCATTTTCTGCACCCTGGCCATTCGTGACCAGGTGGCTCCGCCGACCATAAATCTCGATAATCCTGACGTGGATACGGTCGTCGATCTGGTGCCTCACAAGGCCAAGCCGATGACAATCAAGACGGCGATGTCCAACAGCTTCGGTTTCGGTGGCACCAATGCCGCGCTTATCCTTGGTGCTGTTGACGAATGATCCGCATCACCGGCCAGGCATCGTCGGAAAAGGGGGGCAAATCGCTTTTGGCCCCTCTGGCGGGGCTTGCGGCTGGTCTGGCGCTTCTGCTGTTTTCTTGCGGCTTGTTCTTTTACGCCCAGCTCTATGGACCGGGACCAAAAACGACGACCCGCGTCACCTTCGCGCATGGCATGAGCGTCACCGCCATGGGGCGCGAACTCGAAAGACAGCATGTTATTCATTCGGCGGCCCTGTTCCGGCTGGCGGCCAAGTTCGGCGGCCGGCAGAGCGCCATGAAGGCCGGCACCTATGAATTCACAGCGGGCACGTCGCTGATGGGCGCCTTGAAGCAAATTGAAGCGGGCAAGGTCGTGCAGACCTTCATTACCATCCCCGAAGGCAAGACTTCTGCTCAGGCTGTGCGTATCCTGATGGCGACCAAGGATCTGACCGGCGATGTCGAGGTGCCACCGGAAGGATCTATCCTGCCGGAAACCTATCTCTATCAGCCGGGCGAGACGCGTCAGGCGGTTCTTGAGCGGATGCTGGACGCCGGACGCGATACGCTGGACACCCTGTGGGCGAAACGTGCGCCAGGCCTGCCTTTCACCACCAGGGAAGACGCTCTGATCATGGCCTCCATCGTCGAGCGCGAAACTGCTCTGGCATCTGAACGGCCACGCGTGGCGGCGGTGTTTATCAACCGTTTGCGCAGTGGTATCCGGCTGGGTTCAGACCCGACGGTCATCTACGGCATCACTCATGGCGAACCGTTGGGGCGCGGCCTGACGCGCGACGAACTGGATACGCCGACGCCGTGGAACACCTATCTGATCGACAAGCTGCCGGTGACGCCGATCGCCAATCCCGGTAAAGCGTCAATTGCGGCCGTTCTCAACCCGGCCAAAACCCAGGACCTCTATTTTGTCGCTGATGGCACGGGCGGGCATGTGTTTGCCGCCAGCTATGAAGAGCATCTCGTCAATGTCGCCAAATGGCGGGCAATGGAGGCTCAGGTGAGTGTTTATGCGTCCTCGGCTGTTGCGCCGGAAGCGCCCGTGGCGCCTTCGGTAGCCAAGGCTGGTGAACCCGTTAAGCCCGTTCGTTTGAGCGCCAAGCGCTGATCAACCGTTTTCGGAGAGTGCCATATCATGAGTCTGGCCAGCATGACCGGTTTTGCCCGTATTGAAGGCGGCTATGAAAGCCTGACCTGGACGCTGGAAATGCGCAGCGTCAATGGCCGGAGCCTCGATATCAAATACCGTTTTCCCGCTGGTTTCGAGGCCGTGGAAAAGGTGGGTCGCGATCTTGCCAAGAGACGTTTCCAGCGCGGCCAGATGAACCTGACCGTCTCGGTCGGCAGCGCCGTGGCGAAAGCCGGTGTCACGCTGAATAAAGAGGTTCTGGAATTCTATCTCGAAGCCAGCCGTGCCCTGATTGACGCCGGTGAAGCTGTGACGCCCTCGGTGGATGGCCTGCTGGGCCTGCGTGGCGTGATAGAGGCCGCCGGCGATGAACGCGCCAAACTGGATGCGGAGGCGGAAGCCGTACTGGCGGCCGATCTGACGACGCTGTTCGACCGCTTGAAAGAGGCCCGCGCAGGCGAAGGCCGGGCGCTGGAGGCTATCCTCAAGGGGCATCTGATCACCATGGCTGCATGTGTCGAACGTGCCAAGAGCCTGGCTGATCAACAGGTCGAGACGATCCGTGAACGTTTCACGCGCCGGCTGAATGAATTGTTGTCGGATGCGCAGGATTTCGAGGAGCGTGTTTTACAAGAAGCCGCTTTATTGGCCACCAGGGCCGATGTGCGGGAAGAACTCGATCGTCTGACCTCGCACCTCGACCAGGCGCACCAATTGATTGACGGCGAGGCGGCGCCCGGTCGCAAGCTTGATTTCCTGGCGCAGGAATTCATGCGGGAAGCCAATACCTTGTGCTCGAAATCGGCCTTTATCGAATTGACCCAAACCGGCCTGGAGCTTAAAGCCGTGATCGATCAGTTTCGTGAACAAACGCAAAATGTGGAGTAGGCGATGCCGAATACCCAGACCCCCGGCACGCAACGCATAAAACGCGGCTTGATGCTTATCGTTTCATCACCTTCCGGCGCCGGGAAAACCTCGCTGTGCCGCCGGCTAATGGCAGACCACGCCGATCTCGATCTCTCGACCTCGGTCACTACCCGCAAGCCGCGCCCCGGTGAGCAGGAGGGCCGCGAGTATCACTTTATCGATGATACCCATATGGATGAACTGGTGGCCGAGGATGCTTTCCTGGAACACGCTTCGGTCCATGATCATCGTTATGGCTCTTTGCGCGAACCGGTGGAACGCGCCTTGTCTCAGGGCAAGAACGTGTTGTTCGATATCGACTGGCAGGGGGCGCAACGCATTTCGGCCAAGGCGCCTTCGGACGTGGTGCGCATCTTTATCTTGCCGCCTTCAATGGAAGAACTGAAGCGCCGTCTGATCGCCCGCGCTCAGGACGATATGGCGGTCATCGAGCGCCGCCTGGCCCGCGCCAAGGGGGAGATCGCGCACTGGGCGGAATATGATTATGTCATCCTCAATGATGATTTCGACCGGTCCTATGCCGAACTGATCCACATCTATCATGCCGAAGTGGCCCGCCGTTCGCGTGGATTGTGGATCGCGCCGTTTGTGGATGAATTGATGTCTGAGCCAATTTAGAGAAATTTTGCGAGCGTCAGAAAACCTGCTGGAGATACCCGCTCGGCGCGTTCGGTAGGCGGGATACCGGCTTTTTGCAGCAAGGCTTCGCCACCCAATGATTTCAGCGATGCCCGCAACATCTTGCGGCGCTGGCCAAACGCGGCGGCGGTGACTTTTTCGAGATTTTTGATGATCGACTTGTCGGGGCGCTCCGCCTTGGGCGTCAGTTTAACCACGGCGCTATCGACCTTTGGCGGCGGGGTGAAGGCGCGGGCGGGCAAGTCCATCAACTTTTCACAATCACACAGTACCTGTGCGATGACCGACAGGCGGCCATAATCATTATCGCCGACCGGTGCGACCACGCGCAGGGCAACCTCAAGCTGGAACATCAGGGTCATGGACAGCGGCTGCCACGGACCGGTCAGCCATTTGATAAGCAATGGTGTGCCGACATTATAAGGTAGGTTGGAGACGATATGCGCTGCATCGGGAAGGTTGCGATCCGCAAGTAATTTCACTTCATTGACCTTCATGGCGTCGCCTTCGATCACCTCGAACCGGTCGCCATAAACACTATTCAGTTCGCCGAGCAGATCGATAAAGCGATGATCCATCTCGATGGCGATGATCCTGCGCGCTTCGGTTTCCAGCAGGGCGCGGGTCAGGCCGCCGGGGCCGGGGCCGACCTCGATCACCACATCGCCGTCGAACGGGCCGCCAAGGCGCACAATCTTGCGCGTGATATTGAGATCGAGCAGGAAGTGCTGACCGAAGCTCTTTTTGGCCATCAGGCCGTGGGCTTCCAGGCTTTCACGCAGGCTGGGAAGGGTCATGCGGCTTGCCTGTTCCGGCTGATATCATCGGCGGCGCGGATAGCCGCCACAAGACTGTCCATACGGGCAATCCCCTTGCCGGCGATATTGAAGCCGGCGCCGTGGTCAGGTGAGGTGCGGACAATCGGCAGACCGAGCGTGATGTTGACGCCCCCCCAGAAATCAAGCGTTTTCAAGGGGATCAGGCCCTGATCATGGTACAGGCACAGGGCGGTATCGTAACCGGCGCGGGCTTCATCGTGAAATAGGGTGTCCGCCGGAAATGGCCCGCGGATATCAATACTTTCGTTTTGCAACTGAGTGATGGCGGGCTTCAAAAGTTCGATTTCTTCGCGGCCAATGGTGCCGTCTTCGCCGGCATGAGGGTTAAGACCAGCCATGACCAGGCGCGGCCGCGCGATGGCGAAATCCTGGATCAGGGCGGCGTTGGTGATCTTGGACAGTTCAGTCAGCGCCGTAACTGATAAGGCGGCAGGTACGGCGCTTAGTGGCATGTGGATGGTGGCCAGAACCACGCGTAGATCCTTTGCCGTCAGCATCATCACCGGTGTTGGCACGATATCGCCATCGCGGCACAATTCAGCCAGATATTCGGTATGGCCGGGGAAGCTGAAGCCCGTGGCGTAAAGCACCGATTTGGCGATGGGACAGGTGATCACCGCCCGCGCCTGACCTCTGAGGCACAAATCGACGCTCGCCTTGATCCATGCAATAATATGCGGGGCATGGGCGCTGTCCGGCTTTCCTGTAATGACCGGGCGGCTCAAAGGCATGTCCAGAACGGGCAGGGCGTTGGCGAAGTGAGTGGCCGTTTCGGAAATATCGGCCACACGCGCAACCGGTATTCGCTGCGCGGCCAGCAAGGCGGCGTCACCCAGTACGCAAAAAGCTAAACCAGCCTGATCTCTCAGACTGGTCCAGGCTTTCGCCGCGAGCTCCGGACCGATCCCGCAGGGATCGCCCAGACTCATAACCAATGGCGCATTAATGGTTTTCAATCGTCGCCGTGCTTCTCAGTTCACGCAGGTAGCGGCGGCCCAGCATGGACAGGCGCTGGTTGACCAGATTGTTCTCGACCTGATCGCGGCTCAGGGCGTTGTCACCCGCCAGTTGCCGGTCACAGACATAGAGCACGTTCATGTTCTGGGGGTTGCGCAGGGGGGCTGTCGCCTCGTTGGTCTTGAGCGGGCGCAGCGCCTCGGAATAGTTGGTCAGCAGGGTGCTGAGCTGGGCGTCGCCGAGATCGGTCAATTGAACGCCCGCCGGCGCCTTACCACCGGCTTCATCGAAGGCCTCACAGCTATTGACCCGAGAGCGGAAGCTGGCCAAGGCGGCGTTGGCGCCAGCGATATCTTCCGGGCTGGCGTTGGCGGGCAGGGCGACTGCGGCCTGCTTAAGGCGGAAGATCATGTCGGCATTGCCATCGGTCTTCTGGCGCAGCAGATAGATGTAAACGCCGTCCTTGGTCACGATCGGTTCGCTCATCTCACCCGGTTTGAGCGCCGTCAGCACATTCTCGACCGAAACGTCGATATTGCCGGAAACCAGCCAGCCGGCGTCGCCGCCATTGGCCGCGGAAGGTGCGTTGGAAAACTGGCGGGCGACAGCCTGGAAGGGGGCCACCTTGGCCGCAATCTGCTCACGCAATTGTTTGGCGCCCTGCAGGGCATTGGCGGCGGACCCGGCCGATATATTGTCGATAAAGATTTCTGCCACAAGATATTGCGGCTTCTGACCATCGGCGATGACCTTATCCATCAGGGAATCGATCTGGGCCGTGCCGACATTGGCGTTGGAATGATAACGGCCGCCGACCAACTGGTTCCAGCCCGATTCGGCCGCAATCTGGGCGCGCAAGGTGGCAGGCTCGATACCGACCCGCTTCAATTCGGCGAGAAGCTGATCCGGTTTCAGATTGCTCTGGGCAGCCATGCGGGCGACTTCCTCGTCGATCTCGGCATCGGAAACCTTGACCTTCCAGTGATCCATTTCCTGTTGTTGCAGGCGCTCATCGATCAGGCTGTTCAGCGCCTGCTGCTGGAAGGCGGCATAGTTTTCCTGCGTCACCTGAACGCCCGAAGTCACGATCAGCAACAACATGCGTTGTTTCAGGTCGTAGGAGGTGATCATGTCGTTATTGACCGACACAAGTATGCCCTCAGCTAGGGGCGGCAACTGCGGCGCCTGGGTATCGGACGTCAGCGCCGGCTGTGAGGCGAGGGCGGCGTCACCGGTATCCGGCGTTTGCGGGAAGGTTTGCGCGAAGGCGGCTGGCGCGCCGAGCATCAAAACCACGGACAGAACGGGTAAAACCTTGGACATGAGTGAGCCGGAGGACAGGGAAAGGGACATGTGCATCGTATGAAGGTTTGACCTGGAATTAGCGAACATCGTTAAACTTTGCAGGTGATGTTCCCAATGTGGTTAAGTTAAGGCGGAAGAATATCGAGGATGAAGGTTTACCGTTACGCGCCGTCAGTTGCGAGTCGTTTTGCTGATAAACCAGCTCGAACCAACTGCAATCGTCGCGATAGATCAGGCTGACGGTTGATTTACGCCAGGTGTCCTGCACCAAGTCGCGATCAAGGCGCGCGGAAACCCCCCAATGGCTGGTGAAGAAGTGACGGCCATAAAGCTGGAGATTGCGATAGTTATCGCCAAAGGTTTTCAGCTTGCCGTTGGAGGTCAGTTCAGCGAGACGGGCGGCTTTCTCAACCGCCCTTTCAGTGGTGTCATCAATATCGCTTGCGGCATAATAGTTGCGAATCTGCGCCTGGGTCAGGCGATTATTGACGATGTAACGCAAGGTAGCCGTCGTGTTCTTGCGCACAGCCGTCAGGCCGTATTCACCCTGGTTAAGACGGCCCGTTTCGCCATCGAAACGCAGCCGCGTATAACCGTTAAGGCCTTTTTTGCTTTTGAAGCTGCCTGTGGCGATCCAGTCGGAATTCTGGCTGCCCAGCCCGGAAGGATCATAGGTGTAGGATTGGCCGTTAACCGCGACGGTTTTCAGGAACTGGGATTCGACCTCATCGCGCAGGACACGCCCCAGCAGGCCATCGATTTCCAGCCCGGAATTGAACCGCAATTCGCCATGCAGACCCAGGCTCAGGCGGGCGCCGGCTTCGTAGATATCGAAGCCCGGTGATTTGTTGAAGCTGAGCAGGGTGGTTTCATCGAACTCAAAAGACTGACTGTCTTCCGTAGGCAGGTAGGGGCTTTCCTGCGCATCCGGGGATACCGCGAACTGCGCTACAGGCTCGATAATGGCCGTGAAGCTCTTGAACTTCCGGAACATGGGATAGCTGATATTCAGGCCCGCCGTCGCCAGATCGCGCGACACTTCGTAAGACGTGCCGGTTGTATCCAGGTCGCTGACCTTGTAATAGTCGTGGCGCATGTCCACGAAAGGCCCCCACTTGACGCCATTGCGGCTGGTCATGTCACCGGTCCAGTTCAGTCCGGCGCTGACTCGGTTGGTGTCGTAGCCGGTCACGCCGTCGGAATTTTCCGGTGCGCCTATATCGATGGCTCTCAGACCCGATATGTCGCCAAGACGCTTGTGATAGATGCCGATGGCATTGGCCGAAAGCGTCAGTTGTCCGCCGAGAATGCGTGACTTCGGTGACCAGTAGGCCTCGACCTGCGGCGCGATGACCGGGAAGAAGTCAGACGTGATCGCATAAGGCTGAAGGCTGGTGCCATTGGCCCTATCCAGATAGCCGCCGACTTGAAGGCTTTGGAAATTCGCCATGGTGACGGCGAAATAGGCGTTGGACACCTGCCGAGTTATGTTGAATTGATTGATCAACTGGCGGGAATCGACGGACAGATCGCCCACCTTGTCGAAGGCGCCGTCGATATTATAGCGCTCGAAGAAGTTGGCGTAATCGCCCCTGGAGTCGCCGCTTTCATCCTTGACATGCTGGGCGGTGAAGTTCCAGCGCCAGTCTTCGTTGATCTTGAAGGCGCCGTTGGCCAGCAGGTATTCACGGGTGGCGGCCGCGCCGTGGCGGTCACCGTTATTGTCGAAGAAGGCTTCATTGGTGAAGCCGCCGCGTAGACGCAGCGTACCGGAATAGAAGCGACGCTGGTATTCCAGATTGAGCAGCGGATTGACGCTGGCGTTCAATTGAGGGCTGAGGATCAGGTATTGATAAGGCGAGATGGACCACAGATAGGGCTGTTCATATGAAAAACCGCGCTTCTGATCGGCCGATATTTTCGGCGGCAGAAAGCCTGACGCGCGATCAAGCTCTGGGTCCGGCGTCCAGAGATAGGGAGCGTAGAGGACAGGAACCCCCTTAAGCTTTACGACGGCGTTATTGTAAAACACCATCTTCTTGTCTTTACGCTGGGTGATACGGGTGGCTTCGATCGACCAGGTAGGATCCTGGGTTTCACCGTCCTTCACGCACAGTTCGCAGGGCGTGTAGATGACATTGGTCAGGCGATTGATATCCGGGCTTACCTGTTCCAGGCGGCGGGCGAAAACCTTGGAGTTATCACGGCCGATTGAGGCGAAATTCTCACTGTAGCCCGACTGCATATTGTCGTCATAGGTGATCCGGTCGGAAAACTGTACGCTGCCGTCTTCGTTCAGGGTCTGCGTATGGCCTTCGGCCGTGGTGACGCCGGTGACCGAATTGGAAGTGACTTTATCGGCGCGGATGGTTCGACCGTTCTGGCGCAGCTCGACCCTGCCGGTTGCGATGGTGATGTCATCATCACCGTTTGTCACCTGATCGGCTTCTAGATAGGAGGCGCCCCTGGTCAGGCCGTCCGTGCCCGGTGTGGTTTCAGTGCGTACACTCTTGGAAATGGGCCTGGCATCGGCATAAGGCGGCCGGGTTTCAGGAGCGAACGTTGCTGCCTGTGTCGTAACCTGTCCGGCGGCGGCTTGAGCAAGCGCCAGTTCAAAAGCCAGTTGTGTGCCTGTTGATCGCTGGGTTTGCGCCACGGCATGGCTGCATCCGGCGCCCATGGCGACCAGGGTTATCAGTCCCGCGCCCAGTCTGCCCGCCTCCAGCTTGTAAGAATAGCGCTTGATCATCGCCTGCCGTATCAGTCCTGTAGCCAAATTCAAACCGCGAACGCCGGCAAGGCTTGCCGTGACATCCGTATACCATAGCCGGCGTGGAAACCGACGAAAAAGACATCCCGGAGCGGGACAAAGAGAATCACCTGAAGCCAGCCTAGCCTGTTTAGCCGTCTTCTGTGTAAACGATCAGGGTCATCGCGGCCAGCATGGCCAGAATCGCCGGTGACCATCCCGCCAGAAAGATCGGGATGACGCCGGCCTTGCCCATGCTGGAAAACAACTGGTTGACGAAGAAAATGACGAAACCAAGGCTGATGCCCGAAATAACGAGACCCGTCATGCCGCCGAGACGCATCAGGCGCAGGCTGAACACAGCGCCCAGCGCCGTCATGGCGGCGAACATCAGGGGCGTTGACAGAAGCTGATGCAATTTCAGTTCGTAGAGGGCGGTCGAGAAGCCGGATATGCGGTTCTGATGGATCAGGCCGGGTAACCGCCAGAACGGCACGCTCTGGGTTGAGGCATATTTCCGGAAGGCCTTCTGCGGATCGAGATTGGAAGGCATGGTCAGCACATCATAGGGTGCGGTTGCCGGGCCAGCCACGGTCGCCTCCTGAGCGTTGCGCAACTGCCAATAACCGGGGCGCAGGGTAGCCTCCTGCGCGTCGATCCGTTTACGAAACACCGGTACTTCACTCGCGTCGATATCGTAGATCCAGAAGGTGACGCCTTGCAGGTGGCCGATGACCTTGTCGTCCTGGCTGGCGGCGCGGATAACGATCTGCTGATGACCGTCGCCCTGGCGCAGATAAATGGCGCCGTCGGTCTGGCCCGGAGCGGGCGCATCCGCCTGGTCTAGCCGGGCAGTCACTCGCTCGTAATGATCATTGAGCAGGGAGGCCGCCGGATTAAGCACACCGATGGTTAGCAGCCCGAACGCGAAGGCCATGACGGTGGCGGGCATGACGAAGCGCCAAGCCGAAACACCGGCGGCGCGCATGGCGATCAGTTCGCTGCGCCGGTTGAGATTGACGAAAGCGAACAGCGCGCCGAACAGGAAGGCGAAGGGCAGCAGGACCAGGATTGATCCCGGCGATTTTTCGAGCATCAGTCCGATAACTGACAGTCCCGACACATCAGCCTTGGCGCCCAGCATCTTGGAGATGCTGACATATTCGATCAGGAAGATCAGCGCCGCCACGACCATCAGCGCCGACAGGAAGGCCGAAATGCAGGTTTGGAGAATATAAGTCTCAAGCCGGCTCTTGCGCCAGGGATTGAGGTAAATGAGGTTGTCGAGGAATTGCGGTCTGGTCAGGTTCATGGCACGGCCCCTACAATGGCCGCAAGACGGATTGGGCCTGGGCCGGTCGCGCGCGCAGGCCCGTCGTCAAGCCGTCATGCCGGCGTATCTGGCGGAAGCTGACGATGATCGGGATCATCGGCACGACATATTGCAGGATGTTGATGATCCAGGCCGAGGCGCTGGCGGTTTCGACGACCACGCCGAATATCCGGGTCGCGGCGGCGGCGGCGGCGGCGATGGCGATCCGCCTAGCGTAGCCGTTGCGGCTGAAACGGCCGCCGAGTACGCTGACGATGGCCAGCATGACGAAGGCTAGGTTGTAAAGCGGATTGGCGATGCGGGCGTTAGCTTCAGCGTAATATTTCTGCCAGGCCGTCTTTTCGTAGTCGTAACGGACCGGGAAGGCGAGTTCGTGCATGTAACGGTCGCCTTCCTTGTATTGCAGATAGTCATCACTGGTGAAATAAGAGGTAATGTCGAAGCTGTACTCATCCCAGGTCAGGTGATCAAGCACCCCCTTGCCGGACAGTTGCTGATTCGAGCCGTTGCGCATGATCAGGATCGAGCTGCCGTCGATTTTTTTTATGCGACCTTCGCGGGCGGCAAAGGTCTGGTCCTTGCCATCCGGTTCGTCGGTGCGGATGAATATCTGGCGCAGCAGCCCGTTCTGGTCGATCCGTTGCACATAGATGGTCAGGCCCGATGCGGAGGTCGAGAAATCGCCTTCCTTGACCATACTGGAAATCAGGTCGTTCTTGACGTTGAAAAGTTCTTGCCGCATGGCACGGTTGGTCAGGGGCTGGATGAACAGGTTCACCAGCAGGCTGATCAGGGTGAAATAGATGGCGATGCGCAGGATGGGATAGGCGATCCGCATCAGCGACATGCCACTGGCGTAGGCCGCGGTAAATTCATGTTCGCCCTGCATCCGCGTGAGGGCCACAAGCGTGCCGACGAACAGGGCCATGGGGAAGATCAGGCCCGCAAGTTGGGGCATCGAGAGCAAGGTGATCTTGACGAAGACCCAGGCGCTCTGGCCGCGTTCGACCACCAGATCGAATTGGGTCAAGGACTGGCTGAGGAGGGCGATGGCCGTCAATGCCGCCACGGCGCCGCCAACCGGCAGGATCAGTTGGCGGAATATGTAGCGGTCAAGTGTGCGCATATTTCAGGTTAACTCGTCGGATGCCGTGTTTGCGTCCTCTTTTGACCGCTTACCGCGTTAATTACAAGCTGTTGCATGGTGCCTTGCAAAAAAATTGAACGCTTATGTACAGCCTGGCCATGAAACCTGAGGCAAGCCCCTGCTGTGGCTTCACGCGGGTTGAAAATCCGGTAACAAAAAAGTTGCAGAAAACACTTCTGTCAGCGGGTAAAAAGGGGCATAGGGCATAGTCTGCCGCCGTTCCGGACGGCTACCGCCTCGGAGGACTTTTTCATGCCGCAACCCGCCATTTCGCTCGCCACAACCCCCGCCGCCACAACTTGTCTGGCGGTCATACTGGGTGAATCTGAAAGCGTCAGCGCCGGTTTCGCCGGATTGACGCCGGCGGCGGCCGAAGAGGTTAAAACCACCCTTTCCGCTCTTGGATTCAAGGGCGCACGCGGCAAGACGCAACTGCTCAGCCGGCCGGCCGGTGTAGAAGCCGTGGCGCTGGCGGTGACCGGCGGCGGAGATCTGGCCAAACTTGACAATACCGGTATGGAAACGATCGCGGCCAGCCTCTATCACGCGGTCAAGAATGCCGGTTTCGAGGGGCTAAGCTTCGACCTGACGGGCTATGCGCCGGAACTGGTGGCGCGGGCGCTTCTGGCTTTCCACCTGGCATCCTACCGTTTTGACAAATATTTCGGCCAGGCCAAGCTGGACAAGGCGCCCACGCTGGCCTCCATCACGATTGTCTGCGATGATATTCAGGCAGCGGAAGCGGCTTATCAGCCATTGTCGGCCCTGCGTGACGGCATCCTGTTCGCGCGTGATCTGGTGTCGGAACCGGCCAATGTCCTTTATCCGCAGTCCTATGCCGATCGCGTCAAGGCGCTCGAATCAACTGGCCTGAAGGTCGAGGTTCTGGGCGAAGCGGAAATGGAAAAGCTGGGGATGCATTCGCTGCTCGGCGTCGGCCTCGGCAGCCGCAAGGAATCGAAGCTGGTAATCATGCAGTGGCAGGGGGCGGGCAAGAAAGCCCAGCCGGTTGCCTTTGTCGGCAAGGGCGTAACCTTCGACACCGGCGGTATTTCGATCAAGCCGGCCGAGGGCATGGAGGATATGAAGTGGGACATGGGCGGGTCCGCCGCCGTGGCCGGCACGATGATCGCCCTGGCCAGCCGTCAGGCGAAAGTCAATGCGGTTGGCATCATCGGCCTTGTCGAGAACATGCCGGATGGCAATGCCCAGCGTCCCGGCGATGTTGTCAAGGCGATGTCCGGCACCACGATCGAGGTGATCAATACCGACGCCGAAGGCCGGCTCGTCCTGGCTGATGCCCTGTGGTATTGTCAAAATCGTTTCAAGCCGCAATTCATGATCGATCTGGCCACCCTGACCGGCGCCATGATCATCGCACTCGGCATGGATTATGCCGGTGTTTTCAGTAACAACGACGAATTGGCTGAGAGAATCGGTGAGGCCTCGAAGGCCGCCGGCGAAAACACCTGGCGGATGCCTCTGCCGCCGCAATACGAAAAGCAGATCGATTCCAAGATCGCCGATATACGCAATATAGGCGGGCGTCCGGCCGGATCGATTACCGCGGCGCTGTTCCTGCAACGGTTTGTCAATAATGTACCGTGGGCGCATATGGATATCGCGCCGGTGGCCTGGACCAATGAACAGCGCATCCCGACCGTGCCCGAAGGCGCGACCGGTTTCGGTGTGCGCACGCTCACTCAACTGGTTGAACGCTTCTACGAACAATAGGCCACGACATGCCGGATATCTGGTTCTATCATCTTGAGAAAACGCCTTTGCCTCAGGTTTTGCCGGACCTGCTGGAAAAAGTCGTGCAAAAAGGATGGCGAGCCTATGTCCATGGTCGTGACGATAACGGAATTGACGTCCTGAACGCTCAGTTATGGGACTATAATCCGGCATCCTTTCTGGCGCATGGCCTCGAGGGCGATGATCTGGCGCCGCGCCAGCCCGTCCTATTGGGAACGTCAGGGAACATGGTCAATGCGCCGGATGTGTATGTCTCGGTCGCGCCTGTCGATTTTCCGGACATTTCCGATTTGCAAAGGGGGCTGATTGTCTTTGAAGGTAACGACGAGGCACATCTCGACTGGGCGCGCCGGCAATGGAAACGATTGAAGGGCGATAGGGCCGAACTCGCCTACTGGAAACAGAACGCACAAGGCCGATGGGAGAAAATGCAGTGAAGATATTACGTGAACACAACGTTCTTTTTGTCATATGTTTCCTTGGCTTGTCTTCCTGTGCATCTACGCCGGAAACGCCGGCTGTGCCTGAAATGCGTCCGGCGACGCAAACACCGGTCCATCATCCGCCCGTTGTGAGCCAGCCGGCGCCGCCACCACCGCCTGTTTCCTATCGCCCGATGGCTGAGGATCAATGCGGCGCCTATGCTCTGCAAGGCCTTGTCGGCAAACCGCGCACCGAAATTCCCGTGCCGCTCGATCCGGGCAAGCGCCGGGTGGTGTGTTCCAGCTGCATAGTAACACAGGAATACCGTGCCGACCGGCAGACCATTATCTTCAGCAGCGAAACCGGTATTATTGAATCGGTTAAATGCGGGTAACGCTGATTTGCCGTTTTATGTGGTTTTTCAGTTGGTCAGCGGCCAATCTTGATGCTACCTTAAGTCAGGTGAAGTGACGAATCGACGGTCATCGAAGCGACCTGTCAGCCATATATCAATCCAAGAGCTACCGGGCTTTCAGCGCATGGAAAAGAAGCTCATCGGGGACGGCAGACCGGCGGAAGTTCTGCTGGTGGACGATAATCGCGGTGACGCGATGCTGGCGGATCATGCCTTCAGGATGGCGAACGTGGTAACTAATCTGACAGTTGCCTCCACTGGCGAGATGGCGTTGGCCATGTTGGCACGGGAAGGGGAGTATCGCGGCAGGCGACTACCGGATCTGATCATGCTGGATCTTGGTCTGCCGAAGATGAGCGGCGTGGATGTGCTGAGCCGAATCAAGAACGACATGCGTTTCCTGCATATTCCTGTCATCGTCATGTCAAATTCCGGCGCAGGTAGCAATATCCTGAAAAGTTACCAGCTCCACGCCAATGCCTATGTCATCAAACCCGTTGATCTGACGAAGTTTCGTGAGGCGATTTCGTTGATCGAACAATTCTTTTTCCTTCTGGCCTGCGCGCCTTCGCAGAACATAGAGGCATAAGGAGGACGTGCCATGCAGGAACCCCGACACATCACCATGACTGCTCCCGCCGATCCCGCCGAAGAATTCAAAGATTTCGCCTACATCGTTTCGCATGATCTTGCCGGTCCCGTCCGATCCATGGTGACCTTCTCCCAATTGCTGAAGGAAAGTCTGCCGGTTATTGAAAAGGCCGAGGATCAGTTGCATCTCGACCTGATTATCGAGAGCGGCCAGAAACTGGGGGAAATGATCCAGGGCTTGCTGGCGTTTTCGCGCCTGAATACGGTCCCGAGAAGCCGGGCGCTGGTCGAACTCGAAATCGTCGTGGCGCGGTGTTACATGCAACTGCAATCGCAACTGGACGCGACACAGGGGCATTTCAATTATCCGCGAATGCCGGAAGTCATGGCGGACGCGCAGCAGATGCACACGGTCTTTTTCGCCTTGCTGGATAATGCCATCAAGTTCCGTAAGCCCAGCCAGGCGCCCGATATCCGCATCCGTTGTGACAAGACCGCGGATTTCTGGGAATTCAGCATCTCGGATAACGGCATCGGCATCGATCCGTTGTTTTATGACGATGTATTCCGCCCCTTGCGTAAGCTGCATACGGACGAGGTTTATCCCGGCGTAGGCATGGGCCTGACCCTGACGCGCAAGATTATTCTGGCCCATGGCGGAGAAATTTGGCTGGAACCATCTGATATCGGCGGATTGAAGGTCAGCTTTACAATACCGCGTTAAACGCCGGCCTCGGCCTTAGCGTTTTCGTAGACCTCGGCCGCCGTCATCCATTCAGCTTCCAGCGCGACCATTTTCTCTTCCAGTTTTGCCTTGTCTTTACCAAGGCTTATGGCCAAAGTCTGATCCTTCACATAAAGATTGGGGTCGCCTAGCCTGAGGTCCAGCAGTTTGATCTGGTTGCTGGTTGTTTCGATCTGGCGCTCCAGGTCATCGGCTTTTTTCTTCAACGGGGCGATGGCGTTGCGCGCGGCGGCGGCGGCCTTGCGTGCTTCCTTTGAATTGACCTGAGGGTTCTTCTCCTTCGCGGCTTCGGCGGCTTCCTCACGCGTGGCTGTCTTGGCGCGTTCGATGACCAGCCTGGCATAGTCGTCCATGCTGCCGGTATAGGTTTTCACCGTACCGTCATTGACCAGCCATAGCTTGTCCGCCACCAGTTCGATCAGCGAACGGTCGTGAGTGATCATCAGCACGGCGCCTTCGTAATCGTTAAGTGCATCGAGCAGGGCGCGGCGGCTGTCGATATCCAGGTGATTGGTCGGTTCATCGAGAATCAGCAGGTGCGGTCGTTCCATCGCCACCATGTTCAGCAACAGACGGGCACGCTCACCACCGGAGAGATCCTTGACCTTGGTTTCGACCTTGGTGGCTGTCATACCGAAGGACCCAAGGCGGGCACGGCGTTTGGCTTCGGTTTCGTCCGGTCGGGCGCGGCGGATCATTTCCAGCGGCGTATCCTCCGGGTCCATGGCCTCAATCTGGTGCTGGTGGAACCAGGCTACCGTCATGCGGCGGTCGCGCCATTGCGTGCCATGGCTTTCGGTGAGCGCACCGGCCAGCAGCTTGGCGAAGGTGGACTTACCGGCGCCATTGACCCCCAAAACCCCAATCCGGTCATCGGGATCGAGGCGAATGTTCATGTGGCGCAGGATGACCGTATCGCCATAACCGACGCTGGCGTCTTCCAGGCGAAGAATGGGCGGCGAAAGTTGTTTTTCCGGAGACGGCAGGATGAAGGGGGCTACTCGGTCTTCGATATTGGCCGAGATGGGCGGCAACTTTTCCAGCTTCTTCATGCGCGATTGCGCCTGCGCCGCCTTGGAGGCCTTGGCGCGGAAACGGTCGACGAAGGCTTGCAGGTGGGCGCGTTCGGCTTCCTGCTTGGCGGCGTTGGCGGCGTTCAGCCGGGCCTTTTCGGCGCGCATGCGCTCATAATTGTCGTAATTGCCGCTGTAGTAATCGAGCCGCTGGCCGACAACATGAACGATAGCGTCGACCGACTCGTTAAGCAGGTCGCGGTCGTGGGAGATCATCAGGGCGGCATTGGGATAGCGCTTCAGGCGCGCCTCCAGCCATAGCGCGCCTTCGAGATCGAGGTAATTGGTTGGCTCATCGAGCAGCAGCAAATCAGGTTCGGCCAGAAGGGCGCCGGCCAGAGCCGCGCGCATCCGCCAGCCGCCGGAAAAATCCGAGATCGGACGCGTCAGATCGGCATTGGAGAAACCGAGGCCGCTGAGGATTTCCGCCGCCTTGGCAGGCGCGCGATCGGCGCCGATGGCGTAGAGATCGTGATGGATTTCCGCCTGGTGCATCGGATCGGCGGTTTCCAGCGCGCGCAGCAGGTCGCGGCGGCGGACGTCGAGATCGAGCACTTCATCGATCAGATGCTTGGGCGAGGCGGCGATTTCCTGATCGACCGAGGCGATGCGCCAGGCCTTTGGCGTGGTGATTTCGCCGCCGCCAGGTTGCGATTTGCCGAGGATAAGGCCGAACAGGGTTGATTTGCCGACACCGTTCAACCCGACGAGGCCCGCCTTGGTGCCAGGGGGCAGGGACAGAGTGGCGCCATCGAAAAAGCGGCGGCCATAGGCGTCGTACACCAGGTTGGTAATCTGCAACATGTGACTTGAAAACTTTAGAATTTACGGGTTGGCGAATGCGTCGGGTGTCGCTATAAGCCAGCCCAACCTTAAAGCCAAACAAAATTGGAACTTCTTCATGTCCCGTACTTTCTCGATCATCAAGCCCGACGCCACCCGCCGCAACCTGACCGGTGCGATCAACGCCGTTATCGAAGCCGCCGGCCTGCGCATCGTCGCCCAGCGCCGTGTGAAACTGTCGCAAGCTCAGGCCGAGCAATTCTACGGCGTCCATAAGGAGCGTCCTTTCTTCGGTGAACTGGTTAGCCAGATGACTGCTGAGCCGGTCGTTGTCCAGGTCCTGGAAGCCGACAACGCCGTGCCGAAGTATCGTGAAGTCATGGGGGCCACCAACCCGGAACAGGCCGCTGAAGGCACCCTGCGCAAGCTGTTTGCTCTGTCGATCGGTGAAAACTCGGTCCACGGTTCGGACTCGGACGAGAACGCCGCCATCGAAATCGCCCAATTCTTCACAGAAGACCAGATCGTCGGTTAATCTTTGGCAAACGCATAAAGCGTTGCAGCCGAAACCTGACAGATTGAAACGCCGGAGTGAAAACTCCGGCGTTTTTGTTTACTGCCCCCGGAGTTCCGTCAACAGCGCCTGGTTGTCGTAAATCTTGTCGAGCGCCACGCTGACGGCGGTGGTGGAGACGACAATCGCTCGGTTGACTGCGCTATCATAAGAATACGCGCCGCCAAGGTTATGGATATTGCCGTCGAACACCGCGCCGATGATTTCGCCTTTCGCATTGACCGCCGGCGAACCGGAATTGCCGCCGACAATATCGTTCGTGGTGACGAAATCAAAGACGGTATCGCCATCGAATGTGCCGCGCGCCGCCATGAAGGACTGCGGAAGCTGGTAAGGCGTCTGGCCGGTAGCGCGGTTATAGATGCCCTTCATATAAGTGAAGGGCGCAATGGTTGATCCCCGCCAGGACCAGCCCTGGATTCGGCCATAAGATAAACGCGGAGAGAAGGTGGCGTCCGGATAGGTGTCGGTGCCGTAAGCCTTGAAGCGGACACGGGCGATCTTTTCGGCAGCGATGCGCGTAGGGGCCGTGACGCGGTTTTCATACTGCCGGCGGATATCGCGGGCGGCTGGATCGATGCGCAAAGCGTACTGGATCATCGGGTCGTTTGACATCTCGATAGCCTCCATACCGCCTTCCCACAAAGCCTTGCGGACATCAACATCATCCAGTTCGGTGTTTTCCACCAGAAAAGCCGCCAGTTCTTCGGGCGAAGACTTGCCAAGCAGAAGCTGGGTCTGCGGCGCGTCCGGCCCCAGATATTCACGCGCTTTCGACAAGCGGAATTCCAGGTACAATTGCTCAAGCGGCTTCTGTACCTGCGCATTGGCGAACAGGTCGCGCTCGATCGCCGGCAGGCGGGAGTCGGCATACTCCGGCAGGCGGCCGGCGGAAGGTTTTTGTCGCTCGGCGGCGCCGCGCACCAGTTCGCGGGCATAGTTGAGCAGGGTCGAGCTATAGGGGGTGTTTTCGAGGAAGTTATAGGGCAGGAACAGGTCCGCGTAGGCTTTTTGCGCCTCGGAAATATCCGTCCACGGATCGCCGGTTTCCAGGGCGAACGGTCCGGTCAGTGTGGATTTGAGGTAGGCTTCTTCCTGACGCCTGGCCGCGATGATCGCCGGATTTCGCAAGGCCAGCCATTCGGCGCTCATGGCCTTCAACCCATTCTCCACGCCAAAAATCGCATCTTGGCTGATACGCCGGCTTTCCTCGTCCTGCTGAGAAAAGCCAATCAGCCGGCCGCGCAGTTCGGATTTCATCATCAGCAGCGGTGGATAGACCACATCGCGCAGGGTTTCCAATTGATCAGCGGTCATCAGGCGTTTGGTCGCCCCCGGATTGCCGGCAATGAACACCGGATCACCTTCACGCGGTGTTTCGGCGTTCCATTTCAGATGGCTAGGCGATTTTACCGGCCTGCCATTTTCATAGATACGCAGGAAACCGATATCGAGGGCATAGCGTGGAAAATTGAAATTATCCGGATCGCCGCCGAAGAAGGCGGCCTGAAATTCCGGTACAAAAACAAGGCGCACATCGGAATACTTACGATATTTGTAGAGCTTGTATTGCCCGCCCTGATACAGCGGGACCATTTCGCAACGAATCTTGCCGTCATTGCCGCAAGCCTTTTGTTCAAGGCTTGTAAAGGCGGCATTCTGGGTGCGCACGAAAGCGTCTCCGCTGAGGCCTGCGGTCGCCGCATTGACGTCTTTGGTGTAGTCTGTCGTCGAAATCAGGATTTCCGCTATCAGGCCGGGACAGGTGCGTTCGTCATCACGCGCGGCCACATAGCCATCGCCGGCATAGTTGTCTCCGGCGCCGGAAAGATCCTGCGCGCAATCCAGAATGCAGTGATGATTGGTGAAAATCAGGCCTTCACCTGAAACGACTGCGCCAGAGCAGCCTGAACTCAGGCGAACGGTCGACGCCTGGAGATGATCCAGCCATTTCACGTCGAGCTTTGTACCGTAGACGGCATTCACCCTGGCCAACGGGAAGTTGTCGAACGTCCACAGGCCTTCCTCGGCGGAAGCCTGGCCGGAAACGGCCAGTCCGAAAGCAACAAGAAGACCAACGGTAGCGGTGCGGAACATCGGGAGCCTGGAAAATGCGAAAGCCGGATCAAGCTATAGCATGGGCACGACCGTAACCGTGTAACCGCCGGGATTACATTTTTGTAAGAAACTTGTCCGCAAGAACCTGGCGAACCGCCTGGGCATAGAGGCGATGTTCTTCCGCCAGAACGCGTGTGGCCAGCATATCGGCCGTATCGCCTTCCAGCACCGGCACACGCGCCTGGGCGATAATCTCGCCTTCATCGACGCCACTCGACACCCAGTGGACGGTCGCGCCGTGTTCGAGAACACCGGCTTCCAGCGCCCGTTCGTGGGTGTGCAGGCCCTTGAAGTCGGGCAACAGGGCGGGGTGAATATTGATCATCTTCCCTTCCCACTGCTTGACAAGCCAGGGCGTCAGCACACGCATATAACCGGCCAGACAGATGAATTCGACGCCATTGCCGCGTAGTTCGGCATCGATCAGGCGTTCATGCGCTTCACGATCCTTGCCGAAAGGCCTGTGATCGAGCGCGAAGGTTTTCAGGCCGTGCGCCGCCGCCCATTCCAACCCCGCGGCATTCGGGTCATTGGCGATGACCAGAACGAATTCCGCCGGAAAATCCGTCGCCTTCGCCGCCTCGACCAGCGCCATCATATTGGAGCCGCGACCGGAAATGAAAATGGCCGCCTTGATCTTTGTCATTACTTTTTCGCCAGTTGGCCGACAACAAAGGCATCCTCGCCGGCATTGAGCAGGGCGGCCAGCACGGCGTCGGCATCCTTCGGCGCGACATAGAGCACGAAGCCGACGCCGCAGTTGAAGGTGCGTAGCATCTCGTGCCTGTCGATATTACCGGTGTCCATCAGCCACTGGAAGACGGGCGGGAATTCCCAGCCGTCGAAATCGAAGGTGGCGGTCAGGTGATCGGGCACGGCGCGGTCCGGGTTTTCGATCAGTCCGCCGCCGGTGATGTGGGCGCCGCCCTTGACCAGTCCGGCTTTCATCAACGGCAGGACAGTCTTGATATAGATGCGGGTCGGTTCCAGCAGGGCTTGAGCCAGAGACAGGCCCTTGGCGAACGGCGCATCTGAGGCCCATGACAGGCCGGACACCTCGATCACCTTGCGGATCAGCGAATAGCCGTTGGAATGCGGGCCGGAAGAGGCCAGCCCAATGATGACATCGCCCTCGCGCATGTCGTCCATGCGCGGCAAGACCTTATTTCGATCGACGGCGCCGACCGAGAAACCGGCCAGGTCGTAATCGTCATGGCCGTACATGCCGGGCATCTCAGCGGTTTCGCCGCCGACCAGCGCACAGCCGGCGCGCTTGCAGCCCTCGGCGATGCCGGCGACAACCCGCTTGGCGGTATCGACATCGAGTTTAGAGGTGGCGTAATAGTCGAGGAACATCAAGGGTTCCGCGCCCTGAGCCAGCAGGTCGTTGACGCACATGGCGACGAGATCGATGCCGACCGTATCATGGCGATGGGTTTCGATGGCAATCTTGAGCTTGGTGCCGACGCCATCGGTCGTGGTGACGATCAGCGGGTCGTCATAGCCGGCGGCGCGCAGATCGAAAAGCGCGCCAAACCCGCCGAGGGAGGCTTCCGCGCCGGGGCGGCGGGTCGATTTGGCCAGCGGCTTGATGGCGTCCACCAGAGCTTCGCCCGCGTCGATATCGACTCCGGACGCCGCATAGGTTAAGCCAGATTTTGAGCCGGGTTCGGACATAAATAAATTCCTGTGATCACTTTGCCCTGTAGCGGGGCTATTCGGGTTTGCTATAACTACAAAATGACGCCAATTACAAATACCAATGACCTGATCGCCTTCTGTGAAGCGATTAAATCCGCCCCGTTCATCACGGTAGACACCGAATTCATGCGGGAAACCACCTACTGGCCAAAGCTCTGTCTGATCCAGGCAGCCAGCGAAGACCACGCCGCGATCATCGATCCGTTGGCGAAAGAGCTGGATTTAAAGCCTTTTCTCGACGTGCTGGCCGATGAAAAGGTTCTGAAGGTCTTTCACGCCTGCCGTCAGGACATGGAAATCTTCGTCAATCTGGGCGTTATGCCGAAGCCGGTCTTCGATACCCAGGTGGCTGCCATGGCGGCGGGGTTCGGCGATCAGGTAGCCTATGATTCGCTGGTGCGGCAAAAGCTGAAGATCGATATCGACAAGGGATCGCGCTTCACCGACTGGGCGCGTCGCCCCTTGAGCGACCAACAACTGCATTATGCGCTGGGCGACGTTACTCATCTCGCCAAACTGTTTCCCAAGCTGCGTGACCGGTTGGACAGGCAGGGACGTCTTGACTGGGTTTCGGAAGAAATGAAGGCACTGACCTCACCGGCGCTTTATTCGACCAGCCCGGATGATGCCTGGCGGCGGCTAAAACCGCGCAAACATTCGGTCAAATACATGGCGGTCTTTTCGCAGGTCGCCGCCTGGCGCGAACGCATGGCGCAGGAGCGCGACATGCCGCGCGGCCGTATTATGAAGGATGAAGGCATAGACGAGATCGCCACCCAGTTACCGACCGATCCGGCCGCCTTCGATCATCTGCGCTCGACTTCCAAGGGCTTCGGCGCGTCGAAATTCGGCCTCGACCTGGCGGAGATCATCCGTAACGTTCTCAAAAATCCGGAGGCTTTCGCGCCGAAGGTGGAAAGGAGCGCGCCGCCGGTGCAGGTGCCGGCCTCGGTGGTCGAACTGCTGAAGGTCCTGCTGCGCATCCGCTGCGAGGAAGAAGGCGTGGCGCCGAAGCTGATCGCCACCGTGGGCGACCTGGAAAAGATCGCGTTGGATGACAATGCGCAGGTGCCGGCGTTGGAAGGCTGGCGCCGGACGGTTTTCGGAGATGATGCTCTGCGCCTCAAGCGCGGTGAACTGGCGCTGGTGCTGAACGGCACCAAGGTAGAGCTTGTTGAACTGGACTAAGCCCTAACAGCTTCCGCCGCCATCGGCCTGCCTGCGATTGGGGACGTAAGTCTTGCCATTCCAGCGCAGTACCGGAAAGCAAAACCCCGGACCGCCGACCATGACATCCGGCCAGCCATCGGGCGTCTTGACCCCGGTGGGCAGGAAAGTCGGAATGCCTTCGCTAGCGTAGATGACCTGCCATTTGCCGGAGGCCTTGCTCAACAGGCTGAAACCCTGGCCGGTTATGCCGTAGCAGAAGGCGCCGCTGTCGGTGATGACCAGATCGGCGCTACCGTCGCCATTGAGATCGCGGTAATCGTCGGGCAGGACTTCCGCCATGCCGTTGTCATCATCGGGACACCCGGTCCAGTGGCCGTTTTTCATCACCATGCCGGCAGCCTGGTATGCCTGGCCGATATCGGGCGGAAGAGGCTCCGTATGGGCGGCCACGGGCAGCCAGAATGCGGAAGATACAAGAACAGCTACATGTTTCATGACCAGCTCCTGCGAAAGGTTAACGCAGGAAACGCCCAATACGCAAAACTGGCAAGTTAAACTTAATAGCTGATGATATTGAGATTCAGCTTCAGGGCCTGGGCCAAGGCGCGGGCGCGGCGGCGGGTCTGTTCGCCGAGCAGCAAATCTTCCCAGCCCGACCTGGTGCTGAGCGTCAGGTCCTGGTCTTGCTGACGAATATGCGCATGGCCCAGCAACTTGGCGGATTTGGCGGAAAGATCGCAGCCAAGGCGCAGCAGAAGCCCCAGTTGCGTGGCCTGCCGTAACATGTCTTCACCCAGAATGCGGCTGATCAGAACGGGTTCCTTGGCATAGGGATCGCCGCTGTAGCGTGTATAGATCGCGCAGGCGAGGAAAACGCGCTCCTGGTGGTTCTGTCCGGGTATGGGGGCGCGTAGCACCTGGTCACAGACAAGGTCGGCGCGGTGATCAGGGTGCAGCCGGGCGCCGATATCGGACAGTTTGGCGGCGGCGCGTATGAGCCGTACGTTAGGGGCGGTGATAAGCGTATTATCGGCGCTGTCGTAGAACGCCCGCGCCCAATGCGCCAGCGCCGGGCCAAGATCATCATTGATGCCGAGGCGGCGGCCCAGGGAAGCGCAACCAGCGATCAGGGGATCATCGGTTTTCAGCGGGGCGTCGAGCGCCTCGAACAGCAGGCCTTCGCGCAAACCGAAAGCCGAAAAACACAAGGTTTTAAAGTGAAGCACCTCGATCAGCCCTTGCATGACGAGGGCAGCGTAACCGATATTTTCCAGTCGGCGCTTCGAGACGCCCGGCAGTTTTTCCAGCGAGGAAGGCGACTGGCTGGCGATCAGCCGTGCGATCGTCAGGGCCTCGCGCGCAGGCAACTCGAATTGTTGGATGACTTGCAGTGGGTAATTCTGTTTCTGCATCCAGATCAGCGCCAGATTGCGCCAGGCGCCGCCGACGGCATGGAACTGCGTATTGGAAAAACGGCCTTGCAATGGTTCGAGGCGGTCACAGATGATCCTGTATGTCGTTTCGAGATCGAACGGCTTTGGAGCGCCCAGGGCGAACGGACCGAGCGGAAGCGTAACGCCGCGCAGACCGCTTTCGGTATCGCTGTCGAGATTGACCAATTCCAGACTGGAGCCGCCGAGGTCGCCGACCACGCCCTCCGCTTCCAGATGACCACATCTGACGCCCATGGCGGAATAATGGGCTTCTTCCGCGCCGCTTAAGGTCCGCACGCGGAACCCGGTGGTATCGAAAATGGTGGCGACAAAATCCGGTCCGTCAATGGCATCGCGGATAGCGGCGGTGGCGACGGCGTGGACGTCTTTCAGATCATAGGATTCGAGAATAGCCTTGAAACGGCGCAAGGCAATCAGGCTGTCGCGCATTCCGTCCTTGTGCAGGCTGCCAGTGACCTTAAGATCGCGTCCAAGCCCCGCCAGTACCTTTTCATTGAAAACCGGCCATATCGATCGGCCCTCGATACGGTATATGACCAGACGAACCGAATTGGAGCCGATATCGATGACTGCGGTATTGTAATCCAAGATATTCGTTTCCCGCCTTGCACGCTCAGGGCAAAACTTCGCTAACGCGTTTAAAGGCCTTTGACCAGCCCATATAACGCCTGTGCGGTTGACTTCATTGTGAGGGGTTATTTACGCGCCCCGACGTGATCGAAGGCCTGGGGTAAATCCTTCACGCCGCGGCCGCGGCCGGAAAGGGACGGGTTGGTCATGAAATAATCATGTGCCGAGAAAGGCTTGTCCAGGTGGCTGACATCGAGCCGCTGATAGCTGCCGTCCGTCTGCAGGAACCAGGTCTGCGCCTCGTCATTGAGATTGGCGACCATGATCTGATCCAGCACTTGACGGTGAACCGTGGGGTTTTCGATCGGGATCAGGGTTTCGACGCGACGATCGAGATTTCGGCTCATCCAGTCGGCACTGGAGATGAAAACGCGTGCTTGGTCGGACGGCATGGCGTGGCCGTTGGCGAAGCAGACAATGCGGGCATGTTCAAGGAAACGACCGACGATCGACTTGACGCGGATATTCTCAGAGACGCCCGGCACACCGGGACGCAGGCAGCAGATGCCGCGGATGACGAGATCGATCTGCACGCCGGACTGACTGGCTTCATAGAGTTTCTTGATGACCGTTGAATCGACCAGGGCGTTGAGCTTGGCCCATATCTGCGCCGGTTTCCCTGCTTGCGCGTTGAGAATTTCCTGATCGATCAAATGGATCAGGCCGGGCTTTAAGGTGACAGGTGAGAAGTAGAGCTTCTCCATCATTTCCGGACGGGCGTAACCGGTGATGAAGTTGAAGACGCGCATGGCGTCGCGGCCCAGTTCCGGATTGGCGGTGAACAGCGACAGGTCGGTATAAACCTTGGCGGTGATCGGGTGATAATTGCCGGTGCCGAAGTGGCAATAGGTGCGCAAGGATTCGCCTTCGCGGCGGACCACGACTGACAGCTTGGCATGGGTTTTATACTCCACGAAGCCGTAGACGACGTGAACGCCGGCGCGTTCCATGGCGCGTGCCCAGCGCAGATTGGCTTCTTCGTCAAAGCGCGCCTTGATTTCCACCAGCGCGGTGACGTTCTTGCCCTGCTCGGCAGCCTCGATCAGCGCCGCGACGATAGGGCTGTCCTTCGAGGTCCGGTAAAGAGTCTGCTTGATGGCGATGACATTGGGATCGCGCGCCGATTGCCGCAGGAACTGCACCACCGCGTCGAAGCTCTCGAACGGATGGTGGACAAGGATATCCTTTTCGCGGATGGCGCCGAAAACATCACCGCCGTTATCGCGGATACGTTCGGGAAAACGTGGCTCGAATGGCTTGAATTTCAGGTCGTTGCGGTCGCGCGGGATCAGTTGCGACACCTCGGCCATGCCCAGAATGCCGGTGATATTGACGACATCCTCCGGTGCAGCGTGTAGATGGCCGACAATAAAGCTGCGCAGGTCGTCCGGCATGGTCGAATCGATCTCGACGCGCACGACCGATCCCAGGCGGCGCTGCTTGAGGAGCGCCTCGAATTCGCGCACCAGGTCCTCGGCTTCTTCCTCCATTTCGATATCGGAATCGCGCAGGATGCGGAACAGACCGCGCGAGACGATATCGAAGCCGGGGAAAAGCTGGTGCAGGAACAGCGAAACGAAGTTTTCCAGCGAAATGAACTTGCGGCGAATCGGCCCGGAATCACGCTCGCCGGGTTTGCGAACGGCCGATTCCACCTCCCAGAAGCGCTTGACGCCGGTAGGGATCGGCACAAGGGCGTACATGGTTTTGTTGTCCTTGCGGCGCAACAATTTGAGAACGATCGAGAAACCGAGATTGGGAATAAACGGGAAGGGGTGCGCCGGGTCGATGGCCAGAGGCGTCAGTACCGGAAAAAGTTGGCTTTCATAAACCTTTTCCAGCCAAGCGAGATCGGTCTTGTTGACATCCTTCGGCAACAGCAGGTTCAGACCGTTGTCATGCAACTGATTGCGGATCTGCGACCAGATTGCCTGCTGCTTGCTCATCAGTTCGCCGGCGGCCCGATTGACCATCTCAAGCTGTTCCTGCGGCGTGTGGCCATCCACCGAAAGCACACGCACGCCTTCACGTACCTGGCCTTGCAGACCGGCGACCCGCACCATGTAGAATTCGTCGAGATTGTTGGCCGAAATCGACAGGAAACGCAGGCGCTCAAGCAGGGGGTGACGCGCGTTTTTCGCCTCTTCGATCACGCGCTGATTGAAGGCCAGCCAGCTCAGTTCGCGGTTGATGTAAAGCGAGGGATCGAGGGGCGCATCGCTGCTGAAGTCATAGGGCGCCGAGCCGGTATCGGGTGGCACATGGCTGGTTTCCGTCCCTGCCGGATTGGGTATTGTTTCGATGGCCATGTTGGAATCAATCATTTCAGTCGCTTCAATCGATAGAATCAGTCCGCTGCCGGTCCATGTCCGGCAGTTTAAACCCGAAACCCTTAAAGACTCTCGAATTTTCGCTATTTCCGAACGTCGCTACGGCGCGCCTTCAAACAAATCCGTTTCGTGATCGAACCAGGACTTGGCGAGGGCGCGGTTGAACGCACGTCCATTGGCATAATGTTCCAGTTCTGTGACAATTTTTTGTGCAGCGCTGACCGACCGGTCTATTCTGCGCGCAATATAGTCGATAAAATCAGGCGAAGGGGAGATCGCCCGCTGGGCGAACAGCTTGTTGAGGATGGCGACCAGCAGGTCCTCGTCCGGTTCGGGGAGGGGGAGGATTCGCATGGCGTTCAGGCGGCTACTGAGATCGGGCAGGCTGACGTTCCAGGCAATGGGTTGATTTTCCGTCAGAAGAACAAGTGATTGTCCGGTTTTTTGAACATGATTGAAGAGGTGAAACAAGGCGTCTTCAGAGGCCCTGTCGGCGTCATCTATCACATAGGAAACGAGTTCCAGGGCGGCGAAATCGAGGTGGTGCGTCTCCTCTGCGGTCAGGAAGCGGCCGTGTGTCTGCGCGGCGAAGATATGGCCGAGGTGCGTCTTGCCACTGCCGGGAGGTCCCAGCAGGATCAGGTGCGGACTCAGCCATTGATCGGGATGTTGCAGCACGCCGATAATTGCCGCCAGTTCCGTGGTGACGATAAAGCGGTCACGGGTGTAACGGTCGCCGGATTCCAGATCGAGGGGCAGTTGCAGGGACATATCCTTAATGTAGAATTGCCGGCCCGCGATGACAATGACCGGTTCGCAGATATTCCGGGGACGGCCAAGGATGAATTGTGAGTAAAATCAGTCAGGCTTACCACGCAAAGTGTGGCAAAAAGCTTGACTTTGCCGTCGCATCATGTGCCCTACGGCGCAACGAAATTCCTTACTCCATCGGCTTTCACATGCACATTTATCGTTCTCATACCTGTGGCGCCCTGCGCGCTTCCGACGCCGGTTCGCAAACCCGCCTGTCCGGCTGGATTCACCGCAAGCGTGACCACGGCGGCCTGCTGTTCATCGACCTGCGTGATCATTACGGCCTGACTCAACTGGTTTTCGATCCGTCCTCGCCCGGTTTCGCCAAGGTGGAACGCCTGCGCGCCGAGAGTGTGATCCGCATCGACGGCAAGGTAGTGGCGCGTGATGCCGCCACGATCAATCCAAACCTGCCGACCGGCGAGATCGAAGTGCAGGTGGGCGATGTCGAGGTACTGTCCGAAGCCGCTGAACTGCCGCTGCCGGTATTCGGTGAGCCGGAATATCCGGAAGAAATCCGCCTGAAGAACCGTTTCCTCGACCTCCGCCGCGATACCCTGCACAAGAATATCGTACTACGCTCGAAGGTTATTCACTCGATCCGCCAGCGCATGGTCAATCAGGGCTTTCTTGAATACCAGACGCCGATTCTGACGGCTTCATCGCCGGAGGGCGCGCGTGACTTCCTGGTGCCGTCGCGCTTGCATGCCGGCAAGTTCTACGCTCTGCCGCAGGCCCCGCAGCAGTTCAAGCAATTGCTGATGGTGTCCGGTTTCGACCGCTATTTCCAGATCGCGCCGTGCTTCCGTGACGAGGACCTTCGCGCCGACCGCAGTCTCGAATTCTACCAACTCGACGTCGAGATGAGCTTCGTGACGCAGGAAGACGTGTTTGCCGCCATCGAGCCGCTGATGCACGGCCTGTTCACCGAGTTCGGCGAAGGAAAGCGCGTTTCCAGCTATCCGTTCGTGCGTATTCCGTATCGGGAATCGATCGCCAAATATGGTTCGGACAAACCCGATTTGCGCAACCCGATCGAGATGCAGGACGTATCGGACAAGTTCCGTGGCGGTGGCTTCGGCCTGTTCGCACGCATCCTCGAAAATCCGGCCAATGCCGTCTGGGGCATTCCGGCGCCAAAGGGCGGTTCGCGTGCTTTCTGCGACCGTATGAATTCGTGGGCGCAGGGCGAAGGCCAGCCGGGCCTCGGCTATATCTTCTGGTCCGAGGATCAGGGCGGCTGGGGTGGCCCGATCGCCAAGAATCTCGGTCAGGAAGGCACTCATGCGGTCATGGGCCAGCTCGGCCTTGGCCAGGGTGATGCGGCCTTCTTCGTGGCCGGCGATCCCAAGGTCTTCTACAAATTCGCAGGTTCGGCGCGCACTAAGGTCGGCACCGATCTCAACCTGGTCGATGAAGATCAGTTCAAGTTCTGTTGGATCGTCGATTTCCCGATGTTCGAGTACAACGAGGACGAAAAGAAGATCGATTTCTCGCACAATCCGTTCTCGATGCCGCAGGGCGAGATGGAAGCCCTGCAAACGAAAGACCCACTCGATATCTTGGCTTACCAGTACGATATCGTCTGCAATGGTTACGAACTGTGCTCCGGTGCCATCCGGAATCACAAGCAGGACATCATGCTGAAGGCTTTCGAGATTGCCGGTTATGATGAGGCTTTCGTCGAGTCGCAATTTGGCGGCATGCTGAACGCCTTCAAGTACGGCGCGCCGCCGCACGGTGGTCTGGCGCCGGGCATCGACCGCATCGTCATGCTGCTGGCCGGGCAGACGGCTATCCGTGAGGTCATCGCCTTCCCGTTGAACCAACAAGGGCAAGATGTGATGATGAGCGCGCCGTCTGATGTGCTCGACAAGCAGTTAAAAGAACTGCATATCCGCACAGCCTTGCCAATCAAAACGTCCTGATCGTAATCAGATATGAAACGCATCAAGCCCGTCTCTCAGGAGGCGGGTTTTTTGTTTTTTGTTGACAAATGTCCGACAATTAAGATATGCAAAATGTCAGACATTTAAGGGCGGTGATAACGCCTGTCGACAGGGAGATTTATCATGTGCCGCGCAAGACCTGCGTCCATAACCATGACCGCTGCCTTCTGTTTATTGATCGCCATGACAGGGCTGAGTGCCTGTGGAGGTGGCGGCGGGGGAAGCGGCAGTAGTGGCGGTTCATCGTCCTCAAGCAGTTCCACCGGCCCGGAAACCGGTACGCTGGCGGTGGTCGATTTCGATCATCAACTCAAGATTCAGAATGCCTCCAGCGGGCAGTTCCTGACCATTTCGGGGGCGAGCCAGACCGCTGGGGCCGCGATTTCCCAGGCTGTAGACGGCACTGGAACGGAATTACTGTGGCACGCCATTCCTTTCGTGACCAATCAATATAATCTAGAAAACCTGCTGACCCATCAGGTAGCCGGCATCACAAATGCGTCGAAGGACGCTGGTGCTACGACCGTGCAATGGGCGGATAACGGCACCAACGATCACCTATGGTCGTTCTACAAGCTGAAGAACGGTAATTACCTGATCCGCAATGTAAACAGTGGCCTTTATCTTCAGGCTGAAGGGGCGGCAGTTACGCAAGGGGTGAGGGTGTCTTCCGGTAATGCGCAGGAATGGACATTAAGTCTGACAAATATCGCTGCCTATCCCATGCCCGCCACGGTTTCCGGAACGGGCGTCGATGTCCATGATCCCGATATCCTGATCGACCCGACTGGCAAGACATGGCTTTACGGCACGCATAATACCCTGGCCAGTTCGATGGACCTGTCGGCCTTCAGCAAGATCACGGCCGGTATTTTCAACACGGATTTCAGTTGGTGGGCCAGCAAGAATACTACGGGCAGCGGGGGACGGACCGACCTGTGGGCGCCGACGACGATGTACGCCAATGGTCAATATTATCAGTATTATTCAATCCCGATCTACCAGACGCCATCGAATTCGACGACCAATAATGGCGCGCAGGCGGTGATCGCCCTGGCGATCAGCACCAATCCGGATGGCCCGTGGACCGACGCCGGACAGATCATCGACTCCTGCGGCAAGACGGCGGGCTGCACCACGACCTTCAACGCCATCGATCCGGCGCCGTTTATCGATGCGTCCGGCAAGTGGTGGATGGTCTTCGGCTCGTGGGAAGACGGCACACACGTTGTTCCACTCGACCCGATAACCGGCCTGCGTCAGGGAACGGATTTGTTCAGCATTGCCAGACGAGATGCCGGCGAGGAGGGACCGTTTATCTTCCCGTGGATCGTGAACGGCACGCAGTATTATTATTACTTTGCCTCGATCAATGTCTGTTGCAAGGCGGACAGCCCGTATCGCATCATCGTCGGACGTTCCACCAGTCCGACGGGGCCGTATCTCGATCGGGGCGGTCTTGACCTGAAAGATGGAGGAGGCACGATCCTGCTCAGCGCGCATAGTAATATCCGCGGTCCCGGCGGGCAAAGCGTGTTTGTTTCCGGCGGTGAGGTGAAGATGGTTTATCACTATTATGATAGCAATACCAATGGCGCCCCGAAACTGGGGATCAATACTCTTGGGTTCGATACGGATGGCTGGCCGTTCGTGCAGTAGGTTCGGCGGCTCTGGCCTGAATAAGAAAACCCCGCCGTTTAGGCGGGGTTTTCTGTAAGGCCTTGGTGGGCTATTAGCCGCGTTGCGAAATCGGCACGTAATCGCGCGATCCTGCGCCGGTATAGAGCTGGCGCGGACGGCCGATCTTCTGACCGGGATCCTCGATCATTTCCTTCCACTGGGCGATCCAGCCCACGGTGCGCGCCAGGGCGAACAACACGGTGAACATGGTGGTGGGGAAGCCCATGGCCGACAGGGTAATGCCGGAATAAAAATCCACATTGGGGTAGAGCTTGCGTTCGATGAAATACTCATCGTTCAGCGCGATCTTTTCCAGCTCCTTGGCGACTTGGAACAACGGATCGTTCTTGTCACCGACGGCTTCGAGCACTTCATCGGCCGATTGCTTCATCACGGTCGCGCGCGGATCGTAGTTCTTGTAGACACGGTGGCCGAAGCCCATCAGCTTGTATTTGCGGGCCTTGACGCCTTCGATGAACTCAGGAATGCGCTCCGGCGTGCCGATTTCCTTCAGCATGTTCAGCGCTTCCTCATTGGCGCCGCCATGCGACGGTCCCCACAGGCAGGCGATGCCGGCGGCGATACAGGCGAACGGATTAGCGCCCGAAGAACCGGCCAGGCGAACGGTTGAGGTCGAGGCATTCTGCTCGTGATCGGCATGAAGGATGAAGATGCGGTCCATGGCCTTGGTCAGGATCGGATTAGGCACATAATCCTCGGCCGGAACGGCGAAGCACATGCGCAGGAAGTTTTCCGAATAGGACAGGTCGTTACGCGGATAAACGAACGGCTGACCGACGCTGTACTTGTAGGCGCGGGCGGCGATGGTCGGCATCTTGGCGATCAGGCGGTGCGCCGAGATTTCGCGCTGTTGCAGATCGTGGATATCCAGGCTGTCATGATAGAAGGCCGACAGAGCGCCGACGGCGCCAGTGAGAATGGCCATTGGGTGCGCGTCACGGCGGAAGCCGCCGAAGAACTTGTCGAACTGCTCATGCAGCATGGTGTGACGCGTGATAGAGGTTTCGAAAGGCTCGAACTGAGCGGCCGTCGGCAGTTCACCGTGCAACAGCAGATAGCAGGTTTCCAGGAAGGACGACTTTTCCGCCAGTTGGCCGATCGGATAACCGCGATGCAGCAATACGCCCTTGTCGCCGTCGATAAAGGTGATCTTGCTTTCACATGAAGCGGTCGAAGTAAAACCCGGATCATAGGTGAAGGCGTCGGTTTCGGCATACAGCTTGCGGATGTCGATGACGTCCGGTCCAAGTGTGCCCTTCATCACGGGCAGATCGACGGCCTTGCCGTCGAAATTGATCTGGGCGGGAGTAGTCTGGCTCATATTACGCTACCTCGAGATAAGGTTTCGACCGTTTGCCGGTCCTGTGTGCGGCGCACCTAAATCGGCGTCGCGCCTGCTTTACAAACTGTAATCCTAAATGAAAAGACCTCCTGTTAGGCGAACAAGGGTCTCTTCGCGCCCGATTGCAGCCAAAAGCTTTGAAATATCAGGTGCGGGATGGCCGGCCGACAGGATGCCACGTAATACGGGACCGATTTTACCAAAGCCAATACCTTCATTTTCAACGAATTTTTTCAATTGTCCGTCAATATGCTCGGCACTCCAGTCATCCCACGTCAACACATTTTCGTGAAGACGGTTAAGTCGAGATATTGTTTCCTCAGTCAGAAGTTTTTTTGTTTTCTCGTCCAGAGGCGCTGGTCCTTTCGCCACAGCGAAGTGAACCGCCTCCGCCAATTGCACAATGGTTTGGGCACGCTCTTTCACCATGGGAATGGTGCGAGTCAAAATTTCGCGTGTTTGAGGTGTTTCCACATGTCCAGTGGCGATCAGTTCAGTAGCGACCAGATCAACCAGACGCTGGTCGTCGGCGACCCGTATCCAATGGGCATTGACCGAGCCGAGCTTGGCGAAATCGAGCCGTGCCGGGGCCTTGTTGATATCAGCAATATCGAACCAGGCTATGGCTTGGGCGTCGTCGAAGATTTCATCATCGCCATGCGACCAGCCGAGACGGGCCAGATAGTTGCGCATGGCTTCAGGCAGATAACCCATTCCCTGGTAATCGCCGACCGCCTGCGCGCCATGGCGTTTGCTGAGCTTGGCGCCGTCAGGACCGTGAATCAGCGGAATATGGGCGAAAGTCGGTACATCCCAATCGAGCGCCATATAGATCAGGCTCTGGCGGGCAGCGTTATTCAGGTGATCATCGCCGCGAATGACGTGTGTGATACCCATGTCATGATCGTCAACCACGACAGCGAGATTGTAGGTGGGCGTGCCATCGGTGCGCAGCAGGATCAGGTCGTCCATGTCTTTCGTATTGAAAGTGACATCGCCCTGCACGGCGTCCGGCACTACCAGCGTATCGGCCAGCGGCCCCTTGAAGCGTATGACGTGTGGTTGTTCGAGTTCGGCTTGTGTCGGTATGCGCTCACGCCATGGCGAGCGCAGAGCATGGCCGGCTTCGCGGGCTTCCTCACGGGCGATTTCGGTTTCTTCCTGCGTCATGAAGCAGGCATAGGCGCGGCCTTTCGCCACTAGTTCAGCCACGGCCTGCTTGTGGCGCTTTTCACGCGCGTGCTGGAAGACGACGGTATCGTCAGGCTTGAGGCCCAGCCAGTCCAGCCCCTCGAAAATGGCATCCACCGCCGCGCGGGTCGAACGCTCGCGGTCGGTATCCTCGATACGGATCAGGAACTTGCCGCCGGTATGTCTGGCGTACAGCCAGTTAAACAGAGCCGTACGTGCGCCGCCGATATGCAGGTAGCCGGTCGGAGAGGGGGCAAAACGTGTTACGACAGCTTGCGGTTTCAATGTGGTCATGGTCAGTTAACCCGGTTGGGGGAGGAATTTGTGAGCGTCTTATAGCTCTCTTTGCCGGCAACCCAAGCCCTTTGTAATCATTAGAGGCCCTGACCGCTTGAATTCCGCGATTCTATTCCTGAAAAGCCGGGCAAGTGCGGTGCTGGCCCTGCAAGCCGGACGTTTGTTCCTGTGGCTGCCCGTGGCCATGGGAGCGGGAGCGACCATCTATCTTAATCTGCCATTTGAACCGACCTTATGGTGGATGCTTGCACCGTCCGTAGTATGCTTTGTGATGCTGATTTTGGCGCGCCGGTATGGCGGCGGTTTTGTCGTCAATCTCCTGATTCTGCTGCTGGCCTTTACATTGGGAGCGACCATTTGCAAGTTGCGTACGGAACATGTCCGGGCGCCAGTTCTGAGTTCGGATATCAGCACTTACACGCTTCAGGCCTATGTGATCGATGTGGTGTCACCGAGCGAAGACCAACCGCGATTGTTGCTCGCGCCAATTGCCCTGCGCGGAGTAAGCCCTGAGAATACACCCTTGCGGCTACGCGTTTCGCTACACTCGGGAATACTGGAGGCGGCGGGGATCAAGCCGGGCGATGCCATCTCGACCTTCGCCATTCTCAATCCACCACCACTGCCCAACATGCCGGAAGGTTATGATTTTGCCCGCAACGCCTATTATCAGGGGATAGGTGGCGTGGGAATGGTGCCGGGCACGCCGAAGATTATCGCATCGCCGCCACACGGTTGGCGGCTTGATCTGATCATGAGACTCAATCGTCTACGCTGGTCGATTACCGAGCGATTGGTGCAGACGACCGCGCCGAACTGGAAAAATGGCCGGGCCATTGGTGGCTTTGCGGCGGCGTTGGTGACAGGGCATGAGAATTTTATCCCGCAAAACCTGATACAGGACATGCGCGATTCCGGGCTGGCGCATATCTTGTCGATTTCCGGCGTTCATATGGCGATCGTCGGTGGCTTTATTTTCTTCGCCTTGCGGGCGGTAATGGCGTCGATCCCCTGGCTGGCCCTCCATGTGCCGGTTAAGAAATGGGCGGCGGGCCTGAGTATTGTCTGCATTTTGCTTTATCTGGCGTTGTCGGGATCACCAGCGCCGGCCGTGCGTTCGGCTGTGGTTGCCTGTGTGGCCTTTGGAGCGATCCTTCTCGACCGGCGGGCGCTAAGCCTGCGAGCGCTGGCGATTGCGGCGATCGTGGTGATCGGCCTGACGCCGGAAGCGGTGATCCAGCCCGGCTTTCAGATGTCTTTCAGCGCCACGGCGGCCTTGCTGGCGCTGGCGGAGGGTATGAAAAAACCGGTCGGGGAAATCAGCGTGCCGATATGGGTGAAGGCAATCCAATCGGCTTTGCGTGGGCTATGGTTATCCCTGCTGGCGTCCGTGGTCGCTACGGCGGCGACGACACCGTTTGCCATTGCTTATTTCAACCGCTTTTCGGTCTATGGGCTGTTGTCCAATCTGTTCGAAGCGCCAGTGACGGCTTTTCTGGTCATGCCGGCCCTGGCTCTTGGAACGGTCTTCAGTGCCACGCCTCTGGGTGGTGTATGTTTGCGGCTTGCTGGTATTGGCTTGTGGCTGATCGAACGGATTGCTGCCCTGACCTCAGACTTGCCTCAGGCCGTGATCAACTGGCCGAGTGCGCCACCTTATGTACTTGGCATTTCGTTTATCGGCCTGCTCTGGGTGTGCCTGGTGCGTGGCAAGGTCCGCTGGGCCGGTTTGCTGGCGGCGACAGCCATTCTATGGTGGCCGCGCGTGGTAGCGCCGGATATCTGGGTTGATCCGCAAGGCGGCAATGCGGCGATCCGTGTGGGCAGCGACGCCTATGTCCTGCGCTCAAAGGTTCGGCAATACGGCTATGAACAATGGACGCAGCACTATGGCCTGAAAGGATTGGATGAAAAGGTCAGGGATCAAAACTATATTTGCAAGGGATATGGGTGCGCACCTCTGCCACAAAATCCCGTCCGTATCGGTTTCTGGTTCAGCAACAAGCCGCCGAAAGCCGAACGCTTGATTGAGTTGTGTCATGCAAGCGACCTGGTGGTTTTGCGTAACCCGATAGGGGACTGGCCGGTCGAATGCGCCGGTGTCAACCATATCAGCGCCGGCGATTTCCGTACCCTGGGCGCGCTGGAACTGACGCGCACCGAAAAGGGTTGGGGGGTAAAAGCCAGCCAACCCTTGAGAGGCCAGCGCTATTGGTCACGCCCCTCTGAAGCCGAAAGCGATGCCAATTTTTAAATATTCCAGCCACCAGATCAGATAGTAAACTCAGAGTTCGTGTCTGTTCGCGTGGTTCGTGGACAAACCTATTCGGTCACAGGCGGTAACACGAGCACTGCAGGTTTATTTATATGCGCGGACCAAGGTATAGCTTCAAACACAAATCACACGAACCTGAGTCTGATCGGCAGGGCGTGATCCGCTAATCCAGATCTTAATGATATTTGCGCATCAATCCGACCAGACGTCCCTGCACCTTAACCTGACCATCATTGTAGATTTGCGTCTTGTAGTTCGGATTGGCGGCTTCCAATGCAATCGATGCGCCCTTCCTGCGCAAACGCTTGAGCGTCGCCGTTTCATCATCGACCAAGGCGACGACGATTTCTCCCGATTGCGCTGTATCAGTCTTCTTGATGACGACATAATCGCCGTTGAGAATACCGGCATTGATCATGGAATCGCCTTCGATTTCGAGCACATAATGCTCACCGGCGCCCAGCATCGATTCCGGGATATGCAGACGGTCGCGCTCTGCTCCCATGGCCTCGATCGGTACGCCGGCGGCGATCTTGCCCAGCAGGGGTAGTTCGCGGGTATCGTCGTTGACAGCCTTCGGCGCCTCGATCGTAGATTTGCTGCCTTCAACCACCTGTGGCACAAAGGCTTGGCGGCCGCGCGGTGGGGCCGAGGCGGTGGCCTGATCCGGTAGCTTGATAACTTCCAGCGCCCGCGCCCGGTGCGCCAGGCGGCGGATAAAGCCGCGTTCCTCAAGTGCCGTGATCAACCGGTGAATGCCGGACTTGGACGCCAGATCGAGCGCTTCCTTCATTTCATCGAACGAAGGGGAGACGCCACCTTCCTTGATGCGTTCATGAATGAACATCAAGAGTTCGCGTTGTTTGGTCGTCAGCATGGCAAAACCTCAAGCATCGCTTGGCCCGTACCAGAATCAGTCGGGAACAAGTCATGAACCTATGCCTGATGTTCTATATGTGTTCTTGTTAATGTCAAGCTAATGACAAGAGGTTTTTTGTGGCTGCCGTCACATCGCCTTGTTTCATAAGGCTTTCACCAACCAGCATGGCCGTGGCGCCGGTACGGGCGAGGCGACGGACATCAAACGGTGTGAAAATGCCGCTTTCCGCCACCAGGATGTGCTCTGGCGTCACCATATGGGCCAACTCCTCGGTCACCGCCAAATCTACATGGAAATCCCTGAGATTACGGTTGTTTATGCCAATCAGCTTTGATTTTAACTTAAGCGCGCGCTGCATCTCTTCGGCGTCATGCACTTCGACCAGTGCGTCCATACCGTAATGATGCGCCGCATCTATCAGGTCGGCGGCCAGGGCATCGTCGATCATCGCCATGATGACCAGGATCGCATCGGCGCCAAGACTGCGCGATTCGGTTACCTGCCAGGTATCGATCAGGAACTCCTTGCGGATGCACGGCAGGGAGACGGCGGCGCGCGCTGACTGGAAGTGCGATTCGTGTCCCATGAAACTGGGGTTGTCGGTCAGGATCGACAGGCAACTGGCGCCGCCGGCTTCATAGCACTGCGCCAGGAAGTTCGGATCGAAGTCCTCGCGGATCAGCCCCTTGGATGGGCTGGCCTTCTTGATTTCGGCGATCAAGGAGAGGTTTTCAGAGCGTTTGCCATCTACCAGCGCCCTGGCGAAGCCACGCGTGGGGCCGACCGCCGCGATTCGGGATTCCAGATTATCGAGTGTAGTGTTGACGCGGCGTGTCGCCACATCCTCGCGTTTATAGGTGGCGATCTTGTCGAGAATATCCAGCATATCGTCTCCTTTCGGTAGCAAAGCGGAGCAACCTAACATGCCGCGCGGTCACGCGGGATCAACAGTTGCGTTATGAGCCTGTTACGCGGCTTTGGTGGTGGCGATCAGTGTATCGAGCGCACGTCTTGCCCGCCCGTCATCGATGACATCGGCTGCCCGTTCGACGCCTTCACGCAGGGTTTCGACGGCATCTGCCACGAGAAAAGCAGCAGCGGCATTGAGCAGCACGATATCGCGGTAAGCGCCTTTCTTACCGTCGAGCAGGGCGGTCAGTTCCGCGGCGTTATGTTCCGGCGCGCCGCCGGTGATTTCGGCCAGCGCCGCGCGAGGCAGGCCCACGGCTTCCGGCGTGATCTTGAACAGGCGCACGAAGCCGTCGCGCCATTCGGCGACATCGGTTTCGCCTGTCGTCGTCAGTTCATCTAGGCCGGAGCCATGCACCGACCAGGCCTTGACCGCGCCCAATTGGCCAAGCGCCTGGGCGATCGGCTCGACAAAACGCGGTGAGGGGACACCGACGACCTGACGCCTGGCGCCGGCCGGGTTGCTGAGCGGGCCGAGCAGGTTGAAGATCGTGCGGAAGCCTAGTTGCTGACGAATTGGTGAGACATGCTTCATCGCGCCGTGGTGCGACTGGGCGAACATGAAGCAGATACCGGCCTTATCGAGGGCTTCCCGCTGTTGTGCCAGCGTGGCGTCAATATTGACGCCGAGCGCCGCCAGCACATCGGCCGTGCCGGATTTCGAGGTGATGGCGCGGTTGCCGTGCTTGGCCACCTTCAGCCCGCCGCCGGCCGCCACGAAGCCGACGGCGGTCGAGATATTCAGCGTATGCAAGCCATCGCCGCCGGTGCCGCAGACATCGATGACGTCATAAGGATGATCGAGATGGATGGCGGCCTTGCGCATGGCGCGGGCGCAGGCGGCGATTTCGCCGACCGTTTCGCCACGAATGCGTATGGCGGTAACCGCCGCGGCCACCTGGGCCGGTGTCGGTTCGCCACGCAGGCAGGCGGAGAAGAACTGTTCGGCGTCTTCTTCGTTGAGGTTCTGGCCTTCGGCGAGCTTCGCCAGCAGGGGCTTGAAGGCGTCAGACATAGAGATTGTGGCTTTCGATACCGGCGAGATTCAGGAAGTTGGCGAGCAACTGGTGACCGCCTTCGGTGGCGATCGATTCCGGGTGGAACTGGACGCCGTGGATCGGGCGGGTCTTGTGCTGCACACCCATGATTTCACCATCGTCGGTCCAGGCGGTGATTTCCAGATCGGCGGGCAGGGTTTCCTTTTTGATGGCCAGCGAATGATAACGCGTCGCTGTAAAAGGATTGGGCAAGTCCTTGAAAATGCCGGTATTGTTGTGGTGTATCTGGCTGGTCTTGCCGTGCATCAGGGTCTTGGCGCGGATGACATCGCCGCCATAGGCCTGGCCGATCGACTGATGGCCGAGGCAGACGCCGAGCACGGGCATGTCTTCCGGCGCGGCGCGCAACAGCGGCAGGCAGATACCGGCCTGATCGGGTGCGCACGGGCCGGGCGACAGCAGAATAGCTTTCGGGTTCAGGGCCAGGGCGTCCTGTACGCTCAGGGCATCATTACGCCAGACCTGCGTTTCCGCACCCAGTTCCGCGAGGTAATGGACGAGATTGTAGGTAAAACTGTCGTAATTATCGATAACCAGGATCATTGGATGCCCTCCGTTGCCGGCTATGTAAGCAAAAGCGCCCGGCTTTCCAAGCGTAAACATCAGAAGACTTTTGCGGCGTGGCAAATATGCCTAATCTGGATGTATGGAAACGATTCGGGATGAGCGTCTCGGTACGGCGCTGGGGTTGTTGCAAAAACCGCGAAACGGCCGGCCGGGCTATGTGCCCCTGCTGGCCGGATGTGCCCTTATCGGCGCGGTGACTTTTCTCGCCTATGTCGTCACCAAACCGCCGACACCGGTAAAGGCCGCACCGGTGGCGGTTCATAAGGCGGATTTCGAGCTTTCCGGCAGCGCCGCGGCGGAACCACCGGTCACAGAGGCTGCTCTTCTTGGCTCCGAACAGTCGCGGTAGGGGGGCGATGGGCCAGATAAAGGGTATCCGCAGGTTTTTCATAGTCTACAGAAGTTCGTGTCTGTTCGTGTGGTTCGTGGTTGAATCTATTCGCGCCGGTCTTCCTCACCTATAGAGTGCAAGCTTCATATACTCGAACCGTTACCAATAGTGGGGAGAGTTGACCACGAACCACACGAACAGACACGAACTCTGAGATGACTATCCGATTTGGGGGAGTTTGACTTGCTGTTAAAGCGCGCGATCGCGCGAGAAGCACCGATCGTTTGACAAGACAGGCGCTAAAACCTGGTCTTCAGTTCTGCTGGTAATTGTATCGCCACGCATCTTGGGCCGCCTTGATGAGAGCGCCCGCCTTGTGGCAGGTTTCCTCATATTCGGTCTGTGGCACGCTGTCGGCCACCACGCCGGCGCCGGCCTGGACATACATCATGCGGTCTTTGAACAAGGCTGTGCGCAGGACGATGCAGATGTCGACGCTGCCGCCGCTGGAAATATAACCGACCCCGCCGCCATAGACGACGCCGCGCTTGACCGACTCCAGTTCATCGATGATCTCCATGGCGCGGACCTTGGGCGCACCGGACAGCGTGCCGGCGGGCAGGGCTGCCAGCAGGGCGTCCACGGCGTCGACATCATCCGGCGCATCGCCTTCGACATTGGAGACGATGTGCATGACGTGGCTGTAACGCTCGATGACGAACTTTTCGGTGACGCGCACTGTCGCCGGCTTGGCGATGCGGCCGACATCGTTACGGCCGAGATCGAGCAGCATCAGGTGTTCGGACAGTTCCTTCGGATCGGCCAGTAGTTCGGCTTCCAGCGCCTTGTCCTGTTCGGGCGTCTTGCCGCGCGGACGGGTGCCGGCGATCGGGCGGATGGTCAGCTTGCCGTCGCGCACCCGCACCAGGATTTCCGGCGAGGAGCCGGCCAGCTGGAAGTCGCCGAAATTCAGGTAATAGAGATAGGGCGAGGGATTGTGGCGGCGCAGGGAGCGATAGAACGAAAGTGGATCGAGCGGAAAGGGCGCCTCGAAACGGTGGCTCGGCACGACCTGGAAAATATCACCGGCGGCGATATATTCTTTTGAGGCCTCGACCATGCGGCCGTAATCGAGCGCCGAGGTCGGCGACATCAGCGCTTCCTGCCTGTGATCGATGGCCGCCGGTTGGGCGGCCAGCGGCACACGCAGATCGGCTTCTACGGCATCGAGGCGGCCAAGAGCCGCATTATAGGCGTCCTGGGCCTTTTTCTCATCAGGCCACACCGGACTGGCCAGCAGGATTTCATGCGCTACATTATCGAAAACACAGATCACCGACGGGCGCACCAAACAGGCGTCCGGCAGGTTCAGTGGGTCCGGATTGGCGGTGCCAAGCGGCTCCATCAGGCGGATCATGTCATAGCCGAAGACGCCGAACAAGCCGGATACCATCGGCGGGAGGCCTTCAGGAATCTCCATGCGGTTGGCGGCGACGAGGGCGCGCAACGATTCCAGCGTCGGTTTCGTTTCCGGCGTGTAGCTAGCCTTGGCGATATCAGCGCCGGTGGCCAGTTCGGCCTTGTCGCCGAAGCAGCGCCAGACTAGATCGGGCGATAGGGTGATGATCGAATAACGGCCCGACAACGCCCCTCCCTCGACGGATTCAAACAGGAAGGAATAGGGGCGGCTGCGCGATAGTTTCAGGTAGGCCGAAACCGGCGTTTCCAGGTCATCGATCAGCTTGCGGCAAACAATATAGGGCTTGCCGGCCTCATAGGCTTTTGTGAAAGCGCCTTCGTTGGCGGCTAGGGTCACGGCCTCTCCGATCACTTCAGTTTCTTTTCGGTCTTGATCGTCTTCGAATCCGGCGGCGTAACACCGAGGGCCACGATGGCGGCGTTCGGGAAGGTCTGCGCCTTGACGACCGTGCGGGCCGCGCTGCGTGTGGTCACGGCGATATCGCGCTGGATGCTTTGCGTCATCTGGGGGCGAAGGGCCGTGGCGATCGAATTGGCTTGCTGCGCATCGGCCTGGTGAATGGCGTCGATGTGGCCGATGGCGATATTGACCTGATTGAGCGGCGCGGTGAAATTCTCACCGGCCTGTCCGCCGAAGATACGGCTGAGAACGGGCGCAGGCAGGCGGGATTGCTGGGCCGTGGCGCGGTTCAGTCCGGGCAGTTTCTGTACCGGCGCATTGAGGCTGGCGGCGACCGCGGCGAAGGATTCACCGGCTTTCAGGCGCGCCAGGGCCTTGTCGGCGACATCCTGAACGGCGCCGCCAACCTTTTCGGCCATCCAGTATTGCGCCAGTTCGCCCTTGATCTGATCGAGCGGTGGCGCGCCGGCGGGTTTGATGACGTCGAGACGGACGGCGAAATACTGGCCTTCGCCCAGTTCCTCGACGTCGGAAGCCGAACCGGCCGAGGGCAGGTCATATATGGCCCGCACCAGCGGCATGAATTGAGTGGCGTAATTGACCTGCGGGTTGCCGGTCTGGCCCTGGGCGGTCATGGGTTCGAGCTTGACGACGGTCAGCCCCAGCTCCTTTGCCGTGGCCTCGAAATCCTTGCCGGCGCGGATGGCGTCGGAGAAGGTGTTGGAGTCCTTGTTGACGCGGTTGGCGGCCTGTTCCTTGATGTATTCCTGCGCCAGTTCGGCATGGACGCTTTCATAAGAGGGCGTGGAACCCGTTTTGATATCGCCCATCCTGATGACGGCGTAACCGAGTTCGCTCTGGAAGGCACCGGAAACCTCACCGGCCTTCAATGAGAACGCGGCGGCGGCGATCTTCTTGTCCGGCACGTCGGTTTGCGGCTTCTGGTCATAGGTGATGATCTGGCCCTTGTGCGCCTTGGCGGCGGCTTCCGGCGTCTGGCCGGATTTCAGGGCGGCGGAAATGGCGTTGGCGTCCGCCTGCGATTGCGTTGTCACCACCACGAAGGAGCGGGTTTCGGGCGTTGCCAGGGTTTTCAGGCGGGCCTCGTAGAGCTTGCGCACGGCGGCTTCGTCGATGGAGATCGACTTCGCATAACTGACGGGATCAAAGCGCACGAGCGATGCCTGCCGCAATTCCGGCATCTGCAACTGCTGGAGGCGCGAATTGTAGAAGTCGCTCAACTCCTTGTCGGTGGGCGGCGCGGGCATGGTGATGTTCTTTTCGTTGATAACGAAAAGGCTGGCGTCGCGGCTTTGCAGCGTCATGGCGGCCTGGGAGGCGGCGTAGATGCGCGGCGCATTGAAGCCGGCGACGGCGGCGGTGATATATTGCTGGCTGGCGATTTCGTCGGCGATACTGTCTTCCAGTTGCTTCTCGGTCATCTGGTTCTGCGCCAGCCTCTGGCGGTAGATGTCTTTGTCGAAGCGGCCGGTGACACTGTTGAAGAAGGCCGGAATTTTGGCGATTTCAGCGACGATCATCTTGGCCGAAGGCTTCACGCCGAGCGAATCGAGCCAGGCCGCGAATGCCGTCTGGTCGGCCAGTTCGTTGAGCATCTGAATGTGGCCGCCGCTTTCGACGAACGCATCATTGCTGAGGGTCTGCCCCTGATTCTGTTGCGAATAACTCTGCTTGTAACGGTCGAAATCGTCCTTGAATTCATTGACGCTGACCGAGCGGTCGCCCGCCGTCACCACATTGTCGCCGCCCATCTTGCCGAAAAGGTCCTGCATGCCGAAAATGGCGAACGAGGCGACGAGGAGCACCATCAAGCCTTTGAAAAACCAGGACTTGGTGAAATCTCGGAAAAGGCTGATCATCGCTGTATTTATCCTGTGGGCGAGGGCCGGAAAGCGCCGCCGCAATTCGCTGCGCGCCGGCGGACCGCAATATGTGGCTGTGTCTTAAGGCACGAATAAGGCTGTTACAAAGGGAATTTATTTGTATCAAGGATTTTCTTGCCCGCAACGGCTTGAAGTTTCGCTTGGCTTGCGGCTATCGGGCAGTCTATGTTTTGCAAAGCTTCCGCATGCGAGCGCCGGACAGCCGTTCATCAGAAGCGGCGGCGGCCTCCGGGATGGGGCGGCCCGAAAATCAGAGCCAACAAGAAAATCAAAGCCAACAATAAGACGAGTTAATGCCACATCGACATCTTATCGCGGGCAACTGGAAAATGAACGGGGTGAAGGCCTCGCTCAAGGTTGCCGAAGCGATTGCCGCGCAAAGCCGGAGCCACACGGCGCGCGTGGCTCTTTTTCCGCCCGCCACGCTTTTGCCGCTCATGGCCGATGTCCTGAAAGGGACGGATATTGCGCTGGGCGGACAGGATTGCCATCACGCCGATTCCGGCGCCTATACCGGGGATATCTCCGCCGCCATGCTGAAGGATGCGGGCGCTTCCATGGTCATTCTCGGCCATTCGGAACGCCGCCACGGCCATCTGGAGCCATGCGCGCTAGTGGCCAGAAAGGTTCAGGCGGCCCTGCGGGCGGGACTGGAGCCGATCATCTGCATCGGGGAAACGCTCGATCAGCGCCAGGGCGGGCTGACGATTCCCGTTCTGTCGCGCCAGTTGGCCGACAGCCTGCCGGAAGACCTTAAAGGACGGGAATTTCAGGTGTCGTATGAGCCGGTCTGGGCCATCGGCACCGGGCTTGCCGCTTCCGATGCGCAGATTCTGGAGGCTTTCGCGCTCATCCGCAAGCATCTCGATCAGCGTTTCGGCACAGGTGTCGCGCCGCATCTACTCTATGGCGGGTCGGTCAAGGCGTCGAATGCCAGACAGTTGTTGGCGCTGGAAGGGGTGGGGGGCGCGCTGGTCGGCGGAGCGTCGCTGACGGCGGAAGACTTCATGCCTATTGTCGCCGCCGCCGATACGGCCCCGGTCTGAGGAAAATATCCAGGAGGCCTTGCAATCGTCCGCCTTCGCCATATTTCTGGTGCGTAAACCCTTCTTGCCCTATGGCCATTCGCGCGAAGGAATGCTAAGGGCGTGCAACTTCCTGCTGCGGCCTCCGGCAGCGGGCGCTTATCCGTGATCGAGAATATAAAGACCTGACATGTTATTTGCCATTCTTCTGACTATCCAAATCCTCGTCAGCGTCAGCATGGCGGGCCTGATTCTCATCCAGCGTTCCGAAGGCGGTGCGCTCGGCATGGGCGGCGGTGGCGGTGGCGGCTTCATGTCGGCCCGCGGCGCCGGCAACCTGCTCACACGGGCGACGGCGATCCTGGCCGTTATCTTTTTCGTCAATTCCATCGGCCTGACCATCGTCGGCAACTATTCGCAGCGCGTTACATCGGCGGTCGATAAGGTCGATACCAGCGGCCTGACGGTCGATACCTCATCGCAACCGGCCGCGCCCGCCGCGCAAACCAGCACATCGGCCGCGCCTTCGCTGAGCGACCTGCCTCTGGCGGGAACGGCTCCGGCCCCTGCGACGGCGACACCCGCCACGCCGGCGGCAAACAGCGCCAAACCGGCGCCCTTGCCCGCGCCGCTCAAGCTGCCCGCCAGCGCTTCTGCCTCAGCTTCGCAAAAGCAGATCGAGCAGGCCAAGGAAAGCATCTGGACGTCTTCGTCTTCGGCGGCACTCACACCGGCAACGTCTTCCGGCGCCGCGGCATCCTCGGCCTCGCACTAAGTCTTTCGGGGGCGCAAGCCCCGCGAATTTAAAACCTGTTTCCGACCCACGGAGGGCAACTTCCGTGGGTTATCTCTGATTTTATGGTAACTATCTGATATGGCCCGTTTCGTTTTCATCACTGGCGGGGTGGTTTCCTCGCTTGGCAAGGGGCTGGCGTCGGCGGCCCTGGGGGCCTTGCTCCAGGCGCGGGGCTTCAAGGTCCGCCTCCGCAAGTTGGACCCCTATCTGAACGTCGATCCGGGCACCATGTCGCCCTATCAGCACGGCGAGGTTTTCGTCACCGACGACGGCGCCGAAACCGACCTCGACCTCGGCCATTATGAGCGCTTCACCGGCGTCAACGCCCGCAAGAGCGACAACATCACCACCGGCCGCATCTATTCCAACATTATCGAGAAAGAGCGCCGCGGCGATTATCTCGGCGCCACCGTGCAGGTGGTGCCGCACGTCACCGACCAGATCAAGCAGTTCGTCGTCTCCGATCAGGGCGATGCCGATTTCATCTTGGTGGAAATCGGCGGCACGGTCGGCGATATCGAAGGCCTGCCGTTCTTCGAGGCGATCCGCCAGCTCGGCCAGGAACTGCCGCGCCGCCAGTGCTGCTTCATCCACCTGACCTTGCTGCCGTTCGTCAAGACGGCCGGCGAAATGAAGACCAAGCCGACCCAGCACTCGGTGAAAGAGTTGCGCTCGATCGGCATTCAGCCCGATATTTTGTTATGCCGCTGCGAGCAGGAAATCCCCGCCGAGGAGCGCCGCAAGATCGGCCTGTTCTGTAATGTCCGTGAAAGCGCTGTCATTCAGGCAATGGATTCGGAAAACATCTACGCCGTGCCGATCGATTACCACACCCAAGGCCTTGATACAGAGGTGCTGAACGTCTTTGGCATCGAGGACGCCGCTGCCCCCGATCTTTCCATGTGGAAGGATATCACCCAGCGTTATTCATATCCCGACGGGGAGGTGGCTATCGCTGTTGTCGGCAAATATACGGTGCTGAAGGATGCCTACAAGTCGCTGATCGAAGCGCTGTATCATGGTGGCATGGCCAATAATGTGCGAGTCAGGATCGATTGGGTGGAAGCGGAAACCTTCGAGGGCGCGCCGGAAGCGGTGATCGAGCGTCTGGAGAATGTCCATGCCATCCTGGTGCCCGGCGGCTTTGGTGAACGCGGCGCGCTTGGCAAGATCGAGGCGGCGCGTTTCGCCCGTGAAAACAATGTACCCTATTTCGGCATCTGTTTCGGGATGCAGATGGCGGTGCTGGAAACGGCGCGTCACCTGGCCGGAATCAAGGAAGCGTCATCAACCGAGTTTGGCCAGACCAATGAGCCGGTCGTCGGGCTGATGACCGAATGGTTGAACGGCAACGAACTGACCCAGCGCGCGGCGGGCGGCAATCTGGGCGGCACCATGCGTCTGGGAGCATTCGAGGCCAAGCTTAAAGAAGGCTCGCAAGTGGCTGAAATCTATGGCGGAGTCGATGTGTCCGAGCGCCATCGCCACCGCTATGAAGTCAACCGCGACTATATCGAACGACTGGAAACTTGCGGATTGCAATTTTCCGGCATGTCGCCCGATGGCCTGTTGCCGGAAATTGTCGAGCGTCCGGATCATCCGTGGTTTATCGGCGTGCAGTATCATCCCGAACTGAAATCGCGCCCGTTTGCGCCGCATCCGCTGTTTTCGAGTTTTATCGCCGCTGCCAAGGTGCGCTCGCGTCTCGTTTAAGTTTTTTTTAACCACGAACCACACGAACAGACACGAACGAGAAAGGCTGATACCGAAGGGCAATGCGCCCACAGTCAAGGCAGGTTGAGGCCACAGAAGGAAATGTTCGTGCCTATTCGTGTGGTTCGTGGTTAAACCCTCACCTCAAAAGGAAACGCCCATGCCCCGTCAATTGATCTCTTCCGGTTCGCCGTTCGAGCCTGAAATCGGTTTTTCCCGCGCTGTCCGTTCGGGCAACCGTATCGAGGTTTCCGGCACCGCGCCAATCCGTGACGGCCAGGTCGCCGGGACGGATGCCTATGAGCAGACGAAAGCGGCGCTGGAAATCATTCTCAAGGCGGTGGAAGAGGCCGGCGGCAAGGCTTCCGATATTATCCGTACCCGCATCTTCCTGACCGATATGTCGCTCTGGAAGGACGCCGCCCGCGCTCATGGCGAAATCTTCGGTGCTATCCGTCCGGCATCGAGCTTTATCGGCACCAGCGCCCTGATCAATCCGGAATGGCTGGTCGAGATCGAAGCGTCGGCCCAGATCGGAGAGTGACCTGACACACCTTGCCGTTTGCCGCTATATTGTCGGCAAGGGGAGGGCATCATGACGCTGAAAGATCTGTTGCCGCGCTTTACTCTATATCGTGGTAGGGACCACCCTGGGCACGGCAGCGATTACAGCGATCGGGCGCTGATTGAAGCGCATAAACTGTTTTATCCTGATCAATCATATCCCCGGCTTTTACATGGCACGTTTTTCGCCACGAGGTTAGGCTCAGCAACCGAATGTGAATCCCTTCATGGTAATCCGCCATTCCCGATAATGGCCGATACAGGCCCACAGGATAATACCGGTCGCCAATGGCAAGACGATATTGGCGAACTGATATCCGAAAGCTATGAGGATGAACGTATCGGCAGCCGTATACGGCATGGCTGGAATGTAATGCTTGCCGATGGCCAGCGGCTGGTTTCGCCGAAATCCTTTGACAAGGCAAAGCTCGATCTGGATCAGTTGCGAATTGAAAGCCAGATGCGCAAGGCCAGGTTAGAGATCGATCCGCTGACGGAGGCCAGCCGCGCCAACAGGCTTTCCGGGTAAAAATCGCTGCTTTCAGGCGATTATCCCTTGATCCCATACCGAACATGAGGCATAAGGCGCGCCTTCTGACTCACCTGAAGGTGCGTCGTAACCTTATTTAGTGCCTGATTGCTTGTGCGGTCCAGGCCTTGATCTTAAGAGAGACACGGAAATGGCCGTTCCCAAGCGTAAAGTTTCGCCCTCGCGTCGCAATATGCGTCGTTCGCATGACGCGTTGGGTTCCAATGCCTACACCGAAGACAAGGACACCGGCGAGCTGCGCCGTCCGCACCATGTCGATCTGAAGACCGGCATGTACAAGGGCCGTCAGGTTATTACGCCGAAGAAGGACTAAACCCACGGGTTTGGCTTCAGCCGTCAGCTAAAAAACGGTGGCAAAATAAAAAGCAGAAATTTAGACGCGGCACCGGAAACGGGCCGCGTTTTTTATTTCAGCGGACTGAGTTCGATCCATACCGGTGCGTGGTCGCTGGTTTTTTCCCAGCCACGTACGAAGCTGTCCACCTCGGCTTTGACAAGACGCGGGGCGAGGACAGGGCTGAGCAGCAGATGATCGATACGCAGGCCGGCGTCGCGGGCGAAGGCGTTGCGGAAATAGTCCCAGAAAGTGAAGATGCGCTCGCCGGGATGCATCTGACGCAGGGCATCGGTCCAGCCTTGCGCCACCAAAGCTTGGAAAGCGTGGCGGACTTCCGGTTTGAACAAGGCGTCGTTGCGCCAACGCTCTGGCTTGTAGACGTCCATATCGGTCGGCATGACATTGTAATCGCCGGCCAGCACGACCGGCGCACCGCTTTCAAGCAGCCCTTTGGCATGTTGCGCCAGGCGTCCGAACCAGCGCAGTTTGTAAGGGAATTTCGGCGTATCGACCGGATTGCCGTTGGGTAGATATAGGCAGCCGACCAGAACACCATCGACGGCGGCCTCTATGTAGCGGCTGTGGGTATCGTCCGGATCGTTTGAATCGACTTTGGGTAGACCGCGTTGTGTTTCGACCGGCCTCATGCCGCGCGCCAGGATCGCCACGCCGTTCCAGCTTTTCTGGCCGTGCCAGATGGCGCCGTAGCCTGCGTCTTCCAAAGCCTTCGCCGGGAAACGCTCATCGGGCGCTTTCAACTCCTGCAGGCAGACGACATCCGGCCGGCGCTCATCGAGCCATTGCAGGAGGACAGGCAATCGGCCATTGATGCCGTTGACATTGAAAGTGGCGATCTTCACGGTTCAGACACCGGTCGATATCGCCGCCGAAGCGTCCGGCACCTTCTCCAGTTCGGCGCGCGGCACGTTTTCGACTGGAAAGCGATCGTCGTCCCACACGACAGGCACCGTGCCAGGCTCCGGGGGCGTGGCGGCATTCAGATCGGCAATATCACGGCTTTCCATCCTGACTGTGCCCAGGCCCTTGATCTCGTGGCTGATCCGGTCCCCGTCCTTTAAAGTGTCTGTATAGGCCATGGTTTTCTCCTCGAATGCCGGCAGTTTTCGTCAAACCGTATAAGGGTTCAATGTGGCTGAGGTGTTGCCGGATGCGTCATAAAATGAACACGCATCGTCGTCTTATTGCGATATGCGGTCCGTCCGCGATTCCGATCTTCAAGATGAGGCGATACCTATGTTTCTGGCTTTATTCGCGGCGGCGGCCGTCTCTTCCGCAAGCGCCTATGTCGGGCCGCTCGCGCCGGCAGGCAAGGGCATGGCGCAATGCTATGTCCCCGATGCCGCGGCGAAGACCTGTTCCTCGATGGCGACCTATCACCTTAATGCCGATGGGAGTTTCACCAATAAGGCGACGGTTCTGATTTCCAAAAGCCCTTCGGCCATCCTGGAAATGAATACCAATGTGCAGGTGAAAAATGGTGCGGTGTGCGGCGTGATCCGCGAAGAAAATATCACCGGCGCACGCCTGACGGTCAATGGCGCCGATGTGCCGGCGGATCAGGCCGAGCCGGTATTGGCGCAGATCGCTTCCGGCATGTCATCGGTCGTCGGTCACGAAATATGCACGGCCTATGTGCAATCCGGCGGGAAGATGGTGGCCAAGGCCACGCTCGACGGCGTTCCCAAGCCTGATCAGGATCAGGTCATGCTATGGGTGTCTTCGGCAGAGGGATACAAGGTCACGCCCTAAGATTTCCCCGATGGCGCATGAGTGGCGCTTGTCATTGGAGACGCACCTTGCTAAGGCAGCCGTGCTTTCAGAACGTTTCACATAACAGGATTCCCCATGCCCGAAATTATCGATGTCGTCGCCCGCGAAATCCTCGACTCCCGTGGCAACCCCACGGTCGAAGTCGATGTCACCCTCGATGACGGCAGCTTTGGCCGTGCGGCGGTGCCCTCCGGCGCCTCGACCGGCGCGCACGAGGCCACCGAACTGCGCGACGGCGACGCCAAGCGTTATGGCGGTAAGGGGGTCCGTAAGGCGGTGGATGCCGTCAATGGCGAAATCTTCGAGGGCATCGCCGGCTTCGAGGCGCTCGACCAGCGCCGCCTCGACCAGGCCCTGATCAATCTCGACGGCACGCCGAACAAGTCTCGCCTCGGCGCCAATGCCATTCTTGGTGTATCCCTGGCCGTGGCCCGCGCCGCCGCGCAATCCTCCGGTCTGCCGCTTTATAAATATGTCGGTGGCCTGGCCGCCCGCGTCCTGCCCGTGCCGCTGATGAACATCATCAATGGCGGCGCGCATGCTGATAACCCCATCGACATCCAGGAATTCATGATCGTGCCGGCCGGCGCCGAATCATTCTCGGAAGCCCTGCGTATGGGGGCTGAAATCTTCCATTCGCTGAAGAAGGGCCTGAAAGCTGCCGGTCACAATACGAATGTCGGCGACGAGGGCGGTTTCGCTCCGAATCTGGCTTCAGCCGAGGAAGCCCTGTCCTTCATCATGAAGGCCGGTGAGCAAGCTGGTTACAAGGCTGGTTCGGACTTCTGGCTGGCGCTGGACGTGGCCTCAACCGAGTTCTTTAAGGATGGCAAGTATCATCTGGAAGGTGAGGGCAAAACCCTGACGCCGGTCGAGATGGTCGATTACCTCGAAAACCTGGCCAACAAGTTCCCGATCTGCTCGATCGAGGACGGCATGTCGGAAGATGACTACGAAGGCTGGAAGGAACTCACCGAACGCCTGGGCGATCGCCTGCAACTGGTCGGTGACGATTTGTTCGTCACCAATCCGGACCGTCTGGAAACCGGTATTGTCGAAGGCATGGCCAATTCGATTCTTGTCAAGGTCAACCAGATCGGCACCTTGTCGGAAACAATGGACGCCGTGGATATGGCCCACCGCGCCGGTTATACCTCGGTTATGTCGCACCGTTCGGGTGAAACCGAGGATTCGACCATTGCCGACCTGGCCGTGGCCATGAACTGCGGTCAGATCAAGACCGGCTCGCTGGCCCGTTCAGACCGGACTGCCAAATATAACCAGCTTTTGCGCATTGAATCACAATTGGATGATGAGGCGGTTTACGCCGGCGTAGGCGTCATCCGCTGCTAAGCAAATGAGGCGTGGGGCGATAGCCTGCAAGAGCTATACGCTCGCTCCGCTACTTCCATACGAATCTTACTTCCAATCAAAAGAAAGCCCGGTCTTTTCGGACCGGGTTTTTCTTTTGCCGGAGAGAAACTTAAGGCTTTAAGGCGCCGAGCCAAATCTGTAACCCGACAGTACAAAAGCTTAGCCTTCATTAACCCTTTTTCGTATATCATTTTTCCTGAACGAAGAGTGTCCGGCGGCGCTTTCGCCATCCCTGCTCACTTTTTGACAATGAAGATAAAAACGCCGTGATTATTCAGCGTCTTCAAAAGGCATCAGCGATAAATTCTTCCATGCGGGCAGACATGTTCAGTAACACTATGTTAACGGCGAAGGCTCAGAAATGGCTTTCAAGTGTTATCGCCGTCCAGAAGGGGCTTTAGTAGTGTTCTTTCGTCTGAGGCCATATTTGCCCACTGTTATTATCGCGCTTGTTCTGACCTATGTATGCGTTCAGTATCTGACAGGGGACAAAGGTTTCTTTTCCCAGGAAACACGTAATCGGGAGATGGTTGTTAAGGCGCAGAAGCTCGCGCAACTTAAAACCGAGCGTGCTGATCTGGAGTCCCGCGCCAGATATTTGCGGACGGATAATCTTTCCACGGATTTGCTTGAGGAGCGCGCCCGCGTATTGCTGGGGCTTTCCGAGCCGAAGGCCTATGTTATTCGCGGGCCTGTCGCTCAAAACACCAATTCCTGACCCAATCTTTAGCCCTTTACGCGAAGGCAGGCTTCTCATAAAGGAAGGTTGCCTTTGATTTGCTCTGCGAGGCTTAAGGCCGCGCGGGCGCAAAGGGCTGCTATGTTTCAAGGCCGGATTTAAAGCGGCCGTAGTTTTTGTTATGGGAGATGTCCATGGCGCGTGCCGCCCAGAAAGACAGCAAGACCGATAGTGGCAAGAAGCTGAGCAATGTCTCCAAAGACGACCTGCTGAAATATTACCGCCAGATGGTGCTGATCCGCCGCTTTGAAGAGCGCGCCGGCCAGCTTTACGGTATGGGCCTGATCGGTGGTTTCTGCCATCTCTATATCGGTCAGGAAGCTGTCGCCGTCGGCATGGAAGCCGCTTCGCACGACGGCGATCAGGTCATTACCGGTTACCGCGACCACGGCCATATGCTGGCCGCCGGCATGGACCCCAAGGCCGTCATGGCCGAACTGACCGGGCGTATCGGCGGTTCCTCGAAAGGCAAGGGCGGCTCGATGCACATGTTCGACATCGAAACCGGCTTCTTCGGCGGCCACGGCATCGTCGGGGCGCAGGTGAGCCTGGGCACCGGCCTGGCCTTCGCCGACTTCTACAAACAGAACGGCAATGTCTCCTTCACCTATTTCGGTGACGGCGCGGCCAATCAGGGCCAGGTCTACGAGAGCTTCAACATGGCCCAGTTGTGGAAGCTGCCGGTCGTGTATGTGATCGAGAACAACGAATACGCGATGGGGACGTCGCTGGCGCGCGCCTCAGCCACCACGGAACTTTATCAGCGCGGCGCTTCGTTCGGCATTCCGGGCGAACAGGTGGACGGCATGGATGTCTTCGCGGTCAAGGATGCCGCCGAGCGCGCCGCCGAACACGCCCGTTCCGGCAAGGGGCCATATATCCTGGAAATGAAGACCTACCGGTATCGCGGCCATTCGATGTCCGATCCGGCCAAGTACCGTTCCAAGGAAGAAGTGGACGACGTTAAGAAGACCCGCGATCCGATCGACCACATCAAGACCATGCTGGAACAAGCCGGCATCGCCGAAGACGAGATCAAGACGATCGACAACGAGATCAAGGCCATCGTGCTGGAAGCGGTGGATTTCGCCCAGACCAGCCCTGAACCCGATCCGTCCGAACTGTATACCGACGTCTATTTGGAAGCCTGATTCATGACAGATATTCTTATGCCCGCGCTTTCCCCCACGATGGAGGAGGGCACTCTCGCCAGATGGCTCGTCAAGGTTGGCGATACTGTTTCCGCCGGTGATGTGATCGCCGAAATCGAAACCGACAAGGCGACGATGGAAGTCGAAGCCGTCGATGAAGGCAAGATCGAAGCCCTGCTGGTCGAAGCCGGCACTGAAGGCGTCAAGGTCAATACGCCCATCGCCCGCCTGGAAGGCGGCGCATCCGCTCCGGCGCCTGTGTCTGCCGCTGCTGCGCCGGCAGAAGCTGCGCCCGCACCGGTTGTTGCGGTTGCCGCGCCGGTTTCGAAGCCCGCGGCTGACCCTGAGTTCCCGGAAGGCACGCCGATGGTCAAGATCACCGTCCGCGACGCCCTGCGCGACGCCATTGCCGAGGAAATGCGCCGCGACGACAAGGTTTTCCTGATGGGTGAGGAAGTCGCCCAGTATCAGGGCGCCTACAAGGTTTCGCGCAACCTGCTGGAAGAGTTCGGCGACCGCCGCGTCATCGATACGCCGATTACCGAAATGGGCTTCGCCGGCGTCGGTTCGGGCGCGGCCATGGCGGGCCTCAAGCCCATCATCGAGTTTATGACGTTTAACTTCGCCATGCAGGCTATTGATCACATTATCAATTCCTCGGCAAAGACCCTCTATATGTCCGGCGGTCAGATCAAGTCATCGATCGTCTTCCGTGGCCCGAACGGCGCAGCCTCGCGCGTCGCCGCCCAGCATAGCCAGGACTATTCGGCCTGGTACGCCCAGGTGCCCGGTCTCAAGGTCATCGCACCCTATGACGCCGCCGATGCCAAGGGGCTGCTCAAGGCCGCTATCCGTGATCCGAACCCCGTCGTCTTCCTCGAACACGAGATGATGTACGGTAATGAATTCGACATCCCCGATGTGGAAGATTTCGTCTTGCCGATCGGCAAGGCCAAGATCCAGAAGGAAGGCAAGGACGTGACCATCGTGGCGCACTCGCGCATGGTCGGTTTCGCCCTGAAGGCCGCCGAGCAACTGGCCGCCGAGGGGATCGACGCCGAAGTCGTCAATCTGCGCACCCTGCGTCCACTGGATACGGACACCGTCATCGCTTCGGTGAAGAAAACCAACCGTCTGGTGACAGTGGAAGAGGGATGGGGGCCTTGCGGCATCGGCGCCGAAGTCGCCGCCCGCGTCACCGCCGAGGCCTTCGATGATCTCGATGCCCCGCCGGCCCGTGTCCACCAGGAAGACGTGCCGATGCCGTATGCCGCCAATCTCGAAGCCCTGACCGTGCCCAGCGTTGAGAAGATCATCGCGGCCGTCAAGCAAGTCTCGTATAAGTAAGGGAGTCCAGCATGACTGATATTCTGATGCCGGCCCTTTCGCCGACGATGGAAGAGGGCATTCTCGCCAAGTGGCACGTCAAGGTGGGCGATACCGTCTCCGCCGGTGATGTGATCGCCGAAATTGAAACCGACAAGGCGACGATGGAAGTCGAAGCCGTCGATGAAGGCACGGTCGAGGCCATTCTCGTCGAGGCCGGCACCGAAGGCGTCAAGGTCAATACGCCGATCGCCCGCCTGTCGGGTGACGCTGCCGCGCCGGCGCCTAAGGCCGCGCCTGCCGCCGCCGAAGCGCCCAAAGCGGAAGCCCCCAAGGTCGCTGCCACGCCGATGCCTGTAGCCGCCGCACCGGCTCCGGCCGCTGTATCTTCCGGCGCTCGCGTCGCCGCGTCGCCGCTGGCCCGTCGCCTGGCCGAGATCAACAAACTCGATCTGAAAGCCATCACGGGCACAGGTCCGCATGGCCGGGTGATCAAGCGCGATATCGAGGCCGCCCTCGCTTCCGGCACCGGTAAGGCCACGCCGGCGGGTGCGTCCACAGCCGCCGAACCGCGCAAGGTGCAATCGCTGGAACAATTGGGTATTCCGGCCGGCTCCTACGATCTCGTGCCGCTTGACGGTATGCGTAAGGTCATCGCCCGCCGCCTGACCGACAGCTTCCGCGATATTCCGCATTTCCCGCTGACCGTCGATATCGAACTCGACAACCTGCTGGCTGCGCGTACCAGGATCAACACAGCGCTGGAATCCCAAGGCATCAAGGTTTCGGTCAATGATATCGTCATCAAGGCCGTGGCGCTGGCGCTCAAGCAGGTGCCGGAAGCCAATGCCTCCTTCACCCCGGACGGCATTGCCCTGCATCACAATGCCGATGTCGCTATGGCCGTGGCCATCGATGGCGGCCTGATCACCCCGATCATCCGCAAGGCCGAAAGCAAGTCTTTGGCGCAGATCGCCAAGGAAACCAAGGATCTGGCTACGCGCGCCCGCGAACGCAAACTGAAGCCGGAAGAGTTCCAGGGCGGCACCTTCTCGGTGTCCAACCTCGGCATGTTCGGCATCAAGCAGTTCGCCTCGATCATCAATGAGCCGCAGGGCTGCATTCTGTCGGTCGGTGCTGGTGAACAGCGTCCGGTCGTGAAGAACGGAGCATTGGCGGTGGCCACGGTCATGACCGTGACCCTGACCTGCGATCACCGCGTCGTCGATGGTTCCATTGGCGCGAAATATATCAACGCGCTGAAAAACCTGCTCGAAGATCCTATCAAGATGCTGGCGTAAGGGACTGATTTACATGATTTATGATCTCGTTGTTATTGGTTCCGGCCCCGGCGGTTACGAAGGCGCCATCCGCGCCAGCCAAAACGGCCTGAAAGTCGCCATCGTCGAACGCGAACTGCTGGGTGGCATTTGCCTGAACTGGGGTTGTATCCCCACCAAGGCGCTGTTGAAATCGGCTGAAGTATTCGACAAAATCAATCATCTCGGTGATTACGGTCTAACTGGCGAAAAGCCCGGCTTCGATTTTGAGAAGGTAGTGGCGCGTTCGCGCGCTGTTGCCAAGCAGCTTAACAGCGGCGTCGGCTACCTGATGAAGAAGAACAAGATCGACGTGATCGAAGGCTTCGCCACGCTGTCTTCGGGCAAGGACGCGCCCAAGGTCACCGTCAAGCTTAATAAGGGCGGTGAACAGGTCGTCGAAGCGAAAAACGTCATGCTGGCCGTTGGCGCGCGCGCGCGTGAAATCCCCGCCATCGGCGCGGTGTCTGACGGCGATCGTATCTGGACTTACCGCAACGCTCTGACGCCCCAAAAGATGCCAAAATCGCTAGTTGTCATCGGTTCCGGCGCCATCGGTATCGAATTCGCCAGCTTCTACCGCTCGCTCGGTGCGGATGTGACCGTGGTGGAGGCGCTCGACCGCATCCTGCCGGTCGAGGACAGGGAAGTCTCCGCCGAGGCCCAGAAAGCCTTTGAAAAGCGCGGCTTCAAGTTCCGCATCGGCGCCAAGGTGACCAAGGTCGAGAAGGCCGGCGCCAGTGTGAAGGTGTCGGTCGAGGTCGGCGGCAAGTCGGAAGTGCTTGAAGCCGAAGGCTGCATCGTTGCCGTCGGAATTGTGGCCAATACCGAAAACCTCGGCCTGGAAAAGCTGGGCGTCGAGATGGACCGTGGTCACATCAAGAATGACAGTCACGGCAAGACCAACGTCAAGGGCCTTTACGCCATTGGCGACTGCGCCGGGCCGCCCTGGCTGGCTCACAAAGCCTCGCACGAGGCTGTTCATGCCGCTGATTATATGGCCGGCAAGAAGCTCTCGAACCTCAATCCGCCAATCCCCGGCTGTACCTACGCCACGCCGGAAGTCGCGTCTGTCGGAATCACGGAGCAGGGCGCGAAAGAGAAGGGTCTGGATGTCAAGATCGGCCGATTCCCGTTCAAGGCCAACGGAAAGGCGATCGCCGCCGGCGAACCGGGCGGCTTCGTCAAGGTGATCTTCGACAAGAAAACGGGCGCGCTTCTTGGTGCGCATTTGATCGGCGCTAACGTCACTGAAATGGTGCAGGGCTTCTGCCTGGCCATTACCATGGAAGCGACGGAAGAAGACCTGCAGGGAACGGTTTTCCCGCACCCCACCATGTCGGAAGCCATCCTGGAGGCGTCGCTCGATGCCGATGGCCGGATGATCAATCTCTGAGGATTTACTCCGAAGGTATTGAATTTAAAGCCGTCCTGGAGAACTGGGACGGCTTTTTCATGTGTGCCAATACGCGGTTGCGTATCCGCATGAAACTACGTTCGACCGTGAAATGCAGGACAGTGGCGGCGACAATGCTGGTGACATAATAGATGACGATCTGGCCCCAGCCGGTCATCCAGGCCTTCGGCAGAAATTGATCGTCGAGGTGAATAACGATTTTGTGGGAGAGGTAAAGACTATAGGAAATGGCGGCGATATAGCCAAGACCGCTCCAGCGCACCGGTTGCATGTGGCGCTCGGTTTCCAGCAGCGTGGCGAGCAGGGCGGCGATGCCGAGACTGAATAGGGGATAGAAAATGATACTGCCGGTTTCGCCGAGCATCACGCCATTGATCTGGTTCATGTAACCGGTAAGCCCCAGGCACAGCACCGCCAGCGGCAGGGTGAATAAGGGACTGGCTAACCGCGCCCATGCAGCGGAGTAGAACAAACGGAAGGCGGCCATGCCGACACCGATCAGCAGGCCATCCAGCCGGTTATAACTGGGATAGTAAAACCTTGTGAAGAAAGCGACACCATCCCCGCCGGTGGCATGCCATACTGACCAGATATGGTGCCTCAGGACCATGCCGCCCACAAGCACGGCGGCGGCCAGGGAGATGGCGGGCCAGGGCATCCGGAAGCGCCGCAGGATCACGACAAGGGCAGGCAGGATCAGGTAGAAGTGCTCTTCGACGCACAACGACCAGGCATGGGTAAAGGTGCCGAAAGTTTTAGCGTTCAATCCGAAATTGAGGGTAAAGGTCAGGTAGCGCCACAGCGGCGAAAGGCTCTCGCGCTCTCGCAAAACGGGGAACAGAGCGTAAAGCGCCAGTATCAGCCAGAAGACCGGCAGGATACGAAAGGCGCGCTTGAGATAGAAAACGCGCAGGTCCGGCATCTGTCCGGCCTGAACGGGCTTCAGCAATTCGGTGCCAATCAGGTATCCGCTGAGCACAAAGAAGATATCGACGCCCAGCCAGCCGAAATCCTTGATGTGCTGGAACAACGGGGGATATTCCGTCCAGGGCATATGCCAGCTCATGACCAGCAATATGGCTATTCCGCGCAAGATATCCGGCCCGATGGCTCGTTTGTCGCTCATCGACTCATCCTTTCAATACCTGGAGGCTGCATCTGGCAGGGGGATTAAAAACCACACCCAGGCAAGGCCAAGACAGGATCATGCACTCGGCTATTTTTATCGCATAATAAATATTATGGGAAATTTACTTGTGTGGAGCACGCTTATCTCATTCTTATACGCCTTACCGGTCTTTGGCACATATCCTTTATCGCAAAGCCAATAGCCTGAGCGTCTACGGGTTTGCGTTGGTAAGGAGTTTTCACATGGCCACCACAACTATCGTCCATTTTGAACCAACAACCGACAATTTCGGTCAACTGACGCTTCGGGCGCATCGTGGCATTCAGGCGCTGCCGGTCAACTTCCTGCTGGTGCTGGCTTTCCTTGCCACCTTTATCTTGGCGATGACCGGCTTGGCGTTTGCCGATAAGGCAGTTTTTGAGCATGATCATAGCAGCATGACCTATTACGGTGGCGTCCCGCTCGATTACGACTGAGCACGGAATCAAATCTTAAAGTGAAATCTTAACTTCCATTTGGTCATAGGCCGGTTCTACGCTTGGCGGTAGAATGGCCTTCAGCGCCTCATAATCCATATCCTGATGCAGATTTGTCAGGATAGCGCGTTCCGGTTTGACGCGCGCGATCCAGCCCAGCGTCTTTTCCAGATGGGAATGTGTCGGGTGTGGCTTGTAACGCAAGGCATCGACAATCCAGAGTTTCAGGCCCTGCAGAACGCCGAAACTCTCCTCCGGTAAATCCGATATATCGCTGGAATAGGCAATATCACCGATCCGATAGCCAACGGATCGGATCGGCCCATGAGATTGCTCAAACGTCATAACCGGCATATGGCCACCCTCGCCTGAGATTGACCAGGGTACTGCATGCGAGGGAATAAGATGAGGTTCGCAGACCGGCGGATAACCCAGGTTACCCTTGAAAATATAACCAAAACGCCCGGTCAGTGTGGCATGGGTGGTTTCATCCATATAGCCGTCGATCGGTCGTCCGCGGGCAAAGGTGAAGGCGCGTATATCATCCAGGCCGTGCGTCTGATCGGCATGGTCGTGCGTCCACAGGATGGCGTCGATATGCGGTACGGTGGCACGGATCATCTGCTCGCGAAAATCCGGCGCGGTATCGATGACCACCGATGTCAGGCCGCGGCCATCTGAAAGTCCGAACCAGGCCGAACAGCGCGAACGCCGGTTTCTGGGGTTCTCCGGATCACAGGCGCCCCAATAGCCGTCCACCCGCGGCACGCCCGTCGAACAGCCCGACCCCAGAATCCTGACTGTCAGGGTCCTGGTCATGGGCGCGGTATCCGGTCGAACAACCTGAAGAAGGCATCATGGGTACGTGCCCTCACCTCGTCGAGGCTCCAGCCGCGGATTTCGCCCAGCTTGTCGTAAACGTGTGTCACGAAGGCGGGTTCATTGCGCCGTCCGCGCATGGGAATGGGCGCCAGATATGGGCAATCAGTCTCGATGATGATCCTGTCGGCTGGCATGTCCTTTATGATGTCGCGGACCTCCTGTGCCTGACGGAAAGTAGCGATGCCGGAAACGGAAAACCATGCGCCCATTTCCGCGCAAATCCGGGCCAGTTCCGGGCCGCTGGTGTAGCAATGCAGGAGCAGTTTGAATGGTCCTTCAGCATGGGCCTCGGTCAGGATTTGCCCCATGACATCATCGGCTTCGCGCGTATGCACCACCAGCGGCAGACCGCTTTCGCGCGCAGCGGCGATATGGGTTTTGAAAACCTGCGCCTGCACGTCGCGCGGGCTGAAATCATAATGGAAATCAAGGCCGCATTCGCCGATGCCGACCACTTTCGGGCGTTCGGCCAGATCCAGCAGGGTTTGAACGCTCAATTCCGGGTTTTCACGCGATTCATGCGGATGAGTGCCTACGGTCGCCCAGATGTCGGCATTATCCTCGGCAATCTTATAAACCGCGTCAAAATTGGAAACACGATCGCAGATATTGACCATCAGGCCCACGCCCGTCGAACGCGCACGGTCGATCACCTCGGTCCGGTCCTCGGCAAATTGCGGCGCATGCAGATTGACGTGTGAATCAATATATCGATAATCGGTCACGGCTAACATATACCTTAAGAAACCTTGGCCAATTCATTGTAAACGGACCAGAAATAGTCGCCACGATCCAGATTGACGGCCTCGACCTCACCGACCGCCATATTCAGCCGCGACCACAGTTGCGAATAATTTTGTCCGCTTTGCGGCGTTTCAGCGCTGAGCGCGCGTTCATGCAGGCGGTCGGTCAGGCACATCATGAAGGTGGCGAATTTGCGCGCGCCGTCGTTTTTCGCCGAGGATGATTTGAACATGGCCGCCGCCTGCATCAGTTCTGCGCGCGGTGGCAATGGCTTTTCCAACAGCCTGCCGGCGAAGGCGTCCATTTCCAGCGCCCCCTCCTCCATCAGGCTCAAGGCCCTGCCCGGCGCGCCGTGCGCCAGACGAACCAGTCGCCCCACCGCCTCTTCATCAACATCGGCGCGTTTACGCAAGAAAGTATCTACCGCTTGATCGCTCCAAGGAATAAAAGTCAGCCGGCGGCAGCGTGAGCGGATCGTCGGCAGCAAACGGCCCGGCGAATGCGAGATCAGGAAGAGGATTCCCTTGTGAGGCGGTTCCTCAAGAATTTTCAATAAGGCATTGGCGGAATTGACATTCAGGTCGTCGACGGAATCGATTATGCAGACGCGATAAGCCGAACGTGACGGTGCTTTCGAGAAGAACTCGCCGATTTCACGCACCGCATCGACGCTGATATTCTTCTTCAGCTTGCTTTCGCCCATTTCGCGTTCGAGCACCAGCAGATCGGGGTGCGAACCGGCGGTGATCAGCCTGACGTCGGCATCTTCCGGTGACATGCCGAGCGTGCCAAAGCGCGGATCGCGGTCATGCCCCATCAGAAAGCGGGCACAGCGAAAGGCAAAGCTCGCCTTGCCCAGTCCTTGCGGTCCGCACAGCAGCCAGGCGTGGTGCAGACGGTTTTTCTGATAGGCCGAAGCGAAAGCCTGATCCGGCCCCTCGGCCTGTTCAAAAGCAAAATTTTCGCGCGGATGCGTTAGCTCGGCCATCAGGCGCCCCGCAATTCGGGAAAGGCCGTCCGCACCAGCGCCCAGATATCGGCCGCGACGGCTTCAATGCCCCGGTCCGCATCAATCACGCGATAGCGCTCCGGCACCTGAGCGGCGCGAGCCAGAAAGCCGGCGCGAAGGCGTTCATGAAAAGCCAGACCTTTAGATTCGAAGCGGTTTTCGACGTCGCCACGGGCCTCCGCGCGCTTGAGTCCGGCTTCGACCGGCATATCCATGATCAGCACCAGATCCGGCTGGGTCGACCCGACTACGACGGCATCCACCTGTTCGATAAATGCCGGCGCCACGCCGCCACCGCCGCCCTGATAGGCGCGCGACGAATCGGAAAAGCGATCACAGATCACCCAGGCACCGCGTTGCAGCGCGGGGCGAATAATCTTCTCCAGATGGTCAGCGCGGGCAGCGTACATCATCAGCAATTCGCTGATCGCCGACCAGCGCGTGGCGTCTCCGCGCACCAGCAGGTCGCGTAAGGCCTCCGCGCCCGGAGAACCGCCGGGTTCGCGCGTCTGCACCACTTCCAGGCCCAGAGCACGCAGCTTCGCCACCAGCGCCCTGACCTGGGTGGATTTGCCGGCGCCCTCGCCGCCCTCAAAGGTGATGAAGCGTCCCCCATGAGACAGGGTGTGGAGTGGACTATGTTCGGATGATATGTTCACGCTGCGAGATAGACCGCCTTTTGGCGTAATTCTCAAGCCCAAAAAGCGGTAAAATGCCGTCTAATCGTCATGAACCAGTATGGCGCCGGTAAAGCCTGCGCTGATGGCTTCCTGGCGACGTCTTTCAGCGGCAGCGGCACCCGTGAAGGGACCGGTGTAGACGATATAGAGGTTGTCGCGCGAATTTATGCGTGCGTCGGCCAGCCGGTCCTGCGCACGCTGGGCGTTATCCTTTTGGGAATAGGCCCCGACCTGAACGATATAGCGCTGATTGTCATCCGGCGTACGCGATGGCGTAGCTGCATAAACCGGCGCTGGCCCCAGTCGTTCCGCCGGACCGAGCCAGGTAATTTTCACGCGGGCCGTGCCGGTGGTATAGACTCCCAGTGCCTTGGCGGCACCGCGTGACAGGTCCATAACACGTCCATCTACAAAGGGGCCGCGGTCATTGACCCGGACACGGATTGTCCTGCCGTTATCGAGATTGGTGACCTGTGCAATGCTCGGCAGTGGAAAGGTCTTATGGGCGGCGGAAACGCCATCCGGTACGAAATATTCGCCGTCCGCCGTGGTGGCATTGGGAGATTCTGAACCGTACCAGGAGGCAATACCGGTTTCCGTGTGGCCAGGATCGGGAATGCGGGGATAATAGGTCTTGCCACGTACGGTATAAGGTTTGAAATTGCCGGAATTATACTGCGGTTCGCGGGCGATCTTCGGGCCTTGCGCGCCTGACAAATCACCGCCAGGCCGCGTAGTGGCGCAGGCGGCCAATAACAGCATAAATACAAGGGATAACAGCCTTGCACTTAATATGCGGAATGAGCTTTCTGGCTCGAACATGGGCCTGATCTGGGCTGGGGATACGAACTACAGATACCATCATGTACGCAATTTGCGAAATCTTGGTTAAGGCCTGTTAGTCATGTTACTTCAAAATGTGAAAAATCGGCCGTAAGGGCTTGGCAGGCGGAATGGCGCACGCTACAAGCGCCCTTCCCTCGTGCGGACAGGTGGCCGAGTGGTTTAAGGCAGCGGTCTTGAAAACCGCCGTAGGTGGAAGCCTACCGTGGGTTCGAATCCCACCTTGTCCGCCAATTTCCCTATAATGGCTTGCATAGTCACTTAATTGTTCGGTTTCGATCGCATAACATACTGGGTTGAGCCGATCCTTATCGAAACCCATCACGTTAATCACACTACCAGCGGCCTGCGCATTGACAGCTTCCGCACTGTATGGGTCTTGGAGATCATCACCAGGCTTTCCGTGGTCAGGAACACCTCGCCCCTGGAGGTCGTTTCCTTCTGGACGCCACGCAACAGAGCACCATGCGTCACACCGGTGGCGATGAAGACCGCATCCGAGCTGACCAGATCGTTGAGCGTATATTTACGGTCGAAATCCGTTAGGCCGAGCCGTGTGGCGCGTTGCTTTTCATCGGCATTGCGGAAAACCAGACGCCCCTGAAACTGGCCGCCGACGCATTTCAGCGCGGCACAGGCCAGCACACCCTCCGGCGCGCCACCCTGCCCCAGATAGATGTCGATGCCCGTTTCCGGCTGAGCGGTATGGATAACGCCGGCCACGTCGCCATCGGTGATCAGATGGACGCGGGCGCCAGCCTTGCGCAGACTCGTGATAATGCCGTCATGACGCGGCCGATCGAGTACACAGGCGACGATTTCCGACACGTCCACGCCCTTAGCTTTTGCCAGTGAACGGACGTTTTCTTCCGGCGTCCAGTCGAGATCGACCACGCCTTCGCCATAGCCCGGCCCGATCGCCAGTTTATCCATATAGGTATCCGGCGCGTGCAGCAGCCCGCCGCGCGGTGCAAAGGCGATGACGGCCAACGCATTGGCCATGGCCTTGGCAGCCAGTGTGGTGCCTTCCAGCGGATCAAGCGCGATATCGATGGCAAGCCCTTTTCCGGTACCAACCCTTTCACCGATATAGAGCATGGGGGCTTCATCGCGCTCGCCCTCGCCGATAACAATGCGTCCATCCATTTCGATGGCGTTGAGCGCCGTGCGCATGGCGTCCACGGCGGCCTGGTCGGCGGCCTTCTCATCGCCGCCGCCAATCTGGGCATAACAGGCAATGGCGGTTTCTTCGGCCACGCGGACGATATCGAGGCTAAGATCGAAATCGGCGGCATTACCGCGACGGCTGTCTTTGGTGAAATCGGATGTATCTGGCATTATTTGGACTTTTGGTCTTGAATTTCGACTACAGCCTGAATGGTCCGCTTAAGCGGTTTTAGTGCGGGCATGACAGGACGCTGACTGAGCGCGCATCATAAGCGATCGGTCAGTTATGTACATCAATTTACAACTGGTGGTGGTGCGGCGCGCTTGCGCAGTTCGGCCGCCAGGGCATCGATCTGCGCCGGTGTGACCTGGGCATCGAGCGGCCCGGAAAACGCCGGATCGATCCGGCCGCGCGCGGCTTGGGCGAAGGTTTCCGGAACGGTATCATCCCACACCAGGGCGCGAACCTCGGTTCTGAGCTGTTTACGCTTTTCCAGGGTTTCGGTCACTTCCGCCCTGAACTGGTCGGCGGTGGTTATATTAGTGGGGGGGACGGGAAATTCCGACCATTTCGGCATGCTGCCGATATCGGCCGGTGGCGTTGCCGACTCGGCGGCGGTCTGCGCCAGAAGCCGAGTCGGGAAAAGAGCAAGGGCGAGCAAGGCCGGAAGCGTGAACAAACGATGCGCAAGGATGGGTTTCAAGGGATGCTCTCCACTGTGGCGCCTGTATAACAGCAGATATTTGCGACGCAATTCTGACGGGCCGTATCCCGGCTTGTTTCTGATTTTCGTGCAAAATACCGGCAGGAGCATGGCCAATACAAGAGAAATATAAATTTAGTTGTCTTGACGGCGCGCATGCGGCACGGCCAGTCTATATCCGAAATGCCAGTCCCGGACGCTCCCATGACCAAGCCACCACGTAAGCCCGCAAAGACCGCCTCTTCTGCTACTGCGGAGAAAACGCCTGCCGTGAAAAAAAGCCCAGCCACGAAGAAGGCCACCATGCCCAAGGTGGAACCGGCCTCGCAAACGCCATCAGAGATGCCTGTCGTACCCTCATCCTTCGATACGGAAACGCTTCGCAGGATGGAGGAATTATCGGTCAATATCGCCAAGGCAGCCATGACCGCCCAGAGCGCGCTGGCAAAGACGGTTTTTGCCCAGCCGGATGTGAATGCGGCGCCGGCCGATCCCTTCCAGGTCGGGCCGGCCATGACGGAGATCATGGGATCGCTCGCCCGCAAACCGGACAAGCTGGTGGAAGCGCAAAGCGAACTATTGACCGGTTATATGGAACTATGGGGCAAGATGACCCGTCGGACGCTGGGCACCGAGGCCGCGCCCGGCGGCAAGCCGGCGGACAAGCGATTCGCCGATCCGCACTGGCAGGAAAACGTCATGTTCGACATGATGAAACAGTCCTACCTGCTGTCCTCGAACTGGATCAACAAACTGATCAGCAGCGCCGAAGGCGTCGATCCGATGGTCAAGCGCCGGGCGGAGTTTTTCACCAAACTGCTGACGGACGCCATGTCCCCGTCCAATTTCCTGCTGTCCAATCCCGCCGCGCTCAAGGCGCTGGTTGAAACGAGTGGGGAAAGCCTGGTCAAGGGCATGGAGCGCTTCGCCGAGGATCTGGCGCGCGGGGACGGCAAACTGAAGATCAGCCAGGCCGATACGGACAGCTTTGTTGTCGGGCGCAATGTCGCCACGACGCCGGGCAAGGTCATTTATCGCGGGAAATATTTTGAGCTGCTGCAATACAGCCCGACGACTGAACAGGTACGCGAAATTCCCCTGCTGATCTTCCCGCCCTGGATCAACAAGTTTTACATTCTCGACCTTCAGACCAAGAATTCGCTGATCAAATGGCTGGTCGATCAGGGATTTTCGGTCTTTCTCGTCGCCTGGATCAATCCAGATACCTCGATGAAGGACACGACCTTCGAAGACTATATGTTCGGCGGTGTCTACGAGGCCGTGCAGAAGGTGATCGAGCAAACCGGCGCGCCTTCGGTCAATGCGGTCGGCTACTGCATCGGCGGCACCCTGCTTGGTTGCACCCTGGCGCATATGGCGGCCAAAGGCGACAAGACGATCTCCGCCGCCACCTTCTTCACCGCCCAGCATGATTTTTCCGAGGCGGGTGATCTTTTGCTGTTTACAAGTGAATCCTGGCTGAAAGAACTGGAACGCCAGATGGATGCCGCTGGTGGCGTGCTGCCCGGCTCGGCCATGGCCGATACTTTCAACTCCCTGCGCGCCAATGACCTGATCTGGTCGTTTTTCGTCAACAACTACCTGCTCGGCAAGGAACTGACGCCGTTCGACCTATTGTGCTGGAACGCTGATCAGACGCGGATGCCCAAGGCACTGCATATGTTCTATCTGCGCAAATTCTATGGCGAAAACGCCCTTACCAACCGCAAACTGGTGCTGGCCGGCGTCGATATCGATCTGAAAAAGGTGACCATCCCGATCTATGAGCAGGCCGGCCGTGAAGACCATATCGCCCCGCCGGGGTCGGTCTACAAAGGCTCGAAACTGTTCGGCGGGCCGGTCACCTTCATGCTGGCCGGGTCCGGTCATATCGCCGGCGTGGTCAATCATCCCGATGCGAAGAAATACATGCACTGGCTGAATAACGCCCATCCTGATACATTGGAAGACTGGATAGACGGTGCCGTTGAGCACCCCGGCTCTTGGTGGCCACACTGGGCTGGCTGGCTGAATGAGCGCTCCGGTCAGATGGTGACGGCCAAGGATTCTGGACGCGATCCAGCCAAAGGCAAGCTGAAACCATTGATGGACGCGCCGGGATCTTACGTCATGGTTAAGTCGTGAGAATTCGCCCGCAGGGCTAAACGGCACTGTGCCCCTCGCGGTGGATATCCGACGGTTGCGATGATTGGAAATCCACCAACGCAAAATCAATATTGATTTATACAAGCGGAACACTGTTTTTCAAATAAATTCAGGGCTTGAAGTCAGGCATCGATCATTTCCGGTAATATTGAAAATTGAACCGAATTCAATTATCAACATTGATTTAAGGGCAAAATTTAGCCGCATAAGGAAAAATCGCTCACCTGACGGGCGAGCGGCTGGAAAACGCGTATCCGGCGAATAAATCAGGTTCGCAGGATGATGGTTTCAACGATCGGGCGGCGGCCCCAGATGGCTTGCGCGGCCTTCTTGACGATCCGTGCCACGACGATTTCCACACCTTCGTCTTCTTCACGCGCTTCCACCGGCATGGCCTTGATCGCCTTTTCCACACTCTGACAAATGGCTTCAAGCTGATCCGAAATGATGTCGTCGTCCTCATAGGCGAGGCCCAGCCCCCTCACCTCGACAATCGAAGCCAGGCGGTTCTTGCTGTCCAGCGCGAAAGCCACAAACATCATGCCGTTATGGGCGGCGTGGCGGCGTTCACGCAGGGCATCGGAGGCTTCCGGCACCAGATGACCACCATCGACGAACAGGCGGGCGGCCGGCACTTCATCGACGATTTCAGCCAGACCGGGCGCCAGACGCACCATCTCGCCATTATGCGGCGTGATCTGCTCATCCACCCCTACCTCTTCAGCCAGGGCGGCATGTTTCAGCAGGTGACGGCGCTCGCCATGGGTCGGTATGGCGATGCGTGGCCGCGTTAGGGCGTACATTTCCTTGAGTTCGTCACGGCATGGGTGACCGGAGACGTGGATGCCCGGATGATCGCGCTCGGTATGGATCTCAACACCCAGATCCGACAGGCGGTTTTGCAAGCTACGGATCGAGATTTCATTGCCCGGAATGACGCGCGAGGAGAAAACGCAGGCGTCACCTTCCTTCAACTTAACCAGCGGGTGATTGCCGTCGGCGATACGCGACAAGGCGGCGCGTGGTTCCCCCTGCGAGCCGGTGCAGAGGTAAAGCACCTCGTTGGCTTTCAGGTGTTGCGCCTCGCCTTCGGTGACCGGTTCGGGAATGCCCGCCAAAAGACCGACATGACGCGCGGCGGCGGTGATGCGGTGCATGGAGCGTCCGACCAGGCAGACCTTACGACCGGCTTCCATGGCGGCGCGCATGACCGAATCCACCCGCGCCACATTGGAGGCGAAACAGGCGACGGCGACGCGCTTTTTCAGGCCCTTGATGACGCGGGTCAGTTCGACACGCACATCGTCTTCCGAACCGGCGCGACCCTCGACGAAGACATTGGTCGAGTCGCAAACCATGGCCAGCAGACCCTCATCACCCAGCTTGCGAATGGCGGGGATATCGGTGGCGGCACCGGTGATGGGAGCTTCATCGAACTTCCAGTCGCCGGTATGGAAAACCGTGCCCAGCTCGGTGCGGATCGCCAGGCCATTGGGTTCGGCGATCGAGTGCGTCAGGGTGATATAGTCGATATCGAATGGCCCAAGCTTCACATTGCCATTCAATGCCACCTCGGTCAGGTCGTAGTCATCGACACCGGCCTCGCGCAGCTTTTCGCGCACCAGATAGGCGGTGAAGGGCGTGGCAAAGACAGGCGCCTTGATCCTGTCCCACAGCCAGCCCAGAGCACCGATATGGTCTTCATGCGCGTGCGTCAGCACGATGCCGAGGATGTTCTCACCGATCAGGAATTCCGGATCGGGCACGATCACCTCGATCCCCGGCGTCGTCAGATCGCCAAAAGTGACGCCGACATCGACGATGATCCATTGGCGGTTATCGGCCGGACCGAACCCATACAGGTTCAGATTCATGCCGATTTCGTTCGATCCGCCCAGCGGCAGGAACACCAGTTCGTTTTGCTTCTTTTTCATTTATAGCCAATCAGGATGCGGCGCGCGCCAGCGTCCGCTTATAGATTTCGAGCAGCCCGCGCAGCGTCAGGTCGTGGTCGAAATGGTCGATGCTGTCTGTAGCACCTTCAAACAGAGAAGCCACCCCACCGGTGGCGATTATAGTCATCTTTTGCCCGTATTCACTTTTGATAGAGGCGATCATGTATTCGATCAGGCCGATATAGCCCCAAAAGATGCCGGACTGCATGGCGCTGACCGTATCCTTGCCGATCCTTTTCGCGGGCTTTTCGATGGCGATGCGCGGCAGCTTGGCGGCAGCCGAATGCAGGGCCTGAAGCGACAGGTTGATACCGGGCGCAATGGCACCGCCTTCATAACCGCCGTCCGCCGCCACGACGTCGAAAGTCGTCGCCGTTCCTGAATCGATGATGATCAGCGACCCCTTATAAGCAATATGGCCGCCCACAGCGTTGACAAGGCGATCAGCGCCGGCCTCGCGCGGCTTGTCGATGCGGATATTGATGCCGAGATGGGTGTTTTCGCCGATGACATAGGGCTGGCGATTGAAATAGCGCTGGGCCAACTTGCGCAGGTTGAACAGAGACTGCGGCACAACCGAGGAAATGATGCAATCATCGATCGATTTGAAATCCAGCCCCTGCATCTGCATAAGCTGATAAAGCCAGGCGGCATATTCATCCGCCGTCCGCGTACTTTCGGTAGCCACACGCCATTGCGCGATCCAGTCACTTCCATCGTGAATAGCGAACAGGGTATTGGTGTTGCCTTGTTCTATGGCGAGCAGCATTAAATCAAGTCCCCATAGGTGATCTCGCCGCCGGTAATCGTGTGGACCTGGCCATCAGTCGCCTCGATCTGCAGGCCGCCGAAATCACCCAACCCCGTAATGTGGCCGGACAGCGATACGCCGTCCTGCGTAACATTGACAAGACGATCACGGCCATAGGCGCGTTTCAGCCACGCCTTGGCGATATCGCTGAAATACTTGCTGCGCCACAGATCAAGCACACCGTCTAGGTGGCCGTTCAACTTGTGCAGCAACGCCACGGCATCGAGATTTCTGGCTTCCGGACTGATTTCCTTCAGCGCCACGGTCAGGTAACCTTCAAGGATCGGCGCCACTCGCAAGTTCATGCCGATGCCGATAACCACGCCGAGATGATCCGGTTTATCCGCCGCTTCCGTCTGGACCAGAATGCCGCAGAGCTTGCGTCCGCGATGCAGGATATCGTTGGGCCACTTGATCCGCATCGACTGATCGGTATCCGGAATGATCGGCCGCAGCATTTCATAGACCGCCAGCGCCGTCACGAAAGACAGTTGCGGCACCCGGCGGACATCAATTTCCATAACTTCCCAGCGGGAGGCCATAAAATTACCCTTGGTGCCTACCCAGGTTTTGCCGTGACGGCCGATTCCCTTGGTCTGTTCCTTCGCCAGTATCCAGCCGGGGCCGGAACGCCCTGCCCTCAATCGGGCAAGGCTCAGGTCCTGTGTGGACGGTATCGAGTCGAAGATTTCGAAATCGGCCAATGATTATGCCTAACTGCCGAAGCCCTGCGCCGCCGACTGGGCGATCGGATAGACATAAATCAGGAAGACGATCACGACCGGGAAGGAGAAGGCCGCCGCCGCATAGGCGATCCAGCGGGTTTCCAGCGGCGGTTTGTCCATTTCACCGGCTGGCGCATCGAACCACATCAGCTTGAGGATGCGCAGATAGTAGAAGGCGGCCACAACCGAAGCCACCAGACCGGCCGCGGCGTACCACCACAGATGCGCGGAAATGGCAGCGCCGAAGACAAAGTACTTTCCCCAGAACCCGCTGAACGGCGGCATCCCCAGCACCGACAGGCACAGGATGGTGAGCACAATGGTCATTGGCATATTGGTTTTCGCCAGCCCCGCCAGACTGTCAATACGGGTGAACGGCTCGCCCTTGCGGCTCAGGGCCATCTGAACGGTGAACAGGCCGAGCGTATCGACCATGTAGAGCACGAAGAAGATCAGCAGGGCCGGAACGCCGACCGCGCCGGCGGCGACGGCCAGCAAGGCATAGCCCATATTAGCGATCGACGAATAGGCCAGCAGCCGTTTGAAATCCTTCTGCATCAGGCCGCCAAGGGCACCGACGACGAAGGACAGCACAGCCAGGACCAGGACCACCTGACGCCACTGGTCAGCCTGCGCCTCGAAGCCGGTTTGCAGGACGCGGGCGAACAGCGCCATGGCGGCGAATTTCGGCGCACCGGCGAAGAAGGCGACCACCGGCGTGGGGGCGCCTTCATAAACGTCCGGCGTCCACATATGGAAGGGCGCGGCGGAAACCTTAAACGCCAGACCGCAGATCAGGAAGACCAGGCCGAAGATCAGACCGACATTAAGATTAGTCGTGGCCGAGCGGGCGATATCGTGGAAGTTCATCGAACCGGCGAAACCATAGACCAGCGACGCGCCGTAAAGCAGCAGGCCCGAAGACAGGGCGCCGAGAACGAAATATTTCAGGCCGGCTTCGGACGATTTGGCGTGATCGCGGCGGAAGGCTGCCAGCACGTAAAGCGCCAGGGATTGCAGTTCGAGGCCGACATAGAGCGCGATCAGGTCACCGGCGGAAACCATCATGCTCATGCCGAGCGCTGCCAGCACGATCAGGATGGGGAATTCGAAACGGGCCGCGCCGAGACGGTCGAAATAGCCCTGCCCCAGCACGATAATGAAGACGGCGGCGATATAGATGGCCACCTTGGCATACTGGGCGACACCATCGACGATGAAGGACTCGTTGAAGGCCGAACCCTGGTGGCCGAAAGCGGCGGCGAAGGCAGCGGCAATCAGGGCCACGCCACATAAGGCGCTTACCGAGATCGTGCCCTTGTCACCGCGGGAGGCCCCGAAGACGAGGATCAGCAGGGAGCTTACCGCAAGGATCGCTTCCGGCAGGGCCAGGTTGAGAGCGAGATTGAAATCCATAGTGCTTTCTCGTCCTTTATCCGCCGATGACCGCTTGATAGGTCGCCACGACCGTATCCACGCTGGCAGTAGTGATGTCAAATACGAAGGCCGGATAAACGCCCAGCGCAATCGTGGCCAAAATCAGCGGCGTGAAGATGATGATCTCGCGCACCGACAGATCCGGATATTTTTTGAGCGCCTCATTATGCACTTCGCCGAACATGATGCGCTTGTAGAGCGTCAGCGCATAGATGGCCGAGAAGATCACGCCCGATGCCGCCACGAAGGCTACCCAGGTGCCCCACTTGTATGAACCGACCATGGTGGTGATTTCCCCGATGAAGCCGGAGGTGCCGGGCAAGCCGACATTGGCCATGGTGAACAGCAGGAAGACGAAAGCGTAATGCGGCATCAACTTGGTCAGGCCGCCATAGAAGGCGATCTCACGCGTATGCCAGCGGTCATAGACCACGCCGACGCAGAGGAAGAGCGCACCGGAGATAACGCCGTGGCTGATCATCTGGTAGACCGCGCCTTGGACGCCCAACTGGTTGCCGGCGAAGACGCCCATGGTGACGAAGCCCATGTGCGCGACCGAAGAATAGGCGATCAGCTTCTTCATGTCGGTCTGGCGGAAAGCGATCAGCGAGGTCACGACGATGGCGATGACCGATAGCCCCATCATCAGCGGCGCGAACATGTCCGAGGCATAAGGGAACATCGGCAGGTTGAAGCGGATGAAACCGTAGCCGCCGAGTTTCAGCAGAATACCGGCCAGCATGACCGAACCGGCGGTTGGCGCCTGAACGTGGGCGTCCGGCAGCCAGGTGTGGACCGGCCACATCGGCAGCTTGACGGCGAACGAGGCGATGAAGGCGAACCACAGGAAGGGCTGAACCTCACGCGCGAAGGCGAAATGCGACAGGGCCGGGATATCGGCGGTGCCGGCCACGCTCACCATGTACAGCATGGCGGCCAGCATCAGCACCGATCCCAACAGGGTATAGAGGAAGAACTTGTAGGAGGCGTAGATCCGGTCCTTGCCGCCCCAGATCCCGATAATCAGGAACATCGGCACCAGGCCGCCTTCAAAGAAGATATAGAACAGGAACAGGTCGAGCGAAGTGAAGACGCCGATCACCAGGGTTTCCAGCAGCAGGAAGGCGATCATGTATTCGGTGATGCGTTCCTTGATCGAGTCCCACGACGCCAGGATACAGAGCGGCATCAGGAAGGCCGTCAGCAACACGAACAGGATCGAGATGCCGTCTACGCCCATATGGTAGGAGATCGGTCCAAACCACTGATAATGCTCTTCAAACTGATAGCCGGGGTTGCTTCTGTTGAAGCCGGCGACCAGCACGATGGACAGGGCCAAGGTGATCAGTGTGGTCCACAGGCTGATCCATTTGGCGTTCTTGGCGATGACAGCCTCATCGTCCTTACGCGCCATGGCGCGCAGGATCATGATCACCACGGCTCCGAACAGGGGGAAGAAGGTGGTGAGGCTGAGCAGGTTGGGGATAGCGGGTATCATTTTAAAATCCATCTCCCCTTAGTGGACCAGCCAGAAGACATAGGTCAGCAGACCCACGACGCCGAGGAACATAGCGAACGCATAGTGATAGACATAACCGGTCTGGGTCTTGACCAGATTCTTGGCCGACTTCAACGCCGTCCAGGCTGCGCCGTTCGGGCCGAGATTGTCGATGATTTTGATATCGAGCACCTTCCAGAAGAAATCGCCCAGTAGCTTGGTCGATTTGACAAAGATGACCTGATAGATTTCGTCAAAATACCATTTGTGGTACAGGAAGTTGTAGATAGGGCCATCGTTGGCAGCCAGCCTCTTCGGCAGGTTCGGCCTGGCGATATAGTAGTACCAGGCGAGTGCCATACCGATCAGGGTTACGGCCAAAGGCGCAAGCTTGACCCACATCTCTTCGATTTCGTGCGCTTCGTGCATGATGTGGTTGGTCGGCGCTGTGAAAATGGCGTGGCCCCAAAATTCATGGGCGTGCCCACCGATGAAGTAAGGCGCGAACGCGACACCGGCGAAGACCGCGCCGACAGCCAGCAGGCAGATCGGCACCAGCATGACCCACGGGCTTTCGTGCGGCTTGTGCCCATGTCCGTGATCATCGTGACCATGGCCGTGATGATCGTCATGAACGTGATCGTCATGCGCCGGCTCGGAAGCATCGTGACCGTCGATCACTTCATGATGGTGATCATCGTGAGCGTGCTCCCAGTGCTTCTTGCCATGGAAGGTCATGGCGATCAGGCGCCACGAATAGAAGGAGGTCAGGAGGGCGGCGGCGATACCCATGCAGAAGGCGAACAAGCCCTGTGGGGTGTTGTGCGCGGCCCAGGCGGATTCGATGATGGCGTCCTTGGAGAAGAAGCCGGCAAAGCCGAACTGCGTTTCCGGAATACCAAGGCCGGTGATGGCGATGGTGCCGATGGTCATGACGCCGTAGGTGATCGGCAGGAATTTCCACAGGCCGCCCATCTTGCGCATGTCCTGCTCGTGATGCATCCCGTGGATCACCGAACCGGCGCCGAGGAACAGCAGGGCCTTGAAGAAGGCGTGCGTGAACAGATGGAACATGGCGGCCTGATAGGCCCCTACCCCCGCCGCGAAGAACATGTAGCCCAGTTGCGAACAGGTGGAGTAGGCGATGACGCGCTTGATGTCGTTTTGCGTGAAGCCGATCGAGGCCGCGAAAATGGCCGTGATGGCGCCGATATAGGCGACGATCATCTTGGCGACCGGGGCGTACTCAAACAAGGGCGACAGCAGACAGACCATGTAGACGCCGGCGGTGACCATGGTGGCGGCGTGGATCAGGGCCGAAACGGGCGTCGGGCCTTCCATGGCGTCTGGCAGCCAGGTATGCAGGAAGAACTGTGCCGACTTGCCCATGGCGCCGATGAACAGCAGGAAGGCGGCGAGATCGAGCGCCGAGAAGCTTTGGCCGAGGAATTCCCAGGTCTGGCCCTGATGCGAGGCGATCATCGGGAACAGTTCGTGGAAGTTGATCGTGCCGAACTGCCAGTAGACCGTCATGATGCCGAGCGCGAAACCGAAGTCACCGACCCGGTTGACGACGAAGGCCTTGATGGCGGCGGAGGAGGCGCTTTCCTTGTTGAACCAGAAACCGATTAGCAGGTACGAAGCCAGCCCCACCCCTTCCCAGCCGAAGAACAATTGCATGAAGTCAGCGGCGGTCACCAGCATCAGCATGGCGAAGGTGAACAAAGACAGATAGGCGAAGAAGCGTGGACGCGACGGGTCTTCCGCCATATAGCCCCAGCTATAAAGGTGGACCAGCGACGATACCGTCGTCACCACGATCAGCATCGTGGACGACAAGGCGTCGATGCGGATCGACCACGCCGAATGGAAGGTGCCGATATTGATGAACGGCAGCACGGTGACGGTGAAGTCTTCCATCCCGCCCCAGGTATGCTGGATGAAGGTGAACCAACTCAGGGCGCAGGCCACGAAGAGCAAACCGGTCGTGATGGCCTGGGACGGGATATTGCCGAGCCAGCGGCCGAAGCCACCGACAATGGCCGCGCCGACGATGGGCGCGAATACCGCGAGTGTCACCACTGTGGACATATCGGAAAGCATGATGCTGCTTATCCTTTCATCATGCTGGCGTCATCGACGGCGATATCGCCGCGATTACGGAAGAAGGTAACGAGGATGGCGAGGCCGACGGCGGCTTCAGCCGCAGCGACGGTCAGGACGAACATGGCCATGATCTGCCCCTGCACATTATGCAGGTAGGACGAGAAGGCCACGAAGTTGATGTTGGTCGACAGCAGGATCAGTTCGAGCGACATCAGGATGATGATGATGTTGCGGCGATTGAGGAAAATCCCCAGCACGCCGATGGTGAACAGGATCGCGGAAACCGTGAGATAATGGACGAGATCTATAGTCATTCCGAAATACCTTCTCCGGTTTTGACAGGCACGATTTCGACGGCATCCTTGCGGCGGCGCGTGACCTGGCTGAAAATATTCTGACGCTTGACGTTCGGGCGGGTACGCAAGGTCAGCACAATGGCGCCGACCATGGCGACCAGCAGCACAAAGCCGGCGGCCTCGAACAGATAGATATAGGTGGAATAGAGCGCGTGGCCGATCATCTTGATATTCGGCTCGGCAGCCGTGGCGACCAGAGGCTGGCTACCGGCGGCGGCGCCCTTCGTCGCCACAGCAATGCTGATCATGATCAGTTCGACCACCAGCACAAGCCCGACCACCAGGCCGACCGGCAGATAGTTGGCGAAACCCTGGCGCAGTTTCACGAAATCGACATCAAGCATCATGACGACGAACAGGAACAGCACGGCCACGGCGCCGACATAGACGACGACCAGCAGCATGGCGAGGAACTCCGCGCCCAGCAGAATGAACAGGCCGGCCGACGAGAAGAAGGCCAGGATGAGGTACAGCACGCTGTGTACCGGGTTCCTGGCGGTGATAACCATCAGGCCGGAAGCCAGGGTCACCAGGGCCAGAAGATAAAAGGCGATAGCGATTACGGTCATGTCTCTCTTTGCCTCTTAACGGTACGGCGCGTCGAGTTCGAGCGCCCTGGCGATTTCGCGTTCCCAGCGGTCGCCATTGGCCAGAAGCCGTTGCTTGTCATACAGAAGTTCTTCGCGGGTGTCGGTCGAAAATTCAAAGTTCGGTCCCTCGACAATAGCGTCGACCGGGCAGGCTTCCTGACACAGGCCGCAATAGATGCACTTCACCATGTCGATGTCATAGCGTGTGGTGCGGCGGCTGCCGTCGGCGCGCGGTTCGGCCTCGATGGTGATGGCCTGGGCCGGGCAGATCGCTTCACACAGCTTGCAGGCGATGCAGCGTTCCTCGCCGTTTTCATAGCGGCGCAGCGCGTGTTCGCCGCGAAAGCGCGGACTGATCGGCCCCTTCTCGAACGGATAGTTGATCGTCGCCTTGTGCTTGAACATATATTTCAGGGCGAGAAAGGTCGCGCCCCAGAAGTCAAGCAGCAGGGCGCCCTTGAACCCTTGATAAATGCGCAAAATCATAGGGCGCCTCCATAAACGCGGTAGCCCGCAACAACAACAACGGCGACCAGCGACACCGGCAGGAAGACCTTCCAGCCCAGGCGCATCAACTGGTCATAGCGATAACGCGGCACGATAGCCTTGGCGATGGCGAACATGATGAACCAGAAGACGACCTTGACGATGAAGGTCAGCAGGCTGATCAGGATATACCACAGGCTGTCATGCGCCAGGGGCAACGGCAGCGGGAACTCCCAGCCGCCGAAGAACAGGATCGAAATCATGGCGCACATCAGGACGATGTTGGCGTATTCGCCGATCATAAATAAAAGGTACGGCGTTGACGAATATTCGACCTGATAACCGGCCACCAGTTCCGATTCCGCGTCCGGCAGGTCGAACGGCGGGCGGTTGGTTTCGGCCAGGGCCGAGATATAGAACATGGCCATCATCGGGATCATGACGATCAGCAGGATGGGATGTCCGCCGCCGAAGACGTTCCAGTTCCAGATGCCCCCGCCCTGATGGGTGACGATATCGGACAGGTTCATCGAACCCGACAGCAGAATGACCGTAATGATGATGAAGCCGATCGAGACTTCATAGGACACCATCTGCGCCGCCGAGCGCAGGCCGCCAAGGAAGGGATATTTCGAGTTCGATGCCCACCCCCCCATGATGATGCCGTAGACGCCGAGCGACGAAATGGCGAGCAGGTACAGGATGCCGACATTTATGTTCATGACCACCCAGCCCGGTGCGAACGGGATGACCGCCCAGGCCAGGAAGGCGATAATGAAGGTCAGCAGCGGCGCCAGCAGGAAGATGGCCTTGTCGGCGCCGGCCGGAATGATGACTTCCTTGAACAGAAACTTGAAGAAGTCGGCGAAGGACTGCATCAGTCCGAACGGACCGACGACATTGGGGCCTTTACGCATCTGTACGCCCGCCCACACCTTGCGGTCGCCCCACAGCAGGAAGGCCAGCGACACCATGACACCCATGATGACCGCCAGGGTTTCCCCTACGGTGATGATCGTCCAGCCCCAGCCCGATGCCCAGAAATTATTCATCGTCATAAAATCCTTACTCAGCCGCCACGCTCAGGGGCGCCTTGCGGGCCGCCGAGCATTCCGCCATGGCCACGGAGGCGCGGGCGATGGGGTTGGTCAGATAGAAATCAGTAATGTGCGAAACGAATGGACGGTCACCGATCTCGCCCTTGGCGCCGATCGCTTTCACATCGAAAGCCTTCGTTGCCGGACGGACATCGACGCGACCGAAGACCGGATGATCGGTGATCAGCTTTTCGCGCAGGGCTGACAGGTTGTCGTATGGCAGGGTGTGACCGACATAACCAGACAAGGCCCGGATGATGGCCCAGTCTTCCTTGGCCTCGCCCTTCGGGAAAACGCAGCGTTCGGCGATCTGAACACGCCCTTCGAGGTTGGTGTAGATGCCCGACTTTTCGGTATAGGCCGCGCCCGGCAGGATGACATCGGCGGCCCCTGCCCCGACATCACCATGCGAACCGATATAGACGACGAAGGTCTTGTCGAGATTGCGCGTGTCGATTTCATCCGCGCCAAGCAGGACCAGCAGGTCAACCCCACCGTTCAGCATGGAGGCAGCGTCCTGGGCTTCACCGACCGGCACGAAACCGAGATCGAGGCCGGCGACGCGCGAGGCGGCAGTGTGAACGATGTTGAAGCCGTTCCAGCCGTCCTTCACCACGTCATAATCATCGGCGATAATGGCGATTTCCTTGAGGATGGCTGCGCCATCAGCACCGGAGATCGCACCAGAACCGACCAGGATAGCCGGCTTCTGCGCATTCTTCAGCACATCGCGGAAAGCGTGCTTCTTGAGGTCTTTCAACGCCTTCGGACCAGCGCCGATATGAGCGTAATCATAGGTCAAATCAGTCGTCTGACCGATTACCGCCACCTGCGCCCTACCCTTGAGCCACGACTTGCGGATACGGGCATTGATCAGACTGGCTTCGGCGCGCAGGTCGGTGCCGATCAAAAGGATCGCATCGGCCTCCTCGATTCCCGCAATACCGGTATTGAACAGCCAGGATTCGCGCGGCGTCGCCTGCGTGACGGGACCGATCTTTGTGCCTTCCTGGCGGCAGTCAAGATTGGTGACGCCCAGGCCGTAGAACAGGTCCTTTGTCGCCTTCATGGCTTCGGCGTCGATCAGGTCACCGGCGATGACGCCGATCTTTGAGGGGGCGGTCGCTTTTATCTTGCCAGCGACCGTGCTCAGAGCCTCATCCCACGACACCGCAACCAGCTTGCCGGCCTTGCGGACGTAGGGCTTATCGAGGCGCTGGCGCGACAGACCATCGACCGCATAGCGCGACTTGTCGGTCAACCATTCCTCATTGATATCTTCCTTGAGGCGCGGCAGAGCACGCAGAACGGCCGGACCACGGTTATCTATGCGGATATGTGCGCCCAGCGCATCATGCACATCGATGGTTTCGGTCTTGGTCAGTTCCCACGGACGATAATTGAACGACCATGGACGGTGCGTCAAAGCGCCGACCGGGCACAGGTCATTGACATTGCCGGAGAGTTCCGACGACACCGACCGTTCGAGGTAGGTGGTGATCTCGGCGTTCTCACCGCGCGAAATCATGCCCATCTCGGTGACGCCAGCCACTTCCGTGGTGAAGCGGACGCAACGCGTACACTGGATGCAGCGGGTCATGAAGGTCTTAATCGTCGGCCCGAAGTCCTTTTCCTCGACCGCGCGCTTATTCTCGTCGTAGCGTGAATTACCCCGGCCATAGGCCACCGACTGGTCCTGAAGATCGCACTCACCGCCCTGGTCGCAGATCGGGCAATCGAGCGGGTGATTGATCAGCAGGAACTCCATCACGCCTTCGCGGGCCTTCTTGACCATCGGCGTGTTGGTGAAGATTTCCTGGCCTTCAGCAGCCGGCAAGGCGCACGACGCCTGCGGCTTCGGCGGTCCCGGTTTGACCTCGACGAGGCACATGCGGCAGTTGCCGGCGATCGACAGGCGCTCGTGATAGCAGAAACGGGGGATTTCCTCACCCGCCAGTTCCGCCACCTGCAGCACGGTCATGCCGGGGTCGAACTCGACCTCCACACCATTGACTTTTGCCTTAGCCATGCTCTGTTACACCCTTAACAATTGTAAATAAATCACGGAATTTCATTGTGTTTTTCGCACACCGCTTTAAAACCACGATTTGTTCCCCGCAATATAGTCTTCGTAAAAACTCTGGTCGGATTTGACCAGGTAGATGATCGTTTCGATAAAGGCGACGAACCCCATGATCAACCCCGGAATCACCAGCAGCCAGCCGACCGTGCCGCAGATCAGCATCACAATGCCGGCCGTATTCTTGCCCAGATAAAACTTATGAATACCCCAAAGCCCCAGGAAGAAGGCCAGCAGCGCCGCCACGTACTTGTTGCGCTCACCCATAGCCGTCATGATGACATAAATGCTCACCGCACTGTCACCCGACGCCTCGAAATCGATCGTCGAACCCGCAGGCACATACACGGTGTCTCCCATCAGGTCGCTGACGCTGAATGTATAGCGCTTGCCATCATCACCGCTGATGAGGCCGGTCGATCCGTTGAATGAGAGCACCTTGCCCCGCATGCTCCCTACTCCGCCGCCAGCGTATGGCCGGCAAAATTGCTTCTGCTGGAACGATATAACGTGATGCGGTCCTCAATCTCATGACGGAAGTGGCGGATCAGTCCCTGAATCGGCCAGGCCGCCGCATCACCCAGCGCGCAGATGGTATGGCCCTCGACCTGGGTGGTCACTTCAAGCAGGGTGTCGATTTCCGACGGATCGGCGTCCCCCGTCACCATGCGCTCCATGACGCGCCACATCCAGCCGGTGCCCTCGCGGCACGGCGTACACTGGCCGCAGCTTTCATGCTTGTAGAAATAGCTCAGACGGGCGATGGCGCGGATCAGGTCGGTGGACTTGTCCATGACGATGACTGCCGCCGTGCCCAGGCCCGACTTGAGATTACGCAGACTATCGAAATCCATCGGCAGGTCCTCGCACTGCTCGGCGGTGATCATCGGCACCGACGATCCGCCCGGAATCACCGCCTTCAGGTTGCCCCAGCCGCCGCGAATACCGCCGCAGTGAGCTTCGATCAACTGGCGGAACGGAATCGACATCGCCTCCTCGACATTGCACGGACGCTCGACATGGCCGGAAATGCAGAACAGCTTGGTGCCGGCATTATTCGGCGCGCCAAATGAAGTGAACCACTCCGCGCCCCGGCGCAGGATGGTGCCGACGGCGGCGATGGATTCCACATTGTTGACCGTGGTCGGGCAGCCGTAAAGGCCGGCACCGGCCGGGAATGGCGGCTTCAAGCGCGGCTGGCCCTTCTTGCCTTCCAGCGATTCCAGCAGGGCGGTTTCCTCGCCGCAGATATAGGCGCCCGCGCCATGGTGGATATAGACGTCGAAATCCCAGCCATGGATGTTGTTCTTGCCGATCAGCTTCGCCTCATAGGCCTGCTTGACGGCGGCTTCCATACGCTCGCGCTCGAAGACATATTCGCCGCGCAGATAGATATAACAGGTATGGGCCTGCATGGCGAAGGAGGCGATCAGGCAGCCTTCGATCAGCAATTGCGGATCGTGGCGCATGATTTCGCGGTCCTTGCAGGTGCCGGGTTCGGATTCGTCGGCATTGACCACCAGATAGTGCGGGCGATCCTTGACTTCCTTCGGCATGAAGGACCACTTCAGGCCGGTATTGAAACCCGCCCCGCCACGGCCACGCATCCCGGAATTCTTCATGTTGGTGATGATCCAGTCGCGTCCGCACGACAGGATATCCTTGGTCGAATTCCATGCGCCGCGTTTCTTCGCGCCTTCAAGGCTCCAGTCCTGGAAACCATACAGGTTGGTGAAGATGCGGTCCTTGTCCTGCAAGATGCCTGAAACAGTCTGGGCCATTACGCTTTTACCTCAGGAGCGGGAAAGTTGGGGATCTTGACCGGTTTGGCGGCAGAGCCGTCATAAAGCTTCGGATCGGTCAGGGAGGTCGCGCCACCGAGCGGCTCCGACGTATGGCGGCCATTGTAAGGACCGGGCTTCGGTGTCTTACCGGCCGCAAAATCATCGATGATCTGGCCCAGGTTTTCCGGCGTCAGGTCTTCGTAATAATAGTCATTGATCTGGGCCATCGGCGCATTGGTACAGGCGCCCAGGCATTCGACTTCCTGCCAGGTGAACTTGCCATCGGCCGACAGCTTGTCCTTGGGACCGATCTTTTCCTTGCAAACCTTCATCAGGGCGTCCGATCCGCGCAACATGCACGGCGTCGTGCCGCACACCTGAATCAGGGCCGCCGAGCCGACCGGCTCCAACATGAACATGGTATAGAAGGTGGCCACCTCGAAAACGCGGATCTGCGGCATGGCCAGCAGCTTGGCGATCGCGGTGATGGCGGGTTCGGAAACCCAGCCTTCCTGCTTCTGCACCAGCCACAAAACCGGGATCACCGCGCTCTGGCGGCGGCTTTCGGGATATTTGGCGATCCACCAGTTGGCCTTTTCCAGCGTTTCCGCTGAAAAGGTGAAACTGGCCGGTTGTTCTTTGGCAAGACGACGTACAGCCATCAGGACCCTCTACAGATACGATTCAGCGCGGGCTTTACACCCGCAGCCGACGAAAGATAGTTTAAAAATGCAGCGCTTCACAGAAATCGAGGCTTTGACGCATGGTGCGATGATGCTGTTCATTTCTGCATGGCCTCGTAACGCTTGTTGCGCGCCTCGCGCACGCGGTTCTGCGCCGCCGCGACGATCGGCAGCCGGCGCGCGCCAAGCAGGCCGATAACCGCGATGCCAAGCAGGACAAAACGCGCCGTTTCGTTTTCCAGTTCGGGGCGGAACTGGACCACCAGCGTAAAACCCAGGACGCAGACCAGCATGGGCATGACCGGCAGGAACAAATAAAGCAGCGTATCCATGACGAACCCTCTGGCCCCACCGGGGTGATAAGGCCAGCTTGGACGCGACAGATAAAGGCTCAGAGCCATCATGGCGACCAGAAGTCCCGCGGCGATCAGCACACCCGTCATCGGTCAATTTCCCCGAAAACAATGTCGAGCGAGCCGAGAATAGCGGACACGTCGGCCAGCAGGTGGCCGCGGTTCAGCCAGTCCATGGCTTGCAGGTGCGGGAAGCCCGGCGCGCGGATCTTGCAGCGATAGGGTCTGTTGGTGCCGTCGGAGACAAGATAAACGCCGAATTCGCCCTTCGGCGCCTCGACGCAGGCATAGACCTCGCCTTCCGGCGTCTTGAAGCCTTCGGTATAGAGCTTGAAGTGATGGATCAGGGCTTCCATCGAGTTCTTCATTTCGGCGCGGCGCGGCGGCGTCACCTTGTGATCGGTCGAAAGCACCGGACCGGGCGTTACCTTAAGTTTTTCAAGGCATTGCTGCATAATTCTGATCGACTGGCGCATTTCCTCGACGCGGCAGAGATAACGGTCCCAGCAATCGCCGTTCTTGCCGAGCGGAATGTCGAATTCCAGTTCGTCATAGCACTCATAGGGTTGCGCCTTACGCAGGTCCCAGGCAACGCCGGAACCGCGAATCATCACGCCGGTAAAGCCCCAGTCATAGGCCTGCTCCTTGCTGACCACGCCGATATCGACGTTGCGTTGCTTGAAGATACGGTTTTCCGTCACCAGGGTTTCAATGTCATCGAGCGCCGGCAGGAACTGCCTGCACCAAAGGATCATGTCCTCAATCAGTTCCGGCGTCAGATCCTGATGGACGCCGCCGGGCCGGAAATAGTTGGCGTGCAGGCGGGCGCCGCAAGCCCGCTCATAAAACACCATAAGCTTTTCGCGTTCCTCAAAGCCCCACAGCGGGGGTGTCAGCGCACCGACATCCATGGCCTGGGTGGTGACATTGAGGATATGCGACAGGATACGGCCGACTTCCGAGAACAGAACGCGGATCAACTGGCCGCGCTTGGGCACTTCGAGGCCCAGCAGTTTTTCGATGGCCAACACGAAGGCGTGTTCCTGGTTCATCGGCGCCACATAGTCCAGGCGGTCGAAATAGGGCACGTTTTGCAGATAGGTGCGCGATTCCATCAGCTTTTCGGTGCCGCGATGCAACAGGCCGATATGCGGATCGACGCGCTCGACCATTTCACCGTCGAGATCGAGCACAAGGCGCAGCACGCCGTGCGCCGCAGGATGCTGCGGGCCGAAATTGATCGTGAACTTGCGATCATCGTCGCCCTTGTTCACAAAAGGCTCTACACCGTCTGCCATGAAATCAAACCCTTATCCGTAACTCTTAATCCCAGATCGAAATCTAGGCCTTCGCCTTCTCGTCGCCCGGCAGCACATATTGTGCGCCTTCCCAAGGCGACAGGAAGTCGAACTTGCGATATTCCTGAGTGAGCTTTACCGGCTCGTAGATGACACGCTTCTGTTCTTCGTCGTAACGCACCTCGACATGGCCCGTCATCGGGAAGTCCTTGCGCAGCGGGTGGCCCTGAAAGCCATAGTCCGTCAGCAGGCGGCGCAGGTCCGGGTGGTTCGAGAACAGCATACCGTACATGTCGAAGGCCTCGCGCTCGTACCAGTCCGCGTTCGGATAGACCGAACGGATCGACGGCACCGGCAGGACCTCATCAGTCCGCACCTTGACGCGCAGGCGGATATTCTGCGTCAGCGACAGCAGGTGATAAACGACATCAAAACGCTGCGCGCGCTTGGGATAATCAGCGCCGCAGACATCGATCAGTTGATGAAAGCGGTAAGGTTCCTGTTTCAGCTTCGCCATGATCTCGACGATGCGCTCGCGCTCAACCGTCAGGGTCAGTTCACCGAAGGCCAGGACCGATTCCACGATCGCTTCCTTGAAATCGGCCTGTGCCCTGTCAGCGAGTGCCTGTAATTTTTCCAATGACATATTGCCCCTCCCCTTAGCGCCGGATGCTGCCGGTACGGCGAATCTTCTTCTGCAATTGCAGAAGGCCGTACAGGAGCGCCTCGGCCGAAGGCGGACAGCCGGGCACATAGACATCCACCGGCACCACGCGGTCGCAGCCACGCACGACACTGTAGCTATAATGATAATAGCCACCGCCATTGGCACATGACCCCATCGACAGCACATAGCGCGGGTCGGGCATCTGATCATAGACCTTGCGCAGCGCCGGAGCCATCTTGTTGGTCAGGGTGCCGGCGACGATCATCAGATCCGACTGGCGCGGTGAAGCGCGCGGGGCCATGCCGAAGCGCTCCATATCGTAGCGCGGCATCGAGGCCTGCATCATTTCGACGGCGCAGCAGGCCAGCCCGAAGGTCATCCACATCAGCGAGCCAGTACGCGCCCAGGTGATAACATCGTCGGTCGAAGCGACGAGAAAGCCCTTCTGATCGAGTTCCGCCGAGACTTGCTCGAAGAACTTGTCATGGACCGCGGGATCGTAGCCTTCAACCGAAGACCGGCCAGCAGATCCGGCAGGAATGATTACTCCCATTCCAAGGCTCCTTTTTTCCACACATATATATAGCCAAGGCCGAGTTCGACCAGGAAGGTCACCATCGACCAGAAGGCAACGTGCATGCCGCCGTTCGGCATGTCGAACAGCGACACGGCCCACGGAAACAGGAACGAGGCTTCGAGATCGAAGATGATGAAGAGGATCGACACGAGATAAAAGCGCACGTCAAATTTCTGGCGGGCGGAATCGAAGGCGTTGAAACCGCACTCATAGGCCGAAAGCTTTTCGGTGTCGGGCGCTTTGGGCGCGATCACCAGCGCGCCGACCATGAAGCCGAGGCCCAGAACAGCCGCTATACCTATAAATATGATGACGGGGAGATATTGCAGGAGAAATGCGTTCATTAGGTCACCTCAACCCCTCATAATAAAACTCGGGTCTAAAACACAGCCGAGCAGGCTGCCGCATGAATATCGGCGCCGGACTCAGTCAGTAGGCTATTAGACCACTCTGTTCAAAGCTTCAAACCATTGCAGTGCGAAAAAACCACTTTCTTTCACTTTTTCGCCCCCACTTTCAGATAATGCAAATCACTCGCAATTACTGAGGTTTAAGTCACAAAGTTATCCCATACTTTGCTTCGCGCGGCGGCATTTTTTCAGTTTTATATGTTGACACTCCCGCACCTGCCGAACTACTAAGCGCACCTTCTCGCCGGACAGCGCCGCTGACTTTCGGGAACAAGGGAATGCGGGTGTAGCTCAGTTGGTTAGAGTGTCGGCCTGTCACGCCGAAGGTCGCGGGTTCGAGTCCCGTCACTCGCGCCACCCCTGCTTGAAGTTAAGCAAAGGGTGGCCCCGCATTTTCCCTGCCCTTTCCTCCATATTGTAAAGCCTTGCGGATCATCTTCGGGTGAATTGCGCCCCGGATCAGGCGGCCAGTCCATTTGCCTGTCGATTACATGTTTTATGTGTTGACACCCTCCTCAGGCCGAACTACTAAGCGCACCTTCTCGCCGGACAGCGCCGCTGACCTTCGGGAACAAGGGAATGCGGGTGTAGCTCAGTTGGTTAGAGTGTCGGCCTGTCACGCCGAAGGTCGCGGGTTCGAGTCCCGTCACTCGCGCCACCCCTGCTTGAAGTTAAGCAAAGGGTGGCCCCGCATTTTCCCTGCCTTTTCCAGACATTGCCGAACGGATATGTGCCCATGCGGCAGGGGCATGACTCCTTTGCCTGTCAGCGAAACCTGACGGCTCGGACATAATTAAGCCCTCTTTATTTCCAAATTTGCAACACAAGCTGAAACACGGATTACAGATCCGAAGCAATTGGTGTGCGCCAAATGGTGTTTGCCACCTTTTCGACGGTAAAAATAAAGGTTAAGAGGTGGGCCTTGGTTTCACGAACGACACACATGAAGGCTCCCCAAACGATTCGCAGAGCGGGCCTCACCTCCATCCACTGTATATAAAGCATCCCAGGGAAGCTTATCGAAAATGCGCAAACACAGACTTCTGACCGCCACGGCCCTCACCCTGACCATGGGCCTTGTCGCCCTTGCGGGTGCCAACGGTCAGGCCTTTGCCGCCACAACGATCTCCACGGCCACTACCCAACCGGTCAAGACCTCCGTGACCGGTGACCTGACGGTTGATTCGGCAGGATCGATCACCCTGACCTCCGGCACCGCCATCACGGTCGATTCGGATAACTCGGTCACCCTCAACGGCAAGATCGACATGTTGAAGTCCGCCGATGGCGCCACCGGCATCCTGGTCGATGGCGGCCATACGGGCAATCTGACGATCAGCGCCAATATCACGGTCACCGATGACTGGACCCAACCGGACACCAACAAGGACGTGGACGGCAAGGATGCGCCCGACGGCATCCTTGAAGCCCCCTTCTCTGACGACAAGACGCGCTACGGCATCCATTCGACTGGCACGACGCCCTTTATTGGCAATGTGTCAGTCACCAGCGCCAGCACCCTCTCCGTCGATGGCGAGAATTCCTATGGCATCCGTTTTGAAAACAAGATTCAGGGTGCCTTCACCATGGACGGCGCCATCGCCCTGAACGGCGACAACAGCACCGGCGTCTCGCTTGAAAACGGCGCGACCGGCGCGGTCTATCTCAGCGGCGCGATCACCAGCCGTGGCCAGAACACCAGCGCCGTCAGGCTGGGCGGCGATTTCGCCGATAATGTCATTATCGACGGCACCTATACGGGCACGGGCTACGCCACCACCAGCGCGCTGGGCGCCGATGCCCTGAAGATCGTCCTCGCCACCCCGGCTGATCTTTACCAGTCGGGTCCTCTCGTCAGCATCGAGGGTAACCTGGCTCACGGCCTGCTGATCGGCTCGACCGTCACCGCCGATACCAGTGACGCTAACAAGGACAATACCGACCAGGACGGTGACGGTAACGTCGATTCGACGCAACAAAACGCGGTCCTGACCAACTATGGCTCCGCCGCAGCCCTGCGCGTCGGTTCCACGACGAACGACATCACGCTGGGCGGCACCGTTTATAATTCATCCACCTTGCCCGCCAACAAGCCGGCGATCAATTACGGCCTGCTGATTCGCGGCGCGGTCAATGGTTACGGCGTTTATCAGGAAGTCGACAGCACCGGCGTCCAGCTCGGCGGCACCGGTCATGCGGTCACTATCGACAACGGCATCGGCATTGCGGGCACGGTCGCCTCGACGGCTTTCGGCGGTGACGCCACGGCGCTTTCGGTTCAAAGCGGCCTGGATACGCCGCTTCTCGATGTCACCGGCACGATTCGCGGCACCGCCGCCTCGGCGACCACACTGGCCAACACGGATACGGACGGTACGAAGCATTACAACACGATAGGCGACACCACGGCTTATGGTGTTGATATCTCCGCGGGCGCGAGCCTGCCCCAGATCAATGTCAAGGCGGGCGGCGGCATTTATGCGGCGGCGACCGGCTCGACCGAACACGCCGTCGCCATCCGTGACCTGTCCGGCACGCTGACCGAAATCAACAACAACAATATCATCAGCGCCGCCATCGCGGCATCGGATGATAATGTTGACGGCACCGCCGATACGATCGTCAATCGCCCCATCGCCATCGATGTCCGCGCCAATACCTCCGGCGTCACCATCACCCAGACCGACACCGCCCCCACCGACAGCGATGCCGACAAGGCGGTTCCCATGCCCTATATTCAGGGCGATATCCTGCTGGGGTCAGGCGACGATTCGATCACTTCCAATGGCGGGCTTATTTCCGGCAATATCGATTTCGGCGCGGGCGCCAACAGTTTCAAACTGGATGGCGACGCAAGTTATCTCGGTAAGATGAGCGGGTCCGGAACCGTGGCGCTGGATATCGCCAAGGGCGCGCTTTACCTGACCTCAGGTACAGCGCTGAACCTGACCGATCTGCATGTCGGCGTGGAAAGCACGCTCGGCCTGACCCTGGATACCGATCACCCGACAGTCCCTGTCTTCACCAATTCCGGTGCGGCCATCTTCGATGATGGCGCATCGGTCACCCTGTCGCTAAACAAGCTGATCGTCACGCCCACCGCGTTCACGATCATGACCGCCTCGAATATCGATCTGGGGGCGCTGGATTCGGCCAGCCTCGATGGCAAGGTTCCCTATCTTTATCATGCCGATCTGACGACCGATGCTGGCGACACAACCCTTTACGCCAATTTCCGCCTGAAAAATCAGGCAGAGGCCCAGTATTCGGATAACCAGTATGCAGCGCTCTCGCCCGTTCTGACCGCCGTGGCGCAGGACACCGGCGCGACAAGCTCACTGATGTCGCAACTGACGAAAGAGGGCTTCGACCAGATATACAACCAGTACCTGCCGGATTATTCAGGTGAAAACCTGCTGGGCCTGGCCACCGGAACGGCTGCGCTGAACCGGACCCTGGGCAGCCTGACCCTTGTTCCGGATAATAATGAAGGGCAATGGTGGCTTCAGGAATACGGCTATCAGGTCAAACGCAAATATGGCGATACGGCCGGCTTCAAATCGACCGGTTTCAGCTTCGCCGGCGGCCGCGAACGTGAGGTTTACGGCAATCAGATGCTCGGCCTGTACATGGTCTACACCTCGGCTTCGCCGCTCGACACCTTTGCCATCGCCGCCGAAAAAATGGTCAATTCCGACGTGACCCTGGGCGGTTATTGGCGGATTCGCACCGGCGGCCTCAAGGCCTGGGCGCATGCCGGCGCGGGCTATGCCTCGTTCGAGACGACCCGTAATATCCTGACCAGCAATGTCAGCCATGTGGCGAAGGCCAAGTGGAGCGGCTATTCCTACAGCGGCGGCTTGGGTGCTTCCTATGAAGTCAAGGCCGGCCGCCTCAGCTTCACGCCGCAACTGCTGACCGACTATTACGCCCTCAACGAAGAAGCGCACGACGAAACCGGCGGCGGCGATTATTACGACCTGTCGATCGACGAACGTGACAGCCATCTGCTGACCGCCAGCGCCCTGCTCAATGTCAGTTACAGCAAGTTCTTCGCCAAGCCGGAAATCTGGTTCGGTTATAAACAGAACGTCTCGGCGCAAATCGCCGATACGGTCGCCAATTTCAAGGGCGCCACGCCTTTCACCCTCAATGGCGGCGATATCGAAGGCGGCGGCCCGGTGGCCGGCTTCCGCATCTCGGCGGACAATCAGTACAGCTATTTCTCGCTGGAAGGCGAATACGAGAAGAAGGACGCCTACACCAACTACTCGATTTCACTGCGCACGCGCTTCCAGTTCTGATTAGCCATCCGTAAAATCAAAGCCGCTCGCATCGTTTCGCGGCGGCTTTTTTTTGTAACAGCCTATCAGCTTGCTTTTTTGGGCCGGTTTCAGCACAGTTGCCATCCCGCACCGGAGGCATTAGCTATGGCTGAACAGATCGCGCATGTGTCGGATACCGCCTTCTGGGTGGCTTGGTATCGCTGGCAGGAAACCCGGCGCAAAGACGCCCTCTTCCACGACCCACTCGCCGGCAAACTGGTGGGGGAACGCGGCCGGAAGCTGGCGCGCCACATGGGCATCGAGCGCGCCATGGCCTGGTCGATGTCTTTGCGGACATATATCATCGACAACTACATCCGCGAAGCCGTTGCCGGCGGCGTGGACTGTGTGATCAACCTGGGAGCGGGACTGGACACCCGCCCTTACCGTCTCGAACTGGCAACGGATTTCCCGTGGATCGAGATCGATTTCCCCAATATCATCACCTTCAAGAATGAGACCCTGGCAGAGGATCAGCCGCTTTGCCGGCTTGAACGCATCGCCAGCGACCTGTCACAGGATGCGGCGCGCGAGGCGTTGCTTGCCGGCCTGAACACGCGAGGCCGCAATATACTGGTGTTGACCGAAGGTGTCATTCCTTACCTGACCAACGAAGCGGTGGCGGCGCTGGCAAAAAATCTGCATGAACAAACTTATATAAGCTATTGGATAACTGACTATTTCTCACCTTTTTTTATAGGACTGGCGGCGCGCGGCGCTATCGTCAGGCAATTGCAGAAAAACGCACCGTTCCGCTTCAATCCCGGCCCCGAACCTGACGATTGGTCGCGCTTTTTCGCCGCCTGTGGTTGGCAGATCGACCAAATGCGCTTTATCGGCGAGGAAGGCCGGAAACTCGGCCGCGACCTTCCCGCTAACTGGCTGATGCGCCTGATGATGCGCTACGCAAAAGAAGAGCGCCTGCGTCCCTATCGCCGCATGAACGGTTACGCCCTGCTGAAGAAAGGCCGGGAGGCCATTGCGATGGAGGGCTTGTGATCTGCGGAACGAGTCATCGCAGCTTTGAGTATATTACTTATTTCAAATTTCATTAAGTTGCGCTATGCCTGACTCGTAGCTGCTGCAAAACAGCGCGAAGACACAGGAAGGACCACGCCAATGTCACAAATTTCACGCCGCACCCTGATGGGTGCGGGCATGGGCACACTCGGACTGGCCCTGGCCGGCTGCACGCTGGCCAAAAGCGAAGCGGCCGCGCAGGCCGGGGATTTCGTCACGGTTGACGGCATAGATTTCAAACTGAAGGGCGAAACCTATCGCTACGTCGGCGCCAATATCTGGTACGGCGCCTATCTCGGTTCGGCGGCCAGTTTCGGCGACCGCGACCGCCTCATCAAGGAACTGGATGACCTCAAGGCGCTTGGCGTCGTCAATCTGCGCGTGCTCGGTTCTTCCGAACTGTCGCCGCTGATCAATTCGCTCGATCCCGCCTTTTCCAACAAGCCAGGCGACTATAACGCCGACCTGCTCACGGGCTTGGATTTCCTGCTGGCGGAACTGTCCAAACGCGACATGAAAGCCGTCCTTTACCTGACCAATTTCTGGGAATGGTCGGGCGGTATGGTCACCTATCAATACTGGACCAATGGCGGCAACTATATCAACATGAACGATCCGGCGCATCCCTGGCCCGAATTCGCCGATTTCTCCGCGCAATTCTATGCCAGCGGCGCCGCTAAGCAAGCCTATTACGATTATATCAAAATGCTGCTCGGTCGCACCAATTCGATCAGCGGCAAGGCGTATAAGGACGAAACCGCCATCATGGCGTGGCAGTTATCAAACGAACCTCGCCCCGGCGGCAGCGACGCCTCGATCAAGGCGCATGTTGATGACTATTACGGTTGGATCAGGGACAGCGCCGCCCTCATCCGTTCGCTGGCGCCCAATCATCTGGTTTCGCTCGGGCACGAAGGCCTGATGGGGGCGAACGGCCAGGAAGAGATCGTCATCAAGGCCCACGAGCATATCGATTACCTGACGGCGCATATCTGGCCGCAAAACTGGAGCTGGGTCGATAAAGACGATCTCGCCGGTAGTTTCGACGCCGGCGCGGCCAAGGTTCAGGCCTATATTGACGCCCATATCGCCATCGCCAAAAAAATCAACAAACCGCTGGTTTTCGAGGAGTTCGGCTTCCCGCGTGACAATATCAACTATGATCCCGGCACGCCGACCACCTACAAGGACAAGTTCTATGGCCTGATCTACAAAGCCGTGGAAGACGCCATCGCCCACAACACCCCGGTGGCCGGCTCGAATTTCTGGGCCTGGGGCGGTGCTGGCCGCGCCCTGCATTCGGATCATCACATGCTACGCGGCGAAACCGCCTATGTCGGCGATCCGCCACACGAACCGCAGGGCTGGTACAGCGTCTTCAACACCGATACCTCAACGCAAAGCCTGATCAAGACGCACGCCGCCAACCTGATCAATATCAAGAGTGCATCGTAAGGGATTGTAAGGAATAAAAAAATGACCGCGCCACGTTAATAGGGGAGAACGTGGCGCGGCCAAGGTTTATCAGAAGAGGCCGTTCTGATAATCGGTGAATGCCTGTTTAATGTCTTCATGCGAGGTCATCACGAAGGGGCCGTGGCGCACGATCGGTTCCCTCAGCGGCCGCGCCGTCAGCACCAGCAGACGCGCCCCCGCGCGGCCCGCCGTGAGATTTAGGATGTCGCCGCCATCGAGAATGCCGGCCTGACCGCTGCTGACCAGGCTCTGCCCGACCGCCACGCCGCCGTCATAAACATAGATGAAGCCGTCATGCTCCCCTTCCATCGGCAGGGTGACCTCACCTTCCGGCTTCAGGATGACTTCGACGACAAAAGGACAGGTGGCTTCCGGTGTCACGGGTCCCAGCAGGCCATGATACCGCCCGGCGATCAGCCTGACTTCCGCCTGCGGGAAGATGACAGCCGGAATTTCCACAGCCTCGATTGCGCGGTAAGCCGGCGTCTGCATCTTTCTGGCGGCCGGCAGGTTCAGCCAGAACTGAAATGCCTGCACCCCGCCATCGCCAACCCGTTCCGGCATTTCAGAATGCACCAAGCCGCGTCCGCTGGTCAGCCATTGTACACCGCCCGCCGCAACCACGCTTTCGCGGCCCGCATTATCACTGTAACGCAAGCGGCCCTGGCTGATATAGGTAATGCTTTCAAAGCCGCGATTGGTCTGGCTGGGAAACCCGCCATCGATTCCATCAGCGGCGCCGGTGGTCAGTTCGTCAAAGGCCAGGAACGGATCGAGATTGGGCAGACCTTCACCGCCGATTACGCGTTTCAACCGCACATTCATACCTGCACGCGCCGGCATGGCCCTGACAACGCGGGCGATCCGTCGCGCACGATGCTGCTGGGGCTGTGTGGTCATGAACATGGGCGATTCCGCTCCGGTCTTGCTGAAAGCCCTATAGTCGGTTAGAGGTGTTGCCGGAAGATGCGCCGCAGGCATCACAGTGTTGCACATTATGGAACAGTCAAAACTCGACTTCGACGATCTCAACGCCTTTTTCGTCGTAGCGGAAGCCGGCAGTTTCGCACGCGCCGCCGAGCGGCTGGAATCCTCGAAATCCCTCGTCTCGCGGCGGGTCGCACGCCTGGAGGCCACGCTTTCGGCCCGGCTGTTGCAAAGAACGGCACGCGGCGCCCATCTCACCGAAGCTGGCGCGCTCTATTACGAGCAGGCCCGCCACGCCATGTCACAGCTAGAATGCGCGGCGGAAAACCTGATCGAATCGACCACCGACCTTTCCGGTCCTATCCGCCTGACCGGCCCGGTGTTCTTCGGCCGCGAGTATCTCGAACTGGTCCTGGCGGAGTTCGTCAAACATTACCCCAATATCGAACTCGACGTTGATTTCAGCGATGAGAAACTGGATCTGCATAGCGAAGGCCTGGATATCGCCGTTCGCGTCGGACGTCTGACCGATTCCAGCCTGACGGTGCGTCGCCTGTGCCAGTCCGGCCGGGTGGTGGTGGCCAGCCCTGCCTATCTGGCGCAGATGCCGCCGCTTCACACGCCCCAGGACCTCGATAAGCACGTCATCCTGCATTACAACGGTACCCATACCCAGGATCTCTGGCGATATCGTCATGACGGTCGATCGCATTCGCTCAAGGTCAAGCCACACCTGCGTTCCAACAGTGCCAGCATGCTGATGTCGGCGGTCAAAGCCGGCATCGGAGTCATGGTCATGCCGGTTTATGTGACCGGCGCGGCCATCCAGTCAGGCGAAGTGGAGGTGGTGCTCGGAGATTATGACTGGGGTCTGGCCGAGATCAGCCTGATTCTACCGCATGGAAAAAACACGACGCGCCGGGTACGCAGTCTCGTTGATTTTCTACTGCTGAAGTTTCACAATAAATTCAGTTGAATATGTATCACACTTAAACTTCCCGGCGCCAATGCAGGCGATCAGATCAATGGCCCGGCGGTTGCTCGATGCCACCCGTTTCTCCGGACGCCGAAGCACCGCCGATCACCGGCACGACAGCGACCTGATAGCCCGCCGGTGTGCGAAACCATTGCGGATCCTGCGGTCCCACCGCCAAATCCAGCACCTCGAACAGGGGGTCGCGGTGGCCCTTCCGGGTCATTTGCAGGATGACATTTTCAGGATTGGCGCAGAGCAGGCCCGACTGGTTCAGGTAATTGGAAAATTCAATCAGCCGACAGGACCGCCCGCCAACCATGGATGCACCAACTACCTTGAGCGTCGCCTGCCGCACCAGAACCGTCAGATCGAGCGGCAACGGAATGACACCATCAGCGCGATCCAACGGAAAAACAAGGGCGATCCGGTTCTGCCCAGTGGCAGTCAAACTGATCAGAACGCCCTTCTCCCGGTCGGCGATATAGGATTGCGGCACACCGCCCGCCGTCAAATCCACACGGGTTTTTGCACCTGACTGGCGAAGCTCCACCGGCGTGGCGAAACCGGCCACCTTCACCTTGGCGTAAAGCGCGCCGGCCTCCTGCGCCTGAGCGATGAACGCCAGCATCAGCATGAAACCGGCGATCAAGAGGGCCAATGCACGCCTGACTATCGTCATATTCCGACTCCCAACGGGCGTTAAGTTATGGCAGGATTCGAAAATGAAACCTATCCTCAGCCCGGACGCCACCCTGACAAAAGACGGTTTTGCCGTCATCGATGCGCGCGGCCACCGCTGTCCGGTACCGACCCTCAGGTTGCGCCGGCAAATGGCGCGTACCGATAACCAAACCGGCGTTATTCTGTGGGCAAATGATCCCATGGCTCAGATCGATGTGCCACATTTTTGCAATCAGAACAAATATTTACTTTTATCCACGGAAGTAGTGGATGAAGCATGGGTTTTCACGATTGCACGCACCGGCCGGTAGCCGGATGTGTTACAATAATGTTTACTGTTCCTCTTTAAGAATCGCGCACCCCGAATGTTCCGCTTCACACCTCACAAACCCGCTCGACAGGAGCTGATATCTTGACCCTCCAGGCGCGTTTGCTGTTGTTGAGTCGTGATGACGACTGGTCGCAGGCCATGGGGGATGAACTGGACCGTCTGGGCTTGCGCACCATCAGCGCCACAGCGGCAGATGCAGCCTGTGCAGCGCTCACGGACCTCTCCATCGAATCGGTCATTGTCAACCAGACCGGCGCCGAGGCTTGGCCCGATATCGTGGAGCAACTGCGCGCCGCCGCCTGGCCCCGGCGGATACCGGTCATCATGATGCGCAACGATGACGAACATCGTGTCCCCCAGGGGTGGGACATGGCCTTTACGCGTGACGCCCATCCGCAACAGATCGTGGTCAGCGTCGAACATATGGTGCGCGCCTGCGTTGCCGAAGAAGAGTATGACACCCGCCGCGAAACCTTTAATGTCGATTTGCAAGCGCTTGATACAATTCTGGAAAACCAGGAACCGCTTGCCATTCTCTCCATCGGGCGGCCGGAACCGGAATATCTCGCCCTCACCCACAGCCTGCGTGAACAGGGCGTGGAGGTAACAGCGGCGCTTTCGTCCTACAGCGCTTTCGATTACCTGCATGACAAGACTTTCGACGCCGTTCTCCTGTGGGGTGGCGCACAACCGGCGGAATCCCTCGCCATTGCCGCCGGTATGCGCCGGAATACGCGGCTCTATCATACGCCAGTCCTGCTGCGGCTGAGCAGGCTTGTGGAAATCGACGTGGGTGATGCCTTCATGCGCGGTGTCAACGATATTGCCAATCCGAAGGCCCGTATTGCCGAGGTGACGGATCGCTTGGTGCGGCTCGCCCGTACGTACCGCCGCCAGCTTACGATACGTAAAACACTCGAATCGATGCGTCACCACGCGCAGATGGACAAGGGCACCGGGCTTTTCGGCCGCGATCTCTTCGCCGCGCATCTGGCCCGGCTGTCAAAAGCCGCCGGCGAACGCAATCGCAATCTCAGTATCTGCGTGCTGAAGATCGCCGAAACGCCCGAAGTCGTCCGCGCCCGCTCACGCGGGATGCTCGACAAGGCCGCGCCGCAGATTGGCTCCATGGTGGCGCGCCTGGTGCGCGCGGAAGACAGCGCCGGACGGCTTTCCAACGATGTCTTCGCCATTGCCCTGCCAGCCACTTCCGTCATCGCCGCCCGCAATGTCGGCGAACGCATTTCTGCGGTCGTGAGCTGCACAGCCTTCGATTCCGGTCAGGGCAAACCACCCTATGTCGTCGAATTCATTGTTGGCGCGGCGCAGATCAAGCCTGGAGAACCGGCGGCCGAAGCGCTGATGCGCGCTGCGGCCGAGGTCGGCAATCCGAACCGGGAAGCCGTTTAAGCTTCAGTGGCCAACCTTGCCAGATCCTTCATAATGCGTTCAGCCGCGGCTAGGCGTTCGGCCGCGCCGGGCCATTCGCCTTTCACCATCAGCTTTTGATCAGGCCGTAGCTTCCAGTCGTTAGGTCTTGACTGGATATGCCTGATCATCCCCATCGGGTTATTGAAGCTGTCATTACGGAAGGTGATGACGGCGCCTTTCGGACCTATATCCAGTTTTGCCACATTAGCCTCCCGGCACAATCCCTTGATTCCAACCACTTTCAGCAATTGTTCGGCTTCTTCGGGAATAGGACCGAAACGATCGATCAATTCTGACGCCAGCGCCTCGCGGTCGGCCAGTTTTTCAGCCTCCGATACCCGACGATAGAGCGACAGGCGAATATTGAGATCGGGAATATAGCTTTCAGGGATCATCACAGCGGCACCGGCATTGATTTGCGGCGACCAGCTTCTGGCGTCGGTCAGGCTATCAGCGCTGCGTTCGCGCAATTCGGCCACTGCATCTTCCAGCATCTGCTGATAAAGTTCGACGCCGATTTCACGAATATGCCCCGATTGCTCATGCCCCAGCAGATTGCCGCCACCGCGTATATCGAGATCGTGACTGGCAAGCTGGAATCCCGCGCCCAGATTATCCAGCGATTGCAGGACCTTAAGGCGCTTTTCTGAAGCGATGCTCAAGGTCTTGTGCTGTGGCGTTGTCAGATAGGCATAAGCGCGGGTCTTGGAACGGCCAACGCGCCCGCGTATCTGATAAAGCTGGGCCAGACCGAACATATCGGCGCGGTGAACGATCAGCGTATTGGCGGTCGGCACATCCAGGCCCGATTCCACGATGGTCGTGGACAACAGAACATCATACTGCCCTTCGTAGAAGGCCGTCATGACGTCTTCCAGCGCGGTCGGCGCCAGTTGCCCGTGACCGATGACGAACTTGATCTCAGGCACCTGGGTGCGCAGGAAATCGGCCACATCAGGCAGATCGCTCAGGCGCGGCACGACATAATAGGCCTGTCCGCCGCGATATTTCTCCCGCAACAGCGCTTCGCGCAGCGCCACCGGATCATAAGGCAGAACATAGGTGCGCACGGCGATGCGATCGACCGGTGGCGTGGCGATGATTGACATGTCACGAATGCCGGACAGCGCCATTTGCAGGGTGCGCGGGATCGGCGTGGCGGAAAGCGCCAGCATATGGACATCGGCTCGGAAAGTCTTCAGCTTTTCCTTATGCTTGACCCCAAAGTGCTGTTCTTCATCAACAATTACAAGACCTAAATCGCTGAACTTCACCTGATCCGAAAGAAGGGCATGGGTGCCGATCACCACTTCGATCTCGCCTTTTTTCAAGGCTTCGCGTGTTTCGTCGGCTTCCTTCTTGGTCACCAGCCGTGACAACTGACGCACACGGATCGGCCAGCCCTGAAAGCGCTGTGTGAAGGTCTTGAAGTGTTGCCGCGCCAGCAGGGTCGTCGGGCAAACAATGGCCACCTGCTGACCAGACATGGCGACGACGAAAGCCGCCCGCAACGCCACTTCGGTCTTGCCAAACCCGACATCGCCGCAAATCAGGCGGTCCATCGGCTGCCCTTTGCCAAGATCCTCCAGCACATCGGCGATGGCGTTGAGTTGGTCGTCGGTTTCCTCATAAGGAAATTGTGCGCAGAATTCGTCGTAAAGACCGGCTGGCGGATCGATGGTCTGGCCCTGCTTCATGGCCCGTGCGGCGGCAAGCTGGATCAGGCCGTCCGCCATCTCGCGCAGACGCTCTTTCGCCTTGGCCTTGCGTGCCTGCCAACTGGCGGAACCCAACCGGTCCAATTGCGCGCTGTCGCTATCGGCGCCATAGCGAGTCAACAGGTCAATATTCTCAACCGGCAGGTAAAGCTTGGCGTCATTGGCGTATTGCAGATCGAGGCAGTCGTGTGGCGCCCCGGCGACATCCAGGGTTTTCAACCCATCATAGCGTCCGATACCGTGTTCGATATGGACCACCAGATCGCCCGGTGAAAGCGCTGACGCTTCGGCCAGAAAGTTCTGTGCTCTTCGTCTCTTACGCGGACGGGCTAATCTGTCGCCTAAGATGTCGGTTTCGGAAATGACCGCCAGGGATTCGGTTTCAAAGCCATGATCGAGCGGCAGGACGACGCGCTGGATCGGTTTTACCTTCGTGCCGGCGATGCCGAAACTCTGCGCATCGGCCCAGTCGGCCGCCATGCGCAGCGATGTCAGTCCATGATCTGCCAGCATGACACCGAGGCGATCAGAAGAGCCGTCCGTCCACGAAGCGAACAGTACGCGCTTGCCCTGTTTTGCCAGCGCCCTGGCATGATCGGTAACCGCCGCGAAGAGATTGGTCGAATCGAGCAGACGCGCTTCCGAAAAGTTGCGCCCCAGCCGTCCGCCCAGGTCGATGGCGTCGGCGCCTTCGCGCTGGAAAGGCTCGAACCGGCGCACCCGCTGACCTGCCAGGGCCGCTTTCCAGTGAGCTTCGTCAAGATATAACCGGACCGGGGGCAAGGCGCGATAAGCCGAACCACCCTTCTCTTTCGTGGCCTCGGCGCGCAGTTCGTACGCATCCTGCACAGTCGCCGCGCGTTCGGCGAAGGCGTTTTCCGCCAGCGCATCGAGCATCAATAGGGTTTGGGGCGGCAGATAATCAAAGACACTATCCAGTCCATCATAAAACAGCGGCAGCAAATGCTCGATCCCTTGCCTGCGTATGCCAGAAGACAGGGCGGCATAAAGCGGATCGTCACCCGCCGCGCCGAAGGTTTCTAGATAGTGCTGACGGAAACGGCTGACGCTGGCCTCATCCATCCGGATTTCCGACACCGCCGTGAAATCCAGATTGGTGATCTGTTTCAGCGAGCGCTGGGTTTCCGTGTCGAAGCTGCGGATCGATTCCAGCGTATCGCCGAAGAAATCGAGCCGGACCGGTTCTTCATGGCTGGGCGAAAAAACATCGAGCAGACCGCCGCGCACGGCGAATTCACCCTTTTCCGATACGGTCGATACACGATTATAGCCATGCTTTAGGAAATAGGTTTCAAGCTCAGCTATATCGACACTTTGGCCGGGTCTGAGCGACAAACGCCCTTCCCGGATGACGCTGAGCGGCGGCACCTTCTGCATCATGGCGGAGGCGGTCGTCAGCAACAGAACCGGCGCGGCAGGCGGCTTTGTCCGGTATTCAGCCAACCGTGACAGGGCATACATGCGCTGGGCGACAATGCCCGGCGTCGGACTCATGCGGTCATAAGGCAGACAGTCCCAGGCCGGAAAACTCAGGATTTCAAGGTTCGGCGCAAAGAATTTCAGCGCCTCGATGACGGCGTTCATGCGCGCGAAATCCCGCGCCACGAAAACGCTTAAAGGTTCACCCCGCGCCAGATCCGCGGTGATCAGGCTGTCAAACCCTTCCGGTGCGCCGCTCAAAACCAGCGGCGATTCCGAACGGGAAATTTGAGACAAGTCGGCCATGCAGTCTTTAAATCTTTGTGTAAGCTGTCTTGTAATAGATATTGAGTTTATTCATGATTGACGATTGAAACGCGACCGGCGTCGGGTCGCGTTCGATGATCCAGCCATAGAGGTCCTGATCAGGTACTTCGAGCAGGGTTTCAAAGATATCCAGCTCTTCATCGCTCATTTCCGGCAGCATATCGTCGGCGAAATTGCCCAGGATGATATCCGCCTCCTTGAAGCCTCGCCGCCATGCCCGAAAGGACAGCTTTCTTAGACGCGCTTCCTTCATTTCGGGTTCTGTCACAGCTAAGGCTCCTCAAACGAAAACTGGCCCTTCTCATAAAGCATTTTTGGTGCTTGATAAGCCCATGCGACCAGAAATTTTGTTTCCCTACTATGCGCCGGTGACCAGCCTGAAAGGCGTTGGCCCCAAACTGGCTCCCACACTGAGCGCGCATGTCGGCACGCATATCCGTGACCTCGCTTTTTTTCTGCCATCCGGGATCATAAAAAGACCATTGGTGACCTTGCACGATGCACGGATCGGTGAGGTACAAACCGTGAAAGTGCGCATAGGCGGTTATCCAGCTTCCGCACCCAAAACGCCGCAACGAATCGACGTCTTTGACGATACCGGCCGCCTGCAGTTGATCTATTTCCACCGTATCCGCGGTTTCGAGGTCCAGCACCCAATAGGCGCCGAGCGATTGATCAGCGGCAAGATCGAGAAATTCGGCCAATACCTCCAGATGTCGCATCCGGATTATATCGTCGATGAGGCGCGCGCCGGGGAAATCCCGGATTGCGAACCGGTTTACCCGGCCACGCTAGACCTGTCGTCACGCATGATCCGCAAATTCGTCCAGACGGCGCTAACCACCCTGCCAGACCTACCGGAGTGGCAGGATAAAGTATTAATAGACAAATATATATGGCCAACTTTTAATCAGGCACTCAAAGATACGCATACCCCGCAAAGCGAACTTGATCTGTCCGCGGACTCTAAAATCCGGCAGCGTCTGGCCTATGATGAGGCCTTGGCGCATCAACTGGCCCTTAAAAGCCGGAAGCAGCACCGCCAGAGTACACCGGCGCGCGTGGTTGAGTATCACAGTCTGTCGGATCGCGCCCTTGCCGGCTTGCCTTTCAGACTGACCGGCGCTCAGGTTCGCGCCTTGCAAGATATCCGCGCCGATTTGCGTTCCGGCCACCGCATGAACCGCTTGGTCCAGGGCGATGTCGGCGCCGGCAAGACCCTCGTGGCCTTGCTGGCCATGATTGACCTGGCCGAAGGCGGTTTTCAAAGCGTCCTGATGGCGCCGACCGAAATACTGGCGCGCCAGCATTACGAAAAAAGCCTGCCAATTCTAAATGATATCGGCATAAGCTCACTGATCATGACTGGCCGTGACAAAGGCAAGGCGCGTGAAGAAAAGCGCGCCGCCGTTGCCAATGGCGAGGCCCTGATCATCTTCGGCACACATGCGGTCTTTCAGGAAGGCGTTGACTTCAAAAACCTGCAACTGGCCGTTATCGACGAACAGCACCGCTTCGGCGTCGGCCAGCGGCAAAAGCTATTCTCCAAGGGCGACGCCGTTCATTATCTGTCGATGTCGGCCACGCCGATTCCGCGCACCCTGGCGCTGACTCAATATGGCGAGGCCGATCTCAGCATCCTCGATGAGAAACCGGCTGGCCGACAGCCGATCCATACGGCGGTCCTGCCCCGCCAGCGTTTGCCCGATGTGCTTGCCCGCCTGAGAAACGCCATCGCTTCCGGCTCGCAAGCCTATTGGATATGCCCGCTGGTCGAGGATACTGCCGAATCGGACCTGATCGCCGTTGAGCTTCGCCATCGCGAACTGGCCGAGGCCCTGGGCATGGAAATCGGACTGGTCCACGGCCGTATGCCCTCCGAGGAAAAGGATGCCGTTATCAATCGGTTCGCTACCGGTAATATCCGCATTCTGTGCGCCACCACGGTGGTCGAGGTCGGTATCGATGTACCCACAGCGTCGATTATCATCATCGAACAGGCCGAGCGGTTTGGATTGGCGCAACTCCACCAGTTGCGGGGTCGCGTCGGCCGGGGCCGCGACAAGAGCGCCTGTATCCTGCTTTACGATACGCCCTTGTCGAAAAACGCCCAGGCGCGTCTTGAACTGCTTCGTGACACGGAAGATGGTTTCAAGATCGCTGAAATGGACTGGAAACTGCGCGGCGAAGGCGACATTCTCGGCGCCAAGCAATCCGGCTTTCCCGACTACCGTTTCGTCGATCCAGTGGCGCATACCGGCCTGATCGCCATGGCGGCACGCGATTCGGTCTATATCCTGCAACATATGCAATCCCTGCCCGAACCGCGCCGAAAAGCGATCGAGATCCTTCGGCAGCTATTCGACTGGCGAAGCGATGTGGCCGACAAGCAGGATTAATGTGCCGGCTGCGTCACTTCGTAAAGCTGCCAGCGCGTTTGGATATCCGCTTGAAGATCACCATAAAACAGGTTGTAGGCATTGACTTTTCTCTGATCTTCCCACGTCCCCACATCCTTGAAGGATGGTGATTTCGGCTTATCGACGAATAGCAGTCCGCCAAGGCAATGCGCCGAAACCTTGCGCACGCTCAGCGCCGGTTCCGTCCCCCATTCCAGTCCCGTTGCATTTGTCGCGCCCAGAGAATGCCTGGCCTCGACCTCTTCCCCCGACGCAACACCGTTCAAGGGGTTTACACAGACCCCCCTTTGCGATCCCATGGGTTGCAGGGTATCGCCCTGCCAATAAACGGCTTTCTGCAAGACTTGCAGGGCCACATCCGGCCGGCCTGAATTTATACTGACATAGCTGACGACGCAGCCGAACTGTTTGCGCGACAGGCAAACGGGGATTGGGCTTGTCACACCGAACTGGTTTTCCGGCACCAGGGCTTCCAGAAAATAGGCGGCGACCAGTTGATCCTTAAGGTTCGGGTCATTCGCCACCACATTACGGATCAGCCGGGAGGCCAGCACGCCACCCTGCTCCAGCCCGACGATCACAAAACCGCGCCCCCCCCGGCGCACCTTGAGAAACTCGGAAAAGGCGGCGGCCACATCCCGATAGGCGAATTGCCGGGCTTCACGCGAATCCTCTTTCAGGGTCAATTGGGTAAATAGACTGCCCTGACGGTATTTCGGCGCATAGACATTGCCCATTATGGCAAAAGGCGCGGCATAGTTCGGCAATTGCACACGCTGAATCTCCGCCGCTATAGCGTTACTGGACGTCGAACCCAGCCATTCCTCGCCACCATTATAACTGGTGCCATGGACGAAAAAGACATCCACCTTGCGCGGATCGGCATAAAAATGGGCCGGATTGAGATACCAGCCTTCAGCCGTGGTATAATCGGGCGCAGGCGGCGGGCGATATATCTGGAAAGGTATCTTCGGATCGAGATAGTTGCGATGGATGTCATTCTGCAAATACAGGAAGGCCAGCGCCAAAAAGCCGCCGACAAGCACACCGATCAACAGGCTGAGCCTGCGTTTCTGTAAAATCTGTTTCCACATTTCCCGGTCAGCTTAAGAGAATGCGCTGATAAAACAAAGGCCTCAGACATCTTCCGGCTTCACTTTTTATGATCGGGAATGACAGGTCAGTTCTTCGCCGTCTTATAAAGCGCGTTCGGCCAACGCTTATGCACCCAGAACCATTCCTCCGGATTATCGCGCACGGCCTGCTCAATAAAGGCGCTTATTTTACAAACGGTTGTTTCAATATCCTGAGCCTTGTGGCCAGTGTTATCGACCGCGATCGGATCATGCACGGTAACGTGAAACCGCGCCTTGTGCAGTCGGCGGATCGTCAGGGGCTGCAAGATAGTGCCGAAACGTTGAGCCAGTCGCGTCGGTCCCGGCGCGGTTTCGGCGATATGCCCGAAAAAGGGCGTGGGTACACCGCGGTTGAACTTCTGATCGTTCATCAGGCCGACTGACTCGCCGTTTTGCAGAGCGATCAGCAGTTCCTTGGCACCGTCGCTGCCTTTGGGCGCGAAAGCGGTAACGCCATAGGCGGCCCGCGTGGCGCGCATCCGCTCATCGACATAGGGATTATTGGCCGCGCGATAGGTGATCATATAGGGCACCTTCGCCGCCAGAATGGCCGCATTCATCACCTCGAAATTCGATAAATGCCCCGAAATGAAAATGACCGGCTTACCGCTGGTGGCGATTGCCTCAAGCTTTTCAAAGCCCTCTATCTCGATCCGGCTTTTGTCCTTCACGATCCGGTCCATGATGGCGAATTCGCCGGCCATGGCCCGGCCGGTGTTTTCCCATTGCCGCGTGATCAGGTGCTTGCGCGCTGCGGTGTCCATGTCCGGAAAGGCCAATTCCAGATTGCGTTTCACCGTTTTCTGCACGGGGGTCAACGGCCCCAGCGTTTTGAACAGCCAGCCACCGAAATCCGATGCCGTATCGACCGGCAGAACACGCGTAAAAGCGGCGAAGGCGTCATAGAGGAAAGCCTCCAGACGCCAGGCCAGATCCTGCATGAAAGACGGTTTAGCCGGCATCGCGCACGGCTTTCGCGTTTTTTTGCGCTGAAAGAATCTTGCGCAACCGGTTCAGGCGGGCTTCGGCGGCCAGATGGCTGCTGTAAAGACCATCCCAACCGCCGGTGAAGTGCGCGCGAAAGATGAAATAGCGAATAAAAACGAAAGGATATTCAAACGGCAGCCGCAACCATATCGCCCAGGCCGGTTTTTTCAGTACCTTGGCCTGAAGGTTAGTGTAGGAATCGAGCTTGGCGCGGATATGGGCATAGGATCGCGCCGAAAAGTGCATAACCGCGCCGTGCAATTGTCCGACCGTCTCCGTCTTGGTATCTACCGTATCATGGACCAGGCTTTCACGGAACCGCACCACCCGGCGGTCATATAGCCGGACATAGTTATGATAATCCGCCCACAGGCGCGGTTTCATCTTGCCGGGGTAGACATTCCTGATCCTGAACCGGTAGGCGTTCAGCCGGGGCCCTGACGTCATCAACGCCTTTATTTCGTTGTAAAGCGCCGGCGTAACGATCTCATCAGCATCCAGGTTGAGAATCCAGTCGTTGGCCGCGCACTCCTCGCTGTAACGCTTCTGCGGGCCATAGCCCGGCCAGTCGTGGTGAATGACCCGCGCGCCAAGCGCCTCGGCCACGGCCACGGTGTCATCGGTCGAGCCGCTGTCGATGACCACGACCTCATTCACCAGCCCCTGAACCGCACGAATGCAATCGCCAATACGGTCGCCTTCGTTTTTGGCGATAATACAGCAGCTTAAGGGGGGCGGTTCAGGCGTGTCCATGCTACCTCTTGTGCCCAAGACCTCCCGAACAGGCAAGCCTTCCTTTATGCGGATGCCGAAAATCCACTTTCAGCCACCAGTACCATACAGATTTATACACATGTCCACACAGGCTTTTCTCACACGAAGAGACTGGTGGAAGCATCTGGAATTATATATGAATCGCAAGGATATCCACAATGTCTCACAGGCCAGGTGCAACGAAATGACCAGCACACAGATTGACCCCGCCGATCTACATAAAGAGATGGAAACAGGCGCCGTCCGGGTCATTGATGGCAGTTGGGCGCTCGATGGCACAGATATGCGGGCGCTCTACAGGCAGGAACACATTCCCGGCGCGCAATTCTTCGATCTGGACTTCCTCAGCGACCACAGAACGCCCTTGCCACACATGGCGCCCTCGCCCACGCAATTCGCCGCCGCTGCCGGACAGATGGGAATTTCGGAAAAGACGCCCGTCGTTATTTATGACCGCCAGGGCCTGTTCTCGGCGGCGCGTGTCTGGTGGACATTCAGATTGATGGGACACAAAAATGTGCGGGTTCTGCGTGGTGGCTTGCCAGCCTGGAAAGCAGCCGGATTTGCGGTCACGGATCAGGTTTCCACACCTGTTCCAACAACCTACATGCCAATTCATAGATTAGAAAAAGTCATCAATATAAATGACTTGCATGACAAACTTAAAGAGCGGGACAGCCTGGTTCTGGATGCCCGACCGAGGGCGCGCTTTGAAGGGACCGCACCGGAACCGCGCGCCGGCCTGCGTTCGGGGCATATGCCGGGGAGCCGCAGCCTGCCTTTCAGCGATCTGATACGCGATGGCGCCTTGAAGCCGCGCGATGAACTGGAAGCCATTTTCCGGTCATATGGCGTCCCTGACGCCGGCGCGATCATCACCACCTGCGGGTCCGGCGTTACCGCGGCGATTATCAGTATGGCCTTGCATGAAACCGGCCATACCGACACCCGCCTCTATGACGGGTCCTGGGCGGAATGGGGACAGGAAACGCTCGACACACCGGTGGTCACTGGCGCATAGGGTCACAGGCGCATAGGTATGGCGACTCCGACAGGACTCGAACCTGTAACCGTCCGCTTAGAAGGCGGATGCTCTATCCAGTTGAGCTACGGAGCCTCAGGTGTGGGAATACTTAGTGCGTCCAGCTTTGCCTGCGGCCGAAAGCAAAGTTATCGGCATAGGCCTTGATGATCTTAGGCGGCGCTTCCGGCTCTATCAGACGGAAGGGGATGCCGTTATGTTCGGCGAAGGCCATGGCCTGATCCTTCGTCTCGAAGGTCAGGCGCACCTGGGCGTCGGTATCGGCGGACGACGACCAGCCCATCAGCGGATCGGGCGTACGCGCGGATTTCGGTTCAAACTCCAGTATCCAGTCATGAGTCTTGCCGCGGCCCGATTGCATGGCTGTCTTGGCGGGTTTGAAAATACGCGCAAACATTATCGTCTCCTGAAGCGCAGGGATTCGTCGGTCCATGCGTCCCCGTCTGTTACTACCAAAAGCGGGGCCGGGTAAAGAGGAAAGGCACAGGCCCTCTCCAGACATTTAAAAAGCCGACCCTTAAAGGACCGGCTTTTTAAATGGTCGGGGCGAGAGGATTCGAACCTCCGGCCTCCTGCTCCCGAAGCAGGCGCGCTACCAGGCTGCGCTACGCCCCGACTATATGATCTCTCCAGACACAGGCAACGAGGCCAATACTGGTCGGGGCGAGAGGATTCGAACCTCCGACCTGCTGCACCCAAAACAGCTGCGCTACCAGGCTGCGCTACACCCCGTTGTTCCGGCCGATGACCGAAGGCCACTGGCTGAGAGGCGCGCTTCATGCCATTTTCGCCAGACCTCCGCAAGCCCTCCCGGCATGAAAAATCACCAAGTTGCTGACTTTTATCGATTCCGGCCTTCGGCTTCGGAAAAAAGGCGTGGATAACCGTGGCGCTGCTCCCGCGAGCATAAAAAAAGCGCGGACAGGCTGAGCCATCCGCGCTTTCCTTACTGAATTAACCCAGTCGCTATACGAGCGCCTTGGGATGAACCTCGGTGACCACAAGTCCCTTGGGACCTTCGCCAAACCGCACCATGATGGTGTCGCCCTGCTGAACATCTTCAAGGCCATAGCGCCGCAAGGTTTCGATGTGAATGAAAATGTCGGTCGGATCGTCGCCACGCACCACGAAGCCATAGCCCTTGGTGCGGTTGAACCACTTGATCGTGGCGGCTTCGAGATCGCCGACACGCACACTGTCATTCACAGAACGCGAAACGCGCGGCGTCTGAATATCCGAACGCACCGGTGCCATCACCCCATCGGCGACAACTTCAAGGTCGTCGATCTCGATAACCTGCCAGCCCTTGGCCCGCTTGGCGATCTTGCAGGTAATTTTCGCGCCTTCCCTAGCGCTGTCACGACCCATATCGCGCAGGCTTGAGATGTGCAGCAGGACATCGCGCATGCTGGTCAGCGTCGAATCCTGCGGAACGATAAAGCCGTACCCCTTCGCAGCGTCAAACCATTTCACATGACCTGAAATCGTTACTAATTCGTCGGCTTCGCTTTTGTTATTATAATCAAACAAACTCATCTATCCTCACCCATGTCGCCATGAACTATCAAGTGACACTCATTATCATAACACGGATATCTCAATTTGGGAGGCAAAAAAGAGAATATATTCGCATGAATTGAGAAAATACGCTAAAAAATCGCTTTAGGCGAGTGTAATTGTGATCACGCGAGCGTTTGAGAACGTTACCAAATGGTAATTATCTGTGGATAAGTCGCCCGAAAGCCTCAAACTCAAGGCTGACAAAATACCAATTGGGGAAAATCAGAGGCTTGAGTGGCAGTCCCTAGGGGAGTCGAACCCCTCTTTTCAGGTTGAAAACCTGACGTCCTAACCGATAGACGAAGGGACCGCGCTCAAGAGGTGCGCTAGGTAACCGTTCTGATTTCGGGATGCAAGCGCTATTTTCATTTTTTTCACTGACCTCATATGCGGTCTTCGTGTCAGACCAGCGCAATGTCCTCGATTTCGAGTTGCACCCCTCGCCGGCCCATGTAATCGTCCGGTTTCAACCGCCCCAACACATGTATCAGTCCGGCAGGCCGCAGCAGCGCGTCACCAATTGCTGTGCCTTCGGCACGCCACATGATGCCCTTCAGTTTCGCGCCGCTGTCATCGCTCAGTTCAAAGCGGATATGACCGCCCTTCATGACCTGCGCGAACCCGACCCGGATACCGGCGAAGGCCAGCACAGGCTCCGGATTGCCCTGACCATAGGGCGCAAGCAGATCGAACCGGTCATAAAGCGCGCGCGAGGCGGCCCGGACGCTGAGAATGGCATCCACCTCGACGGCCTCGATCTGATCGGCTTCGGAAACGTGCATCGTCACATAATCATTGATAAATTTGCGCAATTCACCAATCCGCTCGCGCTCAACACTGAGGCCCGCCGCCATGGCGTGTCCGCCGCCGGACAAGAGAATACCCGCCTCAAAGGCCGCACCGACCGCCTCCCCCAGATTGACCCCCGCCTGCGAACGTCCCGACCCCTTGCCCATGCCGCTGACCGGATCGATGCCGATGATAATGACAGGCTTGTGCCAGCGCTCACGCAGCCGCCCCGCCACGATGCCGATAACACCGGGATGCCAGTCCTCGCGCGCCACTATAATAACAGGATCTTCGCTGGGCCAAAGCCCTTGCGTTTCCGCCGTCTGCATGGCCTGGTCGAGCACCTCGGCCTCGATATCGCGGCGTGTGCGGTTGAGTTCATCCAGTTCCTGCGCCAGAGCCGCAGCCTCTTCGGGATCATCGGTCGAGAGCAACCGGACACCCAGATCCGAGCGCCCGACCCGCCCGCCAGCATTGATCCGTGGCCCAATGACGAAGCCGGAATGAAAGGTGCTCATCAGATTGACAGCGGCACTCTTATCACCGGCCACCTCCATCAGTGCCTTGATGCCGGCGTTCTTGCGCTGCGACATCACCTTCAGGCCCTGCGCTGCCAGGGCACGATTGAAACCGGTTAAAGCCGTCACATCGCAGATCGCCCCCAGCGCCGACAGATCGAGCCACTGCCTCAGGTCAGGCTTTTCGATGCTGACGAACAGGCCGCGCTTTTCCGCTTCACGGTTCAGCCCGGCCAGCACAACGAAGACCACACCCGCCGCCGCCAGGTTCCCTTGCGCCGAGGTACAGCCGGGACGGTTCGGGTTGACCACCGCCAGGGCGTGCGGCGGCTCCTCGCGCATCAGGTGGTGGTCGATCACCACGACATCGAGGCCGATGCTTGCGGCGTAATCGAGCGCCTTGTGCGCCATGGCACCGCAATCGACCGTCACGACCAGATCCGTGCCCTGGCGTTTGAGCGTATCGAAGGCGGCATTGGAAGGCCCATAGCCTTCGGTCACTCGGTCGGGCACATAGACTTCAAGTTCGTGCCCCATATGACGGAACCAGCGCACCAGTTGTGCCGCGCTGGTGGCGCCATCGACATCATAATCGGCGAAAACGCTGATCTTCGCCTTGCGCTCCAGCGCATCCAGCATGGCGGAAACGGCCTTATCCATATCCATGAAACATGACGGCTCCGGGAAAAGCGCCTTCAGCGTCGGGAAGATAAAATCCTGCAAGCCTTCCGGGGTCACACCACGTCCGGCGGCAAACCGCGCCAGCGGTTCGACAAAATCGGCTTCCGCCACATTCATCAGACCCAGACGATGCGTGATCTCGCGCAAGGTTTCCGACGAGATCCCCCTGGCGACGATACGCTCCCGCCACATCCGTCCGCTCAGTGACGCGCTGACACCAAGATAAGGCGGCACATCGATTGCCGGTTTCAACGGGGCATTGGTATCCATGGCGATTCATCTCTTTGACGACTGGGCGCAGACTAACAGACGAGACGATGGGAGCAATGCCGCAATCACCGGCGCGGTCACGAAAGAGAGAACATGCGGGGATAAGTCCCGCATGAGTTGGCAAATCCTGCGCACTGCCATAGGCTAAGACCAGAATCGCAAGAAGGGGGAAACAATGGCGCCGGAAACAAACGTAAAGGTCGCCGATCGGGTCAGTTTTGGCCGGATGCTGGCCTTTATCGGCCCTTGCGTGCCCTTCGCCGCCCTGGGTCTGCCGCTTGTCGCCACCCTGCCGGAATATTACGGCACCCAGCTTCAACTCGGCGCCATGGTCGGCGTCGTCTTCGCCATCGTCCGCGCCTTCGATATCCTCATCGATCCGTTCCTAGGCCACTGGATGGATCGGACGCGCACCAAACTGGGCCGTTTCAAGCTATGGATGCTGATCTGCCTGCCGATCCTGTTCGTCAGCACCGGCTTTATCTTCATGGCGCAAAAAGGCGTCGGCCCGGTCTATTTTGGCCTATGGCTGTTCGTGCTCTATGGCGGATTCTCCATCGCGGCCTTAAGTCAGGCCAGTTGGGGGACGGTCCTTTCCACGGACTATAATGAGCGTTCGCGCATCTTCGCCTGGTGGCAGGTCGGCAATATCATCGGCATCCTGGCGGCAGCGGTCATTCCGGTCATCATACAGGGCATGGGTCATTCCTATGTCCTGGGTGTGCAGATCATGGGCGGTTTCATCATGCTGACCCTGCCGATCACCATCGCCATCGCCTTGTGGATCGTGCCGGAAAAGGTTTCTAACACCCACACGCACGACCTCAAGCTCAGTCACTATTTCGATATGTGGAAGCGGCAAAATGTGCGCTGCATCCTGTGGGCCGACCTGTTCATGGGATTGGCGCCGGGTGTGATGGCGGCTCTCTTCTTTTATTTCTTCGAGCAGACCAAGGGCCTGACGCGCATGGAATGCAGCATCGCCATGCTGCTCTATTTCGTTGCCGGCATTATCGGCGCGCCGATCTGGACCATCGCCTCGAAACGCATGAGCAAACACAAGGCGCTGATCATCTCGTCGCTGATCTTCGCCGTGCTTTATGCATCGATGTATTTCGCGCCCAAGGGCCAGTTTGTCATCTGCGCCGCCATGACCTTCGCCAATGGCATTCCTTACGCGGCTTCCCTGCTCCTGACTCGTGCCCTGATGGCCGATATCGGCGATGAGGTCATGCTGGAAACCGGCCACGACCACAAGGGCACATTGATGGCCATTCTTTCGGCCACGACCAAGATCGGTTATGCCATTTCCGCCCTGACCATCACCCTCCTCGGCTGGCTGCATTTCAATGTAAAGACGCCTGCCGCCAGCCCACCGGAGGCCCTGGTATGGGTCGAAATCTTCTTTATCGGCCTACCGGTCGTCTTCCTGATCCTTGGCGCGCTGTCGATGATGCGCTATTCCCTGACGCCGGACCGCCACGCCGAAATCATGGCGCAACTGAAAGCAAAGGATATCTTGTGAGCAACACTGACGGTATCGAAGGCCTGCTGGACGTCATGCGCCGGTTGCGCGATCCTGAAACCGGCTGTCCGTGGGACAAGGACCAGACCTTCGCCACCATCGCGCCTTACACGATCGAGGAATCCTACGAGGTAGCCGACGCCATCCAGCGCAATGATATGCGGGACCTCAAGGAAGAGCTGGGCGACCTGTTGTTCCAAGTCGTTTTTCATGCCCGCATCGCCGAGGAGATGGGCCTGTTCGATTTCAACGACGTAGCCGCCGGCATGAGCGAAAAGCTGATCCGCCGCCATCCGCATGTCTTCGGCAACGCCGGCGACCGTACGGCCGAGGAACAGAACGCCGCCTGGGAAGTGATTAAGGCCGAGGAACGCAAGGCCAAGGAAAAACACGGCCTGCTCGATGACGTGCCAGTGGGCCTGCCTGCCCTCACCCGTGCCGCCAAGCTGACCAAACGCGCCGCGCGGGTCGGCTTCGATTGGCCATCAACGCAGGAAGTGCTCGACAAGCTCGATGAGGAAACCCAGGAACTGAAGGTCGAAATCGCCAAAGGAGATATGCGGAAATCGCATGAGGAACTGGGCGATATCCTGTTCGTTCTGGCCAACCTGGCGCGCAAGCTCGATGTCGAACCGGAAAACGCCCTGCGCATGACCAACGCCAAGTTCATCCGGCGCTTTGAGACGATCGAGGCCGAACTGGCGAAGATTGGCAAGACGGCCGATCAGTCTGACCTGGCCGAGATGGACGCCTTATGGAACGCCGCCAAACGGGCGGAGCACCAGGATTCATAAGGCTCCCCATTCGCTTGCGAAAAACAATTCACACACAAAATCCTTTTCATTCACAAGCAAATAGCACAATGCCTTGCGAATCGAAAGATTAACGCGCATCACTGGCGAATGCCCGTCAGTCTGTGGTGCCGCGTATGAAGAAGCCTGCGAAAGTCCCCACCAAAACCACCCCAAAAGCCAAAACAGTCCCCATCGTCAAGGCGCACCGCTCGCTCTGTCCGATCAACCTCACCCTGGAAGCTGTCGGTGACCGCTGGTCGATGCTGATCGTGCGCGACCTGATGCTGCGCGGTCATAGCAGCTATCAGGGCTTCCTGCGCGCGGAAGAAAAGATCGCCACCAATATCCTGGCGGATCGCCTGCTCAAACTGGAACAAAATGGCCTGATCACCAAATCTGCCGATCCCACCGACAAGCGCAAATTCGTCTACGCGCTGACCGAACGCGGCGCCGATCTCGCGCCGATCCTGGTCGAACTGGCGCTGTACGGCCTGAAATATGAGCCGATGGCGAACATGGCCAAGGAAGTTATCATGGACATGCAGAAGAACAAGCAGGTCTTCGCCCAACGCCTCGCCCGCAACTTCACGCCCAAGGTCAAGGAAAAACCGGCCAGGAAGAAGGAAGCCGAACCGGTCGAGGAAACCCTCAGCCTGTTCTGACCTACTCCATGGCCGCCAGTTGGTCGTGCTCCAGCTCTTCCTGCGACAGCTTCTTCTTCGGCGCGGCGATCAACAGCAGAAGCGGCATGGATAGCAGGCACAGGACGAACATCAGCCAGAAATTATCGACATAGGCGATCATACTGGCCTGACGGTTGACCTCGGCATTCAATGCCTCCAGCCCCAACTGACTTTGACCGTAACTGCTGCCCATCAGCGGGCCATTCGTACTGGTCAGGCTTTCCACAATGCCGGCATGGGCCTTCTGCGTATTGGAAACCTGTAAAGCCTGAACCATAGCGATGCCGATGCTGGAGCCGATATTGCGAACCAGACTGTAGATGGCAGTCCCTTCCGGTCGCAGATTGGGCGCAAGCGTGGCGAAACTGGCGGCCGAGAGCGGCACGAAGACCAGTCCCATGCCGATCCCCTGAATAATGCCCGGCCAAATGATGTCATGCTGCGACAGAACAACCGTATAGGTACACATCCACGCCAACGAAATCGCCGTCAGGCCGAATCCGGCCGCCAGGATCAGGCGCAGATCGACTTTCCCGACCATCCGCCCGACAATCAGCATGGCCAGCATGGTGCCCAGCCCGCTCGGCGCCGTAACGATACCGGCGGTCATGGCCGAATACTGCATCAGTCCCTGCAACATCGACGGCATCAGGGCGCGCGTGGCGAACAGCACCATCCCGACGATAAAGATGAACAACAGACCGGTGATAAAATTGCGGTTATAGAGTAGCCGGTAATCCAGGAAGGTCTGCCCAGCGGGGCGTGTGGCGGTATGAATGATAAAGAAACCCAGGCTGACAAAAACGATAACGGCCTCGATCCAGGTTTCCGATGACGAGAACCAGTCGTTCGTCTGTCCGCGGTCGAGCAGCATTTGCAGGGAGCCGATGGCCAGGCTCAGCGCCGCGAATCCGAAGACATCGAAACGGATGCTGCGCTTGGCGAATGTGCGCGGGATATATTTCCAGATACCGAAAAAGGCCGCCGCACCGATAGGCACATTGATGAAAAAGCACCAGCGCCAGTCATAGGCGTCGGTCAACCAGCCACCGAGAGTCGGTCCGAGGATCGGCCCCACCATGACGCCCATGCCCCAGACGGCCATAGCCGAGCCGTGCTTTTCCTTGGGATTGATATCCAGCAGGGTCGATTGCGACAAAGGCACCAGTGCCGCGCCAAAAACCCCCTGCAGCAAACGCGCCAGCACGATTTCCGACAGATTGCCGGCGATACCGCAGAGCATGGATGCCATGGTGAAGCCGGCGATGGAGACGAGAAAAACAGCCTTCAAACCAAAACGGTCAGTCAGCCAACCGGTCAGCGGCGTGGCGATGGCGGCTGCGACGATGAACGAGGTCAGCACCCAGGTAATCTGATCCGATGAGGCGTTCAGACTGCCCTGCATGTGCGGCAGCGCCACATTGGCGATGGTGCCGTCTACTGCCTGAATGATGGTCGCCAGCATGATCGAGATGGTGATCATGGTGCGGTTGATCGGCGCGCCAGAAGCCGGGGAACCAGAAGCCGGGGAAGCGGTACTCATCAGGAATTCTCTATAAGTTCTTGTAATTCTTCCAGAACGGCGGTGGCGACGGCCACTTTTCCGGGATCAATCTTGCCGATCAGTTCGCGGCGCAAGGCGTTCGCCCGTGTCCGCACCTTCTCGTAAATGGCTTGCCCCTCGGCCGTGACCACCAGAAGCTTGACACGGCGGTCGCTTTCCGAAGACAGCCTCCGCACCAGCCCCGCCTTTTCCAGACGATCGATGGTGGAAACCATGGTCGCAGCCTCGACCTGAACCAGCGAAGCCAGTTCGGCTTGCGACAGCGGCGTTTTCGCCTTGGCGATATAGGCAATGCTAAGCCAGCCGGCCTGCGATACGCCCAAATCCTTCAGACGACGGTCAAGCGCCAGCCGCCATACGCGGGCGGCGGCATGCAGGGCATTCGAGAAGCGTTCTTCGGCGGACATGATAAGCTAGCTAATAGTTAGAAGGCTAACTATCTACGCCTGACTCGCACCTATTGCAAGCGGGATAATGCAGGGTTAAGTTTTAGCCGCGCCCAATCATCTTTTCATAGCGCCCATAAGCCTGATCGCTCAACCGGACATGCAAGTGGACGCGGCCGTCTTCATCTTCATGGCGGTCAAGCACACGGCCATGCTGATAAAGAAAAGCGATCACATTCCCCTGATGCGGTTCGAGAATAATATCCAGTTCCTCACCCTCAGCATCGACCAGCAGAGCCACCTGATTGAGCAACGCCATCACGCCCTCGCCGGTCACCGCCGAAACCAGCAACGGCTTGTTATTCGCCCGATCGGTGGTGGCACGCGCATAGAGAATATCCTTGGTTTCATCGTCCAACAGGTCGATCTTGTTCCATACCTCGACCATGCGTGAGCGGTCCAGATCCGGCAATATCTGCGCCATGACCTGCTCGACATCCTGCTTCTGCGCCTCGGCTTCCGGATTGGAAACATCGCGAACATGCAGGATCAAGTCAGCCTGCTCGACCTCTTCGAGCGTCGCCCGGAAGGCCGCTACCAGTTCGTGCGGCAGGTCGGAAATAAAGCCAACCGTATCGCTCAGGATCGCCGACCGCCCGTTCGGCAGTTTCAATGAACGCAGGGTCGTATCCAGCGTGGCGAACAGCAGGTCCTTGGCGAAAACCTCTGATTTGGTAAGGTTATTGAACAGGGTCGATTTGCCGGCATTGGTATAGCCGACCAACGCCACGATGGGATAAGGCACCTTCCTACGCTGGCTGCGATGCAGGCCGCGTGTACGGCGCACCTCTTCCAGTTCGGCCTTCAACTGCTTGATCTTGTCGGCGATCATGCGGCGGTCGAGTTCGATCTGGGTTTCGCCAGGGCCGCCGGTGGTGCCGGTGGCGCGCTGGCGCTCCAGGTGAGTCCAGGTGCGGACAAGGCGGGAACGCTCATATTCCAGCCGCGCCAATTCGACCTGAAGCTTGCCTTCGCCAGTACGGGCGCGCCGTCCGAAAATCTCCAGGATCAGGCCGGTGCGATCGATCACCTTCACCTCAAGTTTCTTTTCAAGATTGCGCTGCTGGATCGGCGTCAGGGCACCATTGACGACGCACAGGGACGCTTCAGCTTCTTCGCACAGCGCCTTGATTTCCAGAACCTTTCCCTCGCCGAACAAGGTGGCTGGATTGAGTTTGCGCACACGCACGCTCAATGTGCCCGCAATCTCCAGATCGAGGGCCATGGCCAAGCCAACAGCTTCTTCAAGGCGCGATTCTTCGTACCGGCGCGCCGGCGTATGCTCACCGCCAGCGCGCATATGCACGTCAATATCAGGATCAACGACGACAGCGCGCACGATTTCCGGCGCGTTGTCATGAAAACGATCGCTCAAGCGATAAATCCTTGCCGGGATTTAGTCGTCAAGGTCTTCTTCTTGTTCGTAAAGCTGGACCGGCGCGGCGGGCATGATGGTCGAGATCGCGTGCTTGTAAACCAGTTGCGATTGACCGTCGCGGCGCAGGAGAACGCAGAAATTATCGAACCAGCTCACGATGCCCTGGAGCTTGACGCCATTGATCAGAAAGATGGTCAGAGGGGTTTTGGTCTTGCGGACACTATTGAGGAATGTGTCTTGCAGGTTTTGTTTCTTATCGTGGGACATTGCCGGCCCTTCTCGTTTAAAATTTGAGGGGCACGATACCCCTCACACAGACAATAAGTCTCTATTTATGCAAAGATTCCAGGTCTTTTCAACCACAGCCTGATAAAATTATTTTACACACCTGCCGAAGCGCGGGCGCGCTCGATATAGACTTCCCTTAGCGCGCAAGCGATTGGCCCCGGTTTGCCATCTGCAATCTTGTGATCGTCTATCGCAATAATCGGCATGACGAGACTGGTGGCCGCCGTGATAAAGACCTCCGAAGCTGCTTTCGCTTCATCAAGAGTGAAACTTTCCTGACGCAACTCGATACCGCTTTCATGGATCAGCGGCAGCAGATTGAGTCGCGTGACCCCCGCCAGGATATTGGCCGTCAAGCTGCGTGTCTTGATGACACCATCGACAACGATATAGACATTGGTCGAGCCGCCTTCGGTGATGAATCCATCGTCATCGGCGAAAATAACCTCGCCCGCTCCCTGCTCCTTCGCCTTCTGCTTGGCCAGTACATTGGGCAGCAGCCCCACTGTCTTGATGTCGCAGCGCCCCCAACGAATATCGGGCGCGCTGATCGCCTTGATTCCGGCCGCAGCCTTGCGCGCGGCGGCCTCACGATCCACCGGCCTGGCCGTGATCACGACGGACGGGCGCACATTCACCGGGAACACATGGTCACGCGGTGCCACACCCCGGCTAATCTGGAGATAGACCAGCCCCTCGCGGATACGATTACGGCGCACCACCTCGTTCAGCACCACCATCAAGGATGAGCGCGGCATCGGCAGGGCGATCCGCAATTCCGACAGCGAGCGTTCCAACCGGTTCAGATGCCCCGCCAGATCGGCCAACCGGCCATCGAAAACCGACCACACCTCATAGACCGCATCGGCAAACTGATAGCCGCGATCCTCAATGGAAACGGAGGCCTCACCGGCGCGCTCATAAACGCCATTAACATAAGCAATTCTAGGCATTATCGTTTATATTTCATCCTCATCGGCACGAATATGCGCCAAACCCAGGCTCTTCAGCTTGCGGTGCAAAGCCGAGCGTTCCATGCCGATGAAATTGGCCGTGCGCGAAATATTACCGCCGAAACGGACGATCTGCGATGACAGATATTCCCGCTCGAACACCTCACGCGCATCGCGCAGCGGCAGGGCGATGATGCGTTCCGGCCGGATGGCGCCGGCGGTTGCCGATTCCACCACTTCCGAAGGCAGCATATGTGCGGTGATCGGCTCGCTGGGATTGCCCGAAGCCAGGATCAGCAGGCGCTCGATATTGTTGCGCAACTGCCTGACATTACCCGGCCATTCATGGACCTGGAGCGTCGCCATGGCGTCCTCGCTGAGAATGCGTTTCGGCAGCCCCTGCGCGGCGCTGATCCGGTCGATGAAATACTGCACCAGTTCGGCGATATCGCCGCGCCGTTCGCTCAGCCCCGGCACTCGCACCGGCACGACATTCAGACGATGGAACAGATCCTCGCGGAAGCGCCCCGCCGCGATTTCGGAAGACAGATCCTTCGAGGTCGAGGAAATCACCCGCACATCGACCTGCACGTCCTGCGCGCCGCCGACGCGGGTAAAGCGTTGCTCGACGAGCACCCGCAGGATACGGCTCTGGCTTTCCGGCGGCATATCGGCCACTTCATCGAGGAACAAGGTACCGCCGTGCGCACGCTCGAAAACGCCGATCTTGCGTGGCCGCCCGCTCTCGCCCTCCTCGCCGAACAATTCAATGTCGAGACGTTCCGGCGTCATGCCCGCCGCCGAAATCGGCACGAACTCACACTTGGCGCGCGGGCTGACCTCATGGATCATGCGCGCTACCAGTTCCTTACCGGAACCAGCTGGGCCGGAAATCATGATGCGTGAATTGGCCGGCGCCACCTTGGCAATGGTCGATCGCAGCAATTGCGCCGCCGCGGAATTTCCGATCAGTCCGTCCGGCACGACGGCTTGGCTGCGCAGGCGCTTGTTTTCTCGGCGCAGACTGGTCAGTTCGAGCGCCCTCTGAACAACCATGATCAGGCGCTCGGTTTTAAAGGGTTTTTCGATGAAATCGAAAGCCCCCTTCTTGATGGCGGTCACGGCGGTTTCGATATTGCCGTGGCCGGAAATCATGATGGCCGGAATGTCCGGATCAAGCTCGTGAATCACGCTGAGCAGTTCCAGACCGTCCAGCCCGCCGCCCTGCATCCAGATATCGAGCACGCACAGGCTGGGCTTGCGCGCCTTGATCGCTCGCAAGGCCGAATTGGAATCGGCGGCCGTCCGCACCGAATAGCCTTCATCCTCCAGGATGCCCGCAATCAGCTCGCGGATATCGGCTTCATCATCAACAACCAGAATATCGACGCCAGAAGAGACTTTCATACCTTACACCCTCATCATTTTAGGCCCGTTTACCGGAGCTTCATTTGCAGTTGCCGGGCCTTGCCCCGCCTGCGTTCGCGGCAGACGCAGGACAGCCCGCGCACCGCTTAAATGAACCGCGTCGCTGAGATAGAACTCGCCGCCGTGGTCTTCGAGAATACGCTTCACTATCGCCAGGCCGAGGCCCGTACCCTTTTCCCGCGTGGTGACATAGGGTTCGGTCAGCCGGTCACGATCTTTTTCCGGCAGGCCGATCCCATCGTCCTCGACCTCAATGACCAGTTCGCCCTCCTGTTGGGACATTTCGACCCGCAGATGCCCGACAAGCCCCTCGGCCGGATCGACCTCATCCGAGCCGCGATCCCGCGCCAGGCGCGATGAAATGGCCTCGCCGCCGTTTTTCAATACATTCCCCAACGCCTGACTGAGCATCCGCCCATCGCAGACCACGCGCGTTTCCGGCAGGGGTTCGATGATTTCGATACCGATATCCGGCCGCGCCACACGCTGGGCGAAGACCGCCGCGCGCACCATTTCCGCCGCGTCCTCCTCGGAAAAGTTCGGCGCCGGCATCCGGGCGAAAGCGGAAAATTCATCGACCATGCGGCCGATATCGCCGACCTGCCTGACTATGGTGTCGGTCAACCGGTCAAACGTATCGATGTCGGCTTCGATCTGCGGACGATATTTCTTACGTATGCGTTCGGCGGAAAGCTGGATCGGCGTCAGCGGATTCTTGATTTCATGCGCGATGCGGCGCGCCACATCTTTCCAGGCAGCATTACGCTGGGCGGCGATCAGACGCGTGATGTCGTCAAAGGTCAGGACCGCCCCGCCGGTTTCCAGCGCCGAGATACGGACGCGCACACGGCGGGTTTCACCCTTGCGGACCAGATCGACTTCCTGCTCTTCCACACGGTGGACGGATGCCTTGTCGATAAGTTCAGCGATTTCAGGGGCCAGTTCGCGAATATTCACCCCCAAAGCATCCTCGGACAAGATCGAAAGGAAGTTGGCGGCATGGCGGTTTATAGCCGACACATGCTCCAGCACATCGATCCCGACAATGCCCGCGCTGATTTCCGACAGCACGGTTTCGATGAACCGGCGCCGGCTCTCCGCTTCCTCACCAGCGGATTTCAGCGCCGCCTGCTGGCTTTGCAGATCGGAGGTCATGCGATTGAAGGCACGCGAAAGAACGGCAATATCCTCGGATTGCTTGATCGTCACCACTCGCGCATTGAGATCGCCGCCCGCCACCTTGTCGGCCGCCTGCACCAGACGCGCCACCGGCACGGCGATGCTTTCCGCCGCTGAGGTGCCGCCCCAGATGGCGCCGATCAGCACCAGCAGCACGGCCTCCAGATAGGCCATGAAGAAGATACCCTGCGCCCGGATCTTCTTGTTGGTCGTTTCCCGGTAGTCGTTAATCGCCTGGTTGGCAGTCTGAATCTTGGCGTAAATCCCCGTTGGCAACGGCTTGATGCCGTAAAGCATGGCGCCGTTATAATCATTGAGCGAATACAACAGCCGAATGGCATCCGGATTGCCATAGGGATAGGCTTTCGGTCCCGTGGCCGCCACATCCTGGATCGCTTCCGGCGGCGGCGCCATATAGACCGGCGCGCTCGAAGACTCCGCCCGCGCCAGCACCTGCCCGGTACGATCTATGATATAGATCGCGGTCAGCTCGCCGCTCTCCTCCTCAAGGATTTTTTTCAATCCCACAGCGAAAGCAAGACGATTGGGGAAAAGCGCCCGCCCTTCCGGACTTTCGACACGGCGCTGCACCGCCTTCATGGCCACGCCTGAGGTCCGCCGCGCCTCGGTCAGGTACACGCCGGCCAGGTCGTAACCATTTTCGACCGAGGTCTGCACCCGGTCGGAAAACCACGTATCGATGCCGCGATTGAGGAAGGTGAAGGACAACGCCACGATGATCGCCGGCGTCACCGCCGCCAGCGAGAACAGGAAGACGAAACGCAGGTGCAGCCGCGCCCCGGCGTCCGCCCCCCGGCTGCGGGCGATGGTGATCACCCGGCGGACGACAAAGAACACCAGACCCAGCAGCAAGGCCATGTTCAGGAAGATAAGGATCAGCAGGTAATCGGCCGTATTGCCGACCGGCCCCTTGACCGTCAGGCCCGTGCCGGGGGTGGCGATGATCAGCCAGACGATGAAGGCCGTGGTCAGCATGGACGCGCCATAGCCCACCGCCAGGGCGAGCTTCTGCAAGCCCGCCGAGCGGAGGCTTTTCATGCTGCGCATGAACATGTGCAGCCATCGCCGTCTTGCCGATGCGTCCTTCAAGGCCGTTCGCTTTCGTCCACAGTTAAGTGACATTTGCGCACTACTGTGTCCGGATATCAACAGCAATGTTGCATATTTCACAAATTTTTAAAGGACGGATCAGGCCACCATCAGAGCGCGCACAGCCATTTCGATGGCCGTGGGATCTTCCATGCGGCATAGGCGCGCCTTGTCCTGACGGCGAACCGCTGGGTCCGGATCATGCGTCGAGGCCTCGACATAGGCGCCCAGATGCTTCTTGAACATACGCAGCCCCAACTCGTCGCCATAAAACATCATGGAGGCTTGCATATGCTCGATCAGCAGGCTGGCCCTGTCACTCAGGTCCATATCCCGCATGGCTTGATTGTCGTTCAGCGCCTGGTTCAGGTCACGCGCGAACCATGGGCGTCCATAGATACCGCGCCCGATCATCACCCCGTCCGCGCCGGATTGCTCAAGTGCCGCGCGGGCGGTTTTCAGACCGACAATATCGCCGTTAACGATCACCGGAACAGAGACGGCTTGCCGGACTTCGGCCACCGCCCGCCAGTTGGCTTCGCCCTTGTAAAACTGCTGGCGCGTCCGCCCATGCACCGTCAGCGCGGCGATACCCAGTTTTTCCGCCCGCACCGCCAGTTCGGCGGCGTTGTGATTATCGTCCCACCCCAGGCGCATCTTGACCGTCACCGGCCGCGACGTGGCTTGCAACGCCGCCGTCATGATCCGTTCGGCTTGGTCGAGATCGCGCATCAGGGCCGAACCGCACAGCACACCGGTCACTTCCTTGGCCGGACAGCCAAAATTGAGATCGATGATATGCGCACCCGAGTCTTCCGCCAGCGTCGCCCCACGCGCAATGTGCACCGGATCGCGCCCGACAAGCTGGACGATCTTCAGGCCACCATGCTCACCCAACTGCGCTTTCCTGACGATATCGGGACGCCCGCGTTCCAGATCGGCGCAGGCCACCATTTCCGTGGCGGAATAGGGCGCGCCGAGCTTATGGGCCATATGGCGAAACGGCAGGTCGGACACGCCGGTCATCGGCGCGATCAACACCCGTCCCGGAACGGTTACATCCCCAATTTGCAGCGCGTTTGCAGTCATGGGCGTCACATACACACTTTCCGCCTCTTGCGCTACTTTGGTTTCCCGTTAAACAAGCCATATGAAATTTCACGCCATCATCGTGGCCGGCGGGTCCGGCAGCCGCTCCGGCGGAAAGAAACAGTGGATGCTGCTCGGCGGCCGGCTGGTGCTGGACTGGTCGATTTCCGCGTTCGAGGCCGCCGGCGCCGTGCAGATCGTCGTCGTCGTCCCGGCGGATGACGTGAAACAGGCCCAGGCAGTCTATGGCGGCCGCGTCTGGATCGTAGCCGGCGGCGCCCAGCGCGCCGATTCCGTACTCAACGGCCTGAAGGCACTGATGACCGATACCGACGATATCGTCATGATCCACGACGCCGCCCGCCCCTTGTTAAAGCTGCGTCATATCAATGCGTTGCTGACTGAACTCGAGACGAAGCCGGCGGCGATCCTGGCCCTGCCGATGGCGGATTCGCTGAAACGCGGCGATAACAATCGTATTGTCGAGGCGCCTTCGCGTGACAATCTGTGGCGGGCGCAAACCCCTCAGGCCTTTCGCCTGCACGATATCCTGCGTGCTTACGAACGCTGGCCGGCGGACCAGACACCAACCGATGAAGCCATGGTGGCCGCCCATTCGGGCATCAATGTCACGCTTGTGGAAGGCGATATAAGCCTGCATAAGCTGACCTATCCCGCCGACTTCGCCCTGCTGGAAGCTTTAATATTGGCAGATAACCACATGAAAAAAATCAGGATTGGACAGGGCTTCGATGCGCACCGCTGGGGCGAAGGTCAAAGCGTCTGGCTATGCGGGGTCGAGATCACCCATGACCAGACGCTGGTCGGTCACAGCGACGCCGATGCCGGTCTGCATGCCCTGACCGATGCGCTGCTCGGCGCGGCGGGCCTCGGTGATATCGGCGATCACTTCCCCCCTACCGATCCGCAATGGAAGGGCATGCCTAGCGATCATTTCCTGAAGCACGCCGCGACCCTGATCCGCCAGCGCGGCGGCGAGATCGTCAATGTCGATGTCACCCTCATCTGCGAACGCCCGAAGATCAAGCCGCACCGCGAGGCCATGCGCGCCCGGATTGCCGAGATCATCGCCATTGACCCGGACCGCGTCAGCGTAAAAGCGACGACAACCGAACAGATGGGCTTTACCGGCCGCGGTGAAGGCCTGGCCGCACAGGCGGTTTGCAGTATAGAAATTTAGCCCAACAGCCTGTCATTGCTGGACTTTTTCAGTTCAGCCTCATCGCTTGAGGTTTTCTACAAAACCCGTTGAATTATTGCGGGTTTTATTGCGAAGCATTCTCACGCGCTCCAGCTATTGAAAAGCGTTTTGGCCCCGAATATATGACGGGAGTCCGCGTTTTCTTTCATTCCAGCCCTGAGGTACTCCCATGCCCTTTGAATTGCCCGCCCTGCCCTATGCCGCCAACGCTCTTGAGCCGCACATGTCGGCCAATACCTTCAGCTTCCACCACGCCAAGCATCACAAGGCTTATGTCGATAACCTCAACAAGTTGATCGAAGGCACCGAATTCGCCAATCTGTCTCTGGTCGAGATCGTCAAGGCGTCGGAAGGCAAGAACCCCGGCGTGTTCAACAATGCCGCCCAGGTCTGGAACCACACCTTCTTCTGGTCTTCGATGAAGCCCAATGGCGGCGGCGCGGCCACCGGCAAGATCGCCGAAAAGATCAATGCCAATTTCGGTTCGTTCGACGCCTTCGTCGAGCAGTTCAAAACCGCCGGCGCCACGCAATTCGGCTCCGGCTGGGCCTGGCTGGTTCTGGGCACGGACGGCAAGCTCAAGGTCGTCAAGACCGGCAATGCCGAAAATCCATTCACCAAAGGCGACAAGCCCTTGCTGACGCTCGATGTCTGGGAGCATGCCTATTATCTCGATTACCAGAATCTGCGTCCGAAATTCATCGAAACCTACCTGAATAGTCTCGTCAACTGGGACTTCGCCAACGCCAATCTGGATGGTCCGCTGCATCCGGGCGTTTAATCTCCCTTGCTTTCTGACCATAAAAGGCGATCCTTGCCGGGTCGCCTTTTTCTTTGGGACGCCTATGGATTCGACTGCCCTCGCCACCCGATTGATCGACCTGCTGAAAGCGCAGAAAAAGACCATAACTACGGTCGAAAGCTGCACCGGTGGACTGATCGCTGGCGCCATTACCGCCATTTCCGGCTCATCAGAGGTCTTTGAAAGCGGCTTCGTTACCTATTCCAATGCCGCCAAGACAGCGCTGGTCGGTGTGCCGACAGCCCTTTTCCCCCTTCATGGCGCAGTCAGCGAAGAGGTGGCCTTCGCCATGGCTGCGGGCGCCCTGGAAACCGCTGGCGCGGATATCGCCTTAAGCGTCACCGGCATTGCCGGTCCGACGGGTGGCAGCGTGGAAAAGCCTGTCGGCATGGTTTGTTTCGGCCTGAGCCATGGCGCAGAAACGCTTACCCATACCCAGCAGTTCGGCAATATCGGCCGTGACACCGTGCGCGAAAAGAGCGTGGCCTATGCCCTGCAATGGGCGATCGATACGCTGACCTGAAACTCCGGCGAAGGTTCCTCCCTCATGAAACGCGCGGAGGCAGCTTCCGCATCTGGAAACCGGTCTTGCTCTGTTCAAAGCCCGCATCCTGGTAAAATTTCAGGGTCGCCGGTCGCTTTGAACCCGTAAGCAGCATTACCTTATAGCAATTGGCCTGCCAGGCCGCTTCCGCCGCGGCCCTGAGAACGGCTTTGCCATACCCCCTGTTGCGATAGGCAGAGTCCGTCACAACATTTTCAATCAGAGCATAGGGCGCGCCGCCGCGTGTGAGGTTTGGAATCACGATCAGCGTACAGGTCGTGACAATATTTTCATCCACGCAACCGATGAGGATATTGCTCCCGACATATAGCATCAGTTGCTCCCAATTCCTCAGAGCATCCGCAATCGGCGTTTCCTTATCATCGGGATCGAGATGGCGATAAAGTTTCAGCAGTTGCGGTATATCCTGGCGACCGGCAAATCGAATCTTCATCTGCATATTGATCCTGCTCTAAAGCTGATCAACCTTAACACCATTCACCCGCACATTTTCAAGACGCAGATCATCGGTTTGGGCGACAATGCTCTTTTCCGTCACACCATCGAAGCGGCAATCGCGCAGCACAATATCGCTGACCGGCGCGCCCGGCAGGCCTTGTGAATCGAGCACCCGCAAGGCATGGTCCGCCGTCAACCGCTCAATGACCACATGCCGCAGCACCGGTTTGAAAGCCCCCTTCGCGCCTTCCTCATAGTTGAAGTCACAGGTGATAACCGCCTTGCCGACCTGACCGACACTGATATCGCGGGCGTAAATATTCTCCAACACGCCGCCACGCATGGCGTTATTCTTGAAGCGCAGCGCATACCACAGGTCGGGACTGTCCATCCGGCAGCTTTCAGCGAACACCCAGCGCACACCGCCGGAAATCTCGCTGCCGATGACAACCCCGCCATGGCCATCCTTCATCCGGCAACCGCGTATCAGGATATTCTGCGCCGCCCTCGCCAACCTTCGGCCATCGGCATTGCGGCCGGACTTGATGGCGATACAATCATCTCCCGTATCGAAGGTGCAGTCTTCGATCAGCATCAGATCGACCGATTCCGGATCGCAGCCGTCATTGTTCGGCCCATGACCGAAGACATCAACACCGCGCACGATAACATTACGGCACTGCACCGGATGGATATTCCAGCACGGCGAATTGCGCAGTTTCACCCCTTCGATCAGGACATTCTCGCAATTGTAGGTCTGTATCAAATTCGGCCGCAGACAATGGCCGTCACCAAAGACACGCTGCTCGACCGGTACCTTATCCTCGGCCATCTGCGCCAGGGCCAGCCGTGCCGCGCGCTGGTTCGGCATCCCGTCCTTCCAGCCAAACCGCTCACCGCCGCTCCATGACCACCAGTGTTCATTGCTGCCCTGGCCGTCAAGCGTTCCTGAACCGGTAATGGCGATATTTGTCTCTCCGAAAGCATAGATCAACGGAGAATAGTTCATCAGTTCCAGGCCTTCATAACGTGTAAAGACAATGGGATAATCCCTTGTATCTGTACTGAAAAGCACAGTCGCGTCTTCATCGATATGTAAATCCATATTGGATCTGAGATGGATCGCGCCGGTCAGGAAACGCCCCGCCGGCACGGCCACCTGTCCACCGCCCGCTTCAGCGCAAGCCTGAATAGCGGCGGCAAAAGCCAGCGTATTCAATGTCGCCCCGTCCCCCTTTGCGCCGAAATCGGTGATATCGAAACGGCGATCGGGAATTACCGGCGGCTTTACCGTACGAGCAATATCGGCCGCTTTTGCCCAAGGCTCACGGTCTTCGGCCTGTACGGCGGCAGGCATAAGACTCAAAGCGGCGGCATATTGAAAAAGGATTCGGCGGGAAGGAAGAAAGGGCATGGCGTTTCCTGTTTTCCCGCAACCTATCACCTGCGGCCCACCTGTCCAGCCATATATGACACCGGTATCAGCAGGCAAAAAACAGCTTCAAGCCTGTCCGCGCCCGTAAAGCTGCCTGGCGCGCGCCTCGAAGATTGCCAGCAGCCTGGAAACCGCCAGATTGAAGTTAGCCTTGAAAAGCGCATCAAGGATCGGATTTCGGATGTCGATATCCATGTCGAAGGCCACCTTGGTGCCGATAGCCGAAGGGGTGAAGGTCCAGCGTCCCTGGAGCTTACGGAACGGCCCCCTGATCAGGTTGAAATCAACCAGCAGCGCCTCGGCCGCACGCGTCACACGTGTCGAAAAGCGCTCGCTCAACATCTTGAAGCCCACGGTTACATCGGCGTCGAAGCGTACAATGTCTTCATCCGATGGACCACGGTTATAAGTGCGTAAGCTTTTGATCCACGGAATGAACTCCGGATAACGCTCGACATCGCCGACCATTTCCCATAATTGCGCCGGCGCATAAGGCAGGTCGCGTTCGAGACGCAGTTTCGTCATTATTTCTTCGCAGCGCGCGCCGCCCGTAGGCGCTCGAAATCCTCACCGGCATGGTGCGACGAACGTGTGAGCGGCGAAGACGACACCATAAGGAACCCCTTGGCGCGGGCGATGGCCTCATAGGCCTTGAACTCTTCCGGCGTCACGAAGCGATCGATGGCGGCATGCTTGCGTGTCGGCTGAAGGTACTGGCCGATAGTAATGAAATCGATGCCAGCCGAACGCATGTCGTCCATGACCTGCATGACTTCCTCACGCGTTTCCCCCAGCCCGACCATGATGCCGGACTTGGTGAATTGCTGCGGATCGCGCTCTTTCACCCGCTCCAGCAAGCGCAGACTATGGAAATAGCGCGCGCCGGGGCGGATCTTGAGATAGTTGCGCGGCACGGTTTCGAGATTATGATTGAACACGTCCGGTTTGGCGTCGATAACGATCTCGGCCGCACCTTCCTTGCGCAGAAAGTCCGGTGTCAGGATTTCAATGGTCGTCTTCGGCGATTGCGTGCGGATCTGACGGATGACCTCGGCGAAGTGCGCCGCGCCGCCGTCTTTCAAATCGTCACGGTCCACGCTGGTAATGACGACATGCGACAGCTTCATCAATGCGACGGTTTCGCCGATACGGCGTGGTTCATCGGTATCGAGCGGCTGTGGCAAACCGGTCTTGACATTGCAGAAGGCGCAGGCCCGCGTGCAGGTATCGCCCATGATCATGATGGTGGCGTGGTTTTTCGACCAGCATTCACCAATATTTGGACAGGCTGCTTCCTCGCAAACCGTGACCAGCTTGGCGTCGCGCACGATGCCGCGCGTCTCGTTATACCCAGCCGAACCGGGCGCCTTGACGCGCAGCCAGTCGGGCTTTTTCAGGATCGGAGAATCGGGTTTGTTCTGCTTTTCCGGGTGACGCAGCTCACGCGGGCTGGACTCAACGCGATTTATCAGAGTGACCATGGGACTCAACGGGGATGCGGGGCACAGTTCGCCAGCGCCCTAATTGGTCTTTTCACGCCATAATATCAAGTCAATTCCTGCTAATAGTGCGTTGCAAATGTCATAGCCGCTTCGAAGATTCTCCCGTATAGCTTGGTGAATGGTCGCAATTCCCCGCCGAAAATCCGTGATGCTGGCGGCGCTTTTCCTGAGCGCGGTCTTGGGCCTGTCCGCCTGTTCAAAGCTGAAAGACGCGGCGAAAGAGATGCAGCCGGGGCAGGCCTTTCTCGACAGCCGCATCCCCGCCGGCCTGTCGCCGCAGTATTATCCGCCGGAAGGTTTCGTCTGGGGCGCCTTCCGCGCCGGCGCGCTCCCCGAAGCCCGCTATGGCGTGGCCTCGCCGCCAATCAACCCGAAGGCGCAGGTGCTGATCCTGGCCGATGCCGACTATCCGGCAGAGGTCTATTTTGAACTGATGCGGCAACTGTTGAACGAAGGCTACGGCGTCTGGATTCTGGAAGCGCCGGGGCAAGGCGGCTCCGGTCATTATCTGCTGCAAAATCAAAGTATTTTCGCCGCCAGTTATCATGACGGACAGCTTGCGACGCGCGATTTCATCAAGGAAATCATCAAGCCGTCAGCCGATAAGCCGGCTTTCGTTATCGGCACGGGCTACAGCGCCATTACAACCCTGTCGCTATCCACAATGCTGAAAGAAGATACGCTGAAAGGCTTCATCGGTTACGATCCTTATCTCGGCGGGCCGATCGCCAAAGGTGAAGCCTGGCATCGTGACACCGCCCTTCCCGGCTATTGGGGCGGTATTGCGCAAAACTGGCAGATGTCCAACCCCGACCTGCGGATGCGTCAGAAAAGCGATGGCTGGCAAAGACAGATGCAGAAGGCCTATGCCGATCTCAATGGCCTGCACTTGCCGGTCACATCCCTCAAGAGTGGCGCACAAGTCATTGTTCTGGAACCTAAAACGGCCACAACAAGCGGTGCCAATACTGCCAGCGCCCTGTGTGCCCGCCTGCCCCGCTGCACGCTGCACCCCACTAACGGGCCGCAAACTCTCGGCGCCGACGTGATCGCCTTTATCCAGTCGCAAATTCACTGATCCGGATCGAGATCAGGATATTCAGCGAGCAAGGCGCGCGTCACGCCATTGGTCCAGCCGAAGCCGTCCTGCAACGGATATTCGCCGCCACCGCCGGGTCGCCGCGTTTCGACATCGTATTTTTCCAGCATCTTGCCGGTATCACGGTAGGTCAGGTCAACCGTGCGGATAAAACGCGCCGCCAGGTCATGGGCCTGCCTGCCGAAACCGTAGTCATTCAGTCCCTTGATGGCGATCCATTGCAGCGGCGGCCAACCGTTGGGACTATCCCATTGCTGTCCGGTCGGGTTCTGCGTCGTGCGTAGCCCGCCCTGCGCCGTCAATTGCAGGCGCGTCAGCCGGGCCGTCTCTTTCGCCTGCGCATCCGTAGCCAGACCGACAAACAGCGGATAAAGCATAGCGGCGGAAACTGTCAGCGTCGGCCGACCAGTGCTGAGATCATAGTCGGCGAAACGATGATCGCGCCACAGATAGCGCGTGATCGCCTTCTTTCGATCCCTGGCCCAATTATCGTATTGCGTCGCGCAGACGATATCCGCCAGTTGCCGGCAACGCTCGGCGATGATTGTTTCCTGTTTCCACAACAGGCTGTTGAGATCGACGGGCACGATATCGGTGGTATGGATGCTCGACAGGTCCATCGGTTCCTTCAGCCAGCGCGAGCTGAAATCCCAACCGCTTTCCGCCGCGGCGCGCAAATCCCGATAGACCCCGGCGGATGGGCGATCGCTTCTGGCGGCGGTCGCCACATCCTCGGCGTAGGCCTCCTCGCGCGGCGTATCGCGGTCATCCCAGTAACGATTGAGCCGGCTGCCATCCGGCATAACCACCACGCGCTGGCAGGGCGTGTATTTCACCGCGCAATAGCTTCCCGCCATCCAGAAATCGTGCTCACGGCGCAGGGCGGCCAGTTCACGCGACTGCCTGCCGGGATCAGCGGAAGGTTTGATCTCCAGCATCAGGGCAAAAACCGGCGGCTGCGACCGGCTGAGATAATAGCTGCGCGCACCATTGGGAATATGACCATAACGCTGAATTAGGCTCTCGAAATCAGTCTGCATGGATTGCGCCAGCGCATCCTGACCGTCCGCATAGAGGCCCAGCATAGTGAAATAGCTATCCCAGTAATAGATTTCGCGGAAACGCCCGCCCGGCACGACATAAGGTTCCGGCAGCGATAAGACCGAAGCCCCCGCAGCCGCTTCCAGCGCCGAACGCTTGAGTTGCGGCCACAAACTGGCGATATGCGCTTTCAAACCCAGACGCTCGCCCGAAGGCGGTACAGCCGGTAGTGCGGCGGGCGGATCGAAATTGGCGGCCACGAAAGCTGCCAGCGCATCCCGGGTTTGCGGCTGAGCAGCACGGTAATCGGCCATGATATCGGCGGCAGGCCGTCTGGCCGTCATATCGACAAAGGTCTTGCTGTCCGGGAAAAGCCTCTGAGTCTGGACATCCACGAACAACGGCCCGTAAAGATCAGCGGGCGAAGGTTCCTGCGCGAAAGCCGAAACCGCCGTAAAGGCAAAGACCAAAGGCAAAAGATATCGGCGCATCGCTAGATATCGGCGCATCGCTGTCCTCCGTTTCCCGCCCCCGCTTATTAAAAACGAACCTTTCCGGTAATGGCAACCCCGCCCATATACGAAGAATTTCGTTGACTCATTACGAAGGCCTTCGTATATTTCACACATGACCCAATCAGATGCCCCCGCCCGCAAACCGACTGAAGCCGAACTGGAAATCCTGCGCGCCCTGTGGGCCAAGGGTTCCGCCACGGTGCGCGAAATCTTCGACGTGCTGTCGCGGGAACGCGAAATCGGCTATACGACCGTCCTGAAAACCATGCAGATCATGCTCGACAAGGGGCTGGTATCGCGCACCGAGGCCGGCAAGGCGCATATCTACGCCGCCGCCATGCGCGAAGAGGATATGCAGGGTCAATTGTTGCAAGACCTGAGTGACAAGCTGTTTTCGGGTTCGCCTGCCCTTCTGGCCATGCACGCCTTGTCTATGCAGCCGGCCAGCGATGAAGAGATTCAACTGATCAAGGCGCTTATCGAGCGCAAAAGAGGTGCGTGATGAATCCCCATATGGAAGCGCTCGGCTTTACACTGGTCCATTTCTGCTGGCAGGCGGCCCTGATCGCCGCCGCCTATAAGCTGGCGGAACTGTTTCGGCCCAATCTGCGGCCGCAGACGCGCTACATGATGAGCCTGACCGCGCTGCTGGCCATGCTGGTGGTGGCGGCTCTCACCTTCGCTTACGAGGAAATGCGGATGTTCCAGGCCATGCCGGCGGCGGATATAGGCGGGGCCGTTCTACCGGAAATCGGCCGCCAGCTTCCCCTTTCCGCCTTGCTGCCGTGGCTCGATGCCGTCTGGCTGATCGGCGTAGCGGCGCTGTCTTTCCGAATGCTGTCCGGCCTGTGGCATATCCACGGCCTCAAAAAGCAGGCGCAACCCGCGCCCGATACCGTGCAATACCGTTTCAAGGCGGCGCTGCGCCGCTTCGGTCTGACAGGTAAGGTGCAGATTCGCCTGCATCCGGCCATCACCGGCCCCTTCGTTGTCGGCGCCTTCCGCTCGGTGGTCTATCTGCCGCTGTCCGCCATTACCTCATTGTCGCCGGAACAACTCGACGCCGTGCTCTCGCACGAACTTGAGCATATCCGCCGCGCCGATTATGTGTGGAACCTGATCCAGAGCCTGATCGAAACCCTGTTCTTCTATCACCCCGCCGTCTGGTGGATCGGCGGCAAACTGCGTGAACAACGCGAGTTGTGCTGTGACGACGCGGCCATCAGAAGCTGTGACGATCCGATTACCTACGCCACTGCCCTCCTCAGTCTCGAAGAACAGCGCCGTGGTATCCCCACACTCTCTATGGCTCTCAATAGCCAGGGCAAGAACGACCTGCTGGCGCGCATCTCCCGTATCCTCGGTGAGACACCCGACTCCCGCCTGAGAGCACGCCCGGTCGCCTTTGTTCTGCTGCCGGTCATGCTGCTGACCCTGACCGCCTTCGCCGCCGCTCCGGTCCGCGAGGTCGCCGCCAAGATCTGTCCGCAAAGCGCCACTACCGCCCTGGCGAAACTGGAGACAGTGATGGCGGGCAATAGCGACCGGCTGGCGCAGGTATCTGATATCCAGGCCGCTAAAAGCGATTTTGACGCCTCGCAGTCTGATCGCCAGGCCGCCATGACCGACTGGCAGGCCGACGATATAAATCCCGACGCCATCGCTGCCCAGGCGCGTGCCGACGCCATCAAGGCGCGCGCGGAAATGAGCCGCGCCCGGAATATCGACATCGATCCGCAGGCCCTGGCAACACAGGCGCGCGCCGATGCCCTGGCCGCCAAGGCCGAAATGGAACGCGCCGGCATCACCGGGCCTCACATCGACCCCGAAGCCATTGCCGCGCAGGTACTGGCCGATACGCAACGCGCCAAGGCCGATGCCGCCCGCCTGGCCATGGCAGATATCAACCCTGACCAGATCGCTGCCGAGGCCCGCGCCGCCGCCATTCAGGCCAGGGCGCAAATCGCGGCGCACAAGGCAGAAATCGACCGCGCGCAAGCCATGACACCGCCTAGGTCACCGAAAGCGCCCAAGCCGCCGGTAAATATCTTGCCGCTCAATGAAGTCCCCGCCCCACTGGCCAGTCCTGAAGATGTCCCGCCACCGCCCCCACCGGCTCCGGCCTTGTCCTCATGGCGCATACTTCCACCGGCACAGGTAGCGTCCACCCCGAAAACTTACAGAGTCATCAAACCGGTGCAAACAGCTTATCCTGCGATCATTTCCACGCCTGTAATCGACACGACCTCCGCGCCGGTCGTGGCCTTAAACCGTCTGCCCAATGCAACTGTTACGCCCATCCCCGCACCCAATGCAAAAACAGATGTCGTGGTAACTGTTCGGACTCAGACAACCACCATCACCACTACACCATAGCCCTTTGAACATTGTCCAACCTTCCCCTTTGACCTGCGGATCAGTTCGGCTATGATATGACGCAGTGGCCGTCCGATCCGTGGATCGCGGCGTAATAATCCGGACATTTCGTATCTTTCGCGTTGGTGAAAGGCCGGCTGTCCGAGGGGAGCGTTCGTGCATGAAGCGCGCGTTTAAGGCCAGCGATACCGAAACCTCGCTGTTTGAGGCGCTGATAGAGGCAAAAACGCGTTTCGGCGCCGGAAAAATCATTATCGAGGACCAGGACCGCAAGCCCCTTACCTACGGTTTGTTCCTGACAGGTGTTTTCGCCCTGTCGCGCCTGCTGAAACGCTATCTCGGCGAGGAATCGCGCATCGGCATGATGCTGCCGACCTCGACCGGCGGCGCCCTGTCCTTCTTCGCCCTCCATGCCCTCGGCAAGGTGCCGGTGATGATCAATTTCACCGCCGGTCAGGCCAATGTGAGAAGCGCGGTCCATACCGCCCAGGTCAAAACCGTCCTGACCTCCCGGCGCTTCATCGAAACGGCCAAGCTTGAGGACCTGATCGAAAGTATCAGGCGCTATGCGCGGGTCATCTATCTCGATGATATCCGCAAGGAGGTCACCACGGCCGACAAGTTGTTCGGCGTGGCCGCGTCGAAATTACCGGGGCTTTTCGTAAAGAAAACCAAGGCTTCCGATATCGGCGTCATTCTCTTCACCTCCGGCAGTTTCGGCTCCCCGCGCGGCGTCGTCCTCACCCAGTCCAACCTGGTGGCCAACACCCGTCAGATCGAGGCGCATATCGAGTTGAAACCCGACTGGGTAGCTTTCAATCCCATGCCGATCTTCCATTCGCTGGGCCTGACCGGCGGCGTGGTCCTGCCTCTGCTGGCCGGTCTGCGCAGTTTCCAGTATCCCTCGCCGCTGCACGTCAAGATCATTCCCGGCCTTCTGCGCGACACCAGGGCGTCACTGCTGTTCTCGACCGACACCTTTCTCAACCAGTATGCCCGTTCCGGCGAGCCGGAAGACTTCAAATCCCTCGAATTCATCGTTTGCGGCGCCGAAAAGGTACGCGACGAAACCCACGCCCTGTTCAAGACGCAGTTCGGCGGCATTCCCATCCTGGAAGGCTATGGCGTTACCGAATGTTCGCCGGTGGTGGCGGTCAACTACCCCGACAACAACCATCACGGCACGGTCGGCGCCATGCTGCCGGAAATGAAGGCCCGCCTCGAACCCGTCGAAGGCATTAGCGGCGGCGGACGCCTGTGGCTCAAGGGTCCGAACATCATGGCGGGCTATATCAACAGCGAAAATCCCGATGTCATCGAAGCGCCGGTCGACGGCTGGCACGACACCGGCGATATCGTCAATATCGACGGCGAAGGCTTCATCACCATCCTCGGCCGCGCCAAGCGCTTCGCCAAGATCGCCGGCGAAATGGTGTCTTTGACCGCCGTCGAGCGCATCGCCGAAGAGGTCTGGCCTGATAACCGCCACGCCGTCGTTGCCGTATCGGATGATAAGAAAGGCGAGCGGCTGGTGCTGATCACCGACAAGGGCGACGCCGATGTCACGCGCCTGACCAACTGGGCGAAGGCAAACGGCACGCCGGTCCTGGCCATTCCCAAAAAAATTCTCAAGGTCGAGGCCGTGCCGGTCCTGGGATCGGGCAAAACCGACTATGTGACCCTGCAAAAACTGGCGGATATCGACGCCCGCGCTGCCTGAGACGCCACGCCGCATTGACAGTTCATACCGCGGCCTATATGCGGCGATCATGGCCCGTCCGATCTCCACAGGCAAGACGACACGCGACTCAGAGGTTCGCTTCTGGGCGCTGGCTGCCGTGGTTCTGGCCCTGTTCACACAGATCCTGTTCCCGCCACAGGTCATGGCCATGCCGTCCGACCATGGCATACGGATGGTGTTGTGCTCATCGGGCATGGACAGCCAACCCATCGCCGCCGATGTGGTCATCAAGTCCACAACGCACAAGCCGGGCCTCGCGGGACTGAAATGCGCGCAATGCGTATTGGCCTCGGTTACCGCCATCGCCACGCCGCAGCCCGTTTTCCAACCGGCGGTCTATACCGTCGCCCACGCCGACTTCACGCCGCCCGCCCGCTATAGCGCCCTCAAGGCCCGCGCGCCGCCGCGTCCCCATTCCTGCGGACCGCCATCCCGGATTTAAGCCATTTCATCGCGCGCAAGGTTTCCCTTTGCGTGCATTTGCGCTTATCTGGATGGATAAATTACGTGAAAACAAAATCTTACAGAGCGCCCTTAATGGCGCTATTGAGCTGCGGCTCAATCCTTCCCCTCATGGCTCAGGCCGCTTCCGACGCGCCTGAAGAAGTCATCGTCGTCGGCCAGAAGAATGCCCCGATCACCGTCGCGCCGCGCGGTCTGTCGGTATCTCTCGGTCATGAGCAGTTCGATGCCATCAATGCCGTCAATGTCGAGGACCTGATGAAATACGCGCCGAACTTCTTCGTGCGCAAACGCTTCGCCGGCGACGACAACGCCGTGGTCGCCCTGCGCGGCGCCAACACGGTTCAGAGCGCGCGCACGCTCGTTTTGGTCGATGGCTATGTCGTCTCCAACTTCCTCGGCAATCGCTATGATTATCCGCCGAAATGGAATGTGGTCGGCCCGGCCGAAATCCGCCAGTTCGATATCGTCTACGGTCCCTATTCGGCGCGTTACGGCGGCAATTCGATGGGCGGCGTCGTCTCCATCACCACGGAAGCGCCGAAAAAGAACGACATGTACGGCGCCTTCCAGGCCTTCACCATGCCGTTCAGGGAATATGGCTTTGACCGGACCTTCAGGGGTTATTCGCTAGAAGGCGGGCTGGATTACAAGGCGAAAACTTCCGGCTGGTCGGCCCGCGCCTCGTTCCGCCATTTCGAGAACACCGGTCAATCGATGACCTATAACCTGCTGACCAGATCGACCACCGCAGGCACCTATATCCCCGTCACCGGCGCCTATGCCGATAGCAGACTGGCCACACCGGTTTTCGGCGCCGCCTCACCGGTCGATGTAATGCAGGATCAGGCCCGCCTGCGTATCGGCCATGCGTGGAATAACGGCTGGAAAATCGATGCCCTGGCCATGCTGTGGCAAACCCGGCAAAACCTCGACCATCCCATTTCCTGGCTGATTGATGCCAACGGCGATACGGTGCTGCCGACCGCCGCCGGCACCAGAGTCAGCTTCGATGGCGTCACCTATATCGCCAGGGGCGTGACCTATTCAGATATGGATCGCACCGAAAGCCTGACGGGCCTGCGTCTCTCCGGTAACTGGAGCGGCTGGGACATATCGGCCAACCTGTCGCATTACGATATCGGCAAATGGGACAGCCGCACCTCGCTCGATATGATCAGCCCCGCCGGCCAACAGACCCTTTACAATCACCCCGGTTGGTGGACCTTCGACGGCACGATGGAACAAACCATTGGCCGCCATGACCTCGCCTTTGGCGTGACCTCAAACCTCTACCAGACCGACGCCAGCACCTATAATACAAGCCAATGGCGCACCGCCACCGATCCGGTTTTCGCCGCGCGCACCCTGGGCAAGACCTCTGTTTCAGGCCTGTTTGCCGAAGACGCCATCGACCTTGGCCACGTCATGCTCACACTTGGCGGCCGTTACGATGACTGGCGCGCCTTCGATGGCGGCATCAGCAATGGCGGCCCGCCGCAATATTACCCGAACCGCCATGACAGCACCTTTTCACCCAAGGCCAGCCTGCAGGGCGATGCCGGTCCCTATAACCTGCAACTGAGCCTGGGCACGGCCACGCGCTTCCCAACCGTCGGTGAACTCTTCCAGGGGAAAATCAATGCCGGCCAAACCTCTATTGACCCCACCAGTTTCGACCCGAATCTGAAAGCCGAAACCTCGCATGATATCAGCCTGATCGCGCGCCGCCGCCTCGATCGCATCACCCTGACCGGAAGCCTGTTCGATCAATCGATCACTGACGCCATTTTCAATTATCAAGGTCTTCTGGAAGATGGCACGGTCGTCTCTCGTTATCAGAATATCGACCGCATGAATCAGTATGGCGTCGAGCTGATTTTCGAGTCGCGTGATGTGCTGATTAATGGCCTGGCCATCGAGGCCAGCGCCTCATGGATGGATGCCCGCACCGAGAAGAACAGCACCGCCCCTGCTTCCGAAGGCGTTCAGTTTCCCCGCATTCCCAAATGGCGCAGCAACGGCAATCTGCGTTACGCCTTCACACCAAAGCTGAAAGCCTCCCTCGGCTGGCGCTATGGTTCACGGCCTAATTCCGACCTGTTCGGCGTGATGCGCGGCGACGCCTACGGTTACCAGACGGAATATTTTTTCCTCGACACGCGGATCAGTTATGACCTGACAGAAACCACACAGATCAGTTTCGGCATCGATAACGCCAATAACGACCAGGCCTATGTTTCACATCCCATGCCGCAACGCAGCTTCATGCTGGAACTGAAATACCGGAATTAAGCGATGGAAAAGACAAAACAAAAAATCATCGACTATCGCATGTTCTGGCGCTGGCATTTTTATGCCGGGCTGGTCTGCATACCGTTCGTCATTATCCTGTCGATCACCGGCCCGATCTATCTGTTCAAGCCGCAGATCGAGGCCGCCATTGATGCGAAATACGATCACCTGCCCTTCATCGGCACACCGCAATCAACTGAGGCCATGGTGAAATCGGCCATGGCGGCCGTACCCGGATCGTGCTTCAAGGCCATAGAGGTCAGACCGGATACGCATGACGCCGCGCGGATTACCGTGCTCAAGGGGGATGACAAAATTCGCGTTTACGTCGATCCGAAAAGCCTGAAGATATTGAAACAAGTACCTGAAGAGGAACGCTTTATGGAGGTTATAAAAACCATCCATGGCGAACTCTTCGCCGGGCGCTTCGGGCAGGTTATCGTTGAACTGGCGGCAAGCTGGGCCATCGTCATGATCCTGACCGGGCTTTATCTATGGTGGCCTCGCGAGACGAAGGGTGTGGCCGGCCTGCTTTATCCGCGTCTCAAGATGGGCAAACGGATATTCTGGCGCGATATCCATGCGATCACCGGCCTTTACATCTCGGCGCTCGCCCTGTTCCTGTTGCTCACCGGCCTGCCCTGGACCTATGTCTGGGGCAATGCTTTCAAATCCATCCGCGATATAGCCAGCCCGGCTCCCGTCACTCAAACCTGGTCACAAGGCCGTGCCGATGAAAGGAAAGCTCTGAAGGCCGAAGGTACGGCACCTGTCGATCTTAGCCGTCTTGACGCCCTGCTCGATACAGCCCGCGCCCTAACCCTGCCTCCACCGGTCACCCTATCCGCCCCCGCGAAGGGCGACACATTATGGAAACTGGCCTCCGATACCGGCAACCGCCCGCAGCGCGTGACCATGATGATCGATCCCACCATGCTGGAAGTCATCAACCGTGAAAACTTCAGCGACAAGAAGCTGCTGGATCAGGCGGTCGGCTACGGCATCGCCGCCCACGAAGGTCAGTTATTCGGCCCGCTGAACCAGATATTGGGCATCCTGACCGCCTTGGGCCTGATGACCTTAAGCATCAGCGCCATTGTCATGTGGTGGCAGCGGCGGCCTGCAGATAAGCTTGGCGCGCCGCAAATCCTGCCGGATGAACGCCTGGCCCCCGGACTGGCCCTGATCATCATCGCGCTCGGCATCTTCCTGCCGGTGCTGGGGATCAGCCTGATCGTCACCGGCCTCACCGAATGGCTGATCCTGCGCCGCATTCCCGCCGTTCGAGATTGGCTGGGACTAAAACCCTGACGATGCCGGTGAGCGTAGGTCAAACCTTATCGAGCGCGCTGCCCTTGTGTGCCGCGATATGATCGGTTTTGTCGCTTTTAATCTCATATTGCGGATCGACCTCCGACGCATGATGCGTATGGCCCTTGTAATCGAAGTCCTTGGTATGGATCGCAATAATGGTTCCGGATACCCGGCCGGCTTCGGAATTCCAGCCGACATGATCACTGATTTTGAATTTCCTGGCCATTGCACAACCGCCTTTATCAGGTTCACAGGCGTGGCGTATGATGACGGGCGTAAATTTGCAATATGTCAAAAGACCTGGTGGGCGATGACGGGATCGAACCGCCGACCTACTCGGTGTAAACGAGCCGCTCTGCCAGCTGAGCTAATCGCCCCTTCCAGGGAGCGCCCGATGTGCCAAGCCTGCCCTCATAAGTCAAGAGGCGTTTCCGTATCCGATGATTTAAAATCACCTGCTACGGAAACGCCTCTCATTAAAGTCCTTGGCTTGTGCCCGTGCGAAACGGACCGTAAGCGCAATTAGCCGTTCAGAGCGCCCTTAAGGCCTTCACCGACGCGGAAACGCGCCGTGACAGACGCCGGACGCTGGACGGTTTCACCGGTGCGCGGATTGCGGGCGGTGCCGGCTTCGCGCTTTACGGCGAGGAAGGTGCCGAAGCCCACGAGGCGCACGTCATCACCCTTTTTCAGGGCGCCCACAACGCTATCGGTGAAAGCGTCGAGCGCCTTCTTGGCTTGATCTTTCGTCAGACCGGCCTGATCGGCGATGGCGGCCACGAGTTCAGCTTTCGTCATAAATCTCTCTCCCTACCCGTTATGGGATCAGTTGCTAAGCATACCCCTAACGCCGCCGGTCCAAACCGTGAGTCGTTAACGGGTGAAGCCGATAGAGACTACAAAAACGTACGCCCGTCAAAGCAATAAATGCCGTTTATTGCAGTGCAAACCGTGTTTTTTTAAGGGTTTGAGCGTTTTCACGCCCTTTTGAAGACCTATCCCCAGGCTATGGATGAAAATTGAACCACTCCGTACAGCCGGCAAAGGCCGATTCGCGGGAAACGCCTTGTGCGCAAGGAAAGTGATTCTTTCTCCGCGAGAAGCAGGCTCAAGACAAAAAAAGCCCCGCCGACCTGAGCCGGCAGGGCTTTCATTTTATCTGCGCAGCACACCCTAATGCGCCGTGGTGGCGTCCGCGTCATCCCCCGGCGTGACCGCGGTAGCGGCAATGACCGGTTCGATCCAGTCCACCGGCGTCAACGGCTTGGTCAGCGCATGTTTCAACGCCTCTTCCACCAGAGATACCGGGATGATCTCCAGGCCCGATTTCACATTGGCCGGCAGATCGATCAGGTCCTTCTCATTCTCCTTCGGGATCAGCACGGTCCTGATACCGGAGCGCAGAGCCGCCAGCAGCTTTTCCTTCAAACCGCCGATCGGCAAGACACGGCCGCGCAGGGTGATTTCCCCCGTCATGGCCAGGTCCTTGCGCACCGGAATACCGGTCAGCACCGACACCATGGCCACCGCCATGGCGACGCCGGCCGAGGGGCCGTCCTTGGGCGTGGCGCCTTCCGGAACGTGGACGTGAACGTCGGTTTTGTCGAACACCGGCGGCAGGATGCCGAATTTCGGCGCCAGCGCCTTGACGTAGGAATTGGCCGCCGAAACGGATTCCTTCATCACTTCCTTCAGGTTGCCGGTGACCTTCATATTGCCCTTGCCGGGCATTTTGATGGCCTCGATGGTGAGGATATCGCCACCGAATTCCGTCCACGCCAGGCCGGTGACGATACCGACCTGATCGACCTCATCCGTCGCGCCGTAATGGAATTTCTTCACACCGGCATATTTGGCCAGACGTTCGTCATCGATGGTGATCGAAACCAGTTTTTCACGCGCCAGATCACGGATGGTCTTGCGCGCCAGATTGCCCAGTTCGCGCTCCAGCGAACGCACGCCGGCTTCCCGCGTATAGTAACGGATCAGGTCGCGGATGGCGGCTTCGGGCACCACGAATTCCTCAGCCGTCAGGCCGTGTTCCTTCATCAGGTTCGGCAGGACGTGACGCTTGGCGATCTCGACCTTTTCATCCTCGGTATAGCCGGGAATACGAATGATCTCCATCCGGTCAAGCAGTGGCTGCGGCATGTTCAGCGAGTTCGCGGTCGTGACGAACATGATCTTCGAGAGGTCGTAATCGACTTCGAGATAATGGTCGGCAAAGGTCGAATTCTGCGCCGGATCGAGCACTTCCAGCAGGGCCGAAGCCGGATCGCCGCGCCAGTCATTGCCCATCTTGTCGATCTCGTCGAGCAGGAAGAAGGCGTTAGTGGACTTCACCTTCTTCATGTTCTGAATGATCTTGCCCGGCATGGAGCCGATATAGGTCCGGCGGTGACCACGAATTTCCGATTCATCACGCACGCCGCCCAGCGAGATACGCACGAACTCACGTCCGGTCGCCTTGGCGATCGACTTGCCAAGCGACGTCTTGCCGACACCCGGAGGCCCGACGAGGCAGAGGATCGGACCTTTCAGCGTGCCCATGCGGGCCTGCACGGCCAGGTGCTCAAGGATGCGTTCCTTGACCTTTTCCAGGCCATAGTGATCGGCCTCAAGGATATCCTCGGCCTTTTGCAGGTCGATCGCCTTCGGCTTGGCGGCCCCCCAGGGGATCGACAGCAGCCAGTCGAGATAATTGCGCACGACCGTGCTTTCCGCCGACATGGGCGACATATGGCGCAGCTTGTTCAGCTCGGCCATGGCCTTGGTGCGGGCTTCCTTGGAAAGCTTGGTGCCCTTGATCTTCTTTTCGAGATCGGCCAGCTCGTCCTTGCCCTCGTCCTGCTCGCCGAGTTCGCGCTGAATGGCCTTCATCTGCTCATTCAGGTAATATTCGCGCTGGGTCTTCTCCATCTGGCGCTTGACGCGCGAGCGGATTTTCTTCTCGACTTGGAGAACGGAAATTTCGCCTTCCATCAGGGCATAGATCTTTTCCAGTCGCTTGCTGACCGAAAGCTGTTCCAGCAAGGCCTGCTTGTCCTGAATCTTGACAACCAGATGCGCGGCGATGGAATCGGCCAGCACGTCGGCGTCGGTGATCTCGGCGATGGCATTCAGCGATTCCGGCGGAATCTTCTTGTTGAGCTTGATATAGTTCTCGAACTGCTCGGCCACGGCGCGTTGCAACGCCTCGGCATCCGGCCCTTCAGCCAGTTGCACGTCGAGCGGATAAGCCTCGGCTTCATAATAGGCATCAGTCGAGACGAAACGCTTGATACGCGCCCGGCTCTTGCCTTCCACCAGCACCTTGACCGTGCCGTCAGGTAGTTTCAGCAGTTGCAGCACATTGGCCAGCACGCCAATTTCATAGATGGCGTCGACATCGGGATCGTCATCGCCGGAATTCTTTTGCGTGGCGAGCAGGATCTGCTTGTCCCCCTTCATGACCTCATCCAAAGCCTGCACGGATTTCTCACGACCGACGAATAAGGGCACGACCATGTGCGGAAACACCACGATATCGCGCAATGGCAGCACAGGGATGGTCAATACATCTAGCATGGATACTCCTTCACAGACTCAATGCCGCCGGATACCTCAGTCTAAACCTTAGGCTCTCATGCTCAACCGAGTCTTAAAACAAAACGCGCCGCTTACGGGAATTAAAGGGGGATAAGTCCCATCACCGTCCCCGTTGGCGCCTTGATTGGAATGTGGGATAAGATTTGCAGGTTTCAAGAGTCGGCGCCATGCTGCTTTCCGCAAGGAGGTTGTGATAGCCTCAGGCGACACAGGAGGTTTTATGCTGAACGTCCTTATTTCCGCTGTGTTGCAAACCCTCTCAGTTCTGCTTGTGGCCGGCATTGTCTATCTTCTGTTCGGCCGCAAGATCAGCAGTTTTGCCCGTTATATCGGCCTGATCCCTACAAGCGTGCGAGCCTCTATACTCGCCCTTGTGATTGCCGCGATCGCTGCATCGATCATGGTGCTGAAGGATTGGGTTTTGCAACAGGTAACACAATTCAGGCCGCCCTGTTCGGTGCGATGCATCTGTTGCTTTTCTTGACTCCGCAAGCAAAAACGGAAGTCGTGCTTGGCATGGTCGCCTTTACGTTTGTCGGCGGCTGGACCAGTGGCTGGCTCAATGAAAAGCCCGGCAGCGGCTCCATCCTTCCAGGCTGGATCGCCCATGGCGCAGCTAACTTGGTCGCTTATTTCGCCTTTGCCGCCTTGAGTGCGGGGCTGCTATCCTTACCATAGGCCGCAAAAAAAAGCGCGATCCGTTTCCGGAATCGCGCCTTTCAATTGCATTACGAAAGTCCCTACTCAGGCAGCACCACCACTACGCTTTTCAGCGTAAATCAGCAGAGGCTGGGCGCGATCCTCGATGACTTCGCCATTGATGACCACTTCCTCAACACCCTGCATGGTCGGCAGTTCGTACATGGTTTCCAGCAGAATACCTTCGAGGATGGACCGTAGACCACGCGCACCGGTCTTGCGCTGGATCGCCTTACGCGCAACGCCCAGAAGTGCCTCCTCGGTAAAGTTCAGCGAGACATTTTCCATCTCGAACAGGCGCTGATACTGCTTGATCAGGGCATTCTTCGGCTCGGTCAGGATCTTGACCAGCGTATGCTCATCGAGGTCTTCCAGCGTCGCCAAAACGGGCAGACGGCCGATGAATTCCGGGATCAGGCCGAACTTCATCAGGTCATCCGGCTCGACATTGCGCAGGATTTCACCGGTGCGGCGGTCTTCGGGGTCCTTCACCGAAGCGCCGAATCCGATCGAGGTGCCCTTGCCGCGGCCGGAAATGATCTTTTCCAGGCCGGCGAAAGCGCCGCCGCAGATAAACAGGATGTTAGTTGTGTCCACTTGCAGGAATTCCTGCTGCGGATGCTTGCGGCCGCCCTGCGGCGGCACGGAAGCGACCGTGCCTTCCATGATCTTCAGAAGCGCCTGCTGGACGCCCTCGCCCGACACATCGCGCGTGATCGAGGGGTTGTCCGACTTGCGCGAAATCTTGTCCACTTCGTCGATATAGACGATGCCGCGCTGGGCGCGTTCGACGTTATAATCAGCGGCCTGCAGCAGCTTCAGGATAATATTCTCGACGTCTTCACCGACATAACCGGCTTCGGTCAGGGTTGTGGCGTCGGCCATGGTGAAAGGCACATCGATGATGCGGGCGAGCGTCTGGGCCAGCAAAGTCTTGCCGGAGCCGGTCGGCCCGATCAGCATAATGTTGGACTTGGCCAGTTCGACATCATTGCCCTTCTGGGCATGGTTGAGGCGCTTGTAGTGGTTGTGCACCGCGACCGACAGGACCTTCTTCGCCTGCCCCTGGCCGATAACGTAATCATCGAGGACTTCGCGGATTTCCTTTGGCGTCGGCACGCCGTCCTTTGATTTCACGAAGGCGATCTTGTGCTCTTCGCGGATAATGTCCATGCACAGCTCAACGCATTCATCGCAGATAAACACGGTGGGGCCGGCAATAAGTTTACGCACTTCATGCTGGCTCTTTCCGCAGAAAGAACAATACAGAGTGCTTTTGCTGTCGCCCGTCGCGGCTTTGGTCATATGCTTCTTCACCTCAAGTGGCCGAGCTGCGACACGCATAACATGAGTCGCCGGCCCAATTTACATGGTACCCTAACGCCGCAGCCCTTAACAAAGGCTGATTTTGGCACAGATACCCCTTACATCCAACGTATCGATACGTATTTATGCACAGTTTAGACCACGCCTCAACCGGGCAACACCGCCTACGCGTCGCTTAACCCTCTTTATATGGGATAAGAGATAAGGATTGAAAGTCATGCTGGCCGTCTATGAAAGTTTTTGCCGCTCATGCTGAAAAAAAATGTAGAAAAAACCGCAGGTTCCCTGAAGCGCGGCGCAAAGGTCACGCCCAATACGAAAAATAATGGGGTGAAAAAGATTGTCGCTTTCGATTTTGACGGCACCCTAACCTACAAGGACAGCTTCATTGCTTTCCTGCAGGCCTCCAGAGGTAACTTGCAAATAGCAAGCGCCCTCACCTTCCAACCGCACATGCTGTTCGACTATATGAAAACGAAGGATCGCGGCGCGCTGAAAGCACGGTTATTATACAAGCTGTTAGGCGATATATCTCAGGCGGATCTTGAAATCCTGGTCAAGGCCTTTGTCACCAAAACCGGCAAAAGCCTGTTTCGTCCGGACGCGCTGAAAGCCTGGGCCGAACAAGATCAGCCCGATCGCATCCGCGTCATCGTCACCGCTTCGCCGGAACTGCTGGTCGGGCCGTTCGGCCGCCTGATCGGCGCCGATCGTGTAATCGGCACACGGCTGAAATTCTCCGAAGGCGGCACATTATTGCCCGAACTGATCGGCCTGAATTGCCGCGGCGAGGAAAAGATGTGCCGGCTGCGCGAAACCTTCGGCGACACTCTCGATCTCGAAGCCGCCTATGGCGACACCGCCGGCGACACCGAAATGCTGGCTGCCGCCCGTCATGGCTACTATCGCGTTTTCACGCAGAAGCCCCAAACTTCAAAAGCATAAAATGAAAAACGGGCGGCAGGATCATCCCGCCACCCGCTTGCATATCAAAAGTCAGCCACCTTATGAGGCTTCTTTCTCGGCGTCCGCACGCTTCTCATAAACGTGATCGATCAGGCCGAAAGCCTTGGCCTCCTCGGCCGTCATATAGCGATCCCGATCGAGCGTCTTCTCAATCGTATCGTAGGTCTGACCGGTATGCTTGACGTAGATTTCATTGAGCAGCTTCTTGGTCTTGCGCATATCCTCGGCCTGGATTTCGATATCCGAGGCCATGCCACGCGCGCCGCCCGAAGGCTGGTGGACCATGATCTTCGAGTTCGGCAACGAGATACGTTGACCGGCCTCACCGGCCTGCAGGATCAGCGAACCGGCCGACGCGGCCATGCCCATGCAGACGGTCGATACCGGCGATTTGATGTATTGCATCGTGTCATAGATCGCCAGGGCTGAGGTCACCTGACCGCCGGGCGAATTGATGTACATCGAAATTTCCTTCTTCGGATTTTCCGACTCAAGGAACAGAAGCTGGGCGCAGATCAGGCTGGCCATACCGTCCTCGAACGGGCCGGTCAGGAAGATGATGCGTTCTTTCAGCATACGCGAGAAGATGTCGTATGAACGCTCTCCGCGGCTGGATTGCTCGACGACCATGGGCACAAGGTTCATGGTCAGATGGTCTATAGGGTCGCGCATCACGAATCCTTATCTGGAATAAATATCGAAGCTTGGCCGCAGATATAGGGCTAAAGTTCTTAACCGTAAGTGGATGCGTCCCCGCCGGGACTCAACTTGGCAATTTACCCACAGGATTTCAAGTGGCGATTGGCTGGGCAGGTCCTGGGTCAGCTTTTGCTGTGCGGCGCGCGGCTGTCCCTGCCGGTTTCATCAACGCCTTGCCCTTGCCGATGCGACCGGCCGGATTGCGACTTCGGCAAACGCCCCTCCTGAATATTATCGTCCTCCGCCGGGTCGTCGCGTTGCGAACGATGAGCGGTGTCTGTCGGTGACGCTCGCTGATCGGCGCCGGGTTTGCTGGCTGCTTGCTTGGTTGTCGACATGGCAGTTTCCTTTCAGGAATCAGCATGGCGCCATCCGTCATCAAGATTCAAAGTGGAATTGCGCCTGTAAGAGCGCTGTGACCCAATTGTGACACAGGGAAACAGCACCATGGCGTGGGGATTGCCACAATACAACCAAGAAGCTATCGTTAACCCTTTCAGGACTGGACATCTCATGGGGGGAGACATGCCAGACATGACACGGGATAATAAACCGAATTCCGAAGCTGAGTATTACAGCGACCGCTTGCAAAAGGTCGATGAATACATCAAGCGATCCCTGTTCGGACAGGTTTCGGAATTCACCCGGCCTTTTTCAGAACAGCATAAAAGGGATGTCATATATCGCATTCCGGAAGATATTGACGTATATAATAAAGCAGACCGTCTCCAGACGGAAAGCCGCGTTACATATTTCTGGCTGAGGTTTTTCTCAACAATTCTATTTTTTATTTTTATACTATCCCCAACACTGGCATATATTCTGATACCAGACAATTTACTCAAGAACCCTTTTCTGCATTTAACCCTATTCACCCTCGCCGCTTTCGCAGCGGCCATATTGCTGGCGGGCGCCAGATTGGGACTTAGATGGTATGCGATCGATCACAGAATCGAAGGCCGCATCAAGGATCTGGCCATGATCGTGACGGCCAGGTTCAACGAGATCAAGGAAGAAACGAACCGTGCCTGCAACAAGATAGATTCGCGCACGGAAAACGGCACCGGTTCATGGCCGCAGCGCGCCAGGGGCTGGACCCGCATAGCCCTGTGGAGCACTATCCGCGGAGACGCGATAGACAGATATGCCACAACCGTGTTTTGGAAAACGCACGTATCGGTATCAAATATGGAATTGTTCGGCCGACTGATCAAAGGATTTGGTCTGATCGCCGGATTGTCGCTGTTATTTTTCGCATACGGTGAAAATAGAAATGATAACGCGCTCTTTTATATTATCTCACCGCTGATCATGCTGATTTTATGGTGTTTGTTCTGGGGCTTGACCTTTATTCCGACGGATAGCAGCAGAACGCGATACGCCCCATCTCATATCATTTTTTTAATTGTTGCCTATGCCGGTTTCGCCGGAGCATGGCTCTGCACCGCCCCCCTCAACAACTCAACGGGCATAACCGCCAAAGACATTGAAGCTGTCATAATCGGTTTCCTGTTCGTCATGGCCTTCTGGTACGGATGGATCGTCCTGGGCGAAAAGGATGACGACACCTGGACGAAATCCTTTATCAGCCAAGTTACTGTCGATAAACAAGCGGCCCCGAATACAGCCTTTTATTTCAATACCCTGTCAGATCGAATTCAGAACCTGATCGAGGAAATTATTGATCGCGAAAGAAGCTCAAGAGGCACGCCGCCTCAAGGCCCGGCTTAAAAAATAAGGCCCCTCCGTTTCGGAGGGGCCTTATCGATATCATCTAAAGACAGAAAGCAGCGATTACGCCTCTTCCTCTTCCTTCAGCAGGTCTTCCTTGCTGATCGGCTCATCCTTGACGGTAGCCAGAGAGAAGATCAGATCGCAGACCTTTTCTTCATAAATTGGTGCGCGGATCTGGGCGGCCGCGCCGGGATTCTTCGTATAGAACTCGAACACCTGACGCTCCTGACCCGGATAGTTGCGGGCTTCCTGCATGATCGCCTGGTTGACTTCCTGGTCGGTGACCTGGACATTCTGGCGGGTGCCGATTTCGGCGAGCACCAGACCGAGACGTACACGGCGCTCGGCGATCTTCATGTACTCGTCCTTCAGTTCCTGTTCGGACTTGCCGGCGTCTTCCTCAGCGAGCTGGCCATTGGCCTTGTCCTGCTCGACCTGCTGCCAGATGCCGTTGAATTCGGCCTCCAGCATACGCTTGGGCAGTTCAAAGCTGTGCTTCTCGTCAAGCACGTCCAGCAGGGCGCGCTTCATCTTGAAGCGCGAGGCCTGGCCGTATTGCTGTTGCAGTTGCGTCTTCAGGATGTCCTTCAAAGCCTGCAGGCTTTCGAGGCCGAGGCTCTTGGCCAGCTCGTCATCGGCTTCACCTTCTTTCGGCGAAAGAATGTCCTGAACGGTCGTCTCAAAGGTCGCGGCCTTGCCAGCCAGGTTCTTGGCGCCATAATCTTCCGGGAAAGTGACATTAAGCGTCTTCACTTCGCCCTTCTTCGCGCCGATCAGTTGCTCTTCAAAGCCCGGAATGAATTGGCCTGAACCGATGATCAGTTCAGCGCCCTCGGCCGAACCGCCTTCAAAGACCTCATCGCCCAGCTTGCCGACGAAATCGATAATCAGTTTGTCACCATCAGCCGCCTTGACCGACTTGCCCTTCTTGGCTTCGTATTGCTTCGAGCCGGCGACGACGGTCTTCAGGGCGTCTTCGATATCGGCTTCGGTCGGCTCATAGACCGGGCGGGTCAGTTCGATCGAGGCCGGCTCGATCGGGGTGAAGATCGGCATCATTTCAACGGCGATTTCATAGGCCAGGTCCGACTTGCCGTCGATCACACCCTCGATATCGCCGATCGGCTTCAGTTCGGGCTGGCTGGCCGGACGGATATTGGCGTCCTTCATGGCCTTTTCAGTCGTCTCGTTCAGGGTTTCCTGAATGATTTCGCCCATCAGTTCCTTGCCGTACATCTTGCGGACGTGCGCTTGCGGCACCTTGCCCGGACGGAAGCCCTTGATGTTCATCTTGGGGGCGATCTCGGCGATCTTGGCGTCCAGCTTTTGAGTCAGGTCGCCCTTGGCGATAGTGACTTCGAGGACGCGGCTCAGGCCTTCATTCAGTTTTTCAACGACTTGCATCGATCAGTTACCTTATGCCGGTTTGGCCCCTGACCTCGCGTCAGGCCCGCACGGGCGGTTAATAATAGCGACAAAGCGCCCCGGCCTGGGCTGGGACGCCAAAAGATGTGCCCTTATGGCATGATTGCGGGAGAGGTCAACTTTTATGTCGGGGAAATGTCGGCTTGCGCGGAATTTTAATGGTTTCGGCACCCAACCTCGCCGCATGGGCGTTCCTGCCTGATTTTTTGTAAAAGTTCCTATAGGCTGGTCCGATACAATTGGAGCTTTGTATGCGTCTGGTTCTGCCCGCTTTCGCCCCGCCTGCCCTTGCCATACTTGTCAGCCTGACCGCCTGCAAGCCTTCTCCGCCGCCGCAACGCCCGGAAGGCATTGATCCGACGTTTGAAGGATCGGAGGATGAAAGGCGCACTATGGCGGTGGAAGCGGCCATGATCGCCGCTAACCCCGGCCTGGCGTTGCGCAACGGCCGGGAACTGACCATTTTCCATAAAAATGAAGCCGTCACGACCTACACAAATGATCCGAAGGGCTGCCAGCGCTACTTCCTGACCGGCGTCGTGAAGCTGCGCGGCAAGGACGGCGAATTATATCCCGTGGCCGGCGTCACCTGCCATTTCGCCAACTCCGAAAACACCTACCTCGTTTTGCCGAACAGCGACAAATATGTCGTGCGCGAGGAAGCCTCCGCCTCACCTGACGGCCGCATACTGGCATCCGGTTTCGATCGCGCCGACAATACGCAAGGAATGCTGACCCTGGTGCAATGGCCCCACATTCATGATGTGGTTCTCTTTCCAGCGCACTGCACCAGCATGGCGTGGCAGGATGAAAGCCACTTCACCGCCACCTGCTGGCATAATGAAGGCCCCAACAGTTCAAACCCCTATGACAGCTTCGCCAACTATTTCGCGGCACGAATCGAAAAAGACACCGCGGGTAAATGGCAGATGCAGGGCACGCAATGGCTGGACAGGGATACCCTCAAACCCAAGGCTGTCACCAAGCCGCTCTATCATTTTACCGCCGCGCCGCCACCGGAGCCACGTTTTGACAGGACGACCTGAAAGCCCACTCTCTTACTGACAAAACTGGGCAAGCAGTGGGCCATTTCAAGCCGGCAACCGTACGAGGAGTTTCGCAATGACCGTCACCAACAGATTTTCAATGCGCAGGCGGCGATTAACAAGTCTCAACCGATGGATTAAGGCCCTTTAAACCTTGATCGGCTCCTCGACATCCAATTGCTTTTCCCACTTGGCGATGACCGCCGAGGCGACGCTGTTGCCCAGCACATTGGTAGCCGAACGGCCCATGTCGAGCAGGTGATCGACGCCCAGCACCAGCGCGATCCATTCCGCCGGCAAACCAAAATAGGCCAGGGTCGCCATGATCACCACCAGAGACGCACGCGGCACCCCGGCGATTCCCTTGGAGGTAATAAGCAGCAGAAACAGCATCATGATGATCTGCCCCGTGGTGAAATGCACGCCATAGGCCTGGGCGATAAACAGCGTAGCGAATGTGCAGTAGATCATCGAGCCGTCGAGATTGAACGAATAACCGAGCGGCAGCACGAACGACACGATCTTGCGCGAAATCCCGACGGTCGGCAGCCCCGCCAGCAGTTTCGGATAGGCCGCTTCGGAACTGGCCGTCGAAAAGGCCAACAGGGTCGGTTCGCGGATCACGCCCAACACACGCAGCATCCGCCCGCCGAGGAACAGGAAGCCGACCGCGATCAACACCACCCACAAAACCCCCATGGCGCCATAGAATCCGGCCATGAACTTGGCGTAGGTGACCAGGATCGGCAGGCCCTGTTCGCTGACCGTCTTGGCCAGGGCGCCGAAAATAGCGAAGGGCGCGAACTTCATGACGACTTCGGTCACCTTGAGCATGATGGCCGAGGCTTCTTCCGCCAGTTCCATGACGCGCGGCGATTTCTTTTCCAGCATCGATATGGCCGTGCCGACGAACACCGCGAAGATGACGATTTGCAGGATTTCATTATCGGCCATGGCCTTGATGATCGATGACGGAATCAGATGCTCGACAAATTTCTCGATCGTGAAGCCTTCGGTCGAAGGCGCTGAAATGACCTCACCCGCCATATGAAGACTCATACCGACGCCCGGTTTCAACCATTCGACCATCAATATGCCGATGACCAGCGAGACGACAGACATGACCAGGAACCAGCCCAGCGCTTTCAAACCCACTCGCCCGACAGAGGCCGCATCTTCCATATGGCCGATCCCGGCAATCAGGGTGAACAGCACCAGCGGCGCGATGATCATCTTGATCAGGGTAATGAAAATCTTGGTCAGCAAACCGAAAATCGTGATCGCCGTCGCCAGCGTATCCCCTGTCAGGTATTCATGACTGGCCCAGCCCGCGGCCACACCGGCCACCATGGAAAATAAGATAAATAACGCGAATTTCGACTTCATGCATGGCCCCTGGGCGATATTCAGGCGCCGACACTAGCCGAGGCGTCAGCGATGCGCCAGCCCCCAGGGCCTGTCATTTAAAGACGCCGCCAGCAGCCAGGCCGATCCGGACAGAGCGCAAGCAACGCACAGCATGGTCCAGAACAACTGCGCCATATCGGGTGGTGGTGGCGTCACCACCATCGGAATATGAACCAGCACAACGAACAGGCTCATCATGGCGGCTTCGCAAACGGCGACCAGCCGCGACAGGACGCCGGAGATCAAGGCCTGTCCGGCGGCGAAATGTCCGGCACCGGTTATATAGGCCAGCGGCAAGTGAAACGGCAGGAAAGCCGGCACCATCTGCGCGGTGAAATCCGCATATAAAAAGTGCGACACCCCGAAAACAAGACAGGCGGCACCGAACAGAATCCGCGCCGCCATCAATCCCCGACTTCCTGTCAGGAAGGAAATACCGTCTTCCGCCGACGCCGCATAGGCGATCCAGGCGCCGCACATCAGGGCCAGATCCTCGAACAGCGGCAGGCTGGCTCCGACATCAAGCGGATGGGCGACAGCGTTCACCGCCTGAACAACCACCCAAAAGGCCAGATAGACCAGCAATGCCAGCGCGGATATGGCGGCGAACCGCCAAGGCAGCAAAAGAGCAATGCCGCCAGCCAGAAGCAGGCCGCCATTGACATAACCGAGCCACACCGGCAGCGATGCCGGTACAGGCTGCCATTGCAGGGCGAACGTGCCAAAAAACAGGCTAAGTACGCCCAGCCCGGCTATTCCCAATCCAAATACAATCCGTCCGAAGTCGATACGCTGCATTCGTCACCCCCCGACCATTTCCGGAAGTAACGTCGTTCTTTTCGTGCCTGTCAAGCCTCGGCGAAAGGCAGAACCACAAAGAGCAAACTGGTGCGGATGAGAGGACTCGAACCTCCACGCCTTGCAGCGCTGGAACCTAAACCCAGTGCGTCTACCAGTTCCGCCACATCCGCATGTGCCAGATTCAAATCTTGAGCGCCTGAGGACGCAGGCCCAAGGGGGCGCTGTCTGACGCAAAGCGCGCGCGCCGTCAAGAGTCATGAAAATGAAACATGCGGCCTGTAATGCTGCGTTGCATTAATTTCGGCCACCGCACGGCCATATAATTGCAGCCGAAACGGTCCATTTCATATTAAACTGGCCGACCTGCCGAGTCGGGTAAATTTTCTCTTTATATGTGGTCAAATCACGCTAAAACGCATTTTCCTTTTGAATTCCCGGCAGCCAGAGGTTAAAGGCTGCGCACCCGCCGTTCACGCATCGTAAGCAAGTTTTACAGCCATGTGAGATCGCACGCCGGAAATGCGCTTGCATTCTTGCGCAATGCAAACAAGTTACGGGGCTGAACGGTCTACAGTTTTATGGATAGCTCATGAAAAAGATAGAAGCCGTCATCAAACCCTTTAAGCTCGACGAAGTGAAGGAAGCCCTTCAGGAAATCGGCGTACAAGGCATGACCGTGCTGGAGGCCAAGGGATATGGCCGTCAGAAAGGCCACTCGGAACTTTACCGCGGGGCCGAATACGTTGTTGATTTTCTGCCGAAGATCAAGATCGAACTGGTTGTTGCCGACGACCTCGCGCCCGCTGCCCTGGAGGCCATCCAGACGGCGGCCCGCACGGGAAAGATTGGCGATGGCAAGATTTTTGTGAGCGACGTCCTCGATGTCGTCCGCATCAGAACCGGAGAGTCCGGGCCGCAGGCGGTCTAACCAGATCGCCGGCGCCTCGCCCTCTCCTCTTTAATAACTATACCGGCTTAATGGGGCGTCATATATGACCACAGCAGCAGACATTCTCAAGCTCATCAAGGAAAAGGACGTCAAGTATGTTGACGTGCGCTTCACCGATGTGCGCGGCAAAATGCAACACGTAACCTTCGACATCGATCTCGTCGATGACGACTTCCTCGAGGACGGCACTATGTTCGACGGTTCATCGATCGCCGGCTGGAAGGCCATCAACGAATCCGACATGAAGCTGCGCCCCGACCTGAACACGGCCTATATCGACCCGTTCTACCAGCAGACCACGCTGTTCATGTTCTGCGATGTCGTCAACCCCGACACCAACGAGCCTTACAACCGCGACCCGCGCTCCATCGTGAAGAAGGCCCTGGCCTACACGCAATCGGCCGGCGTCGGCGATACGGTCTATTTCGGCCCGGAAGCCGAATTCTTCATGTTCGACGACGTGCGCTGGTCGATTACCCCGGACAACACCGGCTACACCTTCGATTCGACCGAACTGCCGCACAATTCGGCCAAGGTCTACCCCGAGGGCAATATGGGCCACCGCCCTGGTCCCAAGGGTGGTTACTTCCCCGTCAACCCGATCGATTCGGCGCAGGATATTCGCGGCGAAATGCTGTCGATCATGGGCGAACTGGGCATGCAGCCCGAAAAGCACCACCACGAAGTGGCGCCGGCCCAGCACGAACTCGGCCTCAAGTTCTCGGACATGCTGACCATGGCTGACCGTACGCAGCTCTATAAGTACGTCGTGCAGAACGTCGCCCATGCCTACGGCAAGTCCGTGACCTTCATGGCCAAGCCGATGTTCGGCGACAACGGTTCGGGCATGCACGTCCACCAGTCGATCTGGAAGGACGGCAAACCGCTCTTCGCCGGTGACAAGTATGCCGGCCTGTCGGACCTGTGCCTGTGGTACATCGGCGGCATCATCAAGCACGCCAAGGCCATCAACGCCTTCTCGAACTCAACGACCAATTCCTACAAGCGCCTGGTTCCGGGTTACGAAGCCCCGGTCAAGCTGGCCTATTCCGCTCGTAACCGCTCGGCCTCGATCCGTATTCCATGGGTGTCGTCGCCGAAGGGCAAGCGCCTGGAAGCCCGCTTCCCGGACCCGATGGGCAATCCCTACCTGACCTTCACCGCCCTGCTGATGGCGGGTCTCGACGGTATCGAGAATCGCATCGATCCGGGTCCCGCCGCCGACAAGAACCTGTATGATCTGCCGCCCCAGGAGCAAAAGAACATTCCGGAAGTCTGCGGTTCTCTGCGTGAAGCCCTGGAAAACCTCGATAAGGATCGCGCTTTCCTTAAAAAGGGCGGCGTGATGGACGACGATTTCATCGACTCCTACATCGAACTGAAGATGGAAGAAGTGATGAACCTCGAACTGCGTCCGCACCCGATCGAATTCGAGATGTACTACAAGTGTTAAGCTGATCTTCCTGCCATAAGGTTTGGAAATCACTGATACAATCATTGACAGGCCGCCCTTCGGGGCGGCCTGCTTTTGTTTTGCGATGCACAATTTACATGGAAGAGCAATGCACCTTTAAATTATATTACTTATTATAGTTGCAATTGATATCAATATAATATCAAATGAAACGATATAAAATCCCTTTGATTTTGCTTCATTTCCCTGCAATCCGACACATAAATGACGCAAAGCCAGCCGGGCGCTCCCCGCGCCCTCGCCGGAGCCAATAAAGCGCTTGCGATAGTTTCAAGTCGCGGCACTGTGAGCAGGTGCAATATCCGCTAACCAAGGGGGATACTTTGAAAACGTGGATCAAACTCTCAAGAGTCATCGCCGCGACGGCGACTCTTATGCTGGCGGCCCCTGTCGCCGGCTTCGCTCTGGCTCAGGACGCCGCTCAGGCATCCGTTGAAGCCGTCACCTCCGAAGCGGCTTCCGCAACGGAATCGGTCGCGGCGCCCGAAGCCGCCGCCGAGGCCGCACCGGCGCCCGCCCTGCTCGCTTCGCAGGAAGCCCTCGAACTCGACAAGGCCGATACGACCTATCTCATCTTCTGTACCGCCATGGTGCTGATGATGACCCTGCCGGGCCTCGCGCTGTTCTACGGCGGCATGGTTCGCCGCAAGAACGTCATCGCCACCGTCACCCAGTCCGTCAGCGTAACAGCTGTGGTCGCGGTCCTGTGGTATGTCGTCGGTTACAGCATATCCTTCGGCACCGCCACCGATCTGTTCGGTTTCAGCGGTGAACTGCTGAATAAATATTTCGGTGGTTTCGATACGGCCTTCCTGAACCACGTCACGCCGAACACGGCTTACCAGGCCACGGCCGCCGTCCCGGAATATACCTGGATCTCCTACCAGATGACGTTCGCCATTATCACGCCCGCCCTGATCACGGGTGCGTTTGCCGAGCGCGTCAAGTTCTCCGGTCTGATCCTCTTCATGGCCCTGTGGTCGGTCCTGGTCTACGCTCCGATCTGCCACATGGTCTGGGGTGGCGGTTTCCTCGGTGACCTGGGCGTCAAGGATTTCGCTGGTGGCGCGGTCGTTCACGTCAATGCCGGTGTCGCCGGCCTGGTCGCGGCCCTCTTCCTCGGCCGCCGTAAAGGCTACGGCACCGAATCGATGCCGGCCAATAACCCGATCTTCGTTTTGGTCGGTGCCTCGCTTCTGTTCGTCGGCTGGATTGGCTTCAACGCCGGTTCGGAATGGGCGGGCGATTCGGTTTCCTCGGTGGCCCTGCTCAATACCCTGCTGGCCACCTGCGCCGCCGGCCTGACCTGGAAGATCGTCGAGTGGATCTTCCGCGGCAAGCCGTCGCTGATCGGTATCCTGTCCGGCCTCGTCGCCGGTCTGGTCGCCATCACCCCGGCCTGCGGTTTCGTCAATCCGACGGGCGCCATGATCATCGGTGCCGTCGCCGGCCCGGTCTGCTACGTCTCCGCCACCTGGATGAAGAAACTGCTGGGTTACGATGACTCGCTCGACGCCTTCGGCATCCATGGCGCCGGCGGCTTCCTCGGCGCGGTCCTGACCGGTGTCTTCGCCGATGCGACGGTCAATTCCGGAGCTGAGGGCGCCACCGTCCTCAAGCAGTTGATCGGCCTGGGCGTCACCATCGGCTGGTCGGCCATCGGCACCCTCGTCATCCTGATCATCTGCAAGTTCACGACGGGCCTGCGCGTGACGGCCGATCAGGAAGAAGCCGGCCTCGATGCCTCGCTTCATGACGAAGTGATGGACCACTAAACAACCTACTTTAATCAGTTGCACAAATGAGACGGAGCGCCCCTTTAACGGGCGCTCCGTTTTTTATCCACAGCTTTGATATCATTAACGTTTCCGCCGCTTTTCAGCCGCAATCCATGCAATTATGACACAGGTCTGTGTTTTGTGGACACAGGCATTGGAACCCATATCATAAATATGTAATCTGATTCCGCGCCGCAATATTTCATCATAAACTGGCGCGGGAAACGCTTCGGATGGGGTTTGGCACACAAACTCAATCTGAGGACATAATAATGAAGAAGATGCTCCTGGCCGCCACGGCCATCGCCGCCGCCGTCATCGCCGGTTCGGCTTCCGCCACCGATTTCGCCGGCGGCACCATCAGCTATAACATCGGCGCCACCAGCGATTACGTTTTCCGCGGCATCAGCCAGACGGACGGCGATCCGGCCCTCCAGGGCGGCGTCGATTATTCGCACGGCCTGTTCTACGTCGGCGCCTGGGCGTCGAACGTCGATTTCGCCGATTACGAACTCGATCTCTATGCCGGCATCCAGCCGGTTTACAAGGACTTCACCTTCGATCTGGGCGCGGCCTATTATGGCTACAGCGACAATTCGCTGGCCTCGACCGAACTGAAGGCCGCCGTCAGCCACCCGCTCTACAAGGGCACCATCGGCGCCGCCTACTTCTATAATGTCGATGTCGACGACACCGAGTACTATGAAATCAACGCCGCCTACCCGCTGACCGGCAAGCTCAGCATTTCGGGCGCCGTTGGCGAGCAAAAGACCGGCGGCTTCAAGTACACGACCGAAAACCTCGGCCTGACCTACGCCATCACGCCGGTCTTCTCGATCGACGTGCGCGCCACGGACACCAACATTCCGGAAGTCATCAAGCCGTCGGCGGCCCGTCTCGCCGTCACGCTCAAGGCCGCCTTCTAGGCAGGTAACCGGGGGCCGCGTTTCCGGGCGCGGCTCCACCATCTCGCATCCGCAACAAGGTTGCGGCGGTTATCACCTGATTTATTTGACTTTTTGATTTCATAATTATGACAGGCAGTTCCGCCGGCAAATAAAACGGCATGAAATCAACGCATATCGACAGGTTTGCAAGTATGGGCAGCGTTGATCAAGCCATTGAAACAAACGTGGTAAATATACATCAAAGCGTTGCTAAATGACATTAGGGGACTTTGCTCGCCCTAAAAACTTGCTACATTAACTTCGGTTTTACCGTCACCCTACAAATCCTCCTGAGCCGGAAGTTAACCGGCGCCAACCACTGAACTGGGATATGAACATGAAAAAGATTCTTGTCGCCGCTGTTGCCATCAGCGCACTTTTCGCCGGCGGGGCTGCAATGGCTCAAGATGATGCCGGTCACCTGAGCTACAATATCGCCGTGACCAGCAACTATGTCTGGCGCGGCGTCACGCAAACCGACAACAACCCGGCCCTGCAAGGCGGTATCGACTACTCGAAGGGCATGTTCTATGCCGGCGCCTGGGCATCGAACGTCGATTTCCCTTACGGCGACGGCAATGCCGACACCGAACTCGACCTGTACATGGGCCTGACCCCTACGGCCGGTAATTTCAACTTCGACTTCGGCGTGATCGGCTACACCTATCCGTCCTCCGGCGGTGACGTGATCAGCGAACTGAAGGCCGCTGTGAACCATCCGATGGGCAAGGGTTCGATCGGCGCCGCCCTTTACCTCGACACCGACACGCTTGAAGACCCCTATTATGAAGTCAACGCTTCGTATCCGCTGAGCGACCGGTGGTCGGTTTCGGGCGCCCTGGGCAACTACGAGCAATACGGCTACACCACCAAGAATATCGGCGTCACCTTCGCCATCAACGAAACCCTGGGTCTTGACCTGCGCTGGGCCGACGCCTCGAAGCAGCCTTCGACCTTCGCCGCCACCCTCAAGGCGTCGTTCTAAAAATTCTAAGCCTGACCAAGGGCAAAGAAATAGCTGGCCGCGAACCTTCGGGTTCGCGGCCTTTTTTATTGTGGGCGGCTTACTGCCTCTTTATGAATGGGAAGCGAATCACCCCATGTTAGTGAAATGACGACCCATATCCCGCAATCCTCGCTTTTCGGGGATCAGCCCGAAAAGCCCTCAACCGCTTCAACGGAAGCCCCCGTCACCAAAAACACGCCTGCGCCTAAACCCGCCGCGCCGCAAACACCGGTGACGGTTGATACCGGCTATGGCGCCTCCAGCATCGAGGTGCTTGAGGGCCTGGAGCCTGTCCGCAAACGCCCCGGCATGTATATCGGCGGCACGGATGAAAAGGCGCTGCACCATCTCTTCGCCGAGGTGCTCGATAACGCCATGGATGAAGCCGTGGCCGGCCATGCCAAGGCGATCTGGGTCGAACTGGACAAGGACGGGTACTTAAGCGTCCGCGATGATGGCCGCGGCATTCCGGTCGATCCGCACCCGAAATATCCCGGCAAGTCGGCGCTGGAAGTCGTCATGACCATGCTGCACTCCGGCGGCAAGTTTTCCGGCAAGGCCTATGAAACTTCCGGCGGCTTGCACGGCGTCGGCATCTCGGTGGTTAACGCGCTATCGGAAAAACTGGAAGTGACCGTCTGGCGCGATGGCTATGAATGGCGCCAGAGCTTCTCCAAAGGCCTGAAACTGACCGATGTCGAGCAGGTCGGACCGTCAAAGAAGAAGGGCACGCTGGAACGCTTTCTGCCCGATCCGGAAATCTTCGGTGCCGAGGCCCGCTTCAAGCCGGCACGTCTGTATCGCATGGCCAAGGCCAAGGCCTACCTGTTCCGTGGCGTGCAGATCTTCTGGAAATGCGCCCCCGAACTGATCCACGACCAGACGCCCGCCGAAGACAAGTTCTATTTCCCGAACGGCCTGGCCGATTATCTGGCCGAACGTGTCAAGGATACCGAAACCCTGGGTGATATCTTCTCAGGACGCGTCGAGCGCCGTGATTCCAGGAATGGCGGCGAAGCCGGGGCGGTCGAATGGGCCGTCGTCTGGTCCGGCGCCGGCTTCGGCGAGCATGACGGCTTCTGCCAGAGCTATTGTAACACCATCCCGACCCCGGACGGCGGTACCCACGAAGCCGGTCTGCGCGCCGCCCTCACCCGCTCTTTGAAGGCCTATGCCGAAATGACCGGCGACAAGCGCGGCGGTCTAATCACCGCCGAAGACGTCGCCGCTCAGGCCGGCATTGTGATCTCGGTTTTCATCCGCAATCCGGAATTCCAGGGCCAGACCAAGGACCGCCTGTCTTCCAGCGAAGCGCAGCGCCTGGTGGAAAAGGCGCTGGCTGATCCGTTCGATCACTGGCTGACCTCGGCGCCGAAACAGGCCGACCGCATCCTTCAGTTCATCGTCGAACGCGCCGAAGAACGCCTGAAGCGCCGCAAGGACAAGGAAGTCGCCCGCGCCTCGGCCACCCGCAAACTGCGCCTGCCGGGGAAGCTGGCCGATTGCGCCCGCCAGGACGCGGTAGGTACCGAACTGTTCATTGTCGAAGGCGATTCCGCCGGCGGTTCGGCCAAGCAGGGCCGCAACCGTAATACCCAGGCCATCCTGCCCCTGCGCGGCAAGATCCTCAACGTCGCTTCGGCCACGGGCGAGAAGGCCCGAGCCAATGTCGAACTATCCGACCTCGGCCTGGCGCTCGGCGTGCAGCCCGGCGCCAAGTTCAAGGAAGAAGACCTGCGCTACGAGCGGGTCATCATCATGACCGACGCCGATGTCGACGGCGCCCACATTGCCAGTCTGCTGATCACCTATTTCTATCGGACCATGCCGAACATGATCCGCAATGGCAATCTCTTCCTGGCCATGCCGCCGCTTTACCGCATCAGCCACGGCAAGGTGACCCATTACGCCAAGGACGACGCCCACCGCGCCGAAATTCTGGCGAAGGAATTCAAGGGCAAGAAGCCGGAAATCGGCCGTTTCAAAGGCCTGGGCGAAATGATGCCGGCCCAGCTCAAGGAAACCACCATGGACCCGAAGACGCGGACCCTCGCCCGCGTCACCCTGCCCCACGATGAAGAAGATGTCGCCGACCTGGTGGAAACCCTGATGGGCCGTAAACCGGAATTGCGTTTCCGCTATATTCAGGATCACGCCGAGTTCGTGGCTGACGACCTGGACGTCTGAATAAAAAAACCTGTTAATTACGGCAAATTCTGTTATCAGACACGCGCGAGCCGAAATGTCCGGCTTGCGCGTGTCTGCGCATAAGCCCCAGTGGTTTGCAGGCACCGGCCGCCCATCCTTTGCGCCACGATCGGCGCGCCGCACCCCTGTCCCCGTAAGACCGCTTGCCCGGATATGAGTGCATTCCATTCAAAGAGTGTCATGACGAAATTTTCCGATCTGGGCCTGAGCGAACAGGTTCTCAAGGCTGTTGCCGAAACCGGTTACGATACCCCTACCCCCATTCAGGCGCAGGCCATTCCCGTCGCCATGACCGGCCTGGACGTGCTCGGCATCGCTCAGACCGGCACCGGCAAGACCGCCGCCTTTACCCTGCCGATGATCGAGAAACTGGCCGCCGGCCGCTCCCGCGCCCGTATGCCGCGCGCCATCGTGCTGGAGCCGACCCGCGAACTGGCCGATCAGGTGGCCGAGGCCTTTGAAAAATACGCCAAATATCACAAGCTGAACTGGGCGCTGCTGATCGGTGGCGTTTCCATGGCCGATCAGGTCGCCAAACTCGACAAGGGCGTCGATGTGCTGATCGCCACGCCAGGCCGCCTGCTCGATCTGTTCGAGCGCTCGAAGGTAATGCTCAACGGCGTCACCATGATGGTCGTCGATGAAGCCGACCGGATGCTCGACATGGGCTTTATCCCGGATATCGAACGCATTTTCAAGCTGACGCCGCCAACGCGCCAGACGCTGTTCTTCTCGGCCACCATGCCGCCGGAAATCACCCGCCTGACCGAGGCCTTCCTGAAAAATCCGGTGCGCATCGAGGTGGCCCGTCCCGCCACGACGAATGAAAACATCACCCAGTACGTTCTGCGCGTGCCGCACAAGGATGTGAAGGCCAAGCGGATTGCCCTGCGTACCCTGCTCAAGACTCTGGATATTAAGAACGGCATCGTCTTTTGCAACCGCAAGACCGATGTCGATATTGTCGCCAAGTCCCTGAGCGTGCATGGCTTCAATGCCGCGCCGATCCATGGCGATCTCGATCAGTCGCTGCGCATGAAAACCCTGGAAGCTTTCCGCAAAGGCGAACTGACCCTGCTGGTAGCCTCCGATGTCGCCGCCCGCGGCCTCGATATTCCCGCTGTCGGCCATGTCTTTAATTTCGACGCGCCGATCCATGCCGATGACTATGTTCACCGTATCGGACGCACCGGCCGGGCTGGCCGGAGCGGCGAAACCTATCTGCTGCTGTCGCCGCACGATGAGAAAAACTACGATAAGGTCGTCAAGCTCATCAAGAAAGAACCGGCCAATCTCGAACTCGACGTCGATTATTCGGCGCTCAGCGATGCGCCGCGCGCCTCGTCCCGCACGCCCCGCCGCGAATCAGGCAAAACCAGGGGGCGCCCGGAGCGTGATCACAAGCCGCGCGAACGGACGGCGGCGCAATCCGCCCCGACCGAAACCGTAAAGGTGGAAAAAAAGCCTGAACCCGCGGAAATAATTGCGCCGGTCGAAGCGGCCGCGCCGGCCCCGGAAAAAAATTCACGCCGAAGCGGAAAAAAGACAAAAACATCAGAAAAATCAAATAACAACGTACAAGCTGAAACGCCGTTCGGTGATCATGTACCGGCCTTCCTGATGCGTCCGACCCACTTCAAGGACTAATAAAAACGCGTTTTGCCCGCAGCCGTTAACCGCCTGTCAGAGAAGTTCGTTTAGGCTCCGTATACTGCCCGAAGAATCGGGTGGCCAGGCCGCCAGGGAAGGCCCCTCAAAAGGGGCCTGAAGAACGAATGAATAACGATATAGAAATCAGCGTAAGAAGTCCCGCCGCTTATGCACTGGCTGGCGAAGCCTTGCGCCTGATGCAGGATCACGGCGTCTGGCCGACCCCGCTCAATTATGAAATATGGCTTTATGTCGCCGGCGATCCGGAATGCCCGCTGGCGCAGGAAATCCAGCGGCTGATCGCCGCCGGCGAAACCATTACCGAGGACATTTCCGAAAGCCTGGCCAGCAAGTTCATCGCCCGCCTCAAACTGAACGACGAAGTGCGCGACGCCGGCCTGAAACTGACCCGCGAACTGGCCTCCGTCACCGAGGTCATCGTCGAAGCCCAGAAGGCGCAGAAAACCTATAGCGAAACCCTGGAAGGCGCCCGCAGGTCAATGAGCCAGGTTGAGGCCGATACACTAAAGGGCCTGATCGACAGTCTGACCGAAGCCACGATTACCGTGCTCGATCACCATTCGGTGCTCGAAGGCCGCCTGTCGGAATCCTCGCGCGAAGTCAACCGCCTGCGCAAGCACCTCGATCAGGTGCGTATGGAGGCCATGACCGACGCCCTAACAAACCTTGCCAATCGCAAGTCATTCGACGAGGCGTTGGACCGGCACTGTGAAACCGACGATATAGACAGTCCCCTTACCCTGGCGGTTATCGACATCGACCACTTCAAGCGCTTCAACGACACCTGGGGCCACCAGACCGGCGATCAGGTCCTGCGTTATGTCGCTTCGGTCCTGGCGCGGATCGGCCGTCCACCGCGCCTGGCCGCCCGTTATGGCGGCGAGGAATTCGGCCTGCTCTTCCCCGGCGAAACCTGCGCCACGGTCGAACGCCTGCTCAATGAAGCCCGCACCGAAATCGCGTCGCGCGTTCTCAAGCGCCGTTCGACCAATGAAGATCTTGGCACGGTCACCATCTCCGCCGGCATCGCCCAGCGCGAATTCGCCGAAGACTCCTTCGACCTGCTCGACCGCGCCGACAAGGCGCTCTACATGTCCAAGAATAACGGCCGCAACAAGGTGACCGTGGCGGATTCGCTCAATTCGGATTCCAACGCCGCCTGATCCTTCCTCATTGACAAATCACCATGAACAATGTTCAAATTGATTTGTCTTTTTTGGGGATCGCCTGTCATGCGCAGTTTTCTGTTTGCCGCCGCCTATTGGTTTCTGTCGGTATCCTACAGCCTGATGGCGCTGATCCTATCGCTTTTTCCCGGCCGCAAACCGGTGAAATGGATCATCCAGCGCTATACGCGCCGCATGGTGCAGGCCATGCGCCTGTTCGCCGGCATCAAACTGGATGTGCGCGGCCGCGAAAACATTCCCGATCAGCCGGTGATTTTCGCCTGCAAACACCAGAGCTGGGGCGATGGCTTCTGCATCTACTCGCAATTCGACGATCTGGCCTTCGTCACCGGCGACCATCTGGAAAAATACCCGCTGATGAGCACCCTGCTCGCCAAACTCGGGGCGATAGTGGTCAATAACTGCGGCGGGATCGAAGCGCGCAAGAACCTGGCCAGTCGATCCGCCGATGCGGCAAAGGATGGCCGCAGCATCCTCATCTATCCGGAAGGCCATCTCAACGCTCCCTGCACCTACCGCCGTTATCGTTCCGGTGTCTGGCACATGATGAATAATTTCAATATGCCCGTCGTACCGGTGGCCACCAATCTCGGCCTGTTCTGGCAGGAGACACGTTACAGGAAAACACCGGGCACGGCGGTTCTCGAATTCCTGCCGCCGATCGCGCCCGGCCTGCCAAAGGACGAATTCCTGGCCACCCTGCGCGGCCGCATAGAACAGCGCTCGCAGGAACTGATCAGCGAGGCGACCGGCACGCCCTTCACGCCGTCGGTTCTGGTAACCGATTAGCGGCCGCATCGATCGTCATTAACGAAAAAGCAGCTAATCCCATGCCCTAATTGTGGAAACAAAGGGTCAGCCAATGACGGACGCATATTTCAGACTGACGGTCGATGAACCGCAAAAACTGATCACTTTCCGGCTCAAGGGTGCCGAAAGCAGTCAATTCTATACCGATAAGATCATTGAAGCCTATGCGGCGATTGACTGCCCCTGGTCATACCGGCGGCTGATGGATCATCGCCAGTGTGAAACGACAATCATCTTCGAGGATGTCCGGAAAATGGCCGCTCACTGGGCGGACATGACACGCGGCGAAACGGCCATCCACCACGTCGCCATCCTGGCGAATGACGCCCTGACCCGCGCTCGGCCGGCCACCTACAGTCACCTCTTCCCCAATCAGGAAATCCGCGCCTTTACGGAACTGCATGACGCCCTGGACTGGCTGCTGTCCGTACCGGTCACTCCGGTCTTACAGGCGTGATCGTCACGCTTTCGCCACACCCGCAGGCATCGGTTTCATTGGGATTGCGAAACACGAATTTCGACGCCAGTTTGGTCGTCTCATAGTCGATCACCGTGCCTACCAGATAAAGCACGGCTTTCGGCTCGATCAGTATGGTGACCCCCTTATCCGTGATGACCTCATCGATCGGCCCGATCTCCTCGGCATAGCTGAGCACATATTCCTGTCCCGCGCAGCCGCCCTGCTTGACGCCGACGCGCAGGCCCGCATAGGGCTTGTCCGCTTTCGCCATAATGGCCTTGACCCGCTCCGCCGCGGCATCGGTCAGGCTGACAATGGCAGGACGCGGCCGGCGAACGCGAGGTGTGACTTGAATATCCATGATCAGAACATATTCAGTTGCAGCTTGGCCTCGTCGCTCATCTTCGACGAGTCCCAGGGCGGATCGAATACCAGATTGACCTCGCAATCGCGGACGCCCTTGACGGTCATGACCGCTTCCCTGACCCAGCCCGGCATTTCACCGGCTACCGGACAGCCCGGCGCGGTCAGAGTCATATCCACCACCACATCACGATCATCGGAGACGTCGACACGATAGATTAGGCCCAGTTCGTAGATATCGACCGGAATTTCCGGATCGAACACGGTCTTGAAAGCGGCGATCAGATCGTCAGTCAGACGCGTCAGTTCCTCCTGCGCGAGGGCGGACGGCTGGTTGGCGCCCATATCCTCCAGGCTAAACAGAGATTCTTGTGATAATTCTTGAGATTCTGGGGCTTCAGTCATCAGGTTCACACTTTACGCGAAGAAGGATTGGGCTTTGGCGACCGCCTCGGCCAGGATATCGATCTCGGCTTCCGTATTATATAGGGCGATAGAGGCGCGAACGGTAGAGGTCACGCCCAGCCGTGTCATCAAAGGTTCGGCGCAGTGGGTGCCGGCGCGAACGGCGACATTGTACCGGTCGAGGATCTGCGACACATCATGGGCATGGGCCTGGCCGAGTGAAAAGGTCAGGATCGATCCCTTGCCCGCCGCCTCGCCATGTACGCGCAAACTGTTGATCTGCGTCAGGGCGTCATGCGCCCGCTGATAAAGCGTATGTTCATGCGCGGTAATAGCGTCGCGGTCGAACTGCGAAAGCCAGTCGATGGCGGCTTTCAGGCCGATCACTTCAAGAATGGCCGGTGTGCCCGCCTCGAAGCGATGCGGCGGCACGTTCCAGGTAATCTTTTCCTTGCTGACATGGGCGATCATCTCGCCGCCGCCTTGCCAGGGCGGCATGGCTTCCAGCAATTCCGCCTTGCCATAAAGCACACCTAAACCCGTAGGTCCGTAAAGCTTGTGCGCCGAAAACACATAGAAATCCGCGTCGAGCGCCTTCACATCTACCGGCAAGTGGACAATGCCCTGCGCGCCGTCGATCAGGACTTTCGCGCCGACGGCATGGGCTTTGCGAATGATATCGGCAACGGGATTGATCGTGCCCAGCACATTCGACATATGGGTGACGGCGACCAGCTTGACCTTCGACGTCAGCAATTGCCCGAACGCCTCCATATCGAGCGAGCCGTCATCGCGGATCGGCACATAGACCAGTTTCAGGCCCTTGCGCTCCGCCAGCATATACCACGGCACGATATTGGCGTGATGCTCCATCTCGGTGGTCAGGATCACATCACCCGCCTGGAAGCTTTCGCCGTAAGTGTTGGCGACCAGATTGACCGCCTCCGTGGCTGATTTGGTGAAGATGATCTCATCGGTCCGCGCACCGATAAATTTCGCCACCGTCTCGCGGCCGGTCTCATAGGCATCGGTCGTCTCGTTGGCCAGCGTATGCAGCCCCCGATGCACATTGGCATAGGAATGCCGCATGGCGTTCGACATGGCGTCGATCACCGCATTTGGCTTCTGCGCACTGGCGCCGCTGTCGAGATAGACCAGCGGCTTGCCTTTGATCTGGCGCGACAAGATCGGGAAGTCGGCGCGGGCTTGTTCAACGTCAAAGGGCATAAAAACTCTCCGACGCATTTTCGAGAAAATTCAATACAGTTTCGCGCAAAACCTCATCTTCTATCTGATCCACCACCGGCAGGACGAAGGCATGGGTCAGCATGGCGCGGGCCACTTCTTCCGGAATGCCGCGGCTCTCACAGAAGAACAAAGCTTCCTCATCGAGCGCGCCGATCGTGTTGCCATGCGCACACTGCACGTCATCGGCATAAATTTCCAGTTCCGGCTTGGCGCGGATATGCGCCCCGTCATTGAGGATCAGGGCCTGGTGGCGCATGCGGGCGTCCGTGCCGTCAGCGCCCTTTTCGACCAGGATACGCCCCTGAAAAACGCCGGCGGCGTTATCCTTGACCAGCCCCTTGACCAATTGCGCCGTCTCACCATTGACCTGACCATGCGTCACGCGTGTGGTGTAATCGAAATGGCGCTTGTCCTTCAGCAGATAGGCGCCGTTCATCTCGACAACCGCGTCACGACCGGCATGATTAACATGCGTCTCAAAGCGCTGGAACTTTGCGCCGGTCGCAAAGACATGCTGCCTGAAAATACTGCCGGGCGCGGTTTCAACCGTTGACTGGCGCACCGAGACGGCCGTTTCAGGTTCATCGAGGATCACCACGCGGGTCAGTTTCGCGCCTTCGCCCAAGGTGAAACGCAGGCGGCTGTGAACCGCATAATCGAACGCGCCAGTATAGTCCTCGAAGACCACGAGCGACTGACCGGCAGCCAAACTGATCTCACCATGCCCCTGATAACCGAGATAACCGTCCTCATCACCGAAATCATTGCCATCGATATAGAGACGGCCATGCGCCTTCCGCATGGCAAAATCGGCGGCGGCTTGCAGCCCCTCAAAACCAGCTTCATCGGCGGAGAAATAGACGAATCCATCCGGTTCCGCTTCCAGTTCGGATAACGTGCGGACGACCATCGCCTTCTTCGGCACGTCCCGCAAAACGCGGCTAAGGTCGGAATATTTCCATTCCTCGTCACGGCGTGTCGGGTAGGACGACGGATCGAAAATGTCCAAAGCTTGTGACGTTTTTGGCAGGGTCACGCCGCTTCCCCCAGATACCGGTCGTAACCATGGGCTTCCAGTTCCAGCGCCAGTTCCGGGCCGCCCGAACGGACGATCCTGCCGGCCACCAGCACATGCACACGGTCCGGCCTGATGTGATCGAGCAGGCGCTGATAGTGGGTGATGACCAGCATACCGCGATCAGGCGCACGCAAGGCATTGACGCCATCCGAGACAACCTTCAGCGCATCGATATCAAGACCGGAATCCGTCTCGTCGAGGATCAGGAATTTCGGCTCCAGCAGCGCCATTTGCAGCACCTCCATGCGCTTCTTCTCTCCGCCGGAAAAACCGACATTGAGTGGGCGCTTGAGCATGTCCATATCGATCTTCAGCGTCTTGGCGACCTCGCGCACGCGCTTGAGGAACTCCGGCGCGGAAACCTCACCCTCGCCACGCAGTTTCTTTTGCGCGTTCAAAGCCGTACGCAGGAAAGTTAAAGCCGGAACGCCGGGAATTTCCAGCGGATACTGGAAGCTGAGATAAAGCCCAGCGGCGGCGCGCTCATGCACATCCTTGTCGAGCAGGTCTTCACCATTGAATTCCACCGTACCGCCCTTGATCTCGTAGTTCGGACGGCCCGCCAGCGCATAGCCGAGCGTCGATTTGCCCGCACCGTTCGGCCCCATGATGGCGTGGACTTCACCGGCAGGCACGTCCAAAGACAGGCCTTTCAGGATCTGCTTGGTGTCAACAGCGACGGATAAGTCTTTGATCGAAAGCATAATAGTCAATTCCTAACCCACGCTCCCTTCTAGGGAGATGGCTACCAGTTTTTGCGCCTCAACGGCGAATTCCATCGGCAGTTCCTGCAACACATCGCGCACGAAACCGTTGACCAGCAGGGCCACGGCCTCTTCCTGCGAAAGCCCGCGCTGCATGGCGTAGAACAGTTGATCCTCGGAGAGACGCGTCGTCGTCGCCTCATGCTCGAACTGCGCCTTCGCCGTGTCGCTTTCGACATAGGGTACGGTATGAGCCGCGCAGGTTTTGCCGATCAGCAGGCTGTCGCATTGGGTAAAGTTGCGCGCACCCGAAGCCCTGGCATGGGCCGAAACCAGTCCGCGATAGGTGTTGGACGATTTTCCCGCCGACACCCCCTTGGAAATGATACGCGACCGGGTGTTCCGGCCCAGATGGATCATCTTGGTGCCGGTATCAGCCTGCTGCGCGCCATTGGTGACGGCGATGGAGTAGAACTCCCCGACGCTTTCATCCCCACGCAGGATGCAGGACGGATATTTCCAAGTTACGGCCGAGCCGGTTTCGACCTGCGTCCATGACACTTTGGAACGCGCCCCGCGGCAATCGGCGCGCTTGGTGACGAAATTGTAGATGCCCCCCTTGCCGTCCGCATCGCCCGGATACCAGTTCTGCACGGTCGAATACTTGATCTCGGCGTCATCCAGCGCCACCAGCTCGACCACGGCGGCGTGAAGCTGGTTTTCGTCGCGCTGCGGCGCCGTACAGCCTTCGAGATAAGAGACATAAGCCCTGGCATCGGCGATGATCAGGGTGCGCTCGAATTGTCCGGTATTTTCGGCATTGATGCGGAAATAGGTGGAAAGCTCCATCGGGCAGCGCACGCCCGGCGGCACATAGACGAAGGACCCATCCGAAAAGACGGCGGCGTTCAGCGCGGCGAAATAGTTATCCGACACCGGCACGACCGAGCCGAGGTATTGACGCACCAGATCAGGATATTCGCGTATCGCCTCTGAAATCGCACAAAAAATAACGCCGGACTTCTTCAACTCATTCTTGAAGGTCGTGACGACCGACACCGAGTCGAACACCGCATCCACCGCATATTTCGGCGCGCCAACCACACCGGCCAGCACCTCCTGCTCTTTTAGCGGAATGCCCAGCTTTTCGTAGGTTTTCAGCAGTTCCGGGTCGATCTCGTCAAGCGATTTCGGCCCGTCCTTCTTTTTCGGCGCGGCGTAATAATAGAGGTCCTGGTAATCGACCTTCTGGTAATTGACCTTGGCCCAGTCCGGTTCTTCCATGGTCAGCCAACGTTCATAAGCGGCCAGACGCAGTTCCAGCATCCATTCCGGTTCGTTTTTCTTGTCCGAGATAAAGCGCACGATATCGGCGTTCAGTCCCTTCGGGGCGAACTCCATTTCGATATCGGTGACAAAGCCGTGCTCATAAGTTTCCAGCCCGGCGACCGTCTCGATGGTTTCCTTAACCGCAGCCATTACACCAGCTCTTTCGCATGACGCTTTAAATACACTTCGTAACCCTTTGACCAGACGTCATAAAAACGCTGCCAGTCTTCTGCCTTCGTGGTCCATCCGGAAGAGATACGAAGCACCTTATCCGCCAGATCAGGCCACCCCATGGCCGTAACCACACGGCTCGACTTCACCTTGCCGGACGAACAGGCCGATCCCGAACTGACACAGACCCCCACCATATCCATATGGATCAGTTGCAGGTTGGAGGCCCAATCCGGTTGCGCGATATAGAGGATGCCAGGCACACGCCGCGCCTCTTCACCCAATATGCTCACGCCCAAGGCTTTCAGCCTCGCCTCGACCGATTTTTGTGCGCTGCATAAATCGTCAGGCATCCCGTGGCAAGCCTTAAGCGCTGCCGCGAAGGCCGCTACACCGGCGATATTTTCCGTGCCGGCACGCAGACCCAGTTCCTGGCCACTGCCGGCGATCAGCGCCTGCGGCGTACGATCACGGTTATAGATAAAGGCGCCGACGCCTTGCCCGCCGCCGATCTTGTGGGCGCTGACGCTGAGTGAATCCGCTCCCAGGACCTCGAAATTAATATCGATCTTACCTAGCGCCTGCACCGCATCAACATGCAGCCAGCCGCCTTTTGCATGGACCAAAGCTGCCGCTTCGGCGACATCGTTGACCACGCCGGTTTCGTTATTGGCCAGCATAATGGCCACGAAGGGCCGCCCGTCGCGTTCCAGCAAAGCTTCCAAGGCCAAAATATCGACTTCCCCAGCAGCTTTCAGAGGAACAACTCCAGCGCCTGAAACCGCGCCATAAAGGCTGTCGTGCTCACCGGCGGAAATAAGCGTATAATCATGGGCCTTCGCCTGATGCAAGGCCAGCGCATTGGCCTCCGTGCCGCCGGACGTAAAGACCAGCCCGCCAATCCCAACCGCCCCGACACCTGCCAGGATATCGTTGCGCGCCTCTTCCAGCACCAGTTTGGCTTTACGTCCGAGACTATGCACTGACGACGCATTACCAGCCTGTTCCGACGCGCGTAGAAAAGCATCACGCGCTTCAGGGCGAAGCGGCGAGGTCGCGGCATGGTCCAGGTACAGGATGTCCGCCAAGAGACTCACGCCTCCATCATGGAAGGTGCCGTATCGGGCGCGGTGATCCGAACGGTCTTGCGCGTACGCTTGCGGATCACGTCCTCCAGCGACACCTGCGACAGGTAATCGTGGATCGCCACGCCCAGATCTTCCCAGAGATTGTGCGTCAGGCAGCGCTGGCCGCCCGGCATACAGCCGATCTCACGCACCGCCTGATCCCTGGTCAGGCGCTTGTTGGCCCCCAGCTTGTTGGAGGTCATTTCGCAACGGGTGGCCTTGATCGGCTCATCCACCGCCAGCACGATTTCCGAAACGAACAGCGCGCTGCTTTCCCGCGCCAGAGTATAGCCGCCCCCCGGACCACGCGCGCTTTTCACCAGTCCCGCTTTGCGTAACCGGGCGAACAACTGCTCCAGATAGGATAGCGAAATCTGCTGGCGCTCGGAAATTTCCGACAGCGAAATCGGACGTCCGCCTCCACTGGCGCCCTTATCGCCATTCTGGGCGTTCAGCGCCAGATCGGTCATGGCCATGACCGCGTAGCGTCCTTTGGTCGATAAGCGCATGAAGGCGTTCCTGTGCGGATTTGTTTCAAAAACCTGCGCAAAGAGAAATCTTTGTGCTAAGAGGCGCAATTGCAGCCCTTGGCGGTGTGGTTTGAATGTAATAATTCCGACTAACGCAGTCAAGTATTTTGCGCCGCAACATGACAATTTTATGATTTTACAAGGTGATTGAATGCCCGAAGTCATTCTGGCCGGCGCCGCCGGACGCATCGAAGCCCGCTACAGCGCCGGCAAGACGGAGAATGCGCCGATCGCGTTGATTCTGCATCCGCACCCCAAGGCGGGCGGCCATATGAATAATCCGGTCACGGTGCAATTGTTCCACCTGTTCATGACGCGCGGCTTTTCGGTCCTGCGCTTCAATTTCCGCGGCGTGCAAAAAAGCCAGGGCGAATTCGATTCCGGTGTGGGCGAACTGGCCGACGCCGCCACCGCGCTTGACTGGCTCCAGGCCAAGAACCCGACCGCCTCGCAATTCTGGGTCGCGGGCTATGACTTCGGCGCCTATATCGGCATGCAATTGCTGATGCGCCGTCCGGAAACCGACGGCTTCATCTCGGTTTCACCGCCGACCAACGCCTATGATTTCAGTTTCCTGGCGCCCTGCCCGGCCTCCGGCATGTTCCTGCACGGCGGAAACGATTCCATCGTCCCGACTGCCGAGGTCGATCGTGTGGTGGCCAAACTGCGCACACAGAAGGGCATCACCATAGATGCCGAGGTCGTGCCCGAAGCCAATCACTTCTGGAACGATCAGTTGCCGGAAGTCGAGCGCCGCGTCGGGGCCTATATCGATATGCGGATGGCCGACAGGGGCTGATGACGCGCCACCTGTTCTTCCTACCGGGCGTCGGCGCCGATCCCGCTTTCTGGCGTCCGCTCGGCGACCAGTTGCCGGCAGACTGGCGGAAGACATATTTCGGCTGGCCCGGATTGGGTAATCAGCCCGCCGATCCGGCCATCAGCAGTTATGACGACCTGATCGGCCTTGTCGAGGCGCAATTGCCGGATTATCCGGTCGATCTGCTGGCGCACTCCATGGGCGGGGCGATCGCGCTCAGCCTGGCCCTGCGTCACCCTGAGCGTATCCGAAAGCTGGTGCTGACCGTCACGTCCGGCGGCGTGGATATGAGCGCCTTCAATGCCGAAGACTGGCGGCCGGATTATCGCCGGGAATATCCAGAGGCGGCGGATTGAGTGACGGCCGAAAAGCCCGATATCTCAACCCAATTACCGGAAATCAGACATCCCGCCCTGCTGATCTGGGGCGATGCCGACCCGATCAGCCCGCTGGCGGCCGGCCAATATCTGGCCCAACGCCTCCCCAACGCCAACCTGCATATCGTCACGGGCGGCCGGCACGATCTCGCCAACAGCCGCGCGCCGGAACTCGCCGGTGTGATCAAGCGGCATCTGACCTAAGGACAGCGGACCCGCGCCACACCGTCAATGGTCAACCGGTTGCCGTCATCGCCGAGCACCAGATGCAGGTCACGGTTCCACTGCTCGCCCTCGCCGGAAAAAGCCGCCCTGACCGTTACATCGTCCGGACCGTTGACGGTAACGCCGGTGATCTGGCCGCTGCTTTCCCAGAAGGTCATTCCGGTCTGGGTAATGACCAGTTTCATGTCGCTCGTCGCCTTGCAGGCCGCGATACTGGCGTCCCAGCGTCCGGTAAAGCCGTCAGGCAATTGCACCGCTTCCGGCGCCAATGCCGAAGCCGAAACGCTTTCAGCCGATAAAGCCGCTTCGGAGGCATCCGAAACGGGCCGGACCGGCGTGCAGGCCGCCAGGCAAAGCCCCAGACTCATCAAGGCAGGACCGATCGATATAAGCCTTTTCATGGCAATCTCCTTATACAGCCAATATGTGCGGCTGACGTTTCGGATAGCTGACCCGGCCGCCGGTCAGCGGCGCCTTGACGCCGGTGGTGCCGGGGAAGGATATCGGCAGCCCCTTCAAAGACCGCACGGCCATATAGGCGAAGGCCTCGGCCTCCAGCGCCCCGCCGCGCCAGTTCAGGTCTTCGGCGAGCAACACCCTGGCCGGAGCAAGCGCCGTCCTGACCTGGCTGACCAGATGCCGGTTATGCCGCCCGCCACCCGCCAGGATAATCGTTTCCGGCCTCATGCCGGTCAGGCCGATCCCGGCCAGAAGGCTTTGCAGGGTAAAGGCGCTGAGTGTGGCCAGGCCGTCCTCGAAACTCAAACCCTCAATAGCTTGCAGATCGAAATCATATCGATCGAGCGACTTCGGCGCGGCGGCTCTGAAATAATCATGCGCCATATAGGCCGCCACGATATCCGCATGAACGCGCCCCGACGCGGCGATACGCCCCTCGTGGTCATAGTCGCCGCGCCCGTGCCGGCGCATCCACTGATCCATCAGTCCGTTGGCCGGACCGGTATCCATGGCCACCAGCTCCTTATCGGAAATGGCCGTGATATTGGCCACACCGCCCAGATTGACGATCACCAGCGGCAGGTCCAGTCCAGCGCTCCGCACCAATGCCTGATGATAAACCGGAACCAGGGGCGCGGCCTCGCCGCCCGCCTCGATATCCGCCCGGCGGAAATCGCAGACCACCGGCACGCCGGTCATGTCGGCGAAGGCCTGACCGTCGAAAAGCTGAACCGTGCGCCCCTTCACACCGCCTTTCGGACGCTCATGCAGCACGGTCTGACCATGGACCCCCAGTGCATCGAAATCCTGAAAAGTCATGCCGTTACGCGCCAGAAACTCACTAGCCGATTGAAAGTGATGCCTGGCGATCACCTGCCGCGCCATATCAAAAATCGCCGGCTCCGCCTCACCGCGCGGCCATTTCAGCGCGGCCCCCACCGTCTCCTCCAGTACGGCCCGCATGTCCCCTGGCATGGGCATTTCCGCCCACGGACCGAAAACCAGCCGCGCCTCGCCATCGGTTTCCAGCACCGCCAGATCGATGCCGTCGAGCGACGTCCCGGTCATAAAACCAAGCACTTTCATCATGGAGGGCCTCTTATGTCTTGACGTTGCGGCGCATATCAGGCCACACAGGCGGCCCAACTCTTGACCTTATATAGCTATCATGACCGAACCCAGCTTCAAATCCGAATTTCTGCGCACGCTGCAAGAGCGTGGCTTCATCCACCAGAGCACCGACGCCGAAGCGCTCGACACCCTGGCGGCGGCGGGCATGATCACCGGCTATATCGGCTTCGACGCCACTGCCTCGTCGCTCCACGCCGGATCGCTGGTGCAGATCATGCTGCTCTACTGGCTGCAACAAACGGGTCACAAGCCGATCGTGCTGATGGGCGGCGGCACCACCAAGGTGGGCGACCCGACCTTCAAGGACACCCAGCGTCCGCTGCTGACCGATGAACAGATCCAGTCGAACATGGACGGCATCAAGCGCGTCTTCACCAATTTCCTGACATTCGGCGAAACAGGCAATGACGCCATCATGGTCAATAATGACGACTGGCTGTCGCAGTTCGGCTATGTCGAATTCCTGCGCACCTTCGGCACGCATTTCACCATCAACCGCATGCTGACCTTCGATTCCGTCAAGCTGCGCCTTGAACGCGAACAGCCGATGACCTTCCTGGAATTCAACTACATGCTGATGCAGGCGGTCGATTTCCGCGAACTGAACGAAAAATATAACTGCGTCCTGCAAATGGGCGGATCGGATCAGTGGGGCAATATCATCAACGGGGTCGAACTGACCCGCCGCATGAACCAGAAAGCCGCCTTCGGCCTGACCACGCCGCTCCTGACCACGGCCTCCGGCGGCAAGATGGGCAAGACGGTGGGCGGCGCCATCTGGCTCAATGCCGATGCCCTGAGCGCCTATGATTACTGGCAATACTGGCGCAATACCGAAGACGCCGATGTCGGCCGCTTCCTGCGCCTGTTCACCACCCTGCCGATGGCCGAAATCGCCCGCCTGGAAAAGCTTGAAGGCGCGGAAATCAACGAGGCCAAGAAAATCCTCGCCGACGAGGCTACAAAGATGGTCCACGGCGCCGAGGCCGCCGCCACGGCGCGCGACACCGCTCAAAAGGCCTTCGAGCAGGGCGTGCTATCCGCCGATCTGCCGACCGTCGAGATCGAGGCGGCCACTCTGGAGGAGGGCGTCATGTTGGCGGCGCTGGCCACCCGCATCGGCCTGACCGCCTCCAATGGCGAGGCGCGCCGACTGGCCCAGGGCGGCGGTCTGCGCGTCAACGACGTGGCGATCACTGACGGCAATCAACTGGTGACCAAATCGGACCTGAATGCCGATGGCGTGATCAAGATTTCGCAGGGAAAGAAGAAGATCGTTCTGGTCAGGCCGGTCTGACCGGCTGAACAGTCAGGGAAATAAGCCGGCCGGGAACCTCCCGGCCGGCTTATTTCCTGATCAGCTTGTCATTCCGGTCGCGCAGGTCATCCAGCCTGTTTTCCAGGGTCGGCAGGTCCAGCGCCGGGAACGGGTCCTTGCGGCTGGAATCGAACCACACCTTCATGAAGCCCGGCAAAACGACCGACAGCGGATTGACCATGACTTCCGGCGCCTTCTGCGTGCCATGCACATGGTACTTGATGCCGACGAGGCCCAGCCCCTTCGCTCTCAGGTCGCCGAATATGCCGTTCACGCCATAGGCCGGGATCAGGGTGCCGTTGAGCGCCAGCTCCCTGGTGTCCAGATCGCTCGTGCCCCAGACATTGATCCCCAGCGCCTCGCCCTTGGCATAACCGTCGCGGATAAAGACGACATTATCCTTGTAACGGATCGGGAAATCGAACTCCTTGAACAGGATGCCGTCGCCGACCAGAGTGTCGTTCAGTCCCTGCAGCGAGGCCACGGTCAGCAATTGCGCCAGGATGGGAATCTGCTGGGCGCGGACATCGTGGCCGCGCAGGGAGGCATCGATCTGTCCCCCGGCATAGGCGCCATCGATGACCGCCACGCCCCCCCTGACATTGCGGTTGCCCGTCGCCGTCCGGATCACGTCGCCCAGGTTATCGGTGCGCGCGGTAAACAGGCTGTAATTCCCCTCGTCGGTCATAGCCACCGTGAACGGGCTGCCATCCATGCTCTCGCCATGCCCGGAACCGCTCAGGCCGTCGTGACCATCCCAGGTCAGGTCGAGGTTCATGTCCTTGAAGACGCCATCCGCCGTCATGCGCAACTGCGCCAGATCGACGACCACATGCGTGGCCGGCACGGGCGCCCCCACGGCCGTATCCGCCGGCTTCACCGCTTCGGTCACCGTCTTCAGCACGCGCTCGCGCTTGGCCTCCAGCCACGGGCGCAGATCGAGCTGATTGCCGCTGATCGAGATGATGTTGGTATTCTGATCGGGCACGGCGTAATATTTGAAGGCGACATCAATGAAATCCTTCAGGTAAAGCCGGGAAAAATCCCCGAATTGCAGATCGCCGGCCTCCGAGAAGGACGCCCGGCCATCAATGCCGACATGCGCCCCCTCGCCATAGATACGCGACAGGTTGGTGCCGCCGTCCGCGCCCTGCTCATCGATCGAAACGGCAAATTGCGCCGGCTCGCCCACCGGCTTGATCCAGTCAGTCGCCTGCACGCCGAGCTGGGCATTGGTGGCGTCGAGATTGAGCACGGCGGCGGGTTGCCCCGGCGTATCGTAAAGGCTGAAAATCATGCCGACATTGCCGGAAATATGGACCGGCGCCTGCGAATAGCCAAGCCCGGCCATAACCGCATCGCTGGCCGTGCCGCGCACCTGGAGTTCGTACGGCACCGAGGTATTGGGCAGGGTGATCGGCGGCGGACTGCCATGGCCGCGCAGAGGCATATCGAAATCGATCGTCGCCCCCAGCAGCCTGACCTGCCCCGTCAGAGTCTTGTCGTTCTGCTGCCAAAGGGCCGTGACATTGACCGGCGCCGGCGGAGTGAAGAAGGCTTTCGGCAGGCCCAGTACATACCAGTCGTCCGGCATGACCTTCATGTCGAGCCGCCGCCGCAATTCGTCGGTGCCGGGGATTTCGGACCAGCCGAGCACGGCGCTCATCTGGTCGAGCTTGAGCAGGGCCTCGCGCGATTGCCCGTCGAGCGAGATATTGACGGTCAGGTGACGCGGTTCCTTAAACATCGGCAAGGCGCCATAGCCCATTTCATCGGCCTCGTCCGGCGTGATGATCGATTTATAGACCAGACGCGGCCGCGTGCCCTGAATATAGGCGATATCGCCGGAAAGGCTTTCCGCTTCCAGTTCGCCGCTCCAGATATCGCCGGACCGCAGCAGGGATATGCGGGTCGGCAATTCACGCTTGAGATGCTCGAAGATCGGCAATCCCTGCGCTTCCATGCCTTCGGCCAGGGTTACCCCCTCGATCAGCATATCGGTCGGACGTTCATCGTCGCTCCGCGGATCGCCGCTCCAGGCGACATCCCCCCGGAAGATATCGGAATCGATCCGCCCCTTCCCGGCCCGGTCCGCCACCACGAACTTGCCGGTAATCGCCACCGGCACCTTTGGCGAGCCGCCGAATTGCGCCGCGTTGAAGTGACCTTTGAAGTCGATATCCTGCGACCGGACGTCCATCTGGGTCTTGTAGCTGATATCGCCATAATAGGGTCCCAGATGCGCCGGCCCGGCCACAACCAGACGATCCGCCAGCAGATCGCCCGTCACGGTCAACTCGCCCTGGCTCATATCCCAGCCCAGCGCCGCCTGCGTAAAAGCACCATTGCTGATCCGCCCGTCGAATTTCACACTGAAATTGTCATTGGTGATATCGCCGAAAACCGGAAAACCAATCTCGACATGCGCGCTGGCCGCGCCGCTCAGCCGGTCGCGGGTCAGTCCGCTCCGGCTCAGGTGATGGTCGGTAATCGGATCGATCGCCTCGATAACGCCCGGCACATCGGATTGAGCGTCCAGCCATATGCGCGTATGGGCGCGATGGTCACTGAAATCGGGCACGCTCAGCCCACCCCTCGTCAGATGGACATCGACCAAGCGCCCGCCCGTGACATCCATGGCGAAGCTGTTGCCGAGCAGGATACCGTGCCCTTCCAGTTCCTGCGCGTTTTGCAGGCGATGTTCGAGATAAAGTTCCAGGTTGCGGAAGTCGAAATCCAGCCGCAGGTTTTCATTGGAGAGATCGTGAAAATCGCCGGGCCTGGCTTTCAGTACGAAATCGGCATTGGCGAAATCGCCGCTGCGGATGCGCTCGATCAGGCTGCCGCGCGTATTGGGCGCCAGATCCTCAGGCCAGAAGGCGAAAACCTCCTCCTTGGTGAACCGGCCCTTGATCTGCGCCGTCAGGTCGGCGCCCAGTTCGCCCTTGTCGTCCGTATAGAGGATCCCCTGGCTCTGCAAGGCCGCGCCATTGATCAGCCCCGTCACGCTTTCAATCTGCAAACGGCGCTGGCGCGGCACGTAATTGCCCCTGAGGCGGGCGTTGGTCAGGGTCTGCAAGGCAAAATCGTCCGCCAGCCGGGCGGTCATGCGCGGGCCGGTGAAATTGAAGGCCAGCGCCAGGTCGCGTTTTGCCTTTGCGTCGCCGGGCCGGATGGTCACCGCCCCCTTCAGGTCGGTGTCGAGCATCCGCGACCTGACACGAAAGGTATCGAACTGCGCCGTATGCGTGGCGGAGGTGTAGTTGGCCTTGATACGCGCTTCATCGAAAGGTTGATGGAAGTCGCCGACATCGATACGCCCCGCCGCCGCCCGGATATCGAAAGCTGCGCCTTCAAATCCCTTTTTCCGGCTGTAATCAACCCGCGCCAGGCCATCGACCGGCGCATCGATTCCGGCCAGAACACGGGTGACACCGACCGACGGAAACACATGGCCGGGGATCAGATTGCGGATATTGGCTGAAATGCTCGCCTGGGTGAGGCCGACCACGCCAGAAGCCTCCGCCCTGAAGGTGGCCGGCGCCGCAGCATCCATGCCGAGGCCACCGATGGAAAGCGTCGTGTGCCCCGTGAGCTTGCCACGCAGCTTGGTGAAATCGATGGTCGAGACATTGGCCGTCCAGTCCAGCGGCGCGCCTTCCTGGATCAGGCGCAACTGGCCGTTTTTCAGGCTGAGCTGGCGCGTAAAACTAATGGGCTGCCCCAGCTTTTCCGGTCCGGTCAGGTCATAGAAGAATCGCGCCAGACCACTGGACCGTCCCGGCTTGCCATGCGCCTCGTACCCCAGATCGTAACGCCCCTCCTTCGATACCGAAGCGGCAACGAAAAAATCCTCCGCCGTCAGGCGCGCCGGCGCGAAATGCGCCACAATGAGACTGTCCGCCGCGAGCGCCGCCTCCATCTTGCCGGCGCGGGCGATGATCCTGTGCTGGCGGTCGGTGATGATCAGGTCTTCAAAACGGAAACCAACGGCGCGAGCATCGCCGAACCAGACGAGATCGAGATGTTTGATGCTGGCTTCGGTGCGCGGCAACTGCGCTTCGAGACGGGAAACCAGGATCGGCCGCAGCCCGTCGACCCGGATCGGCCCCTGGGCCAGCCGCACCCCCAGGATAACGACCATGAACACCACCCAGCCCAGGACGAAAAGGCGCAGCCGCTTGCGGATTATGTCGAAAATTCTCTTCACTTAGGCTCGACTGTTTTTACTTTATTGGCGGCTAGGAATTGTGGCGGTTCATGTATAGGACGGAGGACGCAAAAGAGCGTTAATGCGTTCGATCCTTCTTTAGATACAGAGCGAGGCTATGTCATGGCGAAATCATTGAAAGTGGAAACTTCTTTCGAGCCTTATAAGGCGCCTGATTTTACGCTGGCGTCCAGCGCCGGGGGGCATGTTTCGCTCGCCGACCTGAAAGGCGGCTGGACGGTGCTGTTTTTCTACCCTGCCGATAATACCCCGACCTGCACCCAGGAAGCCTGCACCTTTTCGGAAGCCTTGCCGCAATTCGAGGCGCTGGGCGCGAAACTCTACGGCGTCTCCAAGGACAGCCTTAAAAGTCACGAAAAGTTTATCACCAAATACGGTCTGCGCATGCCGCTCCTGTCTGATCCCGACACAACCACCATCGCCGCCTTCGGTGCGTGGGGGGAAAAAATGCTGTATGGCCGCGCCTATATGGGAACCGATCGCTCAACTTTTATTATAGATCCGCAAGGTCTGATCAGGAAAGCATGGCACAAGGTCAAGATTAGAAACCATATAGAAGAGGTTTTGAACGCCCTGAAGGAAATAAAAACGATTTAAGTCGCTTTAATGACAGTTTAGATAAGTTTATCCGCACCAATGCCCTTTTCCGGAAAGGTTTTCCGATCTTTATCCACAATTCGCCCACAGGGTGATTTTTGCCCCGGCACTCGGCGGCATCAATCTTGAAACGGCCAGGACACAGGTATTCAAATTGGGACACCGGTCATGGCTTCGCCTTATAACCATCTGTTTATATTCGGCATTACCACCACCCCCTCAATGCCTTCCTGTTCCGCGCGATATACACCTTGCGCAATTAACGCGGCAAAGGCATAGTTAACAAACGGTTGGGGATGCGGGTAATGACGGGAAAGACAAGCTACGGCCCATTGGGCGGCTGGATGGAATCTATATTTCCGGAACGCCATGTCTACATTCGCTCAGGCGCGGATACCCGTGGCTATGTTCTAAGTCCTGGCAAGCAATTCGTCCTGATGATTTTCGCCTCGGCCCTGGTCACCTGGCTGGCGATCTCCACCGGCTTCACCCTGTTTTTCGCGGCCAGCCATGGCGCCGGTTCCGAAAACCAGCTCCGCATGGCCAAGGCCCAGTCGGAGCGCTGGATCGCCGACCGCCAGGCCCGGCTCGATATCGCCACCCGGCAGGCCACGGCCAACAGCGGCTCCCTGGAAGACCTTGCCAAGACGGTCGAGGCCCGCCATCAGGGACTGGTGACACTCCTCAAGGATTTCAAGGGCGTGCCCGGCGCCATGGCGGCACTGGCCCCGGCGCCGATCGATGACACCCTGCCACCGGTCGAACGCATCTATTCGGTGCGCGCCGAGCAGGAGCGCATGGTCAACCAGGCCGAGGTTTTCGCCCGGACGCGCGCCGAAAAACTGCGCCTCGCCTTCCGCATCGCCGGCCTCAATCCGCAGGCCTTCGCCGGCGGGCGCAGCGGCAATCCGCTGACCGACGCCAAGGATAACAAGGCCCTGGCCAGCTTCCTCGGCGTCGATGAGGACTTCGCCGAACGCATCCGCAATGCCGCCGTCGACCTGAGCGACATGCGCGGCCTGCAAAACAGCGCCCAGCAACTGCCGTTCGGCCGCCCCACCATCGGCACACGCCTGAGCAGCGGCTTCGGCGTGCGCTTCGACCCCTTCACCCACCGTCCGCATATGCACAGCGGCCAGGATTTCGCCGGCCCCTACCTGACGCCCATCTATTCGACCGCGCCCGGCGTCGTTTCCTTTGTCGGCGTCCGCACCGGCTACGGCAACGTGGTCGAGATCGATCATGGCGGCGGCTTCAAGACCCGGTACGCCCACCTGGCGTCCGCCAGCGTCAGGCCGGGGCAACGCGTCGCCGTCGATCAGCGCATCGCCTCCATGGGCAGCACAGGCCGCTCGACCGGCAACCACGTTCATTACGAGGTCTGGCAAAACGGCCGCGCTCAAAACCCCTCACGTTTCTTAAAGGCTGGAGATTATGTTCAACAAAACTAGCAAACCGACTTCGCCCGCCACCAGGCCGCAGCCGACGCCCGCCGTCGTTCCGCCGCTGGAGACGCCCAACGTCAACCTGAACCGGAGCAAGCCCGCCATCGCAAGCGCCCGTCCCCTGTCCAGTTTCGGCGCCGGCCTGCTGATGGAAGGCAATATCACCGGCAACGGCGACCTGCATCTCGACGGCACCGTGCGCGGCGACGTTAAGGTCGGCCACCTGATCGTCGGCGAATCCGGCAATATCGAAGGCAAGGTCGAGGCCGAAACCATCGAAGTGCGCGGCCGCATCGTCGGATCGATCACCGGCAAGCAGATCAAGCTTCAGGCCACAGCCTATGTCGAAGGCGATATCACCCATGATCAACTGGCCATCGATGTCGGCGCCTTCTTCCAGGGCCGCTGCCTGCAAAGCCGCCGTCCGGAATCGGCGCCAGCCGTCGCCGCCGCTGTCAGCGCACCGGCCGAGCATGGCGCACCGAGCCTGAACAGCTACGATCTGAACGCGCTTTCCGACCTGAAATAGGACCGGCGTCGCCCGGAACCACCCTGCAAAGAGCCGGAGAAGCTGCCTTCTCCGGCTTTTTTCTTTATTTCCTTTATGCTCATATCCGCGTTTTCGATTCCCCTCTCACCGGCGGCTTCTCATGACGGATACACCTCGCAAGCGCCCGCCCCTGACGCTTCCGGCCTTCTGGTTCATCTTCAGGGAAACCATCCGGGAATGGAACGACGACAAGGTGCCCCGCCTCGGCGCGGCGCTGGCGTTTTACAGCATGCTGTCCATCGGACCTCTGCTGCTGATCGTCATCGCCATGGCCGGGCTGGCCTTCGGACGCGATGCCGTCAGCGGATATATCTTCGATGAAATCCGCGGCCTGATCGGCGACCAGGGCGCCAGCGCCATCCAGACCATGCTGGCCAGCACCAGCAATCCGAAAGCCAGCTATATCGCCAGCCTGATCGGCCTCGTCACCCTGGTCGTATCCGCCACCAGTTTCTTCGCGCAGTTGCAGGATGCGCTCAACACCATCTGGAATGTGGAGGAACGCGAGAACGGCCACTGGACCTGGTTCATCAAGAAGCGCCTTTTGTCCTTCGCCATGATAATGGGCATCGGCTTCCTGCTGCTGATCGCCCTGGTGATTTCCGCCGGGCTTTCCGCCATCAGCGCCTTTTTCGAAGGCCTGATCCCCATTACCCTGATCCTTCACCTCGTTAACCTAGTGATTTCATTCAGTGTCATTACCGTGCTGTTCGCCATGATTTTCAAGGTTCTGCCCGATGTCTACATCAAGTGGCGTGATGTCTGGATCGGCGCGGCCATCACCGCCATCCTGTTCACCTTCGGCAAGTTCCTGATCGGCATCTATCTCGGCCAGAGCGCTTTCAGTTCGGCCTACGGCGCGGCGGGATCGCTGATCGTGGTGCTGATCTGGATCTATTATTCAACGCAGATTTTCTTTCTCGGCGCGGAATTCACCCAAGTCTATTCGCGCTATATGGGCGCGCAAATCGTCATCAAGAAAGGCCGCCGCAAGGAACCGGCGCACCTCGCCGCGACCGCGCACCCCGAAGCGGCCGCCAAAGCCGATGTCGTCAATGTCGCCAAGACGACCGGCGCGAAAACGGCAAGGCCCGAACTTTGATCCGCATCAGGCGTCGCGGGTCACGCCGACGCGCTGCGCCAGGGAAGCACCCATGAAGGCGTCGAGATCGCCATCGAGCACACCCTGCGTATCCGAAGTCTCGACATTGGTGCGCAGATCCTTGACCATCTGGTAGGGTTGCAGGACGTAGGACCGGATCTGGTGGCCCCAACCGATATCGGTCTTGGAATCCTCCAGAGCCTGCTGCGCCGCCTCGCGCTTCTGCAATTCCATTTCATACAGGCGCGCGCGCAGCATCTTCCACGCCTCGTCCCGGTTGGCGTGCTGCGACCGGCCGGCCTGACAGGCCACGGCGATGCCGGTCGGGATGTGCGTCAGGCGCACGGCGGAATCGGTCTTGTTGATATGCTGGCCGCCGGAACCGGAGGCGCGATAGGTATCGGTGCGCACATCAGCCGGATTGATATCGATGACGATGGTATCGTCGACCACCGGATAAACCCAGACCGAAGCAAACGACGTATGCCGCTTGGCATTGGAATCGAACGGCGAAATCCGCACCAGACGGTGAACCCCGGCTTCGGTTTTCAGCCAGCCATAGGCATTTTCACCCGATATCTTGAGCGTGATCGACTTGATGCCGGCCTGTTCGCCCTGGGTTTCTTCCTCGACATCGATCGACATGCCGTGCGCCGTGGCCCAGCGCGAATACATGCGCAGCAGGATGCCGGCCCAGTCGTTGGATTCCGTGCCACCGGCGCCGGAATTGATTTCGAGATAGGCGTCGTTGCCATCGGCCTCGCCGGAGAGCAAGGCTTCCAGTTCGGCCCGCGCCGTGCGGGTCTTGATATCCCTGATCAAGTTGCGCGCTTCATCGACCAGGCTTTCGTCGCCTTCCATATCGCCCAGCTCGGCGAATTCGATAGCGTCCTTCAGCTCTTTTTCGATGGACCGCACCGCTTCCACCGAGGCCGACAGTTTCGAGCGCTCGCGCGAAACCTTCTGCGCTTCGTCGGGCTTGTCCCACAAGGTCGGGTCTTCAACCCTGGCATTCAACTCATCGAGACGTCTTAGTGCGACATCCCAGTCAAAGACGCCTCCTGAGCAATCCAATGGACTGCTCGATCTCGGAAGCGGAGGCTTCGATATCCAAACGCATGGCTAAAATCCTGAAAATATGGAGTGGCGGGTTTACAGAGGCCCGCCCGAAATGACAAGCGCAATACCTCAATAAAGCATGCCGCTGTCAGACGATTTCTTCTTCGCCGGCGGCGGCTCCTCGGCGGGCACGACCGTTACCGGTCCGCCGATATCGCCGTCATCCGACCAGGTGTCAAGATACGGTTTCGGCCCTTCGTCCGTAACCGGCGCGGCGACAAATTTCGGCTCGGTCCCCGGCTTGAAGGCTTCCTCGATCCCCCGCACCGACATATAAACCGCGTCTTTCGGCTTGTTGAATTCGCGGTTGGGCCTGCCCGCATTGGCATTCTTCATGAAATCGATCCAGATCGGCAAAGCGGCCACCGCACCGGTTTCATGATTGCCCAGCGAGCTGTTGTCGTCGAAACCGACAAAGACACCGACCACCAGTTCCGCCGTATAACCGACGAACCAGGCGCTGCGGTAATCATTGGTCGTGCCCGTCTTGCCGCCCATCGGGATGCCGAGCGACCGTGCCGCGGCCCCGGTGCCGCGCTGGATGACGCCCTGCAGCATGGAATTGACCTGATAAGCGGTGATCGGATCAAGCACGACATCGCCTTGCGGCGGCAGGCGCGGACTTTCCAGGCCGTCGAAATTGGCGGTGCAGGCGGACGGGCAGGTCCGCTCGTCGGCCTTGTAGACCACCTTGCCGTTCCGGTCCTGCACCTCGTCGATCAGGTGCGGCTTCACCTTGCGCCCCCCGTTGACGAAGATCGAATAGGCATTGGTCAGGCGGTACGGATTGACCTCCCCGGCACCCAGCACCATCGACATTTCCGACGGCATCTTGTCGAGCACGCCGAAATTGACGATCCCTTGCGTCACCGGCTTGATGCCGACCTTCTGCGCCAGCCGCACCGTCATCAGATTGCGCGACAGTTCGAGGCCGCGCCGGATCGGCTGCAGGCCGAGATAGTCGTGCTCATAATTGGATGGCGTCCACATCTTGCCATCGCCGCCCATCATGCTGATCGGCCCGTCATCGACCATCGAGGCCGGCGTGAAATCCTTCGACAGCGCCACGGCATAGACGAACGGCTTGATCGAAGACCCCGGCTGGCGCGAGGCCTGCGTGGCGCGGTTGAACTTCGACAGGGAATAGCTGTATCCCCCCACCATGGCGACGACACGGCCCGAATAGGGATCGACGGCCACCAGCGCGCCATTGACTTTCGGCACCTGGCGCAGGCGGTAGACACCGGAAGAAGCAGGCGACACATAGACCAGATCGCCCGCCTTGATATTACGCGTCGCCTGCGCCCAGGCCAGGTCATCGGCGCGGATCACGCCATGACCGCCATCGATCGCCCGGACCGCGCCGCTGCTTTTTTCCAGCATGCCGATCTGCCAGTCCGGCCGTTCGGAAGGCGCGCGGCGCGATTCCGGCAGGTTGTTTTCCACCTGCAGGGCCTCTTTTTCCCAGTGATCGCTTACCGGAATATTGCCCCATGCGCCGCGCCAGCCGTGGCGGCGGTCATAGGTTTCCAGGCCGCTCATCAGCGCCTCGCGCGCCAGGGTCTGCAACTTGGGATCAAGCGTCGTCTTGACGTAATAGCCTTCGGTATAGATGGCATCGTTAAACAGCTTCTTGGCGCGTAGCTCGACTTCACTGACAAAATAGTCGGCATCCTGATACTTGGCGCGGCGCGGCTTGTCCTGAATGACCAGATCGTCCTGCATGGCGGTGGCGGCCTCTTCGCGCGTCACCCAGCCGGCCTTGGCCATTTCCCCCAGAACCCAGTTGCGGCGGGCGATGGCGGCGGCCTTGTGGTTCGACGGACGATAATTTTCAGGCCCCTTCGGCAAGGCCGCCAGAAAAGCCATTTCACTTAAGGAAAGCTGATCCAGCGACTTGCCGAAATAGTTGAAGGCGGCCGCCCCGACGCCATAGGAGCGGTAACCGAGATAAATATCGTTGAGGTACAGTTCGAGAATCTGTTCCTTGGGCAGCGAACTTTCCAGCCGGCGCGCCAGGATGACTTCCTTGAGCTTGCGCCCGACCGTGCGCTCATTATTCAACAGCAGATTCTTGGCGACCTGCTGGGTGATGGTCGAGCCGCCCTCAAAACGCTTGCCACGCAGCAGGTTGAAGACATTTTTCGCCATGGCGCGCGACACGCCGCCGACATCGACGCCGTTGTGCGTGAAGAAATTACGATCCTCGGCGGCCAGAAAAGCCTGCGTCACCCGCGTCGGCATCCGGTTATAAGGCACATAGATACGGCGTTCCTGGCCATATTCCCCGATCAGCGTTCCGTCCCAGGCAAACACACGCGCCGAGGTGACCGGGTGGAAATCCGCCAGTTCGCTGCCGTCGGGCATGTCATGGAACAGCCACGCGGCATAGATGGCCACCGCGAAGCCCGCTATGGCCACAGCGCTCATCAGGATAATGCCAGCCATGGCGAACCAGCGTTCAGACGACCTTAGCAAACAACCTCCAACCATCGATTACACGAGTTGCCGCAAAGCCTCCAAGCCCTTCCGGGCTTGGCAAGGGCAAAGCCCGTCGCCGTACATGCGGCGAGCCTGCGCGGCCTATGAGCGCATTAACGCCTGTACACTTAGCAAAGACCGGCTGTCAGGCAAAGCCATTCGATGAAATTTCATCCCGCCCGCGCGCCGACCGGCCAAAAGCCCCGCCGCGAACGACGGGCCTTGCTGTTTTCAGGCTTTTCCGCTGGCCCCGCCGGTTTAAGGCAGGGCGGCGAACGAAGCGTATTGCACACTGTTCTCGAAATATTGGTCGATAGCCTTGGCCACCTGCCCCATCATCACGGCGCGATGCCGCGAATCGTTGAGCATGGCTTCGTCCTCCGGATTATTGACAAAGCCCATCTCCAGCAGCACGGCGGGCACGTCAGGCGCCAGCAGGACCACGAAACCGGCCTGGCGCAGGCTGGATTTCAGCAGGGGCGTCGAATCGTCGATATTATCCATGACCAGTTGCGCGAAGGTGGCCGAGCGGTTCTTGGTGGCGCGCTGCGTCAGGTCGATCAGGATGCGGCTGACAACGGCGTCGGCCGGCGGCTCGCCCTGCGACCAGTCGCCCTTGATCAGCGCCTTTTTGGCGGCGCGTTCGGTGCCGGAATCGGAAAGGGTGTAGATGGAGGCGCCGCGGGTATGGCCGTCGCCGCCGGAATCCGAATGCAGGGAAATGAACAGGTCGGCGTCAGCCGAACGGGCGATGCGGACGCGCGCCGGCAGATCGACGAAACTGTCGGTGTCACGCGTCATGATCACCGTATAACGGCCGGTCTTTTCCAGTGAAGCGCGCAGCGCCTTGGCGGCCGCCAGATTGATATCCTTTTCCAGCGAATTGCCGCCATGCGCACCGGGATCCTTGCCGCCATGGCCGGCATCGATCACGATGACCTTCTTGCGGTTTTTGGCGGGCGCCTTGACCGGGGCCTGCGCCACCGTGGCGACAACGGGCACGGACGCCAGGAGCTGAGTGGCCGCGTCAACGCCTTGCGGCACCACATCGATCACATAACGATAGACGCTGACGCCATCGGCCGGCGGCAGCAGGAAGCGACGGTAAATCTTCGCGCCGGATTTGAAATTGAGCTTGAGGCGAACGCTGCCCGCCATGTTTTCCAGACGCCAGTCGCTGATCAGCCCCTGCCCCTGCCCCGCCATGGTCTTGTCGAGATCGATATCGGGCAAGGCGATGACCTGACGGTCCGTTTCGTTGTCACGGGTGACGACCTTGCCCACGACCGACTTTTCCAGTTCGATGACGATGCGGGTCTGCGCCGCGTCGCCGCCCAGGCGAACCTTGACCACATCACCGCTTTGCGCCGCCGCGGGCTGCGCCGCGAGACTGGCCCCGCAGGCAAACCCGGCCACGACCGCCATCTGCCGGAGGGCCTTCAGGATCGCTTTCGCACCGGCAAGCCAGCAATTGGGCCAGCAACTGGAGACGTCAGACGGACGAAACATTCACTACTCCACGCACCACAACTTTATGTGAGTTTCTAACCGGCAGTCTCCGGCTGTCCCGACACCTTGCCACACGGATGTAGAAATACGATTAAGGGGTATGGTTTCTCTTCCTTTAATCAATAAGGTTGCCAAGCGGTTAAGGATGCCCGTGCCGGCGGTAAAAAATGTGTCAGGCCTGGCGCACAGGAAGAATTAGATTGACGTGTCCGGCTTTTTGCGAACATGTGACAGACGGGTGTCGTCCGTCATGAGTCCGGCCAAAGCGCAGACTTTTCGCCGACTGATTATGACGAACCCTTGTGACAACGGCGCCGCGCGCCTATCTCGCTTTCATGCCTGCTCCGGTCCTTACCCCGGTGGAATGGAAGCGCTTTTCGCCCGGAGCCTGCATCACGTCTTTATAAAGTTTGCGCGGCCATACAGCGCGCAGATATCGCGTTTGGAACAATACTTATGGGCTGCGCCTTGAGCCTTAACCGCTATTCGACGAAGACAGATGTCCCGCCAAGACCTATTGGCAACCTCGTCCTCGCCTGCGCGCGCCTTCTTACCCCCTATCAGCGCCACGCCTTTTTCCCCGCCGGATGCGAATTCCGGCGGTTGGATGCGTCTGAGCGCTCCGGAGATACCTTTAATGTCAAAGACCATGTTAATCGACTCGACGCACACGGAAGAAACCCGTGTCGTCGTGATGAACGGAAGCCGCGTCGAAGAATTTGATTTTGAGAGCCACGCCAGAAAACAACTCCGCGGAAATATCTATCTCGCCAAGGTCACGCGCGTAGAACCCAGCCTCCAGGCGGCCTTCGTCGAATACGGCGGCAACCGTCACGGCTTCCTGGCGTTCAATGAAATCCATCCCGACTACTACCAGATTCCGGTCGCCGACCGCGAAAAGCTGATGGCGGAACTGGCCGCGCAGGCCCAGGCTAATACCAACGGCAACGGTCACGTCGACGAGGAAGACGAAGCCGATGACGACGATCACAGCCATGACGACGACCTGCCCGACGAAGAGCGCCGCCTGCGCCAGCACCTGATCCGCCGCTACAAGATTCAGGAAGTCATCAAGCGCCGCCAGATCCTGCTCGTTCAGGTCGTCAAGGAAGAGCGCGGCAACAAGGGCGCGGCCCTGACCACCTACATGTCGCTGGCCGGCCGCTATTGCGTGCTGATGCCGAACACGGCGCGCGGCGGCGGCATTTCGCGCAAGATCACCAATACCTCCGACCGCAAGCGCCTGAAGACGCTGGTGCAGAGCCTCGACGTGCCGCACGGCATGGGCCTGATCGTCCGCACCGCCGGCGCCAAGCGCACCAAGCTGGAGATCAAGCGCGACTACGATTACCTGCTGCGCGTCTGGGAAACCATCCGCGAAACGACACTGAAATCCAATGCGCCGGCCCTGATCTATGAGGAAGAGGATCTGGTCAAGCGCGCTATCCGCGATCTGTTCGACAAGGATTTCGACGGCGTACTGGTGGAAGGCGAGGACGGCTACAAGTCCGCCAAGGACTTCATGCGCATGATCATGCCGTCCCAGGCCAGGAAAATACAGCTCTACAAGGCCAATATCCCCCTCTTCGCCCGTTATGGCGTCGAGGATCTGATTTCGAAAATCTACTCCCCGGTCGTGCCGCTGAAATCAGGCGGTTACCTGGTCATCAACCAGACGGAAGCCCTTGTCGCCATCGACGTCAATTCCGGCAAATCGACCAAGGAGCGCAATATCGAGGCGACCGCCCTCAAGACCAATCTGGAAGCCGCCGAGGAATCCGCCCGCCAGATGCGCCTGCGCGACCTGGCCGGCCTGGTGGTCATCGACTTCATCGACATGGATGAATCAAAGAACAACCGCGCCGTGGAGAAAAAGCTGAAGGACGCCTTGGCCGAGGACCGCGCCCGCATCCAGATGGGCAAGATTTCCGGCTTCGGCCTGATGGAAATCAGCCGCCAGCGCCGCCGCACCGGCTTCCTCGAAGGCACCACCATCGTCTGCCCGCACTGCGAGGGCCAGGGCCGTATCCGCTCGGTCGATTCCGCCGCGCTTTCGGCCATGCGCACCATCGACATGGAAGCCATGCAGAACGGCGCCGGCGCCATCACCGTCAAGGTGCCGATGGACGTGGCGCTCTATATTCTCAACGAGAAGCAGGTTCACCTCTCGAAGCTGCGCCTCGAATGGGGCCTGAAGGTCAATATCGAGATCGACACCGACCTGGGCCATACCGAGGTCCAGATCGTCCGCACGGTCCATGCCGATGAGGTCGATTTCGTCGCGCCCGTGCGCCCCGAACCGATCGCCTTCGACACCACGCCCGACGTGGCCGAGGAAGAGGAAGAGGACGAAGAGGCCATCGAAGCCGAAGACAGCGACGATGACGCCGCCGAGACGCGTGGCGCCGAAACACGTGGCGCCGAAACACGTGGCGAACGTGAAGACGTTGGCCGCAACGGCAAGCGCCGCCGCCGCCGCCGCGGTGGCCGGGAACGCTTTGAAAGCGAGGACCGCGCCGCGCCGGCCGAAGCCGCGCATGGCGATGCCGATGGCGAAGACGAGGATGACAACGGCAATGACGACAATCGCCGGGGCCGCCGCCGCCGGGGACGCCGGGGCGGCCGCCGCGCCGGATTCGACAGCCGTCCGCGCGAAACCTATAGCTGGATTCGCGCCCGCACGCCGTCGCTGGAAGCGCCCTATGTCTGGATCGATCCGTTCGAGGAACAGCAAAAGCGCTTTGAGCAACCGGCCCGTTCGGCCGATGCGTCGCGCGATATCCTGAAGGAAGCCGCCGCGCCGCAAGCCGCCATAGCCGAGGCCGTCACCTCGGCCCTCGGCGCGGAAACGACGCAACCGATCTCGCTGGTGCCTGAAAGCACAGGCGCCGCCTCCGCCGGCCGCCGGCCGCGTCCGCGCCGCAGCCGCAAGGCCCCTGCGGAAGCCGTCGAAATGGTGGTCGATGAAGCGGCCGCCGCGAACGAAACCGCGCCGATGCCGCTGTCGCGGGATGTCGCGGTCGATCCCGAGGCCGCCTTTGCCGCCAGCGCACCGCCCATGATCGCCGTCGAAGCGGCAAAACCGGCGCGTAAAGTCCGCAGCCGTAAAAAGACGGAAGAGGCGGATACGGTTGAAGCCGCTCTCGTCGAAACGGCGGCCGAACCTGTAAAAGCCAAGGCTTCCCGTGCAAAAACGGCAAAGAAGGTGTTGGAGCCGGCCATCGCGGAACCGGTCATCACCGAAACCGTGGCCGCCGCACCACCAGAACCGGAAGCACTGGAACCCGTAACCGATCCCAACGAGATCAGCGCGCCGCCGGAAAAACCCAAGCGCGGCTGGTGGCGCCGCTAGGCGAAAACGCATAAAAGTCTTCAGGGCGGGCATTGATACGGATCGATGCCCGCCTTAGATTTGTCATGCTTGCCGCCTAATGAATCCAGCCGGGCGGACGTTAAACAGGGTCTTGAGCATGCAGGCTTTACACACGCTGAAACGACAGGCGGCGCGCATCGTCATGGCGGCCCTGATAGCCGGTATCAGCCTCCTGCCCGCCACCGCCACCGCGCAAGAAACGCAAAGCATTATCCGCGACACCGAGGTCGAGGGGTTTCTGAAAACCCAGACCCGGCCAATTCTGGAAGCCGCCGGCCTTGACGCCAACCGCGTGCATTACCTGCTGATCGCCAGCGACGACCTGAACGCCTTCGCCACCCTGGGCCTGCGCATCGGCATCAATACCGGCACCATCATGGAGGCCGATACGCCCAACCAGCTTTTCGGCGTCATCGCCCACGAAACCGGCCACCTCAGCGGCGGCCACATGATGCGCACGGATGAAATCGAACGCGCCGCCCGCGCGCCCATGGCCATTTCGCTCGGCCTCGGCGTCATCGCGGCGCTGGCCGGCGCGCCGGACGCCGGTCTTGGCATTGCCGCCAGTTCCGGCACCTTCGGCACGCTCGGCGCCCTGCACTATATCCAGACAGAAGAATCCGCCGCCGACGCCGCCGGGGTCAAGGCGCTGGAAAAGGCCGGCATGTCGTCGAAAGGCCTGGTCGATTTCTTCTACAAGTTCCGCAATGTCGAAACCTTCAGCAACGCCGAACGCTACGCGTTTTTCCGCACCCACCCGCTGTCCCGCGAACGCATTCAGGCCCTGCAGGGGGTCGCACAGCGCCAGCCGCATTATAATGTGGTCGATTCCCCGGAAACCGTCGCCGAGTTCGAGATCGTCAAGGCCAAGCTGGCCGGTTTCCTCTACGATCCGATCAAGACTTTCCAGAAATATCCTGAAAGCGATACCTCATACCCGGCGCGCTATGCCCGCGTCATCGCCACCTATAAGCGCGGTCAGTGGGATCAGGCTATCGACCTGCTCGACAAACTGATCGATGCACAGCCGGACAATCCCTACCTCTGGGAACTGAAGGGCCAGATCTATTTTGAAACCGGCCGTGCCGCCCTGGCTGTGCCCGCCCACCAGAAATCGGTCGACCTGATGCCGCAGGCGCCCTTGCTGCAACTCAACCTGGGACAGGCCCTGATCGCCGTCGGCGACAAGGACAGCCTCACCTCCGCCGTGGCGCATCTCCAGCAGTCGCTCAAATACGAGGACGACGACAGCTTCGCCTGGCAGCAACTGGCGCAGGCCTATGACGGACTGAACCAGCCGGGCCTTGCCCGCCTCTCCACCGCCGAGGCGCAGTTTTACAACGGCGACTATATGGCGGCCCGCACGTCGGCGGTATGGTCGCAGAAATACCTCGATACCGCCTCTCCCGAATATCGCCGCGCCCGCGACATCGTTATGACCAGTTCCTCGGAAATGGGCATCGATCCCGTTGACCGGGAAACCCGCCGGCGGGGCAAGAACTGATTACGAATAAGGCCTTTTAAGTGAACGAACCCAAAGCAACGTCCGAAAAACCCGCCACCCCGTGGAAGGATCTCTTTTCCCAGGCCAATATCACGACCGGCCTCGCCGTCTTTGCCGTCGTGCTGGCCGGCGCGCCCTATGTTGTTCCGCAGGTCCAGGGCTTCATGGTGCGCAAGGGCCTGATGAGCCATCCCGCCATGCTGTATGAGGCCAGCGCCGAACTGAACGCGCAAAACGAGGCGGACAAGGCGAAAACCATGGCCGAGGCGATCAAGGCCAAACATGACTCGCTGTTCAACGACAAGGCCGACCCGATCCTTGGCAATCCGAACGCCAAAATCAGGATCGTCGAGTTTCTCGATTACAACTGCGGTTACTGCCGCGCCGCCACGCCGGTTTTGAAGGACTTTCTGGCGAAAAACCCGGATGTCGCCATTGTCGTCAAGGAATATCCGGTCATCAACCAGAATTCGCGTCCCCTCGCCGCCTTTGCCCTCGGTGCGGCCCAGGCCGGCAAATATGAGGCCGTCCACTACGCTCTGATGACGGAGCAGGTCGGCAGCGAAGCCGAGATGACCGCGCTTCTGGGCAGGCTGGGCCTCGATCCCGCCGCCGTCAGGGCCAATGCCGCTTCGCCCGGGGTCAAGGCGCACATCGACAAGGTGATGCAACTGGGCGCCGACCTCGGCATTACCGGCACGCCGACCTTCATCATCGGCGATAAGGCCATAGACGGCGCCAAGCTCGATGACCTGCAAAAGGCGGTCAGCGCCGCACGTTCCGGTAAATAATCAAATCAGGCCCGCCAGCGGCGAGGACGGATCAGCGTAAAGCTTGCGCGGCATCCGTCCGGCCAGATAGGCGTCACGTCCGGCCATGACGGCATATTTCATGGCTCGCGCCATGCGGATCGGGTCCTTGGCTTCCGCGATGGCGGTATTCATCAGCACCGCGTCACAGCCCAGCTCCATGGCCTCCGCCGCTTCCGAAGCCGTGCCGACGCCGGCATCGACCAGCACCGGCACTTTCGCGTTCTCGACGATGATGCGCAGCGTCACCGGGTTCTGGATGCCCAGCCCGGAACCGATCGGCGCGGCCAGCGGCATGATGGCGGCTGCCCCGGCCTCTTCCAGCTTGCGTGCATAGACCGGATCGTCCGAGCAATAGACCATCACGTCGAAACCGTCCTTCACCAGCAGCTTGAGCGAGCGCAGGGTTTCTTCCATATCGGGATAAAGCGTCTTCGGATCGGAGAGCACTTCCAGCTTGACCAGGTTCCAGCCGCCGGCCTCGCGCGCCAGGCGCAGGGTGCGTACGGCCTCCTCGCCGGTAAAGCAGCCCGCCGTATTGGGCAGATAGGTGAATTCATCCTGCCTGACATAATCCATCAGCATCGGCTGGTTCGGATCGGTCAGATTGACCCGGCGCACCGCCACGGTGACGATCTCCGCGCCCGAAGCGCGCGCCGCGGCGGCGTTCTGGGCGTAGTCCTTGTATTTGCCGGTACCGACGATCAGACGCGAGGTGAAGGTACGCCCGGCGACACTCCAGGTTTCGGGTGCCAAAAATAGATCGTCCATTAACCGCCTCCTACAAAATGCACTATTTCCAGCCGGTCGCCGTCATTGATCTGCGTGGCCGGATAGGTCGAACGCGGCACGATTTCGAGATTCTTTTCCACGGCCACCTTGCGGCCATCGAGTCCCAGATCGCCGATGAGCGCCATCAGATTGGAGGCCGTAACCTCCCTTTCTTCGCCATTCAACAGAATTTTCACCATTTTTGCGCCGTTTTTTGCCGAAACCCACGCCATTTGGCGTCGTCCGGCTTGTGAGCCTATCCGCGACACGTTACAAGAGCCGCATCGCGATATCTGGCAGGTTTCATGTCCCAAAAGACCATATATGTCCTCAACGGTCCAAACCTCAACCTTCTTGGGGTGCGCGAACCGGAAATTTATGGCCACGACACCCTTGCCGATATCGAGTCGCGATGCGCCGCCCTGCTTGAAGGCACAAACTTCACCCTCGTCTTCAGGCAAAGCAATCACGAAGGTCAACTGGTTGACTGGATTCAGGAGGCCCGCACCAAAGCCTGCGCCCTGATCATCAATCCGGCAGCCTATACCCATACCTCGGTCGCGCTCCATGACGCCCTGAAAGCCCTGAGCATACCGATTATCGAATGCCACCTGTCCAATCCGCACGCCCGCGAACCTTTCCGGCATCACTCATATGTGTCGCTGGCCGCTAACGGGGTTATTGCAGGATTTGGCGCCATTGGCTATGAACTGGCCATTCGCGCCGTTTTGTCTCAAGTTAAATAATAGAGTCTTTGTTTTTCAAGACTTTGTACTAAGGTTATCACATGACGACTTCCAAAGCTCCCGCAGCCGATCCGATCGATCCCAAGCTGATCCGCAAGCTCGCCGACATCCTGAAGGAAACCGAGCTGACCGAGATCGAGGTCGAGCAAGGCGAACTGAAGATTCGCGTGGCGCGCCAGCTTACGGCCGCTGCCGGCGTTTCCTATGTGCCCCAGGCGCCCGTGGCCGCCGCCCCGGCCCCGGTTGCGGCGCCCACGGCCGAAGCCGCGCCGGCGGCCGCGCCCGCCGCGCCAAATCCGGCCAAGGATGCCGTCAAGTCGCCCATGGTCGGCACAGCCTATCTGCAAGCCCAGCCGGGCACGCCGCCCTTCATCAAGGTCGGCGATAAGGTCAAGCAGGGCCAGACCCTGCTGATCATCGAAGCCATGAAGACGATGAACCCGATCCCGTCACCGCGCGAGGGCACCGTGGCCGCCATTCTGGTCAATGACGCCCAGCCCGTGGAATTCGGCGAAGCGCTCGTCGTCTTCGAGTAAGACAATGACCAGCAAGACATTCGATAAAATCCTGATCGCCAATCGCGGCGAGATCGCCCTTCGCGTCATCCGCGCCGCCAAGGAAATGGGCATCGCCACCGTGGCGGTCCATTCCGAAGCCGACCGCACGGCCATGCACGTCCATCTGGCCGATGAAAGCGTCTGCATCGGCCCCGCATCGGCGTCCAAGAGCTATCTCAATATCCCGTCGATCATCGCCGCCGCCGAAATCACCGGCGCCCAGGCGATCCATCCGGGCTATGGTTTCCTGTCGGAAAACGCCCGCTTCGCCGAAATCGTCGGTGCGCACGGCATGACCTTCATCGGCCCGAAGCCCGAGCATATCCGCATGATGGGCGACAAGATCACCGCCAAGCAGGCCGCCAGGGATTCCGGCATCCCGGTGGTCCCCGGTTCGGATGGCGGCGTCTCGACCGTCGAGGAAGCGATGGAAGCCGCCGAAAAGATCGGCTTTCCCCTGATCATCAAGGCCGCCGCCGGTGGCGGCGGACGCGGCATGAAGGTCGCCAAGGACCGCGAATCGCTGGCCGAGGCCGTACTCTCCGCCCAGACCGAAGCCGCCGCCGCCTTCGGTGACGGCACCGTCTATATGGAGCGCTACCTTCAGAAACCACGCCATATCGAAATTCAGGTGATCGCCGACAGCCACGGCAATGTCGTCCACCTCGGCGAACGCGACTGCTCGCTGCAACGCCGCCACCAGAAGGTGCTCGAAGAGGCACCGTCGCCGGTAATCGATGAGGCGGCGCGCGACAAGATCGGCATGATCGTTGTCAACGCCATCAAGAAGATCGGCTATCTCGGCGTCGGCACCATCGAGTTCCTCTATGAAGACGGCGAGTTCTTCTTCATCGAAATGAACACCCGTTTGCAAGTCGAACACCCCGTGACCGAATATGTCACCGACATCGATCTGGTGCGCGAGCAGATTCGTATCGCCGAAGGCCTGCCGCTGTCCTTCACCCAGGACGATATCAGGCTACGCGGCCACGCGATCGAGGTCCGCATCAACGCCGAAAACGCCCGCACCTTCGTGCCGTCGCCGGGTACGGTCACCGATTTCCATGCCCCCGGCGGCCTCGGTGTGCGTCTCGATTCGGCGATCTACAACGGTTATGCCATCCCGCCCTATTACGATTCACTGGTCGGCAAGCTGATCGTTCATGGCCGCGACCGTCCCGAAGCCCTCGCCCGTCTTAAGCGCGCCCTGGGGGAAACCGTCGTGACCGGCATCGACACCACCATCCCGCTTTTCCTCGATCTGTTGCAGGAAAAGGATATCCAGACAGGCGACTACAATATCCACTGGCTGGAAAACTGGATCAAGGCGCAGGAAGCTCTCGCCGCTCCGGTTTGATCTCCATAAAAAGCCTTGCCCCGCGCAAGGCTTTTTTTAGGATTTATATTGCCGCCCGTCATTCGCGCCGCCCCCGTTTTGGGTTATGATGCCGTATGCGTGCATGACGATCTTCCCGGGTGCCTTGGTTTCGACCAGATTGTCACGCATCACACTGGCAAACCGGATGGTTACAGGCGGATACGCGCCTCTACCGTCTTCGATACGTGGAACGAAATGAACATAGGTCTGGGGCTGCTTCCGCTTATTTTGCTGACCGTTACGCCGGCGCACGCGAAGGAATATGTCCTGCCGTCGCGCCCTTTCGATTCCTATGTACTCAAGGACGTGCATATAGAGCCTTACAAGCGCCCGTTGTTCGTTTTCACCTACATCACCAACTGGCTGGTCATTCCGGTAACAAAAACCGGTTATGCCGCCGATAGCGTCCATACCCCCTATACCGACCGCAACCAGATGCTGCCGAAACCCGGCCAGACCTGCGACATCGCCTATCACACCAGTTTCACGGATGGCGCCACCACGCCTTTCGGCAATATCCGGACCCCCAACAAGATCATGGACAGTTTCAACTGCAAGACCACTTGAATCTTGCCGCTCCCTGATCCACAGACGACGCCAGACCACCGGATTCGCCTTGCCTTGACCGATTTCACCCTCGACGACCTGATCAACTGCTACCGCACCGGCATCTTCCCGATGTCGGACGCCCGCGACGACGATTATCTGTTTCTGGTCGATCCGCCGATGCGCGGCGTACTGCCGCTGGAAAGCTTCCATGTATCCTCGCGGCTGGCGCGCACGGTGCGCCGGGACGCCTACACCATCCGCATAGACACCGCCTTCACCCAGATCATCGAACTATGCGCCGAAGAAGCCCAAAACCGGACCTCGACCTGGATCAGCCATTCCATACAGGCCCTGTACCAGGCGCTGTTCGCGCGCGGACTGGCGCACAGCGTCGAGGTCTGGGAAGGTGACCTGTTGCTCGGTGGCCTTTACGGCGTCTCCATTGGTGGCGCGTTTTTCGGTGAGAGCATGGTGTCCCGTGCCCGCGATGTCTCGAAAATCGCCCTGGTCCATCTGGTCGCGCGCCTGAAAGCCGGCGGCTTCACCTTGCTCGATTGCCAGTTCCAGACCGAGCACCTGCGCCAGTTCGGCGTCATCGAAATGCCCAAGGCCGAATATCTGGAAAAACTGGCGGCGGCCATCGACCTGAAAACGGATTTTTACGACCTGCCGCGCACCGCTTCCGGCCAGATGGTCATGTCGCTGCTCTAGGCCGCCGCCCCTGGCAGGGGCTGGCGGCATCCGATCACCCAGGCGTCATAAACCGGATGCTGGATCGGATTCAGGCTGGGCGTGGAGGCGAAGGTCCAGCCACGGAAGACTTCCTTCGACTTGATCGCCGGCGAGGTATTGGTGGCGGCGACCGGATTGCTGCGCACCCGCATATAGGCCATGACATCGCTCATCGCTTCGTCATCCGCGGCGGTTTCACATGCCTTGACCGTATAGATCAGGCCCTTGTAGCGGATAGGCCTGCCGATGGGCGCCTCGAACCGCACGCTTTCCGCCGTCACCTTGTCCAGCGCCTCGATAATCGCCACGGCGTAGCGCGGACGCTTTTTCGGCGCATAGCTGACGGCGCTTTCGGACGACGACGCGGCAGCGGTTTTCGCTCCGCCATCATCCTGAGCCACCTTGACCGGCGCGGACGGCACATAGGGGTGAAGTTCGTTCAGCGACTCATTCGACGTTACCGGCGGCGTCACCGGCGTGGCCGCAGGCCTGACGCTTTCCGTAGCCGGCTTGGCCTTCTTTTCCGGCACATAAGGCTTATACTGCACCCCATCGACATAATAGGGCTGCGGATCATAATCCGCATTATCGACATAACGCGGCGCATCGTTCCGATCACCGCCCCGGTCAGGCGGCGGCACCTGCGCGGACGCTGGAATGACAACGCATACCGCCACAGCCGCCAGCAGGGCATAGCCGGAAACAGAGATGCGTTTCATGCCGATCTCCCTTACGGCTTCCAGGCTTCGTAATCGCCGGTCGTCTTCGCGCGCTCGGCCTCGGCGTTCATCGACCCCGGCGGGAATTGCGCGTAAGGCGTGCCGCTCATGTTCGGCAGGTGCGGCTTTTCCCACGCCTTGCGGCGCAACGGTGCTTCCGAGGGCGGGGTGTCGTAGATATAGTGCATCCAGCCGTGCCAGTCAGGCGGAATCTTCGAGGCGTCGGCATACCCCTTGTAAAGCACCCAGCGTCGCTTGCGGCCGGTATCGTAGCTTTTCCTCGCCGTGCGGTCTTCGTAATAACGGTTGCCGAATTCATCCGTGCCGACCTGGCGGCCGCGTTTGCCGACCGTTAGCAGGGTGCCGAGCGTGGCGCCATTCCACCAGGTGAAGGAGGGAGCGAGAAGATTAAGCAGCCATTGCATTGTTGTATCCTTGCGTGGAACCTGTCACGGCCCCGAAACCTGCCTATACCTATAGTCAGGCGCTCGCTCAAGGTAAAGCAGGCGCGGAAAATATTGTCCCGCGACGCGCCTTAAGCCTTCATCAACATATTGTGGATGAATGGCGGCCAGCCCACCAGATTTATTGATACCGGCTGAAATTAACGCTACATCTGGGGATAAGGCCTCTTAGACCCAAGGATAAGGCATGTCGTATCTGTCACCTGCCCTGCGCGCGCGCGCCATCGAATCCGAACTGGAATGGCGCGAGATAGAACGCCCGAAGGGATTCGCCGGCAGTCTGTGTCCGCGCGACCTGACCTCCGTACAGGCAGAGGCCTGGCTCGACTGGGCCGATACGCTGCCACGCGACCTGCCGGCGGGCGCTCAGGCGCGGCAGGCGGAACTGGAAGAGGAAACCTTTGGCGGCGCCCTTGCGGATTATGCCCATCGCCTTGGCCAATGGGGCCTGCGCCTCGGATACTTTCCCGACGCAAAAACGGCGGCTGAATTCGCCAGCCTGCTCGAAACCACCCTCCTGTCCGGCCTCGCCGCGCCGTGCGTAGGGCTGGCTTCCGGCCATCGCGTTCATCCGACCGCCGGCGACCGCCTGCCTGAAGCCGCCGAATCCCCCCTGCTCTATCTCGACGACCATGCCGGCCGCAACGCCATCAATCAACTATTGATCGAGGCGCGCGCCCGGTCGCTGACGACGGCTGCGCAAGGCCGTCTGGCCCAGGCGCTGGATGACATTACCAACGCCATCGGCCGCTCCGAAGGCGAACAGCGCACCAGCCTGAAACACAATCCCGCCCTGGCCCGCGCCGCCGCCAGGGCAAGACGCTTTGGTGCTTCGGACAGCCTGATCGCGCGGCAAATCCAGCTCAGCCAGGGCCTCGCACCGGTGGACTGGTCACACGCGCCCGCCCCGATTGTCGAAACCCCGCGTCTGCGCGCCGTGATCGGCGAACGCGACCTGCTCGGCGCCGGCGATCCGTCGGCGGTGGTGGCGGCTGAAACGGCGCTGGAAACCGGCGCCCTGCACGTCGTCTTCACGCCTCAGGATGGCGAGGCAGTCGAGGCGCAAAATCTCGCGCCCCGCGCTGCCATCAATATCGAGCGCTTCTTCAATGAAGACGGCGGGTTCGCGGTCGAGGCCTTTATCGATGCCGTCAGCCTGTGGACGCAGGCGCTCGATATCGAAGCCGCCACCGGTTTTTCCGCCTCACTTGACGACAGCCTGCGCCGGGCCGCCACGCGTCCGCTGGCCCTGACCATCGCCGGCCTCGGTGAAGCCGTCATGGGCCAGGGTCTCAGCCTGAACGACGCGGCGGGCGTCGATCTCGCCACCCATATCTTCGCCCTGTTCGAGGCGGCGGCGGTCCACGCCTCCGCCTCACTGGCGGCGCATCTGGCGCCCTATCCCGGTTTCGCCGCCGACAAGGCCGAACAAACCGACCGCCTGAGTCAGCGCCTCTACCGGATTACTGCCCTGAAAGGCCATGCGGATATCAAATCGGCGGCGCTCGACCTGACACAGGCCGCCTTGAAACTGGCCAAGACAACCGGCCTGCGCAATGTGCAGGTGACCTCCTTGTTCGATGATGCCGAACTGGCGCTCCGCCTGGGGGTTTCCTTGGGCGATGCCGGCGTCGACGACCTGCTGACCGTCATGGAAACCGAGGACGGTGTTTTCGTTCCCACGATAAAGGCCTGCGTCATTAAGGGCCTGCATGCTATTTCTCAGAATTGGGGTGATGTGCGCGGTATCCTGCTCGGCAGCCGAAGCCTGATCAACGCGCCGCATATCAATACCGTTTCTCTGAAATCGAAGGGCCTGAGCGAATTCGAGATCAACCGGCTGGAAGCGGCGCTTCTCACGGCGTCTTCGTTGGCCGAGGTCTTTTCCGTTCGCCATATCGATGCCGCCTTTATTCAGGATATCTGGGGCCTGAGTGAAAGCGATCTCTCCGATCCCACCCTGAATCTATTGAAAGTCATGGGTTTTTCGGAGCCTGAAATTCAGGAAGCCGCCGCCCACATCTTCGGCCGCAAGGAGGCCGAAGCGCTCAGGCGGGTATCGGATCAGGCGTATCAATTGCTAACGCCGCCTGGCCGCAAGGCGCAGATCCACCTGCGCCAATCGATTGAAAGCCTGATCGACGCGCCCGCCACCGCGCCTGTCCCGCTGGCCTGGGATCAGGGCGTGCCCGATGTCATGAAGCTCTATTCGCTGGCCGCCGGTTCAGGCCTGCGCGCCGTTTCAGTCCGACGCGCCGACGCGCCGCCCGATTTTTCGCTCGATATCCCCGATATCGACGAAGCGCCGAAACGGCCCGCCCCCGAACCGGTCATCGAAAAGGCCGCGCCGCGGGTCATAGAAAAGATTGTCGAGCGTGAGCGGACCCGCACCAAGCTGCCGGACCGCCGCAAGGGCTATATCCAGAAGGCCGGTGTCGGCGGCCACAAGGTCTATATTCACACCGGCGAATACGAGGACGGTTCGATCGGTGAAATCTTCATCGACATGCACAAGGAAGGCGCGGCCTTCCGTTCGCTGATGAACAATTTCGCCATCGCCATCTCGATCGGCCTGCAATATGGCGTGCCGCTCGAAGAATTCGTCGACGCCTATGTCTATACGCGGTTCGAGCCGGCCGGCCCGGTCACCGGCAATGATCGCGTCAAGTCGGCGACCTCGATTCTCGACTATATTTTCCGCGAACTGGCCATTTCCTATCTCGACCGCGACGACCTCTCCAATGCCGATCCGGAGGAACTGAACGCCGACGGCCTGGGTCAGGCCTATTTCCACGGCGAGGCCCTGCCGGAAACGGATGAAGCGCCGAACAACGCCATGCCGGCCTCGCAACTGATCTCGAAAGGCTTCGCGCGCGGCACGGCGACCGACAACCTCGTGGTCGTCCCCTTCGGAAATCGCAAAAAGCAGGAGGCCATTAACCCGTCATTGGAAAAGGATGATGTAGAGGAACGGTAACTGAGCGCCTGCACTGGCCCCTGCCTTGCTGGTCTTCGGTCCTATCAGCGCCATATCAGCGCCACATCAGCGAAAGTGTCCTTTTATGAAACATATTGTCCTGGTTCTGCTGGCCACCTCTTTTATCAGCGCTCCGGCAATGGCGCAGAACGCCGCGCAGGTATCGAGCGCGCAAAACGGCGCAAGCTGCCCGCGCTGCAATCTCTTTCAGGCGGATTTCAACAATCGCACCCTGAAGAACAAGAATTTCGCCGGCGCGCGCCTGCGTCAATCCGATATGGGATTGGGCATTTTCAACGGCACAAGCTTCGCCGGCGCCGATCTGCGTGACATCAATGGTTCCGCCGCCCTGTTCGGCCGGGTCAATTTCGCCGGCGCCAACCTGACCAACGCCAACTTCGTCGGGGCCTATCTCGAACACGCCAATTTCAAGGGCGCCATCCTGACGGGCGTGAATTTCTCCGGCGCGGAAATGGCTTCAGCCACCGGTCTGACCCAGCACCAACTGGACCAGACCTGCGGCGATGAAGCGACCGAACTTCCGCGCGGCCTGCGCATTCCCGTCTGTGTGGTCCACTAAGTCCGCTTTAATCCGAGAAACGACAACACCGCCGCCGCCGCCTTTTCCGCCGGCGGTTTCTGGCCGCGCCCCATGACGTCCAGCGCCGCGAACTGTCCGGCCACCTGCCTGTCGCGCAAGGCTTTATCGGCCAGCCGTTCCTCCAGCGCCTGAAACAGATTATCGGCCGTCGCCTCGTCCTGAATGAATTCCGGCGCGATCCGCTTGTCCGCCATGATATTGAACATGGTGACGTGCTTCAGCGTCGAGATGCGACGGTATATCCAGTAGGTCAGCGGCTCCACCTTGTAGGCGATCACCATCGGACAGCCCGCCAGCGCCAGTTCAGTGGAAACCGTGCCGGAGCAGGCCAGGGCCAGGGTCGCCGCCTGCATGGCCGAGTGCTTATCCGCCTCGCCGTAAACCAGCAGCGGCTTGACCGGCCACTCCGCCACCCGGCGCCCGACCAGATCGCGGACCGTATCGGCCACGGGCATGACCAGCCTGACATTCGGATGCACGTCCTTCAGGCGGGCAACGGTTTCGGCAAACAAGGGCGACAGGCGCTTGATTTCCGCCGGACGGCTGCCGAGCAGCACCAGCACAAGCGGATCAGCCCCAAGATCAATCCGATTGCGAAACGCAAGGGGATCAGCATCGCTGAAATCGATGTTCAGGGCCGGATTACCAACGACAACGGTTTTCAGCCCGGCCGCCTCGAAAAACGGCGGGTCCATCGGATGCAGGGCCAGCAGCAGGTCTACCGACTGCGCCAGGGTCTTCGCCCGTCCAGGCCGCGCCGCCCAGACCTGCGGCCCGACATATTTGATCAGCCTGACCTGCGGCATCGCCTTGCGAATGGCGTTGGCGACCCGCAGGGTAAATCCCCAGGAATCGACCAGAATGACGACATCGGGTCGCTGACGCTGCGCATAGGCAACCGTTTCACGCACCCGTTTCATCACCCGGCCATAGGCTTTCACGGCTTCCAGCAAGCCCAGTATGGACAGTTCGGAAATATCGAACGGGCTGACGACACCTTGCTCGGCCATGCGCACGCCACCGACGCCGAAAAAGGTCAGGCCGGCTTCCGGCGCCTGTTTGCGCAGTTCGGCGATCAGGCCGGCGCCCAGAGCATCACCGGACGCTTCCGCCGCCACCACCATGATCCGTTTAGTGTTCATCGTGGCCATAAATGAATACTCCCAACGCGGCGGCACGAGCGAAAACGGCCGGTTTATCGACAATCAGCAGGGCATAGGGACGCGCCACGATGCCGCAAAGCCCCGCCGCCGCTGCGTCCTCAATGGTTTGCAGGCCGATGGTTGGCATATCGAGACGCAGGTCCTGTATGGGTTTGGCGAGCTTGGCAAGAACTCCCTTGCGATTGACAAGCGTTCCGCGCAAAGCCGGATTGAGCGTATGGATACGACCGAGCATGGCCTGCGTGCCCTCTTGTGCCTCGACGGCCAGGGTGATCCGGCCAGCCACCACGACCGCCTGGCCGATATCGAGCGCGCCGATGGCCGTCGCCACGCGCATGGCTTCCTGAGCGTCTTCCATGGCTTCGGGCGACGGATCAGGCCCCGCCTGCAAGCCTGAACCGATCAGCAGGTCCGGGTTGGCCTCATGCGCCCCTTCAATATGATAGCCCTGACTGGCGATGACCTTGGCGACCTGGCGCAGCAGCGAATCGTCACCGCCCCGCCCCGCCGCCTGAATGCCTTGCAGATGCCGGTCCTTCTGCATGGCGTCGAAATCCGGACGCTGAACATAGCCGCACATGGTGACGGCTTTCGCCTGCTCGGACGCCAGTATCTCGAACAGACGGGGAAAATCGCCAAGGCCGAGCGTATAGCCGGGATGCGCGTTCAGTTCGGTGTCGGACAGGCCTTCGATGCGGATGACCGTATAGGGCCGTTGCGTGCGTTTCAGATAGCGGGCGATTTCGACCGGCAGAGCACCGCCGCCGGAGATCAGGGCAAGTTTGACGTTGGACATTGGCCCCTCTTGTTATGGGGTTTGGGGGCTGTGCCCCCAAAATCTTCCTGAATTCTTTCTGCTTTTGCCCCCCTTGCGGGGCAAAAGCAGAAAGAAAGTATAAGGCTTGGGGGCACAGCCCCCAAACCCCGTTACACGATGGAGTCAGTTGTCCGACGGCAAACATATTGGCCGCGACGAATCCTCACGGATAAAGCGCACGATCTCCACCACCTGATCGATGTCGGAGAAATTCTCCAGCACATCATCCAGACGCTCCTGGAAGGTGCCCTCCTCCGCGAACATCATGCGGTAAGCCGTACGCAGCGCCAGGATCAGTTCGCGCGAGAACCCGCGGCGCTTCAGGCCAACCAGGTTCAGCCCTTCCAGCCGCGCATGATTGCCCCAGACCGAACCATAAGGGATAACGTCCTTGGTCACGATCGCGCCACCGCCGATAAAGCAGTAACGCCCCAGCCGCGCGAACTGATGCACCGCACACGACCCGCCGAGGAAAACGAAATCCCCCACCTGCACATGCCCGCCGATCGATGCCTGATTGGCCATGATGACGTTATTGCCGAGAATGCAGTCGTGCGCGATCCCCGATCCCGCCATGAACATGCAGTCATTGCCGGCCACGGTGATGCCGCCGCCCTTTTCCGTGCCGGTATGCATGATGACGTGCTCACGCACCAGAACGCGGTCGCCGACGATCAGCTTCGTTGGTTCTCCTTTGTGCGCCAGATGCTGCGGCGGACCGCCCAGGCAGGCGAAGGGATGGATCACGCCATCAGCGCCGACTTCGGTTACCCCGTCGATCACGACATGCGATTTCAATACCGTCCGGTCCTTGAGCGTCACCTGCGGCCCGACGATGCAGTAAGGTCCGATCTGGACCCCTTCGCCAAGCTGCGCGCCGTCATGCACGATCGCGGTCGGATGTATCGTGACTGTCATTTCGGACTCTCAACCACCATGGCGGCGAATTCGGCCTCGCAGACGATCTTGTCGTTCACATAGGCCTCGCCGCGGAATTTGAAGATATCGCCGCGATGGCGCACGACTTCCACCGGCATGCGCACCACGTCGCCCGGACGCACCGGACTGCGGAACTTTACACCATCCACCGACATAAAGAAGATGGTCTTGCCTTCAACATCCGCGTCTAAAGATTTCGACATCAGCACCGCGCCGGTCTGGCCCATGGCCTCAATCAGCAACACACCGGGCATGACCGGGTTTTCCGGAAAATGGCCATTGAAAAACGGCTCGTTGAAGGTGACATTCTTGATGCCGACCATCGATTTGTTCCGGACCCAGTTCTCGCCGCGATCGATCAGCAGAAAGGGATAGCGATGCGGGATACGCTTGAGGATTTCGGCGTAATCCACCGAAGCCTGTGTCTCATCATTATTTGCGTCGGGCGCATCATCAGCGGTCGTGCTCATCTAGGTTCTTACCCCTTATCCTTTGTCATCGCGTTTTTTTCCAGCCAGAGCATTTCGCGCAGGAACTGCCGCGAGGGCCTTGCCGGAAATCCGGACACCATGGTAGCGGCCGGTACATCCTTAAACACACAGGCGCCGGCGGCAATCCGTGCGCCCTCGCCCACATCGATATGATCGATAACCCCCGCGCGGCCGCCGAACATGGCGCCATCCCCGACCGTCACCGAACCCGATATGCCGGTATGCGCCGCCAGGATACAGTTGCGTCCGATCCGGCAGTTGTGGCCGATCTGAACCATATTGTCGATCTTTGTCGCCTCGCCGATCACCGTATCGTCATAGGCGCCCCGGTCAATACAGGTGCCCGAACCGATGCTGACATCATCCTGAAGGATGACCCTGCCCAGTTGCGGCACATCGACCAGCCCCATCGCGTCACCGCTGACGCCAAATCCGGCCTCGCCGATATGCGCGCCCGAAAGCACCTGAACCCGGTCGCCGATCAGGGTGCAATAGATGGTGCTGTGCGCGCCGATGCGGCAGTTGCGCCCGATCCGGCAGCCGGGACCGATCACCGCATAGGCCTCGATCCGCGTGCCTGCGCCGATTTCGACATCCTGGCCAATGACCACGCCGATGCCAAGCGTCACATCCGCTTCCATTTTCACGCTGGGATGAACAGCCTTTTCACCGTCATGGCGGCGAGGCCGGTAAAGCTGCGCCGCCACGCGCGCCCATGCCGCCTGCGGACTGGCTGTCACCAGCGCGACGCTTAAGGGCGGCACATGCTCGACATAATCGGGCGTCACAAAGACAAATTCCGCCTCGGTACGGCGCAGATCTGTCAGGTAGCGCCGGTCACTGAAAAAAGCGGCCATACCCATGCCGCCAAACGATAAAGGGGCGCAGGCCGTAACGGACCCGCTCCCCTTCTTTTCCGGCGCAAGCAACCGGCTGGAGGTCATAGCCGTTACCTGATCCAGGTCAATTTTTGAACCGATATCAAAAAAACGCGGATCAGGCATAAACGGTTTATCTCTTAATTACTTCGCGGGCGCTGCTCCCGCCGCCGGCTGGTCAAGCTTGACGCGATCGAAAGACGGCAGTGTCTCACCCGTGGCGTTCATCTTGTTCACAACATCCGTGGTGATGTTCATCGCGGGGTTGGCATAGAGGAAGCTGGTCTGAGTCGGCTGACCATTCGTATTCGTAGTCATGTCATAATGCAACAGGGAGTCAGCGGAGATAACCGTGGCGCAGCCCTTGGCGGTGACGACCGCGTTGATCTGCGGGATCAGCTTCTGGAAGATGGCCTGCATCACTTCCTGCTGGGTGTACTGCATTTCCTGGTTACGCTGCTGCACCTTAGCCTGGAAGGCCTGGCGCTTCTGCTCCCAGGCCTGGGCCTTGCCTTCCCAGGCGGTCTTGCCGGCCGGCGTGGCGGCGCTGGTCTTTTCCGAGGCGGCCAGGGCCTTGTATTCTTCCTCGATGGCCTTGCCGTCGGCGCCGAGTTCGCTGTCAACAACGCCCTTCAGTTGCACAAGGCGGTCCGAAGCGGCCTTGCCGATATTGGAGGTCGCCATAGCGGCTTGCTCGTCAAGCACGCACTGGCCCGGAACGGCCGCGCCGAAGGTCGGCGGCGTCGGGGCGGCGGGCGCAGCCGGCGCGGCGGCCTGGGCCAGAACCTGAGTGCCCGCGCCCGCCATCAGGACGGCGGCAGAGGCGATGAGGAAAAGGGATGTTTTTTTCATAGTTTTGTTCATCTCTGGGTATTGGTTTAGAACTGCGTGGATTGCGAGAAGCGGAAGGACTCAACCTTGTCGTAGGACTCTTTCGACAGAACCTGACTCAGGTCGAACTGGACAGGTCCCATCGGAGACTTCCAGCGGATGGTGATACCCGCGGAGGCCCGAAGAGACATATCATCGACGATATTGGTAAGCGGCTTACCAGTGGAGTCAATCTTTAGGCGATCGTCAACATTGCCGAGTGTACCTAAATCGATAAATAGAGCGGTTTTAAGGCCATACTGATCAGGCAGACCGTTGGGAATCCCCAGTTCGGTCGACATGATGCCGTAGGTCTGACCGCCGAGGGCATAACCCGTGGAGGTGTCACGCGGCCCCATGCCGGCATATTCAAAGCCGCGCATCGTATCGCCGCCCTTGAAGAAGCGGTCATTGATGCGGATGGCGTCGCCGCGCCACGGAATGATCGAACCGGCGGTGCCGGACACGTGCAGGATCATGTCCTTCTTGAAGCCATGATACCAGTGGCCCTCGATTTCCGAGCTGACGTACTTCACATCGCCGCCAAGACCGGCGAAATCCTGGCGCAGGGTGAACATCCAGCCGCGCGTCGGCTGGATGTAATCGTTGCGCAGATCGAAGGCCAGCGAATAGCCGACGCTGGAAGTCACGCCGTTGCCGCAGCTATAGAGCAGGCCGTTACAGGCGTCGGACGAGGTATAGGTGATATCGTCGCTACGGTAGTTATAGCGCAGGCGCAGCGATGAGAAGCCGTTCAGGCTGTAGCCGAGGCGAACGCCGGCGCCATAGGAATCGGCGGAATAATCGACCCCGCTGTAATGATACGAACTCTGGAACAGGTCGAACCCGGCCGACACATCGCGGCCCAGGAAGTGCGGCTCGGTGAACGAGAAGTCGATCGTCTTCTGGATCGAACCGGTCTGGACGCGGGCGCGAATCTGCTGGCCCGTGCCGCGGAAGTTCTGCTGGGCGATCGAGATATCGAGAATGAACTTCTGGATCGACGAGAAACCGGCGCCGAACGACAGTTCACCGGTCGGCTGTTCCTGGACGGCGACCTCGATATTGGTCTTGCCCGGCACGTTCGACGGCTTTTCGGTGACCTTCACGCCGGTTTCATCCTGCTTGAAGAAGCCGAGGCCACGCACATACATCTTGGAGCGTTCGAGCAGCGCCTTGTTGTAGGCGTCGCCTTCGGACACCAGCATCTGGCGGCGGATCACCTTGTCCAGCGTCTGGGTATTGCCGACGATGTTGATCTTGTCGATATAGACGCGCGCGCCTTCATGGACATTGAAGACCAGGTTGACGTTATGCGTGTTCGGATCGGCCTCTTCCTGAGGGCGGATATCGACGAAGGCGTAACCGGCCGCGCCCGCCGCGAAGGTCAGGTCATCGACCGCCTTTTCCACCCGGTCACTTTCATAAAGCTGGCCCGGACGGATCGAAATGGCGCGCTGGAGGTTTTCCGCTTTCAGCTTGTCGTTGTCGGTCTTGATGGTGATGCGGCCGAAATTGTATTTCTGCCCTTCATCCAGTGTATAGGAGATGGCGAAATCCTTGCGGTCCGGCGTCAGTTCGGCCACCGCTGAAATAACGCGGAAATCGTAATAACCGCGGTTGGTGTAGAATTTGCGCAACTGCTCGCGGTCGTAGTCCATCCGGTCCGGGTCGTAGTTGTCGTTCGACGAGAAGAACTTCCACCACAGCGACTTCTGCGTGACCACGACCGATTTCAGGTCGTTATCCGCAAAGGCACGGTTCCCGATGAAATTGACGGTGGAGACACCGGTCTTGGGACCTTCGGTGATCTCGAAGATCAGATCGACACGCTTTTGCGGCAGTTCGACGATCTTCGGCGTCACCACGGCCGAGATACGGCCGCCCTTGCGGTAAAGCTCGATGATGCGCTGGACATCTTCCTGCACCTTGGCCTTGGTGAAGACGCCACGCGGACGAATCTGCACTTCGTCGCGCAGCTTGTCCTTGGTCATGGCGTGGTTGCCCTCGAAAACCACCTGGTTGATGATGGGGCTTTCCACGACCGTGACGACCATTTCATTGCCGTTCATGGCGATCTGGACATCGGAGAACAGGTCGGTGCGGTAGAGCGTCTTGACGGCCAGGTCGATCAGTTGCGCATCGACCGTGACGCCCGGCTGGAACGGCAGGTATGAAATGATGGTCTGCGAATCGATCCGCTCATTACCCGAAACGACGATATGATCGACATAAGCCGTCTGTTCGGCTGCCGCCGGGGCTTCCGCCTCCTGGGGCACGGCGTCAAGAGCGGGCGCGGCCTCGGCGGGCGCCGGCGTTACTTCCTGGGCGGCGGCCCCTGTCGCCATAAGGCCCAGATGGGTCAGGGCCAACAGGCTGACGCCGAGAGTGAGAGAGCGGGTAAGGGTCATATGGCCTCTTGTAACCGTGGTCTTTGCGGCGCGAGCGGCCGGCGAGAAAGCGAAGGGGTTAGTCATCCGTATCACGAGAACAGCCCCCCGATGAACTTGGTCAGTCCGATATTGTTAATGTCATTCCAGAAAGCGAATAGCATTAAGCCTAATACCAGCACTATGGCAATCCGGAAGGCGGCATTCTGGAATCCGGCGGAGATGGGTTTTCTGGTCACACCCTGCCACAGGATGAAGGCGAGATGTCCGCCATCAAGCGCCGGGATGGGTAAAAGGTTCAGAAATCCGACGCCGATTGAGATGTAAGCCATGTATTGCAGGTAGGTGAAGCCGAGACTGAGAACGATTTGCCAGAGCGGCGCCTTGACCTGGGCCGCCGCTACCGTCACGTCGCCCGTTGTCTTGGCCATCCCGACGATGCCGCCGATCTGATTGCCGTTTTCTTTTCCGGTGAAAATACGGCTTATATAGGTCAGGTTTGTATCAAGCACCTTCCACGTCTGCTCATTACCTTTTACCAGAGCCTGCAAGGGATTGAGCGGCCGCGACACCTCCGGCGCGTCCATGGCGATGCCCAGACGGCCGGCTTTCAGATTCTGGTTCGGCCCGTCCGGCTCCATGATGGCGCGCACCGGCGTCGCCAACAGGACGATCCGGCTTGCGCCGCGCTGCACGATGAAGCGGGTTTGCGTATCGGCGCGCAGCATGACCTGCATCCGCACGTCCTCGCGGCTCTCGACCGTCTTGCCATCGATGGACAATACGGTATCGCCGACCTGGAACCCCGCGACCGCCGCCGGACTGTCCGGCTCGACCATGACCACCTTGGCCGGCACATAGGAATCACCGGCGATCCAGAAGACGAGGGCGAATATGCCGATCGCCAGAACGAAATTGGCCGCCGGACCGGCCAGGATGATCAGGAATTTCTGCCACAGGGGTTTGAAGTGGTAATAATCCTTCACCGCGGCGGCGCCCTCGCGTTCGGTGATGGCGATGCGCGAGGCTTCGAGGTCCTCCGCCGACGGCATCATCGAGGTGATGTGCTCGTCACCGGCGAACTTGACATACCCCCCCAGCGGCAGGGCGCTCAGGCACCATTCGACGCCGTTCCTGTCTTTTTTACGCAGGAGGATTTTACCGAAGCCGACCGAGAAACGCTCGACACGGGTCCTGAACAAGCGCGCCACGCTGAAATGTCCCAGTTCGTGAAAGGTCACGATCAGGGAAATTATGATCAGGAACGGCACGAGGCCTGCGATAAAACTCAGCAAAACGGTTTCCCCTCACGCGCTGCGGCCATGACCCTACGCCCGCAGTCTGGCAGCGGCGAAGAGTTCGCCCACCAGACGCCGGATATCGGAATCGATCTCCAGCGCGCGTGTCATGGTCACGTCGTTCGTATCACGACTTGCGTGATCCTTGGAAGGGATAGATGGCAATTGAGCCAGCATCATGGCAGATTCGACAAATTCGGCGATCTGCAAAAAGGCGATCTTGCGGTCAAGAAAGGCCTGCACGCAGACCTCGTTGGCGGCGTTGAAAACCGTCGGCATCCCCTCCCCCGCTTCCAGCGCCTCGCGCGCCAGCCGCAGCATCGGAAAAGCCGCCAGGTCGGGCGCGCTGAAGGTCAGCGCGCCGCGCGTGGCCAGATCGAGCTTCGGGGCCTGCCAGGCCAGGCGTTCCGGCCAGCTCAGGCAGTAGGAAATCGGCACCCGCATATCCGGCGGACCAAGCTGCGCCAGTGTGGAGCCGTCCTTATATTCGACCAGCGAATGAACGATGGACTGCGGATGGACCAGCACGTCGATTTTGCTGGCCGGCATGTCGAACAGATAGGCCGCCTCAATGAATTCCAGCCCCTTGTTGGCCAGGGTGGCGGAATCGATGGTAATCTTTGCCCCCATGCTCCAGTTCGGATGCTTGAGCGCCTGCTCGACCGTCACCGCCTTCAGATCCTCGCGCGAACGCCCCAGGAACGGCCCGCCCGAGGCGGTCAGGATCAGCTTGCCGACCCGCTCCGGCTGATCGAGCACCTGAAAAATGGCGTTATGCTCGGAATCGACCGGCAACACCTTGCCGCCATGCGCCTCCACGCGTTCGATCAGCGCCCGCCCGCAACAGACCAGCGCCTCCTTGTTGGCCAAAGCCAGGATCGCGCCGGTGCCCGCCGCCGCCCAGGCCGGTTTCAGACCCGCGATACCGACAATGGCCGCCATGATCCAATCGGCCTTGCGGCCCGCCGCTTCGCAGACAGCCGCTTCTCCGCAGGCGATTTCAAGTCCCGAATCACCGGTCAGCGCTTTGAAGGCCGGCCATTGCGATTCATCAGCCAGAACGGTAATCGCCGGCCGGTATTTCAACGCCTGTTCGGCCAGAAGCGCCACATTGCGCCCGCCCACCAGCGCCTCGATGGCGTAATCCCGCCCCGCCACGCCCGTCTCATCAAGCAACCGCAGGGTGGACACGCCGATCGAGCCGGTTGAGCCGAGAATGGATATTCGCCTGGGGAGAGCAATCGTCATATTTCCGTGCCTAGCATTACCAGCAGACGTATACCCCCGATGGCGACAATGGCAAACATCAGACCGTCGACGCGATCGAGCAGCCCCCCATGGCCGGGGATCAGCGTGCCGGCATCCTTGACGCCGAAACGCCGCTTGAGCGCCGATTCCCACAAATCGCCCGCCATGGTCGCCAGCGCCACCAAAAGACCGACGATCGAGGCGGAGGTATCGTGCCGGAACAGGCCGGTGATATCCGACAATGCACCAGCCGTTAGCATCCCCGCGATCAGGCCACCGGCGAAACCGGCCCAGGTCTTGTTCGGCGAATAGCGCGGCCACAGCTTCGGCCCGCCGAAAAACTTGCCGGCGGCGAAGGCGGCGCTATCGGCCGCCCAGGCGATCAGGAAGGCGAAAAGCACCCATTCGACGCCCCGGTTACTCTGGTGCAGCCACATGATGACGATGGCCGGCCAGCCGATATAGAGCGCGCCGTAGGCCGCATCCAGCCAGCCGACATGCAGCCGGTTGGCGTAAAGTCCGGCGCACAGCGAACCGAAGCACAGCATCAATATCGACAACAGCGGATGGCCGAGATAGCCGACGAAAAGCGCCGCTATGGCCGCTGTCGCCACCGCCACGGCTATGCGCCCGGAAATATTGGGCGCCATCATCAGCCCCCACTCGATACACAGCAGCGCCACGCCAACACTGATCATGACCAGGAACGGCCGATGGTCCTTAAATACGGTTACCCCCAGGACGACGGCGATCAGCACCAGCGCCGAAACGACGCGAACAGCCAGTTCGCGTCCCTTGCTTTTGGGTTTTACCGAAGCGGTGACGGCGCGATCGTCAGAAGGCTGGCTTGACATGTCCCGCTTCCACAGCGCCGAACCGGCGGTCACGGCCGGCGAAGATATCCAGCGCCGCCTTCAGGGGTTCGTAGCCGTAATCGGGCCACAGGATGTCCTGAAACACAAATTCGGCATAGGCCGCTTCCCACAGCAGGAAATTCGACAGGCGGTGCTCGCCGCTGGTGCGGATCAGGAGATCGAGCGGCGGCAGGCCGTGCGTCGACAGATAACCGCCGAAGCTTTCCGGCGTAATGTCCTCAGGCGTCAACACCCCCGCCCTGACCTGCGCGGCGATCCGCTTCACCGCCTCGACGATATCCGCCTGGGCGCCGTAATTCAGCGCCACCTGCAGGTAAAAGCGCGAATTGTCCTTTGTCTTTTCATGGGCCTCATTGACCATGCCGACAATATCCGCCGGCAACCCGGCTTCCTGGCCGACGATGCGCACGCAGACGCCTTCGCGGCGCAGACGCTCCAGATCGGACTTGATGAACGCCCGTAGCAGGCCCATCAAATCATTGACCTCCGCCTCCGGCCGCCGCCAGTTCTCGGTCGAAAAGGCGAAAACGGTCATGTGCGTCACGCCGAGATCGACCGCCGCCGTGATGGTGCGTTTCAGCGCATCGACCCCGGCCTTGTGGCCCATGGTGCGCATCTGGTTCTTCGCCTTGGCCCAGCGGCCATTGCCATCCATGATAACGGCGACATGAAGCGGCTTCACGTCAAGGCGCTGCGCACCCGCTTGCGGGGTTACGATGAGCGCATCCGTGGAACCTGAGGGCATAAAGGCAACTTTCGTTTGGCGAAGGCCGGTTTCAGCGACGTAAGGCGAAACCGCCTAGACCTGCATGATCTCGGCTTCCTTGACCTTCAACAACTCATCGATACGCTTGATCGCCGCATCGGTAAAGCCCTGCACCTCTGTGCCGCCCTTCTTCTCTTCGTCCTCGCTGATCTCCGAAGCCTTCTCGGCCTTTTTGAGATCGTCCATGGCCTCGCGGCGGACATTGCGCACGGCGACTTTTTGCGTTTCAGCGTACTTGCCGGCGATCTTGACCAGTTCCTTGCGGCGCTCCTCGGTCAGCGGCGGAATCGGAATACGCAGCATATTGCCGTCGGTGATCGGGTTGAGGCCCAGACCGGCATTGCGGATGGCCTTTTCAACAGCCGTGACCGTCCCCCGGTCGAAGACATTGACGCTGATCATGCGCGGTTCAGGCACGGAAACCGACGCGCAGGCATTGAGCGGCATGGAGGAACCGTAGGCGTCGACCATGACCTGATCGAGCAATGAAGCCGAGGCGCGGCCGGTGCGCAAACCGGAAAAGTCGTCCTTGAGGGCGTCCACCGCCTTTTCCATGCGGTCCTTGTAACGGGTGAGTTCAGGTTTTGCCATGACGATATCTCGCTTGGTTTCTTTGAGGTTTATTGTGTGATGACGGTATAGGTGCCCTTACCGTGAATGACCTCATTCAGGGCGCCGGGCGTACGGATCGAGAAGACCACGATCGGGATGGCGTTTTCGCGCATCAGGCTGACCGCCGACGCATCCATTACCTTAAGATCCTTGGACAAGACCTCAAGATAGTTGAGATTTTTATAACGCTCGGCCGTCTTGTCCTTTTTCGGATCGGCGGTATAGACGCCATCAACCGAAGTCCCCTTGAAGAGCGCGTCGCAATTCATTTCCGCCGCGCGCAGGGCCGCGGCCGTATCCGTGGTGAAATAGGGCGCGCCGGTGCCAGCGGCGAAAATGACCACCCGGCCCTTTTCAAGATGACGAATGGCCCGGCGGCGCACGAACGGCTCGCAGACGGCGTTCATCTGGATGGCGGACTGCACGCGCGTATCAATGCCCTGTTTTTCAAGGGCGTTCTGCATGGCCAGGGCGTTCATCACCGTGGCCAGCATCCCCATATAATCGGCGCTCGAACGCTCCATGTCGCCCGCCGCCCTGGACAGGCCGCGGAAGATATTGCCGCCGCCGATCACCAGGCATAACTCCACTCCCAGCCGCGAAACAGCGGCGACTTCGGCGGCGACCGCCTTGACGGTATTCATATCGATGCCGAAGCCCTGATCGCCCATCAGCACCTCGCCGGAAACCTTCAGCAAAATACGCTTGTAGGCCAGGGGCGACGTAGAGCCATGCGCCGGAGTCTCAAGCGGTTGGATTGTCATTGCAGGCTCCGGTGAATCAGGTGGGCGTCAGATATATGACGGCTTTAGCGCTTTCAGGGCGTTTTGGATAGGGCGCGCGCGCCTGACGACGCCGGACTTTTACGCTTAATCGTCATAAAAAAGAGGCGCCGGCATGTCAAATGCCGGCGCCTCCGAAAGCCCTGAAAAGCAGCGCTTTAGACCTTTATCAGACGCCGCCCGTCATCGAGGCGACTTCAGCGGCGAAATCGTCGACCTTCTTCTCGACGCCTTCGCCGAGAGCGAGGCGCGTGAAGGCCACGATCTTGACCGGCGTACCGAGCGTCTTGGCGGTTTCCTCAACCAGTTGCTCGACGGTCTGATCCGGGTTCATGACGAAGGCCTGCTTGTGCAGCACGACTTCCTCGTAGAACTTGCGGATACGGCCTTCGATCATCTTTTCGATGACCTGCAACGGCTTGCCGGATTCACGGGCCTGTTCGGTCAGGACCGTCTTTTCGCGCTCGACATGCTCCTGGTTCAGGTCCTCGACATTCAGCGACAGCGGCTGGGTGGCGGCGACGTGCATGGCGACCTTGCGGCCCATTTCCTTCAGCACGTCCGGATCGCCGGCCGATTCGATGGCGACGAGCACGGCGATGCGGCCGAGATCCGGCGCAATGGCGTTGTGGATGTAGGAAGCGACAACACCTTCGGACACGGAATGCTTGGCGAAGCGGCGCACAACCATGTTTTCGCCGATGGTGGCGATCAGGTTGGTGATGTCGTCGGAAACAGCGGCGGCGACCTCTTCAACCGTGTTGGCGGCCAGACCGGCCTGACCGGCCTTGCGGGCCAGGGCCTGGAACAGGTCGTTACGGGCGACGAAATCGGTTTCGGCGTTCACTTCGACGGCAGCGGCGGTCATGCCCTTGCCTTCAACCTTGGTGGCGATGGCGACCAGGCCTTCAGCGGCGACGCGATCAGCCTTCTTGGCGGCCTTGGACAGGCCCTTGGCGCGCAGCCAGTCCAGGGATGCTTCGATGTCGCCGTTGTTTTCAGCTAGCGCCTTCTTACAGTCCATCATGCCTACGCCGGACTTTTCGCGCAGCTCCTTAACCAGGGCAGCAGTGATTTCAGCCATGAAATCCTCCTAAGTTTAGTGTTTAAGATTTCGCAGCCTCATAGCCGCGATACATGTCAATTCAGCAACAGCCTAAAGCCTGCCCAAAACAAAACATGGCGGCTTTAAGCTGTTACAAGTCTCGTCAGGCCGGGCGATCCTGCGTACCGCACCGCTTCGGCCTCTATATAGGAAGCCTTAGGCCTCGCTGGAAGCCTCAGCGGCATCGTCAGCGACCAGGGCCGGCTCGATCGGATCAACCGAAGCGCCGAGATCGCGCCCCGAAGCCACCTGACCGGCGGCCAGACCGTCCAGAACCGAGTCAGCAACCAGATCACAATACAGTTGCAGGGCGCGGGCAGCATCATCATTACCCGGAACCGGATAGGTGATGCCGTCGGGATCGGAGTTCGAGTCGAGGATGGCGATCACGGGAATGTTCAGCTTGCGGGCTTCCTGGATGGCGATGCCTTCCTTGTTGGTATCGATCACAAACATCAGGTCGGGGATGCCGCCCATGTCCTTGATGCCGCCCAGCGACAGTTCCAGCTTTTCGCGTTCGCGGGTCAGAGTCAGCAGTTCCTTCTTGGAACGGCCGGCCGGATTGTTATCCAGGACGTTTTCCAGTTCACGCAGACGCTGGATGGAGCCGGAAATGGTGCGCCAGTTTGTCAGGGTGCCGCCGAGCCAGCGGTGGTTGACATAATACTGAGCCGAACGCTTGGCGGCGGCAGCCACCGGGCCTTGCGCCTGACGCTTGGTGCCGACGAACAGGACGCGGCCACCGGCGGCGGCGACTTCGCGCACCTTCAGCAGGGCCTGATGGAACAGCGGCAGGGATTGCGACAGGTCGATGATATGGATGTTGGAGCGCGAACCGAACAGGTAGCGTTCCATCTTGGGGTTCCAGCGGTGAGTCTGGTGACCGAAGTGCGCGCCGGCTTCGAGCAGCAGACGCATGGAGATTTCAGGCATAGCCATGATGTAATGTCCTTCTTCCGATAATCCTCCGCAGATAGAAAAGCTTCAGACAGGCCCATGCCTGCGTCCGCCTCGGAACGCTATCGACCCGATTTAGGAAAGATGGCGCACATCTGCGTGTGAGATGGCCTGCACCTATTCACAATTTCAAAAAAAATCAAGCCTTGCCGGCAAGAAAAGTACGAATTGCAACTAGGCTTCTTCAAGTTCGAGGACGCCCGCCATATGTTTGAGCGCCCCACGCAGGTGCGCATCCAGATTATAGCGCTGCGGCAGCCTGAACTCGATCACCCCTTCACCGCCCAGATCACTCAAAAGACTGATTTCTCCCCCCCTGGGTGACCTGGAGACTTCCAGTTTTTCCTTCAGCTCAGCCAGATTGATGACATTCGCCAGAACATGCACCCTTAGCCCCATATCGTCCGTTTTGAGGGTTTCGGACATGGGGGCGGCGTCATCACCGAAGAAACGCACCTCACCATCCCTGCCCTTGCTACGCACCTTGAGCACGATCGAAGCGCCGACTTCCAGATGATCCCGGTTCTTGCGCAGGGATTCCGGCGGGAACAGTACTTCATATTCACCACTGGGATCGGACAGGGTGACGAAGGCGAATTTCTCACCCGAGCCTTGCGCGGCGCGTTCCTGCTTGCGGCGGATAATACCCGCCATGCGAAAGGCTTCGCGGCCCTCAGCCGCCAGAGCCACCGCGTCGGCATAGAGGGTGACATTCCGGCGCTTGAACACATCCAGCATATCCTGCAACGGGTGACCGGACAGATAGAAGCCGATGGCGGCCAGTTCCTCGTCGAGACGCGCCGGCCCGGATACCATGGCCACATTCGGCAAACGCGGCCGCGATGACTCATTCGAGCCAAACAGGCTGACCTGGGAGGCAGCGCGGTCCGCCGCCATGCTCTGCGCATAGGCGATCAGGATATCCGCCGCGGCCACGATTTGCGCGCGGTTGGGATGGATGGCATCGAAGGCGCCGGCCCTGGCCAGGTTTTCGAGCGCGCGCTTGTTGACCGCCTTGGGATCGATCCGTTCCAGGAAGTCGAACAGATCGATGAACTTGCCGCCCTCTTCACGCGCCTGCACCACGCTCTGCATGGCTTCAAAACCGACATTGCGAATCGCCCCCAAGGCATAGAGAACCTCGCCATCCTCCACATCGAAATCCGCCATGGAGCGATTGATATCAGGCGGACGAATAGTGACGTCGAAACGCCGGGCATCTTGATAGAAAACGGCAAGCTTGTCGGTATTGGTGATATCGAGGCTGAGCGTCGCGGCGAAAAACTCAACCGGATGATTGGCCTTGAGATAGCCCGTCTGGTAGGAAATAAAGGCGTAAGCAGCGGCGTGCGACTTGTTGAAACCATAGCCGGCGAACTTGTTGACCAGTTCAAAGATAAAGTCGGATTGCTTTTCCGGCACGCCTTTTTCGGCAGCGCCCGAAATGAAACGGACCTTTTGCAGGTCCATTTCTTCCTTTTTCTTCTTACCCATGGCGCGGCGCAAAAGATCGGCTTCACCGAGGCTGTAACCCGACAGGACCTGGGCGATCTGCATCACCTGCTCCTGATAGATGATGACGCCGTAGGTTTCCTTCAGCACCGGCTCCAGGCTCGGATGGAGCATGTCGATTTCCATCCGGCCGAATTTCCGGTCGACATAGGTGTCGATATTATCCATCGGCCCGGGCCGGTAGAGCGAGATAAGCGCGGTGATTTCCTCCAGCGAACCGCACTGCATCTTACGCAGCGTGTCACGCATGCCCTGACTTTCAAGCTGGAACACACCGATCGACTGGCCGGATGCCAGAAGTTCGTAGGTGGGGCCGTCATCGAGCGGCAGGGTCGAATAGTTGATGTCGACGCCGCGCTTTTTCAGATAATTCTGAGCGCGTTTGAGTGTCGTCAGGGTTTTCAGGCCCAAGAAGTCGAACTTCACCAGGCCGGCGCTTTCCACCCATTTCATGTTGAACTGGGTCGCCGGAATATCCGAGCGGGGATCTCGGTACAGCGGCACAAGCTCGGTCAACGGCCGGTCACCGATAACAATGCCGGCGGCGTGGGTCGAGGCGTTACGGTACAGACCTTCCAGCTTCAGCGCCGTATCGAGCAGCCGCCGGACCGCATCGTCATCGTCGCGCGCTTCCTTCAGGCGCGGCTCTATTTCGATGGCCTGGGCCAGGGTCGTCGGATTGGCCGGATTGTTCGGCACCATCTTGCACAGACGATCAACCTGCCCCAGCGGCAGTTGCATTACCCGGCCCGTATCGCGCAGAACGGCGCGCGCCTGCAACGTACCAAAGGTGATGATCTGCGCCACGCGATCACGGCCATACTTTTCCTGCACATAGGAAATCACTTCTTCGCGGCGTTCCTGGCAGAAATCGACGTCGAAGTCGGGCATAGACACCCGTTCCGGGTTCAGGAAGCGCTCGAACAGCAAGCCGAAACGCAGCGGATCGAGGTCGGTGATCAGCAGCGACCAGGCGACCAGCGAACCGGCGCCGGACCCCCGCCCCGGCCCGACCGGAATATCATGCACTTTGGCCCATTTGATAAAGTCCGAAACAATCAGGAAGTAACCGGGAAATCCCATTTGTTGGATGATCCCGATTTCACGTTCCAACCGCGCCCAGTAATCTTCCTCCGGAACCGCCAGCTTGACCTGCTTGAAACGCTCCTTCAGACCTTCACGCGCCTGAAACGCCAGTTCCTCGGCCTCATCGCGGCCCGCCCCGGTATCGAAACGCGGCAGGATGGGATTACGCTTATTGACGAGAAAAGCGCAACGGCGGGCAATTTCAAGCGTGTTGTCACAGGCTTCCGGCAAGTCGGAAAACAGTTCGCGCATCATCGCCGCCGGTTTGAACCAGTGTTCCCCGGTCACCTTACGACGGTCCGTCTGCCCCATATAGGCGCCATCGGAAATACACAGCAGCGCCTCATGCGCCGAAGCGAGATCTCCTGAGGCGAACTGAACATCGTTTGTGGCGACCAGCGGCACATCATTGGCATAGGCGAATTCGACCAGGCCGGCCTCCGCCACCCCGCCCTTGACACCGCCCTGCGGACTGCCGTCATGGCGCTGCAATTCGATATAGAAGCGGTCACCGAAAACCGCTTGCATGGTTTGCAGGGCGGCCACCGCCTCTTCTGGCTTTCCCTGGCGGAACAGCACATCCACCGGTCCGTCAAATCCGCCGGACAGCAGAATCAGACCCTCGCTGTGCGCCGCCACCTGATGCCACTGAACATGCGGCTCTTCGGCGGCATCGGCATCGACATAAGCGATAGAGGACAGTTTGGTGAGATTGAGATAGCCCGTCTCATTCTGCACGAACAGGGCGACAGTCGGAATCTTTCCCCAGCGTTCGGATGGCGCGCCACCGATCCCCCTCACCGGCAGCGAACAACCGATTATGGGTTGAACGCCGGTATCCTTGCATATCTGCGAAAACTCAAGCGCGCCAAAGAGATTGCAGCGATCGGCAATACCTACAGCCGGCATACCCATTTTATGCGCCAGCTTCCCCATGTCATAGGCCTTGATCGCGCCTTCCAGAAGCGAATAGGCCGACTTGACGCGCAAGTGGATAAAGTCTTCGCTCACGACGCGCTCCTATGGTAAATCCTGCCTCTGTCCGCGCGACTCACGCCGCCAGCGACACCACATGGCACATGAGGAAAACAAAACCTGTAACGGCGACAAATGACAACATATTATGCAAGGCGCTGATCATTTTTCCACATTCCTTTGCGTTCTTCAAATGTTCTTAATTCTTGGTTTGTTCTATATTCTTGTTTTGTTCCACGCGCAATAGGTATTCTGTTCCACAGGCGGAACAAAATTATAAGCTGTTGATAGATAAGTGGATTAAATTTCGGCGTGGACGTCAAACGGCACAAGCCGGCCATCGATCAGCCTGACCACGCGGTCCATATGTTTCGCCAGTTCCAGGTTGTGAGTGGCGATCACCGCCCCAACGCCCCGCGCCTTGACGATGGCTTTCAATGCATCAAACACCTGCCCCGATGTCGCCGGATCGAGATTGCCCGTCGGTTCGTCCGCCAGCAGCAGACGCGGCTTGTTGGCCAGCGCCCGCGCAATGGCGACGCGCTGCTGCTCACCGCCGGACAGTTGCGCCGGCAGATGGTCCAGACGCTCGGCCAGTCCCAGGGTGGTCAGCAATTCCCGCGCCCTCGCTTCGGCGTCCTTCGTCGGCCGGCCAAGAATACGTTGCGGCACGGCGACATTACCGACCGCCGTATATTCGGGCAGTAAGTGATGGAATTGATAAACGAAACCGATTTTTTCCAGCCGGGCCTGCGTCCGTTTGCGCTCATCGGCGGAATGGAAGTCCTCGCCGTCGATGGTCAGGCGGGCGTTCGGCGCCGCTTCCAGCAGGCCCACGGCATGCAGCAGGGACGACTTGCCCGATCCCGATGGCCCGACCAGACCAACCAGTTCCCCCGGCAGGACATCTAGATCGACGCCTTTCAGCACGGCCAGTTTGCGGCCGTCTCCCAGCGCGTAATCGCGGTGCAGGTCCTTGAGCGACAAGACAGGGTTACTCATAGCGAAGCGCCTCCACGGGTTCGAGCTTGGAAGCCCACAAAGCCGGGAAGAAGGTGGAAATGCAGGCCGCCAGCAATGAGGCGATCACCACGAAAGCGACCTCGGACGGCTCCATTTTCGCCGGCACGGCATCGAGATAATAGACATCGGCCGGGAACAGCTTGGTATGCAGCAACCATTCCAGGAAATGCTGGATCGGCCCGATAAAAGTGCAGAACAGCACGCCCAGAGCCAGGCCCGCCGCCGTACCCGCGGCGCCGATGATCGTGCCCGTCATGAAGAATATCCGCGAAATCGCCGCCCGGTCCGCGCCCATGGTGCGCAGAATGGCGACATCGCGCGTCTTGTTCTTCACCAGCATGACGATGCCGGAAATGATGTTGAGCGTGGCGATGATGACGATGAAGAACAGGATGAAACGCATCGCCGTACGTTCGACCTTGAGCGCGCCCCACAGCGAGGCGTTCTGCTCCTTCCAGTCGGAAATATAGGCCCCCTCGCCCGCCGCCTTCATCAAGGCCGGACGATACAGGTCGATATCATAGGGTTTATCAACCTTGATCTCGACCGTATCCCACTCGTCTTCGCGGTCGAAAAATAGCTGCGCCTGAGTGATCGGCATATAGATGAAAGCCTTGTCGATATCGCTGACGCCGCTCTTGAAAATGCCGCCGACCGTATAGAGCTTGCGGCGCGGCGTGGCGCCGAAGGCCGTTGAGCCACCGGGCGATACAAGCGTGACCTCATCGCCCGGATTGAGGGCCAGCGCATCGGCCACGCCGCTGCCGATCAGGATCACATCGCCGCCGTAATCCCCCGCGCCGAACTGGTCCATGGAGCCGCCAGGCAGGATGTTGTCATTGATGATCGGCGTGTGCTTCAGCGCTTCGGGCACCACGCCGCGCATATAGGCCAGGCCGGTCGTGCCGTGGTCGTTCTGGATGAGGCCCGGTGAATCGAGATAAGGCGTCGCCTCGGTCACGCCCGGTATCGTCCGCAGGCGTTTGAGCATGTCGTCGCGGTGGGCGAAGTCGTTGAGCGGCTGGCCGGAAACATAGGCATGGCCGCTAAAGGCCAGCACGCGTGACATCAGTTCGTCGCGGAAGCCGTTCATGATCGACAGCACGCTGATCAGGGCCGTCACCGCCAGCATGATGCCGGTGAAGCTGATGATGGCGATCACCGCGATGCCGCCGTCCTTGCGCTTGGTGCGGAGGTATTTCAGGGCGAGATCGAACTCCCAGCCTTTGAAATTAAACAGCGACAGCAACGCTCCCATGCGGCTTACGCCTTCGAGAGTTGCGCGAGGCCGGCATCAAACGGCACGGTCAGGCGCTCGCCGGTGGCGCGGTTTTTCAGCTCGACCTGACCGTCCGCCAACCCCTTGGGGCCGATGATCAGTTGCCAGGGCACGCCGATCAGGTCCATCGCCGCAAACTTGGCGCCGGCGCGCTCGTCGGTATCGTGATAGAGCACATCGCGTCCGGCCGATTGCAGAGCCTTGTAAGCCTTTTCACAGGCGGCATCGCAGGCTTCGTCGCCCTGACGCAGGTTGATGATCGCCACGTCAAAGGGCGCGACGCTTTCCGGCCAGATGATGCCGCTCTCGTCATGCGAGGCCTCGATGATCGCCCCCAGCAGGCGCGACACGCCGACACCGTATGATCCCATATGGACGGTGATTTCACCATCCGGGCCATTGACCACGGCCTTCATCGGCTTGGAGTACTTCTCGCCGAAATAGAAGATGTGGCCGACCTCGATACCGCGCGCCGAAACCTGTTTATCCGCCGGCACCTCGGCCCTGAAGCGGGCGTCGTCGTGCATTTCCTCGGTGGCGGCATAGAGCGCGGTGCGGCCCTCGAAGATGTGTTCGAGATGATCCCAGTCGACGTTGTTACCGGGCGCCGGCATGTCGATCAGGTCCTTGTGACAGAAGACGGCGCTTTCGCCGGTATCGGCCAGGATGATGAATTCGTGCGACAGGTCGCCGCCGATCGGGCCGGTGTCGGCGCGCATCGGCACGGCCTTCAGGCCCAGGCGCGAGAAGATATTCAGATAGGCGGTGAACATGCGGTTGTAGGATTTGCGCGCCGCCGCCTCATCCACGTCGAAGCTATAGGCGTCCTTCATCAGGAACTCGCGACCGCGCATCACGCCGAACCGCGGACGCTGCTCGTCGCGGAACTTCCACTGGATATGGAAGAGGTTGAGCGGCAGATCCTTGTAGGAGCGCACCGTGCCGCGGAAGATTTCGGTGATCATTTCCTCGTTGGTCGGGCCGTAGAGCATTTCGCGCTCATGACGGTCCTTGATGCGCAGCATTTCCTGGCCGTAGTCTTCGTAACGGCCGGATTCGCGCCACAGGTCGGCCAGTTGCAGGGTCGGCATCAACAGTTGAATAGAACCGGCCCGCGCCATTTCCTCTTCGACGATCTTCTCGATCTTTTTCAGCACCTTGAAACCGAGCGGCAGCCAGGCATAGATGCCGGCGGCTTCCTGACGGATCATGCCGGTGCGCAGCATCAGGCGATGCGAGACGATCTGGGCTTCGGCGGGGTTTTCTTTGAGCAGGGGCAGGAAAAAGCGCGACAGGCGCATGATGGAGAATCCGTATGTAACTTAAGTTGCGCGCACCCTAGAGCGTCCACGTCCGGGAGTGAAGCGCTTTTACACGGGATTATGGCGGATTCGCGTTACGCGCCGGGAATTGTCGGCAGGGGAATATGAATGAAGTACATGAAAACGATCACGACCGCCCACACGACCAGCGCCACAAGGCTGTTGATCTTCACCTTCTTCCACAAATTATGCGCGATCGGCGCGCCGGGATCATTGCCTTTGATGACCTCGGTGCCCTCTTCCACCGGCGTGCGATTCCACAGCGGCAGGATGGCGAAAAACGTTATCCACCAGATCATGAGATAGATGGCGGCCCAGCTGATCGGGTTCATCGGCGTTTCCTGTAAGAAAGCCTAGATCAGACCCAGGCCTTCTTCCACACCTAATACCAGATTGAGGTTTTGTACAGCCGCGCCGGAAGCCCCCTTGCCAAGATTATCGAACACCGCGACGAGATTGGCCGTATCCTGGTCTGGATTGCCAAAAACATGAATCAAGAGTTGATTGGTATTGGCCAGCATGGCGCCGTGAACCGCGCCGACGGCAGCGCTTTCCTCCGCCGTAGCCACGCGCACGAATTGTTCGCCCATATAATGCGCCGTCAGCAGATTGCGCACCGCGTCGATATCCGGCTCGTCCGGCAGCGCCCACAGATGCAGCGGCACCTGGACGATCAGGCCTTGCGGGAAATTGGCGACGACCGGCGTGAAGACCGGCGGGGTATCCAGACCGGAATAAAGCGTCATTTCCGGCAGGTGCTTGTGCGCCAGACCGGTGGCGTAAAGGCGCTCGTGCCCCTGGCCACGATCCGGCGCGCCCTCGAATTCGGCAATCATTGATTTGCCGCCGCCGCTATAGCCCGTCAGAGAGGTGGCGGTGACCGGGAAGAAGGACGGAACAAGACCGGCTTCGACCAGCGGACGCATCAGGGCAATAAAGCCCGTGGCGTGACAGCCGGGATTGCTGATGCGCTTCGAGGCGGCGATGGCGGCGCGCTGCTCGTCGCTCATTTCCGGGAAACCATAGGTCCACGCATCATCGGTCCGGTGGGCCGTCGAGGCGTCGATCACCCGCACATCGGGATTATCAATCATTGATACAGCCTCGCGCGCCGCCTCATCGGGCAGGCACAGGATCACGGCATCTGCCGAATTGAGGGCTGCCTTACGCGCCGTAGCGTCCTTGCGCTTGTCATCGCCCAGGCGGATCAGTTCGATATCCGGACGCTTTTCCAGCCGCTCGCGGATTTGCAGGCCCGTGGTGCCGGCCTCGCCATCGATGAAAACCTTGTGAGACATAGGACGCTCCTGAAAAGGAAGAAGGGTGTCTTGTTTTGAAAACAGACAAAGAAAAAGCGCTCCGGTTGCCCGAAGCGCTTTTCCGCATGAGTTTGTGGCTCGTGCGATTAACGCTTCGAGAACTGGAAGCTCTTGCGCGCCTTGGCGCGGCCGTACTTCTTACGCTCAACGACGCGCGAGTCGCGGGTCAGGAAGCCGGCGGCCTTCAGGGCCGGACGCAGACCGGGTTCGTAATAGGTCAGGGCCTTGGAAAGGCCGTGGCGGATAGCGCCGGCCTGGCCGGACAGGCCCGACCCCTGGACCGAAACGATCACGTCGAACTGCGAGGCGCGTTCGGTCAGGTTGAGCGGCTGGGCGATCATCATGCGCAGCACCGGACGGGCGAAATAGACTTCCTGTTCGCGGCCGTTGATGATCCACTTGCCGGAACCCGGCTTGATCCAGACGCGGGCAATGGCGTTCTTGCGCTTGCCGGTGGCATAGGCGCGGCCGTACTTGTCAAGCACCTGAACGCGGGCGGCGGGCGCCTCGACGGGGTTGGACGACAGCGAAGCGAGGGCTTCGAGACCTTGAGCGGGAGCTTGGATATCGGACATGCTTAGACGCTCCGGACGTTCTTGCGGTTCAGCGACTTGAAGTCGACGACTTCCGGCTGTTGCGCTTCATGGGGATGGGCGGCACCGGCGTAGATACGCAGGTTGGTCATCTGACCGCGGGCCAGCGGGCTTTCCTTCGGCATCATGCGCTCGACGGCCTTGGTCAGGACGCGCTCGGGGTACTTGCCGTTCAGCAGTTGGCCAAGCGTACGCTGCTTGACGCCGCCAGGGTGGCCGGTATGCCAGTAGAAGATCTCGTTTTCCTTCTTGCCGGTCAGGTGAACCTTCTCGGCATTGATCACGATGATATAGTCGCCGGAATCGACGTGCGGCGTATAGGTGGGCAGGTGCTTGCCGCGAAGGCGCATGGCGATGTACGAGGCCAGACGGCCGAGCACGGCGTCCTCGGCGTCGATCACGATCCACTTCTTCTCGACATCTGCGGGCTTCAGCGCCGCGGTCGTGGAGGTCAACATGATAAAATCCTTAGATTTCCCCCCGAAAAGGATATCCGGGCGGAGAAGAGCGCGGGATATACGGGAGCAATCCCGTGCTGTCAATGCAAAATAATTCCGAAACTTGATTGTAAGATTTTGTTTTTTAATGAAAAAATTGAATAGGTATTAAATTACCGCAATATTTTCATCGTCCTACCGAAACACCCGGTCGGCGCGCGCCACCATCCAGGTCAGGCCCACCGCCAGGGCCAGCAGACACACCGCCACGAACTGGTGCGCCAGCGCGAAGCCCAGCGCCACGACCGTGACCAGGGTGGTGACGCCCAGCGCGACCTGGATCCACACCGAAGCAGCCAGGGCCGCCGCCACGGTTTTCAGCCTGTCGTCATTGGCCTTGCGCGCCGCCACCAGCGCATAGGCCGTGGCCGCAACGATCAGCAGATAAGCGTTCATGCGGTGCATGAACTGAACCAGACCCTGGTCATGCAGGAAACTGTAACCGATCCCCTTCGCCCATTCGACCGGCGGGAAAATATGCCCGTTCATCAGCGGCCAGTCATTATAGACCAGGCCCGCCCGGTTGCCGGCCACCAGCGCGCCCAGCATACATTGCGCGAACACCAGGAACAGCAAGCCCCCCGTTGCCCAGCGCCAGCCGTCCGGCGCGCCGCGTCCGCGTTTCTGCCCTTCCAGCGCCTCCAGCCCCGTCCAGATCGTGGCGCACATCAGGAACAGGGCCAGCGACAAGTGGATCATCAACCGTTCCGGCGCCACCTCCACCCGTCCGGCCAGGCCGCTGGACACCATCCACCAGCCGACACCGCCCTGCACCGCGATCAACCCGATCAGCGCCCCGCAGCGCCAGATCAGCCGCGCCGGAATCTCGCGCATCAGCAAAAGGCCGACAAAACCCAGCAGGTAGACCGCGCCCAGCCCGCGCGCCAGCAGACGGTGCGCCCATTCCCACCAGTAAATGCCCTTGAATTCGGCCAGTTCCATATGCGGATTGACCTGACTGAATTGGGGTATCTTCTTGTAATTGTCGAATTCAGCGGTCCACGCCTGTTCCGTGGTGGGGGGAATCACCCCGGCGATCGGTTTCCATTCGGTGATGGAAAGCCCGGATTCGGTCAGCCGCGTCGCTCCGCCGACGCAGACCAGGGCCAGAACCAGAAATGCCGCCACAAACAGCCATGCCGCCACCAGCGGCGACTTAAGGGGAAGTCGCACCATACGCCTCATTCTATATCCAACTTTCGTTCCGTGGCGGCCGCGCAAATCCTTGCCGTTACCATCGATTGACTGTAACTAGGGGTCTGCCGGCGCTTCGGGTTCCGGTTCGATTTGCCCATACCGGGACCAGCAATTCAAGCGCTTCGCGCAGGAAAAGGGCCGAAACAAGGCCAAAGAAAGGACGCCCTCCGCCATGACGGCAGAGAACTACATCCTGGCGACGCTGGCCGGTTTCGTGGTCGGCTGGATCGCCAACGCCATGAGCAAAAGCCGTTACAGCTTTCCGATCAATGTCTTCATCGCCATTTTCGGCGCTATTCTGCTCAATTTTTTCATCCGCAGCAGCGAAATGCTCGGCGATCACTTTTTCTCGATCCTGCTGGTTTCCTTCGCCGGCAGTTCGGTATTGCTTGGCCTGTTCCACCTGACCCGCATGATCGAGCGCCGCTGATGCGAAACCCTTTCAACAGCCTTTCCCTGCCGCAACGCCGCGCCGTCACCTGTCTGGGAATTCTGGTCTGGCTGGGCTTTTATGTCTGCGTCGTGGCGGCGCTGGGTGGCTTCCTGCATGGCGGGCACCTCACCTCGATGATCTTCTACGCCCTGGCCGGCACGCTCTGGGGCGTCCCCATCCTCCCGCTGATTTCCTGGTCGGAAAATTACAGGCGGAAAAAGAAATGAGCGCCCCCGCCGGACACATTACCCTGGGCAAGGGCCGTATCGAAGCGTTCAGCGACGGCGTGCTGGCCATCATCATCACCATCATGGTGCTGGAGTTGCATACGCCGGAAGGAATCGACCTGCGCGCCCTGCTCGAAACCGGCCATGTGTTCCTGCTCTATGCCCTGAGCTTCATCTATGTCGGCATCTACTGGAACAATCACCATCACCTGATGCACGCGGTCGCCAAGATCAACGGCGGCGTCCTGTGGGCCAACCTGCATCTGCTGTTCTGGCTGTCATTGATCCCCTTCACCACGCGCTGGATGGGAGAAAGCGACTTCGCCACCATCCCCACCGCCGCCTATGGTTTTTCGCTGCTGATGCCTTCCATCGCCTATGCCATACTGGTTCGGGTGCTGATCGCCGTGAACGGCAGGGACAGCGCCGTCGGCCAGGCCATCGGCAGCGACCTCAAGGGGCATGTCTCGACCGCCATCTATCTGCTGGGGATCGCCCTCACCTTCTGGAACAGCTTCGCCGGCATCGCCTGCTATGTCGTCGTGGCCCTGATCTGGCTGGTGCCGGACCGCCGCATCGAACGGGATTAATCCCCGCTGTTCCGGCGCGTTTTATCCTTTCGCCATGGAACAGACCGACATCCCCCAGCGCCTGCGCAAACTCGCCCTCGATCTTCTCGACGCCTATGAACAGATCGAAACGCCCACGACCTTTGCCGAAACGGATCGCGCCGCCAGGGCGCTGATATCGATCGGCAAGGCGATTAAACTGGCCGGGGAAGAAGCGCCTGAACCAAAAATGGCGACGCGACCTGCCGCCAAACCCCAAAAGACGGCGGTGCCAGCGCCTTATCTGGCTGTCGAACGCCAGGCCAGGGCGCTTATGCAAGCCGACAAGGCGCTCAAGAGCGGCCGACTGAGCGAAGCGGAAATAGACGCCCTGCTGGGACCGCCTGATCCGCCCCTCTTCTCCTCTAAGGAAAGAGGATAGCGCCCATGTCTTCAAAAGCTCTCAAGATCGCTTTTTGCATAAAACTCTCGATCCTGAGCACAGGTCAGTGAAATAAAAAAACCGCCCCCAAAGGAGCGGCCTTTTATTTCAATGGTCGGAGCGACAGGATTCGAACCTGCGACCCCTTGACCCCCAGTCAAGTGCGCTACCAGGCTGCGCCACGCTCCGCCAAAACATAAGGAAAACAACCTGTGTCGCCCCTAAGAGAGGCGGCTTATAGAGACGATCATCGCCCCCGGCAATCCCCAAAAGTCAGATTTCGCGGAAATTCCACCGGAAATTAATCGCGCTTCGGCCTGCCGATATGCTGCGCCAGCCGGGCCTGCGCCTCTTCCAGCGTCCGGGCGATATTCAGGAAGCTGTCGCGCATTTCCGCCGACATGCCGGCGGCCGGGACATTCTGCGCATTCCCCCAGTCGAAGGCCGGCTGCCCCACGCCCGCCGCGTTCTCGGCAGCGATTTCATCCCGCGACACCAGGCCCTGCTCGGTCGCCACGGCGTCATCGGCCGGACCGGAAAACCGTTCGCCGGTCGGATTGAGGATCGCCTTCTGGCCCTCATCCTTGAAAAGCTTCTGTACGCCGCGAATGGTGAAACCACGGTCATAGAGCAGGGTTTTCACGCCCATCAGCAGGTCGACATCCTGGGGCCGGTAGAAACGGCGGCCACCGGCGCGCTTGGTCGGGCGGATAAAGGTGAACTTGGTTTCCCAGAAACGCAGCACATGCTGCGGCACGCCCAAAGCATCGGCGGTTTCGGAAATGGTCCGTAAGGCTAAAGGCCCCTTGTTCACCGGCGCGCTACCTCGTTACTCGTGCGTTCCGGCGTCGACGCGCGCCTTGACGATCTGCGAGGCGCGGAACGAAATCACCTTGCGCGGATCGATGGCGGCGGGCTTTCCGGTCTTGGGATTGCGGCCGATACGGGCATTCTTCTCACGAACCTGGAAGACACCGAATCCCGACAGCTTCACCGTATCGCCGCGCTCCAGCGCTTCGACCACCAGATCAAGCGTGCGCTCGACAATGGCGGCGCATTCCTGACGCGGCAAACCGAGTTCGTTATGCACGTCTTCAAAAAGTTCAGCTCGCGTCAAGGTCTGCGATTTCATGCGTCTGCGCCCCGTATATGAATGGCTTTAACCAATACAGATGAGCATGATGCCGCAATTATCGCTATCCGTCAAAGGCTTATAGCGAACTTGTGATTAAAAACGTGAATCCGGAAATGGAAATCGCAAGACGGACGCATGGGCGCGGAACGCCATCCTGATCCGTGAACCTTCCGCCTAGAGCCGGATCGCCGCCGCGCCCCAGGTCAGGCCGCCGCCCAGTGCTTCGATCAGCACCAGGTCACCCGGCTTCACCCGACCGTCCTGCACGCCGACATACCAGGCCAGCGGAATACTCGCCGCCGAGGTATTGGCGTGCTGCGCCACCGTCGAGATGACCTTGTTCTCATCGAGTCCCAGCCGCTCGGCCACGCCGTTGAGGATGCGCTGATTGGCCTGGTGCGGAATAAACCAATCGATATCGGTGATTTCGAGATCGGCCTTTTCCACCGCCGCTTCAACGGCTTGCGATATCTTGTGAACCGCATGCCTGAAAACCTGGTTGCCCTGCATGCGGATTTTGCCGATGCGGGTTTCGGCCTCGAACGTGCCGCCATCGACATAGAGCAGATCGACCTTGGAACCATCGCAGCGCAAATCGAAGCCGAGAATGCCGCGATCCGCCTTGGTCCCCTCGCCTTCCACCGGCTCCAGCACAACCGCGCCCGCACCATCGCCGAACAGGATGCAGGTGCCGCGGTCGGAATAATCCAGAAGCTGGCTCATCGCCTCGGCGCCGATCACCAGCACGCATCTGGACAGGCCGCGCGCCACGAAACCATCGGCGACGCTCAGGGCATAGACGAAGCCGGAACAGACCGCCTGCACATCGAACGCCGGACAGGTCGGCGCGCCCAGCTTGGTTTGCACGATCGAGGCCGTGGAAGGGAAAGGCATGTCCGGTGTGGTGGTGGCCACAATGATCAGATCGACCTCTTCCACCGTCTTGCCGGCGGCGGCCAGGGCGACCTTCGCGGCCTCCACGGCCATGTCGGAAGTTTTCATGCCTTCGCCGATCTTGTGGCGCTGGCGGATGCCGGTGCGTTCCGTAATCCAGGCGTCGGACGTATCGACCATCTTCGCCAAATCGTCATTGGTAATCACCTGCTGCGGCAGGAATCCGCCAACCCCGGTAACCGCCGATCTTAACACGCCCATATCCTAATTTACCTTATCGCCCACGGCTGCCAGAGGAGCGCCGGCTAACGATTCCTTTGTTTGTGCATCGGCGGCCAGCGCTTCCGCCGCCGCGAGACTTTGCGAGAATCCGGCCAGCGACTCGACGATATCCCGCTCATAACCGCTGGTGGCCAGGGAAAACCCGACGCGAATGGCGTTCGAGAACGCCCGGGCATCGGCGCCGCCATGGCTCTTGATAACGATGCCCCTGAGACCCAGCAACGGTCCGCCATTACTGGCGCCGGGGTCAATGCGCTTCGCCATCGCCTTCAGCGCCGGACCGGCCAACAAGGCGCCCAGCATGGCCAATGGCCCCGATTTGAAGGCGTCCTTCAGCAAGTCCTTGATAAAGCGGGCCGTGCCCTCGGCAGTCTTCAGCGCCACATTGCCGGTGAAGCCATCGGTGACGGTGACATCGACCGTGCCGGCACACAGGTCCGTGCCCTCGACAAAGCCGTGATAATTCAGACCTAGCGTGTTTTCCCTGAGCAATTTATGCGCTTCACGCACATCCTCATGCCCCTTGACGTCCTCCGAACCGACATTGAGCAGGCCGATGGACGGCTTTTCCACACCATGCACGGCGCGGTGAAAAGCTGCCCCCATCAGCGCGAATTCAATCAGTTGACGCGCGTCGGAGGTCACATTGGCCCCGACATCGAGTACCGTGCCGAAGCCCTTTTTGTTAGGCCAAGAGCAGCCGATAGCCGGGCGCTCCAGATCGTCGGTCCTCATCTTGAGGATCATTTTCGACAGCGCCATCAGCGCCCCGGTATTGCCGGCCGAGACAACCGCCCGCGCCTCGCCCGACTTCACGGCATGAATGGCGTTGGCCAGGCTGGTATTGCGGCGGCGAATCGCCTGGGCCGGCTTTTCATCCATGGCGACGCACTGGTCGGTATGAATGACGGCCGAACGGCCTTTAAGCTTCGGCAGCTTCGCCAGTTCGGCATTGATTCGGCTTTCGTCGCCATGAAGCTGAAAGAACAGGTCCGGCTGTTCATCGAGCAGAAGCGCCGCGCCACCGACCGTCACCGCCGGACCATGGTCGCCGCCCATGGCATCGATCGCAATAACGATCGCGTCTTCTGGAACAGCGGGATTCGATTGAGGTTCTGTTTCTGCCGACACGGACCTATCTGACCTCACCTAAGCTCTTCTCACTCAAAGCATATACGCACGTACGCCACCAGACGCGCGCGAAAACAAGCCGCGGACGATAACGGCACTTTGCAACTATGCAAGCCCAATCATGCGGCAGGACACTTATCAGGCCATTACTCATCGCGTTTCAACTGCGCCAGAACGGCAAAAGGCGAAGGCGCCTCATCGGCTTCCGGCTCCTCGAAAACCGCGCCGGGCTTACGCGCGAAGGGGTCATAGGCTTCCCCCAGCGCCTCGATGACATACTGGCCCAGATCGATCTGGCCGTTCTCGATCACATCCGGTTCATCGAGATCGTCCAGCGTGAATTCGCGGCTGCCGATCTCGGCTATTTCGCCGGTGACCCGCTGTTTTTCGATGCAGTCGATCTCCAGCGTACCCGATATGGGGTGGCTGAAAGGCTCCAGGGTCACGCCGCATTCCTGCGTCACCTCGCCCGTGAGCGTCAGGCTGACGCGCACGACCGGCTTGCCGCCCGGCAGCGAACGCGTCTCGACATGCGCGTCGAGGCGGTTCAACCCGATCATGCCGAACGCCCTGGCGATCACGGCGCGGCGGTCCTCATCGGCGACCAGATCGACCGCCATTCCCCTGGCGGCCTGATCGAACCGTACACGATGTTCCCAAAGTCCGGCTTCCTGTTGATCACTCATTGCCTACTCTCCACTGATCACAAGGTTCGCTGAGTCTGGCTCATTTTCAAGCACCGCCGGCGGCGGAAAGGTCAGCCGGCCAGCCAGCGCCTCATCGGCCCTGAAACTGTCATGGGCCGTCTGTGCATAGATGGCGAAGGCCTGCGCGCGTTCAAGCACCGCAGCCGGAATCGCCTCATTCCGGGGTTCGCCATCCGCTTCTTCATCCCCATAGTCCGATCCGGCCATGATGGTGCGGGCCGTGTAATCCGCGGCGGCGGCCAGGCCGGCATTTTCGCGCCACAGATCGTCCCAGCGCTTCAGGCGCGTATAGATGACCTGACCCAGCTTTTTCATCTTCTTCGGTACGCTGAGATCGCCGACCCCTTGTTCCCGCAGGGTCGAATCGAGCGCCAGCAGGAAGGAATCGAACAGGGCCTGCGCCGTTTCCTGCGCCTGGCCGTGACGCGGATCGGACACGGGCAAAGATTTCAGCCGCGTCACAACCAGCCCGACATGAAAGGTCAGAAGCTCGAACCGCGCGCCGATGGCGTCGTCCACACCATAGTCGAGATAGAAGACCGGCAGGCGCGATTGCGTCACGCAGGCGGCGTAGAGCCTATCGCCGATCAGCCTGACGGGGCGCGGCTTGAAGACGGATTTAAGCTTGTCCAGAAAAGGGTGCATAACGTATCTTTGGTTGGCCCGAACCGGCGAATATGCCCTGACGATACAGAGGCGATGTGTCGCCATTCAGACGCGATATCCGGCGAAAAATTTGCTGTTCATGGCCATGTTTAGGCCTTAAGCTTGCCGTAAGCCTAATTTCCCTATAGGTCAAATGCGTTTCGTTTTCTAAACAGGATATTCATGCGCCCCCCTTTGTCGAAAGAATGGCTATCTCTCAAGACAAGCCTTGCTCTGGTCGCCGCGTCCGCCCTGGCCCTGCTGGGCACGGCCTGCGCGCCCACCATGACGCACCATGGCTACCTAGCGCATGAGGCCAAGCCTTCGGTGGATATCAAGGTCGGTGACACGCAGGCCACCGTGCTCGACAAGATCGGTGCGCCGTCGCAGACCTCAGTCTACAAGCCGTCGGAATGGTACTATATCGACCAGGTGTCGATGAAGATGACCTACAAGCAGCCGCGCGTCACGGCGCGCTCGGTCACAGTCGTTGATTTCGATCCGGCCACCCAGACGGTCGCCGCCGTGAAAACCCTGTCTCTGGCCGATGGCCGCATCCTGACGCCGAACCCCAACAAAACCCCGACGCGTGGCCGCTCCCTGACCGCGCTGGAACAAATTCTCGGCACGGTCGGCCACCAGCGCCTCGACAACAGCCAGGACACCAATCCCGGCAACCGCCGCCGCCGCGAATAGGTCCTACGGATATTCAATATAAAAGCCCGCCCGGTTCACGCCGGGCGGGCTTTTTGTATTGAGGGAAGATAGGAATTCACAGATTAACACAGATTAAGAAAGCAAGAAGATTTATCCCTCATCGAGATTTTCAGAGCTTGTTTATCATTCAATGAGCGCTTTGCGCTCAAGAACAATCCTGACACCACACAATGATTATCGGTGATCAGACGTCAGCTTATCCACGCTTCTCTTAATCTGTGTTAATCTGTGGATTCCCCCTCTCTAATAGAACGTAAAAGCAGCCCCCGCCGTTTCCGGCGAGGGCTATTTATTTTAAGCACCGTGAGCGAGCACAGCCAGCATGAGCAAGGCCACGATATTGGTGATCTTGATCATCGGGTTGACCGCCGGACCGGCCGTATCCTTGTACGGATCGCCGACCGTATCGCCGGTCACCGAAGCCTTGTGCGCTTCGGACCCCTTGAGGTGTTTCACGCCGTCCTTATCGACAAAGCCGTCCTCAAAGGACTTCTTGGCGTTATCCCACGCGCCGCCGCCGGAGGTCATCGAGATAGCGACGAAGATGCCGGTCACGATCACGCCGAGCAGCATGGCCCCCAGCGCCTCGAACGCCGGCACCGCGCCGCCGATGAAGTAGACGATGGCGAACAGGACGATGGGAGACAGCACCGGCAGCAAGGACGGGATAACCATTTCCCTGATCGCCGCTTTTGTCAGCATATCGACCGCCCGGCCATAGTTGGGCTTCGAGGTGCCGGCCATGATACCGGAATCCTCACGGAACTGCTTGCGCACTTCTTCCACGACCGCCTGCGCCGCGCGGCCAACCGCCGTCATGCCCATGCCACCAAACAGATAGGGCAGCAGGCCGCCGATCAGCAGGCCGATCACAACCCAGGGCGACGACAGCGAGAAGGTCAGGTCGCCCAGGCCCCGGAAGATTGCCGGCGCATCCGTCAGGCCCGCGAAGTATTTCAGATCCGAGGTATAGGCGGCGAACAGCACCAGGGCGCCGAGGCCGGCCGAACCGATGGCGTAGCCTTTGGTGACGGCCTTGGTGGTGTTGCCCACCGCATCGAGCGCGTCGGTGGTGTGGCGCACTTCGGGCGGCAGACCGGCCATTTCGGCGATGCCGCCGGCGTTATCCGTCACCGGGCCGAAGGCGTCGAGCGCCACGATCATACCGGCCAGGGCCAGCATGGTGGTGGTGGCGATGGCGATACCGAACAGGCCCGCCAGCAGGTAGCAGCCGATAATGCCGGCCACGATGATCAGGGCCGGAACCGCCGTCGCTTCCATCGAAACCGCGAGGCCCTGGATGACATTGGTGCCGTGGCCGGTGACCGACGCCTGAGCGATGGAGACGACCGGACGCTTGCCGGTGCCGGTATAGTATTCCGTCACCACGATAAAGCCCGCCGTCACCGCCAGGCCGACCAGTCCGCAATAGAACAGCGTCATGCCGGTGAAGTGGAAGGTGGTCCCCGCCGAGACATATTCAAACGGTGTATCGAAACCGAGGCCCGGCAGGTACTTTATGACCGCAGCCAGCGCCACGATCGACAAGAGGCCGGTGGCGATCAGCCCCTTGTAGAGGGCGTTCATGATGTGGTTGTCCTTGCCCAGGCGAACAAAGAAGGTGCCCACTATCGAGGTGACGATACAGACGCCGCAGATGACCAGCGGCAACAGCATCATCATGCCGACATAATCGCTTCCGCCGAAGAAGATGGCCGCCAGAACCATGGTGGCGACCGTGGTCACCGCATAGGTTTCAAACAGATCGGCCGCCATGCCGGCGCAATCGCCGACATTATCACCGACATTATCGGCAATAGTGGCCGGATTACGGGGATCGTCTTCAGGAATACCGGCCTCGACCTTGCCGACCATATCGCCGCCGACATCCGCGCCCTTGGTGAAGATGCCGCCGCCGAGACGGGCGAAGATCGAGATCAGCGAGGCGCCGAAACCGAGAGACACCAGGGCGTTGATCAGGTCGCGGTCATGAGCCGTCTTGTGCAGCACCTCGGTCAGGAAGGCATAATAGCCGGACACGCCAAGCAGCGCGCCGCCGGCCACAAACAGGCCGGTGATGGCGCCGGCATTGAAGGCCAGCTTCAAGCCCTTCGCCAGGCTTTCCGACGCCGCCTGCGCCGTGCGGACATTGGCCCGCACCGAAATCAGCATACCGGCGTAACCGGCGGCGCCCGAAAGCACCGCGCCGATCAGGAAGCCGATGGCCGACAGATAACCGAGAAAGATAAAGGCAAGAATGAAAATGACCACGCCGACAATGGCGATGGTGGTGTACTGACGCTTGAGATAGGCCGCGGCCCCTTCCTGGATCGCCGCGGCGATTTCCTGCATACGCGCATTGCCCGCGCCAGCCTTCATCAGACCGAGGGTCTGGACGACGCCATACAACAGGCCAAGTATGCCAGCCACGATGGCCAGCATCAAAGCAATATTCATAATGTAACCCCTGTATCTTATATTTGAAGGGCGCGCAGACTCCGCCGCCCCTGTTCGGGAATCAAAAAGAAGACAAAATACAGAGTCTTATTTTCGATTGAAGCGGAGAGTGCCAAATGTTCATCTGAGTTTCAAGGCCGTATTCGCGGCAAACCCATTATAATTCAAGGGCTTTCAACACACGAATGCTGCAATGCAGAGGCGCGAATACTTATAGCTTGCAAATTCAGGACGTTACAACAACCGCAGCGCAGCACAACCAATGCGCGCGCCGTGTCAGTACGGGTGCCGCTTCGGACTTTGCGCCAGGATGTCGATCGACTTGATGACGCCGGGGCCGGTGATCTTCGTCCACTCGGCGGTCATGACCTGCCTGAAACGCGGTTCATCGAGCAGGTAGTCCTTGCCGGCCTGTCCGAAGGAGATCCTTGACGCCACCCGCACCAGGGCGTCGCGGAAATAGGGTTCCTTGTTGCGGAACAAGGCCTCATCGGCCGTCATGGTCAGGTTTATGCGGATATTCAGGAAAATATAGTTGACCAGCTTGCCGTCAACCGTGACCGGAATGGCGACGGCGCCCAGCTGGACCGAAGCATGGCCGGCCTTTTTCGACGCCCCGCCTTCGCTGGCAATAGCAGGCATGCCGGGCAGCAGAAAGGCCATGGCCAGCAGACAACGGCGGTTAAAGGAGCGATTCATGCGCCGATAATGACGTAAAATCGTTGATAACGCCTGAATATGAAAAACCCTCCGGTTCGCACCGGAGGGTTGAATTCAATGGCGGCGCTTGCCGTCATGCCAGCGGCCGTCCTTGTCGCGCCAGCCATAGGGATTGTCGTGGTCATTGCGCCAGGCGTCGCCATAGGCATAGGGCGGCGGCGTGGTGTGGCGGTAGCGGTCGTAATAAACGTGCTGGTAACGGTCCGAAGGCGGGCGATCCTTGTAATAGACGACCGTATAGCCGGAAGGCGGCGGCGCCGGATCATAATAGGCGCCCTGATAGGAATAGTATTCGCCATTGTAGCATTTCACGCTGCTCTTGCCGACATTATTGCCGATCACGCCGCCGACGACAGCGCCGCCGACCGTGCCGAGGCCGCGTTCATGCTTGGATACCTGACTGCCGACCAGACCGCCGATAACCGCGCCGATGACCGTGCCATTGGTCTGGGCATCCTTTTTCTTGGCGTAGCAATAACCATCATAGCCGCGCAGGTCACGATCCTGCGCCACAGCCATGGCGGGGATGGCCATGGCGGCTGCCAGACCAAACACAAGACCGGTTTTCAGAATAGGTGTCATCTCAGATTGCCTCCGACTGGATTGCCCCGGCTGACTCGAACCTGACCGCCGCGGTGATTACAAAGAGCTAAATGAAAAGTGATTGCGGTACAATTTGGATGGACCATGGAAATCGCATCGTATTTATAAGTTTTCGGAAAATGGCCAATGCCGTTTCTTAAAGCGGGTGCGTGAACCCCTTTTTCGCCACGTCCAGGCGGCGCGTATCGGCCCACAGTTCCGCGCCGGCCGGCGTATCCTCGGACAGGCCGATACAGGCGCCGATGTCGTAAAATCCCGCCATGACCAGCGCCTTGGCCCCGGCCTCGTCGGCGGTGCAGAGGATCTGATAATCGTCGCCGCCGGTGACCAGTTCGACCGGGCTGATGCCGGACGCGATCGCCGCGCGGGCCGACAGCGAGGTCGGGACCCTGTTAAGGTCAAGGCGGATCATCAGGTTATTGGCGCGCGCCAGATGATCGGCGTCGGCCAGCAGACCATCGGATATATCCATGGCGCTGCGGGCATGATTACGCAGGGCGGGCACGAGATCGACGCGGATTTCCGGCAGGTGATAGGCGCTGATGACCTCGTTGACATCTTCGTGCGGCAGCCCCAGAAGCTGCCCCTGCAAGGCTTTGAGGCCCAGGAATCCCTGACCGATATAGCCGCTGACCAGCACGCGGTCGCCCGGCTTCGCGCCCAGCCGCGACAGCGCCTTACCGGCCGGTACCTTGCCGAACAGCGTCATGGAAACCACCAGCGGGCCTTCGGTGGAAACGGTATCGCCGCCGAACAGGCTGAGGCCGTAACGGTCCTGGTCGATTTTCAGGCCACGGGCGAAATCCGCCTTTTCGGCGTAGGTCGTGCCACGCGGCCAGGCGGTGACGAGCTGGTAGCCATAGGGTTTGGCGCCCTTGGCGATGATATCGGAGAGATTGACGCGCATCAGCTTGCGCGCCACCAGATCGAGCGGGTCGTGCTCGAAAAAATGAACGCCGCCGACCAGGGCATCGGTATTGACGACCAGATCACAGGCGGGATCGCCGGGGATAATGGCGACGTCATCGGCAAGGCCCCTCGCCTCGCGGCTCAGGCCCGCCAGGGGTTTGAAAAGCTGATCGATGATGGAAAATTCGTCGGGTTCGCTCATACCGCTCTCACCACGATCACAAGGCCGTCATTTTGCATGCGACAGGCGAAAATACGACAAAATTTTCCGTGATTTCGCCTTTCAGGCTTTATTTGCGTATATCGGCGGCTATGCCGTCGAGCGCGCCGTTGACGAAACGCGCCTCGCTTTCACCATAGAAGGCGCGCGCGATCTCGACATATTCGTTGATGATCACCTGCAAGCCGATATCCGGGCGGAACTTCAATTCCCACGTCCCGGCGCGCAGGATGGCGCGGACCGTCGAATCGAGACGTTCGATGCGCCAGCCGGAGGCCAGCCGGTTGACGATCAGCGGATCGATCACCGCCTGTTCCCTGACAATGGTGCGCGCGCCTTCGCCGAAAAAGGCCTCATCGGCGGCGGCCAGGGGTTCGCCTTCCAGATCGCCGTCGAAACGGTAGTCGGAAAATTCCTTGATCACGGTTTCGACGCCCGCACCGGTGATTTCAAGCTGATACAGCGCCTGAACAAGCACCAGACGCGCCACGGTGCGGGCGCGCTTCTCCTTGTTGGACAACGACCTCGTTTCTGTTTCCTTGGCGTTTAGCTGATCGATGACCGCTCTGAGGCTGGTCGGCTTGGGCGCGGTGGACTCGCTCATTGGCCGCCATCCATCAGGGTCTTGCGCAAGGATATCATGGTCAGGCAGACCTTGGCGACCGTGCCGCCCTTGTCGCCTTCCGAACGGCGGGCGCGTACCCAGGCCTGCTCCTCGTCTTCCACGGTCAGGATGCCGTAGCCGATGGCCAGGCGTTGCTTGTAGCTGAGGTCCATCAGGCCGCGCGCCGATTCATTGCAGACATAATCGTAATGGGTGGTGTCGCCACGGATGACGCAGCCGAGCGCCACATAACCGTCATAGGCGCGGCCCATCGGGCGGTGGGCGGCATCCTCGGCCATGGCGATGGCGGCGGGGATTTCAAACGCGCCGGGCACCGTCACCACGTCGTATTCCGCGCCGAGTGCGCTGAGGGCGTCTTTGGCGCCGGCCAGAAGCTCATCGGCGATATCGTCGTAAAAGCGGCTCTCGACGATCAGGATGCGGAGCGGGTTTTCTATGGTCAAAGCGAGTCGTCCTCAAAGGCGTGAAGGCAGGTCAATACGCCCTTATGCCTTCCTGAAAAAGTAAAATCTACAATGTTTGCCAGTCGATGATGCTCAGGCCGTAGCCTTCCAGCGCCGCCGGTTTCGGGCGTGTGCCGGACAGGGTGATCATGTCGCGCACACCCAGATCGAGCAGGATTTGCGCGCCGACGCCATAATCGCGCAGGCCGCGCGGGCTGGGATCGGTGGCGGCGTCAGTGCCAAAACGGCTGGACAAGACCTTCGGATCCGGATCGCGCAGCAGCACCATGACCGCCGGGCCGTTATGATCGGCCAGTATCCGCATCGCTTTTTGCACCTGATGGCTGCGGAACCCGCCGCCTTGCCCGGCAAGGACATCCGAGGCGATATCGAGCTGGTGCATGCGGACAAGCGTTGGCTTACTGGGCGTCGGCTGCGCCTTGACCAGGGCCAGGTGTTCGGAGTTGTCAAGCTGGTTGCGGTAGACCATCAGGCGAAACTGTCCGCCCCATTCGCTGTCGAACGGACGGTCCAGCACGCGCTCGACAAAGCGTTCGGTGCGGCGGCGGTAGGCGATCAGGTCGGCGATGGTGCCGATTTTCAGGCCGTGCAGTTGCGCGAACGGGATCAGGTCCGGCAGGCGCGCCATGGTGCCGTCGTCATTGATGATCTCGCAGATCACGCCGGCGGGATAAAGGCCGGCCATGCGCGAAATATCGACCGCCGCTTCGGTATGGCCGGCGCGAACCAGCACGCCGCCATCACGCGCCACCAGCGGAAAGACGTGGCCGGGCGAGACGATATCGCGCGAATCCTTGGTCGGGTCGATGGCGACGGCAATGGTATGGGCGCGATCCTTCGGCGAAATGCCGGTGGAGATGCCGTCCTTGGCCTCGATGGACACGGTGAAAGCCGTGCCGTTGCGCGCGCCGTTGTCATGCACCATCGGCGGCAGGCGCAAAGTCTTGGCGCGTTCGCCGGTGATCGACAGGCAGATCAGGCCGCGGGCGAAGCGGGCCATGAAGTTGATGATATCCGGCGTCGCCATCTGGGCGGGGATGACGACATCGCCCTCGTTCTCGCGGTCCTCGGCATCGATCAGAATATAGGGGCGGCCATTGCGGGCATCCTCCAGAATATCCTCGATGGAGGAAATCGGGCTGTCGTAACCGTTATCCGGATTGGCGCCCAAATCGGTGGTGATCTTGTTGAGGGTCATCTTGTCTACTCTGTCTCAAACCAACGGGCGGCATAGCGCGCCAGACGGTCAACCTCAAGGTTTACGCTGTCACCGACGGTCGTTTTCGACAAGGTTGTGTGCAGCCAGGTGTGGGGAATGATGTTTACGCCGAAGGTCTGTCCTTCAACCTCGTTGACGGTCAGGGAAATGCCGTCGAGCGCCACGGAGCCTTTCGGGGCGATAAAGCGATGCAGTGGCGCAGGCGCCTCGAAGGTCAGGCGGTAGCTGTCGCCGTCCTGTTTGACGCTGACCAGTTTCGCCAGGCCATCGACGTGGCCGGAAACGATATGGCCGCCGAGTTCGTCGCCGATCTTCAGGGCGCGCTCGATATTGACCTTCGTGCCTTCCTGCCATTGGCCGAGATTGGTTAGCGACAGGGTTTCATTGGACACATCGAGATCATAGCTGCGGCCCTGCTTGGAAACCACGGTCAGGCAGCAGCCGGCATGGCTGATCGAGGCGCCGATCTCAACATCATTGAGAGCAAAATCGACGCGCATGGTCAGGCGCACGCCGGCATCCGATTTTATAAGGGTCTCGACCGTCCCCATGCTGGAAATAATGCCCGTAAACACTTGGTATCTCATCCTTTATCGCCGGTATTGGGCCGGTCTTTCACAAGGGAATTATCCACAGATTGCACAGATGGATTTGTTTTTTGGAACCCCGAATGGACACGAATATACACGAATAAGATTGGTTTCTCGTGGAGATGCCGACCTGAATATCTGAGCGAGCAAAGCTCGCATTATTCGTGTATATTCGTGTCCATTCGGGGTTCCAAATATTCTTAAAATCTGTGCTTATCTGTGGATAAATATCTTCCTTAACTTAACTCATAGGTTTCCCAGAGGTCATCACCGACCGACTGGACGCCCAGGCGCGTGAACCGCACCATGTGATTGATATCCTCGATATTCAGGTGCCCGATCACCGGCCGGGCATCCCCGCCCAAGATGGTGGCCGAACGGAACCATTCAAGGCGATCGACAAAACCGGCACGCAGGAAGGCCGTGGCGATCACTCCGCCCCCCTCGACGAACAGGCGCTCGATGCCCGCTGCGCTGATCGCTTCCAGGGCCGCTTCGAGATCGACCCGTTGATGCTTTGATGGCACTTTCAGCGCCCGGACGCCTAATGATTGCATTTCGCCAGTGATATCGGTCGTCGTCACCATATAGGTCGGGATGACCCGCGCCGTCTGGGCCAGTTTGGAGGATAATGGCAGGCGGGATCGGGAATCGAGCACGATGCGCGCCGGCTGGTAACCTTCGTAATTGGGCAGACGGACGGTGAGTTCAGGATCGTCCTTCAGCGCGGTTTCGATACCGACCAGAACGGCGTCATGGCCGCCGCGCAGTTCATGGACGACGCGGCGCGCCTCCTCGCCGGTGATCCACTTGCTTTGGCCGGACGCCGTGGCGATACGGCCGTCGAGCGTGGTGGCGAGTTTGAGGGTAATTTGCGGGCGGGTCATAAAGATACCCCACCACCACGCCCTGCGGGCGCGGTCCCCCTCCCCAGCAAGCTGAGGAGGTATAAGAACCGGTCACGCATCATCAGATGGCGAAATATCCTGCTCGCCCAGCCCTTGCCTGATGTCCGAAGGATCGGCGGGCGCATCATCATGCAGCCCCTCGTCGCCCAGGAATTTGGCGAAATCGGAGGTTTCGCGGAAGTCACGATAGACCGAGGCATAACGCACATAGGCGACGACATCGAGGGATTTCAGCGCGTCCATGACCAGGCCGCCGACCGTATCGGACGGGATATCGGTCTCGCCCATGCTTTCCAGTTGCCGGACGATGCCCGACACCATGCGGTCGATGCGGTCCTGATCGACCGGCCGCTTGCGCATGGCAATGGCGACCGACCGTTCCAGCTTCGCCCGATCGAAAGGCGTGCGTCGGCCCGACCGCTTGACCACCATGAGATCACGCAACTGAACGCGCTCGAACGTGGTGAACCGTCCGCCGCATTCCGAACAGGAGCGTCTCCGGCGGATCGCCGCGCCATCTTCTGACGGGCGGGAATCCTTCACCTGAGTCTCAAGGTTTCCGCAAAAGGGACAACGCATCTATTACCTTTAAGCGTAAATAGGGAATTGCTTGGTCAGCATCAGCACCTGGGCGCGGACCTTTTCCTGCACGGCCAGATCGGGCTGGCCGCCATTGACCGCCATGCCGTCCACCACGTCGGCGATCAGGTTGCCGATGGTGATGAATTCCGCCTCGCGGAAACCGCGGGTGGTGCCGGCCGGGGTGCCGAGACGGACGCCTGAGGTGATGGTGAAGGGTTTGTCGTCGAACGGGATGCCGTTTTTGTTGCAGGTGATGAAGGCGGCTTCGAGGGCGGCTTCGGTATCCTTGCCGTTCTGGCCCTTGGGACGCAGATCGACGGACATGACGTGACTGTCGGTGCCGCCGGTGACGATGGCCAGGCCGCGCGAAACGAGCGTATCGGCCAGGGCGCGGGCATTGGCGACGACCTGCTTGGCATAGGCCTTGAATTCCGGCTGGAGCGCTTCACCGAAGGCCACGGCCTTACCGGCGATGACGTGCATCAGTGGGCCGCCCTGCAGACCGGGGAAGACGGACGAATTGATCTTCTTGCCGAGCGCTTCGTCGTTCGACAGGATCAGGCCGCCGCGCGGACCGCGCAGGGTTTTGTGCGTGGTGGTGGTGACGACATGGGCGTGCGGCAGCGGATCGGGATAGACGCCGCCGGCGACCAGGCCGGCATAGTGGGCCATATCGACGAACAGATAGGCGCCGACCGAATCGGCGATCTCGCGGAAGCGCTTGAAATCGATATGGCGGGGATAGTTGGAGGCGCCGGCGATGATCAGCTTCGGCTTGTGCTGCTGGGCCAGGTCATTGACCTGCTCCATGTCGATCAGGTTGGTATCGCGCGTCACGCCGTAGGGCACGACGTTGAACCACTTGCCCGACTGGTTGGCCGGGGAGCCGTGCGTCAGGTGGCCGCCGCAGGCTAGGTCCATACCCATATAGGTGTCGCCCGGCTGGAGCAGCGAGAAGAACACCGCCTGATTGGCCTGGGCACCGGAGTGCGGCTGGACGTTGGCGAAGGCGCAGTTGAACAGCTTTTTGGCGCGTTCGATGGCGAGACGTTCGACATCATCGACATATTCGCAACCACCATAGTAGCGGCGGCCGGGATAGCCCTCGGCGTACTTGTTGGTCAGGACCGAGCCTTGCGCTTCCAGAACGGCCCTGGAGACGATGTTTTCCGAGGCGATCAGTTCGATCTGATCCTGCTGGCGGTGCAGTTCGCCCTTGATCGCCGCCATGACTTCGGAATCTTGAGTGGCGAGATCGTTGTTGAAATAGCCTTGCGGGATGAATGAGCCGGCGTTCGCGGGTGCGTTCAAGGGAGCGATTCCTGTGCTGGAGGAAAGATAAGGGGGATATGGGGAGCGTTTACGCTTATAGCCAGCGCGAGGCAAGGTTTTTAAGCTGGTTTACGTCAAACCAGCGTACCGCGTCCGCCTGAGGGCGGCTTTGGCGTGCCGGATATGCCCAACTTGTTTTTCAGCTTGAGCACGGCCAGGCGTTTGACGCCTTCCGGGTCATTGACCGGCCCCATGGCCGTGGCCTCTTCCGCAGTGTCAGCATCAATCGCCGTCACCTTCAGGTAAGCGCCCTTCCGCTGCATCTCGATATAGATTTCGGACATGAATGGAGTGTGCCGCAGACGGTGCAAGAAAGCAAGAAACCCCACCATCACGCCCATGAAGAATGGGCGCGGCCCTCTCCCCGACAAGTCGGGGAGGTACAAGGGATAAGAGTTTTTGTACCTCTCCAGTTTACTGGGGAGCCGGGCGGCCGGTGCCGGGGACCGCACGAGACGCGAAGCGGTGAGATGTGGGGGTGGGGTTTCTTGCTTAAACTCTTACGCCACAGCCGGCAGGCGGGCGACGTTGCACATGGTCCAGAGCTTGTCCATCGACTCGACCAGGTGATCGATCATCTCGTCCGTATGGTCCGGCGACGGGGTGAAACGCAGGCGCTCGGTGCCCTTCGGCACGGTCGGGTAGTTGATCGGCTGGACATAGATGCCGAAATCGTTGAGCAGCATGTCCGACACCATCTTGCAGTGCTTGGCGTTACCCACCAGTACCGGCACGATATGGGATTGCGTAGGGAAAGTGGCGATGCCCTTGGCGCGCAGCTTTTTCAGCAGGGATTGCGCGCGTTCCTGATGGGCCACGCGCTTTTCGTTGTGTTCTTTCAGATACTTCACCGAGGCGGCGGCGCCGGCCATGATGGCGGGCGGCAGAGATGTGGTGAAGATGAAGCCTGCGGCCCACAGGCGGATGGCGTCAACCATCGCCGAAGTGCCGGCGATATAGCCGCCCATCATGCCGAACGCCTTGCCGAGCGTGCCTTCGATGATGTCGATCTCGCCCATGATGCCGTCGCGTTCGGCGACCCCTGCCCCGCGCTCGCCATAAAGGCCGACCGCATGGACCTCATCGATATAGGTCAGCGCGCCGTACTTTTTCGCCAAGGCCACCGTGCCGCGCACATCGGAGATATCGCCGTCCATCGAATAGACGGATTCAAAGGCGATCAGCTTCGGCGCATTGGCCGGCGCCGCCTTGAGCAGGTCTTCGAGGTGTTCGAGATCGTTGTGGCGGAAGACATGGCGCTCGCCACGGCCATTACGGATGCCCTGGATCATCGAAGCGTGGTTCAGTTCATCCGAGAAGATGATCAGGCCCGGCAGGATTTTATAGAGCGTGGTCAGGGTCGCTTCGTTGGCGACATAGCCGGAGGTGAAGACCAGCGCGGCTTCCTTGTGGTGCAGGTCGGCCAGTTCGGCTTCAAGGGCATTGTGATACCAGGTGGTACCGGAGATATTGCGCGTGCCGCCGGAACCGGAGCCAACCGCATCGATCGCCTGGTGCATGGCGTCCATTACGATCGGGTTCTGGCCCTGGCCGAGATAATCGTTCGAGCACCAGACGGTGACGTCCTGTTCGCTGCCGTCTTCCTTTATCCAGGTGGCGCGCGGAAACTGGCCAGCGTGACGCTTCAGATTAGCGAACACGCGATAGCGCCCTTCGGCGCGAACAGCTTCTACAGCGGCCTCGAAAGCGGCATTATAGTTCATATCAAACTCCGGCGGCGTAACCGAAAAGCCGCGTATCTGTTTGCGAAATAGCCTTTTCGCCCGGTCCATTCAAGTCTTCAGGGGGCTAAAACAACCCTCTTGAGATATTCAAAAATGACAATGTGGCAAATCCATTCCAAATTCCAGCGATTTTGCCTAAAAGCGGTTGCGCAGATTGTCGCAGCCTGAGGTCGCAGCCCGTGGAGAGTAAAATGCCGAAAGTCTGGATATGCCTGTTTCGCGGTATCAATGTCGGCGGCAACAACAAGCTGCCGATGAAGGACTTGACGAGGCTCATGCTGGCGGCAGGCCTGACGGAGGTGAAGACCTATATCGCCAGCGGCAATGTGCTGTTCGGGTCCGAACTGGATGAAGCCGCGCTGGAAGCATTGATCGGCGATCTGATTGAGACTGGCTTTGGTTTCCGCCCGCCGATTTTCCTGATCACGCTTTCGCATCTGGAAAAGACGCTGGCGGAAAATCCGTTCCGGGATCATGAGCATAAAGGCAAGGCGCAGCACGTCTTCTTTTTCAAGGCACCACCGGCGAAGGTGGATCGGGAATTGCTGGACAGCTTGAAGACTGACAGCGAAGCTTATGAAATAACGGATGAATTGATGTATCTCTATGCGCCGGAAGGCGTCGGGCGCTCGAAGATGGTTGAGAAGCTCGGCCGCGCCATCAAGGCCGATATGACCGCGCGTAATCTCAATACGGTAGAGACATTACGGGATATCGCGGCGGGGATGGCAGGTTAGAAACCACGAACCACACGAACCGCACGAACTTCATAATATATAACTGACTGCCCGGTTGTCAGACATGAAAAGGATGGCCTGCGGCCATCAATATTGAAGATACAAGACACTAAGGTTGGGGATGACCATAGAGTTCGTGTCTGTTCGTGTGGTTCGTGGTCAAAACCTTTTCTTCTCACGCTTGAAGCCATGCGCCAATCGGCCTAAAGCTTCGGCAATCATTCGAGAATAAGCCATGACCTTCAATCCGATCCTTGCTCCCTATCCCGCCGGCCGGCCGCGCCGTTTGCGCCAGAGCCACTGGATACGCGATCTGGTGGCGGAAAACCGCCTGCACGTCTCGGACCTGATCTGGCCGATCTTCGTCCATGATCAGGACAAGGCGCGCGATGCCATCGGCTCGCTGCAAGGCGTCGATCGCCTGAGCATCGCCGAGGCGGTGAAGGAAGCGCGTGAGGCAAAGGCCTTGGGAATCAATGTGATCGCGCTGTTTCCTCATCTGAATGAGAAAATCCGCACCGCTGACGCCAGAGCCGCGCTCGATCCGGATGGCCTGATCGCCCAGACCTGCCGCGCCATAAAGGCCGCCGTGCCGGATATCGGCCTGCTGGTCGATATCGCGCTCGATCCCTACACCGACCACGGCCACGACGGGCTGCTGATCGACGGCCGGATCGTCAATGACGCCACGGTGGAGACGCTGGTGCAGCAATCCCTGGCCCTGACCGCCGCCGGCGCGGATATCCTGGCCCCTTCGGACATGATGGACGGCCGTATCGGCGCCATCCGCACGGCGCTGGAAGCCGCCGGCCATCAGGACACCATGATCATGTCCTATGCCGCCAAATACGCCTCGGCCTTCTACGGCCCTTATCGTGACGCGATTGGCGTCAAGGCGCTGAAGGGCGACAAGAAGACCTACCAGATGGATTCGGCCAATACCGAGGAAGCCCTGCGTGAGGTCGCCATCGATATATCCGAAGGCGCCGACATGGTGATGGTCAAGCCCGGCCTGCCCTATCTCGATATCGTCCGGCGCGTCTCCGATACCTTCAGGGTGCCAACCTTCGTCTATCAGGTCAGCGGCGAGTACGCGATGATCAAGGCGGCGGTCGAGAAAGGCTATATGGACCACGACCGCGGCGTCATGGAAACCCTGCTGGCCTTCAAGCGCGCCGGCGCTTCGGGCATCCTGACCTATTTCGCCAAGCACGTCGCCGAACTGTTGAAAGCATAAAATGAACATCCACAAAGACCTGCAAAAAGCCCTCAATGCCGGCACCTATGTGCGCCTGACCCTGGCCGATGGCGAACACGAGGGCTTTGTCATCGCCCTCAGCCCGGCGCTGGTGCTGCTGCAAGCGATCCACGAATGGCAGGATGTCGGGGCCTTCGTGACGCCTATTGAATTAGTCGAAGCCGTCGAGGTTTCCGACTATCACGACGACCAGTTGAAGATTCTCGACTTCAATAGCGTTAAGCGCACCAGGCGCTACGGCTGGGTGCGGCTTGGCGGCTGGCAGGAGCTGTTCAAGTCGTTACAGTTCAAGGAAAAGTTCGTTGTCGTTTCGGCCGAAGACGGCACCGAGGTCGGGTTGGTCGACGCGATCGAGGCTGACTGCGTGGTCATCAAGGCCATCGATCCCGGCGGCAACTGGCAGACCGACGAGGTGGAATGGCCATTCGAGGACATCGCGCTGGTTCAGTTCGATGACAGCTACAGCCGTACCCTGCAACGCTATGTCGAAAAGCGGGCGTCGAATTAGCGCTTTTTTCGCCGCGCTTCCAGACGAGCATGGAGCGACGACGTATCCCAGCGCTGGCCCCCCATGGCCTGGACTTCCGAATAGAACTGATCGACCAGCGCGGCGACGGACAGATGCGCGCCATTGGCCCGCGCTTCATCGAGGGCTATCCCCAGATCCTTGCGCATCCAGTCCACCGCAAAACCGAAATCGTACTCGTCCTTCGCCATCGTGGCCCAGCGGTTGGACATCTGCCACGAGCCGGCGGCACCGGCGGAAATGGCGCTGAACACCAGGTCGGGGTCGAGACCTGCGCATTTGGTGAAATGCAGGGCCTCGGCTACGCCCTGGACCGCGCCGGCGATGGCGATCTGGTTGGCCATCTTGGCCATCTGGCCCGCTCCCGCCTCACCCAGGCGGGTGATCGACTTGGTATAGGGTCTGGTCAGTTCGACGACCTCGGCATAACGCGCTTCGTCACCGCCGACCATGACCGACAACTGACCGTTGATTGCCCCAGCCTGTCCGCCGGACACCGGCGCATCATAAAAAACGATGTGTTTTTCAGCACATACAGCCGCCAGCTCACGCGCCAGTTTCGCCGAGGTCGTGGTATGGTCGATGATCAGCGATCCCGGTTTCATGTGGGAAATCGCGTTCAGCACCGTCTGGCGGACATCCTCGTCACGGCCGACGCACAGGACCAGCGCTTCCGCGCCCATAAGCGCCGTGCCCAGGGCCGCCTCGGCGTGCATGCCATATTCGCCGGCCCAGTCGAGCGCCTTCTGGTGCGTACGGTTGAAGCCGGTGACCTTATGCCCCGCTCTGACCAAGTGGCCGGCCATTGGCGCACCCATGACTCCCAGTCCCGCGAAACACAGTCTCATGACTCAACCCCTATCTGTCCGTACCGGCCCTTGAAAAAGGTCAGTCCCGGCTGGGCCGGATCGGTTTCAAAATGCCTGACCTCACCGACAATGACCAGATGATCGCCGACCAGCCGCGACTCATACAGATCACAAGCGAAAAAGCCGACGACATCCTTCAGCTTAAGCGGCGAGAGCGGGCTTGTCAGGTCTTCTTCGGGCACGATATGGGCGTTTTCGCGGGCGAACCGGCGCGACAGGGTTTCATGACCGGCGCTGAGGATGTTGATACCGAAGGTTTGCGCCTTGGCGTACAGGTCATAGCGATGCGCCTTGAGATCGAGGCACCATTGCACCAACGGCGGCTCAAGCGACACCGAGCTGAATGAATTGGCCGTCAGTCCGACCACATGTCCATCGACGTGATCCGGGTCGGCGACCGTTATAACGCATACCCCCGTGGCAAAGCCTCCCATGGCGTGCCGTAATGCCTTCTTATCCATGCCCGTTCCGATGTATGACAACCCTATCCCTATGGGCCTAAATGACGCGGCCCGGCAATGCAACACCCCTGCGGATTTTTCCGCAAAAGTGACCGGCACGGCCCGGTCTAAACAGGCTGTTAAGGTTAATCCGGTTAGATTCGGCACAGGTTTTACGAGAGCATCCATCCATGGCCAGCCGCGACGCCCCCGTCGTCATCAAGAAAGTCAAGAAGGTTATCGGCGGCGGTCACCATGGCGGCGCGTGGAAAGTGGCCTATGCCGACTTCGTGACGGCGATGATGGCTTTCTTCCTGTTGCTGTGGCTGATCAACACCACCTCTCCCGAACAGAAGCGCGGCGTGGCCGATTACTTCGCGCCGGCCAATGTGTCGCAATCAACCTCCGGCTCCGGCGGCATCCTCAGCGGACAGGCGCTCGGCAAGGAGGGCGACAAGAATGAAGGCACCATGTCCTTCATCGAGCAGATGGCGCCCAAGCCGCCCGAAACCCAGGACAGCGACGGCACCGCCACCGAAACCAAGGGCGCCGGCGCCACGGCGGACACAACCCAGGAATCGGACGCCCAGCGCCGCGAGCAGCAATCCTTCCAGAGCGCCGCGGAGAGCCTGCGCCAGGCTTTGCAGGACATGCCGGAACTGGCCGAACTGTCGAAGAATATCCTGGTCGATCAGACACCGGAAGGCCTGCGCATCCAGTTGATCGACCAGGAGGGCCGCTCGATGTTCAACGAAAACTCGACCCAGCCGAACGAGCGCGCCAAGATTCTGTTGCGCGCCGTCGCCAAGGTGATCAACCAGTTGCCGAACCGCATCTCGATCACCGGCCATACCTCCGGCTCACTCGGCCAGGGCGGGCAAAATCCGCGCGACTGGGCGCTTTCCAGCGCCCGCGCCGATGCGTCACGCGCCATATTGCAGGGCGCCGGCGTCGATCAGGACCGCATCGCCCAGGTTTCGGGCAAGGCGGCGAAGGAGCCGCTCTATCCGGATGACCCCACCCTGGCCGGCAATCGCCGCATCGCCATCGTCTTGTTGCGCGAGGCGCCCGTTTTACCCCGGTAGATCGGGATTTGCGCTTGCCGACCCACGCGTTTTAGGTTCAACTGCGATTGCGGTATTGTCCGCGCAAGAACAGGATTTGTACGGCGTAAGATGAGCGAGCACTTTCCAGGTCGAAAGCTCAGATACTACCTGACGATTCCCGGTCCGTGCCCCTATCTGCCCGGTCAGGAGGAACGCAAGGTCTTTGTGCATCTGCCGCCGCTTGAGGCGATCAGCGTCAACGATCAGCTTTCGGCCATCGGTTTCCGGCGCTCGCAGAATATCGCCTACCGCCCCGCCTGCCAGACCTGCCACGCCTGCCAGAGCGTGCGCATTCCGGTCAGGCGCTACAGCCTGTCGAAATCGGACCGGCGGGTGGTCAAAGCCAATGCCGATCTTGCCAAGGCCTTTGTCGAGGCCGAAGCCAGCCGTGAACAGTTCGACCTGTTGCAGCGCTATCTGAGGGCGCGCCATCCGGATGGCGGCATGATGGACATGAGCTGGCCGGACCTGGTGGCCATGGTGGAGGATACGCTCGTCCGCACCCACATGATCGAATACCGGCAGGGGGACCGGCTGGTCGCCTGCGTGCTGGTCGATGCGCTGAATGACGGGCTGTCGCTGGTCTACAGTTTCTACGACCCGGACCTGATGACACGTTCCCTGGGCCGTTTCATTATCCTCGACCATATCGACCAGGCCAACCGCGCCGGCTATGATTATGTTTATCTCGGCTACTGGGTGAAAAATAGCCCGAAGATGGATTACAAGGCGCGTTACCGTCCGCTGGAGGGTTTGACGGATATGGGCTGGCAGGAGATTGATCCGGAGGCTTGAGAATCTCCTCTCCATCTGAATGGGAGGTGGCACTGCTTGTCCGCGACGGAGGGGCGCCCCTCCACCGCTTCGCGGTCCCCCTCCCTACTTCGTAGGGAGGAGATTTATAGCCGCAGCTTTCTCAAACCGCGGGGGGCGATGCGGCCGGCAGCGGCGCGCTTGCCGATATAGTCCTTCACGTCCTTGAAGTCGCGCGCCTTGCCGGAACCGTCGTACCACTGAGCGCCCGCCGCCATGTCGAACACGGTGACATCCCTGACGCCGCCGTCCTTATAGCCTTGCAGCTTGACGCCCTTGCCGCGCGCCATTTCCGGCAGTTCGCTGACCGGATAGACCAGCAGCTTGTTGTTTTCGCCCAGGATCATGAGGTGATCGCCCGTCACGGCCAGGGCGGCGAAGGCCTCGGTGCCATCCGCATTGAGCACCTGCTTGCCGGCGCGCTTGTTGGCCACGGCGTCTTCCTCGTTCATCACGAAGCCATAGCCGTTCTTCGACACCATGACGCGCTTCTGGCCCGGCTTCATCATGAAGACCGTGACGATTTTCGCGCTTTCCTCGATATCGAGCATCAAGCGCAGCGGTTCGCCATTGCCGCGTCCGGAGGGCAGCTTGTCGCAGCCGAGCGTCAGGAAACGGCCGTCGGAGGTCAGGATCAGCAGTTTGTCGGTGGTAAAGCCCGGCACCAGATACGCCAGTTCGTCGCCTTCCTTGAACTTCAGTTCGGACGGGTCCTCGACCTTGCCCTTGTTGGCGCGAATCCAGCCACGCGCCGACAGGATGACCGTGATCGGCTCCTTCGGCAGGTAGGATTCGATGGCCGCGACCTCGATGCCGACCGGGGCGTCCATGAAGGTGGTGCGGCGCGGTGACAGCAACTTCTTGCGGACTTCCACCAGTTGCTGGTCGATGCGTTTCCATTGCAGCTTTTCCGAATCCAGCAGGGCGCGGATGCCATCGCGTTCTTCCGAGAGTTTTTTGTGCTCGTCGGTGATGGTCATTTCCTCAAGGCGGGCCAGCTGGCGCAGACGGGTATCGAGGATATAGTCGGCCTGCAACTCGGTCAGGCTGAACCGCGCCATCAGGGTCTGTTTCGGCGTCTCGTCCTCGCGGATGATGCGGATCACCTCGTCGAGATTGAGGAAGGCGATCATCAGGCCGTCGAGCAGATGGAGGCGCTTTTCGATGCGGTCCAACCGCCAGTTCGACATGCGCACCAGCACGACACGGCGGTGATCGAGGAAGGCGATCAGGCAGTCCTTCAAACCCATGACGCGAGGCGTGCCGGTGGCGTCGAGCACGTTCATATTGACGCTGAAACGCGTCTCCAGGTCGGAAATCCTGAACAGGCTCTCCATCAGGACTTCGGGTTCGATATTGCGTGACTTCGGCTCAAGGATCAGGCGGATTTCCTCGTCCGATTCATCGCGCACATCGCCGAGCAGCGGGGCCTTCTTGTTTTCGATCAGGTCGGCCAGTTGTTCGATCAGGCGCGATTTCTGCACATAATAGGGTATCTCACGCACGATGATGCGCCAGCCGCCACGACCGGTATCTTCTACCTCATAGCGGGCGCGGGTACGGATCGAGCCGCGGCCGGTCTTGTAGGCCTCAAGAATCGACGCCCTGGATTCGACGCAGATGCCGCCGGTCGGGAAATCCGGGCCGGGGATGAATTCCATCAGCTGTTCGGTGGGAGTGTCCGGCTTCGCCAGCAACTGGCGGCAGGCGTCGATCAGTTCGCCGGCATTATGCGGCGGGATCGAGGTGGCCATGCCGACGGCGATGCCGGTGGCGCCGTTGGCCAGCAGGTTGGGGAAGCCGGCCGGCAGGACCACCGGTTCCTCGTCCTGATCGTCATAGGTGGCGCGAAAATCAACGGCATCCTCGTTGATGCCTTCCAACAGCAGGGTGGCGGCGATCGTCAGGCGGCATTCGGTGTAACGCATGGCGGCGGCGTTATCGCCGTCGATATTGCCGAAATTACCCTGCCCTTCGACCAGCTGATAGCGCTGGGCGAAATCCTGCGCCAGGCGGACCAGGGCATCATAGATCGACTGGTCGCCGTGCGGGTGGAAGTTACCCATGACTTCGCCGACCACCTTGGCGCATTTGCGCGCCGCCGCTTCGGGCGTCAGGCGCATATTGCTCATGGCGTACATGATGCGGCGGTGGACAGGCTTCATGCCGTCACGCACATCGGGCAACGCCCGGTGCATGATGGTGGACAGGGCGTAGGCCAGGTAACGCTTCGACAGGGCATCGCCCATCGGCTCGTCGAGAATGCGGCCGCCTTCAGGAATCATTATATCGCTCATGGCCGCAGGCTAGAGCCTGCAAGGGAACAAGACAAGACCTGCCCGGCATTCCACGGCACTTGTTCACGGTTTAGCTCGCGCGGCGCACCCGGTTGCGCCCGGCGTTCTTGGCGGCGTAAAGCGCCTGGTCAGCCTCGCGGTACAGCCTGTCCGGCGTTTTGCCGCGTCCCCATTCGGCGACGCCGGCGGAAAAGGTGTAACGGACAACCACGTCATTCAGGATCAGCCGCTGATCACACAGGCGGGCTTGCAGCCGTTCGACCACGGCGCAGGACTGGTTCATGTTGGCGCCGGGCATGAGGATCAGGAATTCCTCGCCGCCTACCCGGCCCAGAATATCGCGATCGCGCAGCAGGGCCGACGCGCTGGCGGCGAAATGCGTCAGCACGCGATCGCCGCAATCGTGACCGAACCTGTCATTAATGGACTTGAAATGGTCCAGGTCGATTAATACGGCGCTGAAAACCTCGCCGCTGTTGACCGCGCGGTCGACCAGGTATCCGAAACGCGTCATGGTGGCGCCGCGATTATACAGGCCGGTCAGGTGATCGGTTTCCGACGCCGTGATTGCCGCGTCCCGATCGCTTTTCAGGCGAAACTCGCGGCGTTTGACCGCCGTAAAATCGGCGACCGACAGGATAATCCAGCCATCGTCCAGCGTCGTTTCACTGATCCACAGCCAGCGCCCGTCGATCATATCGACTTCGAACTGGCGGACCCGTTCGCTGCGCCGCTTATCATTGGCCCGCACCAGCCAGTCATCGATATCGTCGGTGTCGATCTGGGGGCCTTGGCCGCTTTCCCAGCAATGCCGCATGATCGTGTCGAAGGTCTGGACGCCGGACTGAACGTCATACAGTTCCATAAAGCCGTTTGATGCGAAATGCAGGCTGTCGTCCGGGGCGAAAACGGCCATGGCCGTGCCCGCGGCGAGAAAACCTTCCGCAATGCGCATCATGACGTCCAAAGGCGGAAGCGCCATGTCTGTCCGGGATAATCTGGCCTCGGTCATGGATGGAAATACGGGGGACAAAAGGACATCGGTCAATCGGTATGCGGCTACTTTATAAGTCCGCATTCTGCCATATCCGCGTTATTTTGCGATTAAGGCACAGGCTTAACGGTCTCTTGCCACGCGCCTTAAAAGAGCGCGTCCACTTCGCTTTGCAGATTCTTCTGCGCCGGGCCACGGCCATGGATATGCGAATCCATTTCCACGACCAGCGCCTTCATATCCGACAGGCGGGCGCTGAGATCGGCATGGGCCGCCTTATCGGCCAGGTTGGAACTCATCAGGATATGGATCGACAGATCGAAGACACTCAAGGCGCGCTCACACACCGCGTCGAAATCACGGCGGGCATCGGCGGGGGCATGGCGATAGGCGGCAATCACCACGTCCTTCAGTTCAAAGCCGGACTTCTCGAAGTGCTCGACATAGCCGCGCTTTTGCCAGTCCGCCAGTTCCTCGGTCATGTCCGGCATGTCGAGGCCCATTTCAAACAGCATGATCGCCTCGTTGAACAGATTCAGGTAGTCCGTCGCCAGTCCGGTGGCCGGATTGACATTGGCGGCTAACAGGTCCTGTTCATTGTATGGCGGCATACGCGACTCATCACTCCCAGATTCGTAACGCGGTTATGGCATATAATCCGTTACCAAACCGTTCTGGTCATTTTTAAGGACGCTTCCGAGTCGGGGCAAGCCTTTAGCGCGACAGGGTTTCCTTCAGCCGCAACCGTATGTCCGGCAAGGGTTTGTTATATGGATGGAAGACATGGCGCTCCAGGAAAAAGCCGGTCAGTTCGAGGCCGCGCGCCACATCGCCTTCAGCCAGGCCGCCCTGCGATGACAACATAAAACCCGGCAAATGCAGGAGTTTATCCTTATAGGGCGCGCCCGCCGTACGCCCGACCGCCCGGCCCGATTTCGGACTGACATAGATCAAGTCGTCGCGCTCGCCGCTGACGGCGCAGGCGCTGAGATCAAGGCCGAAACCGAGGGCTTCCAGCAGGCCGGCCTCATAGCGGACATAGACCGCCGGCCAGATATCCGGGAACGCAAAAAGGCCGATCAATCCCGACAAGGCGTGGTAGGCGCCGGGCTGGCTGTCGCGTTCCGGCAGGACGGTCTGCGTCATGGCGCAGGCGCATTGCAGGCCCAGCAGGCCCAGCGGTTCATCGAGCAGGTCCGGCGATGGCCCGGAAGCCTCCAGGGTGGCCGCGCCCAGTTGATCGGCATGGCGGGCGCGATAGGCGAAGACGATGCGGGAACCGGCCTGCAATAACGGCTTGATCCGCCGGGAGGCCCCGCCGGCGATATGGGCGGCATAGATGCCATGGCTTTCGGTCAGGACATGGATAATGGCGCCCGTCTCGCCGTGGGACCGGGCGCTGAGAACTATGGCGTCGTCTTCAAATTCCATATCGGCCCTTATCCCACCAACCGCCGGATGCAGGGGAACCACGAATGCACACGAATATCCAACCTGAACAGTCTCGAAGGCTCAACAGAATGGGCGCTTCGCGCCATCATTCGTGTCTATTCGTGTGCATTCGTGGTTCCAAACTCTAGCTTTCGTATTCGAGGCCGAACTGCGCATACAAAGCCCGGTCCTCGCTCCACTTTTCCTCGACCTGTACATGCAGGAAGAGGTGGACCTGGCGGTCGAGCAGCTTGCCCAGTTCCTCACGCGATTTCATGCCGATCCATTTCAGGGTCTGGCCGTTCTTGCCCAGGACGATCGAGCGCTGGCTGTCGCGTTCGACGAAGATGGTCTGTTCGATCCGCGCCGAACCGTCCGGCTTGTCCTCGAACTTGGTCGTGACGACAGCGGCGGCATAGGGCAGTTCCTCATGGACGCGCAGGAACAGCTTTTCGCGGGTGATTTCGGCGGCCAGGATACGCACCGGCGCATCGGCGGCCTGATCGGCGGGGTATAGCCACGGCCCTTCCGGCATCTTCTTTTCCAACAGGGCGCGCAAATCTTTCACGCCATGCCCCTTTTCGGCCGAGATCATCAGCACGTCCTCGAAGACGCCGGTCTTGTAGAGGTCGTCGGCGATGGCCAGCAGGTTTTCGCTTTTCATCAGGTCGATTTTGTTGAGCGCCAGGATCGCTTTGGCGTTATTGTCCTGCAAGCCCTTGACGATCATATCGACATCCTCGACCGCCTTGTGATCGGCGCCCGTAGCTTTCGTATCCCCTGTCGGATGTTTCACCGCCAGTTGCGCGGCGGCATCGACCAGCAGGACGATGCAGTCGGCGTCCTCGGCCCCGCTCCAGGCCGATTTGACCATGGCGCGGTCGAGCCGGCGGCGCGGCTTGAAGATGCCCGGCGTATCGACCAGAATCATCTGGCAATCATCATGCAGGGCGATACCGCGCACCGGGAAGCGCGTCGTCTGCACCTTCTGGGTGACGATGGACACCTTGATGCCGACCAGTTGGTTGACAAGCGTCGACTTGCCGGCGTTCGGCGCACCGATGATGGCGACAAAGCCGCAGCGGGTAACAGATTCGGTCAATTCAGTTTTTCTCGTTCGATAAGGCCAAGCGCGGCGGCCTTTTCGGCCTCCTGGCGGGATTTGCCGGTGGCCGATTGCGGCGGCAGGTCGTCGATGCGGACCTCGATGGTGAAGACAGGCGCATGATCCGGCCCCTTGCGGCTGACCAGCGTATAGACCGGCGCGCCCATGCGGTGCGCCACCGCCCATTCCTGCAGGAAGGATTTCGGATTGGAGCGCGAGACATTGCCGCTCTCTTTCACCGCCTCAAGCCACAAGGGCTTGAAGGTTTTCAGCACGGCTTCATAACCGCCGTCGATATAAACCGCCGCCATCAGGGCTTCGCAGGCATCGCCCAGGATAGTCGGATTGCTGCGGCCGCCGCTCTTGGTTTCGCCGGCGGCCAGGCGGATGGCCGGTCCCAGATCGATCCGGCGGGCGACATCGGCGCAGGTTTCGCGGCTGACCAGGGTGTGGAACCTGCGGGAGAGTTCGCCTTCCGTGGCCTCCGGCAGGGTTTCCATCAGGGTTTCGGCGGTCATCAGGCCGAGCACGCGATCACCGAGGAATTCCAGGCGTTCATTATCGGCCATCTTACGCGCGCCCTCGGCCACGGAAGCGTGAGTCAGGGCCAGTTCGAGCAGTTCCGGGTCACGAAAACGGTAACCGAGATTGCTCTGTAAGGCATCTATGGCCTTCAGGCGCAGGTTCGATTCTTTCGATGGGGAGACACGGATGTTCATGCGCTGCGTTTACATCAAGCCTTTGCTTTTGGCAAAGGCTTGATGATTTGCTTGCCGCTCAGACGCCGCGAGGCTCCTCGCATGAGGCTCGGGCGGGCGCTTGCCCTTGCCGAATGCGCGGCATTCGGAATTCGTGGATATTAAAGAACTAATGTAATGGCTTGAAAAAGCGATTCCAGTGGAAGTTCAGCCAGGTCCATGGCTTCCAGAGGGAGGAGCCTTCTTTCCATGACATCAGGATCAGCACGGCGCGGCCTTCGAGGTTTTCTTCCGGCACGAAACCGACACCGGGTTCGTAAGGGTCATCCGGCGAAAAGCGGCTGTCCAGGGAATTGTCGCGGTTATCGCCCATCATGAAATAGTTGCCGGCGGGGACAATGAACTCGCCGGTATCGTCGGCGCGGCCGTCTTTGACGATATCCTGCATCAAATGCGTGCGGCCATCGGGCAGGCTTTCGCGGTAGGCGGTGGCGTAACGCGCCTCAAAGCCCTTGGCATCAACCGGGCCAAGCTCGGTATTTGGCACAGCCTTGCCATTGACGTAAAGCTGGTCCTTCCTCATCTGGACCGTATCGCCCGGCAGGCCAATCACGCGCTTGATATAATCCACCTTCGGATCACGCGGCAGCTTGAACACCACGACATCGCCGCGCTTGGGCGCATGGTTCATGATGCGGCCCTTGATGAACGGCAGGGCGATGGGGAAGGAATATTTCGAGATGCCATAATCCCATTTGGAGACGATGATGTAATCGCCTTCGTAGAGGTTCGGCTCCATCGAGGCCGAGGGAATGGTGAACGGCTGGAACAGGAAGGTACGCAGGATCATCACCAGGATCAGGGCGACGGCGACGACGCTGAAAATTTCCTTGGCTTCATCGATGGCGACCTGTTTGGCGTCGCGCGTATCGACGGCTTCTTCCTGTGCCTCTTCTTCCGGGGCATCATTGGCGGTCACGACGGTTTCGTGGTCGATCCGTTCCGCCGCATTGGCCGCGGCAGCAATCGCCTCGTTCGCTGTATCGTCGTGCTTCGCCATAAGGATAGCCCCCGAATGCTTAGTCTATTGAAGTGTGTCACCTAACCACAGATTATGGCAAGCACAAGGCTCTTTTGCCGGCCAGCATTAAACCTTGTTCAGACTCAAAGGGCTTCGATAATGGCGTAAGCCGTGGCGTAAGGGTCTTCATCGCTCAGGGACAGGTGGATATGCGCCGACCGGCCTTCGGGGACCAGACCGCGCAGCACATCGGCCGCGCCGCCGTGCAGGATGACGTGCGGCTTGCCGAGATGACCGGACACCACTTCTATATCGACAAACAAAAATCCCCGCACGCCGGTGCCGAAGGCCTTGGCGACGGCCTCCTTGGCGGCGAAGCGCTTGGCGAAACTCAAGGCCGGCTTGGCGGCGGCGCGGGCGTGTTGCTGTTCGCCAGGCGTGAAGATGCGGTCGAGAAAGCGGCCCTCGAAACGGTCCATCGAAGATTCGATGCGGCGGGCATCGCACAGATCGACGCCGATGCCCAAAATCATTCGACAACGCCTTTATGGTGCAGATCGATCAATTCCCGCATCCGGCGCAGAGCCACCTCCAGACCGGTGAAGATGGCCTCGCCGATCAGGAAATGGCCGATATTCAGTTCGCGGACATGCGGAATGCGCGCGATGAAAGGCACGGTGTCGTAATCGATGCCATGGCCGGCATGGACCTCGATACCCAGCTCATGCGCCTGTTGCACCGCCGCCTGCAAACGGTTCAGTTCATTGTGGAAAATGACATCTTCCTGCTCACGGAAGGCATCGCACAGGGCACCGGTATGGAACTCGATGACAGGCGCCCTCACCTTCGCCGCCGCTTCGATCTGCGCCGGATCGGTAGCGATGAACAGGGATGAGCGGATGCCGGCGGCATTGAATTTCGCCACGGCGGCGCCGACTGTATCGATCTGGCCAGCGACATCCAGACCGCCCTCGGTGGTGCGTTCCTGACGGCGTTCGGGCACCAGGCAGGCGGCATGGGGCTTCATTTTCAGGGCAATGCCGACCATCTCCTCCGTCACCGCCATCTCGAAATTGAGCGGCTTGCCGAAGGTGTCGCAGACCTCTTTCAGGGCGTGGATATCCTTGTCGAGGATGTGACGGCGGTCTTCGCGCAGGTGGGCCGTGATACCGTCCACGCCCGATTTCAGCGCCAGTTGCGCCGCCCGCACCGGATCGGGCGCATGACCGCCGCGCGCATTGCGCACGGTGGCAACGTGATCGACATTCAACCCCAGGCGGATGCGGTCGTGCATGGAATCAGGCCTTGGCAAGGCGGCGGCTGCCGGGATCCTGGACCGGGATGGCGGCCAGTTCGGGCGGCAGGTTATCGGCGGGATAGGCCGGCACTTCGAGCGAGGCCAGGGCGATCAGCGGCACGCCGACATCCGCCTTGCCGCCCGAACGATCGACAATGCAGGCGGCGGCGATCACGTTCCCGCCGGCGGCCCTGATGGCGGCGATGCACTCACGCGACGACAGGCCGGTAGTGACGATATCCTCGACCATGACCACGGTCTGGCCCGGCTCGACATGGAAGCCACGACGTAGCTTGAACTCACCGCCTTCACGCTCGACATACATCGACGGCACTTTCAGATGGCGGGCGGTTTCATAGCCGGGGATGATCCCGCCGACCGCCGGGGAAATAGCGAGATCAACGGGGCCGACCTGCGCCGTGATCTTTTCGGCCAGCGCCTTGCACAAGCGCTCGCAACGGTCGGCATTCATGAAGACGAGGTTTTTTTGCAGAAACATCGGGCTGTGCAGGCCGGATGAGAGGACAAAGTGGCCTTCACGCAGGGCATTGGCGGCGCGGAACTCGTTGATTACGTCTTCAGAAGTCATGTGGCGGGAATCCTTTACTGATTACCGCCTTTTATCGCGTTCACCCGTGTTTTGGAACCACGAATAGACACGAATTTACACGAATGACAATGAGCGATTTCTGCATCCGGTTAGACACCGGAAATTCCGGTGACAGGTTATGAAATATAGAATTAACCCTCGAACAATTACGTCATGATGGCAATTGCGCAAGACCTTTAATCTTTTCCCCCGTCAGTCATTATCCATGCGCTGCCAGATTTTAGGGTCGCGGCTGCTGTGGAAGCAGGAAATAACAAAAATGACATCGCCTCTTTCACGAAAGAACACGGCGTAGGGGAAGACCGTCAAAAGCGCTCGACGCACGCTGGGAAGAACATAAGGGAATCGTCCCGGCGCAATTGCAATCCGTTCCAGGATGTTTTCCAATTCATCCACAAACCTGTCGCCCAAGCCCGGGGCTTTCTTTGTCGTACCAATCCCGCGCCTCGCTGATTTCAGCGTCGGCGGCGTCGAAGAGCCGGATTTCACGCATCAGGCATTGCGGGCGGCATGCCTGGCCTTGAATTCGGCCCAGGTGATGGCCCGTTCTGCTTCAGCGTCGAAGTTGTCAAGGCGGCGCTCCAGTTCGGCACACTGCGCGGGCGGCAATGGCACATCGGCGTCGGTGAGGCTGTTCCACAAGACGCTGATCAGCGTCAGCCGATCGGCCGGGGGCATGCTCTCGATATCTGCGGATGTAATACTGAGCGTCATGGGCGAAACTCTACCTCAAAAACGGCCACAAGCGAAGGGGGTGTTTCAATATTTCGACGTCACACGATTGCGGATTTCGGACAGAGGCTACCCCCTCACCCGGTCCACGCTTTCGATCATCGGCGAGGTGCGCAGGGCGGCCGAGATATTGGTGATATGGCGGGCGTCGAGCACCTCGATATCGAAATCGACATCGAGGAAATCCCTGGGTTTGTTCGAGATGCCGATATTGACGATATTGCCCTTGGCCTCGCCGATCAGGGTGCAGGCCTGGCCGAGTACACCCGGCTTGTTCTGCATATTGACGCGCAGACGCGCCACGGAGAGCGTGTTCTTTTCGGCGTTCAGAGTCCAGTGCAGGTCGATCCAGCGGTCCTTTTCGCCGTCCATTTCCTCCAGCGCTTCGAGGTTTTCACACTCGATGGAATGGACGTGAACGCCATCGTCCTCGACAATGCCGACGATGCGGTCACCCGGCACGGGATAGCAACATTTCGAGAAGATGACGGTCTGGCTTTCACGCAGGGCCGAACCGCGCACGAAAGCCCCGCCGCCGGCGCCGTCGCGGATGCGCGTCAGGGTGTCGGTCGTCAGCATCATCGGCAGTTTCAGGCCAGGGAAGATAGCTTCCAGTATCTTGGCCGGGAAAATCTTGCCGCGCCCGCACAGCTCAAACAGTTCGTCCTCGCTGGTGACATTGAAGCGCTCGAAAGCCGGCCGCCAGCTTATGTCCTTCAGCGCCTTGTCGACCTGAGCGGCGGCACGTTCGATGGCCGTACGGCCGAGCTTGATGAAGTCGCCCGCCTCGCGCTGGCGCAGGTGGCGGCGGATGGCCGAGCGCGCCTTGCCGGTGACGGTCAGGCTGAACCAGTCCTGGTTGACGCGTGATTCCAGCCCGGTCAGAATTTCCACCTGATCGCCGTTTTGCAGGACGGTGCGCAGCGGCTTGTGTTCGCCATTGATCAGGCAGCCGATGGCCGTTTCGCCCACCTGGGTATGGACGGCGAAGGCGAAATCGAGCGGCATGGCGCCGCGCGGCAGCGAGATCAGCCGGCCTTTGGGGGAAAAGACGAACACCTGATCGAGATACATCTCCATCTTGGCGTGTTCGACCCAATCCTCGCTGTCGCCGCCGCTTTCGACGATATTGACGATATTGCGCAAGCTATTCATCGGGTTGCGGCCGCCATCGCGCGTCGCCGCCTCTTCATCGAAGCCGTAAGCCTGGTTCTTGTAGCCCCAGTGCGCCGCCACGCCCTCCTCGGCCACGCGATCCATTTCCTCGGTACGGATCTGCAGTTCGATCCGCGTGCCCTTGTGGCCGACGACTGTGGTATGCAGGGACTTGTAGTTGTTGCTCTTGGGAGTCGAGATGAAGTCCTTGAAGCGCTCCTGCACGCACGGCCAGGCGCGATGGATGATACCGAGCGCGCGGTAACATTCCTCGACATTATTCACGACCACGCGGAAGGCGTAGATATCGGACAACTGCGCGAAGCCGACCGACTTGCGCTGCAGCTTCTTCCAGATCGAATAGGGTGATTTCTCACGTCCCGAAACGCGGGCGGAAATGCCCTGCTTTTCCAGTTTGCCGGCGACATCGCGGGCGATGGCGGCAATGGTCGCGCCCTTCTCCGCGCGCATTTCCTCCAGGCGGTGGATGATCGCCTGATGGGCCAGCGGGTTGATGAAGGAGAAAGCCAGGTCTTCCAGTTCGGTGGCGAAGCGGTTGCAGCCGATCGAGCGGGCCAGCGGCGCGTAGACTTCCAGGGTTTCGCGGCTGATCCGTTCACGCTTTTCCGGCGCCACGAAATGCAGGGTGCGCATATTATGCAGGCGGTCGGCCAGCTTGACCAGCAGGACGCGGATATCCCTGGAAATGGCCAGGATGAACTTGCGCAGGTTTTCCGACGACTTGGTGTATTCCGATTGCAGTTCCAGCCGCGTCAGCTTGGTGACGCCCTCGACCATGCTGGCGACATCCTCGCCGAACTTGGCAGCGATCTCTTCGCGCGTAGCCGGCGTGTCCTCGATGGTATCGTGCAGCAGGGCGGTGGCGATGGCGGCGGCGTCCAGCTTGTAATCGGTCAGGATGCCAGCCACCTCGATCGGGTGGGCGAAATACGGGTCGCCCGAAGCCCTGAGCTGCGCGCCGTGCATCTTCATGGCGTAGACATAGGCGCGGTTCAGCATGGCCTCATCGACCGTCGGGTCATAGGCGGCCACGCGGTCGATCAATTCGATCTGGCGCAGGAATTTCGGACGGTTAGGCGCGGGCGGTTCGGGCTGAACACCAGGCACGGGAACGGCGACAGGCGCAACCGTCTGCTTTACCGCCTTGTCCAATACCTGTTCGCTTTCCGCCGACATTTATCCATCCTACAGTACGCTTCCCCTTAATCTAAACGGATCAGGGGTTAAAAGTTTCTCACAAGTGCGGATTTACACAAGCAAAAAAGGCCCAGGGCGCACCCTGAGCCTTTTTAAATAATAAGTCGCGCGGCAAAAACTAGTAGCGCTCTTCCTGGCCGCCGTCGCGGTCGGATTGCAGGGCGCGGATCAGTTCCGATTCCGACATTTGCTGGTGCGACGGATCGGCCAGCAGGGCCAGGGTTTCGGCCTCTTCCTCGGCTTCGGTGCGTTCATCGACACGTTGCAGCGAAGCGATCAGGCTTTCGGTCAGGGTACCCGGCTCCAGCACGCCATCGGCGATTTCACGCAAGGAAACGACCGGGTTCTTGTCGTTGTCGCGGTCAACCAGGATCGACGAACCGGACGAGATGGCGCGGGCGCGATGGGCGGCCAGCAGGACCAGGTTGAAACGGTTATCGATCTTTTCGACGCAATCTTCGACGGTAACGCGGGCCATTAAGCACCTCAGGAAAAGTAAGGTCTTCGCTTGGCCGGCGCTGAATTTGGCGGCCATGGAGCGAGGACAAAAAAAGTCATGAACCGGTGCCAATAGCGCGTGTCGGGGGAAAAGACAAGGCATTCCTGAAAAACAGACACGCCCGGATCTGTTCAAAACTCCTACCTAGCCGATGGTGAATACCGTTCTGCACCGGCTGTCATCCCCTGACCACGCCGTATCGACCTGCGACAGGGGGACGGGCGTGACAGCGATGCGAAAACCGGCTTTCACGGTCACCCTGAACAGATGGCGCAGGACGCGGATCAGCCGGTCCGGCCCTACGCTGCCCAAACCGCTGCCCATCAGTTCAACCGGCGCGGCGCGCAACACATCACCAGGCAAACGGATGACGGCCCCGCCGGCGCTGCCGACATGGACAAAGCGAAGCGGCCGGATCATCCGGCTGGCCTTCGCTGCCACGATCAGCAAGCGTTCGGCAGGCTCACCCCACAGATAATCGACCACCACATGAACGCCCTGGGCGAATTGTTCCTGTAGCGCCTGATCGAGCGCCGCCGCGTCCTGCGTCAGGGAAATGACCACATCGGCGCCCAAGGCCTTGAGTTTGTTCAGGGCTTCGGGGTTCCGGCCGGTGGCGATGATCTTTTTAGCGCCGAGATATCTGGCGATCTGGATGGCCAGCCGCCCCGATGTTCCGGTCGCGCCGCTGACCAGCACGGTTTCGCCGCGTTTCAGGCCGGCGCGCTCGGTATAGGCGGCCCAGGACGACATGCCGGGATTGGCGATAGCGGCGGCGGTCACGTCATCGAGCGTGTCGGGCAGTGCGATACATTGCTGCGAGTGCACCACCGTCTGCTCCGCCATGCTGCCGAAAGGGGCGCGCGGCATGACGAAATAGACCCGGCGGCCGCTGTCCAGCCGCCCGACCCCATCCATGCCGGCGACGAAGGGAAAGTCCTGCGAGGCGCTGTAATGTTCGCCCGACGCCCGGCTTCGGGTCACATGGCTGATCGCGGCGGCGCTGACACGAACACGGACCTCGCCCCGCGCCGGTACGGGATCGGCGAAGTCTCCGTATGCCGGCCCCTGCCCCGGTGCGCGAATAATGGCGGCCTTCATGACAATATCCTTTCAAGCTTTTCAAATATGTGCATTATGCACATACATGTCAGCCACCTCTTGAGCAAGATAAATATGCAAAATACACATATTAATGACCAAATCCGTGCCCTGCATGGGGCGATGGTCGATATCGTCAGCTTCATAAACCGCTCGCAGGTGGACGAGATGCTGATACACAAGGCCGGCATCCGGCTCGATCGCGCCTTGTTTCCCCTGCTGCTCGGCATCGCCTATGCGGGACCGGTCGGCATCGTTGATCTCGCCGATCGCGCTGGCCGCGATTACACCACGGTCAGCCGCCAGGTCGGCAAGCTGGAGGCGTTGGGACTGGTGGAGCGGCGGACGACGCCCCGCGACAAGCGTGTGCACGAGGTCATGATCACGCCGGAAGGCAAGGCCATGACCGACACCGTTGACGCCGCGCGCGCGCAGATCGGACGTCAGGTTCTGGAGAGTTGGGAACCGGCGGAGGTGGACAATATGATACGGTTGATGAAAAAGCTGACGGAGGCCCTGGCGGCAACGGCGCGGGAGGGATAGAGAAGCCCCCTCCGTCGCTGACAAGCGGCGACACTTCCCTCACAACGAAGCTGCCGCTTCGCAGGGGAGGATCAGGGACTACGCATTGACACGGTGCGCGACGCATGACATTAAGCCCGTCATGATCACGTCCAAAGCCATTCCCGCGCTCCTTATTGGCACCCTGATCGCTTAAGTGCGGTCAGGTGTTTTATAGCGACTTTTTTGGCTTTCCTCCCGTTTCGGGGTTCGATCATGCTCCCTCTTCTGCTACATACCGCGCGAATTCGCACCAGCCTGTGGACCTGCGCCCGTCCACAGGTCGAGCTATAGCGCGTCACCCACTACGCCAATCTGAAATGTAAGGGTTTTTCACCCATGATGCTGTCCAATCCCGAAACCAAGTACCGTCCGTTCTCGCTGGGCATCGATATGCGCGACCGGACCTGGCCCGACAAGGTGACTACCAGGGCGCCGCGCTGGCTTTCCACCGACCTGCGCGATGGCAATCAGGCGCTGGCCGATCCGATGGATGTCGAAAAGAAGCTGATGTTCTTCAACCTGCTGGTGAAGGTGGGCCTGAAGGAGATCGAGGTCGGCTTCCCCTCGGCCTCGCAGACCGAGTTCGATTTCGTGCGCAAGCTGATCGAGGAAAACCTGATCCCCGATGACGTCACCATCCAGGTGCTGACGCAATCGCGCGAAGACCTGATCAAGCGCTCGTTCGAGGCGCTGCGCGGGGCGAAGAAGGCGATCGTTCACTTGTATAATGCAACCTCCCCTCTCTTCCGCCGCGTCGTCTTCGACATGGACAAACCGGAGGTGCTGGCCCTGGCACGTAAGGGCATGGGCCTGCTGGTATCCGAAGCCGCCGCCCAGCCACAAACGGAATGGGGCTTCGAGTACAGCCCGGAAACCTTCACCGCCACCGAGCCGGAATTCGCGCTGGAGGTCTGCAACGCGGTGATCAAGGTGGTGCAGCCGACGCCGGAACGCCCGCTGATCCTCAACCTGCCGGCCACGGTCGAGGTGGCCGGACCGCACACCTATGCCGACCAGATCGAATGGTTCTGCCGCCACATCCAGAAGCGCGACAGCGTGGTAATCAGCCTGCATCCGCATAACGACCGCGGCACCGGCACCGCCGCCGCCGAACTGGCCCTGCTGGCCGGCGCCGACCGCATCGAGGGCTGCCTGTTCGGCAATGGCGAGCGCACCGGCAATGTCGATCTGGTGACGCTGGCGCTCAATCTCTATACGCAGGGAGTTTCACCCAACCTCGATTTTTCCGATATGCGCGAGGTGGTGAATACGGTCGTTCACTGCAACAACATCCCCGTCCACCCGCGCCACCCTTACGCCGGCGAACTGGTCTTCACCGCCTTTTCCGGCTCGCACCAGGACGCCATCAAGAAGGGCTTCGCGGCGCATGAAAAGCGCAATGACGGCTATTGGGAAATGCCCTACCTGCCGATCGACCCGGCCGATCTTGGGGAAAGCTACGAAGCGGTCATCCGCGTCAATTCGCAATCGGGCAAGGGCGGCATCGCCTGGGTTCTGGAACAGAGCCACGGTTTGAAGCTGCCGCGCCGGTTCCAGGTCGATTTCTCGCGCAAGGTGCAGGAAATCACCGATGCCTCGGCGAAGGAAGTCAGCGGCGACGATATCTGGCAGGCCTTCCAGTCCGCTTACCATTTGACCGGGCCGCAGGCTTACGAACTGATCGAATACGAACACGCCGGCCCGGTACGTTCGGACGCGAAGCGGACCTTCGTGGGACGAATTATAAAGGATGGAATCGAGACATCGGTGGTGGGCCACGGCAATGGCCTGATTTCCTCGGCTGTCCGTGGGCTAAACGCCCATTATGATCTGGGGCTGGAGGTCGTCGATTACGCCGAGCACGCGCTGCGCTCCGATAAAACCATCGGTGGCACCGAAAGCCAGGCGGTCGCCTATGTCGAATGCCGCGCCGGCGACCGCACCCTTTTCGGCGTCGGCATCGATCACGATGTTGCCACGGCTAGTATAAAGGCGGTATTGTCGGCGGCCAACGCCCTTTAGGAATACCTATGCGCCCAATCAACCGGCACGGCCGCCTGTTTGCTTCTTTGATGCTGGCCTTCGGGCTGGCGTCAGCCTCCGTCAAGGCGGCCGTGCCGGTCTATACGGTCAAGGTGGTGAAGGTCTATCCTCATGATCCCGCCGCCTTCACCGAAGGGCTTTATTACCGCAACGGCTCTCTTTTCGAGAGCACCGGCCGCAACGGCCAGTCGTTCATCCGGCAGGTGGCGCTGGACAGCGGCAAGATCATCCGCCAGGCCGTGGTCGACAAAAAATATTTCGGCGAAGGTATCGCGCCCTGGGGCGACCATATTATCAGCCTGACCTGGACGGGCGGCGCCGGTTTTGTCTGGTCGGAAAAGGACTTCAAGGTCCGGCGTGGCTTCTCTTACACCGGTGAAGGCTGGGGCCTGACGGGCAACGATCAGAACCTGATCATGAGCGACGGCACCTCAGCGCTCCGTTTCCTCGATCCGCTGACGCTTAAAACGGTCCGCACCCTGCCAGTCACGCTCAATGGCCGCCCGATCGACCAGATCAACGAACTGGAATGGGTCGATGGTGAAATCTACGCCAATGTCTGGCGCACCCGCGACATCATCCGCATCGATCCGCAGACCGGCAAGGTCACTGGCATTATACAACTGAACGCCTTGCCGGAAACCCAGGACGAGAGCCTAGACATCGACGCCGTGGCCAACGGCATCGCCTATGACACCAGAACGAAGCGGCTTTTCGTCACAGGCAAGATGTGGCCGAACCTTTATGAAGTGAAGCTGACGCCGAAATAGGCCGCCGGGATTATTCCCACTCGATGGTGCCGGGAGGCTTCGAGGTGACATCGTAAACGACCCGGTTGACCCCTCTGATTTCATTCACGATACGCGTGGCGCAGCGGCCGAGTACGGGCCACGGGAATTCGTAGAAGTCGGCCGTCATGCCGTCGGATGAGGTAACAGCGCGCAGGGCCAGCACGTCCTCATAGGTGCGGGCGTCGCCCATGACGCCGACCGTCTTGACCGGCAGCAACACCGCAAAGGCCTGCCATATCTCGTTATACAGACCGGCCTTGCGGATTTCTTCAAGATAGATGGCGTCGGCGTCCTGGAGGGTCTTGACCTTTTCCGGCGTCACTTCGCCGGGGATGCGGATGGCGAGGCCCGGTCCGGGGAACGGATGGCGGCTGACGAAGGCGTTATCCAGCCCCAGCTCGCGGCCGAGCGCACGCACCTCGTCCTTGAAGAGTTCGCGCAGGGGTTCGACCAGTTTCAGCTTCATATAATCGGGCAGGCCGCCGACATTGTGGTGCGACTTGATGACGGTGGACGGTCCGCCATGCGGCGAGATGCTCTCCACCACGTCCGGGTAGAGCGTGCCCTGGGCGAGGAATTCGGCGCCGTCAATCTTGCCGGCCTCTTCGTCGAACACGTCGATGAACAGCTTGCCGATGGTCTTGCGCTTGGTTTCGGGATCGCTGACGCCGGCCAGCGCGCCGAGGAATTTCTCCTGCGCCTGCACATGGACCAGCGGGATATTGTAGTGGTTGCGGAACAGCGAAACCACCTGCTCGCCCTCGTTCTTGCGCAGCAGGCCGGTATCGACGAAGACGCAGGTCAGTTGCTCGCCTATGGCTTCATGAATCAGGATGGCGGCGACCGAGGAATCGACGCCGCCGGACAGGCCGCAGATCACCTTGCCATTACCGACTTGGGCGCGGATTTTGGCGACCACTTCCTCGCGGAAGGCCGACATCGACCAGTCGCCGGAAAAACCGGCGATCTCGAACAGGAAGTTGCGGATCATGTCGGTGCCGCGCCGGGTGTGGACCACTTCCGGATGGAACTGCACGGCGTAGAATTTGCGCTTTTCATTGGCGATGGCGGCATAGGGCGCGCCTTCCGAGGTGGCGATGACTTCGAAGCCCTGCGGGATGGCGGTGACGCGATCGCCATGGCTCATCCACACGGTTTCGACCGGATCGAGGCCCTTGAAGATCGGCGACTGGCCCTTGACGAAAATCTCGGCGCGGCCGAACTCGCGGTCATGGCCGCTTTCGACCTTGCCGCCCAGCAGTTCGCACATCAGTTGCTCGCCGTAGCAGATGCCGAAGACCGGCACGCCCAGTTCGAACAGACCGGCGTCGATGCGCGGGCCTGCATCGATGACGCTGTGCGGCGAGCCGGACAGGATCACGGCTTTCGGCTTCAGGGCGGCCAGCTTTTCCGTGGCCTTGGTGAAGGGGTGGATTTCGCAATAGACGCCGCATTCGCGGACGCGGCGGGCGATAAGCTGGGTGACTTGCGATCCGAAATCGATAATCAGCAGGGTTTCGTGATGCGACATTTAGAATTTCCTTGGTGGCGAGCCAGTGTGTGGCCGGCTTGTCTTAAGGTTTATCCACAGATTGCACAGATTAACACAGATTAAGAGAGCGCTGCGCGCTCGACAAAACGGTTACGCACCTCGAAAGGAGCCAATAAACCGCTGAACAATCTGTGTTAATCTGTGCAATCTTTGGATAAACCTTTTTACTGAATACGTGTATAGGCGGCAATAAAGAAGCCGTCGGTCTGTGTTGAATGAGGTGTCAGGGACAGGCGATGACCGTTGGCCAGTTGCGTCAGGCGCGTTGTGTGATTGAGGAACAGGTCGCTGTGTTCCAGCAGGCTATGGATCGGCAAGGCGTCGTAATTGGGGTGCGCGGCCTCGAAGGCGTCGGCGGTGCGGGCGTTTTCGTCGTCGAGCACCGAGCAGGTGACATAGACCAGCCGCCCGCCGACCTTCACGCATTGCGCGGCGCGATCGAGGATTTGCGTTTGCAGGGTATGCAGGTCGGCCACCTTGTCTTCGCTCAGGCGATGCGCTTCTTCCGGATGGCGGCGCCATGTGCCCGAACCGGAGCAAGGCGCATCGACCAGAACCAGATCGGCGCCTTTCAGCACTTCCAGTTGCGCGGCGTCATCCGGATCGAAGAAGTGCATGAAATGCGCCGAGGCGCCGGCGCGGATCAGGCGCGGCTCGATGGCTTTCAGGCGCTTTTCAACCACGTCGCAGGCGTATATCTCGCCATTGCCGTCCATCATCTGGGCAAGCGCCAGCGTCTTGCCGCCGCCGCCGGCGCAGAAATCGACCACCTTGGCTGCGCCCGGCAAAAGCCCTGCCCCAGCGATAAAAGCGGCCAGTTGCGAGCCTTCGTCCTGAATCTCGATCTGGCCGCTTTGATAGATGTCGAGCCTGGCCAGATTGGGCGGCGGCTCGGCGCTCAGGCGGATGCCGTATTTCGAGAACGGCGTCGGCTCGGGTGACAGGCCCTCGGCTTGCAGAGCGGCGATCATGGCCTCGCGCGTCGTCTTCGCGCCATTGACGCGCAGGTCGATGGGGGCGCGCGGCAGCATCAGGGCGGTGGCTTCGGCAGCCCAATCGGTGCCAAACTGCCGCTCGAAGCGCGAGACAACAAATTCCGGCAGGCCGGTGGTGACCCAGGCCGGAGCATCGCCCTCACCCGCCGTCAACCGTTGGCGTTCGTGATCCGTCAGCGGCCTGGGCGCATAATTGCCGCCGCTGAACAGGGTTTCGATCTCGTCAATCGGCAGACCGTCGATCAGCGACAGCGACGCCAGAACCAGCGCACGGCCCTGCCCCGGCGATTTTTCGCCCAGTTCCATGGCCCACAGCAGGCGCTGACGGGCGCGCAGGCAGCGGTAAACCCGGTCGGCGATGGCGCGGCGGTCCTTGGAGCCGGCATAGCGGTTCGATTGTCCCCACTGTTTCAGGACCGCCTCGGCAGTCGCGCGGGTTCCCGAAAGCTGGTCGAGAATATCGGCGGCGGCTTGAAGGCGGGCGGCGGGAGTCAAATCAGATCCTTAAACGAATAAAGCAGAAAGGCACATCAGAATGCCGATGAGGGACACGATCCACGCCAGCGAACGGACGCCGACGACGCCGAACGCATAGAGCGGGATGTAGAAAATCCGGCCCGCCAGATAGAGATCGGCGCCCCAGCGGGAGAGTTCCGAAGACTTGCCGGCGAAGGTGAGCGCAACCACGATAACCGCAAAGAAAACAAATGTTTCCTTGAAGTTGGCGAAGGCGCGATTTAAGCGCCCGGCCAGCGGTCCCACATCGAACGCCGTATCGCGTGGACCGGCGTTCCATCTGGCGTAACCCTTGCGCGACATGGCCGCGACCGGCGGCAGCGAGAGCTGGACAATCCCCAGAATTGCCGCCCAGACCAGTATCCAAAGCTCATAAGTCATACGCTCTTCCCTTCAGTTACCGGTCCCGGTGGTTATTGGCGATAGTTGGGGGCTTCCCGCGTGATCATGACGTCATGGACATGGCTTTCGCGCAGGCCCGCGCCGGTGATCCTGACGAAGCGCGCGCGTTCCTGGAACTGCGGAATGGTGTGCGCCCCGACATAGCCCATGGAGGCGCGCAGACCGCCGACAAGTTGGTGAACGACCGGCGAGATCGGTCCCTTGTACGGCACCTGGCCCTCGATGCCTTCCGGCACCAGTTTCATGGTGTCGCGCACCTCCTTCTGGAAGTAGCGATCCGCCGAACCGGAGGCCATGGCCCCGACCGACCCCATGCCGCGATAGGATTTATACGAGCGGCCCTGATAGAGGATGACCTCGCCCGGCGCTTCCTCGGTGCCGGCGAACATCGATCCCAGCATGGCCGTTGAGGCCCCGGCGGCGATGGCCTTGGCCAGGTCGCCGGAGAGCTTGATGCCGCCATCGGCGATGATCGGCACGCCCGTGCCTTCGGCGGCGCGCGCGCTGTCGATGATGGCGGTCAGTTGCGGCACGCCGACACCGGCGACCATGCGCGTGGTGCAGATGGAGCCGGGTCCGATCCCGACCTTGACGGCATCGGCGCCGGCATCAATCAGGGAACGGGTGGCGTCATAGGTGGCGACATTGCCGGCGACGATCTGGACCTTGTTGGTTTCCTTGCGCAGGCGCTCGACCGCTTGCGAAACGAGGATGCTGTGGCCATGCGCCGTATCGATGACGATCACGTCGGCCCCGGCCTCGACCAGCGCCATGGAACGCTCGAAACCGGCATCGCCGACCGTGGACGCGCCGCCGACCAGCAGACGCCCGGCGGCATCCTTGGCAGCCAGCGGATAAGCTTGACTCTTTTCCATGTCCTTGACGGTGATCAGGCCGACCGCGCGATAGGCGTCATCGACGACGATGATACGTTCGATGCGGTGCCTGGCCATCAGCGTGCGGGCCTGCGCCTGGCCCTCGCCTTCGCGCACCGTGATCAGGTTTCCGGTGGTCATCACCTCGGAAGCGGTCTTGGAGCCTTCGCCTTCAAAGCGGATATCGCGGTTGGTCAGGATGCCGACCAGTTTATTGGTTTCGCGCTCGACCACCGGGAAGCCGGAAATATGCTTGCGGGCGATGATATCACGCACCTCGGCCAGTTTCGTATCGGGATGGATGACCACCGGATTGATCACCATGCCTGACTCGAAGCGCTTGACGGCGCGGATTTCGTCGGCCTGTTCCTCATTGGTCAGGTTGCGGTGGACGATGCCCATGCCGCCCGCCTGCGCCATGGCGACCGCGAGGCGCGCCTCGGTGACCGTATCCATGGCCGAGGAAACCAGCGGGATATTCAGGTTCAGTTCACGGGTGAATTTGGTTTTCGTATCGACCTGAGTGGGCGCCACATCCGAAGGACCCGGCTCCAGCAAAACGTCGTCGAAGGTTAGGCCTTCGCGTATTTCCATAAGGAACTCTCCATTTTGCGGGTTGTTCCTATGGGAATCGGACGGCCACGTAAAGCCCTTTTCAGCGAAATAATTGTTTCAATCGGTGAACGGTTATCACAGGGACGTCAGCCGGCGGTCGCTTTCAGGCCGATGATCGAACTGAGCAGCATGACCAGGAACAGAACACGCAGGGGCGTTACGGCCTCATGGAACAGGAAGATACCGAGCACCGCCGCGCCTAAAGCGCCTATGCCGACCCAGACGGCATAGGCCGTGCCGATTGGCAGGTCATGCGCCGCTTTCGACAACAGGACCATGCTGAGCGCCAGGGTGACCAGGGTGAATATGGACGGGATGGGTCTGGTGAAGCCGGCGCTGTACTTCAGGCCGATGGCCCAGCAGACTTCAAGCAGGCCAGCGATGATCAGGTACAGCCACGGCAGGGGCAGGAATGACAGCATGGGAGCGCTCCTTGATATGCGAAACCAGTGCGTCGTCTTGTCTTGACCGGGTACGGCGCGTCTCGTCCGGAGCAGGTTTTATATAGCCATGAGCGGCGAAAAAATAAAGCCCCCACGCCTTCGGTGCGGTCCCGGTAACAGCCTCACGTAAACGACAAGGCACTGCAGATCTTACGAAACCCACCTTCCCCCTTCTTGAAGAAGACCGGGTTAAGGCACGGAAACCGACGAAATCACGCGCCGCATATCGTTCAGGCCCCTCACCCTAACCCTCTCCCCACATGTGGGGAGAGGGGATTTTTATGTGACAGCCCTGCCGTTACAGGCCATTGAATATCGATCCGGGTTATCCCTTGAAGCCCAACGCCACGATATAGATTTCGGTCGAACCGGCACGGCTCGATTTCGGCTTGAAGTGCTTGACCGTTTCAAAGGCCAGTTTGAGGCGCAATAAAAGGTGTTCGGTTTCCCCGCCCTGGAAGGCCTTAGCGACGAAGGCCCCGCCGGGCTTCAGGTTATCGAGCGCGAAATCACCGGCCAGTTCCAGCAGGCCCATTATCTTCAGGTGGTCAGTCTGCTTGTGGCCCACCGTATTGTGCGCCAGGTCGGAAAGGACCACATTGGGCTTATCCCCCATCAGTTCCATCAGTTTCGGACCGATGGCCGGATCGGTGAAATCAGCCTCCAGCAGGTCGGCGCCCGGCACCGGATCGACCGGCAAGAGATCGACGCCCACCACATGAGACGCACCGCGCTTGATCGCCACCTGCACCCAACCGCCCGGCGCGCAACCGAGATCCACCACGCGCACGCCTTTTTTCAGGAAATGAAAGCGCTCGTCCAGTTCGATCAGCTTGAAGGCGGCGCGCGACCGCCAGCCCTCGGCCTTGGCCTTCTGGACATAAGGGTCGTTCAGTTGCCGCTCCAGCCACTTGGCGGAGGATTGCGTGCGGAAACGCGCCGTCTTGACCGCCGTGTGCCCCTTGTGGCGGCCGGACAAATTGCCGCCTTCCGGCGGTTTCACCATGCGGCGGCGCGGTTCGTCTTTGGTCGGATCGTCGGGATTATCACTCATACCCGCCGTATACTGGTTTTTGCCGGGGATACGGAAACTATTTTTTCCTTATGTCCGATGCGGCTAAGGTACAGCGCAAACCGAGGAGCCGTCATGCGCCATATCCCCGTCCTGCTCGCCATCGCGGTTCTTGCCGCCGCCTGCTCGCCCGCGCCGTCAGAGGAAACAGCCGCTTCCGGGGCTTCGGAGGCCGTCAGGTCATCGATTATTATTTCCGCCACCGCAAGTTCCGCTTCGTCCTTGTCTGCTTTCTCTGGCTTGTCCGGCGACGGCACCTGCCTTTCCGAAATCGGCAAGGCGGCCTCGAACCGGCTGGTTGAACGCTGCCTCAGGGTATCTCCGGCCACACATCCGCCCTGCAATGCCGCCAATAGCTGCCAAATGATCCGGGATGAGATTGACCGCTCCTGCGCCATGTACGGTGCTAGCGAGACGAAACCAAAAGACTGCACGGCCTAGTTTTTATTTTGCAATTGCCCTGATCAGCCCCTATGTCAGGGCCACGATTTTTCTTAAGGAGACGCTTATGTCCACCGATCCCGAAAACACCCTGATCCTGACACTCGATACCGGCCCGGTCACCATCAAGCTGCGCCCCGACCTGGCGCCGAACCATGTGGCCCGTATCAAGGAACTGGCGCGCGAGGGCTTTTATGACGGCATCGTCTTCCACCGCGTCATTCCCGGCTTCATGGCCCAGGGCGGCGATCCGCAAGGCCAGGGCTTCGGCGGTTCCGGCAAGAAGCTGAAGGCCGAATTCAATGCCGAACCGCATGTGCGCGGCGTCTGCTCCATGGCGCGTTCGCAAAATCCGGATTCGGCTGACAGCCAGTTCTTCATCTGCTTCGATGACGCCCGCTTCCTCGACAAGCAATATACCGTCTGGGGCCAAGTTACCGAGGGCATGGAAAATGTCGACGCCCTGCCCAAGGGCGAGCCGCCGCGCACGCCCGGTAAAATCGTTTCCATGCGGGTGGCCGCCGACATCGCCCAGGGGCATGGTAAACAGGGCTTAAGCCTCTGATTTAAACCCATCTTAAGACCTCCTGACGCAGGGTACTCAACCGCGGCGATAATTCCCGCCGCTCAGTAGAGTATCCTGCAAGGGGTTTGCGTATGAGTAAGCGTTCGCGTTTCGCGGTCACGGTGGACCGCGCCAATATGATCCTGGTTATCCGCTTCCATAGCGTGCGCGCCGGTCAGGACGTCGGCCCCGACCTGATCGATCAGTTGGCCACTGTCGAAACTCCCTGGCTTTTCAACGCCATCTTCGACTTTCGCCGTTACGAAGTCGATCTGTCGCGTGACTATCTCAAATTCCTTACCGACAAATGGTCCGCCCTCACGCGCGGCCGCGACCGGGGTCGCAGCATGGCGCTGGTCGGCGGCGACGCCGATCTGACTTTCAATCTGCAATCCATGCTGGATGTCATGCCGGACCGTCATATCGGCATATTCGACACCTTCGATGAAGGCCTGGAATGGATCAAGGCGAATGACGCGGCGCCCCAGGCCGCCTGATCTCAATCAAGCCTTAAGGCGTCAGTGCTAATTTGCCGGAAACAGGTCCGTCAGGAAACCCCATGAGCGCTCACGCCCGCGTCGCCTTTTCAATCGATGAAGCCCGCAAGACGCTTATCCTTCGCTATATCGGCGATATCAGCGGCGATCGGCTGTACGCACAGGTTCTGGACTATATCCATACGGTCGAGGCCCCCTGGCTCTATGACTTCCTAGTCGATACGCGCCGTTTCGATGGCGTCATTCAGGCCGCCGATACAGAACACATAGGACAGTTATGGGCCGGACTGGCGCAGGGCCGCGACAAGGGCCGGCGCATCGCCGTCGTTTCCACCGATCCGCTGATCCATGCGCGCAAGAGCCTGCGCGACGCCATTTTTCCTCATCGGATTTCCGGCGTTTTCACCACGATGGACGAGGCCCTGGAATGGCTGGCGGAACCCGCTGACGCACAGGCGCCGATTGACGGGACGGTTTAAGTCTTGACCTGAGGCGCGTTTGCGGCTTGAGACAGCCGCATGTTAGTTTCCGATTTCGATTTCGACCTGCCCGAAGACCGCATCGCCCTGCGCCCTGCGGAACCGCGTGAATCCGCCCGGCTTTTGCGTGTCAGCCAGACTGGCGGCCTCACCGACAGTCATATCGGTGATATCGGTGATTTTCTAAAACCCGGCGATCTGCTGGTGGTCAATGACACGCGTGTTCTGCCGACACAACTCGACGGCCAGCGCCTTCGTGGCGAGAGCATGATCAATATCGAAGCGACACTGGTCAAGAGCACCGGCGCGGCGCAATGGCAGGCCTTTCTGAAACCCGGTCGCAAGGTCAAACCGGGAGATGGCTTGCTATTCAAAAGTGATGAAGTGGAATTGAATGCTGTTGTCTCAGCCAAGGACGACAATGGCCTATATACGCTCGATTTCCGGCATGGCCCGCAGGAACTGCTGGAACGCCTGCATGTGGTCGGCGGGATGCCGCTCCCGCCCTATATCCGTTCCAAACGCCACGAGGACGAACGGGATAAAAGCGATTACCAGACCATTTTCGCCCGTGACGAAGGCTCGGTAGCGGCTCCGACCGCCGGGCTGCATTTTACCCCAGCCCTGTTGGAAAAGCTGACAGCGAAAGGCGTGGCCATCGAGCGGATCACCCTGCATGTCGGCGCCGGCACTTTCCTGCCGGTCAAGGTCGAGGACACCGACGATCATGTCATGCACGCCGAGTTCGGCGTTATTACAAGCGAAAGCGCGGCGCGGATCAATGCGGCACGCGCGGCAGGCGGGCGGATTGTCTGTATCGGGACCACTTCCCTGCGCCTGCTGGAATCCGCTTGCGATTCACAAGGCACAGTTCATCCCTTCGCCGCCGAGACGGCCATCTTCATTACGCCGGGCGTCAGGGTCCGATCCTGCGACCTGCTGATGACCAATTTCCACCTGCCGAAATCGACCCTGTTCATGCTGGTCTGCGCCCTCGCCGGCACCGAAGTCATGAAAAAGGCCTATGCCCACGCCATTGACGCCGGTTATCGCTTTTTCTCCTACGGCGACGCCTGTTTGCTGGACAATACATCGAAATGACCGCCTTCCCTTTTACCATCACCGCTTCTCAGGGCCAGGCCCGCACCGGTATCCTCAAAACGCCGCGCGGTGATATCCCGACGCCGATCTTCATGCCGGTCGGCACCGCCGCCACTGTCAAGGCCCTGACACTTGACATGGTGAAGCAGGCCCACGCCAAGATCATCCTCGGCAATACCTACCATCTGATGCTGCGCCCTACCGCCGAGCGCGTGGCACGTCTGGGCGGGTTGCATAGATTCATGGGCTGGGACGGTCCGATCCTGACCGACAGCGGCGGCTTTCAGGTGATGAGCCTGTCGAAAATCTCGAAGGTCAAGGAAGACGCGGTGACCTTCCAGAGCCATATCGACGGTTCGCGCCATGTGCTGTCGCCGGAGCGTTCGATCGAAATTCAGGCCGACCTGCTGGGATCGGATATCGTCATGCAGCTTGACGAGTGCGTTTCCTACCCCGCCGAGGAAAAGCGCGCCCGCGAGGCCCTTCAGCTTTCGGCGCGTTGGGGCTTGCGCTCGAAACAGGCCTTCGGGGCGCGTGATACGCAGGCGCTGTTCGGTATCCAGCAAGGTTCCACCTTCGCGCACCTGCGCCGGGAATCGACCGAACGCCTGCTCGATATCGGCTTCGACGGCTATGCCATCGGCGGCCTGGCAGTGGGCGAAGGCCATGTGGCCATGTGCGATACGCTCGATTTTTGCGCGCCCCTGCTGCCGTGGGATCGTCCGCGCTATCTGATGGGAGTCGGCAAGCCGATCGACCTGCTGGAAGGCGTGGCGCGCGGGGTCGATATGTTCGATTGCGTCCTGCCGACGCGTTCTGGTCGCCACGGACAGGTGTGGACCTGGGATGGTCCGCTCAACATGAAGAACGCCCGCTTCGCCGAGGACGACATGCCGCTGGATGCGTCGAGCGATTGTCCGGCCAGCCGCGATTATTCAAAGGCTTACCTGCATCATCTCGTCAGATCGGAAGAGATCCTGGGTCAGATGCTGCTCTCCTGGCACAACATCGCCTTCTTCCAGGCCCTGATGATTCGCATCCGCGCCGCCATTGCCGAAGGCACTTTCGACGCCCTGCGCGCCGATTTGCTGTCTTGCTGGAAAAGCGGAGACGCTTAAGGCGCTGAGGCTGGATGGGCAAGGGCCGTGAACCGGTTCAGGTCCGGTTCATGTTGCACAGGCGATACATGTTATCTGTGAAACGGAACTTATCGCCATGAAATTGTCACGCAAGTCACGGAAAGACTTGGTGAGCGCGCTGGGACTCGAACCCAGGACCCTCTGATTAAAAGTCAGATGCTCTAGCCGGCTGAGCTACGCGCTCATGAAGATAAGTCATGTTGAAACGCTTAGAGCGGATCAATACGGGCCTTCATAGAGTGGACTTTTTATTTTCGCAAGCGCGAGGCGTTGAAAAAAGACGCTTTTTCTTATGTATTGTTTTTTTATGTGCAGAATAAGCTATAACGAGGCTAAACAGGACGCAGGTGCCGAGTGCGCCTTTGGACGGAAGTGATTAGGGGGATGTGTGTGAAGCCTGCCAGCGTTGTGAATATCAAGCTCCGAAGTTGCGCCCTGACGGTGCTTACGGCAGGCGCTCTGTTAACTGGCTGTGCCTCCAAACCCCAGTATGACGTCAATGGCGCGCCCGTCAGCGCGCCCGCCGAAAAAGAGCACCGCCGGCCGGTGGAGCCTCAAGCCGTGCGCTCATCCAATGACGAACAGAGCAATAGCTGGGGCGATGCGGTTATGGCGCCGCTTGAAGACCTGAACCTGCGCCGGAAGGATATTCCCGAAATACTCTCCCTCGCGGTGACCAAGCCTTATGACCTGACCGGCCTTGATAATTGCGAAGCCATCGCCTCGGAAGTCACCAAGCTCGACAGCCTGCTGGGGGCGGATTTCGATGAGCCGCCGCCGCCGCAAGACGAGCGCTCCCTGCGTGAAAAAGGGGGAGAAGCCGCCGGCGACGTGGCGCGCGGTTCGGTTCGCAACGCTACCCGCAGCATTATCCCTTTCCGCGGCCTGGTGCGCCAGATGACCGGCGCGCAGCGTCACCAGAGGGAAATGGATACGGCCATCCAGGCCGGAAAGGTGCGCCGCGCCTATCTCAAGGGGGTGGGCATGAACAAGAACTGCGCCCCGCCGGCCGCGCCTTCGTGGTTTGTGCCGCGCGTCTATACCGAAACCTATGCCGGCGGCAAAGCCGTGCCGAAGCCGATTCCCGTGCCGCCCAAACCGAAAAAGAAGCCGACGCGCCGTTAGGTTTACGCTCTAATTGGCCATGCGGCTCTTGGGCCTGTAACGGCCATTCTCGAATCGATCGAAGAGCAATCGGGTCTGGGGATGGGTAAGCGGCTGGCCGGTATCGTCGGCGCACAGGTTTCCTTCGGACGCGTAAGCGACGTAGCAACTGTCGCCATTGGTCGCCAGCAGGTGATAGAAGGGCTGATTCTTTTGCGGTCGCACGCTTTCGGGAATCGCTTGCCACCATTCTTCCGTATTGGAAAATTCCGGATCGACATCGAAGACGACACCGCGAAAATCAAACAGATTATGTTTGACCACCTGGCCTATATCGAATTTCGCTGACCGCTGACCTGGCATGACCGTTTCCCGCCTCCCATCTTGCGCCGCCATCATGAACCGAATCCGGCGCGCTGCGCATTGGCCTTCTCCATGCGGTTGTCGGGTCCGGCGCATTTTCAATAACGGCGATTATGGTTGGCCATTTACAGGTTGAGCAAATTATCGGTTGGCCAAATTATGGGTTGGCATGACGGAACGCAGGTCATAAAGTGACCGGGAAAGGTTGCCCGCCTGGTTTTTCAAAGACTTGGCTTCTGACATGGTGTCTGACCGGCAGCCGTCCATAAGCGGGGTATGAGCCATGTATCAGGCTCCCTCAAACGATCGTCGGCGGCGGACGCCACCCGGCGGTCCGCGCAACGCATCCGGCAGCCTGGTGGCTCGTGGCGGCCCCACGGTCATCTACGCCGCACTCGACCTCGGCACCAATAACTGCCGGCTGATGATCGCCACCTTCGCCAATTCGCAGTTCCGCATCGTTGAGGCGTTTTCGCGCATCGTCCGCCTCGGCGAAGGCCTGGCCCATTCCGGACGCCTGCACGAGCGCGCCATGGACCGGGCGCTGAGAGCGCTCAAAATCTGCGCTGAAAAAATCGAAAAACGCGGCGTGGCGCGGGTGCGCGCCGTGGCCACACAGGCCTGCCGCATCGCCCGCAACGGACGCGAATTCATCAGCCGCGTCGAACGCGAAACCGGCCTGAAACTGACCATTATCTCTCCCGAAGAAGAGGCCCACCTGTCGGTGATGGGCTGCGCCTCCCTGCTCGATCCGCGCGAGGTCAGTCCGCAGGCACGGGCTGCCCTGGTCATGGATGTCGGCGGCGGTTCGACCGAACTGAGCTGGGTGGAGTTGGGCGATGCCCCCCCGGCCCCTCCCGCCTCCCCCTCGGAAGCGCAGGCCCTGGCACAGAGCAACACCCTGAAAATAGCTCGCCGGATGCCGCGCCCGCGTTACTGGATTTCCATCCCGGTCGGCGTGGTCACACTGGCCGAACGCTTTCCCGAACCGGCCGCCGGCCATACCCAGGCCTGGTTCGAGGCCATGGTGGAGGATGTCAGCCAGACCGTTCGTCATTTCTCTGCTCCGGAAACCCTGCGTCCGCATTTCGACAAGGGAGAGGCCTATATCATCGGCACCTCAGGCGCGATCACGTCACTGGCCGGGATGCACCTGGGTCTTGAGCGCTATGACCGGTCCCGCGTCGATGGTCTGTGGATGAGTCATGCCCATGTGCAGTCCGTCATCACGCGCCTGCTCGACCTGGGACATGCCGGCCGCGAACTGGAACCCTGTATCGGCAGGGATCGCGCCGACCTGGTGCTGGCAGGCGCCGCCATACTGGAGGCGATCCAGCGCCTGTGGCCGTGCCAGAGGCTGCGCGTGGCGGACCGCGGCCTGCGCGAAGGCCTGCTGCTTTCCATGGCAAAAAAGAAAACCCGCCGACGCCGCCGGCGCAATGCGCGGCAAGCCGTTCCGGCGATGACAGAATAAAAAAAGCGCCGGCCCTGATATATGGGGCCGGCGTTCTTCATTTTATCTTCCGGAGGGCGTTGCCGGTGGTGTCGCTTCGGCTGTGGCCGGTGGAGGATTGAGAATCTTGGCAGGGACCGTGACGTCGCAATCCGAGAAATTATCCCCCTTGTCCTTGCGCACCGCTTCAAGCACGGCCTGAAACTGCGGCGAGGCGGTATCCATAACCTCGACCTGCGGGCGTTCGGCTTCAGGGATATCAGCCAGTACGCGCACCGTATTCATCTTGTCCGGATTGACAGGCGGCTCGCCGATTTTCAGCTTGCGCACCACGTCCAGGCCGGTGAGCACCACCCCAAACGCCGTATAGTGCTTTTCGAGCGAGGCATTGGCGCCGCGCATCAGGAAGAACTGGCTGTTGGCCGAATCCGGATCATAGCTATGGGCCATGCCGATGACGCCCTGGCAGAACAGGCCCCAGGCATTGACCTTGCCGTCATTGGAAATCGCCATCAGTTCATTGACCTGGCTCTGCACCGGCATGGCGCCGACAAAGCCGATCAGTGACCCTTTCGGGCGCGTGGCCACCGTGAACGGGAAGCTGGAATCATGACGAACGACAAACTCCGCCTTGACATTGGGCAGGGAGGAATCCCCCGTGCCGTCCCCCTTGGGATCGCCCGTCTGGGCCATGAAATCCTCGATGACGCGGTGGAAGGTCAGGCCGTCATAAAAATGCTGGCGCGTCAGGGTGACCATGCGCTCGACATGGTTCGGCGCCAGGGCCGGATACATTTCGAGGATGACCTGGCCCTTGGTGGTGTCGATCACCAGCGTATTATTCGGGTCCGCCGCCCGGTAACCGGGGTCGAGCGCCCATGCCCGCGTCACTGGGGCGGAAATCGCCATCAAAGCCGCTATCGCCCCCGCCAGAAGCGCACTTTTTTTCACCAATGACATCATTCTTCCTGTCTAATTTCAACGGGCGACCTTGGCCAGCAGGCGTTCCGCCACGCTGGGGGCCACAAACGGCGCGATACTGCCGCCCAATTGGGCTATTTCTTTGACCAAACGCGACGCAACGGCCTGATGGCGCGGATCAGCCATCAGAAAGACTGTCTCGATATCGCGGTTAAGCTGCTGGTTCATCGCCGTCATCTGGAATTCGTACTCGAAATCGGCTACGGCGCGCAAGCCGCGAATGATGACGCCGGCCCCCACCTCCTGTGCGAAAGATATCAGCAAGCTGTCGAAAGGCAGGACCTCGACCCGATCTCCCAGATGCGCCACTTGCCCGCGCACCATTTCAACCCGCTCATCGACGCCGAACATCGGCGCCTTGCCGATATTGCGCGCCACGCCGATAACCAGCTTATCGACCAGCTTGACCGCGCGGCCGATGATATCGCTGTGCCCGTTGGTGATAGGGTCGAATGTGCCCGGGTAAAGGCCAATTCTGTGGTCGATCGTCATGCAGCGCCCCTTTCAGCCACTGGATCAGGTCGCATCCGGTACGGTTTCATCGGCCACGTCCGTATCGTCATCGCCGGAATCCACGATGCGCTCGACCGACACCACCTTCTGACCTTCGGAGGTGCGGAAAATGGTGACGCCCTGGGTATTGCGGCTGGCGATACGCACCGTCTGGACATTGGTACGGATCAGTTGGCCGCCGGAGGTGACCAGCAGCAGGCCATCGGTCATATCGATCGGGAAGGATGCCGCCAGACGGCCGCCGCGCTTGGAAAGGTCCATGGCGGTAATGCCCTGTCCGCCCCGGCCCGTCCGGCGATAGTCATAGGATGAGGTCCGCTTGCCGAAACCCAGGTCCGAAACCGTCAGGATGAATTCCTCGGCCGCGGCCAGTTCGGCGATGCGTTCCGCCGGTAAGTCGGTTTCCTCGACACCCTCTTCGCCATCATCCTCCGCCGGCGCATCCTCGCCCTCCTCGGCATGGGCGGCGGCGCGCTGCTGGGCGGCGTATTTCAGGTAGGCGGCGCGTTCGGCGGGCGTGGCGTCGACGCGCTTCAGGATCGCCATGGAGATGACGGAATCCTCACCCAGCAGGCGTACCCCGCGCACACCGGTCGAATCCCGGCCCTTGAAGACGCGAACCTCATCGACGGCGAAACGGATCGAACGCCCGCCGGAGGTGGACAGCAGAACGTCCTGATCCTCGTTGCAGACAGCCACGCCGACAATGGCGTCACCCTCTTCCAGCTTCATCGCGATCTTGCCGGCGCGGTTGACATTGACGAAATCGCTCAGCTTGTTGCGGCGGATATCGCCCGATTTCGTGGCGAAGATGATGTCCTGACGCTCCCAAGACGCTTCATCTTCCGGCAGAGCCAGAATATTGGTGATGGTTTCGCCGCCATCGAGCGGCAGCAGGTTGACGAACGCCTTGCCCTTGGATTGCGGATTGCCGAGCGGCAGACGCCAGACCTTGAGCTTGTAGACCTTGCCGGTGGACGAAAAGAACAGCATCGGCTGGTGCGTGGTGGCCGAATAGACGCCGGTGATGGCGTCCTCATCCTTCATGGCCATGCCGGAACGGCCCTTGCCGCCGCGATGCTGCTCACGATAGGCGTTAAGCGCCGTGCGCTTGACATAGCCGGAGTGCGTGACCGTGACCACCATATCCTCACGCGGGATCAGGTCCTCGTCCTCGATATCGCCCTCGCCATCAATGATCGTGGTACGGCGCGGCACGGCGAACAAAGCCTTCACCTCAATCAATTCCTCGCGCACGATCGCCAGGATGCGTTCGCGCGAGCCGAGGATTTCGAGATAGTTGGCGATAGCGGCGGCCAGGCTCCTGATCTCGTCGCCGATTTCATCGCGACCGAGGCCGGTCAGGCGCGACAGGGTAAGGGCCAGGATGGCGCGGGCCTGCTCATCGGTCAGGCGGACCTGACGGTCTTCCAGGACGATGGAGCGCGGATCGGCGATCAGGTCGATCATCGGCGCCATGTCGCCGGACGGCCAGGTACGCGAGGTCAGGCGCTGGCGGGCTTCCGACGGATCGGCCGACGAGCGGATGATATGGATGACTTCATCTATATTGGCGACAGCGATCGACAGACCGACCAGTGTATGGCCGCGATCTCTCGCCTTGCTCAATTCAAAGCGCGTACGGCGGACAACGACTTCCTCACGGAATTCGAGGAACAGTTCAAGCAGCTTGCGCAGGCCCATCTGCTGTGGACGGCCGTGGTTCAGCGCCAGCATGTTGACGCCGAAACTCGATTGCAGCGCTGTATAGCGGTAGAGCTGATTCAGGATAACGTCGCCCGACGCCTCGCGCTTAAGCTCGACAACGACACGCATCCCCTGACGATCGCTTTCATCACGGATATCGGAAATGCCTTCGATGCGCTTTTCACGCACCATGTCGGCGATATATTCGATCAGGGTCGCCTTGTTGACCTGATACGGAATCTCGGTGATGACAATGGCTTCGCGGTCCTTGCGGATCGTCTCGACGCTGGCCCGGCCGCGCGTAATCACCGAACCACGGCCGGTCATCAGGGCCTGGCGCGCGCCAGAACGACCGAGAATTTCGCCGCCGGTGGGATAATCCGGCCCCGGCACGATATCGAGCAATTCTTCAAGGGTGACATTCGGATTGTCAAGCAGGGCCAGACAGGCGTCGATCACTTCACCCAGGTTGTGCGGCGGGATATTGGTGGCCATGCCGACGGCGATGCCGCCCGCGCCATTGACCAGCAGGTTAGGGATGCGTGACGGCAGGACAGAAGGCTCATCCTCCTTGCCGTCATAGTTCGGCTGGAAGTCGACCGTATCCTTGTCGATATCGGCCAGCAGCGACATGGCCGGCTTCGACAGGCGCGATTCCGTGTAACGCATGGCGGCGGGCGCATCGCCATCGACCGAGCCGAAATTGCCCTGCCCGTCGACCAGCAGCAGGCCCATCGAAAAGGGCTGCGCCATACGCACCAAAGAATTGTAGATCGCCAGGTCACCGTGCGGATGGTATTTACCCATCACGTCACCGACGATACGCGAACATTTCACATAGGACTTTTCGGGCGTATGCCCTTCCTTGTGCATCGAATACATGATGCGGCGGTGGACGGGTTTCAGGCCGTCACGGGCATCCGGCAGGGCGCGCGACACGATGACGCTCATGGCGTAATCGAGATAGGAGCGCTTCAGTTCGTCTTCGATCGTGATGAAGCTGACGCCTGCCGGCGGCTGGCCGCCAAAACCATTGCGGGGGTCCTCATCCTCAGGTCCCAGGACTTCGCCGGATGTCGTATCGTTCATGAATTCAATGTCTTATGTACATCGTTCCCGCCGAAGGCAGCCGGCAGGACGAATTGTTGAAATGCGTTACAGGAGGCCTGAGGCCGGCCTTAAAACGGGATTTCGTCGTCGAGATCAAAGTTCTGCGGGGCACCGGACGGCGCGGCCTTCGGACCGGAGGACGCCATTCTTGAATTATCTGGCGCACCGCCATAGGAGTCCTCATACTGATCGTAACCGCCACCTTGCGGGGCGCTGCCGCCGCTATCGCCACGGCCGCCCAGAAGCGTCAGATTGCCGTTGAAGCGTTGCAGGACGACTTCGGTCGAATACTTTTCGACGCCGTTCTGGTCGGTCCATTTGCGGGTTTGGAGGGAACCTTCGAGATAGACTGAGGACCCCTTGCGCAGATACTGTTCGGCGATCTTGGCGAGATTGTCGTTGAAGATAACGACGCGATGCCATTCGGTCTTTTCCTTGCGCTCGCCGCTCATCTTGTCGCGCCAAGTTTCCGAGGTGGCGATCGTCAGGTTGGCGACGCGATCGCCGGAATTGAGGGTACGGATTTCCGGGTCCTTGCCCAGATTGCCGACCAGAATGACCTTGTTGACACTACCTGCCATCGTAAATTTCCTTACATTGCCTGAGCGCTTTCCACGCCCCTTTGTTCCACCGCACGCAGGCAGAATCAGCCCTGCATGGCCATGAGTCGAATAGTTAACACTAGAACCTTCCGCCGCCGATGGAAAGGGCCGGACGTATTTTGCAGCCTGTCCGGGCGCGCAGTTTCCACAGATAGTTGCTATTTATCGTCCGAAGGCATTTTCGGCAGGTCCCTCGGGATATCGACCGTCACCTGACCGCCGGTCGGGGCCTCTTCCTGAACCACGGAACCCGGCGCCACCAGGCGGCCGTCCGGGGCCTTCACCAGCAAGGGGAAGACCGGTCCCTCATAATGCTGCGAATAGCGCACCTCACGACCGCTGGCGAAGAGGAAGACGCCGTTGTAAGCGCCGATCGTCTGTGCGCCGGCGGTGCGGGTCGCCATCATGTCCATGCGGGCATTGTAAAGCCGCACCGCGCAATGTTCGAGATCAGGTTCGTTCTTCGACAGTTCGTTGAACCTCAGTCCGCCGCTCTTGGGATAGCCGATGTAATAACAGGTCCCGGAAACCGCCGGCGCCTTGACCCGTTCCTTGCATCCCGAAAGCCCCGCCGCGGCCAGCGCGCCAACCAGCGCCATGAGCAGAATTGTCTTGGTTTGCATAGGTAATCCTTCGTGACCGCGCCCTGTTTCAAGGGCGCGATTTAATCACGATTGCCGCCAAAAGACCAAGCGAAAATGGACGCCGGAAGCGCGTTTAACGCACCATCGGCACCGAACAGCCCTGCCCCTGATCGACCAGCGGACGGAAGGTGGCATTGTCATCCGATTGTTCGACGCGCCTCGGTACCAGGCGCAGGGTCTTGGTTCCCCAGCGGCCATAGGACGCCTGACCGGGAGAGACGCAGCGCGTATCGAAAAGCAGGATGGCGCACTGGCCAAGCGTGATGTTATCCGCCAGCTTGTTCCACGAATTGCTGCTGTAGCGCAGGCAGGCGGCGGTGGGGCCGGCCGCCGTCACGGTCGGCGGAACGATTTCAGCGCCCTGGGCCGGGTCCGCCGGATGGGCGACCTCGGCGCTGGCCGGCGCACCCGGCACGGGCACCAGCGACGCCGTTGGCGCGGCGACCTGGTTGCCGTTGTCATCGATGCCGACATCGAGCTGCTGGGCGGCAACGCCGTTCTTTTTGGCGCATTCGGCCAGGGTCACGTCACCGACATAAGCGCCGTTGACATAACAGCGCAGGGGCTTTTTCGTATCGAGCGAGGGCGCCGGATCGGCTACCGTGAAGGTCAGGCCGGTCGGCTGATCGTTCATCTTCTCGTCGTTCTTGTGGCCGCGCGAGAGGGTTACGGCCAGTACGATGCCGACCACAATGGCGACCGTCGCCCCGATGCCGATGGCGATCCAGCGCTTTTGATCCTTGGCCATGAACTCCCCTCGTCAGCGCCATTCCGGCGCATGCCAAACTTAACCATAGATACAGGTGACGCGAAAAGATGGCAACCGCATGACGGCGGACCTTTTAAACGCACCGGTTTTCATGAAGACGTAAAAGGCCCTGTTCCGCGACGCCTGTCAAGCACCGTGGCGGCGGCCGCCTGTCAGGCGCCGGTCAGGCGGTTCAGTGCCGCCTGATAGTTGGCGATCTGGTCGGTCATATATTGCGGAACCGTGCCGCCGGTCTTGCCGCTTTTCTTGGTGGTGCTCTCCTGCGGGTCGCCGTAACGCAGGTACGTATAGGCCTTCTGGACGTTTTTCAGCGTCACCTGCAAGGCAGCCAGGGCCTTGGCGATATTGGCGTCGGAATTCAGGTTGAGGGAGGTGTCGAATTCCAGTCCCATCGCCTTTTTCACCGTGAGATAGTTGCTCGAGGAAGCATCGATGGTCTTGTCGGCGTCGTTGGTGATCATGCCGCTGGCAAGGCCAAGCCCGACCAGGGCATCCTTGCCGGCCGGGCCGCTGACGATTTCCATCTGGCTCGTCTTGTTGGCCGGCTTGATATCCAGGCGGTCGATCTGCTTGCCGGTCACCTTGGTGACCTCGGCCGTCAGCTTGTAGCCGGAGGCGCGGGTGATCTTCTTGGCCAGGCTTTCCAGCGTGTCATTGGCCTCGATGGTGATGGTCTTCTTCACGCCGGTCTTGGGGTCGACCAGATAGAACTGATCGCCGGTGCGCACACTGGTACCCGATATGATCAGCTTGGAATCGGTCGTTTCGATCTTGCCGAGCGGCAGGCCAAGCCGGTCGAGCACACTGCCGGAATCGGACGAGACGGCGATGGCGGCCGGTGTCACCATTCCGTTCACGCCGGTATAGCGGGTCTGGTACTCAACCGTGCCACTGTCGATATCCAGCCGCGCCAGGTAACCATCCTTGCCATTGATCTTGGTCGTGCCGTCGATTTCGCCCGTCGTCTGGCCGGAAATCCATGCCTTGCCGTTGGCGAACTGCACCTTGGCGTCCTTTTCCGTGCCCGCGCCGCCGTAAAAGGCGACACGATCGCTAGTCGTCACCGACAGGTCTTTATCGACCGACAGGGCGAAGGCGTCATAGGAACCGGAATAGGCAGCCGTGGTCGTGCCGGTGGCGCTGAGCAGTCCGCCGGAACCCGACGAGCCGCCGAGATAAACCTTGCCGTCATAGATCGACATGCCGCTGATCGTTCCGCCGCCGAGGCCGCCCAGATTGCGTGACGCCGACAGGGTGGCCGTGTATTTCGTCGTCGTGACGCCCTTGGCGTCGGTCGTGCTGGTGCTGCCCAAATCGAAGGTCTTCAGCACGGCATTGCCGTTTTCAACGCCGGCGACATAAAGCGTATTGCCGTCGGTCATCACCTGGGAAACGGTGTCGCTCTGCGCCGTACCGGTCTGGACCGTGAACTTGTAGGTCCCGTCAGCCGCGAAGCCCATGATATAGCCGTCCCAGCCGCCCTGCGCCGTTCCCGTCGCGCCCTGCATCAATCCCTGTGTCCGGCCACCGACATAGACCGAACCATCGTCGCCGAACGTCACCGATGTCGCTTCATCGGCGCCGGTGGCGCCGCGTCGCTGCGTCCATTGCTCGACCCCATTGGCATCATAAACCGTTACGAAACTGTCCGTGGTCGAATTATCGGCACCATTGAGACTGGTCGTTGTGGTCGAGGTGCTGGTCACCGTATTGGCGCCCGAACCATAGGTCGTTGTCTTCGTCGTAGCGACGTTCAGCGCGCCGGTCACCGAACCGGTGACGGCCACCCTGCCGTCGGCGGATACCGCCAGGGCGAGGCCCGATGCCGTATCGCTGGCGCCCAGAGTGCGGGTAAAAACGATCTTTCCGGCGGAATCGTATTTGATCAGGGCGACATCCTGCGTGCCCTTGATGGTCTGGTCGTCGGTCGTGTCATTGACATTGGCCAGCACATACAGCGAGCCATCCGGTCCGGCGACGGCCTGCAGGGCATTGGCGATCGTGTCATCGGACGTGCCGTTGTTCTTCACGTCGGCCACCGAATCCGGCAGCACGGTCTGACCGGATTCGCCCTCGACCCAGTATTTCGCCCCGACCTTGGAAATAGCTTCGCCCGTGCTGGCGCCTTCGGTCTGGAACTTCAGGATCTGTGAGGAAACGCTGTTGGTTTCGGTCTTGGTGCCGTCGGCATTTTTCTTGGTCGTGGTAATGGTCGGGTCGCCCGTCGTCTGGACGACATAGACCGAATCCTGCACGGCGGGCGCGCTCATGGTCAGGGCCTCGGTCGTCACGCCCTTGATCTGCAAGCCGAACGTATCCTGACCGGCGGAAAGGGTGACCGTTTTGCCGTTGACCGTGGTCGTGGTCGGGACCGCCGGCGTGCGGTTGACGGCGAACCGGGTCTGAAGCCCCTGCTCTTTCAGCTTGTCGTTGATGAAACTGACTACGTTCGACATGCTGCGTGTCTGCGTACCCATTTCCGACAGGTCGATATCGACGGTGAAGGGCGTGGCCGTGCCGATCCGCTTCACGCTCATCGTGAATTTGACATCGCCCTCAAAGGCCTTGACCGCCGTGGTCGCCGAACCGCTGTGGATCGCCGGCGCGGTATAAACCGTATCGGTCCGCGCCGTGCCGACCGTGCCCTTGAGTTCGCTGGTCAGGGTGCCTTCGGTAAGCGAGAGGTGATCGTAGGTGGTATCGGAAAGATAGGCGCCGACCTCCGCCATGCCGGCGGCGAAGCGGCGCTGGACCGCGGCCAGGGTCAGAGCGGAAATCTTGGAATCCTGCGCCTTGCTGGCCAGACCCTCCAGGGCGCTCAGCCCCTGATACAGGGTGAACAGCTTGGTGTAATCCGGCGAGGCCCCGGCCACATTGGAGGTCACCGCGTTGGAATTGATGAACCTTTGACCGGACAACACCTTGGTGACCAGTTCGCTTTCCGACAACATGCCAGAGCTGCTCGACCAGGGCGCCGTCGGCGCCGCCGCCTGTCCCGTAGGGGAATTAGTTTTCGTGTTGCCGGTCCCTGACGAACCCGATGATGACGTCCCCTGCGTTACAATGCCCATCTTGGCATTGTAATAGCTCGTCAGCAGTGAGGCATCGAACGAGATCACGTCTGGACTCTTCCGGGGTTAAGACAGGTATCGCCCGGTAGTATCGGCGGATAATCCTTAAGAGTCGTAAACGCTTGCCCTTAACGCGGAGCAATGCCCGGAAAAACAACGCCTTTCGCTGCCATCAGAAGCCAAAAAAGGGCGAGCCGGCGCCCACCCTTTCCGGAAAATATCCACCGCGCCGGCGATGCCTATTTGAACAGGGACAGGATCTGCTGCGGCGACTGGTTGGCGATAGACAGGGCCTGGGTGCCCAGTTGCTGCTGGACCTGAAGCGCCTGGAGGCGCGAACTTTCCTTCGCCATATCCGCATCCACCAGATTGCCGATGCCGCCGGTGATGGAATCCTGCAATTTCGATACGAAGCTCAAGTGCCCCTCGATCTGCTTGGCCTGCGACCCCAGCGCGCCGAGATTGGCGTTGAGGTTATCGATCGAAGTGTCAAGCTGGCTGAGAAGCGATGCCGCCGCCGTCGCCGAACTGATTTCGCTGGCGGCGGACAGGGTGATAATCGGGCCGCCCAAGGCAATGGTGCGGACGCTCAGGGTGATGACCGAATTGGCGTCAGCATTGGCGATAAACTGGATCGAATCCGCCAGGGAACCATCGATAATGTTCGAACCGTTGAAAGTGGCGTTTTCCACAACATGGGTAATCTGGCCGAGGATCGCCTTGTAGTCGCTGTTCAGGGCATTGCGCGAAGTGGTGTCGATGGAGGTGTCCATGGCGCCAACGACCTTTTCACGCAACTGGTTGAGCAGGTCGGACACCGATTCCCCCGCCGCCAGCGAAACATCCGCGATGGAGGCTGCGCGGTTAAGGCTGTCCGTGACCGCCTTCAGGCCACCCAGATCCGCCCGCTGGCCTTGCGCGATGGCGTAAACCGAAGCATTGTCCTTCGCCGAGGAAACCGCCAGCCCCGTGCTGATTCTTTGCTGCGCGCCCTCCAGATTCTTGTTGGTTGCATTCAAATTCTGCAAGGCGATCATTGCGGAGGAGTTCGTATGAACACTCACTGTCATGGCCCAAATACCTTCTATAAAAACGCCGACTCAGCAAAGTCTTAACGTTTATGGTAAGCAATTGGTTAACAGGCGCAAACGACTTTTACCGCGCATTCGGGAATGCACGGTGGATAATTACAAATTCAGACGTCAGGTGTTTCTGTTAAACGTCTGTTTTAATAACGGAACCCGCCCTGTAGTTCGCAGATTCCTTCATCTTGACAAGTTCCTGGCGCGGCAGCACCCGGACCACTTCGCCGGTATAACGGTCGATGGCCTTGTAGACCCACTCGCCCGTATCGGGATCCTTATCGACCGTCAGGCGCAGCAGATAGGCCGGCGTCGGTCCCTGGCCGCTATCGGCCGACTGATGGGAATCCGTATTGTTCTTGGCCTGCTCGGAACCGCTGCCGGCAGGGATTTCCTTCGGCACATCCGGCGCAGGCTTGATGTGGGACACATCCGTCACCTGCGGAAAGCTCAAAACATTGTTGATCATCTTCGTAAATCACCCGCGCTTCCACGCGTCTGGCGCCCTCCGACAGAATGGATTTAAAAGAAAATGGGAGGCAAGTTCACAACCCGCCTCCCACCTTTAAGAGGCTTTGCCCCGATTAACGGAACAGGCTCAGGACAGTCGAGGTTGACTGGTTGGCAATGGACAGGGCCTGGATGCCGAGCTGCTGCTTCGTTTGCAGAGCTTGCAACTGGGCGCTTTCCTTGGCCAGGTCGGCATCGACCAGGTTGCCGATACCGGCCGTGATCGAATCCTGCAACTTACCGACGAAATCGGCATGGTTTTCCAGGGACTTCGAGGCGGTGCCGAGATTGGCCAGGGCCGAAGACACATTGCTGATCGAGGTATCGAGGGTCGTCAGCAGCGAGCCGGCGTGGGTCGCCGAACTCAGCTCAGCACCCAGCGAAAGGGTGATGATGGTGCCGGCGCCGGTGGTCGAGAGGCTCATGTTCTGAGCCGCCACGGTCATGACGCTGGTACCCTTGTCATTCGCCAGGGCGGTAATGCTCGCCTTGCTGCCATCCAGCAGGTTGATGCCGTTGAACGACGAGTTCTGGATGGTTTTGCTGATCTGGCTGACGATCGACTTGAAATCGGCATTCAGAGCCTTGCGGCTCGTGGAATCCAGCGAGGTGTCGGAAGCGGCCAGGGCCTTTTCCTTCAACTGGGTCAGCATGTCAGAGATGGATTCACCGGCGGAAGACGCCACATCGACGACAGAAGACGCGCGGGACAGGGAGTCCTTCACGGCATCAAGCGACGACACTGCGGAACGCTGGTTTTGGGCAATGGCCCAGGTCGCACCATTATCCTTGGCGCTGGCAACCTTCAAACCGGTATTGATGCGGTTCTGGGTCGTCTGCAGGTCGGTGTTGGTTTTGTTGAGGTTTTGCAGGGCGATCATGGCCCCGACATTGGTATTGACGCTATTCACGGGCATCGGTCTAGTCTTTCTTCTAGAATGAACCGGCGACATTTTGTCTACCGGCGGCATTTTGCCTGAGGCTGAGACTGCAAAAAGAAGACCACGAACTTAAAACGCTCGGAACTCAAACAACATACTGATTTTATTTATTTTAACATCAAATTAAGACTATTTTTCCTCGGCATTTTTTACCCACGCCGGCACTTTCTGCCCACCCATCTCGCCCAAGCGGCATTTTTTGCCGATCAGACACAAAGAAGGCCGGGGCGGATGATATCCGCCCCGGGCAAGGTTATTTGAACAGGCTGAGTACCTGTTGCGGGGCCTGATTGGCGATCGAGAGCGCCTGTATCCCCAGTTGCTGCTTTGTCTGCAACGACTGAAGCTTGGCGCTTTCCTTCGCCAGGTCGGCGTCCACAAGATTGCCGATACCCGCCGTGATCGAATCCTGAAGCTTGCCGATGAAGGTGGCATGCGCTTCCAGGGCCTTGGAAGAGGTCCCCAGTTGTGCCAAGGCGCCTGACAGATTGTTGATCGACGAATCGATCGTCGCCAACAGGCTGCCGGCCGCCGTCGCCGTGGTAAAGGAAGCCGTTGACGACAGCGAAATGATGGTGCCGCCCAGATCAAGCTTCTGGGCCGAAACCGTCATTCGCGCGGTCCCTTCCGAATTGGCGAGCGCCTGCAGATTAGGCAGGCTGCCGTCCAGCAGGTTGATACCGTTGAATACCGCATTGTTCACCGTCTTCTTGATCTGGTCGATCAATGCTTTGAAATCCGTATTCAGGGCTTCCCGGCTGGTTGTATTCAGCGAGGTATCCGATGCCGCTAGCGTCTTCTCCTTCATTTGCGTCAACATATCCGAGATGCTCTCCCCCGCCGACATGGCGACATCCACTGAAGAGGTCGCCCTGGCAAGCGAGTCTTTGACAGCATCCAGGGAAGCAACGGAAGCCCGCTGGCTTTGCGCAATCGCAAAGGTCGCGCCGTCGTCCTTGGCCGTAGCGACCTTCAAACCGGTATTGATGCGGTTCTGGGCCGTTTGCAGCTCGGTATTCGTCTTGTTCAGGTTTTGCAGCGCAATCATTGCGCCAACATTGGTGTTCACCGAAGCGTTCAACATCGGATGTCCTTTCCATTCTGGTCGGGGGGAGATTTTTAACGGCTTTTGCCGCACAGCCATTTTAGCCGGGGAAGCACACAGCAAGCCGCAGGCCACGGAAAAAAACACCTCAAATTTAAATTAACCATCTGAAACCAAACACTATTATTTAGTTGCCACAGGGCGAATCGAAAGCAACGCTGCTCAACACCGGCAAAAGCTTCCACACATTCCGGCAGGGTGGCCCGGCAGGGCGGCAATTTTAACCGCCCGTTAGCCATATTTGCGCCGCACATCCCGCCTTATAAGCCCGGCAGCGCACGCGCCGCTCACAGAAAGATGATCCTGTATATCTTTCATTTACCAAAACGATTTTGAAACCATTTACCGGTTAGCCTAGTCTTTTCCCGGCAAAAGGCAGCGAGATTCGCTATCGATTTTTTACACTTCCGGGCGCAGTACGGCGGCGCGCCCGGGGAGCAGATACTGGTTAGTAAGCTTATGACCGCAACGCATGAAAATCCGGCCATCCTGACACGGCGCTCCACCCTGGGACTGATGCTTGCCGCCCTGGCGGGCAATGCCGCGGCTCCCAGCCTGATCCGGACCATCGAAAAGAAAGCCGCCGCGCCGGCTGCGCCCGTCAAGAAGAAACCGGCCCCGCCCCTGCTCGAATGGCCCAGCCTGACGGCGCTGGGTCAGGACATGGTTGACCGGAAACTGACACCCGGCCTCAGCCTCAGCGTCATGAGCGCCGGTATCCTGCTCTACTCAAAAGGCTTCGGACTGGCGAACATAGAAGCCAATGCCAACGCCACGCCGCAAACCGAGTACCGTGTCGCCTCGATCACCAAGCAGTTCACCGCCGCGGCCATCCTCCTCCTGGCCGAAGACGGGCTTCTGACGCTCGACGATCCGCTGGCGAAATTCCTGCCGGCCGTTCCGCGCTCGGAGACTATCACCCTGCGCCAGCTTCTCAGCCATACATCCGGCATGAGCGATTATATCAACGGTCAGTCCAGCCGCATCCTGGCCGAGGCGCAAACCAGCGACTACACGTCCGACGAGCTTATCAGGATCATCACCGCCCGCCAACCGTTTTACCGCGCGCAACCCGGCGCCACCTGGCTTTACAGCAACAGCGCCTTCACCCTGCTCGGCATCGTCGTTGAAAAGCTGTCCGGCATGGCCTTCGCCGATTTTTGCGAACGGCGCCTGTTCATACCGGCGGGCCTGGCGCAGACACGCATCGACAAGACCTGCACGACGACGGCAATCTGCAACGGCTACCGTCCCAATTACAAAGCGCCAACCAAGTATGACCTGGCCCTGCCGATATCGCCAAGTTTCGCGGGCGGCGCCGGCGCCATCCGTTCAACGACCGAGGACCTGTGCCAGTGGCATTGCGCCCTGTTCGGCGGCAAGGTGCTGAAACCCGAAAGCGTGCAGGCCATGCTGACCCCTACCCTGCTGAAGAACGGCAAGCCCGCCTATGAGCGCCAGGGCGCCGACCCGCTGGAATACGGTCTGGGCCAAGGGCTTGGCACCATGCAGAACCTGAAACTGGCAGCGCATGGCGGCCGCGTCAACGGATTTACCGGCCACCTGCGCACCTTTACCGACAGCCACCTTACTGTGGCCATCCTTTATAACAGCGATGGTGGCGGCGCGCCCGGTTTCTCCGCCGCGCAGAGGGGCCTCAAGACGGAGGCCAGCCGTCTCGGTATCGCCCATCTCGGCCTTGCCTGACCGCGTTTTCTAATCCGTATCCTTTCTTTATGCGCGCCTGTGGCAGACTGCTGCTTCGGAGGAAGACGCCATGACCGAGTATCATCTCATCGATCAAAATACCGGCGAAGAAGTTTATCCGTCGGATCAATTCCGCTTCCTGGACAGACCCGCCCCGGACCATCGCATCTTCGATGAAGTCCTGCGCGACCGCTACGGCGGCCCGGCCATCGTCAACCGGGTCGAGGACGCCGCCAACGGTTCTGTGAAGGTCTATATTGACGGCTCGGAAGACATTTCCAATGACGACCTGATCGATCCCGACCAAAGTTACCGCCGATCCTGAAACCGTCTTATCCGGCCGCCCCTATTCCGCCGCCACCGGCGCTGGCCGGGGCGCTGACCGGCTCATGTCACGGCAGCTTTGGGCGCAACGGCGGCAAATTTCGGCGCACGTCTTCATTTCGTCGCAGTCAAACGCCTCGCAGGATACGGCGCAGGCTTCGCAGACCTCGGCACAGAGAACGCAGGCGGCGGCGTGATGCGCCGAGCCGCGCGTCATGAAATCGGCCGCCGCCTGGCAGGCCTGGATACAGTCATTCATCAGCAGGGCATGATCATGCGCCACATGCGCGCCGCCCTGATCGAGACAATGGTTATAAAAAGTATCCTGGCAACTGTCCCGGCAGCGCCAGCATTGTTCAATGCATACCTTGATATGTTCGGGGTGGGTTCGCATGGCGCGTCTCCTTTCGTTTCCGCACGAAACCGCCATTAACCGCCGTCCGCCATGAAATTGCACGGCCTATCTGGCCGCGGGGCGTAAGGATATCATAAGGCCGTGCGCATCAACCGGAGGCTTTCACCTTCCGAATGCAGCTTCAACGCCGGGATTTCCTTAAGCATGGGCCTGAGCTGCGCCAGCGAGGCCGGCTTGACCATATAGCCCGCCGCTCCCAGCTCACGCGCGCGCGCCTGGTCTTGGTCGTAGGTGGATCCTGTACACATCACCACGGCGATGCGCTTCAACGCCTCATCCTTGCGAATGGCCTGGAGCAGCTCGAAACCGTCCATCCCCGGCATATTGATATCGAGCAGCAGCAGATCGACCGGCTCGCCGCGCGTCTGCGCCTGTTTGAGGGTTTCCAGCGCTTCTTTCGCGCCATTGGCCACCTTGAGGTTGAACTGCAACTTATCACGAACCTGAAGAAAGACGCGCGCCAGTTCAACATCCGCCTTGCGGTCGTCGATCAGCAGCACGTTCGCCAACCATTCGGACGGCGCATGATCTGACGGTGTGGCGGCGACATTCATATTGGCATCCTCGGTCGTTTTCATTTCGGCTTTGGGCCGGATTCAGGCGCAGCGAAAAATATAATACATCACTCATATCCGCTTCGTGCGCCCCGACCACCCTACTGAAGCATGTCTTAAGGCTTGGTCAACCGGCCTGACGGCGAACGCTCCAAAAGTTGATTTGAGAGTCCCGCCCCGGCATGAGACGTTCGTTTCATGGGACTCTATTTTTCACATATCGATACGCTGGCCGGCATGGCGGCGGCGGCCGTTGACGATGACGGCGCCCTGCTTGAATTCACCTTTCTCAATGGCGAGATGTCCAATCATCTGTCACGGCCGGACCGGGCCGAACACGCCCCTCGCCGGCTTGAACATGTCACCCGGCAAGTCCATGAATTCTTCGACCGGAAACGGACCGGCTTCACGCTCGATCTGAAACCCGCCGGCACGCCCTTTCAGCAAAGGGTCTGGCGGGCACTGTGTGATATTCCCTTTGGCGAAACCTGGTCCTATCAGCGGATCGCCAGCGCCATCGGTGACGTCCGGGCGACCCAGGCGGTCGGGGCCGCCAACGGCAGAAATCCCATCGCCCTGATCATTCCGTGCCACCGCGTCATCGGCAAGAACGGCTCACTGACGGGCTATGGCGGCGGCCTGGCGCTCAAGCAGACACTGCTCGATTTCGAGACGCCGCTCCTCTTCTGATTGAGGAGGTTTTGCCACAGTCTTGCGGCATTCGTACACCTTACAACATTTGTCGTATGCCGGGAGTGCGGGTATGGATTATGATGGACGCCGGGTCCAGCCAAGAATTCCAGTGCCAAAAATTCAGTGCCAAAAAATTTCAGTGACTGAACCGGGAACAAGGAGCCTGCCGCCATGACTGCCCGTCAAACAGTCGCCCGTCTCATATTGCTTTCCCTGACGGCGACAGTCCTGCTGACTGCCTGTAATGAAGGCCCCAGCGATTCCGCGCCCAGCGAGGTGCCAGCCTCGGCCCCCATGGACAGCAGCGCGTCTTCGTAAGGTGCGACATTATTCACTGTCGCCAAACGGCTGAATCCGGCCTAAGGGAAGCGGTAGATTCAGGGGCAGACCAATGATGAAGGCTATTCTTTTCCTTGCCGCCGGACTGGCGCTTACCGGATGCGGTCAGAAGGCGGATAATGACGACGCGCCGGATATGGCGGTGGCCACGCCGCACGTCTATACGGATGCGGAAAAGACCGCCATTCAGGCCACCTTCCCCGCGCCCTACAACACCGCCGACCTGGCGGCCGGAGAAAAACAATTCACCAAATGCCGCGCCTGCCACACCGTCGGGCCGGACAGGATGAACTTGGTCGGGCCGCATCTTTACGGCGTCTTCGGGCGGAAATCGGGCACGGAATCGGGCTATACTTTCAGTGAGGCGATGACAGCGCATAATGCCGTTTGGGATTTCGACACGCTGGACGCCTATATCGCCGCGCCGCAGACGGTCGTGAAAGGCACGAAGATGAGCTACCAGGGCATCAAGGACGAAACCGACCGCCACAACCTGATCGCCTATCTCAAGCTGGAAACCACGCCATATGCGCCAACTGCCACGGCCTCGGAAGCGGCGTCAAGCGCACCTTAGAGCGTGTTCCAAAAGGTGCGCCACACTTTTTAGGATACACGTTAAAATGTCTTCCATAAGCTGACGATCACCGCATGAACCGCCGGGACATTTCGCCCCGCCGCGGTTTGCCGCACGCCCAGTTGCAAGCTTGTATCCTGCTGGGGACCGAAATGGCGCACGACGCTCAGTTCGGTATTGGCCCAGGCGGCATGGCCCCAACTTTCCTTATCGGTCTGTCCGGCAAACACCTGCGCCATCACCATCCATTTCGGTGAGGGTTTTACGCCTAATGTGGCGTCGACACGCCATTCATTGGCTTCATACTGGCGCAGGTGACGCGCCGCCTGAAGATCGATGAAGGCCGCTTTTCCCAATAAATCAAAGCTCTTGCCGGCATAGGCGCGCAGGTCGTAATCCGTGCCGCCTTTCGCGCCCAGATCGTAATCATTACGCCGGCCCTTTCCAAGGCCTTCGGCACTGGCCCCGACCGCGAAAACAAAATCATCGGTTCTCTTCACTGTCCAGCGGCCTCCGACCTCAACCGAACCAAGGCCGGAGAAAGATTCCGCTCCGATGGCATAATCGCGGTAATTGACCTTGGCCGTCAGGCTCAGGCGCTCACTGACCCCATGATCGACGAACAGCGACAGACTGTCTTGTTTCCATCTGTTGAGCGCGACCGTCTTATCACCGGATGCGTCAAACCCCGTGTCGGCACTGCCCGGTTCATAGCTGACGATGACCTGTGTGCCGCCCTTCGCCTGCGGCCAGGCGCCCGCCTGGGCCACTGCCGGAAACAGCAGACACGCCGCGAGCACGGCCAGAAATTCGATTTTCATCGATGCCCCCCATTGGCGGACACCGATATCCGCCGGGCGTCATCAAAACAAAAAATGGTTAATCAGACAATACAGCCCCTCAGGCCGGGCGCACGAAAACCCGGCCTTCGTGAATACGTTCGATAATGACGCGATCATTGATGGCCAGTTTCATCTGGCTTGCCTCGCCCAGAACCGCCGGCCACTCGACACCATCGAACACCACGCGGCCCGTGCGTTCACCACCGGCCACGAGTTCAAAGCCGCTCAGGACCTCGGCTTCCTTGCCAACCATGCGCCGGTGTGGATCATTGACGTCCGGACTATGGCTGTTGACCTTGAGAAACCGCGGCGTCAGAAGCCCCATGACAACGCTCAGAACCGCGAAGGTCAGAGACTGGAGGAAAAAGCCGAACGGCAGTCCCGTCAGGCAAACCACGGCCACGACACCGGCGGCGGCGGCGGCCCACAGCAGCCATTGCGTGCCCAGGAACACCTCGACCCCAAGCAGCAGCAGGCCGAAGATGAACCAGATCCAGAAGGCGTTCATCGACACAGGCCCCATGAGCAGGATGGCGTTCATATCCATAACTGCCTCCTAGACCTTTTTCGTGGGCGCTTTGGGCGCATCCGGCCCCACTGACTTGATCAGTTCCGCCACGCCGCCTACCATTCCGGCCAGGGACGACATGTCGACCGGCATGATCAGGGTTTTCGTATTGTTCGATTCCGCGAAGCGGCCGAACGCCTCGACATATTTCTGCGCCACGAAATAGTTGATGGCGTTGACATCACCCTTGGCGATGGCCTGCGACACCACGTCCGTCGCGCGGGCTTCCGCCTCGGCGGAGCGCTCGCGGGCCTCGGCGTCCCGGAAGGCGGCTTCCTTGCGGCCTTCGGCTTCCAGCACCGCCGATTGTTTCGAGCCTTCGGCGCGGGCAATCGCCGCCTGTTTCTCACCATCGGCCTCGATGATCAGGGCGCGGCGTTCGCGTTCGGCCTTCATCTGGCGCGCCATCGAATCCGTTATGTCATGAGGCGGCTTCAGGTCCTTGATTTCAATGCGGTTCACCTTCACGCCCCAAGGGCTGGTGGCATGATCGATGACATTCAGCAGACGCGAATTGATGGCGTCACGTTGCGAGAGCACCTCGTCCAGTTCCATGGCGCCGACCACGGTGCGCAGGTTAGTCATGGCCAGTTGCGTGATGGCGTTGTCGAGATTATCGACCCGATAAGCCGCCAGCGCCGCGTCGATGACCTGGGTAAACACGATGCCATCCACCTTGACGTTCACATTGTCCTTGGTGATGACGTCCTGCTGCGGCACGTCGAAGACGCGCTCCATCATATTGACCTTGCGGCCGATCGCTTCGACGAACGGCGTTAGGAAGGCAATGCCCGGCTTGAGCGTGCGCGTGTAGCGGCCGAATGTCTCAATGGTGAATTCATATCCCTGCGGCACGATCTTGACGATGCTGAACAGCAGCATGACGCCGAGTACGATGACGACAAAGGTCAAGGGTCCGAAAATGGAAATGGATTGCAGCAATTGTGGCCTCCCCGAAATGATCTGCCCTTTGGATATAGGGTATCTGCTGGCCAGTATACAGGGGGTTGGGGTCAAGCCCTAGCCAAATCGGCGTGAAAGTCCTAAGCGACTTCTGTTTTCTCGTCCGGCTGGTCTTCCTTCAGGCGCAGCAGCCCGGCCACCGTGTCGATCAGGGTGTCCATGATGATCGGTTTGGAGATATGCGCGTCCATGCCGGCGGCATGGCAAGCCTCGATCTGGTCGTGCATGGCGTCAGCTGTCAGGGCGACGATCGGCACATGCTGGCCTTCGGGTTCCTGGGCACGGAATATACGCGTGGCCTCCAGGCCGCCAAGGCGCGGCATGTTGAGATCCATCAGCACCAGGTCATAGCGCGACATATCAAGATCGAGCGCTTCCTGGCCATCGACCGCTTCGGTGATGATGAAACCGAAGGGTTCGAGGAACAGGCGCGCCACCTTGCGATTGACCGGATGATCGTCAACCAGAAGAATGTGCATCCCCGGCAAGCCGGTATTGTCGTCGCGTCTGGAGATGGGGGTCTTTTCCGGTTGTTCAGGTTCTTCGGTTGCCATGACCTCGCCCGCCTCAAAGGTCATGACAAAGGTTGAACCGGCCCCCTCTTCGCTGGTGACGCTCAGGGTTCCCCCCATCAGTTCCGCCAGACGGCGGCTGATATTCAGCCCCAGGCCCGTGCCACCGTATTTGCGCGCTGTTACGGCATCCGCCTGGGTAAAGGCCTCGAACAGCTTGTCGAGCGTCGCCTTGCTCATGCCGATGCCGGTGTCACGAACCTCGACGCGCACCCGATAGCCGCCTTCTTCCCTTGGCATAGCCGAGCCGAGAATGCGGACCGTGCCCTTTTCAGTAAATTTCAGGGCGTTGGAAACAAGATTGGACAGGCACTGATAAACGCGCAGCACGTCAAACGTCATCGGTTCGGTGGCGTTTTCATCCAGTTCGTAGCGCAGCATGACATCCTTGCCGTCCAGCAAGGAACCATAGGTATTAATGACACGCTCGATCATATCCTTCAGGGTCGAAGGCGTTGGCGCCAGTTCGATCTTGCCGGCCTCGATGCGCGACATGTCGAGCACGTCATTGAGCAGCACCAGCAGGGTCTGGCCGGAATCGACGAGGATATCGACCTGTTCGCGTTGGGTATCGGTCAGGTCATTCTTTTTCAGCGCCTGCGCCATGCCTAAGACGCCATTGAGCGGTGTACGCAGTTCGTGGCTCATCACCGCCAGGAAGCGCGACTTGGCGGCATTGGCGGCTTCGGCATGTTCGTGGGCGTCACGCAGATGCCATTGCATACGGCGCATCCGGAAGACCCACAGCGCACCGCCGATGACGATCACCGCGAGCAGCAGCGCGATCAGGACCGCCGCGCCAAGCAACAGGTTACGCATCTGCACCTGCTTGACGAGCAGACGACTTTCAGCGGTCTGACTGTCCAGCTCCTTGCGCAGCGCCTTGTACATATCCTGAACGGCAAATACGCGCTGATGTTGCGCGTCTTTATACATGTTGACCGCCCAACTCGCTAGGTCATTGAATGCGCCGGTTCGATCGCCTTTGCCTGCCTTGATGTAGGCCTCAATATAGCTTTCAAATGTCAGATCACGTGGATAAACATTTTCAGGAACGGTTCTAAGTTTAGAAAGATAGAAGCTTGCACGATCAACATTAAAAAGCTTTGCATAAGCCTTTGTCAGCAGTCGTAAAGTAAAAGCATCATGACCGCTCAGAACAATACCTTTTGTAACCGATGACCTTTCCAAACATTTGATAACTGCTCTATTATCATCGGCTTTGTCCTGAACTGTGGCGCAAAGCTCCTCATCCCATGCGTATAATTCTTTAATATCATATTTTGCCACATAATCAGCATACAGTTTTTGCAAGTGCTCAGCCAGCAACACATCGTCATTTTGAGCTGCAAAATATGCCAGATCGTAGAGCATATCCATTTTTTGTAAGAAAAAAGCGTTCGTACGAGACAAACGCGCCATAGCTAAAGCATGATCAGCATACGCATTGTAGTCGCCTACCCGGATCATGTTATAGGCTTGCGTCTGCTGCGCAACATTCAGCAAGCCTTCAGCAGGCTTGCCTTCTGCTTGTAATCGCACAATCAAGCTTTCTCCAATGTCAATGGACTCAGCCCACTGCGCTCCATATTGTAATTGACGCTCACGTTCCAGGATGACTATATTATTCAGGGCATGACTTGAAATACTCAAATAAGTATTCCATTCCCTTTCACTTAAAATTGCATAGGCATTTGCTTCGTTTTCATAAGCCTGAAGCATAAACCTAGCCAACAGATCAAGGTTCGCATCCCCTTCCTTTTGTGCCAGTTTAGTGAGCCTGTCATGCCAAGTCTTCACCATGACTTCATTCTGGCTAATCTGGTAAGCATGAAACACACGCCATAAGGCATATATACGCTCATCCCCCGAAAGGGTCATTGCGGCTTGACCAAAATTTTCAATCTCGTTTTTATTATAGACGAAAGGTGATGCCGAAACGACGTCATAAACTGTCTGAAGCTTTTCATGATAAGCTTCAGACTCTTCCGTTGACGGCAACCGGGATTGTGCACGCGCTTCGGCACCGCTCAAAAAACTGGTGCAACAAATTATGTAAAAAAAACCGGCCAGTGTTTTTTTACATATATTCATAATGCTAGGATTTGCGCACGCCATCATGGCTCCAATAATCATTGAGCCTATAATTTTGTCATAGAGACCTTAGCATTGGCTTAAGCGCGTCAGACAGAGGTGTACTTACAAAAAAACGGACAAGGCCTGCACCTTGTCCGTTTTTTTGTCGATAAAAGCTAATTTTAAAAACTAGCAAAGCATCCGAGCAGGATTGCAAACCGGCGGTACGGCCCCAGCATTAGTAGCGACAAAAGTCGCGCTGGCCGTAATAGCCATAACCGTGAGGGCAACAACAATCTTCTTCATGAACAGACTCCAAAAAACGCACCAAGCTGACCTGGACACAGTCTGGAGTACTCTGAATTCAGAAAACGCCGGCCTGTCCAATACGGATTGAATGCGGATTAACCACATTTATTACCGTTAACAGGCATTAACCACAAAAATGAAATTCGCACAAGACGCGAAACAACTGCCTGCCCCTCTATGCTTTTGATTTTGACGCTTCTGTTTATGTTCGCGGCAGAATCGCCACAGTCTTTTTGAGCGACGGGAAATTAAATTCCGCGACGGGACTTCAGCAGGACATCACGCATATCCGCGCTATTAATCAATGACATAGCTTCATCAAGCGGCATAAAGCGCGCCTCGATGGCGTCATCTCCGGCAAGCGGATCACCTGCAAGCCATACCGCATCGTAATCGATCAGAATATAATGAAACCCAGGTTCGATTATCTCGTAAACGGCGAGTAATTCACCGATTTTCGCTCGCACGTTGGTTTCTTCAAACAACTCACGCAAGGCCGCGTCATGCAACGCCTCCCCCCGCCGCAGCTTGCCGCCGGGGATCGACCATTCTCCCAGGCGTGGCGCACGGCCCCGCCGGATCAGCAGAACCTCGTCATCACGCCAGCAGACCACGCCCACCGCCGGAACGGGATACAAGCCGTCCAGATCGTGAAACTGGGCAGATGGATCAGGTTTTGTGTCTTGCACTTCCGGCCTCTCTCGCTTAACGCAACGCCAACGCATCTTTAATGAGGGTTTATCCAATGTCCACGCCTGCATTCGCCGAAGCTCCGCCTGTCTCGCCCGAAGTTATCGCGCAGATCAAGGCCGTGGTCGGGGACGCCGGTTACAGCGAAGATCCGATGCGTGTCGATCCCAAGCTGACCGAATGGCGCGGCAAGTGGAAGGGACATACCCCTCTGCTCGTCCTGCCGAAATCGACCGAGGAAGTCTCGGCCGTCGTCAAAATCTGTTACGACAATGGCGTGGCGATTACCCCGCAGGGTGGCAATACCGGCCTGGTCGGCGGGCAGATTCCTTTCGGTGAGATCCTGATTTCGCTGGAACGCATGAAGGCGGTCCGCGACGTGGCTCCGACCGACGATACGATGGTGCTGGAAACCGGCCTGACCCTTCTGGACGCCCAGCAGATTGCCGAAAAGGCCGGCCGCTACTTCCCGCTCTCCCTGGCCGCCGAAGGCACGGCGACGGTTGGCGGGGTTATCAGCACCAATGCCGGCGGCACGGCGGTGCTGCGCTATGGCGTGACGCGCGATCTGGTTTCAGGTCTTGAAGTGGTTTTGCCCAATGGTGAGATTTTCCATGGCCTGAAGCGCCTGCGCAAGGACAATACCGGCTACGACATCAAGCACATGTTCATCGGCGCGGAAGGCACGCTCGGCATTATCACCGCTGCCTCGCTGAAACTGTTCCCAATCATGAATTCGCGTTCAACCGCCATTGTCGCCTTCGACAGCGCGCAAAAAGCCATCGACCTGCTGGTCCGCGCCAAGCAGGAAACCGGCGGTCAGGTCGAGGCTTTCGAGCTGATGGGCCGTTACGGCCTGTCTCTCGTATTGAAGCATATCCCCGATACACGCGATCCGCTGGAAGCCGAATATCCGTGGTACGCCCTGATCGAGGTTGCTTCCGGCGATCCCGAAGGCGCGGCCAATTCCATGCAGCGCCTGCTGGAAGCCGCCTTCGAGGAAGAACTGGTGCTCGACGCCGTTATCGCCCAGAACGAAACCCAGGCCGCCGAATTCTGGCGTCTGCGCGAAGATCATTCCGCCGCCGAAAAGGCCGAAGGCGCCGCCTGGAAGCACGACATTTCCGTGCCGCTGTCACGCATGGCCGAATATATGGAGGAAGGCAAAAAGGCGATCGAGGCCTTCCTGCCCGGCGCGCGGCTGGTCGCTTTCGGCCATGTCGGCGATGGCAATGTCCACTTCAACGTCATTGTGCCGGAAGGCATGGACGCAGGTAAATTCAACGCCCTGCGTGATGAAGGCGCCAAGGTCGTCCACGATCTCGTGCATCAGTATGAGGGATCAATTTCCGCCGAGCACGGCCTTGGCCGCATGAAAACCGAAGAGGCCCTGCTCTACAAGGACCCGGTGGCGGTTTCGGCCATGCGGGCGCTACGGTTGGCGCTCGACCCGAAGCGCATCATGAATCCGCACGTGTTGTTTTAACGCGCGAAAATCGCGTCGATCGCCGCCTGAGCCGCGTCTTCGCCCGGATCATCCTTGGCTCGGATAACGCTGGCCATCGTCTTGAGCAGGTCGTGCATGCTGAAAGGCTTGGGCAGAAGCGCATCCGCCCCCGCTGCTTTCGCCGCGGCCAGGACGTGAACCGCCGTGATGGTGGCGTCAACGCCTTCCGACATGGCAACCACCTTGCAATGGGCGAAATCGCTCTTGATCTGCGCCGTGCCTTCAATGCCGCCGATGCCGGGAATAAGCACCGCCGTCAGCACCACGTCGATCAGGCCGAGATTGTGGTCGAAAAAGGCGTCTTCCATATTGACGGCGCAAGATACTTTGTAGCCGACCTGTTTTAGCACGCGGCAGATATCGATGCGCAGATCTTCGTTATCCTCGATAACCAGGACATGATGGTCCTTCGCGCGGGCACGATGATAGGCGTTGGTGTCCGCCAGCAGGTTTTTCAGCTTTTCCGGATTGAACGGCTTGGGCAGGACAAAATCCGCCCCGGCGATGCGCGCCTGGTTCATGGCGGCGTTGATCGCATTGCCGCGCCCGCCGCCGTCGGACATAATGGCTAGCGGGGCATCCTGGGCGTCGGCGCGAATCTGATCGATGATTTCGACCGTGGCGCCGGCCTCATCATAAGCATCGAACAGCAACAGATGGAAACGGCTGCCCCTGAGCATCCGCAAAGCCATCTTTTGATCGAAGCTCAGAACCGATGTCCATTTCTGCTGGTGCAGCATGGAGGCAATGCGCTGCGCCAGATCACGGTTCTGATCCATTATAAGCACGCTGCCTTGACTCATTCTGAACCCTTGATACGGCGACTTTATATTTGTTTCCCGAATTTAAGTAAAAAACACTTAAAATCTCAATAACAGGGATATCAATAGCTATATTGACGCTCCCCTCGGAAACCTGTGCGGCAATATATTAAAGGATGAGGCGCCCTCGTCCGCTTATGGAAACTGCGCTCATTCCAGGCAATATTCACGCCGGACAAACGATAACCACAGCTCAGGCCACAGCGCAGGCTTCGCTCAATATGGCGCCGATCAGATACGTCAGGTCCGGGGCGGTGAAAGGCTTTGGCAGCAAGGCGTCAGCGCCCATGTATTTGGCGGCAGCAAGCGCCTGGGCATGATCCACCCGGCTGTCCGAACCGGCCGACATGGCGACGATGGCCACCTTCGGCCAGGTCGATTTGATGATCTGGATGCCTTCGATTCCGCCCATGCCCGGCATGAAAATATCGGTGACGACGACATCGACGTGGGCGATATCGACGCGATCAAAGGCTTCCTCCATCGAATGCGCCTCGCTGATGCGATACCCTTCGCCGGCCAGCGCCATGGTGGCAAGTTTGCGGACCACCCGGCAATCGTCCACGACGAGGATGTGTTTCGGCCGCTCCGGTGTCTGACGCATCCGCGCGGCTTCATCGAGGATAACGGCCAGGTCGTCCGGGGCGAAGGGCTTGGGCAGGACAAAATCGGCCTGGGCGCGGCGCGCGGCGTTGAGCGTCGAGTTCAGCGACGTACCGCCCACACCGCCGGCACTCATGATGGCGATCGGCACACCCGGCGCCAGTTCACGGATTTCCGGCAGAAGCGTCAGGGTGTTGCCGTCCTCGACATAGACATCGAGCAGCAGCAGATCGACGCGTGATGCCTTAAGTTGCTGGAGCACCATCTTATGATCGAAGCTCAATACCGCCGACCAGCCAAGCGGCGTGAGCATACGCGAGATCAACTGCGCCTGAATGCGGCTGTCTTCCAATACCAATACGGTGCCGATGGACATATGTGCTTCCCCTGTAGCCAAGATCGTACGCGAACATGCCGACATCGGGAGACGTTCCCGAAATCGGTTTACCATTACGCTTAAGCAACTGGAACGCGGACTCGCCTCTTCCTGAACTCCCGTCAGGCCGCCTCTTATTGTCAGGCCGTTCTATTGTGCAGAATGCCGAACATCCTTATGTTGGCCCGTGAGGCGAACCCTAACCGCAAAGCTTAAAAAAAACGTTCATGCTGACTCTTTTATCACCCGCCAAGTCGCTCGACCTTACGCCCTTCGATGGCGGCGTCACTCCCACCGAACCGCGTTTTCCGGAGCAAAGCGAGAAATTGCTGAAAAGCCTCAAACGGTTGAAGCCGAAGCATATCGCCGAACTGATGGATATTTCAAAAGCGCTCAGCGAACTGAATTATGAGCGTTATCAGGGTTTTGAGGATCAGACGCCGGGCGCTGCCGCTTTCATGTTCGACGGCGATGTCTATAGTGGCCTGGAAGCCCGCACGCTCGACGCGGGCGGTCTGGAATGGGCGCAGGACCATATCCGCATCCTGTCCGGTTTTTACGGAATCTTGCGGCCGCTCGACCTGATCCGCCCCTACCGGCTGGAAATGGGGTCGCAACTGAAAACCGGACGGGCGAACTCGCTGTATCAGTTCTGGGGCGACACCCTGGCCAAGAGCCTGACCGATGAGTTGAAGACACAGGGCAGCGACACCCTCGTCAATCTGGCCAGCACCGAATATTCACGGGCGGCCCTGACCAAGACCCTGAAGGCCAGGGTCGTCAGTCCACGCTTTCTGGAAATCAAGGGTAATGAGGCCAGGATCGTCTCTTTCTTCGCCAAGAAGGCGCGCGGTTTGATGGCGCGGTACATGATTGACAACCGCATCGACCGGATCGACGGCCTGAAGGATTTCAAGGTGGCCGGATATGCGTTCCGCGCTGATCTGTCGAAAGACGGTGACTGGGTGTTTACCCGCCCGCAACCGGCTCTGGTAAGCAAGGTCAGGAAAGCGGCTTAGGCAGGGTCACACCTACCCTACGAAACCGGCGGCGCGACGGATACGATCATTGATCGCCTCGCCTATGCCTGCGTTCGGCATGGGGGCGATTTCGATGACCGATGGTTTCAGGCGGTCGGCCGCGCGCAGGCTGCGGAACAGATTGGCCGCCGCCTCATGCAAATCACGCGTGGCGCTAAGCTGGATGACCGGCCCTGTATAAGCGGTGGGGCCGAAAGCGAGATAGGCCGCGCCTGGAGATGGAAAATCAACATTGATTTTAACCGGTGCGTCCGGTGCGTAATGCAGAGTCAGTCGTCCCGGCGAACGGTGTCCCTCGGCTTCATCCGCCGCCAAAGATCCAATGACAGTCTCGATCTGCCCGCGCGTCACCGCTCCGGCGCGCAGATACCGCGCCTCTCCCAACAAGCCGACAACGGTTGATTCAACGCCCACCCGGCAGTCGCCGCCATCAGGCGACACCTGCACGAAAGCGCCGGTTTCCTCGAAAGCATCCGCCTGTGTCGTCGGGCTTGGCCGGCCGGAGCTATTGGCCGAAGGCGCCACCACGCCGCCGCCGAAGCCGCGCAGGATCTCCAGCGCCATAGGGTGTGCCGGCATCCTGAGCGCCACGCTGTCAAGCCCGGCCCGCGCCAGATCGCAGGCCAGCCCGGCGTCACGCACCGGCACCACAAGCGTCAGCGGTCCCGGCCAGTAGGTATCGGCCAGGGCGTGGGCGCGGTGATCGAATACACCGATCCGCTCCGCCAGGGCGACATCGCCGACATGGACGATCAGCGGATTGAAACGCGGTCGCCCCTTGGCCTCGAAAACCTTGATCACCGCCTCCGCATTATCGGCGCGCGCGCCCAGGCCATAGACCGTTTCGGTCGGCAGGTGGATCAGTCCGCCCGTCCGCAAGGCACTCACCGCCGCATCGACATCACTCATTTCGACGCTTTGGCTTTCAGATCGATCTTGACCGCTACCTTAGCCGGCACGGCATCCGTCTTGGCCCAGTCGCCGGAGCCGACGCCAAACGCCGTGCGGTCGAGATCGGCGGTGCCGGACATGGTGGCGACGCCGGAGTCAATATTGAGCGTGAATGGCAAATCAAGGGATTTGGTCGTACCGTGCAGGGTCAACCTGCCCTTGGCGACAAAATGCGTAGCGTCGGCTTTGGTGAAGCTCGACGCCTCGTAAACCGCCTTCGGTGTGACGGCGGTATTGAAGAAGGCATCGCTTTTCAAAGTGCCGTCCCGGTCGGCGTCACCGGAACTGACCGAGGCCAGATCGATGATCACCTTGACGTGCGACCTGTCGAGTTGCGCGGGATCGAAAGCGATATTGGCCGTGTAAGACCCGAAGCCACCATTGATCGCCTCGCCGGAAAAGGTGGTGGCAAAAGCGATGGTGGTAGCCGTTTTATCGACGATCCAGTTTGTGACCGCCACGGCTTCGGATGAACCGGAAGCTGAAGACAATACCGCCGACGTTACCGCTTCGGACATCGGGGCCGCCTCACTGACCATCGCTTCGACCGGTGCTGGTGGTGTTGGCGTCTCATCCGATGGCAGCGGCTTGCCGCGGTAAATGCCGAAACCCAGACCGACAGCCAGCGCGATGACGCTGATCGGCAAAAGCCAGCGATAGTTCAGAATGGGTTCAGGCTTGAGGCCCGGCACCATATGCTCGACCACCGTATCCTTATCGATAAACTGGTGCTTGAGCGCCGCCAGCACATGCAGCGGGATCATGCCGTAGAACAACAGCTTGGCGATCAGGCCATGCACAGCCTCAAAGGTTTCATGGGCGTCATGGGTCTGCGGCACCGGTAAATGCGGCCAAGGCACGCCGAAAAAAGGTATTTCCCGTGCCGAGGTCGAAACCATCAGCCAGCCCGACAGCGGCATGGCGATCATCACCACATAGAAGCCGACATGCAGCGCTTTGGCGGCCCAAAGCTGCCAGCCTGGCATCGGCGGCTCCGGCGGCGCCTTATAGGCCAGGCGCAGACCGATGCGCAGGACCGTCAGCAACAGGATCAGAATGCCGATCGACTTGTGCAGGTTGGCGCGATTGAGCAGGAAGGTATCCTTGTCCTCGAAACGCCAACCCAGGAACACCATCATCAGGATCAGGAAAGCCATCAGCCAGTGGAGATAACGGCTGTAACGGTTATAGCTGGTCGGGGTCAGGTCGTTCATGGCCGGCGCGCTCCTCGGTTCGGTCCTGCATACACTACTGCTTTTGGGGCGTCATGCAAAAATATATGTAACACTATATATTACATATAATCAAAGTTGACGTTTACGTAAATTAAACTTGCGACTCCCCGCCTCCCGTCCTAGACTGTTGCGAAAAGACAGGGACTCATCATGACCTACCGCCCCAGTATCAAGGACATCACCTTTTGCCTCGATCATGTGATCGGCCTGTCGGAGAGTTACGGCCACCCCGCTTTTCCGGATTTCGATTTATCCTTGCGTGACGCAGTGCTCGACGCCGCCGGGCAACTGGCCGGGGATATTCTGGCGCCGCTGAACCGTACCGGCGATCTCGACGGCACGAAGCTGGACGGTGATCGGGTCGTGGTGGCACCGGGGTTTCTCGATGCCATAAAAACCTATGCCGAAGGCGGCTGGTATGGACTGGCGGCCGATCCGGCCTATGGCGGGCAAGGTCTGCCGAAGATGCTGGAGCAGGCCTGTTTCGACATGTTCCACGCCGCCAATATGGCCTTCACCCTGTTGCCGACTCTTTCCCAGGGGGCCATCGAAGCCATCCACGCCCATGGCACGCAGGCGCAGAAGGATCTCTTCCTGCCAAAACTGATCGCCGGCCAGTGGTCGGGCACCATGAACCTGACCGAACCCGGCGCCGGTTCCGATCTCGCCGCCCTGACCACCAAAGCCGAACCGGATGGCAACGGTACTTTCCGTATTACCGGCCAGAAGATCTTCATCACCTGGGGAGAACATGACGGCGCGGAAAATATTATCCATCTGGTGCTGGCGCGCCTGCCGGACGCCCCGAAAGGCACGCGCGGTATATCGTTGTTTCTCTGTCCGAAATATCTGGTCGATACGCAAGGCGCTATCGGCGCGCGTAATACGGTCAAATGTGTGGGGCTGGAGCATAAGCTGGGCATCCACGCCTCCCCCACCTGTGTCATGTCGTTCGAGGCGGCGCAAGGCGAACTGATCGGCGCGCCAAACGGCGGACTGGCGGCGATGTTCACCATGATGAATGCCGCCCGTCTCGCCGTTGGCTTCGAGGGTGTGGGCCTGGCCGACGCCGCCTGGCAGAAGGCGCAAACCTATGCGCTGGAACGCCGGCAGGGCAAATCGCTAATCACCGGCGAAGACTATGCCCCAATCCATGATCATCCAGATGTGCGCCTGATGCTGGCCCTGATGAAAGCCAAGGTCGAGGCCGCACGCGCCATCTGCATGCTGACGGCCTCGGCTATCGACTCCGTGAAGCGCGGTGACGACGTCGAGCGTCACAAGCGCCGCGAGGATTTTCTTGTCCCCATCGCCAAGGCCTGGAGCACGGACCGCGCGGTAGAGGTCGCTTCCACGGGGGTTCAGGTGCATGGCGGCATGGGCTTTATCGAGGAAACCGGCGCGGCGCAATATTACCGTGACGCTCGTATCGCGCCGATTTACGAGGGCACCAACGGCATTCAGGCTGCCGATCTGACAGGCCGCAAGCTTGGCCATGACGGCACGGCGGCAAAAGAGTTGTCAGCGGATATAAAAGCGTTTCTTGAGAGTGACTTACCGGCAGATTTCAAAGCAGATTGTGAAGCATTGACATCGGCGCTGCGGGCATTCACCGCCGCCACGGATCATTTGCTGGCGCAAAAAACCACAGCGCCGCTCGATGTCGCCGCCGCTGCCACAACCTATCTGACGCTGTGCGGCGATCTGATCGGTGGCTGGCTGCTGCTGAAAGGGGCTGTGGCGGCGCATAAGCTGATGGAAAGCGGCGACAAAATCTGGCTGGCCGACCGGATCAAGCTGATGCGCGTCTTCTTCGCCCATGTACTGAGTCACGCACCGGCCCATCTGGCAGCGATTAAATCCGGTTATGGCGCGCTGGACGGATTGGTGCTTAGTCTCGATTGACGCGGGTTTAGCCCACATCTTATGCTTAATTGGCGGGTGATTGCTCCGGCGTCACGGTATCCCCGCCCTCGCCCTGTGACGGTTTGGCCGCCTGACCAGCCGTATCGCTCACGCGCCGGGTCATGTCCTGCGTATCGGTCGTGGGGCCGCCCGGTGTGCGCATCGGCGCGGGCGCGGCCGGCTTGAGACTGGCCGAGGGATTGACGCCAAAGCCCTGCGCCTTCAGCATCAGGTTGATGGTTTCACGCACGAAGATGGCATCCGTCACCACACCCAGTTCCAGACGCTGATTGTCATCCTCGACCTGCTTGATCAGCACGCCGGCAACGAAGGCATGCCCCTTGCCGCCTTGGGAAGTCATGAAGACCGGCCCGCCGGAATTGCCCGGTACGGCGGTCAGGTCGATCAGGAAGGTCGGGTAACTGGTTGAAGGCGCGACCGGCCACGAGGCGAGACGCCCGGCGCGCAGGATGGGAAACCCCGCCACATTGGCCGAAAGGCCGTGCGGATAGCCGAGCGTCATCATCTCGTCACCCGCGGCGACCTGCTCGTTGATAAAGGTGGCGTCGTCCGCCAGCCACTCGGCCGGAATGGCGACGTCACGCAGGCCCTCGGGCACATTGACCGGAATAATGGCGATATCCTGCGACGGGTGCTGATACCAGGCCGGTCCGTTGGCGGTGCGGATCGTCATATTGGAGGGCACATATCGCCAGTTGCCCTGAACGCCCTGAACACGCCAGCCGATGCGGACATCGGCGGCCGGCATCTTTTCAAAGACGTGCGCGGCGGTGACAAGGACGGTCTGGCTCGTGCCGTCGTCTCTGGGCACCGAAACCAGGAATCCGGTGCCGACCATGCGCTTGGCCTCGCTGATCGGCTGATCGATCTGCACGGTCGCCTTGATCAAGGCCACGGTCAGGTCAACATCCATCATCATGCTTTTCGTCCCCCAAAAAAACCTGAAAGCACACCCGAAGCCATTTGACGGCATTTACGGATTGGGTCAATCCTCTACCCCAACCGCGCGCCACCACTCATAGCTCACTCTGTCAGGTGATCTTGCCTATGAAAAGCCACCCCCACCGCAGACATTTCATTTTGACCGCGCTTGGCGCCGGTTTTATGACACAGGCTGGTTTTGCCGCCACACCAGAGGACTCCTTCATTGCCTATTGCTCCCCAGATTACTGGCCAGATTACCGGCCAAACGCCGGTTGCGCCCACGCCCGCCAGAAAGCCTTATGAGATCGTCCAACTCGGCCACAAGCGCGTCGATGACTACCACTGGATGAAAGACGACAACTGGCAGGCGGTGTTGCGCGATCCGGGCCAGATCCGCGCCGATATCAAGGCGGCGCTGGTTGCGGAAAATGCTTATTCGGCGGCCATGCTGGACAGCACGAAAGCCTTGCAGGACGATATCTTCACGGAAATGAAGGGGCGCATCAAGGAAGACGATTCCAGCGTGCCCGCGCCTGATGGCGATTGGGAATATTATTCGCGCTTTGAAACCGGCGCCCAGCACCCGATCATCGCCCGCCGGCCGCGCACCAAAGGCGATTTTCACGCCGCCATTCCCGCGACCGACGATACTCGCGCCGCCGAGGAAATCCTGCTCAATGAAGAAGAACGGGCAAAAGGCACGGACTTTTACGAAACCTCGGACAGCCAGCACAGCCCTGACCACACGCTATTCGCCTGGGGTGAGGATACACAAGGTTCCGAATATTACACCGTCTATGTGAAGGACTTTGAAACCGGTGAAATCCTGCCCGATCCAATCGAAAGCTGCGACGGCGGGTTCACCTTCTCACCGGATTCCAGATACATCTTCTGGACCTGGCGTGATGAGAACTCCCGGCCGGCCAAGGTCTACCGCCGTCCGGCGCGTGGCGGCGCGGATGTGCTGGTCTATGACGAAAAAGACGATGGCTTCTTCCTGAGCATCGGCACGCTCAGTTCGGATGCCTATATCAGCATCGGCGGCGGCAATCATGAGACTTCGGAAACCTGGCTGATCCCCGCCGCCACGCCGGAGGCCATGCCTTTTTGCGTCCAGCCGCGCCAGGAAGGCATTCAATACGATATCGACCACTGGGACGACCGCTTCATCATCCGCACCAATGCCGATGACGCCATCGATTTCAAACTGATGGTGTCATTCGCTGAAAAGCCTTCGCGCGACACCTGGAAAGACCTCGTGCCGCACCGCCCCGGCATCTATGTCACCGGCTCCGGCGTCTACAAGCGTCACATGATCCGGGTCGAGCGCGAAAACGCCAATACACGCATCGTCGTCACCCGCAAGGCGGACATGGCCGAACACGCCATTTCGGTGGCAGAGGAAGCCTATAGCCTGGGCGCTTCGGGCGGTTACGAATACGATACCGACATCATCCGCTACAGCTACACCTCGCCGACCACGCCGGCCCAGACCTTCGACTACAACATGGAGACGCGCGAACAGGTTCTGCGTAAGGTCCAGGTCATTCCCTCCGGCCACAATCCGAAGGACTATATCGCCCGCCGCCTTTACGCCACCGCTCTCGATGGCCAGCAGGTGCCGATTACTGCGCTGATGAAGGCGGATACCCCACTCGACGGTTCCGCGCCGCTCCTGCTTTATGGCTATGGCGCTTACGGCATGCCGATGGACCCCGGCTTCTCGATCCGCTCGTTGAGCCTGGTCAATCGCGGCTGGATCTATGCCATCGCCCATATCCGCGGCGGTTCGGAAAAGGGTTACGGCTGGTTCCTCGATGGCCGCAAATACCAGAAAAAGAATACCTTCACCGATTTCATCGCCTGCGCCGAAAGCCTCTGCGACTCCGGCTACGGTACGCGTGGCCGGATTGTCGCCTATGGCGGCTCGGCCGGCGGCATGCTGATGGGCGCGGTCACCAATCTGCGGCCGGATCTGTGGGCCGGTGTGATCGGCGCTGTGCCTTTCGTCGATGTGCTCAATACGATGAGCGATACCTCCCTGCCGCTGACCCCGCCGGAATGGCCGGAATGGGGCAATCCGCTGGAGGACGAGGAAGCCTACCAGTATATCGCTTCCTATTCGCCTTACGACAATATCGCGGCGAAGGCCTATCCGCCGGTTCTGGCCACGGGGGGGCTGAGCGATACTCGCGTCACCTACTGGGAGCCGATGAAATGGATCGCCAGACTGCGTGAAAAATCGACATCGGACGCGCCCATGCTGCTCAAGATCAATATGGAGGCCGGTCACGGCGGCGCATCGGGACGGTTCGACTTCCTGAAGGAAATCGCCTTCGACTATGCCTTCGCCATCTGGGCCGAAAAACGAAAAAACCAGGAGAAGAAGGCGTGATCGATATTCGCGCGGCTTCGGAAGACGACTTTGCCACCATCACCGCCATCTACGCCTGGAATGTCGCGCACGGCACCGGCACCTTCGCGCTGGAAGCTCCCTCCGAAGCCGAGATGCTGGCCAGCTTCCAAGCCGTGCGCAAACTGCGGCTGCCGTATCTGGTCGCGGTCGAGGGCGGCAAGACCCTGGGCTATGCCTATGCCGCGCCCTTCCGCACCCGTCCGGCCTATAAATATGTGGCGGAGGACAGCATTTACCTGGCGCCGGAAGCCATTGGCCGGGGTCTCGGCAAGGCGTTGTTGCTGAAACTGATGGACCTGTGCGCCGAACGCGGCCTTTACAGCCTGATCGCGGTGATCGGCGACAGCGATAACCTGGCCTCCATCGGCGTTCACAAGGCCTGCGGCTTTGAATATACAGGGCACCTGCCCCGTGCCGGTTTCAAGTTCGGCCGCTGGCTCGATGTCGTCTTCATGACGCGCGATCTGCGGCCCTGCACGCCCGATCCGCAAGGCGACGGCTGGGACGGATAACGGCATTCATCTTCTGGTAGCGGTTTTGTGATAATCTGGAGCCGTCAATAGCTTATCCGCGTGCCCCATGTCGTCCTTGCGTCCCCATCGCCAGTCCTCTCCCATCGGCTTTTATGGCTTTGTCGGCCTGCTGGTTCTGGCCGCGGTTCTTTCGCAAAAGGCGCGCGCCGATACAGGACATGTCCACGCCGCGCCGGTCGCAGAAATCAGCGCGAGGCCGGAAATCCAAATACCCTACTGATAAATTTCGGCATTTGCTGAAACTTGGATAGTACGGTGCCCCCTGCGCACCGCAAATCAGTCCATTGGCACCTTACCTTCCCCCGTCCGCGCCGCCAATCTGCCGGCTTTCAGGGAGGCCAGCCATGACAGCATTCGATCCGGCGAAAATCATCCGCCTTGCCAGGATGAGCGCTTACGGCGTGTGGCTGCTGTTCACGCCGCTGCTCGTCATCGCCGGGCTGACCGGCGCCATCCAGGCCTTCTACTACGAGATCGACGAGGCCCTGAACCCCGGCTTCTACAACGTCCCCGTCACCACGCCCGCCCTGCCCGCGCCCGAACTGATCGCCCGGCTGGAGGCTGTCCATCCGGAACTGAAGGTGTGGTACATCCAGTCGCCGTCACGGCCCGGCCGCACCGCCATGATGACGACGGAACCGCGCGGCAACAACACACTGACCAATGACACCTTCTATGTCGATCCGGCCACCGGGAAAGAGGTTGGGGCGCGGCTGTGGGGCGAATGCTGCCTGGAGCGCAAAAATTTCACCAACTGGACATATGAGGTGCATCACAGCCTGACCAGCGGCGAGATCGGCCGCTGGCTGATGGGACTCGCGGCACTGGCCGGCGGCGCGGCCTGCCTGGTCTACATCGTGCGGGGCGCGCGCCGCCGTGATCGCCGCAGCCTGACAGGCGCCGCCATCGCCCTGCCCCTTCTTGTGATCGCCGTCACCAGCGTCGACATGAACCTGGCCGACGAGGTTTTCAAACCGGTCGTGTCGGTGTTCTCGAAAGTCTCTCCGGACGTCTACACCGTGCGCGGCCGGATGACCGGCGGATTTGGCGAGCGCAGGCTGAGCTATGCTGACGCCCTGCGTATCGGCACGGCCGAGGGACAGCGGCGTGGTTATGGCGATACGGTCGGCGAACTCTATTACAGCTACGGCTATAATTTCTACGGCATGGCCTATGGCTACCGTGATCCGGCCGGCCTGGGCAATCAGTGGCTCTATTTCGACGGCGCCACCGGCCAGGTGATCGGCGGACGCTTCCCAGGCGAAGGCACGGCCGGTGACCGCTTCACCCAGTTCCAGTTGCCGATCCACAGCGGCCGGCTGGGCGGTATGTGGACCAAGACGCTTATCTGCCTGCTGGGCCTGCTGATCGCCGGTATCGCCGCCGCCAGCCTGATTCAGGCAGGCTGGCGGCTGAAAAAACGATTTGCCTAAGGTTCCTTGTGACCCGGCCCGTAAAGGGTGATCTGGAAGATGGTGCAGTATTCGCCGATCATCTGGGTGTCGTCAGCCTTGAGAATCACCGGACGGCCGTTTTCAAAGGCGGCCAATGCCATGGTCATAAGCGCCGTTTCGTCGTCCTTCATCAGCAGGCCCGGCATCTTGGCGCATGTCTCAGGCAGCCATGACCGGTCCTCGAAACCGACATAGAGGCTGTCCTTGTATTGCGGGTATTTGAGATCGTTGCCGACCGCGCCGACGCCGGTGATGGGGGCGATGGTCCAGTATTGTTCGGCGGCGGCCGGCGTGACGATGGCAGCCAGAAGCGCGCCCGCAAGGATCAGTTTACGCATCACTTGTCTCCTTCTGTATCGAGGCCGATCGGCCGGTTGAGATCGGGATCGCGCACATCCGCCAACGGTGAGCCGGCTTTCGGGCGGTAAGCAGCATCAATCAGGGGATCGGCCAGGATCAGCCCTTCGCCCTTCGTCACCTTGTCGCTGAGATCGGTCGCATTGCCATGAAGCGCACTATGGGCGACGACGATATGCGCCTCACCCTCGATATTAACACCAAACGGTTTGTTGTTCAGAATCAGTGAATTGGTCACGATAATTGACGCATGATCCTTGGCGTAGACACCATCATCGGTGTTGCTGTCTATCACCGAATTGGACAGGGTGGCCGATGAGGTCATATAGGCGCCGATGGCCGCGGAATCGCCGCCCTTGATCACCATATTGCGCAGGCGGGCATGGGCGGTTTCTTCCAGCCAGACCCCCAGGTGCCCGTCGAGCAGTCTGACGTTAGTGGCGTCGATCAGGCTGTCGCCCCGGCCGGTAATCCCCATCTTGATGATGCGCTCCATGGTGACATTATCGATGCGCACGCGGCTATTGATGGCGAAGATGCCGTGACCGTCGTAAATCTTGTCCTCTTCCTCGGCATAGCGGAAATCGCGGATGGTCAGGTTCCTGAATGCGACATCGGCGCCCTGCACCACAAAAGCGATGCTGGGTGTTCCGGTCTTGCCATCAATGATTGATCCTGCCTCACCGCCGATCGTCAGACGCTTGTGGTCGATCACAATATAGCCGCGCAGGGCCAGGTCCTGAAACGGCACGTCACGATAGGCGGTGGGGTGATACACGCCGGCCTTGATCAGGATGGTGTCGCCATCCTTCGCCGCATCGACAGCCGCCTGAATGCCGCTGTCACCTGTAAAGCGGCAGGTTTTATCCGTGGCGCAGACCATCAGGGTTTCGGCGGAAGCCGAGCCAGCGGTGGCCAGCAATAAAGCGATCAGAGCTGTTTTCATGGGCCTTTTCCTATGGGATATGTCATCTCTTCTCCTCCCCATCGTGATGGGGAGGTGGCGCGCAGCGCCGGAGGGGCGCCCCTCCGTCATCTCGCTTCGCTCGATGCCACCTCCCCATTGCATGGGGAGGAGACGTAAGCACCTTTTCCATCAATAGAACGCCTGTAATCCGGTCTGTGCGCGTCCCAGGATCAGGGCGTGGACATCATGCGTGCCTTCGTAGGTGTTGACCGACTCCAGATTCTGCGCGTGGCGCATGACATGGAACTCCTCATGGATGCCGTTACCGCCGTGCATATCACGCGCCTGGCGGGCGATATCGAGCGCCTTGCCACAGTTGTTGCGCTTGATCA